>FRDC01000014.1_pt1 | contig 194595 bp, 184 predicted proteins | sample 1106171 | NCBI WGS metagenome assembly FRDC01 (sample SAMEA3930566, study PRJEB13176) | freshwater metagenome | biome: Drinking water system; feature: drinking water; material: water | place: Singapore | collected 2014-12-20 | reverse complement strand
CTCTGAATGGTAACAATCGGGGGAGCACGTCACCCGCGCCATCGCGCCGGACCCCTGGGCCGCGCCGCTCGTTCAGTCCGCATGGCTGAGCATGGCACCCGCAGCGCGATCATCGCGGCGATGATCGGCAATTTGCTGATCGCCGTCACCAAGGGGGTCGCCGCGGCGATCACCGGCAGTTCGGCGATGTTGAGCGAGGCGGTGCACTCGCTGGTCGATACCGGCAACCAGCTCCTGCTGCTCTACGGCCAGCACCGCGCCGCCAAGCCGCCCGACGCCACCCACCCCTTCGGCTATGGCCGTGAGCTGTATTTCTGGAGCTTCATCGTCGCGGTGCTGATCTTCGCGCTGGGCGCGGGGGTGTCGATCTATGAAGGCATCGTCCATCTCAGCGCGCCCGAGCCGATCACCACGCCGTGGATCAACTTCGCGGTGCTTGGGCTGGCTTTCGTGTTCGAAGGGATCAGCTGGACCTTCGGCTGGCGCAGTTTCCGCGCGGTTCAAGGCGACAAGCCGTTCTGGCGCGCGTTCGTCGCGAGCAAGGATCCGACGAGCTTCATGGTGCTGTTCGAGGATTCGGCGGCGCTCGCCGGCATCTTGGTGGCGGCGGTCGGCACCGGGCTGGCGGTGTGGCTGCAGGCCCCCTGGCTCGATGGCGCCGCCTCGATCGTGATCGGGCTACTGCTCGCGGTGGTGGCGGTGCTGGTCGCGCGCGAGAGCAAGGGGCTGCTGATCGGCGAGCGCGCCGCGCCCGAGCTCGCCCGCTCGGTGCGGCAGGTCGCGGGCAGCGAGCCGGGCGTAATCGCGGTGGTCGAGGTGACGACCGCGCAGCTCGCGCCCGATCAGGTGATCGCGAGCATCGCGCTCGAACTGGAGGATGATTTGCGCGTGCCCGAGGTCGAAACGCTCATCGAGCGGCTCGAACAGCGCATCCGCGCGCGCCATGCCGAGCTGTTCCGCGTATTCATCCGCCCGCAGGCGGGGGCGAAGGCTTAGAATTCCCCAATCTCCCGGAGCGCTCGGCGTGCCCGAGCGTTCCAGCCCCACCCCGCCGCAAGGAGCGCGCCTTGTCTTGCCCCCGCAAGCGCTTGCCCGGTCGCGTGGCGCTGCTGGCCGCGCCGCTGCTGGCCGGTTGCTCGCGCAGCTCGATCCTGCAGCCGGCGGGGACGATCGCGGCGAACAACCGCCAGATCATGGTCGACGCCTTCGCGATCATGATGGCGATCATCGTGCCGACGATCATCGCGACGCTCGTCTTCGCCTGGCATTACCGCGCCGGCAACACCCGCGCGACCTATCGACCCGATTTCGTCTATTCGGGCCGGATCGAGCTGATCGTCTGGGCGATCCCGATCCTGACGATCATGTTCCTGGGCGGGGTGATCTGAATCGGCAGCCATCGGCTCGATCCCCACCGCGCGATCCCGAGCAAGCTGCCGCCGCTCGACGTGCAGGTGATCGCGCTCGATTGGAAATGGCTGTTCATCTACCCGGCGCAAGGGATCGCGACGGTCAACCGGCTGATCGTGCCGGTGGGCGTGCCGGTGCATTTTCGGCTGACCTCGGCGAGCGTGATGAACGTGTTCTTCGTGCCCCGGCTCGGCAGCCAGATCTATGCGATGAACGGGATGCAGACCCAGCTTTGGCTGCGCGCCGACCAGCCCGGCGCCTATTATGGCCGATCGGCGCATTTCAGCGGCGATGGCTTCCCCGAAATGCACTTCACCACCCATGCGGTGCCGCCCGCCGCCTTCGCCGATTGGGCCGCACGGGCGCGTGGCCAGGGCCCGGCGCTGACCGCCGCGACTTATCCCCAACTCGCCCAGCAGAGCCGCGCGGTGCCGCCCTTCACCATCGGCAGGGTGCAGCCCGGGCTGTTCGACGCGGTGCTGCGCCAGCAGCTGCCGCCAGGTGAGGGGCCCGATGAGGGGCGCGGCGGCGCCCACGTCCGCCCGAGCGGAGGCCGCTGATGCTGGGCAAACTGACTTGGGACGCGATCCCGTTCGATCAACCCATCCCGCTCGCGGCGGGCGGCGCGGTGATGCTGGCGGTGCTGGCAACGCTCGGCTGGATCACGGTGAAGGGATACTGGCCCTATCTGTGGCGCGAGTGGATCACCTCGGTCGATCATAAGCGGATCGGGGTGATGTATATCCTGCTGGGTCTCGCGATGCTTGTGCGCGGGTTCATCGACGCGATCATGATGCGCACGCAACAGGCGATGGCGATCAACGCGCCAGGCTATCTGCCACCCGAACATTATGACCAGGTGTTTTCGGCGCACGGGACGATCATGATCTTCTTCGGCGCGATGCCGTTCATCATCGGGCTGATGAACTTCGTCGTGCCGCTGCAACTGGGGGTGCGTGACGTGGCGTTCCCGACGCTCAACTCAGTCGCCTTCTGGTTGACGGCGGCGGGGGCGCTGCTCGTCAATATGAGCCTGGTGATGGGCGAGTTCGCGCGCACCGGCTGGCTGCCCTATGCCCCTTTGAGCGAGACAACCTATTCGCCCGGCGTCGGCGTCGATTATTACCTTTGGGCGGTGCAGATTTCGGGGGTCGGCACGCTGCTCGGCGGGATCAATCTCGTCACGACCATCCTGAAAATGCGCGCGCCGGGCATGTCGTATCTGCGGATGCCGATGTTCTGCTGGACCGCGCTCGCCGCGAACATGCTGATCGTCGCCGCTTTCCCGATCCTCACCGCGACGCTCGCGATGCTGACGCTCGATCGCTACCTGGGCTTCCATTTCTTCACCAATGATGCCGGCGGCAACATGATGATGTTCGTCAACCTCATCTGGGCCTGGGGGCACCCCGAAGTCTATATCCTGATCCTGCCGAGTTTCGGTATTTTCTCCGAAGTGATCTCGACTTTTTCGAGCAAGCCGTTGTTCGGCTATCGATCGATGGTGGCGGCGACGCTGTTCATTACTGTCGTTTCGTTCATGGTGTGGCTGCACCATTTCTTCACGATGGGCGCGGGCGCGAACGTCAACGCCGCCTTCGGGATTGCGACGAGCATCATCGCCGTCGGCACGGGGGTGAAGATCTACAACTGGCTGTTCACGCTCTATGGCGGACGCATCCGCTTCGCGACGCCGATGCTCTGGTCGCTGGGGTTCATGACGACCTGGATCGTCGGCGGGATGACCGGGGTGATGCTCGCGGTGCCGCCGGCCGATTTCATGCTCCACAATTCGATGTTCCTGGTGGCGCACTTCCATAATGTGATCATCGCCGGGGTGCTGTTCGGCGCGTTCGCCGGGATGACCTTCTGGTTCCCCAAGGCGTTCGGCTTCATGCTTGACGAGCGCTGGGGGAAGATCGCCTTCTGGCTCTCGATCGCGGGGTTCGTGATCGTCTTCACCCCGCTCTACATATTGGGGCTGGAGGGGATGACGCGGCGGCTGCAGAGCGTCGATCATCCCGAATGGGCGCCCTGGCTTTATCTCGCCTTGTTCGGCGTGGGGGTGATGCTGCTCGGCGTCGCGGCGCAGGTGATCCAGCTGATCGTCAGCATCCGTAACCGCGATGCCCTGCGGGATCATACCGGCGATCCGTGGGACGGGCGCTCGCTCGAATGGTCGATGGCGTCGCCGCCGCCGGTGTTCAACTTCGCGGTGCTGCCCGACCTACGCGGCGAGGAAGCCTATTGGACGATCAAGGAGCGCGCCTTCGAGCAGCAGCAGCTCGCGCCCGAGCCGGAATACGAAGCGATCGAAATGCCCAGCAACAGCGCGGCGGGCGTCGTCGCGGCCTTTTTCGCGGTACTCGGCGGCTTCGCGTTGGTGTGGCACATCTGGTGGTTGCTGATCCTGGGGCTGATCGGCGCCTACGGCACCTTCGTTTTCTGGGCGTGGCGTAAGCAGGAGGAATATGAGATCCCCGCCGAGGAGGTGGCGCGGATCGATCGCGCCCGACGCGCGGCGCGCCAGGCGTGGCTCGATCGCGGGCGGGCGCCTGCATGAGCAGCGTCGCCGATCCGTATCAGCTTGGCCGCGCGCGCGAGCATCACAATCCCGCGACCGGGCATGGCGAGGGCGGCCCCGCGCCCAAGCGCACCATCACCGGCTATGGCTTCTGGATCTTCCTGCTTTCCGACATCGTGATGTTCTCCGCCTTTTTCGCGGCTTACGCGGTGCTGCGCGGCGAGACGGCGGGCGGACCGGGCGGGCGGCAGCAGTTCGAGCTCGATCGGGTGGCGTGGGAGACGGCGCTCCTGCTGGTCTCCAGCTTCACCTGCGGCCTCTCCAGCCTCGCGAGCGAGCGGCGGAGCCTTGTCGCGACCCAGTTCTGGCTGCTCGTCACCGGGCTGCTCGGCGCGGGCTTCCTGTTCCTGGAAGTGCAGGAGTTCGCGCGGATGATCGCGGCGGGCGCGGGGCCGCAGCGCAGCGCCTTCCTTTCGGCGTTCTTCGCGCTCGTCGGGCTGCACGGGCTGCACATCACCGCCGGGCTGCTGTGGATCGGCACCAACATGGCGATGCTGTGGAGCCGGGGGTTCCGCGCCGATGTCGATCGCGGCCTGTTGTGCTTCAACCTGTTCTGGCACGCGCTCGACATCGTCTGGGTCGCGATCTTCACCATCGTCTATCTGTTGGGGGCGGCATGAGCGGCGAACGATCGCACGACCAACGCGACCCGACCGACCGCGCGCCCGGCGACGAAGGGACGAACGAGCATGAGTTCGCCGGCGGGCTGAAGGGCTATGTGATCGGCTTCCTGCTGGCGGCGGGGCTCACCGCCGCGTCGTTCCTGCTGCCCGGGGCGGGGCTGATCTGGGCGCCCTCGCTCCCCGCCGCGCTCGCGGTGTTCGCGATCGCGCAGATCGGGGTGCATCTGGTGTTCTTCCTCCACCTCACCTCGGGCCCGGACAATACCAACAATCTGCTCGCGCTCGCCTTCGGAGTGCTGATCGTCGCGCTGGTGGTACTGGGCTCGCTATGGATCATAGCGCATCTGAGCCATCAGGTGATGCCGATGGACGAGGCCATGCGGCGGTTCCGGTAGAGCCGTTGTCCTGAGATCAAGGCGTTTTTCCCCTAAAAGGGGAGGTGGCAGTCGCGCGAGCGACTGACGGAGGGTGTCCCCGGTTGTTCAAGGGTAACACCCCTCCACCATTCGCGTGCGCGAATGGTCCCCCCCTACCCCTGTCGGGGAGGAGCTTACGCTGCCAACACAGGAGGCCGCCACTGATTCATTTTGTGGTCGGAATAACAGGGAGCGCCCGCGCGCGCGGGCCGTTGTAGTCGCGCGGGGACCAAGGAGACGCGCGATGGAGCAGGACAACCGGCGGCAATCGGTGCTGCTCTGGGTGCTGGGCGTGCTCGCGATCCTGATGGGGCTGGGGGTGGGCGGTGGCGGCGCGTGGCTGCTCGCGCTGGGGGGCAGCGCTTATTATCTGATCGCCGGGCTGGTCCTGATCGCGGTTGGCGTGCTGCTGATCCGCCGGCAGGCGAGCGCGCTCTGGCTTTACGCGTTGCTGCTGATCGGGACGATGGCCTGGGCGCTCGGCGAGGTGGGGTTAGACTTTTGGGCGCTCGCGCCGCGCGGCGATGTGCTCGCGATCTTCGGGCTGGTGCTTGCACTGCCCTGGGTGACGCGGCGGCTGCGCACGCCCTGGCTGCGCGCCGCCGGGCCACTGGCGCTCACGCTGCTGGTCGCGGGCGGGGTCGCGGTGGCGGCCGCCGTCAACCGCCCGCATGATCTTGAAGGCCAACTCCCGCCCCCGCGCGCGGCGGCGAGCGCGGCGATGTTCGCCGGCAGCGCGCGCGAGGATTGGGCGGCTTATGGCCGCAGCTGGCGCGGCGATCGCTGGTCGCCGCTCAACCAGATTACCCCCGCCAATGCCCGCAATCTGCGCCAGGCCTGGGTTTTCCACACCGGCGACCTGCAGCGCCCGACCGACCCGGACGAATTCACCTATGAGGTGACGCCGATCAAGATCGGCGAGCGGCTTTATCTCTGCTCGCCGCACAATATCGTCTTCGCGCTCGATGCCGAAAGCGGGCGCGAGCTGTGGCGCTACAACCCCAATATCCGCGCCGACAAATCGATGCAGCACCTCACCTGTCGCGGCGTCTCCTATTATCGCGGACAGGCCGGTCCGGCAGGCGACTGCGCCGAGCGGATCATCGAGGGGACCAACGACGCCCGCCTGATCGCGCTCGACGCGGCGACCGGGCGGCCCTGTTCCGGCTTTGGCGAGGGCGGGCAGGTGAATGTCTGGCCCGGCGCGCCCGAGTTTCAGCGCGGCTGGTGGCAGATTACCTCGCCGCCGGTGATCATCGGCGAACTCGCCGTCTTCGGCGGCGCGGTGTATGATAACAAGTCGACCTTCATGCCCTCGGGTGTGATCCGCGCCTATAATTTGCTGACCGGCGCCCAGGTCTGGGCGTTCGATCCGGGCCATCCCAAGGACACAAGCCCGCAAACGGCGGGCGCGGGGCGGTTCGTACCCTCGTCGCCCAATAGCTGGACGATCTCGGCGGCCGATCCGGCGCTCGGCTTGGTCTATGTCCCGACCGGCATGGCGGCGATCGACCAATGGGGCGGGCGCCGCACGCCCGATACCGAGCGGTTCAGCTCGGCGGTGATCGCGCTGGAGGCGGCGACCGGGCGGGTGCGCTGGGTCTATCAGACCGTCCACCATGATCTGTGGGACATGGACGTGCCCGCGCAGCCGGCGCTGGTCGATCTCGCGCTGCCCGGGCGGGGGACGGTGCCGGCGCTGATCCAATCGACCAAGACCGGCAATATCTTCGTGCTCGATCGCCGCACCGGCCAGCCGCTCTTCCCCGTCGAGGAGCGCGCCGTGCCGCAGGGTGCCGCCCCGGGCGACCGTGTCGCGCCGACCCAGCCTTTCTCGGCGCTGAGCCTGATGCCTGAAGGCCGGGTGCGCGGGGCGGATATGTGGGGCGCGACGATGTTCGATCAGCTTGCCTGCCGGATCAAGTTCCAGGGGCTGCGCTATGAAGGGCCGTTCACCCCGCCCTCGCGCCAGGGGACGCTGGTGTTCCCGGGCAATTTCGGGGTGATGGACTGGGGCGGAATGGCGATCGATCCGGTGCGGATGATCGCCTTCACCCACCCCAACTACATGGGCTTTGTCGACAAGCTGATCCCCCAGCAACCGGCGGCGCGATTCGATCCGCACCGCGATCCGGGGAAGGCACACCGGGGCGAGACCGGTCCGGCGGGGGGATCGGATTTCAAGGGATCGGACATCAAGGGCTTCAACCCGAATCTCGGAGCGCCGTTCGCGGTCGCGCTCAACCCGTTCCTCTCGCCGCTCCATTTGCCCTGCCAGGCGCCGCCTTGGGGGTATGTCGCGGGCCTCGATCTGGTGACGGGTAAGAAGGTCTGGCAGCACCGCAACGGCACGACGCGCGATCAGAGCCCGGTGCCGCTGCCCTTCAACCTGGGTGTGCCCTCGCTCGGCGGGCCGATGCTGACCGCGGGCGGCGTCGCCTTCATGGGGAGCGCGCTCGATTATTATCTGCGCGCTTATGACGTGACGAGCGGCCGCGTGCTGTGGCGCGCGCGGCTGCCGGCGGGCGGGCAGGCGACGCCGATGAGCTATTGGTCGCCCAAAAGTGGGCGGCAGTTCGTGGTGATCGCCGCCGGGGGGCACGGCACGCTTGGCACCAAACAGGGCGATGCGGTCGTCGCCTACGCGCTGCCGAGGCGCGAGTGATGCGCGCCGCCGCGTTGCTCCTGCTGCTGGCTGCCGCCCCCGCCGCCGCGCAGAGCGTGCAGAAGGGCGATGCCGATAGCCAGGAGACGCCCCCGCCCGGCGTGTTCGGCCCGTTCGACAAGCTCCGCGAAAGGGCTGCGAAGGCGGGCGTCACGCTTGCCGCGCGCTACACTTCCGAACTCGGCTTCAACGCGGATGGCGGGCGGGCGCACCGGGTCACCGAGACGGGGCAGGCCGATCTCTCCGCCAAATTCGATTTGGAGAAACTGGCTGAGGTGAAGGGGGGCACGGTCAATGCCGTCATCACCTGGCGGCGCGGCGATCTGCTCGATCAGGTCGCGGGGCTGGACACGCTCCAGCAAAGCCAGGAGATTTACGGGCGCGGGCAGACGGTGCGGCTGACGCGCCTCTGGTATGAACAGCGCTTCGGCAAGGCGCGGCTGAAGCTCGGTCGCAGCAATGTCGGCGAGGATTTCGCGAGCTTCTCGTGCGATTTCATGAACCTCGGTTTCTGCGGCGCTCAGCCGGGAAATCTGATCGGCGATTATTGGTTCAACTGGCCGGTCAGCCAGTGGATGGGGCGCCTGCGCTACGATCTTGGTGGCGGCTATGTTCAGGCCGGCGCCTATGAGGTGAACCAGCGCAATCTGAAGAACAAGTTCGCGCTCGGCTATTTCGGTGGGGCGACCGGCATGCTGCTTCCGGTCGAGGCGGTGTGGAAGCCGCATCTTGGCGGTCTGCCCGGCACCTACCGCGTCGGTGCCTGGTATGACACGTCCCGCGGCGATGACGCGGTCCTCGACCGCGCGGGCGGGATCGCGGCGCTGAGCGGCTCGGCGCCGCTGGAGCATGACGGACGCTTCGGCGCCTGGCTGGTCGCCCGCCAGCAGGTGACGGGGACGGCGGATGAGCATGGCACGCTCAAGGGCCTTACCCTGTTCGCGCGCGTGACCCAGGCCGATCGCCGCACCGCCCGGCTCGACAATCAGCTGAGCGTCGGGCTGTTCTACGAAGGGTTACGCAGCATCGCGCCCGATGATGCGATCGGGCTGGCAATCGGCCGCACGCATGTGAACAGCCGCATCGGCGCGGCGGAGGCGGTGACCGGGCGCCCGATCGAGGGCAGCGAATATGAGGGCGAGCTGTTCTACAGCTTCCACCCGCTGAGCGGCATCGTCCTGCGCCCCAACCTCCAATATATCATCCACCCGGGTGGCCGCGCCGATGCGCGTGACGCGGTGGTGCTGGGGGTGAAGACCGCGATCAATCTTTAGGCTCGCCGGGCACTTCGGTGTCGTGGCCCAGCGTGTCGCGCACATAAAGTTGCTTCACCAGGACGAACAGGACCACCGCGAGCGGCGCCGACAGCACTACTCCGAGCGGCCCCAGCAGCATGCCGAGCGCGAGCACGCCGAACAGCGTCAGCGCCGGCGGGATCGAGACCGCGCGCTTCTCGACCACCGGGGTGATGAGATTGCTCTCGACCTGCTGGACGACGATATAAACCAGCAGCGCCCAGAGCGCGGTGTTGCCGCCGGCGGTGAGCGCGACGAGCAGCCCGGGAATGGCGGCAAGATTCGGCCCGATCAGCGGGATGAACTCGGCGATCCCCGCGATCAGCCCGAGCGCAAGAGGCGAAGGCACGCCGACCAGCCACAGCCCGATCCCGACGAGCACGCCCACGACCGTCATCGACACCAGCTGCCCGAGGAGCCAAAGCCGCAGCGCGTGCGCGGCAGTATCGGCGGCATGGCCAACGCGCTCGCTCTGCGCCTTGGGGAAGAGCTGCACCAGCCCCTTGCGATAGAGCCCCGGCGACAGCGCAAGATAAACGCCCGCGAACAGCACCAGCAGAAAATTGCTGAGCGTGCTGCCGATCAGGCTCGCGAAACCGGCCAGCCGCCCGAACACATCCTGCCCGCCGAGCTTCATCCCCCGGAGCGACCCAATCAATTGCTCGCCGAAGGGCAGGCCGCGCAGCCATTGCTCGACACCGCCGATCGCCTGCGGCATTCGCCCGCTTAGATCGCTGAACTGGGCGCTGATCTGCGCGCCGAACAGCCAGGCGGCGCCCCCGAACAGGGCGATCAGCAGCAGCAGCGCGATCACGACCCGCAGGCTCTGCGGCACCGGCAGGACGCGCCCCAGCGGATCGGCGATCGCGCGCAGGATCACCGCGATCAACCCCGCGCCGAACAGCAGCAAAAGCACCGAGGCGAGCGGCGCGATCAACAGGGCAAGGCCGATGATGAGAAGGACGACCGCACTGGCACGCGCGATCCGTGACAGCGTCCAGGGGGACGCGCTGGCATGGCTCTCGGGCATGTTCATGAGACGTGCGAGCGGAGGATGTGTTCCGCGAGGAATAAATTGGGCCTGTAGAGGCTCGAACAGTTGCAGGGTTGGGTAACGCCGAAACTTCTCTCGCTTTGACAAAATCTGACTTAGATCGAAAAAACAAGCTTTGAAAGGCGATCAAATGACATAATTGTTATCTGCCGATAATTTCGAGTCCGACAATCCGATGTCAGAGAAAAGCATTATAAATCCCGTTTATCCCCTTGACGCATGTATGGAGTTATGCCATTAGGATGGCATGACCAAGAAAAGCCCTTCCGCCTCGCCCGAGTTCAGCGTCCGCGAGTTTTTCGCCCGCTTCCCAAACGATGACGCCTGTCTTGAGCATATCATGGCGGTGCGGTTCGGCGGGACGCGATTCGAGTGCAAGGCGTGCGGCAAGGAAAGCACGCATCACAAGCTCAAGGAACGCCGCACCTACGTTTGCGCGAACTGCGGGCACCACGTGAACCCGACCGCTAGCACGATCCTTCACGATACCCGCACGCCGCTGGTGAGCTGGTTCTATGCCATGTATCTTTTCTGCACCACGCGCCACGGCGTGAGCGGCAAGGAACTGCAACGCCAGCTTGGCGTGACGTATAAGACCGCCTACCGGATCGGTCAGCAAATCCGCGATCTTACGATGAAGGCCCAAGGCTTTGACGCTCTGCTCGCCGGGCATGTTGAGCTTGATGAAGCCTATGTCGGCGGGCGCCGTTCGGGCGGCAAGCGCGGTCGCGGCGCGACGGGCAAGACGATCGTTATGGGCCTTGCCGAGCGTGACGGGCGCATGAAGGCGGTTGTGATCCCTAACGTTAAAAAGGACACGCTGCGCAACGTCGTGCTTGAGAATGTGGAACCCGGCGCGACCGTCTCCACCGACGAACTGATGAGCTATGGCTTACTCAGCGGCGACGGCTATCAGCATGGCGTGGTGAAGCACGGGCGAAAGGAATACGCCCATTACGATTACCGTTCGGGCGAGACGTTCCACGTCAACACTGTGGAAGGCTTCTGGCGGCTGTTCAAGGCGTCGGTTCGGTCAACGCATGTGCAGATCAGCGCCAAGCACATGGAACGCTATCTGTCGGAGTTCACTTTCCGCGCGAACCACCGCGCGCGGGTGAACGGGATGTTTGATCTTCTGGTTGGGGCGCTGTGACGCGCCCCACCATTGCCTCGAACTGAGCGCGATCGGCTGGGCCGATGCCTTCCGCTTCCGCTTGTGCCGCAAAGTCGGCAAGGCGTCCCGAAGCCAAGGCGTCTGCCAAAGTTAGGCCTCTCATGCCGCCGCCCTCAAATAAACGTCGTCCGATTGATCGCTTTGAATTACCCGCCCCGCTTGACCGAGAATGCTCAACTTGGTGCCAAGCGCCGCCTTGTCTTTAACGACAGCGACCAGCTTCGGTGGATTGGGCAGCGCTGCAATGTCGTGGAAGGCCGTACTGGCGCGATAAACCGAGTTAGCGTGGGAGCTGACAGCCTGAAATACGACTTGGTCGCGCCCTTCGCTTACGATTGCGGACACTTCCCAAGGGTTGGACGATGATCCCACGATAGTATGCCGGTCTTCGAGCCGTGAGCCAAAGACATGCGCCAAACGCTCACGCAAATAGTCTTCAATATCGTGCTGCTCTTGTTCCGCGATCTTGCCAAACACCCGATCCGCGACATCCCAGGACGCCATAGCAACATCGCTGAGAGCCCGAGAAAGCTGCTCCCAATCTGCGGTAACATACAGGCTGCGCCGGTCTTTTTCGACGCCCTCTTTGGCCCGCGCCTTATCGGCGGCCGTGGCGAAGGATCGCTCAAAGCCGATCGCTTCAATTTCGCGATACGCAAAACCAGCATCGTCCACTCGAAAACCGCTGGGACCCGGAATCACGCGTACCGTCACGGCCGCACCGCTGGGGTAGTAGATGGGGAATGACACGAACGAGCTATCGCCCCAATGCTTAACCGTCATCAGGTCGCGAACGGCGTTTTCAACAGCCTCGTTCAATCTCGGAAGGGCAGGCGCGCGACTAGCCATCGTAGAGCAGACCATACTGCCAACCTGGCTTCTCGACAAGGGTTATGTTGCTGATTCTGAACAATTTTCCAGCAAATTCCCTAAGCGACTCGAAAGATTGGATTTCCTCCGGCAACGGTTCGGCTTGAGAAAGGTCCGGCCGCATCCGGTTTTCACTCTCGACCCAATTAATGTCGAAACCGTGCACGTGAGACGCTCCGACGCGTCGTCCGGCCCATGGCAACGGCGGCCCACGCCTGTTGCTGTGTCCACCAGTCAGAGATCGCCAATCGATCCTAGCGAGTGGGATTTTTCGGCGGACGCCCAGTCGTCCAAGCCGAAGCTCAAAAGTCAGGTGTTTATCGGGATGGTATTTGTAGCAACCGCCGTGAAGCACAAAACCGGCCTCGACGACGCCGCCGATCTCAAGCGGTGCATCAAACCAGCAATAGCCTGTTTCAGGCTCTGGGGCAGACCAACCCGGCCACCTAGCGATGGTTTTATCCGCGTGGTAAAGATCAGAGTACGGCACTCAGCGCACTTAGCTGATGCTCGCCTCGCTGGCGAGTGGCACATGCGTCAAGGGGATAAACGGGTTATAAATTAACGAAATTAGTGAAAAACAAATTGCCAAAACCTTTGCAATTCATCTGATGTAATAATTCAAATAAGAACGAGATTTACTGCAGAATTAAGTGGAACTACCTTCAATGAAACGGCGCGCGCAGGCGTACTTGATCTCAGCCAGATGTGGTGTGATCGGAGTCCGCCTCAGCGCTTCAGCAAGTAGAAGCAGCCATGCAGCTCAAGGCCAGGTTCAAGACGGCCGAATAGCCCTCGGCGTCCGCGATCTTAGAAAGCGCGCCTTCGCGGAAGCTTCTTCCCGAATCGTGGGTCGGGAGGCGTAGGGTCGATCGGCGGGTCGCCGATTCGCCGGGACGGCAAGTTCGGCCGCACGCGTTCCTTCGGCGGATCGCCGCGTCGCGGCTCGCCGTACCTCGGGATGAACTCGGACAGGCCCTCCTGGGCCGCGCGCAGATGGTCGCCCAACAGCTTGGCGCGGGTGATGCAGCCGGCGTTCGCGCCAGGCGCGCCGCGATTCATTAGCAGGTGCATATCGATCTCAGATAGGCCCGCGGCCTGACCGAGCGTGCGGTAGCTCTGGCGCAAGTCGTTGCCCCACTTGGACAGGCGGGCGCGCGGGTCCTTGTGCTCTATCATGTGCCCCGGCGCGCTGTCCGCGGCGAAGATCCACTCTTCCGCCGTTTCGGGGCGGAGCATGCGGCTGACTCGCATCGCCCAAATTTGGCAGTGGATCATCGGCCGGGAGAGGGGGGTGTCGAAGGCGCGCTTAGCCCCACCTTTCGGCTTCGGGATGTGGAGGATGCGGTGGCGGAGATCGAGGTCCTGGACGCGCGCCTGCATCAGCGCGCCCGGCCGGGAGCCGGAGAGGAGTGTGAAAATATGGAACTCGCGCCGGATCGGGTGTCGGAGGTGGCCCGCCTCGCGGAACCAGCGCGGCAGGTCCTCGACGACCATCGCGGTGTCGCGACGGCGCATGGTGTTCCAGTCGACGCCGCTCGTCGGGTTTTCCGCCGGCAGTCCGCGCGCCAGCCGCAGATGGCCCGAAGCGTGCGCATCGCGCCGTTCGCGGCGCAGGGGCCGCTCGCGACGGTGATCTGGTGGTGACGCTCAGCCACCATGCGCGGATTGTCGCCGAGCACCTTGGGCGGAACGTCGTGCCAGTCGGCGAGCACCCGCTCGACATGGTCCGTGTAGTTGCGGATCGTGGCGGGGCTCCGCTCCTTCCGCTCCATGTTGGCGACGCGGTACCGATCCCAGGCTTGGCGGAGCGTCACGTCTGAGGCGGGCGGCGGCTTCGGCGCGTCCTGGACCAGCTCGCCGCTCGCGATCTTCGCCAGCATGGCCTTCGCCTGCACGCGTGCCTCCCGCGTGGCGATCTCGCCCGCGAGGCCGATCGCAACCTTTCGATGATGGCGGCGACCATTCTTACGGCACTCGCCTTGGACGGTGCAGGTTTTGCGCTTGGCCCCGACCACGACGAAGAAGCCCCGCAACTCCTCGTCGCGCACTATGTATTGACCTTGGATCGCCGGAGGTAGACGGTCGATCATCTGGCCCGTCAAGTTTGCACGCAGTTCGCTCACGTCCCGGGACCAATTTTAAGACGAATTTTAAGACGGGGTTTGCACCCGCGAAATTCACGAGGGCGTCCCGCGCCCGAACACTACACCCTTGTAGAAAACGCGTAAGAAAAACACCTTCGTAGTGATCTGGCGAACCGCGGCGAATTATTTTCGTAACCCATTTGACTCTTAAGAATCTGAGGGTCGGACGCTCGAATCATTCCGGGCGCGCCAATTTTTCAAAGACTTGGCTGGTGTGGTAGTCGGCCGCTCCGACTTTTCCGCAACTGCCTCGCGCACGGTCGCGATGGTCTGGGTGCGGACGCGCGGTGAGCCTATTCCTCGGCCGGCGCGCCGAACAGCGCGGCGGCGAGCGCGATCAGGCCGATCAGCACGAACCCCAGCTTCGGCAAGACGCCCCCGGAGCGATGCGCCATCACCGCCAGCACGCATTGCAGCGCATAATAGACCGCAAAGGCGCGCGAGGCGACGGCGACCACCTGCAGCGGATCGGTGAGCCACACCACCGCGATCGACAGCGCGGCGGCAAGCGCGAAGGAGGCGGGAATGCTCAGCCGCCCCCGCGTCACCTCGTTCATCAGCCCGCCCGCGCCGATCGAATCGGCGACCGCCGCGCTCAACTGGCTCGCCAGCGCCCCGATGAGCACCAGCACAACGAGCCCCGGCGCGACCAGCGCCATGATGTCGAGAATGCCGGCTACGCCCTTGGCCTCGGCGGCTTGGGCGAGGAAGGGGGTGAGCAACGCGACGAAGGTGAGATAAATCACCGCCGCGATCAGCTGGGCGCGGCGCATCGTCGCGATCCGCAGCTCGGCCGAATAGCTGCCGCCCAGATAGCGCGAGGTTTCGAAGCCCTGCACGGTGATCAGCAGCCCGAGCAGCAGTGGAAGGCCGTTCCACGAAAGCCGCGCCGGCGGCAGAGGCGCGGCGAGCCGACCGTTCACCAGCCACCAGGCGGCGAGCCCGGCGAGCATCCCGACGATCATCCCGAGCTTCAATGAAACGCTGCCATGCGCCAGATGCTCGACCCGCCGCAACCCGCCGGTGAACGCGAGCAGCACGAGCAGGCCGATGATCGCCGTTACCGCGCCGTTCGAGAGCAGCGAGTGGAGCTGCGGCGTCAGATCGACGAACTTCAGCGCGAATTCGGCGAGCAGCTTCAGGTAATAAGCGATCGAGATCGCATATGCCGCGGCGAGCACCGTCTGAGTTACGCGTGCCATCCAGGCGAGCGGGTGGTTGAACGAGGCGGCCGCGAGTTGCGGTTCGAGCTCGGCGATGTTGAAGCGCACCACCGCGCCGATCGCATAGGCGATCACCAGCAACAGCCCCTGCGCGATCAGCGCGCCCTGCCCGAATTCGCGGGCGAGCAACGGCCCGCAGATCAGGAACCCGCTGCCGATGATCGAGGCGAGCGGCGTCACCGTCGCGCGCCAGGCGGGGCGGCGGGTGAACGGGGCGAGGCTCAACAGCAGCGTGGCGGCGATGGCGGTCGCGAAGGCGGCGATGGCGATGGCCAGCAATCCTCTCCCGGAACCGTCAAGCGTAGCGGACAGAGGGGCAAACGAGCGATCGCCGGGCTTCGTTCCCGGCACGCCGCGCTTGGCCGCGCTGGAACGCTTTGCTGTCCGGCTCGTTCGGCGGGCATGACCGAGTGGCTGCGCTGGATTCCGCCTGGGGTGCCCTCTTGGGCCAAGCTCGCGATCGGCCCCGCGCTGGCGCTTCCCGAGCCGGCGGCGATCGTCGTCCGGCCCGCCGAGCCGCTGGTCCGCCATTGAGGTCGCCGCTGCCGCCGCCTGACCCTGCGCTGCTGCGCGGCGCGGCGCTGCTGCTCGATGTCGACGGCACGCTGCTCGAACTCGCGCCGCGCCCCGATGCGGTGGTAGTGCCGCCGTCGCTGCCGTCGCTGCTCGCTTGCGCGCGCGATCGGCTGGCGGGGGGCGTCGCGCTCATCAGCGGGCGCGCGGCGGAAAATGTCGCGGCGCTGCTGCCGGTGCCGGGAATTACGATCGCCGGGAGCCATGGGCTGGAACTGCGCGCGCCCGATGGCTCGATCGCGCGCGCGTCGCGCCCGGCGGGGCTGGACGCGGCGTGCGCGGGCCTGGTCGCCTTCGCCGCCGAACGACCCGGGGTGCTGGTGGAGGATAAGCCGATCGGCGTGGCGCTCCATTTCCGGCAGGCCCCCGATCATGGCCCCGCCGCTGAGGCGCTCGCCGCCGCGCTCGCCGAGCGGCACAACCTGCATCTCCAGCCCGGCAAGGCGATGATCGAGCTGCGCGGTCGCGAAGGTGATAAAGGCGGCGCACTCCGCCAGTTGATGCGGGAACCGAAGCGCGCCGCGACGCGTCCTGTGTTCATGGGTGATGATGAGACCGACGAGCCGGCGCACGCCGCCGCGCGCGCGCTGGGCGGCGCGGGCGTGCTGGTCGGCCCGCCGCGCGCCACCGCCGCCCGTTTCGGCCTGGCGGATGTGCCGGCTGTGCATCGCTGGCTCGCCGCCGCGCTCGCCACGCTGTGACCGCGACGCTCGATCTGTGGCCGATCGGCAATTGCCAGGTGAGCGCGCTTATCGATCGCGCGGGCCGCTTCGTCTGGGGCTGCGTGCCGCGCGTCGATGGCGAGCCGCTCTTCTCGGCCCTCATCGGCGGCGACGCGCCGGGGCAGGGCTATTGGGCGATCGATCTGGAAGATGCGGTCGCGATCGAGCAGCAGTATCGGCGCAACTCCGCGGTCCTCGTTACCCGGCAGCAGGATGCGCAGGGCAATGCGATCGAGGTGATCGATTTCGCGCCCCGCTTCCGCCGGATGGGGCGGCAGTACCGCCCGGTTGCCTTCGCGCGCATCGTCCGCCCGCTGAGCGGCGCGCCGCGCATCCGCGTGCGGCTGCGGCCCAGCCGGGGTGACGGCGCCCGGGCGCCGCAGCGGATCGGCGGCACCCATCACGTCCGTTACCAGCTCGCCGCGATGACGCTACGGCTGAGCACCACCGCCCCGGTCGGGCTGATCGAGGCCGAGCAGCCCTTTCGGGTCGAAAGCACGCTGCATTTCTTCCTGGGGCCGGACGAGAGTTTCGTCGGCGAGATCGGCGCGACGCTTGAGGCGATGCTGGCGGATACCGAGCGGGACTGGCGCGAGTGGGTGCGCGGCCTCGCCACGCCGCTCGATTGGCAGCCGGCGGTGATCCGCGCGGCGATCACGCTGAAGCTGTGCCAGCATGAGGAAACCGGCGCGATCGTCGCCGCGCTCACCAGCTCGATTCCAGAACATGCCGATTCGGGGCGCAACTGGGATTATCGCTTCTGCTGGATCAGGGACGCTTATTACACGGTGCAGGCGCTCAACCGGCTCGGGGCGCTCGATGTGCTGGAGGGGTATCTCGCTTATCTGCGCAACATCGTCGATGCGGCGAAGGGCGGGCAGATCCAGCCGCTCTACGGCGTGCTGGGCGAGGCACGGTTGGAGGAACGGACCGCGGCCGGCTTTCCCGGCTATCGCGGCATGGGGCCGGTGCGCTTCGGCAACCAAGCGTACGAGCAGGTGCAGCACGATGCCTATGGCCAGATCGTGCTTTCGAACACCCAGGCATTTTTCGATCAGCGGCTGTTCCGCCTGTCGGGCGAAGCCGATTTCGCGGCGCTCGAACAGATTGGCGAACGCGCCTTCGCGCTGTTCGATCAGCCCGACGCCGGGCTGTGGGAGCTGCGCACCCGTCGCCATGTTCACACTTATTCCGCCGCGATGTGCTGGGCGGCGTGCGACCGGCTCGCCAAGGCCGCAAGCGCGCTCGGATTGCGCGCGCGCGCCGACTTCTGGCAGCACCGCGCCGATGCGCTGCGCGCCCGCGTCGAGGCGGCGGCATGGCGCCCCGACACCAACCGGCTTTCCGCGACCTTCGAGGGCGATGATCTCGACGCGAGCCTGATCCAGCTGCTCGACCTGCGCTTCCTGGCGCCCGACGACCCGCGTTTCCTCGGCACGCTCGCCGCGGTCGAAGCGGGGCTGCGCCGCGGGTCGCACATGCTGCGCTATGCGAGCGAGGATGATTTCGGCCTGCCGCAGACGGCGTTCAACGTCTGCACCTTCTGGCTGATCGAGGCGTTGCATTTTACCGGCCGCACCGGGGAAGCACGCGCGCTGTTCGAGGAGATGCTCGCGCGCCGCACCTCCGCCGGGCTGCTTTCCGAAGACATTGATCCGGTGAGCGGTGAGCTGTGGGGCAACTATCCGCAAACCTATTCGCTGGTCGGCATCATCAACTGCGCGGTGCTGCTGAGCCGCCCCTGGAGCGCGATCCGATGAGCCGGCTCATCGTCATCTCGAACCGCGTGAGCGTGCCGCGCGACGGGCAATCGGGCGCGCAGGGCGGGCTCGCGGTCGCGGTGGGCGCGGCGCTTTCGGAAGTGGGCGGCATCTGGTTCGGCTGGTCGGGCGAGGTGACCGACAATTTCACCGGCCAGGTCACCCTGACGCGCGGGCAGGGCTATACCACCGCGACCGTCGACCTGGAGGAACAGGACGTCGACGAATATTATAACGGCTATGCCAACCGCACGCTGTGGCCGCTGTTCCACTATCGGATCGATCTCGCCGAATATGAGCGCGACTTCGCCGGCGGCTATCAGCGCGTCAACGAGCGCTTCGCCAATACCGTCCGCCCGCTGATCGAGCCGGGCGACGCGGTATGGGTACAGGATTATCACCTGATCCCGCTCGCCCAGGAGCTGCGCGCGTTGGGGTGCGAGAACCGGATGGGGTTCTTCCTCCACATCCCCTGGCCGCCACGCCGGCTGCTGATGACGCTGCCCGAGGCCGAGCAGCTCGTTGAAACGCTGTTCGCTTATGACGTGATCGGCTTCCACACTGATGATTGGCGCAGCGCGTTCTGCGATTTCGTCTGCCACGAGATGGGCGCCGAAGTCGGCGCGGACGGGGTGATGGCGTGTCGCGGGCGTCAGGTTCGGCTGATCACCTGCCCGATCGGCATCGACGCTGCCGAGTTCGAGCGCGTCGCCGGCAGCCCGCGCGCGCGGCTCGCCTATCGGCAGATGCGGGATTCGGCGGTGGGGCGCGACATGATCGTGGGGGTCGATCGGCTTGATTATTCGAAGGGGCTGGAAGAGCGCTTCCTCGGCTATGAGCGCTTCCTGAAAGAGCATCCCGAGGAGCGCAAGGAAGTGTTCCTGCTGCAGATCGCGCCGCCTTCGCGTGGGGCGGTGGGCAGTTATCAGCGCATCCGCGAAAGCCTGGAGACGCTCGCCGGGCGGATCAACGGCGCTTATGCCGATCTCGACTGGGTGCCGATCCGCTATGTGAACCAGGGCTATCCGCGTGATGTGCTGGCGGGGGTGTATCGCGCGGCGAAGATCGCGTTGATCACCCCCTTGCGCGACGGGATGAACCTGGTCGCGAAGGAATATGTCGCAGCCCAAGATCCGGCCGATCCCGGCGTGCTGATCCTGTCGCGCTTCGCCGGCGCGGCGGCGCAGATGCCCGAGGCGGTGCTGATAAACCCCTATAGCGCCGAGGATGTGGCGGACGCGATTTTTCTCGCGCTCAAGATGCCACGCGAGGAACGCCAGCGCCGCTGGCAGGCGCTGATCGAGGGGGTGAAGAATGAGGATGTTTTCTGGTGGCGCCGTCGGTTCACCGAGGCGTTGACGGCAGCGGTCACGCCGTCGCCGATGGTGTCGGGCTGACTTTGCTGGCGGGAGGCCCGCCCGGCTGCACCAATGTCGCTCGCCAGGGCTTGGCGAGGCCGTGGTACAGCCGCTGCTTGCAGACCAGCGCCGATACCGAATTGGCGATCAGAGCCGACAGGAACAGCGGCAGGATCATGCTGCGGCTCGCTGTGGCCTCGACGATGATGATCACCGCGGTCAGCGGCGCGCGTACAGCGCCGGTGAAATAGGCGACCATCCCCAGCAGCACCACCGCGCCGCCCGGGTCGCCGGGGAACAGCGCACGCAGCGCCGCGCCGAGCCCGGCGCCGGTCGCGAGCGAGGGCGCGAAAATGCCGCCAGGCAAACCCGAGGCGGCGGTCGCGAGCGCGCTCAGGAACTTGGCTGGTCCGAACCAATAAGGCGCGTTGGTGCCCGATATGATTGCCCGCGCCGCCGAATAGCCCGTGCCCCAGGTGAGGCCGGTCACCACGCCCAGCCCGGCGACACAGGCGCCACACAGCGCCGCCCAGACCATCGGCCGGTTTCGCAGCATCGGCAGCCAATGGTCGCGCGCCGCGCCGATGCCGAGCATCGCCCGGGCGAACAGCGCGCCCGCGACCCCGCCGATCACCCCCGCCACCGGCGCGATCCGCAACACCGCCGCCGCCGGCAGCGCATCACGTACGGCGCCGAAATAGACATAATCGCCCGCGATCCCCAGGCTTACCATGCCGGCGATCATGATGGTTGACATCACGAGCAGCGCGACGCGCTGTTCATAGGCGTCCGCCAGCTCTTCGATCGCGAAGGCGATCCCGGCGAGTGGGGTGTTGAACGCCGCCGCCACCCCGGCCGCGCCGCCGGCGATGATCATCGAGGCGCGCATTGGTACCCGCAGCAGCCGCGCGTGCCAGGTGAGCATCGCGGCGGAAATCTGCACCGTCGGCCCCTCGCGCCCTACCGAGGCGCCACAGGCGAGCGCGGCGACGGTGAAAACGCCCTTGAACAGTGCGGTCTTGACCGAGAGCAGCGCGCGATCGGCTTCTTCGGGATGATCCGTCGCGGCGATTACTTGGGGGATGCCCGACCCGGTCGCCTCGGGCGCGAAGCGGCGGGTGGCGCCAACGATCAGCGCGAAGCCGAGCGGTGTCAGGATCAGCGGCGCCCACCACCAAACCCGGACCAGTAAGGCGAACCAGGCACTCGCTTCATCGGCGACGCGGGCGAAGAGCAACGCCGCGAGCCCCACCGCGATCCCGCCCGCCGCCATCGCGATCCGCCGCCGCCAGACCGCCGAGGCGGGGCCGTGGCGGCGCAGCAGTACGCGCCAACGCCGATCAAGAGAAAACGTCATCGCCTTGCCCTAGAAGGATTTTGCCCCCGGCGAAATCACTGTTCTCTGGGTGAGCGCCTGGCGTGCCGGCGTGACCCGGCAGCGGGATCGGTGCATAAGACGCGCGCATGGCCGATTATTCCCCCCAACGCGGAGCCATCTCCGACCGCCTGGCGCGGCTTGCGCTCTATCGCTGGTGGCGCCGCGCGATCGTGGCGGGGGTGGACCATGAGGCGGTGCTCGCGCGCGTGATCGAGGAAAGCGGCGGGTCGCCGCGCTTCGTGTTCATGACGATCATGTCCGCTGGTATCGCGGTGCTCGGGCTGCTGCTCTCCTCGCCGGCGGTAGTGATCGGGGCGATGCTGATCTCGCCGCTGATGGGGCCGATCTTGGGCTTCGGTTTTGCCCTGGCGCTGTTCGACTTCGCCGAGCTGCGCCGCGCGCTGAAGGCGCTGGTGATGGGATCGGCCGCGGCGGTGGCGTTCACCGTGCTCATCGTCACGCTGTCGCCGCTTCAGGCGCCGACCGCCGAGATCGTCGCGCGGACCCGGCCCAATTTGTTCGATCTGGCGGTGGCGCTGTTCGCCGCGCTCGCCGGCAGCTTCGCGATCATTCGCGGGCGCGGCGAGACGATCGTGGGTGTTGCCATCGCGACCGCGCTGATGCCGCCGCTCGCGGTCGTAGGCTATGGCCTTGCCACGCGCAATCTGCCGGTGGGGGCGGGGGCGCTGGCGCTGTTCGTCACCAATTTCATCACCATCGCGCTTTCGGCGACCGCGATGGCGCGCTTCTACGGCTTTGGTCATCACCTCTCGCACCGGCAAAGCTGGGCGCAGACGCTGACGCTGCTGCTGGTGTTCGTCGCCATGGCGATCCCACTCGGCATCTCGCTCAACCGCATCGGGCGCGAGGCGGTGGCGACCGCGCAGGCGCGCACTTTGCTGAAGGAGCGGTTCGGCGAGAGCGCGCGGGTGACGCAGCTCGAACTTGATTTCGGCGCCCGTCCGCTCACCATCCGCGCGGTGGTGATTGCGCCGCGCAGCGCCTCGGTGAAGCTCGCGGACCTGCGCGCAGCGCTCGCCGACAGGCTGGGGCAGCAGGTGCGGCTCGATCTCGATCGGGTGATGCTGGAGGCGGGCGCCGGTGCGATCGAGGCGCAGCGCGAGGAACTGCGCCAGGCGGGCGAGGGCGCGGCCGGCGAGGCGCAGCGGCTGGCGGCGCTTACCCGGATGATCGCGCTCGCGACCGGCATCGCCGCCGAAGACGTGACGATCGACCGCGATCACCACCGCGCCACCGCGCCCGCCACGCCGCTCCCCGGCGCGACGCTCGCCACCTACCGCGCGCTCGAGGCACGGGCGGCGGAGGGGAATGACGGTTGGGCGGTGGCGATCGTGCCGCCGCAACAGCCGCTGCCGGCGATCGCCTTCGCCGACAATGCCGACGCGCTCGATCCGGAGGTGCGCGCGGCGGTCGAGACCTCGGCCTGGGCGGCGCGGCGCTGGAACGTGCGCGCGCTCGGGGTGCCCGGCTTGCCCGAGGGTGATCCGCCCGCGCGCCCGAACCTTGCCCAGCGCCGCGCGCTTGCCATCGCGGCACTGCTCAACGCCTGGGGCGTGACGCCCCTTCCGGCGCCGGCGGAGGGGCAGCGTTTCGCGCTCAAGATCGTGCCGGACGCGCAGCTGGGCTGATCGCCGCTTCTTTCACCCGCGTTTGGCCCCAAGCAGGCGTTCGGACGTTCAGTCGCCATGGCCAGGGCCGATACTCCCGGCAGCGGTTGGGCCGCGCCCGCGCTGCTGATCGGCGGCATGGCGCTGTTCGGCTCGGCGACGCCGGTCAGCAAGCTGGTGGGGGCCGCCTTCCCGCCGATGCTCGCCGGGCTGATGCGCGTTGGGATCGGCAGCGCGCTGCTGATGCTCGCCGCGCGCGAGCATTGGCGCGACATTCCGGGCATCAAGCGCGGCGATTGGCTGCGCCTCGCGCTGATCGCGCTGTTCGGCATGTTCGGCTTCTCGGCGCTGATGCTTTACGGGATGCGGCTCGCCTCGGGAGTCGCGGGGGCGACGATCATGGCGATGACCCCGGCGGTGACGGCGGCGGGGGCGATGCTGTTCTTCGGCGAGAAGCCATCGTGGCGAAAGATCGCGGCGCTTTGCGCGGCGGTGGGCGGCGCTTTGCTGCTCGAACTGGGTCGTGCGGGTGGCGGCGGCGATCCGGGCGCGCTGAGCGGCGCGCTGCTGATCTTCGCCGCGATCTGTTGCGAGGCGGCCTATACGCTGATCGGCCAGCGCGTTTCGAAAGTGATCGACCCGGTGCTCGCCGCCGGGCTGGGCGCGCTGCTCGCGCTGCCGCTGTTCGCCGTCGCGGCGCTCGTCACCGGCCAGCTCGGGCCGCCGCGTGCCGATGGCACGGGCTGGGCGGCACTGCTCTTCTACGCCGCCGGAACGCTCGCGCTGGGGAGCTGGCTTTGGTATCGCGGCATCGCGCAAGTGAGCGGGGTGGTCGCCGCGACCTTCATGGGGGTGATGCCGCTGACCGCGCTGGTGCTGAGCTATTGGCTGCTCGGCGAACCGTTCCGTTGGATCCACCTGGGCGGCTTCGTGATCGTCTTCGCGGGCGTGCTGCTGATGAGCTGGGAACATGCCCGCGCCGCCACGGCGGCGTAGCGCGGTTACGCGGGGGGCAGATGCTCGTCCGCCGGCAACCGCGCGGTCGCATAGCGCAGCACGCGCTCGATCGTCCCGCCTTGCACCACCACCGAGAACAGCACGACCAGATAGGTCGCCGCGAGCAGCCCAGGCGGCGCATTCGTGCTCGTGAGGCTCAGCGCCAGCGCGATCGAGATGCCGCCACGCAGGCCGCCCCAGATCAAGGTCGGCGGGGCGAGCCGCCCGAGGTCGAGCAAAGGTCGCAGCAGCGCGAGCGGCAGCAGCACCGACAGCGCCCGTGCCGCCAGCGCGAGCGGCACCGCGAGCAACCCGAGCAGCAGCAACCGGCTGTCGGCGGGGATTGTCACCACCTCCAGCCCGATCAGCAGGAACAGCACCGCGTTCAGAATATCGTCGATCAGCGACCAGAATTTGAGGAGATATTCGCGCGTCACGTCGCTCATCGCATAAGCGACGCCGGCATTGCCGATCAGCAACCCCGCGACCGCCATCGCGACCGGGCCGCTGACATGGATCGCCTTGGCCAGCGCATAGCCGCCCATCACGACCGCCAGGCTGATCATCACCTCCACCTTATATTCGTCGATCGAGCGCATCATCCGAAAGCCGATCCAGCCGATCGCCAGGCCGAGCAGCACCCCGCCGCCCGCCTCGATCAGGAACAACTGCCCCGCCGTCGCGAGCGAAAAGGGCGCGCCCGACAGCGCGGTCGCGAGCAAAATGGCGAAGACGACGACGCCGACGCCATCGTTGAACAGGCTTTCGCCCGCGACGGTCGCTTCGAGCACCGGGGTCACGCTGGTGCGCTTGAGCACTCCCATCACCGAGACCGGATCGGTCGGGCTGATCAGCGCCCCGAACACCAGCGCCCAGATCAGCGGGATCGCCAGCCCCAGCGCGACCGCGATCGCGTAGAGCCCAAAGCCCACGATCGCGGTCGAGAGCAGCACCCCGACCGTGCTCAGCACCAGGATCGGCCAGCGCCCGCGCTTCATCTGCGGCCAATCGACGTGCAGCGCGCCCGCGAACAGCAGGAACGAGAGCATCCCGTTCATCAGGGTTTCGTGAAAATCGATCCGCGCGATGAAGCGCGTGAGATCGGCACCCACCGTGCTGCCCGGCAGCAGCCGGTCCAGCCCGATCACCAGCAGCGAGGCGAGCGCCCCCATCACCGTCAGCGCGACCGAGGCGGGAACCTTGATGAAGCGGTGATTGACATAGCCGAGCAGCGCCGCGAGCGCGATCAGCACCGCGGCGGCGTCGAACGGTGTCAAGCGAACCTCGTGGATCATGATTGGCGTCCCTGTTGACCGCGACCGGCAGTGCCGCATTGGCGGACTTTAATCAAACGCCCGATCGGTGTGGCAAGGCCCGCGCGATCGCGCCGGACCCGCAGGGCGCGCCGCTCGTTCTGGCAGCCTGGCCGAGCATGGTTCCCGCAGCGCGATCATCGTGGCGCTGATCGGTGATGCGCTGATCGTGGGCGTGGCGGTGCTTGTCACGCGCTCGGTGCGGCAGGTCGCGGGTCGGGTGCGCCGTGCTTTCCCGTGATTTGGCCGATTGCCGACGGTTTCACCTCGTTGAAACGTCCGAAGCAATGCTCGTGTCGGTCGCGTTGGTCCCGTCGCCGCCTTCCGTCGCCGCCCGAAGCCGGTCGAGGATCGCGCGCCCGTGGCGCTCGCCCGTCTCGGCCAACGCCGCCTCCAGCGCACGATAGGCGGTGACGACCGCGCGTCCCTCCTCGGTCAGGGTCGCGCCAATCCGGGCGCCCGGGTGGAGCGCGACCAAAGGCTCGGCGAAGGCGCGGTTGGTCGCGTCGATCATCAGCCACGCGCGGCGATAGCTCAGACCCATCGCCCTAGCCGCCGCCGAGATCGACCCCTCGCGCCCGATCGCTTCGAGCAATTCGGCCTTGCCGGGGCCGAGCGCGATCGTCTCGCCCACCAGCAGCTGCGTCTTGATCCTGAGCCTGGCCACGCCGGCATAGTGTCGCCGATCGCGGCGCCAGGCAATGACCCCCTTTTCTGGACCCGGCAATGCTATATACGAACGTATATAGCGACTCGAAACATGGGGGGAAAATGCCGTTTTTCTGGGGCTTGGCGCTCGCTGCCAATGCCGTGTCGCCGGCGACGGCCGCCGCCGATCCGCTGCCATCGGCCGAGGCGCCGGCTGACGTCACTGTGACCGCGCGCCGCCGGCCCGAGCCGGTGCAGAGCGTGCCGGCGGCGATTTCAGTGGTCGACGCGCCGCTGATCGAGCGCAGCTATACGGTGAACACCCAGGGGCTGACGGTGCTGGTGCCGAGCCTCAATTACAGCTCGGCCAACCCGCGCAACACCGCCTTCACCATTCGCGGGCTCGGCAGCAGCGTCGTCGCGGTGAGCCAGGCGAATGACGGGCTCGAGCCCGGCGTCGGCTATTATGTCGATCAGGTTTATCACGCGCGGCCCGCGACGGCGGCGTTCGATTTCGTCGATCTGGAGCAGGTGGAGGTGCTGCGCGGGCCGCAGGGCACCTTGTTCGGCAAGAACACCACCGCCGGCGCGATCAACATCACCACCAAGGCGCCGAGCTTCACGCCCGAAGGCACGGCGGAATTTTCCTATGGCAGCTATAATCTGGTGCAGGCGCGTGCCGCCGTTTCGGGGCCGATCCTGGGCGACACGATCGCCGCGCGGCTGTCGGCGCTGCTTACCCGGCGCGATGGGGTGATCTATAATGTCCGCCGGCGCGAGGATGAGAACAGCGTCAACAACGCCGCGTTACGCGGCCAGTTGCTGATCGCGCCGAGCAATGCTGTCCGTTTTCGCCTCAGCGTCGATTATTCCAGCTTCGACAGCGCCTGCTGCACGCAGGTCTATCTGCGCGTCGGGCAGAGCCTGCGCGCCGTGGCGCGGCAATATCCGGCGCTCGCGGCGGGGGCGAACTACGCGCCGGCGAGCCTGAACTACGCCGACCGGTTGACCGACATCGACGCGCCGGTGGGGGTCAACACCAATGAAGGCGGCATCAGCCTGATCGGCGACTGGAATCTGGGCCCGGCTACGCTCACCTCGGTCAGCGCGTGGCGCTTCTGGCGGTGGGACGCGGCGAACGACCGGGACTATACCGGGCTGCCGATCCAGCTCACCCAGCGCATCCCCTCACGCCAGGACCAGTATAGCCATGAGGTGCGGCTGGCCTCGAACGGCGACCGGCGGCTGAGCTATGTCGTGGGACTCTATTATTTCTACCAGAAGATCAGCGGACAGCCGATCAGCATTTACGGCCCGGCGGGCGCTTATTGGCTGCTGGGGCCGCCATCGCAATTCCCGGCCAATCTGCTCGATGGTTATGGCCAGGACGGTCGCACCCGCTTCCGCACCGATAGCGTCGCGGTGTTCGGCGAGGCCAATTGGCGCGTCACCCCCGCCCTCACACTCACCGGGGGCCTGCGCTATACCTATGAGGAGAAGTCGGCCGATTACACCACGACCGTGGGCGGCGGCCCCGCCGTCACCGATCCCCGGCTGATCAACGCCCAGCTCTCGGTGCTGCGGCCGCAAAGCTATTCGGCGGCGAACCGCGAGGGCAATCTCTCGGGCCGCGCCAATATCGCCTATCAGCCGGCGCCGAACGTGCTCGCCTATGCAAGCTATGCGCGCGGCTTCAAATCGGGGGGGATCAACGTGTCGGGACTGCCGCTCGATGCCGCGAACCGGCCGGCGCTGGCCACAGCGGTGATCCGGCCCGAGCTCAACACCACTTACGAAGTCGGGCTGAAGACGAGCTGGTTCGCCAAGCGGGTCGAGCTCAACCTCACCGGCTATTATACCGAAGTCACCGATTTCCAGGCGACGATCGTCGATTCGAGCCAGACGGTCGCGCTGCGCGGTTATCTGTCGAACATCCCCAAGGTGACCGTGTCGGGGTTCGAGGCGGACGCGGTCGCCCGGCCGGCGCGTGACGTCGTGCTGCGCGGAGGGCTGGCTTATGCGAACGGCACCTATGCGCGTTATCCAGCGGGGCCGTGTCCGCTCGAACTGCAAACGGCGGGCACTCAGGCGTGCGACCTGACCGGGCGGCCACTGGCCGGCCTGCCGCGCTGGTCGGTGAGCTTCGGCTTCGACATCGACCGCTCGCTCGCTGCGCTGGGGGTGCGCGGCAAGGCCTATCTCCATGCCGACAGCAATTGGCGCAGCGGCTATTATGGCGATCCCTCGCTGTCGCGCTTCACTTATATCAATGCCTATAACCTCACCAACGCGACGCTCGGCTATCGCGCGCCGGCGGGGTGGGAGGTGGCGCTGTTCGTGCGCAACCTGTTCGACGAGGCGTATCTCCAGAACGTAACGGTCCAGGCGGGCAATTCGGGGCTGATCCTGGGCCTGCCGAGCGACCCGCGGATCATCGGGCTCACCTTCCGCATCGCCCGCTAGCCGCCCAAGGTCGCGCGCGACGGCAAGGGGCTGGACGCGCGCGCGCGCGCATGGCATCGGCGGGGCGCCTCGCACGCGGGCGTGGCGGAATTGGTAGACGCAGCGGACTCAAAATCCGCCTCTGGCAACAGAATGTCGGTTCGAGTCCGACCGCCCGCACCAGGCTCCCTAAGGCACCAAACACGCGGCATGCCGGCAAGCTGGCCGCCGGGCGTTCTGGCTATCCAGGGCGAACGGACCGTCCGCGCGGGAGCGATCAACCAGCGTGATCGCTGTCGGCTATGGCGCGCCTCAGACCTCGCCCAGCTGCTCCGGCAGCTGATGGGCATGGCGCCCACCGAGTATCACCGCGCGGTGTGGCGGGCATGGCACATTGGTGAGTGTTTCAGCAGAGCTGAACCAGCGCGGGCGGTCGCCGATGCGGCGAAGCTGACAACGACTCTTGCCAGCGCGTAGCGGTAAGTCCGGGGAATTCCGCAATATTCAGGAGCGCTTCACGCGCGCATTGGCAGAGCGATCGGCGGCAAGCGGGATGCGACGATGCGCGAGCGATGGACGGCGGAAGCGGCAGCGGCCTGGCATGGCGCGCAGCCCTGGCTGATGGGCTGCAATTTCACCCCCTCGACCGCGATCAACCAGCTCGAAATGTGGCAGGCGGCCACCTTCGACCTGCCGACGATCGAGCGCGAGCTGACGCTGGCGGCGTCGGCGGGGATGAACGTGGCGCGGGTGTATCTCCACGATCTGCTGTGGGTGGACGACGCGCCGGGCTTACTGGCGCGCGTCGAGCACCTGCTCGCGGCGGCCGAGGCGCGCGGCATCGGCGTGATGCTGGTGCTGTTCGACTCATGCTGGCGGCCCGATCCGGCGCTGGGGCCACAGCCGCATCCGGTCGACGGGGTGCATAACTCGGGCTGGTTGCAGGCGCCCGGGCCGGCGGCGCTCGCCGATCCCGCGCAGCATCCGCGGCTGCGCGCTTATGTCGAGGGCGTGGTCGCGCATTTCGCCCAGGACCGCCGCGTGATCGCGTGGGACGTGTGGAACGAGCCCGATAATGGCGCCGAGGTTTCGGCGTGCGACCCGGCCGAGCTGAGCGCCAAGGCGGCGCTGGTGCTGCCGGTGCTCCGCGCGGCTTTCGCCTGGGCGCGAGGCGCGGCGCCCAGCCAGCCGCTGACGAGCGGCATCTGGCTGGGGGACTGGTCCGCGCCCGACAAGCTTACCGAGCTGCAACGCGCGCAGCTGGACGAATCGGACATCGTCTCGTTCCACAATTACGGCGACGCCGCTGACTTCGCGCGGCGCATTGCGTGGCTCAGCGCCTGGGGGCGGCCGGTCCTGTGCAGCGAGTTCATGGCGCGCCCGGCGGGAAGCACGTTCCAGTCGATCCTGCCGATCGCGCGCGTGGAAGGGGTGGGCGCGATCTGCTGGGGGCTGGTGCGCGGCAAAACGCAAACGCATCTGCCCTGGGTCGCCTGGCAGGAAAAGGGTTTCGGCGGGGTGGGTGAGCCCTGGTTCCACGACATTTTCGAGGTCGATGGCGCCGCGCACGATCCCGCCGAGGTCGAGTTCCTGCGCCTGATCGCCCGGATCGACGCCCGCGCGCCACATTGGCCGATCGTGGCGGTGGGCGGCGTGGGAGCGCCCGACGCGGCCGATCAAGGCCGCGCGGCGGCCTGACCGCTCAGGCCAGCGCCCGCAGCCGCGCCAGATCCTCGGGCGTGTCGATGTCGATCAGCTCCTGCGGACTGGTGACGATGTGCACCCCGCCTTGGATCAATGCCCGCGCGCCGTGATCGCCTTCGAGCGCGAGCAGTTCGGCGAAACGCCCGGCGGCGAAAAGCGCTGGCGGCGAGGGGCGCGTGCCGTCGCTGGAGGCGATCACCGCGTCCGCCGTTTGCGCCGCGTCGAGCAGGCGAAGGATCTGCGCCGCCGTCACGCGCGGCATGTCGGCGAGGGCGATCAGCAGCGCCGCCGCGCCACAATCGCGCGCCCCCTGCGCCGCCAGCCGTACCGATCCCGACAGGCCGGTGTCTGGCGCCGGGTTCTCGATCCGCCGATAGCCGGGAAAGGCGACCCCGGTGCTTGAGACGATCGCGACGCGCGTGAGGAACGGCACCGCTTCCAGCGCGGTCGCGACATGGCTGGCGAGCGGGCGGCCAAGGAAATCGGCGGCGAGCTTGTCATCGGGCCCGAACCGCTCGGAGCGCCCGGCGGCGAGCAGCGCGAGCAAGGTGCGGCTAGCGTCGACCATTAAAGGCGCCCACCATCGCGGCGGCGATCGACAGCGCGATCTCCGCCGGCCCGATCGCGCCGATGTCGAGCCCGACCGGCGCGTCGATGCGGGCGATGGCGTCCTCTCCGACGCCCGCCGCCTGCAACCGCTCGACCCGCGCGGCATGGCTGCGCCGCGAGCCCAGGGAGCCGATATAGGCAGCGGGCGAGGCGAGGCCGGCGATCAGCGCGGGATCGTCGATCTTGATGTCGTGGCTCAAGGTCACGATCGCGGTCGCGGGATCGGGCTTGAGCGCTTCGATCGCCTCGTCGGGCCAGCGATCGTCGAGCGTCACCCCGGGGAAGCGCTCCTCGGTCAGGAAGCGCGCGCGCGGATCGATCACGGTCACGGCGATCCCCAGTTCACGCGCGAGGCCGGCGAGCGCCTGCGCGATCTGCACCGCGCCGACGATCAGCAGGCGGCGCGGCGGGTCGTAACGGTTGACGAACGCGCCCGCGCTGCCCTCGCGCGACTGGCCGCTGGCAAGATCGGTCGCGACGCTGAACGCCTCGCCGCGCGCCCGCGCTTCGGCGATCGCGGCGAACAGGTCGGGTGGGAAACCATCGTCGCGCACCGGCTGGACCAGCACGTCGATCTTGCCGCCGCACGGCAGGCCGACTTCCCAGGCGGCGTCATCGGCGACGCCATAATGTTTGAGGACGGCCGGGGCGCCGGCGATCACTTGCGCGGCGGTCGCGAGGATGTCGCTCTCGACGCAGCCGCCCGAGACCGAGCCCTCGAAGCGGCCATCGCCATGCACCAGCATATGGCTGCCACGCGGCCGGGGCGCCGAACCCCACGTCGAAACCACGGTCGCCAGCGCGAGCGGCGCGCCGGCCCATTGCGCGGCGGCGGCGAGGACGGAGTCGTTATCGGCCATGATTTTGGTCCTGTGGTTGATCGGGTGTTGCGCGCTGGAAGGCCCTCACCCAACCCTCTCCCGTAAACGGGAGAGGGCTTTTCTGTTCCGCTTGGCATCGGCCCCTCTCCCAACCCTCTCCCCTAAAGGGGAGAGGGCTAGTGCGTCGCGCTTTTTAAAACCCTCTCCCCTTTAGGGGAGAGGGTTTGGGAGAGGGGCTTGTCTCCCCCCCCTCAAACCCCCGGCAATCCCGGCAAAATCTGGTCGAGCGTCATCGGCCAGTCGCGCGCGCGCACGCCGCAGGCGTTGTACACCGCGTTGGTCACCGCCGCGCCCACGCCGGAAATGCCCAGCTCGCCCAGCCCCTTGGCGCCAACGGGGCTCGCATGGGGATCGATCTCCTCGATGAAATAGGCCTCGATCTGCGGCACATCGGCGTTCACCGGGATGTGATATTCGGCCAAGTCGCGGTTCACATAAGCGCCGGTGCGCGGATCGAGCACGGCGGCTTCGTGCAGCGCATAGCCCAGGCCCCAGATCATCCCGCCGATCGCCTGGCTGCGCGCGGTCTTGGCGTTGAGGATGCGCCCGCAATCGAACACGCCGAGCAGGCGGCGCACACGCACTTCGCCGGTCACCACATGGACGCCCACTTCGGCGAATTGCGCGCCGAACGTGCCCTGGCTCCAGCTGCGCGAGTTGCGTCCGGGGGTGAGCACGCCGATTTCCTCGATCGCCGCGCCGCCGACGAGATCGCTGAGCGCCACCCGTCGGTTGCCGGCGATGGCGTGGCCGTCCTTCAGCGTCATTTCCTCGGGCGCCGTGCCCATCCGCCGCGCGAGTTCGGCGACGATCGCGTCGCAGGCGATCAGCACCGACGACGTGCTCGACGCCGCGCCGAACGAGCCGCCCGAACCCGCGCCCGAAGGATCGCGCGAATCGCCCAGCCGCACCTTCACCGCCCCGATCGGCAGGCCGAGCGCCTCACCCGCCACCTGCGCCAGGATGGTGTAGGTGCCGGTGCCGATATCGGTCATATCGGTTTCGATCTCGGCATGGCCCTCGGGCGTCAGGCGGACGCGTGCCTTGCTGTCGGCGAGGAAGTTGACGCGCGCCGCCGTCGCCATGCCCATGCCGATTAGCCAATCACCCTCGCGCCGCGCGCCGGGCGTCGCCACCCGCCGATCCCAGCCGAAGCGCTTGGCGCCCTCGTCATAGCAATCGATCAGGCGGCGGGTGGAGAAGGGGGCGCCGCTGGTCGGGTCGCTCGTCGGCTCATTGGCCTTGCGGAAGGCGATGGGGTCCATGCCGAGCTTTTCCGCCATCTCGTCCATCGCGGTTTCCAGCGCCATCATCCCCACCGCCTCGCCCGGCGCGCGGACGGCGCCGGCGGGGGTGACGTTGATCTTGGCGATCCGCGTGGTGAAGCGGCGATTCTCGCCCGCGTAGAGCGACAGCGCGCCGAGCGCGACGGGCTCGAAAAAACCGAGACCGGTTTTCTGGCTGACGAGACTGTCCTGCGCGATCGCCGTCAGCTTGCCGTCGCGGGTGGCGGCGAGGCGGATGCGCTGGTGGGTGTCCGATCGGCCATAGATCGCATGGAACAGCTGCTGACGCGTGAGCTGCACCTTCACCGGCCGCCCGATCTGCTGCGCGGCGATCGCGGCGAGCAGCGTCTCCGGCCCGCCGATCTTCCCGCCGAACCCGCCGCCGATATAGGGGGACAGCACATGGATCTTGTCGATCGGCACCCCCAGCGAATTGGCGAGCACCGGGGTGAAGCCGCGCATGATCTGGATCGAACCGTAGAGCGTCAGTTCGTCGCCCTGCCATTCGGCGATCGCCGCGTGCGGCTCCATCGCGGCGTGAACCTGGAAGGGGGTGGAATAGGTAACGTCGATCGCCACCTCCGCCGCCGCCATCGCCGCGTCGACATCACCCTTGATCACATTGGGCAGCATCGCGCCCTGGTGCGGGTCCTGCGCCTTATGCGCGGCGGCGCGGGTGTCGTACTCGCCCTTCACCGCGACATAATCGACCTTCACCGCATAGGCCGCCGCGCGCGCCGCCTCGAAGCTTTCGGCCACCGCCAGGCCCAGGATCTGGCCATAGCTTTCAAGCGTACCGTCATTCGCCGGCATCCGTTCGGCGCGGATGATGTGCGATTCGCGCGGCAGGCGGGGATCGTCGGTGATGATCGCGATCACCCCCGGCATCGCCTCGGCCTTGGTCTTGTCGAGCGATTTGACCGCGCCGGTCGCGACGCTCGCGGTGATCGGGAAGCCGTAAGCGAGCTTGCCTTGCGGCTGGTGCTCGGCGGCGTAGCGCGCGGCGCCCGTCACCTTGGCGACACCATCGACGCGGTCGATCGGCGCGCCGAGCAGCCCCTGCACCCCGCGACCGAGCGCGGAGGGGCCGTAATCGGCATCCATGCGGAATTCGGCCATGGTTATGCCTCCGTCAGTTCAGTCAGCGCGGCGATCAGCGTGCGGCGCGTGAGCGGGATCTTGAAGTCGTTATGGCCGTGGCCCATCGCGCCCATGAGCAGCGCGTCGGCGGCGGTGGCGAAGGTCTCGCGCGTCGCCGGCCGGCCGATCAGCGCCGTCTCGACCTCGGCGCTGCGCCAAGGGAGCGGCGCGAGCCCGCCGAACGCGAGCTGCGCGGCGCGTACCACCCCGTCCTCGACCGCGACTGCCGCCGCGACCGAGACGAGCGCGAAGGCGTAGGAGGCCCGGTCGCGCACCTTCCGGTAGAGCTGGCGTCCGGGCGGCGGCGGTGGCAGCTCGACATGGGTGATCAGCTCGCCGGGCGCGAGCACATGCTCAAGCTGCGGCGTGTCACCCGGCAGGCGGTAGAGGCCGGCGAGCGGGATGCGCCGCCGGTCGCCGCCCGGCGCCAGCGTCAGCACCACCGCGTCGAGCGCGCGCAAGGCGACCGCCATGTCGCTCGGGTGCGTCGCGATGCACGCCTCGCTCGCGCCCAGGATCGCGTGGATGCGGTTATAGCCGCCTTGCGCCGCGCAGCCAGTGCCGGGCACGCGCTTGTTGCAGGGGGCGGCGGGATCGTAGAAGAAATAGCAGCGCGTGCGCTGGAGCAGATTGCCGCCCACGCTCGCCTTGTTGCGCAGCTGCGCCGACGCGCCGGAAAGCAACGCGCGGGCGAGCATCGGGTAGCGCGCGCGCACGTGCGGGTGCGCGGCGACGTCCGAATTGATCGCGAGCGCGCCGATGCGCAGCCCGCCCTCGTGCGGCTCCACCTCGGCGAGCGGCAGGCGGCTGATGTCGATCAGCGCTTCGGGCGTTTCGATCTGCAGCTTCATCAGATCGAGCAGGTTGGTGCCCCCGGCGATGAAGCGCGCGCCCCCCGCGGCTTGCGCCACCGCGGCTTCGGGGGTTTCGGCGCGGGTGTAGGTGAAGCTTTTCATGGTTGCTCCTGGAAGGCCCCTCTCCCAACCCTCTCCCCTGAAGGGAGAGGGCTATCACGTTGCGCAACGGCAAAGCCCTCTCTCCTTTAGGGGAGAGGGTTGGGTGAAGGGGCTAGGAAGCCCCAACCCCCGCCACCTCTTTGATCGCATCGACAATGTTCGGATAAGCCGAGCAGCGGCACAGATTGCCGCTCATCCGCTCCGAAATCTCGGCCTCGTCGAGCGTCACCGCGTCGAGCGACGCGCTCGCATGGCTCGGCATCCCGGCCTCGACCTCGGCGAGCATCCCCGCCGCCGACATGATCTGCCCCGGTGTGCAATAGCCGCACTGGAAGGCGTCGTGCTTGATGAACGCGGCCTGCAGCGGGTGGAGCGTGTCGCCATCGGCGAGCCCCTCGATCGTGGTGATCGCATCGCCCGCGTGCATCGCGGCGAGCGTCAGGCAGGCGTTGATCCGCCGGCCGTTCACCAACACGGTGCAGGCGCCGCATTGGCCGTGATCGCAGCCCTTCTTGGTGCCGGTAAGGCCCAGATGCTCGCGCAGCACATCGAGCAAGGAGGCGCGGATGTCGGGCTCGGTTTCGACCGATTGGCCGTTGATGATGAAGCGCATGTTGCCCCCTTCAGGACTGAAGACATGGCACAAATGAGGCTCTACAAGTGGCGTGGGTTGCACGGGAGCACAAGCCATGCGCGCGATTTTCCTGGCCGCGATGTTCGCGCTGGTCGGCGCCGCACCGGGGGAGGATATGGTTCGGGACGTGATCGTGATCGCCCATCGCGGCGCCAGCGGGCTCAGGCCCGAACACACGCTCGCCGCCTATGATCTCGCGATCGCGCAGGGCGCCGATTTCATCGAGCCCGATCTGGTGTTGACCAAGGACGGGGTGTTCGTCGCCCGGCACGAGAATGACATCACCGCCACCACCGACGTCGCCGATCACCCCGAATTCGCCGCCCGTCACGCCACGAAGGTGATCGACGGCGAAAGCCACACCGGCTGGTTCACCGAGGATTTCACGCTCGCCGAGCTGAAGACGCTGCGCGCCAAGGAGCGGTTGCCGCAGCTGCGCCCCGGCAATACCCGCTATGACGGCCAGTTCGAGGTGCCGACGCTCGCCGAGATCATCGCGCTGGCGAAGAAGCGCACCGCCGAGACCGGGCGCGTGATCGGCATCTATCCCGAAACCAAGCACCCGAGTTACTTCGCGGGGCTCGGCCTGCCGATGGAGGAGCAGCTCGCCGCCGAGCTGCGCGCGGCGGGGTGGGATTCGCCCACGGCGCCGGTGTTCATCCAGTCGTTCGAGGTGGAGAATCTGAAGCGGCTCCACGCGCTCACCAAGGTCCGGCTGATCCAGCTGATGGACGCGCAAGGCGGGCCGGGGGACAAGGCCGCGCCGAGCTATGCCGCGATGGCCACCCCGGCGGGGCTGCGCGCGGTCGCCGCTTATGCTTATGGGATCGGGCCGAACAAGGCGATGATCTGGCCAGGCAAGGGGAGCGTCACCGCGCTCGTCGAGCAGGCGCACGCGGCGGGCCTACGCGTCCACCCCTGGACTTTCCGCGCCGAAAACGCCTTCCTGCCGCCGCTGTGGCAGCGCGGGCGGGCGCCGGAGGGGCAGGGCGATGTCGGCGCGGAGATCACGTATTTTCTCCAGGCCGGCATCGACGGTTTCTTCACCGATTTCCCGGCAGAAGGGGTGCGCGCCCGCGCCGCGTCGCGCTAAGCCGCTGGCGACACGGGGAGAGTCGATGCGTATCCTGATCATCGCGGCGCTGCCGCTGCTCGGCGGTTGTCTCGCCAAGACCGCGATCGGGGTCGCGACCGCGCCGGTGAAGGTCGCCTCCAAGATGGTCGATTGGACGACGACCAGTCAGGACGAGGCCGATCGCAACTATGGCCGCAAGCTGCGCAAGCAGGAAGCGCGCGAGGGCCGCGAACGCCGCGAAGCCGAGCGCCGCTGCCGCCGCGATCCGGAGGCGTGCGGGGCCGATTATCGCTGACGCCCGGGCCACATCGCCCACATGCTACGCGGCGCGCTTCACCGGCTCGGTCCAGCCGAGCTTGGGCATCGCGCCGTCAATCCCGGTGATCAGCCGCGCGCCGCGATCGAACGTCAGATAGCTCCACACCCACTGCGTGCCCACCAGCAGGCGGCTGCGGAAATCGGCCAGATAATAAAGATGCGCGGTCGACCAGACGAACCACGCGGCATAGCCCGACAAGGTCGTCCAGCCGAAATCGGCGACCGCGCGCTGGCGGCCGATCGTCGCGAGATTGCCGTAGTTCTTATAGACGAACGGCGCGGTCAGCGGCTGCCCGCGCAGCCGCGCCAGAATCGCGCGGGCGACATAATGGCCCTGCTGCTTCGCCGCCGGGGCGACGCCGGGCACCGGCTTGCCGCCTTCGCCCGTCACCATCGCGGTATCGCCGATCACGAAGATGTTCGGCATGTCCGGCACGGTGAGATCGGGGCCGACCGGCACCCGCCCGGCGCGATCGCCCGCCACTCCCAGCCAGCGCGCGGCGGGGGAGGCCTGGACGCCCGCCGCCCAGATCGTCGCCGCGACCGGCACCCGCTGCCCCGCGACCGTCACCGAATCGGCGTCGATCGCCGTCACCGCCGCGCCGAGCCGCACCTCCACGCCCAATTGCTCGAGCGCCAGCTTGGCCTTGGCCGAAAGCGCCTCGGGAAAGCTCGCCAGCAGCCTGGGGCCGGCCTCCACCAGCAGCACGCGCACACAGGCGTCGGTGATGTAGCGGAACTCCAGATCGGCGGCGTGGCGCGTCAGCTCGGCGATCGCCCCCGCCATCTCGACGCCGGTCGGGCCGCCGCCGATCACCACGAAGGTCAGCTGCTGGCCGCGCGTCTCGGGCATTTGCTGGCGCTCGGTCTCGGCGCGTTCCAGCGCGCGGAGGATCTGCGCGCGCACCCGCGTCGCATCGTCGATCGTCTTGATGCCGGGCGCGTGCTCGGCCCAATCGTCATGCCCGAAATAGCTGTGGCGCGCGCCGGTCGCGATCACCAGCTCGTCGTAACCGAGCGCGATCCCGCTCGCGAGCCGCACCTGGCGCGCGCCGCTGTCCACCCCCACCACCTCGTCGAGCAGCACCCGCGCGTTGCGCTGATGGCGCAGGATGGTGCGGACGGGCGCGGCGATCTCCGCCGGGGACAGCGCCGCCGTCGCGACCTGGTACAAAAGCGGCTGGAAGAGATGATGGTTCTGCTTGTCGATGATCGTCAGCTCGACATCGCGGGCGTGCCGCAGCCCGCGCGCGACCGCGAGCCCGCCAAACCCCGCGCCGATCACCACGATGTGCCGCTTCGCCATTCTTCATCTCCTCGTGCCCGCCCAAGTTTACGTTGCGCTGCGGCAGAAGTTACGCACCGTTTGGAGCAACACGCTGGCGTTGCTATAAGGTTGGGATGAGCGACACGCATGTCCATAGCGCGCCACCCCCGGGCGCCGGCCCCGATTGGCTGATCCCGCAAGGCTGGGAGGCGTACACGCCCGAAGAACACCGGGTGTGGGACATATTGTTCGAGCGCCAGGCGAAACTGCTCCCGGCGCGGGCCTCCAAGGCGTTCCTGCGCGGGCTGGAGCTGCTGAAGCTTTCCGAAAGCGGGATTCCTAATTTCGAGGAATTGTCCGAGCGGCTGATGAAGCTCACCGGCTGGCAGGTGGTCGCGGTGCCGGGGCTGGTGCCCGACGATGTGTTCTTCGATCACATGGCGAACCGCCGCTTTGTCGCGGGCAATTTCATCCGCCGCGCCGACCAGCTCGACTACTTGCAGGAGCCGGACGTTTTTCATGACGTGTTCGGCCATGTGCCGCTGCTCGCCGATCCGTATTTCGCCGATTACATGGAATGCTATGGCCGCGGCGGCCAGCGCGCGCTGGGGCTGGGGGGCTTGAAGAACCTCTCGCGGCTTTACTGGTACACGGTCGAGTTCGGGCTGATCGAGGAAGCGGGCGAGCTGCGTATCTATGGCGCGGGGATCGTCTCATCGGGCGGCGAAAGCGTGTTCGCGCTGGACGATCCGAGCCCCAACCGGATCGGCTTCGACCTGAAGCGGGTGATGCGCACCGAATACCGGATCGACGATTACCAGCAGAATTATTTCGTGATCCCGAGCTTCGACGAGCTGCTGCGGGTGACGGTGGAAACCGATTTCGCCCCGGTTTATGAAGAGCTTGCCGGGCTGCCGGATATTCGGATCGCGGAGATTGTCGAAGGGGACCGGGTGATTACGGCGGGCACGCAGGATTATGCGCGGGCCAAGGGCGGAGTGGCGGTTTTGGCTTGAGCCAGCCGGCTTTTGCTGGCCCGCAAATCAGCCCGACCGAATTGGGTCTCGCTCGCGCGGCGTTTTGCCGTGGACAACCAATCTAAAATTCGCTTTTCTCAATGAAAAGAGCGGTGGCTTAGCAAGGCAAGCGCTGCCGCGCTGCTCTGATCGAATCGTGGGGAGGCGAGATGCGCACATTGTTTCCGGCCATCATCCTGATCGGTTTTTTTGCCTGTTTGTCGGCGTGCGACCGCCAATCCCAGCCGGCGGGCAAAGCCCCTGTCGCCAAAACCGACGAAAGCGCGATCAATGATCCGGAGATGGCGAAGAAGCTGGCCGAGGCCAAAGCTGCCTATGCAAAGCTGACGCCGGCAGAAAAAGCCAAACTTGCCGCTCGGTGGGAAAAGGAGCGCACCACGCTGCCCATTTCCCTTACCGAGGCACGGTCCATAAAGATCAGACCCGTTGGCGCCGCAGAGACAACCCTTGGCGCCAGGGCCCCGGTCGGAACGCCCACCGTCGTGGCGGCATGGGCGAGTTGGTGCATCCCGTGCAAGCTGGAAGCACGCGAACTGGCGCGCCTTCGCCAACAATATGGGCGCGACAAACTCAACATCGTCTATCTGAACATCGGCACGCCCGACGAGGAGCGCGCCAAAGGTCTCGGATTTTTACGCGATGCCGGTGCGCAACAGCTCGGTCTCACAATGCTGGATCAGGCCGACTATATGAAGCTTACACGAGTGGATCAGGTAAGCGTGCCGCGTGTCCTGGTCTTCGACCGTACGGGTAAGCCTATCAGCGTTATCAGCGGTGCCGTTACGGGCAAGCGGGACATGCGCCTGGCCAACGCCATTAACACGGTCGTCAGTTAGCGGTTTTGGTCGGGTTTATCCCCGCTGGCAATGAGGCAAGCGGCAAATAGTCGCTCTGCACGGCCGCTGTCACAGTCAGAACAGCGATCGCGGCGCCCACAATGCGTTCCTGATGCGGGGGCAATTGTGTCGGGGATATTCCCTGTCACCACCGCTCCGCCCCAACCGGCACGCTCGCCCGTCCACCCCGCCGCCGCGCGACCAACCGCTTGCGCAACCGCAGGATCGTCCAATCCCCCAGCACCAGCCGTTCCGCCACCCGGCAGCCCTGGCGGCGATAGGCGGCTTCCACCGCGGGGGCCTGGCGCGTCAGCAGGCCCGCGAGCAGCAGCTGCCCGCCCGGCGCGGTGATCCCCGCGAAATCGGTGGCGTACTCGATCAGCGGCGGGGCGAGGATGTTGGCGATCACCAGATCATAGGGGCCGCGCCGCGCGATCAGCGGGCTCGCGGCGCCGTCGGCCACCCCCAGCGCCAGCGTCCCCGGCAGGCGGCCGAGCGGCACCGCGTTCACCCGCGCATTCTCGCGGCTCACCTCGATCGCGATCGGGTCAATATCGGTCGCGGTCGCCTGCGCGCGCGGCCACAGCGCCAGCCCGGCGAAGGCGAGCAACCCGGTGCCGGTGCCGAGATCGATCAGGTTGCGCACCCGCTCGCCCCGCCGGCGCAGCGCGTCGAGCAGGGTGAGGCAGCCGGTGGTCGTCTCGTGATGCCCGGTGCCGAAGGCGCGCCCCGCCTCGATGTGGAAGGCGCGCGCTCCGGCCGGCACCGCGCCCTGATAGGCGCTGGTGTGGACGAAGAAGCGCCCGGCGCGCACCGGATCGAGCCCGGCCTGGCTCAACGTCACCCAGTCGTCCTCGGGCACTGGCGCGGCGGTGGCTTTCAGGCCGTGCGCGGAGGGGATCAGCGCCTGCACCGCGCGGAGCGCCGCCGCGCTCGGCTTACCCTCGAAATAGGCGTCGAGCCGCCAGCGATCGGGGTCGTCGGCGACTTCCTCGCTCACCATCAGCGCGGGCGGCGGCTCGAGCCCCAGCGTCTCGCCATCGATCGCCTCGGCCTCGGCGCGGGTGCAGGGGAGGGTGAGTTTCCAGCTGGTCATGCGCCTGTCTCCTGGGCGAGCCGCGCGTCGAGCCGCGCCGCCGCCGCCTGGGCATAATGTTGGCAGGCGGCGGGATCGGCGAGCGGCCGGGTGCCCGCGAGTCGCTCGGCGAAAGCGCTCGCGCTCGGGTGCGGGGTGAAGAGCATGTCGCAGCGCAGCGCCGCGACCTTGGCGAAGCTCGCGCGGAAGGTGGCGACGAGCGCGGGGTGGTCGCTGAAGCGATAGCCCTCGGCGGAAACCGCGCTCAGGCTGTCGGCATAGACGATGGTGCGGCAATCGCGCCCGGCGCAGCGCCGCCACGACCAGCTGGTGCCGCCGCGCGTATGGCCCGGTGTCGCGAGCGCGGTGAGCGCGATCGGGCCGACGCGCAGCACCTCGCCATCGCGCACCAGCCGATCGACCCGCACCCCAGCGAAGGGCGCGAGCAGGCCATGCTGGGGATCGTCCGGCTCGGTCTGGCCGGTTTCGAGCGCGCGCCGGGCCTCGGCGCGCGCCGGCACCCGCGCGCCGGTCAGCCGCTGGAGCAGGGCGAGGCCGCCGGCGTGATCGAGATGTTCATGGCTGTTCAGGATCAGCCGCACGTCGCGCAGCCGGTAGCCCAGCCGCTGGATATTGCGCGCGATGGCGGGCGCGGCCTCGGCGGTGGCGCCGTCGATCAGCACATGGCCCTGGGGGCCGGCGATCAGCAGCGCGGTGATGCCGCAGCTGCCGACATCGGCGACATTGGCGAACAGGCGCACGGGCGGAGCGGGGTCGCTCCAGCCGTCCTTGCCTCGGCAGGCGGCGAGCCACGCTCGCGCGTCGGCGGCGGGCCTGGCGGCGGGCGCCGCGCCGATCAGCAGCAGCGCGAGCCCCGCCGCCAGCCTAGCGAACATAGCTCGCGCCGTTCACGTCGAGCACCGCCCCGGTCATCGAGGGCGGTGCCTCCAGCGCGCAGAAGCGGGCCATCACCGCGACTTCCGCCGGATCGGCGACGCGGCCGAGCGGAATATCAGCGAGCAACTTGTCGCCGCCGCGGCTCGCCAGATAATCCTCGGCCATCCCGGTCATGGTGAAGCCGGGGCAGATCGCGAAGGCGTAGATGCCCTCGCGCGCATAGCCGCGCGCGATCGACTTGGTCATGCCGACCATCCCCGCCTTGGCGGCGGCATAATGCCAGTGATCGGGCGAATCGCCGCGATAGGCGGCGCGGCTGGCGATGTTCACGATCCGCCCGCCGACCCCGCGCTGCCGCCAATGCCGGATCGCGAACCGGCTGAGTTCGGCGGCGGCGACCAGGTTGATCTGCAGCGTGCGCGCCCAGTCGGCGGCCCATTCGGCATCGTCTCGGTCGATCGGGTTCGCCTCGAACACGCCGGCATTGTTGATCAGCACGTCGATCGTGCCGCCCAGCGCGTCGAGCGCCTGCTGCCACAGGACGGGCGCGGCGCCGGGCGTCGCAAAATTGGCGGCGAGCAGGCCGGGCGCGGGGCGGGTCGCCTGGCCGATCCAGCGGGTGTTTGTGGCATCGAACTCAGCGCCGATCGCCGCGCCGATTCCGCGACTCGCGCCGGTGAGGAGGATGTGCGTCATCCATGCGGCGTATAATCGCCGTACGGTCATGGCAATTGCGCGCACGGGACGAGATCATCCTGGCCTGCCCCTCCTCCCCTTCAGGGGAGGAGGTTGGGAGGTGGGGGCTCGATGCGGGGCGCAACGCTCGTTGACTGCCCCCACCCCAACCCCTGGGACAATTTCTGCGCCTGCCCAAGATGGTGGTGCTCTAGCGCTCGACGCTGGCGGTGAACTCGATCGCGCGCTGCGACAGGTGGGCGAGCTGCTGGTTCAACCCGGTGAAGCCCTGCTGCACCTGGGTAAGGTCGGTCGCGACCGCGCCGGTCCCCTCGCGGATCGCGCCCAGCGTCGACGAGATGGTGTCGGCGGCGAGCGCGGTTTCGTCGACCGCCGCGGTGATCGAGGCGACGGTGTGCGCCTGCGCGCCGATCACCGCCTGGATGCGCTCGGCGCTTTCGCGGACATCGGCGATGGTGCGGAAGATCACGCCGTTCGCGTCCACCGTCGCGCGCGAGGCGCTCTGGATCGCGGCGATCTTGGCGGCGATGTCGTCGGTCGCGCGCGCGGTCTGGTTGGCGAGGGACTTCACTTCCTGCGCGACCACCGCGAAGCCGCGCCCGGCGTCGCCCGCGCGCGCCGCTTCGATCGTCGCGTTCAGCGCGAGCAGGTTGGTCTGCCCGGCGATGTCGCGGATCAGCGCCAGCACCGATTCGATCGACTGGGTATGCTCGCTGAACGCCTGGGCCATCGTCATCGCCTCGCGCGATTGATCGGCGGCGCGGTTGGCGATCGCGCCGGTCGCGTCGGCCTCGCCGCGCGCGGTCTCGATCGCATGCATCAGCCCGCTCGCGGTTTGCGCCGCCTCGCGCATCGCGCTCGCCGATTGGGTCGCGGCGGCGGCGACTTCGGTGGTGCGGCCCACCATCTCGCGCGCAGTGGCGAGCGCGCCATCGGCCTGCTGCTTCAGCGACGTGCCGAGCGCGGCGCCGTTTTCCACCACCTCGGCCAGCAACTTCTTGAAGCGAAACGATTGCTTCTGCCGCGCCTCGCGCGCGATCCGCGCCTCGAAATTGCCGAGCCACGACAGCATCGCCTCATTCTCGACGGTCGCCAGCCGATTGCTGATGTCGGCGAACAGCATATAGCGATCAAGGTCGCCAGCGACTTGCTCGCGCAGCGCCTTCAGGCCGCGGCTATGGCCCCAATTATAGCTGGCGAGCAGCGCCGATACCGGCGTGCCGACCTTGCGCGCCTCGGCCACCTGGCGCGCGGCGATCTTGCACCATTCATCGTTGAAGGGATCGCGAAACTTCAGTCGGGTATATTCGGCGGTGCGCGCGATCCGCTTGGCGCGATAGTCGGGCGTGAATGGCGCCAGATGCGGTCGCATGTGCGGCAGGGCGAGGAAATAATCCCAGAAATGCGCCGCGATTTGTTCGATCGCCGGCTCGATCGCCGCGCCGAGTTCGGCGTGGTGGCGGGCGATCATGCCGTCCTTGTCATAAGGCGCGATGCGGTCGCGGGCGGAGCGATCATCCTCGCCCCACAGGCTGTCGGGGAGTTGGGGGAGGGCGCCCATCGGATCAGGCCGCGACCTTGGAGACGAAATCGTCGGCGCTGAATTTCAGCGTGCCGAGCCGCGCGTCGAACGCGTCGAAGCCCTGGCCGACCCGGTCGATCTCGCTCGCCACGCTTTCGGTATCCTCACGGATCGCGGCGATCGTGTTCGACATCGAATCGGCGGCGAGCGCGGTTTCGTCGACGCTGGCGGTGATTGCGGTGACGGTCTGCGCCTGGGTTTCCATCGCGGCGCGGATCTTCTCGGCCGATTGCTGGACCTCGGCCACGGTCGCGCGGATCGAAGCGTTGGTCTCCACGGTCGATCGCGTCGCGCTCTGGATCGCGGCGATCTTGGCGGCGATGTCGTCGGTCGCGCGCGCGGTCTGGTTGGCGAGGCTCTTCACTTCCTGCGCCACGACCGCGAAGCCACGCCCCGCGTCGCCGGCGCGCGCCGCCTCGATCGTCGCGTTCAGCGCGAGCAGGTTGGTCTGGCCGGCGATGTCGCGGATCAGCCCCAGGATCGATTCGATCGACTTGGCATGGTCCGAAAGCGTCTCCGACATGCCGACCGCGGCACCCGCCTGGCCGGCGGCGCGGGTGGCGATATGGGCGGCGGCCTCCACCTCGCTGCGCGCATCCTCGATCGCGCGGATCAGGCCGGCGGCGGTCTGCGCCGCTTCGCGCATCGCGACCGCCGATTGTTCGGCGGCGGCGGCGACTTCGCTGGTCTTGCCGAGCATCCCGCGCGTGCTGCTGCTGGTGCGGGTCGCCTGAGTGCGCAAGGCGGTGCCCTCATGCGTCAGGCTTTCGACCATCTTGGCGATGCCTTCGCGGAAATCGGCGGCGAGCCGGTCGCGGGCGAGCTGCGCGCCATAATCATGATAGGCGTTGAAGATCGCAACCGTGATCTCGCCCTCCAGCGCGGACAGGCGGAGCAGCGTGTCGATCATCACCGGCAGGCGCGGATCGTCGCGGTCGACGCGGCGCATGATCACGTCGAGCGCGGCGCGGTCGCTCGCCGAGATCATCGAGAGCAAGGCGAGCGGCGAGGCGTCGCCCTTATAGGCGGCGGCGACCGAGCGCTCGATCGATTCGATCCAGGCGCGGCCCGCGGTATCGAGGAAGCGGTTGCGCAGGAACACGCAGCCGACGTCGATCATCCGCTGGGTATCCATCGGCGCCCAATTGCGCTCTTCGGGGAAGCAGTGGAGCCATTGCTCCCAATAGGCCTCCGCGATCGCGCGGATTTCGGGTTCGAGCAGCGCCCAGGTGTCACGCGCGCTGGCGGCGAGCGAGCCATCCACGTCGAACACACGCAGCCGGGCGGCGATGTCAATCTGCGCTGCCACCGTGCCGATCGCGGGCATTACCTTCGTGCTCAAAGCCTTTTCTCCCCCGAACGCGGGCAGTTACCGCGTCTTGCTTCGTCCCGCGTCGGGGTAAGCGCTTTTGGTTAAGGGCAGGTTAGTGATAGGCGGTTCGCGCACGCGCCGCGCCATCCCCATTGCAACGCCGCGTACGACCACTAATAGGGGCGGCATAGAAGACCTTAGGGAAGGACCAAGCCTTGGTAGCCCCGCGTAGCGCGCGCCCGCTTTCGCCCCATTTGAGCATCTGGAAATGGGGCCCGCACATGCTGGTATCGATCCTTCACCGGGTGACCGGGGATGGCATGGCGGTGGTCGGCACGCTGCTGTTCACCTGGTGGCTCGCGGCGCTGGCGGGCGGCAAGGAAAGCTATGATTTCTTCCTGGACGTGTTCACCCGCGCCGACGGGCATCTGAACCCGCTGGGCTATCTGTTCGGCATCGGCCTGACGCTTGCCTTCTTCCAGCACATGGCATCGGGAGTGCGCCACCTGGTGCTCGATACCGGCGCCGGGTACGAGCTGGGCGCGAACAAGCGCATGGCGCAGGGCACCTTCTTCTTCGCGATCGTCGCGACGGCGGCCTATTGGGCCTTCTTGCTTTCGGGGAATTGAGCGATGGGCACGGGAACTGAGCTCGGCCGCGTGCGCGGGCTGGGCGCCGCCAAGCACGGGCCGCAGCATTGGTGGCATCAGCGGCTGACCGCGGGCGGCAATCTGGTGCTGATCGTGTGGCTGCTCGCCTCGATCGCGCTGCTGCCGGGACATGATTATGCGAGCGTGCGCGGCTGGCTGGCGTCGCCCTGGGCGGCGGTGCCGATGCTGCTGTTGGTGCTCAACACCTTTTACCATTTCCGCCTGGGGCTGCAGATCGTGATCGAGGATTATCAGCACGGCGCCTCGCGCGTCGCGTTGATGCTGCTCGTCAACCTGTTCGTCGTCGCGGCCGGGGCGACGGCGATCTTCGCCATTCTGAAAATCGCATTCACCGGAGGCAGCGCGGCATGAGCGCCTACAAGATCATCGACCACACTTACGACGCGGTGGTGGTGGGCGCGGGCGGTTCCGGCCTGCGCGCGACGATGGGCATCGCCGAGGCGGGGCTGAAGACCGCCTGTATCACCAAGGTGTTCCCGACGCGCAGCCACACCGTCGCGGCGCAGGGCGGGATCGCGGCGAGCCTGGGCAACAACACCCCCGATCACTGGTCGTGGCACATGTACGATACGGTGAAGGGTTCCGACTGGCTCGGCGACCAGGACGCGATCGAATATATGGTTCGCGAGGCGCCGGCGGCGGTGTATGAGCTGGAGCACGCCGGCGTGCCGTTCAGCCGCAACGCCGATGGCACCATCTATCAGCGCCCGTTCGGCGGCCATATGCAGAATATGGGCGAAGGCCCGCCGGTGCAGCGCACCTGCGCCGCCGCCGACCGCACCGGCCATGCGATGCTCCACGCGCTCTACCAGCAGAGCCTGAAATACGACGCGGACTTTTTCGTCGAATATTTCGCGCTCGATCTGATCATGGAGAATGGCGCGTGCCGGGGCGTGATCGCATTGTGCATGGAGGATGGCAGCATCCACCGCTTCCGCGCGCATTCGGTTGTGCTGGCGACGGGCGGCTATGGCCGCGTCTATTATTCGGCGACCTCGGCGCACACCTGCACCGGCGATGGCAACGCGATGGTGCTGCGCGCCGGCTTGCCGCTGCAGGACATGGAATTCGTCCAGTTCCACCCGACCGGGATCTATGGCGCAGGCGTGCTGATCACCGAAGGCGCGCGCGGGGAGGGCGGCTACCTCACCAATAGCGAAGGCGAGCGCTTCATGGAGCGCTATGCACCGTCCGCCAAGGACCTCGCCAGCCGCGACGTCGTCTCGCGCTGCATGGCGATCGAGATTCGCGAAGGGCGCGGGGTGGGCAAGGAGAAGGACCATATCTTCCTTCACCTCGACCATATCGACCCCAAGGTGCTCGCCGAGCGGCTGCCCGGCATCACCGAGACGGGCAAGATTTTCGCCGGCGTCGATCTCACCCGCCAGCCGCTGCCGGTGGTGCCGACGGTCCATTACAATATGGGCGGCATCCCCTGTAACTATCATGGCGAAGTCGTCCATCTGAAGGATGGCAACCCCGATGCGGTGGTGCCCGGCCTGTACGCGGTCGGCGAGGCGGCGTGCGTTTCGGTGCACGGCGCGAACCGGCTTGGTTCCAACTCGCTGATCGACCTGGTGGTGTTCGGCCGCGCGACGGGGCTGCGGATCAAGGAAACCTTGAAGCCCGGCACGCCGCACAATCCGCTGCCCAAGGGCTCGGAGGAAATGGCGCTCGCCCGGCTCGATCATTTCCGGGGCGCCGCCGGCGGCACGCCGACCGCCAAGGTGCGGCTGGAGATGCAGCGCACGATGCAGAAGCACTGCGCGGTGTTCCGCGACAATGCGCTGCTGGGCGAGGGCGTCGCCAAGATCGAGAGCATCTATCAGGGCTTCCAGGACGTGCGGGTGAGCGACCGCTCGCTGATCTGGAACACCGATCTGGTGGAGACGCTGGAGCTCGACAATCTGCTCGCGCAAGCCGTGGTGACGGTGCATTCGGCGGCCAACCGCAAGGAAAGCCGCGGCGCGCATGTGAACGAGGATTACCCCGATCGCGACGACGCCAACTGGATGAAGCACACGATCGCCAGCTTCGCCGGCTGGGGCGGCAAGGGCGGCGCGACGAGCATCGATTACCGCCCGGTGCACGACTATACGCTCACCGACGACGCGGAGTACATCAAGCCGAAGAAGCGGGTGTATTGAGGGGCGTCTAGCGAACCTCGACCAGAGCTTCGCCGTTTGTCAGGGCCGCCAGTATCTCGGGGAAGCGGGGCGCGAACCACGCCAGCAGTTCCCGGTTACTGGCGTTGCCTAGCCGTATCCACACGAGCTGATAACCGCCGGTTAGGTGGCGGTGTGTGAAATCTTCGTCCTTGGAAATCAACGTCAGGCCGTGATCTGCCGCATACGCCGCGACGACCGCGTCGGGTGTTTCGCCGGTCAGCAGTGTGGGAACGTATAATGCTTCGTGACCTTGTTCGCGAAGCCATTGACACAGGCGTTCGGGCAGTTGCGCATCGACCAGAAACCGCATCAAGCGGCCATGACGATCCGGTGATCGACTGCGCGCGCGGCGTAGGCCAGGGCAGCGCGGATATCGGCGGCTCCCAGAAACGGAAAGTCCGAGACAATTTCAGCCTCGCTCACGCCCGCGGCGAGCATCTCAAGAATATCGACAACGCGCATCCGAGTTCCGGCGATGATCGGTCGGCCGCCACAGACTTCCGGGTTGATGACGATGCGTTGCTGGGTCACTCAAGTAACTTCGCCTGCCGCGCCCGCTTTGACAAGGGCGAACCAGTCCCGGTGTCGACGCGCTCGTCGTACCTACCGCGCTTTTCGCCGTTGACAGCCGCCGCCGCTCCAGCGGACGAAGGGCAATGTTCCGGATCGTCCGCCCTCACATCTTCCCGCTGCTCGCCCTGGCCCTCGCCCTAGCCGCCGGCCCTGCCGCATCGCAGCGCGTCGCCGAGCCGCCCAAGCATGGCGCGCCGCCGCCCTTCTTCAACGGCGTCACGCCCGAGCAGGGCGCGTATTACGCGGCCGGCGGCACCAGTATCGAGCATCACCGCGATGCGGCGCAGGAGCTTGCCGAGGCGCGGCTGCTGCAGGGCCAGCTCGCCGCCCTTGCGCCGCAGCGCAAAGGCGTGGTCGATGCCTATGTCGTCTCGGTCGCGCTTGATAGCGACGGGGTGTTCGCGCGCGAGGCGCGCGAGGCCGGGCGGGTGCTCACCGCGCGCTATGCGGCGCAGGGGCGGAGCATCACGCTCGCGGGACCGGATGGGCGCGGCGGGCCGCTGCTCGCGCGCGGATCGCCCGCCAATCTCGACATGGCGCTCGCCCGCGTCGCCGAGCTGATCGACCCCAAGGAGGATGTGCTGATCCTCTACACGACCAGCCACGGCGCGCCGTTCGGCGTCGTCTATAATTATGGCGACGAGGGCTGGGGGGTGATGAGCCCGGCGCGGCTCGACGCGCTGCTCGACGCGCTCAGGATCAAGCGGCGGCTGCTGATCGTGAGCGCGTGCTTCTCGGGCATCTTCGTCCCCGCGCTCGCGACCGGCGACACTGCGATCCTCACCGCGTCGAGCGGCGATCGCACTTCGTTCGGCTGCCAGGCCGATAGCGACTGGACCTTTTTCGGCGACGCGCTGATCAACCAGGCGCTGCGCAAGCCCCAGCCGCTCGAAGCCGCGGGGCGGGAGGCCGCCGGGCTGATCGGCCAGTGGGAGGCGAAGGGGAGCCTCACCCCCTCGCTCCCGCAAATGCTGATCGGTGAGCGCGCCAAGGCGTGGCTCACCGCGCTCGACACGCGCGCGCCCAAGGTGGCGAGCAGCCCGGTCGGGCGCCCGGCGGTGTCGCTGCTCGAGAAATAGGGGAGCGGGTCGGTGCCGATCCTGCGCCGCTGAGAACGACCCTGGAGCGGTTTTCGATCCGATGAAATCGGATCGCCGCGCTCGGCGTTGGTTTATCCGCGATTTCCGAGCCGGCAGGTGATTCCACCTGCCTCGAAATCGTTCTAGCCGACGCGTTCCACCGCGCGGGGCTGCGCCACCGGCAGGTCAGCGTCCGGCAGGCGGTGCCAGCCGGTCGGCCCCAGCGCCTCGATCGGGCGGTAGCGCGTCTTGTAGCTCATCCGCGCGCTGCCCTTCACCCAATAGCCGAGATAGACATAGGGCAGCCCGGCCATGCGGGCGCGGGCGATGTGATCGAGGATGATCAGATTGCCCAGCCCCGGCCGGTCGGCGATATCGGCATCGAAGAAGCTGTAGATCATCGACAGCCCATCCGCCTGCTGATCGGTGAGGCAGGCGCCGACCAGCCGACCGCGCCGGCCGCGCGCGGCGGGCTCGCGATATTCGATCACGCTGCTGTTGACCGGGGACTGTTCGACCATGTCGGCATAGTCGCTCTCGTCCATCCCGGCCATGCCACCGCCCGGATGGCGGGCGGCGAGATAGCGGCGAAGCAGATCATATTGCTCATCGGTGGCCCAGGGGCGACAGGCGCTCACTTCCAGATCAGCGTGGCGGCGCATCAGCTTGCGCTGGGTGGCGTTGGGCTCGAACGCGCTCGCGACGACGCGCACCGAGACGCAGGCGGCGCACCCCGCGCAGCTCGGGCGATAGGCGACCGACTGGCTTCGGCGAAAGCCGATCCGGCTGAGCGCGTCGTTCAGCTCGGTCGCGTGCGGGCCGCTCAGTTCGGTGAAGACTTTGCGCTCCAGCCGCCCCGGCAGATAGGGGCAGGGCGACGGGCTGGTGACGAAGAAACGGGGGAAGCGGAAAGGGGCCGTCACGCGCCGATGGTCCTTGCGGGCCGGCCGCCCATCGGCCGGTCGCGAACGACTATGGAAGAGCGGCGAGACGATGAAAAGCGACTTTACCAAGAAAGGTGGTTAACGGGAGCGGAGGGGGCCGCCGCGCGATGCCGCCGGCCGGATCATAGCATGTCGAGCGCGCGGGGGAATCCGCCGCCGCGCCTGCTTCGTCGCGTGGCCGAGTCATTTGGGCGCAGGCCGGTGCCCGTGGCGCCCCCGCCTTCCCCGGCGAAGGCGGTCATGTCAGCGCTGGGGAAGGGGCTAGAGGGTGGCCCCGTCCTCTCACCCCAGCTCCATCAGCTGCACGTCATAGCCCGCCGCGCGGATCGCGGTGATCAGCCGATCGAGATGCGCGCCGTCGCGCGTTTCGCATTCGATCTCGGTGATCAGCCCCTTGGCGGGGAGCGAGGTGAAGATGCGCTGGTGATACACCTCCATGATGTTCACCCGTTCGGCATCGAACACGCCCGCCAGCTTGAACAGCGCGCCCGGCTGGTCCTGCAGCCGGATTTTCAGCCGCGCGAGCCGGCCCGAGCGCGCCAGATCGCGCACCAGCACGTTGGCGAGCAGCCGCGTGTCGATATTGCCGCCGCACAGCACCAGCCCCACCTTGCGCCCGGCGAAGCGCCCAGGGTGCTGGAGCAACGCGGCGAGGCCGGCGGCGCCCGCGCCCTCCACCACGGTCTTTTCAACCTGCACCAGCAGCGACACCGCCTTTTCCAGGCTGCGTTCGGAGACGAGCACGATCTCGTCCACCAGCGCCTCGACGATCGCCGAGGTCACGCGCCCCGGTTCCTTCACCGCGATGCCCTCGGCCAGCGTGTCGCCGCCGCAGGGCAAGTCCGCGTGCCGGGTGCGGTTGTACATCGAGGGGTAGAGCTCGGCCTCCACGCCCACCACGCCGATCGGGTGGCTCCAGGCGCGCGCGACGGTCGCCATGCCGCTGATCAGCCCGCCGCCGCCGATCGGGGTGACGAACAGATCGATGTCGGGCGCGTCGTGCAGCATTTCCAGCGCGGTCGTCCCCGCACCGGCGATGATCCGGGGATCGTCGAACGGGTGGACGAAGGTGAGGCCCTGCGCCGCCTCCAGCCGCCGCGCCTCGGCATGGGCATCGTCGAAGGTTTCGCCGTGGAGCACCACGGTCGCGCCGTGCCCCTCGGTCTGCGTCACTTTCACGATCGGGGTGGTGCGCGGCATCACGATCGTCGCCGGAATGCCGAGCCGGTGGGCGTGATAGGCGAGGCCCTGGGCGTGGTTGCCCGCCGAGGCCGCGATCACGCCCGGGGTATCGGCGGGCAGCTGCAGCAGCGTGTTGAGCGCGCCGCGCTCCTTATAGGCGGCGATGAACTGGTGGTTCTCGAACTTCAGCCACACCTGCGCGCCGGTGATGTCCGACAGGGTGCGGCTGTAGAGCGTGGGGGTGTGGACGATCGCGTCCTTGATGCGGTCATGCGCGGCGCGAACATCGTCGATCGAAACGGGGAGGCTGGTCATGGCGTGCGGGCCTAGACCATCTGGCGCGGCGGGGGAACGGGGGTTATGCCGCCGCCATGGCACGCATATCCTTTATCGGGCTGGGGGTGATGGGCGCCCCGATGGCCCGCCACCTCGCCGCCGCCGGGCACGACGTTACCGTCTATAACCGCACGAGCGGCAAGGCCGAGGCCTGGGTCGCGGCGCATGGCGGGCGCTGGGCGCCGACCCCGGCGGAGGCGGCGCAAGGGGCCGAGGCGGTGTTCGCCTGTGTCGGCCGCGACGCCGATCTGGAGCAGGTGACGCTGGGCGCGGACGGTGCCTTCCGGACGCTGGGCGAAGGCGCGCTGTTCGTCGATCACACCACCGTTTCCGCCGCCATCGCCCGGCGGCTGGCGGCGGAAGGCGCCGCCAAGCGCCTGCACGTGCTCGACGCGCCGGTCTCGGGCGGGCAGGCGGGGGCGGAGGCGGGCAAACTCGCGATCATGTGCGGGGGCACGGCGGAAGCCTTCGCCGCCGCCGAGCCGCTGATGCGGGCCTATGCCGCCCGCGCGGTGCATGTCGGGCCGGCGGGTGCGGGGCAGCAGGCGAAGATGGTCAACCAGATCGCGATCGCCGGGGTGCTGGGCGGCCTGTCCGAAGGGCTGCGCTTCGCCGAGCGCGCGGGGCTCGATCTCGACAAGGTATTGGAAGCGATCTCGGGCGGCGCCGCGCAAAGCTGGCAGATGGTCAATCGCTGGCCGACCATGGCCAAGCGCGAATTCGATTTCGGTTTCGCGATCGACTGGATGCGCAAGGATCTGGGCCTCGCGCTCGATGAGGCACGGGCGAATGGCGCGGCGCTGCCGGTGTCGGCCTTGGTCGATCAATTCTATGCGGAGGTGCAGGCGATGGGTGGGGGCAGGAACGATACCAGCGCGTTGATCCGGCGGCTGAAATGAAGCGCTTGCCCGCCGCCCTCGCCGCCGCCGCCGCGCTGCTGGCGGCCGCCCCCGCCGCCGCCGACGCGCTGATCGACAATGTGAACGGGGTGACGCTCGACGATCGGGGCGCGCCCTTGCGCTTCACCGGCATCGTCATCACCCGCGAGGGGCGCGTGGTGAAGCTGCTCCAGCCGAACGAAAAGCGCCCCGACCGCCCCGATTGGCGCGCCGACCTGAAGGGCAAGACGGTGCTGCCCGGCTTCGTCGACGCGCATGGCCATCTCATGGAACTCGGCTTCGGTGCGCTGACGCTCGACCTCGCCGACACCAAATCGCTCGACGAGGCGCTGGCGAAGATCGCCGCCTATGCCGCCGCCAACCCCGAGCGCAAATGGATCCTGGGGCGCGGCTGGAACCAGGAGGCATGGGGCCTCGGCCGCTTCCCGACCAACGCCGATCTCGACAAGGCGGTGCGCGACCGGCCGGTATGGCTGGAGCGCGCCGACGGCCACGCCGCCTGGGCGAACAGCGCGGCGATGGCGGCGGCGGGGGTCGACGCCAAGACCGCCACCCCCGCCGGCGGCCGGATCGAAAAGGCGAACGGCGCCCCCTCGGGCGTGTTCGTCGATGCCGCCAAGGCGCTGGTCGAGCGCGCCGTCCCCAAGCCGCTGCCCAAGGAACGCGCGCTGGCGCTGGAGAAGGCGCAGCTCGCTTTGCTCTCGGTCGGCGTCACCGCCACCGCCGACATGGGCACCACGCTCGACGACTGGCAGGCGCTGCGCCGCGCGGGCGATCTCGGCGCTTTGCGGGTGCGGGTGATGAGCTATGGCGCGGGGCTCGAGGATACGTTGCGCATCGGCGTCACCGGGCCGACGCCGTGGCTTTACGGCGGCAAGCTGAAGCTCGTCGGGGTGAAGCTCTACGCCGATGGCGCGCTCGGCTCGCGCGGGGCGTGGCTGAAGGCGCCCTATGCCGATGCCACCGGCCAGCGCGGCGCGGGCTTCTATTCCGACGCGCAGCTCAAGAACCTGATGAGCCGCGCGGCGATGGACGGCTATCAGGTGGCGGTCCACGCGATCGGCGACGCCGCCAACGCGCAGGTGCTGAGCGCGATCGAGGATTTGGCGCAGACCTATACCGGCGACCGCCGCTGGCGGATCGAGCACGCGCAGATCGTCGATCCGGCGGACCTGCCGCGCTTCGGCAGGAACGGGGTGATCGCCTCGATGCAGCCAATCCACCAGCCGAGCGACCGGACGATGGCCGAGGCGCGGCTGGGGCCGGATCGCCTCGCGGGCGCCTATGCCTGGGCGACGATGCTGAAGGTCGGCGGGCGACTGGCGTTCGGCACCGATTACCCGGTCGAGCGCCCCGATCCCTTCGCCGGCTGGGCCGCCGCGTTTACAAGGACCGACGCCGCGGGCGCCCCCTATGGCGGCTGGCAACCGCAGGAGAAGTTATCGCGCGAGGCGGCCTGGGCGGCCTACACCTCGGGCGGCGCCTATGCGGGCTTCGCCGAGAAGGAGTTCGGGCGGCTGGCGCCGGGGATGTGGGCGGATTTCATCGTGGTGAGCGGGGGCGACCCGCTGCTGCTCTCGCCGAGCGAGCTGCGCGCGGTGAAGGTGGAGCAGAGCTGGGTGGGGGGTGTGATGGTTTGGGAGGGGCGGTAGGGTGCCTCTGGGTTCAGTTCCAAAATAACTACATCGGATATGAGCGCGCCGATCTTTTAATATGAGAACGTCTAATGTTGCGATCCGTAAATGTTCGCGTTACCTCGGAAGCTATGTATTGTGATTTCATCAAAATTTCTCCCATTTCTCGTCGATTTGGTTGTGATCCTTGGTAACGGCTCTCGGCGAAATCAGGGAAAGAATCTAAAGCTCGTAAGGTTCTATCCACGTCAAATGACGTTACAAGAGAGCCGAGGTGTCTCGCCGCTTTCTTCAAGTTATGACTAAATTCTCTTTTCAGTTCGTCGGCGGCGTAAGCGCGGACTGATAAGCCGGCTTTTAAAGCCAGCTCGGTACCCAACAAAGCACTTTGTAAAGAGCCGCGGTAATCGGACCCACTGGTTACGGTGGCTGCTGCTGACTCTAAATGAATGTGTGATCTGAAAATAAACTCTCTGGATAAATCCGATACAGGTCGATCATGTCCAAATTCCATTTGGCCGTAGCCAAAATCAAACAGATCAAATGCTTGATCCGTAAATCTTTCCATCACGTTGCTGTCTAATGCCATCCATCGTTTTTGATCATCAGAAAAATCTAGTAACTGCATCATATCTATAACCGGAGTACCAAATGCGATCGGCACTCGGAAACGGGAAAATAAATCCCTAAACATGAAAAATCCTAGATGCACTCCTCCGACGCTCTGATCAATCGGTCTAAACAGTCTATTGTTTGCGGCATGTATCCGTCTTACAATTTCAGGGGCGTTATCTCCTGTGATCAGAACGCCATCTAGACCTAACTTTGAAAACATTCGTAAAATATTTTGAAAAGATCTCTGCTTTGGCTCCTCGCCTGCTGCTAACCCCTCGTTGTCGGAAACGATAGCTATGCTCAATAACTCGTCATCGGATGGCCTTAGCAGGTGCCCGGATAAGGCTCCGCAACAATGTTTGTACTTTTGACGACTTCCACACGGACATCGGCTGTTCCTGGGCCGCTGCATTGCGTTAAATCACGCTCGATCGTCTTCCCCTACCGGCAGCACCCACACCCGCAAACCGGGCGATGCCACCGCTTCACCGGGCGGCGCACCACGCGCTTGGCGCGGACGGTGACATACTCCGTCACCGTCCGCGTCTCGACGATCGGGGCGGCCTGTGTCACGGTGATCGTCGTCAGGGCACCCGGCGCGGTGGGGTAGAATTGGCCGTTCACCGTCACCCCGCTCGCATAGGCGCCCGCGCCATAGCTCTGCACATAGCCTTGCGGCGGCAGCTGGTGGATCACCGGCGGCGGCGCCTGATAGCTCACCGCCGGCGGGGCGATATACTGGCCCTGATAGGTCCCCTGCCAGCGAGCGCCATTGGCATAAGTCCCCGAATAATCACCCGAATAGCCATAGGCGTTCCAGTCGAGCCCGCTCACACTGTCATACACCCGGCCGCTCGCGTCGATCAGCACCGCGTCGTCATAATAGCGCGACCAGCTATAGCCGCGCGGGGGCACCGGCAGGCCATAGCCCTGCCAGTTGACGATCACGAAATCGGGCGCGGTCCAATAGCCGGGCAGGCGCGCGCCGCGCTCCATCCGGCGATAGCCGCGCCAGCCGCCGGGCGCGCGGGTGCCGGCTTCCCAACGGCCGGCTTGCCAGCGCTGCTGCTGCCAGCCGCCGCCGGCGCTCTGCCAACCCTGCACGGGCGCGGACGGCAGCGCGCGGGGCTGCGCGGGAACGGCTTGGGGTTGCGCGGGCAGCGCTTGGGGCTGCGCCGGCAAGGCCTGGGACGGCGCGGGAAGGGCCGGGAGCGGCGCTTGCACCAGCGGTCCGGTCGCCGGCGGCACCGGATAGGGAGCGCCGATTCGCTGCGCCTCGGCGGGGCCGGCGATCAGGGCGAAGGTGGCCAGGATCGTCGCAATCTTGCGGGCTTGCATCGTTAACGCCTCCCTGTTGGCCGCCCGCATGAACGAGCGACCCGGCAAATGGTTGATCCAACGTTACCAATTTCGCCGGTTTTCCGCCAGTTGGGGCGCTTTGGCAGCGCTTGTGCCGAATTGGGGCAGGGGGCGCCTGGCGGGGGTTAGACCCGTCCCGCCAGCAGCGCCGCGATCGCCTCTACCCCCGCCGCGTCCTCGGCATCGAAGCGGTTGGGGCGTGGGGAATCGAGGTCGATCACCCCCACCACCGCGCCCCCACGCACGATCGGCACCACCAGCTCCGAAGCGCTGTCGGCATCGCAGGCGATATGTCCTGGAAAATCATGGACATCCGCCACGATCTGCGTCGCGCGCGTCGCCGCCGCGGTGCCGCATACGCCTTGACCCAGCGCGATGCGGATGCACGCCGCCTTGCCCTGGAACGGCCCGAGCACCAGCTCGCCCTCGACCAGCCGGTAAAAGCCCGCCCAGTTCAGCTCGGGAAGATATTGCCACAAGAGCGCCGCGACATTCGCCATATTGGCGACCGCGTCGCGCTCATCGGCGGTGATCGCGTCGATCGCGCCAAGCAGGTCGCGGTAGAGCGCGGGCTTGTCAGCGGCGTCGATTTCGCAGGCGTACATGGCGTGCGATGTAGGCGCGCGGCGGTGCTTTGGCGAGAGGGGCAGCACTCGCCCTTCAATCTCACAAACGCAATTAACTGTTGTGCATACACAACAGATCGCTAGATAAGGGCAATGTTCAATCGACTCGCCTTGATGCGGAGCGATCGCGGGATCAGCCGCCGCCGGCTCGCCGAACTGGTCGGGGTGAACCCGCAGACGATCGGCTATCTGGAGCGCGGCGATTACAAGCCCAGTCTAGAACTGGCGTTGAAGATCGCGGCCGTGTTCCGAGTGCCGGTGGAAATGCTGTTCTCGCTCAAGCCCTTCCCATCGGTGGCGGTCGTGCTGCGAGAGGCGGAAGGCTGGGCGCCGAGCAACATCGAGGAGACGGACGTGCCAAAGAGGGTAAAGCGATGAGCGGTAACGCGCTACTGACCCTGCTCGATCGATCGGTTCGCTGGACAGGCATTCCGGCGGATACTGCCGGTCCGCCGCACCGCCGGCCGCGGCGCATTTTCTCGACGCTGGCGCTCGCGCTCGCCTTCGTCGGGTTCGTCGTTTTCGCGATCATGCTGGTGATCGAGGAGGAGCCGACGCGCTGGCTCGCCTATGGCGTCTTGATCGTCGGGGCGACGGGCTGCCTAGTCCAGCCGGCGGTTGGGCCGCTGAAGCCGCTCTGGACGATGGAGCAGGCTGACGAGTTTGATCGATCGCTGCGATCGCGGTCCTATCTGGCGGCCTTCGTGGTGTTGATGGCGATGGCGATCATCGGGCTCGTCACGATCGTGATCGTATCGGTGCTGCCCGGCGCGATCCTCGATCAAGTGCGGTGGCTGTCTTTGGCCCTCCTGCAGCTGCTGCCCGCCATCGGCGCTGGCGTTCCAAGCTGCTATGCCAGCTGGGCCCAGCCCTGGCCCGAGCCCGAAGAGGATTAATCCTACTGCACTCATCGCCATCGCCCTGAGGTGCGGCAACCTTGCGCGCTTGGCCAAATTGGCGAAAGGAGGCGCTCTTGTCAGCGAAGGAGCCGCCATGTCGTCGACCATCGAACAGCTGGAAGCCAAACGCGCCGCCGCGCGGCTCGGCGGCGGGCAGAAGCGCATCGACGCGCAACACGCCAAGGGCAAGCTCACCGCGCGTGAGCGGCTGGAGGTGCTGCTCGATGCCGGCTCGTTCGAGGAGCTCGATATGTACGTCGAGCATAATTGCACCGATTTCGGGATGCCCGAGCAGGTGATTCCGGGGGACGGCGTCGTCACCGGATCGGGCACGATCAACGGTCGACTGGTGTTCGTATTTTCGCAGGATTTCACCGTGTTCGGTGGCTCGTTGTCGGAACGTCACGCGCAGAAAATCTGCAAGATCATGGACATGGCGATGAAAGTCGGTGCGCCGGTGATCGGGCTGAACGATTCGGGTGGCGCGCGAATTCAGGAGGGGGTGGCCTCGCTCGGCGGCTATGCCGAGGTGTTCCAGCGCAACGTGCTCGCCTCGGGCGTGGTGCCGCAACTGTCGCTAATCATGGGCCCGTGCGCGGGCGGCGCGGTCTATTCGCCGGCGATGACCGACTTCATCTTCATGGTGAAGGATTCAAGCTATATGTTCGTCACCGGCCCCGATGTGGTGAAGACAGTGACCAACGAGGTCGTCACCCAGGAGGAACTGGGCGGCGCGGTGACGCATACGACCAAGTCTGGCGTGGCCGATGTCGCGTTCGACAACGACATCGAAGCTCTGCTCGCTGCGCGCGATTTCTTCGATTTCCTGCCGCTCTCGAACCGCGAAGACGTCCCCGAGCGCCCGAGCGCCGACCCTTGGGACCGGATCGAGGACAGCCTCGACACTTTGGTGCCAGCGAGCGCCAACCAGCCCTACGACATGCACGAGCTGATCCGCAAAGTGCTCGACGAGGGCGATTTCTTCGAGCTGCAGCCGGCGCATGCGGGCAACATCATCATCGGCTTCGGGCGGATCGAGGGGCGCACGGTGGGCGTCGTCGCCAATCAGCCGATGGTGCTGGCGGGATGCCTTGATATCAACGCGTCGAAGAAAGCGGGGCGCTTCGTGCGCTTCTGCGACGCGTTCGATATTCCTATCGTCACCTTCGTTGACGTACCGGGCTTCCTGCCGGGGACGGCGCAGGAGCATTCGGGGATCATCAAGCACGGCGCAAAGCTGCTGTTCGCCTATGCCGAGGCGACCGTGCCCAAGATCACCGTGATCACGCGCAAGGCCTATGGCGGCGCCTATGACGTGATGGCATCGAAGCACCTACGTGGCGACTTGAACTATGCCTGGCCGACCGCCGAAATCGCGGTGATGGGCGCGAAAGGCGCGGTCGAGATCATTTTCCGGGGCAAGACGCCCGAGGAAATCGCCCAGCGGACGGCGGAATATGAGGCGCGCTTTGCCAACCCCTTCGTGGCGGCGTCCAAAGGGTTCATCGACGAGGTGATCATGCCGCACTCAACGCGGCGACGGATCGCTTTGGGATTAAGGAAGCTGCGGGGGAAGGCGCTGGAGAATCCGTGGAAGAAGCATGATAATATTCCCCTCTAGGGAGATGGAGCAATGATTCTTGTTTCAGCGGCGCTCACGATGCTTCACCCGGCGGCCACCGATCCCGGAGGCGATATTCTTGCAATGAACCAGGCAATTGCCGTCGCTCAGGTGAAGAATGACATCGGCACGATCGAAGCATCGCTAGCACCAGGCTATGAATCGACCCTCCCCAATGGTGCGATCGTGACGCGCGATCAGTTTCTGAAGGACCTGCGCGAATGGTGGCATCCGCTCGTGGTGGAGAATAGCGATCAGCATGTGCGCGTGCTTGGCAGCACCGCGATCGTTACCGGCAAGGCGCTCTATCGTTGGCAGAGCAAGGGAAAGCCGATCGAGGAAGCTCGCGAGCAATATACCCATCCTTACTCGCTGATCGGAGGCCGCTGGCAACGGGTGGCGTCGCACGCCTCGTGCTTGTCGGGTCGCTGCAGCTAGCGGCGCGCCGGCAGGGGGATGACGACGCGTCGCCCCGAGGCGGCTTTGCTCGCGAATAATAGCGCGCTTACTCTGCTCGCCGACGCGCAAACCGGGCGGCGTAATCGCGTCTCTCGCCTCGAGAACTCTATCGCCGCCGCCGCTGCCGCACGCTGAACAACCAAGGGATTAAGGATGAAACTCGGCCGCCTCAACCATATCGGCGTCGCGACGCCCTCGATCGCCGGCAGCATCGCTTTCTACCGCGACGTGATGGGCGCGACGCACATCCACGAACCCTTCGACCTGCCCGAGCAAGGTGTGAAAGTCTGCTTCATCGACACCCCCGGAGCCGACGGTGCGGCCAACGGCACACAAATCGAGTTGATCGAACCACTTCCTGGTAACACTTCGATCGCCAGCTTTCTGGAAAAGAACCCGCAAGGTGGGCAGCATCATCTCTGTTACGAAGTGGCCGACATTCACGCGGCCAAGGCCTGGTTCGAGGGGCAAGGCAAGCGCGTGCTCGGCGAACCGCGACTCGGCGCGCATGGGACGCCGATCTTCTTCGTTCATCCGCGCGACATGGGCGGGGTGCTGACCGAGATCATGGAAACGCCCAAGGCCGCGCATTGAATTCCGTAGCGTCCCAGTTTGCCGTACCCGATATTCTAAACTGCGCCATGATTGTTGCTTGAGGGCCGATTTCAGCGCATACTCATTGCCGTAACGATAGGAGCGGGTGGATGACATTCGAGACGATCCGGGCCGAGCGGCAGGGCGATGTACTGGTGGTCACGCTGAACCGGCCGGAGCGCCTGAACGCCGCGCCGCCAGCGATGTTCGCCGAGATCGGCGCCGCGCTCGACGCGCGCGAGGGGGCGCGGGCGGTGCTGATCACTGGCGAGGGCCGCGCCTTCTGCTCCGGAGCTGACCTAGCGGGCCGCGACCAAGCGGCGAGCCAGAGTCCGGCCAAGCGCGCGGGCGACGCGCTGCGCTCGGGCTATAATCCGCTGATGCTCAAGCTCGCGCGGCTGCCGGTGCCGATCGTCTCCGCGGTGAACGGCGCAGCGGCCGGTATCGGCTGCAGCCTGGCACTTGCGGCCGACTTCTGCGTGGCGGGCGAGAGTGGCTATTTTCTGCAGGCCTTCGTCAATATCGGTCTCGTCCCCGATGGCGGCGCCTCGTGGATGCTTGCGCGGCTGGTCGGCAAGGCGCGCGCGACCGAGATGATGCTGCTCGGCGAGCGGGTGTACGGCCCGCGCGCGGTCGACTGGGGGCTGATCCACAAATGCGTGCCTGATGCCGAGTTGATGCCGACGGCTTTGGCGCTTGCCGAGCGGCTGGCGGCGGGGCCGACGGTGGCGCTTGGGCTGATGCGCCAGGGCTTGGCGGCCGCCTTGGAGAGCGATTACGCTAGCGCGCTCGATGGCGAGGCCGAGCGGCAGATGATGGCGGGCGCGACCGCCGATGCGGTGGAGGGGGCGGTCGCGTTCCTCCAGAAGCGCAAGCCGGCGTTCAAGGGGGCTTGAACCGCCCCCAACCCGCTTCCCTTTGGCGCCAAAGCCGTTAGGGAAGCCAACCATGAGCAGCCCCACACCCACGCGCGCCGATTGGGAGGCGCTCGCCGCCCGCGAAGTGAAGGGCGCCGATCTCGGCTGGACCAGCCCCGAGGGCATCGCCGTCAAGCCGCTCTACACTGCGGAGGACGCGGGCGATCCCGGCCTGCCCGGCTTCGCCCCATTCACCCGCGGCGTGCGCGCGACGATGTATGCCGGGCGGCCGTGGACGATCCGCCAATATGCGGGCTTTTCCACCGCCGAGGAATCGAACGCCTTTTACCGTCGCAACCTTGCGGCGGGGCAAAAGGGGCTGTCGGTCGCCTTCGATCTCGCGACGCACCGGGGCTATGACAGCGATCACCCGCGCGTTGTCGGCGATGTCGGCAAAGCGGGGGTAGCGATCGACACCGTCGAGGATATGAAGATCCTGTTCGACGGGATTCCGCTCGATCAGATGTCGGTCAGTATGACGATGAACGGCGCGGTGATCCCGGTGCTCGCCTTCTTCATCGTTGCCGCCGAGGAGCAGGGCGTACCGCAGGCCAAGCTCGACGGCACGATCCAGAACGACATTCTGAAGGAGTTCATGGTCCGCAACACCTATATCTATCCGCCCGAGCCTTCGATGCGGATTGTCGCGGACATTATCGAATATACCTCCGCCCACATGCCCAAGTTCAACTCGATCTCGATATCGGGCTATCACATGCACGAGGCCGGGGCGACGGCGGTGCAGGAACTCGCCTTCACCATCGCCGACGGTCGCGAATATGTGCAGCGGGCGATGGCGCGCGGGCTCGATATCGACAAATTCGCCGGGCGCCTCTCCTTCTTCTTCGGTATCGGCATGAATTTCTTCATGGAAGTCGCCAAGCTGCGCGCGGCGCGCACCTTGTGGTGGCGGGTGATGGACGGGCTGGGCGCCAAGGACGAGCGCTCGAAGATGCTGCGCACGCACTGCCAGACCTCGGGCGTGTCGCTGCAAGAGCAGGACCCGTACAACAATGTGATCCGTACCACGCTGGAAGCACTGGCGGCGGTGCTCGGCGGGACGCAATCGCTCCACACCAACGCGCTCGACGAGGCGATCGCGCTCCCCACCGATTTCTCGGCGCGGATCGCGCGCAACACGCAGATCGTGCTTGCCGAGGAGACGGGGATCCCCAAGGTCGTCGATCCGCTCGGCGGCAGCTATTATGTCGAAGCGCTGACTGACGAGCTGGTAAGCCGCGCTTGGGCGCTGATCGAGCGGATCGAGGCCGAGGGCGGGATGGCGCGGGCGGTCGGTGCTGGCTGGCCCAAGGCGATGATCGAGGAAGCCGCCGCAGCCCGTGCCGCGCGGATCGATCGCGGCGAGGAAGTGATTGTCGGCGTCAACAAATACCGCCCGGCGGAGGACGCACCGATCGACATTCTCGACGTCGATAACCACGCGGTACGCGACGCGCAGATCGCGCGGATCAAGGCGGTGAAGGCTGCGCGCGATGAGGCGAAGTGTCAGGCAGCGCTGGAAGCACTGCGCGCCGGCGCGCGCCTAACCCCGTCCCCTTCAGGGGAGGGGGCTATGTCAAACCTCCTCGGCCTCGCGATCGAGGCGGCTCGCGCCCGCGCCACGCTCGGCGAGATCAGTGCGGCGCTCGAGGACGTGTTCGGCCGCCACGCCACCCGCCCGACGCCGGTGAGCGGCATCTATGGCGGCGCTTATGGCGACGATGCGCGCTGGGCGGCGCTCATCGATGGCGTCGCCGCGACAGAGCGCCGGCTGGGCCGCAAACCGCGGATGCTGGTCGCCAAAATGGGGCAGGACGGGCATGATCGCGGTGCCAATCTGGTGAGTTCTATGTTCGGTGATCTGGGGTTCGAAGTGGTCGCCGGCCCCTTGTTCCAGACGCCTCAGGAAGCCGCCGCGCTCGCGATCGATAGGCAAGTCGATGTCGTCGGCGCCTCGTCACTCGCGGCCGGACACAAGACGCTGATCCCCGAACTGATCGCCGAACTCGCCACCGCCGGACGCGCCGATATTAAGGTGGTCGCGGGCGGCGTGATCCCGCCGCAGGACTATGAGTTTTTGCGCGACGCCGGGGTGCAGGCGATCTTCGGCCCCGGCACCAATCTCATCCACGCGGCGGGCGAAGTGCTGCGGCTGCTCGGCCACAACATGCCGCCGGTCGAGGCGGTGGAGGAGGTTTCCGCATGACTACCATCGACACCCTGTCGCCCCCGATCGCGCCTGCTGCGCCGTTCGCCGGTATCCGTACCAACTGGACCCGCGCCGAGATCGCCGCATTGTTCGATTTGCCCTTCACCGAGCTCGTCCTCCGTGCGGCCGAAGTCCACCGCGCGCACCACGCTGCGGGCGAAGTACAGCTCTGCCGGCTGCTCTCGATCAAGACCGGCGGCTGTCCGGAGGATTGCGGCTATTGCAGCCAGTCCGCGCATCACGACACCGGGCTGAAGGCCGAAAAGCTGATGGAAGTGGAAGCCGTACTAGCCCGCGCGCGCGAGGCGAAAGCGGCGGGCTCGCAGCGCTTCTGCATGGGGGCGGCTTGGCGCAACCCCAAGGACCGCGATATCGACGCGGTGTGCGCGATGGTCGAAGGCGTGAAGGCGCTGGGCCTGGAAACCTGCATGACGCTCGGGATGCTGAGCGGCGATCAGGCGCAGCGGCTGAAAGCGGCGGGGCTCGATTACTACAACCATAATCTCGATACCTCGCCCGAACATTATGGCGATATCGTCTCGACGCGGACTTATGATGACCGGCTGGAGACGCTCGCCCATGTCCGCGCCGCCGGCATGGCGGTGTGCTGTGGCGGTATCGTCAACATCGGCGACACGCGCGAGGACCGGGTGGGGCTGATCCACGCGCTCGCCACCTTGCCGCACCATCCCGAAAGCGTGCCGATCAACGATCTGATGCCGGTGCCCGGCACGCCGCTCGGCGACATGCTCGCCGAAACCCCGCTCGCCAAGGTGGACGAGATCGAGTTCGTTCGCATGATCGCGGTCGCGCGGATCACCATGCCGATGAGCATGGTGCGCCTCTCCGCCGGCCGCGAGCATATGAGCGATGCGACCCAGGCTTTGTGTTTCCTCGCGGGCGCGAACTCGATCTTCACCGGCGATACGCTGCTGACGACCGCCAACCCCGGTGACGGGAAGGATGCCGCGCTCTTCGCCAAGCTGGGGCTGAAGGCGATGGAAGGCGAAGAGCCGATGCGGGCGATGGCAGCGGCGTGAAGCTCGTCTGGACTTTGTTGTTCTTTTGGCTGGGTGCCGCGGTCTTCACGGCCACGTCATTTTTGACGAACAACTTTGCCGGCCCGACAGGCACGCCAACCGATATCAGGCCGGCGCTTGAAGTGCTTGCGATCGGCGCTGTTGCCTATCTTCTTGGGCTAATTCAATTTCGTCGCCGAAAGAGGGGCTAATGTTCACCAAAATCCTCATCGCCAATCGCGGCGAAATCGCCTGCCGGGTGATCCGCACCGCCCGGCGGATGGGCATCAAGACCGTCGCCGTATACTCCGATGCCGATGCGCGCAGCCCGCATGTGCTGCTGGCGGACGAGGCGGTGCGGCTTGGGCCGGCGCCGGCGAGCGAGAGCTATCTGAAGGCCGAGCTGATCCTGCTCGCCGCCAAGGAGACGGGCGCCGATTGCATCCACCCCGGCTATGGCTTCCTTTCCGAGCGCGAGAGCTTCGCCAAGGCCTGCGCCGAGGCCGGCATCGCCTTTGTCGGCCCGCCCCCGGGCGCGATCGCGGCGATGGGCGACAAGATCGAATCGAAGAAGCTCGCCAAGGCGGCGGGGGTGAATGTCGTCCCCGGCTATTTGGGTGAGATCGCCGATACCGAGGAAGCGGTGCGGATCGCCGCCGAGATCGGTTTTCCCGTGATGATGAAAGCGAGCGCGGGCGGCGGCGGCAAGGGGATGCGGCTCGCGTACAGCGAGAAAGATGTCCGCGAGGGGTTTGAGGCAACCAAGCGCGAAGGCCTGGCCAGCTTCGGCGATGACCGGGTGTTCATCGAGAAATTCATCGAGCAGCCGCGCCATATCGAAATCCAGGTGCTGGGCGATCAGCACGGCAACATCGTCTATCTCGGCGAGCGCGAATGTTCGGTCCAGCGGCGCCACCAGAAAGTGGTGGAGGAAGCGCCCTCGCCCTTCGTCACGCCCGAGATGCGCAACGCGATGGGCGAGCAGGCGGTCGCACTTGCCCGGGCGGTGGGCTATTACAGTGCGGGGACGGTCGAGCTGATCGTCTCGGGCGCCGACACCAGCGGGCAGGGCTTCTACTTTTTGGAGATGAACACCCGTCTGCAAGTGGAACATCCGGTTACCGAGGCGGTGACGGGGCTCGATCTGGTCGAACAGATGATCCGCGTGGCGGCGGGCGAGAAGCTGGGCTTCACCCAGAACGACGTGCGGCTGAACGGCTGGGCAATCGAGAACCGGGTGTACGCCGAAGACCCGTATCGCGGGTTCTTGCCGAGCATCGGCCGGCTGGTGCGTTACGGCGGGCCTGAGCAGAACGCGCCAGACTATCCCGAGGAGCCATTCGTTGCCGCGTCGTCTGCCGCAGATGGCGCCTATGTCCGCGTCGATGACGGTGTTGCAGAGGGTGGCGAAGTCAGCCGCTTCTATGATCCGATGATCGCCAAGCTGATCACGTGGGCGCCGACGCGCGAGCAAGCGATCGACGCGCAGATCGCCGCGATCGATGAGTTCGAGATCGAGGGGCCGGGCCATAATCTCGATTTCCTCTCCGCGCTGATGCAGCATCCGCGCTATCGCGAAGGCCGGCTGACCACCGGCTTTATCGCCGAGGAATATCCTGACGGTTTCCACGGCGCCTCCCCCAGCCCTTCGCTCAAGCGCACGCTTGCTGCGATCGCCGCCTTTGTCGCCACCGCTGAGGCCGATCGCGCCCGGCGGATCGATGGGCAGCTCGGCAAGCGGCTGCTACCGCCCGCCGATTGGGTGGTACGGATTGCCGGTGCCGATCACGCGGTTGAACTCGCCGAGGACGAGATCGCGGTCGATGGCACGCTGCTCGACATGGACGTGGCTTACACCCCGGGGGACCGCTTGATCGAGGCGACGCTCTATGCCGAAGATGGCGAGACACCCGCCGAGCGGCTGGTGGTGAAGCTCGCTCGGGTGCGCGCGGGCTACCGGCTTACGACGCGGGGCGTCAGCCATGTCGCGCGGGTGCTGCCCGCGCATGTTGCACCTTATGCGCGGCATTTGATCGAGAAAGTGCCGCCCGATCTGTCGCGCTTCCTGCTCTGCCCGATGCCGGGCCTGCTCACCCAGCTGCACGTGAAGCCTGGTGACCGGGTCGAGATCGGTCAGCCGCTTGCCGTGGTTGAGGCAATGAAGATGGAAAACATCCTGCGGGCCGAAAAGGCCGGGCAAGTAAAGGCACTGCAGGCGCAACCCGGGGACAGTTTGGCGGTCGACGCAGTAATATTGGAGATTGAGTGATTGTCCGCCGCTGTCAGCCGTGAAAGCTGTGGATAATCGTTACCGGTATGGAAAATTGCGCCTTTCGCGGCGATCGTAACGCTTTATAGCCGCCCCCGAACAGGTCGCGACAAATCGCGACAAGAACGGGGTTGCGGGGAGCGTTTTGCATGGGTCACACAGTCGGCATGGTCCGAAGCTGGATGGCTTGTGCCGCGCTCCTCCCGCTCGCCGCGTGCGCGGTGGGTCCGAACTACCGTAAGCCCGTGCCGGCGACGCTTGGTGTGCCGGCCGCGTTCACGACGCCAGCACCCGAGGGTGCGCGGCCCGACCTAACGCGCTGGTGGACGAGCTTCGGCGATCCCCAACTCGATGCGATCGTCGACACAGCGCTCAAGAATAATCTCGACATCGCCCAGGCGGTCTCGCGGCTGCGCCAGGCGCGCGAGGCGCTGGTGCAGCAGCGTGCCGGGCTGTTTCCGACCGTTCAGGCGACGGGCAGCTATTCGCGGCAGATCAACGTTCGCGGCCAGACCTTTGGCCAGATCACCAATGCCGGCATCGTCAACGAAAATTACGCACTCGGCGGCGACGCATCCTACACGCTCGACGTATTCGGCGGGGTTCGGCGCGGGATCGAGGCGGCGCGCGGCAGCTATCAGGCCAGCGGCTATAATCTGGCGCAGGTACAGGCGACGGTCGCCAGTGAGGTGGTCCGCAATTACATCCTTGCCCGTGCCGCCCAAGCAGGGGCGGAAATCGCGCGCGGTTCGCTGCGTGTGCAAGACGAAAATCTGGAGATCGCGGGCTTCCGCGTTCAGGCGGGTCTGGTGTCGTCGCTCGATGCCGAGCAGATCCGGGCGCAACGGGCGCAGACGGCGACGCAAGTGCCAAGCTTCGACCAGAGCTTTGAACAGGCCGCCAACCGGCTCGGCGTGCTTACCGGGCAGGCGCCGGGAGCGTTGCGCGCTGAGCTCGTGGCGACCAAGCCGATTCCGCAAGGGCCGGGGGCGGTGCCGGTCGGCTTGCCCGCCGATCTATTGCGGATGCGCCCCGATGTGCAGGCGGCCGAGCGCAATCTCGCGGCGGCGACCGCGCGGATCGGTGTCGCCAAGGCGCAATTGCTGCCGCAGCTCACGCTGAATGCCGGGATCAACACCAATGCCCGCAGCTTCGAACAGTTGACCGATATCATCACTGGCCGCATTTTCGGCCAAATCGCGCAGACGATTTTCGACGCTGGGCGCAATCGTGCGGTGGTGCGCTCGAACCGCGCGGCCGCCGAGCAGGCGTTTGGCGCGTACAAGGCGGCGGTGCTGACCGCGCTGGAAGATGTGGAGAACGCACTCACCGCGTTGCGTACCGCCCAAGCCCGCCGCGCCGAATTCGCGGTGGCGGCGGAGGCGTCGAATAACGCCGCGATCCTGGCGCGTAGCCAGTATCGCGCGGGGTTGACAGACATCACCACGCTCAACACCGCGGAAGCATCGCTGCTGTCGGCGCAATCGGGCCTGGCGCAGGCCAGAGCCGATGAGGCGCAGGCGCTGCGCCAACTTTATCTGGCGCTGGGCGGCGGTTGGGATGCCAACGCCCCGGCGCCGACCGCTCAACCCCTGAAACATGGCGACGGCCAGCCGCCGCGCCCTGCCGAGTGAGACGATGATGGCTGATCAAAGCGCTGACCTCGACGCCTTTTTGGGGGTGAAGCCCGTGCCTGCTTGGCGCCGCTGGCTTAAATGGGGGCTGATCGCGCTCGGCGTGGTGCTGCTTGCGCTTCTCGGTATGCGGTTGCTGCGCCCCGCCGAAAAGACCCAATATCAGACGGAAACGGTGGCGCCCGGCGAGCTTACCGTCACGGTTTCGGCGACCGGCAAGCTCGCGCCGACCAACCAAGTTGATGTCGGTTCGGAAGTGTCGGGCCTTGTCGCCAAGGTGCTGGTCGACGTGAATGACCGGGTGGCCAAGGGGCAACCAATCGCGCTGATCGATCCCTCGCGTTTCCGCGATGCGGTCAACCAGACGCAGGCGCAGCTCGCGGCCAACATCGCGACCGTCGCGCAGGCGCGCGCCACGCTCGCGCAATCGAGCGCGCAGCTGCAGCGGCTGGAGGAAGTGAACAAGGCGTCGGGCGGCCGCGTGCCGTCCAAGACCGAGATGGACCAGGCAATTGCCGATCGGAACCGCGCGGTCGCCAATCTGCGTGCGGCGGAGGCCAATGTTTCCCAGGCCCGCGCCGGGCTCTCGTCAAACGAATATAATCTGGTGCGCGCGGTGATCCGCTCGCCGGTGAATGGTGTCGTGCTCGCACGGCAGGTGGAGCCGGGGCAGACCGTCGCGGCCTCGTTCAACACGCCGACGCTATTCGTGATCGCCGAGGATCTGACACGGATGAAGCTGGAGGTGGCGATCGACGAAGCCGATGTTGGCGAGGTGCAGGCCGGACAGAAGGCGCGCTTCACCGTCGATGCTTTCCCCGGTGAGACCTTCCCGGCGACGATCACCCGCGTCGATCTGGGCTCGAACCTGTCGGCGCAATCGAGCACCAGCACGACCAGCACCAGCAGCACGGGCAACCAAGTGGTGAGCTATAACGCGGTGTTGGCGGTCGATAATCCCAAACTGCGGCTGCGCCCGGGGATGACCGCGACCGCCGATATCACCACCACCCAGAAGAACAACGTGCTGCTCGTTCCCAATGCGGCTTTGCGCTTCCGCCCAGGCGAGGGCAGCGGCGCTGCCGGCGGCGGCGGTATCGCCAGCGCGCTCGGCCCGCCGCGCTTCCGTCGCGGCGATCAGCCGCGCGGCGCCACGCTTAACCGCGGCGCGACGCAAAGCGTCTATGTGCAACAGGCCAATGGCGATCTGAAGGAAGTGGAGGTCACCACCGGCAACACCAATGGCACCGTTACCGAAGTTCTCGGCGGTGGGCTGACGGCAGGGATGAGGGTCGTGACTGCGCAACTCGCGGCGGGCGCCAATCGACAGGGCGGCGCGGCGAAGGCGGGCGGGGCTGGCGGTGGCCGCTGATCCGCTGATCCGGCTGCGGGGAGTCGCCAAGACCTATGGCCAGGGCGCGACCGCGTTCCAAGCATTGAAGGGAGTCGATCTCGAGATCGCCAAGGGTGATTTCGTCGCGGTGATGGGCCCGTCGGGCTCGGGCAAATCGACGACGATGAACATCCTTGGCTGTCTCGATGTCCCTAGCACCGGCGAATTCCTGTTCCGCGGTGTCCATGTCGAGCATCTCGATCGCGATGAGCGCGCGTTGCTGCGGCGCAAATATCTCGGCTTCGTATTCCAGGGGTTCAACCTGCTTGCACGCACAACCGCGCTCGAAAATGTCGAACTGCCGTTGCTTTATCGCGGTGATCCGGCGCGCGAGCGACGCGCGACCGCGCTTGCGGCGCTGGACAAGGTGGGTCTGAAGCCCTGGTGGGACCATACCCCGGCCGAGCTTTCGGGGGGCCAACAGCAGCGCGTTGCGATCGCCCGGGCGATTGTCACCAACCCGGATGTACTGCTGGCCGACGAACCCACCGGCAATCTCGATTCCGAACGATCGATCGAGATCATGCAGCTCTTGACCGACCTCAACCGTACGAGCGGCATCACCGTGCTGATGGTGACGCACGAGCCCGATATGGCGGCGTTCGCCAACACGATTGTCCATTTCAAGGACGGTCTGGTCGAGCGGATCGAGCGGAGGCACTGATGTTCTGGACCACGCTCACCCTCGCGCTGCGGTCGATCGCGCGGCACAAATTGCGCTCGTTCCTGACGACGCTCGGCATCATCATCGGCGTGGCGGCGGTGGTGACGATGGTGACCCTTGGCCAGGCGACGACCAAGGCGGTGCAGGCGTCGATCTCCTCGCTCGGCAACAACATCCTCCAAGTGCGCCCTGGCCAGGGCTTCGGCCGCGGCGGCGGCGGGCCGCGTCCAGCCGATTTCAAGATCGAGGACGTGGACGCGATCCGCAAACAGATCGCGGGTGTCCGCGTCGTGGCGGAGGAAGCGCAAACCACCGGTACCGCCATCTATGAGGGTGCCAACTGGTCAACCACCATCAATGGCACCACCAACGACTTTTTCCGGGTGAATCCCTGGCCGCTCGCCGCCGGCCGCGAGTTCAGCGACATCGAGGTGAAGGCCGGCAAATCGGTTTGCATCCTTGGCAACACCGTCAAGAAGAACCTTTATCGCGACAAAGACCCGGTGGGGACGCGGATGCGCATCGCCGGGATCAGTTGCGACGTGATCGGCGTGCTGATCGGTAAGGGGCAGGCGGGCTTTGGCGCCGACCAGGACGATCTGGTGGTGATGCCGATCAAGGCGGTTCAGCGCCGCCTGACGGGCAATCGCGACATTCGCGTGATGCTGGTCGGCGTCGATGACGATTACTCGACCGCGCAGGTGCAGGCATCGATCACCGCGCTGCTGCGCGAACGGCGCAACATCACTGCCGGCAAGGACGATGATTTCTTCATCTTCGACACAACCCAGATTCAGCAGACGCTGACCCAATCGACGACGTTGCTCACCGGCATCGTGTCGGCGGTGGCGGCGATCAGCCTGGTGGTGGGCGGGATCGGCATCATGAACATCATGCTCGTCTCGGTGACCGAGCGTACGCGCGAGATCGGTATTCGCCTCGCGATCGGCGCGGTCGCGCGCGAGGTGTTGATGCAGTTTCTGGTCGAGGCGATCGCGCTTTCGTGCCTGGGCGGCATCATCGGCCTGTTGTTGGCCCAGTTGGTGATCCTGGGGCTGACGCCGCTGTTGAAGGTGAGCTATTTGTTCGATCCGCGGATCAATATTATCGCGTTCGTGATTTCGGCGGTGATCGGTGTCGTGTTCGGCTATTTTCCGGCCCGCCGCGCGGCGAGCCTCAATCCGATCGACGCGCTGCGCCACGAATAGCAAGCACTACGCCAGCACCAGCCGATGCGGCACATCGAACGCGCGATCGGGAACCGTGGTCGCCAGCTCCAGGTGATAGGCGCCCGAGGGGATCAGGCCGGCGCCGCCGAAGTGCGCCATCACCCGCTGCTGCGCGAAGACGTCTTCCCCGGCATGCGCCGCAGGCAGATCGCGCCAAAAATCGAACCCCCCGCAGGCCAGCAGCTTCGCGCGGTCATACAGCACGCAGCCGCCGATCCAGGCGATTTTGTAGAGCCGTGCGGCCGCCGGTGTGGGGGCCAAGCGCTGCTGAACGTGCCAGAGGTTGGCGGCATTGTGTAGCCGGTGGCGATCCCAGCCCGGTCCATCGGGGGCAATCCGCTCGGGCCGAGGCGATTCATCCCAAAACTCGATCGCCTGCTGGCAGGGCCGAACATCGTGCCGATGGCTGAGCCCAATGACCGCGCTGCCGATAAAGCCGCAGCCGGCCCTTGCCAGCTGGTCACCGAGCAGCGCGAGCAGCCAGGGCTCGCTGATCACATCGTCGTCGAGGAACAGCAGCTGATTGGCGCGCGCGTGATCGAGCAGGAACTGGCGCTGATGCGCCAAACCCCGACGCGGGCGGTTGCGATGGAATTCGACTACCACTCCTTTGGCGCGCAGCAGCAGCACGATCGCACCGATTTCGGGGACGTCGGTGACCGGGACGTCGCTCTGATCGCTGATGATGATCCGCTTCGGCAGGCGGGTTTGAAAAGCGAGCGCGGTTAGCGTCACGGCGAGCGCGGTCGGCCGCTGATAAGTCGGGATCAGCACCTCGATCATTCGGCAGCGACCTTAACTCGCGCAGCGCGCGCCCGGATCGCGGCGCGGAGCAGCGCGACCAGCGCATCGGCCTGAGCGTCAAAAGTGAAGTCACGCCGCTGCGCCCAGACGTTGCCGCGTACCGCATCGACCGCGCGCCGGTCGCGTAGCTGCCCGGCGAGGCCGGCCATATCCTGGAAAAAGAAGCCTAATCCCCGCTCGCGCGCGAGGGTCTGGGTAGCGACGATGTGTCCGCTATTGTCTCGCTGCAGCATTGGCAGCCCGCACACCCCAAGCGTCGCCATCCGCGCGGGTAGGTTCAGATCGTCCCAATCGGCGCGGCGCAGGTCGCCTTGGTTCTTCGACTGAAAGAAGTGCAGCCACCCGGCATCGTAGCGCGAAAATTCCTCGACCCATTGCTCCTGGTGGACGGTCGAATGGATGTGGAGGAAGCGTCCGACAAGGCTTTGGGTTCGCGCGATCCAGGCGCGCCACATATCGTGGATGAAATCGCCATAGAAATGGAGATGCACCCCGTTCGCGGCGAGTTCGGCCACGGTTTCGGGGTGGAGCCCGATCGGCCGCCCGGGGACAACGGTGTGAATCTCTCCGTCGGCATCGGAGAGGCGCGGGGTGGGCGCTTCCCGCAGCACATCGGCTTTGGGCAGGTCGCCGTCGAGCACCAGTTCGGGCGCGTCGCCCGCTAGGCGCGGGTCGGCGAGCGCGAACCAGTCCCGCATCTCGCCGCTTGAATAGACACGGCCGTCCGCCTCCAGATAAAGGTCGAGCAGCTTGGGCCAGAGGCCCTTTTCTATGGCGATGAACGGGCCTTCCTTGAAATGCCAGACGAACGGCACGCCCGGATTATCGCGGAGGATCCGGTGGGCGAAGGCTATCGTCTGCCAGTTGAGCAGCGCGTAGATCACGTCCGGCCGCACCCGGCGAAGCGCGTTCTGCCAGTCATCCGCCGGCAGATCCTCGACATGCCCGAAGGGCTGCGGGCCAACCCAGTTGAACCAGCAGGGCGTGTCGGTCCATAGGCCGAACAGCCTGTGGCCGCGTTCGGCGAGCGCGAGCACCCGCTCGGGATTATAGGCGAGTTCGCCGACGAGCAGGATTTTGAGCCCGTCCTTGGCGCGGGGATAGGTTGTCGCGCGGAAGGGAGCGAAGCGCGCGTGCTCGTCGATCGCCAGCCCGGTGGTGCTGTGGAAGTTAAGTGGCTCGCGGACGCGATAGCGTTGTCGATATGGGTTCACGCCACCATCGGGGCTGCGGATCGCCTTATGGCGCTGCAGCGGGTGATCGACCCACTCGGCGGTAATCTGCCCGCTTTCCACGGGCGGCCCGAATTGATCCCAGAACATCGCATCGAGATCGTCGGTGGTAAGTTCTGCGCGCTCCACCCAGCGTTCAGGACCGGCGCGGTGTAGGGCCTGGACGAGCTGGATCGGTTCGCCTTCAATGCGCCCCGTAACCCCTTTACTGTAATGGTGACGCAAGCCGCTCACCGCCAGCCGTGTGTGCGGGGCGGCTTCAAGCGCGCCGATCAGGCTTGTCAGGTGGCCGCCGAAATAGTGGTCGTCGCTCGGAAGGTAGGCGATGAGGTCACCCTGTGCCGCGCGCAACCCGGCGTTGAGCGCGGCGCCCAGGCCAAGGTTACTCGGATGGCGGATGAGCTTCAGCCGCGACTCGGTCCGCGCCCAGGCGACGAGTAACGCCGGAGTCTCGTCGGTCGAGCCGTCATCGACCGCGATCGCTTCCCAATCGCTGAAATCCTGCGCGACGAGGCTCGAGAGCGCTCGGGGAAGGAACGCCGCCTGATCATAGCTTGGTACGATCACCGAAAGGCGCGGGCGGTACGGTTGGTCGGCCATGGATCGTCCCCGTTGCTGGGGCGAAAACGTCCGAAGCTGGCAAAGGGTGCCGTTTTGTCCGCGTGGATATGCCACTGCTTTGCCGGCGAGGGCCGGGGATCAGCGTCACGTCTAGAGTCGGTGGTAGCTCACCCCTGCGGTCGGGGTCGCCGCCGAACCTCGGCCTTCGCGGAGCACGGGAAACTGTGGATGCCGTTCACCCATCGAGCACGTCGCGCACCTTCTGCGCCAGCGCCTGGTAGGTGAAGGGCTTGGCGATCATTTCCACCCCATGATCAAGCCGGCCGGCATGAACGATCGCGTTGCGGGTATAGCCGGAGGTGAAGAGCAGCTTCAGCCCAGGCTGGCGCACCCGCGCCGCGTCGGCGAGCTCGCGCCCTGACATGCCCGGCATCACCACATCGGTGAACAACAGGTCGACCACTTGCCCCTGGCGCTCGAGCAGTCGCAGAGCTGCCGGTCCATCATGCGCTTCCAGCACTTTATATCCCAGGTCGCGCAGGCATTCGGCGGTATAGGCGCGCACATCGTCGTCGTCCTCGGCGACCAGAATCGTCTCGGCATAAAGGCTGGTCTCCAGCCCGGCGTGCGCCGTCTCCTCGAATGCCACCGCTTCGCCCAGCAGGCGCGGCAGGTAGATTTTTACGGTCGTGCCATGACCTTCCTCGGAATAGATTTTCACATGCCCGCCCGATTGCTTGACGAAGCCATAGACCATCGACAGGCCAAGCCCGGTGCCTTTTCCGACTTCCTTGGTGGTGAAGAAGGGCTCGAACGCCTTGGCGATCAGCTCCCGCGGCATCCCGGTGCCGGTATCGGTGACGGCGAGGACGACATAATGCCCGGCGGCAACCTCTGCATGGTTGGCGACATAGGCCTCGTCGAGACGGGCATTGGCGGTCTCGATCGTCAGTCGCCCGCCGCCGGGCATCGCGTCACGCGCGTTGACCGCCAGGTTCAGGATCGCCGACTCGAGCTGGTTGGGATCGACCTCGACCCGCCACAGCCCGGGCGAGGTGACGATTTCCAGCTGCACCGTCTCGCCCAAGGACCGATTAAGCAGGTCCGACATGCCGAGCACGAGCTTGTCGACATCGATCGGCTTGGGCGCGAGCGGCTGGCGACGGCTGAAGGCGAGCAGCCGCTGGGTCAGCGTCGCGGCGCGGTCCGCACCCTTGCGGGCGCTTTCGAGTACCCGCCGCGCGCGCGGCTCACCACCAACGCCGTCGAGCGCTCGGAGCGCCAGTTCGATATTGCCGACGATCACCGTCAGCAGATTGTTGAAATCATGGGCGATCCCGCCGGTGAGCTGCCCCACCGCTTCCATCTTCTGCGCTTGGCGTAGCGCTTCCTCGGCGCGGGCGCGCTCGGTGACTTCCTCGATCACCCGGCTTTCCAGCGTCTCATTTGCGAGCTGCACCTGCTGGAACAGCCGGGCATTGTCGATCGCGATCGCCGCCTGGCCGGCTAGGCCCAGTAGCAAGGTCTCGTCGCGAATGCCGAAGCGGCCGGGCTCGGGATGGCCGAACAGCATCGCGCCGATCACTTGACCGCCGCGCGACACGACGGGCACCGCCAGATAGCTCCGCACCGGCAAATGCCCAGGCGGCATCCCGCGATGTGGGGCGTTGTGGCCATAGGCTTGGTGCGTAAGGACATCGTCGCAGCGCACCAGCGCCTTGCCGCTGAAGGTGGGCTCGAACAGCCCGGTGGGGCGTGGCATCGGGAAGTCAGCGAACGCCTCGGGCGTGGCGCCTGACAGTGCGTACAGCATGTACGGCCCCTCGGCCGCACGGTAAAAGAACGCGCCATGCGCCGCGCCGGTCAGTTCGGTACCGGCATCGACCACCGCCTGGACGAGGCGATCGACGTCAAGCTCGGCTGCCAGCGCCGCGCCGGTACGGTTGAGCGTTTCGAGCGAGCGCGTCTCCTGCTTCAGCGCCGCTTCGGCGCGCTTCAAATCGTCGATATCCGTGCAGGTGCCATACCAGCGCGTGATCGCGCCGTTCGCGTCGCGTACCGGCTGCGCGCGGCCGATCACCCAGCGATACTGGCCTGAACGATGCCGCAGCCGATATTCGATATGATAGGGCTGGCCCGTCTCCAGGCTGTGGCGCCACACCGCCCAGGCGCGTTCCCGATCCTCGGGGTGGAACATGTCGTTCCAGCCCTCGCCATCGGTCGAGCCATAGGGGACACCGGTATATTCGTACCAGCGATCGTTGAAGTAATCGTGGAAGCCGTCGGGTTGGGTGGACCAGATCATCTGGTCGATCGAATTGACCATCGCCTGTAGCCGCGCCTCGCTTTCCGCGCGGGCTGTGTTGGCGTGGTGGCGATCGCTGGTTTCGGCGAGAATACAGATGACGCCGCCGGGTTCGCCATCGTCGCCTAGGATGGGCGAATAATCGAGATCGAACCACACCGCCTCTGGCGGGCCGTGTCGGTAGAGCGTCAGCGCGTGATCGCGATAGGCGAGCGTTCCCCCGGCAAGGCCGACCCGCATCACATGATCGTTGAAATCGGCGACTTCGGGCCAGCCCGCGCGTACGGGCGCGCCGAGCAGGGCAGGGTGACGGCCACCGGCGATCGCCGCATAGCCATCATTATAGAGCATGATCCCGGCTTCGCCCCACAACAGGACCATCGGAACGGTGGAGCGCAGCATCATCGCGGTCGTGATGCGCAGGCTCTGCGGCCAATGCTCGATCGCCCCGATCGGGCTCGCCGACCAATCGTGCGCGGCGATCAGCGCGCCGCACGTCCCGCCGCCCGCCAGGAATGCCGGGAGCGCCGGCGCGACGACGCGCGGTGTCGCGTCGTCGAATTGAGGTTGCTGCATCCCGGCGATCAGTCCTGTAGCCACGCGCCCCCGCCCGTGGCGTCCTTCCGCGCTTAGTTTGCGGCGCTGCGCAATCACCTATGTTAAGTTTCGTGCGAATTGCTCCCTTCGTTGTCCGAGCGCGCGGCTTAACCCGCCACCGGCATCGGTCGCGCGGGCGCCGATGCGGCCTCTGCGCGCGGCAGCCGCTGCCATAGCGCGTAGAGCGCCGGCAGGAAGAACAGGGTGAGCGCGGTGCCCATCAACGTGCCGCCGATCAGCACCACCGCCAGCGGCCCCCAGAAGCTGGAGAAGGTGAGCGGCAGGAAGGCGAGCACCGCGGCGAGCGCCGTTAGGATCACCGGACGCGCACGGCGCACCGTCGCCTCCACCACCGCCTCGCGCTTGCCGAGCCCGCGCGCGACCTCGATGTCGATTTGATCGACCAGGATCAGGGTGTTGCGCATCAGGATCCCTGCAAGCCCGATCAGCCCCAGGATCGCGTTGAAGCCGAACGGGTTGCCGGTGAGCAGCAGCGCCGGCACCGCGCCGACCAGCCCCAGCGGCGCGGTCGCGAACACCAGGAAGGTCATGCGGAACGAGCGCGTCTGGAGCATGATCACGAGCAGCATCAGCCCGACCATGATCGGGAAGATCGGCGCGAGCGCGGCATTGGCCTTGCCCGACTCCTCGATCGAGCCGCCTGTCGTGATCGCATAGCCAATGCCGAGCTTGGCCTTGATCGATGCCAGCCGGCGTTCGAGCGCGGTACTGACGTCGGGCGGCTGGACGCCCTCGCGTATATCGGCGCGCACCGTCATCGTCGGCACCCGGTCGCGGCGGAGCAGCAGCGGGTCTTCATAATCGGGCACCAGTCGCGCGATCGAAGAGAGCGGCACGGCCGCGCCGCCAGCGCCGCCGATCACGATATCGCCCAGCGCTTGCGGGGCGCGGCGTTCATCGGCGGGCAGGCGGACGACAATGTCGGCGGTGCGGTTCCCGGTGCGCAGCTGCGCGACGGTGGCGCCCGAGATCAGGCCGCCAAGTTGCCGCCCGACGCTCGCCGGGTCGAGCCCGAGCTGGCGCAGCCGCTCTTGATCGAACACCAGCCGCATCGTCGGCGCGCGCTCGCCCCAATCGAAATTCACGTCGCGCACATCGGGGTTGGCGCGCATCACTTGCGCCACCTGCTCGGCGATCACGCGCAGTTGCCGCGGATCGGGACCAGAGACGCGAAAGGTTACGGGGAAGGGCACGGGCGGGCCGAACAACAGCCCCAGCGCTCGCACCCGCGCCGCCGGATAGGCCCCCGCCGCCGCGTGCGCCTGGACATAGCGTTGCAGCCGGAGGCGCGCTGCCGCGTCGGGCGTCTGGACGATCAGCTTGGCGAAACTGGGATCGGGCAGCTCCGGGTTGAGCGCCAGGAAGAAGCGCGGAGCACCGGCGCCGATATAGCTATCGACGAAGCGCGCTTCGGGCCGCGCGCGCAGGTCACGCTCGATCACCTCCACTTGCGCGCGGGTCGCGTCGATGCTCGACCCCTTGGGCAGGCTCACTTCGACCAGCAGCTCGGGCCGGTCCGACGAGGGAAAGAATTGCTTGGGCACCGCGACCGCCATGCCGACGCCCGCCAGCAGGAACGCGATGAGCGTCGCGAGCACCACCCGCCCGCGATCCTGGACACAGGCCGCGATCCAGCGCCGCAGCCGCTGGTAGCGCGGCGTCGCATAGATGGCGTCATGCCCGCCTTCGACCGGCTTGATCGCCGGCAGCATCTTCACCCCGAGATAGGGCGTGAAATAGACCGCGACGAGCCATGACACGATCAGCGCGAAGCCGACGATCCAGAAGATGTTGCCGGCATATTCGCCCGCGCTCGATTGCGCGAAGCCGACGGGGACGAAGCCGATGATCGTCACCAGCGTGCCGGCGAGCATTGGCGCCGCGGTCGCGCCCCAGGCATAGGTCGCGGCCTCGATGCGGCTGAGGCCCTCCTCCATTTTCACGACCATCATTTCGATCGCGATGATCGCGTCATCCACCAGCAACCCGAGCGACAAGATCAGCGCCCCCAGGGTGATGCGATCGAAGTCGCGCCCGGTCGCCAGCATGATCACGAACACGCAGGCGAGCGTTACCGGTACAGCGGCGGCAACGACCAGCCCGACGCGGAAGCCGAGCGCGATCAGGCTCACCACCATCACCACGCCGAGCGCGACCGCGAATTTCAGCATGAACTCGTCATAAGCCTCGGCGATGTTGCGCGCCTGGTCGGAGATCTGGGTGAGGGTAATGCCGAGCGGCAGTTCGGCGCGCAGCCCACGCAGCTCCTGCTCCAGTGCGCCGCCGAGCTTGGTGCCGTTATACCGTTCGCGCATGATCACACCGAGCATCAGCGCGGGCGTGCCCTGGTGGCGGACAAGATAGGTCGGCGGGTCTTCATAGCCGCGCTTGACCTCGGCGATGTCGCCCAGCCGGAACGAGCGGCCTTGCGCAGCGATCGGGGTCGCGCGGATCGTGTCGAGATCGTCGAACTGGCCGGTTAACCTCAGCTGGATGCTTTGCGCGGCGGTTTGCACCTCGCCGCTCTGCTGGAGCTGGTTCTGCTGGGTAACGGCGTTCAGGATCGCGTCGGGGCCGATGCCAAGCGTCGCAAGCCGGCGCGAGGGCAGCTCGATGAACACGCGCTGCTTCTGCTCGCCGATGATGTTGACCTTCTTGACGCCCGGCACTTTGAGCAGCCGTTCGCGCAGCGTCTCCGCCTGGGCGACGAGCCGGCGCTGCGGCATTCCCTGCGCCTGGAGCGCGAACAGTGCGAAATAGACGTCCGAATATTCATCGTTGAAGAACGGCCCAATCACGCCGCGCGGCAGGTTGGCGGCCTCGTCGCTCAGCTTCTTGCGGACCTGATAGAATTCGTCGGGCACGGCCTGGGGCGGGGTGGTATCGCGAAACCCCACGGTCATATTCACCTGGCCGGGCCGCGCCTGGGTTTCGACCCGGTCATAATAACGCAGCTCCTGCAGGCGCTTTTCCAGCCGGTCGGCGACCTGGTCCTGCATCTCGCGCGCGGTCGCGCCGGGCCAGAANNAAGCGGTGACGGTCATCACCTTCACGGTGAAGCTCGGGTCTTCGGCGCGTCCGAGTTGCAGGAATGCGAACAGTCCGGCGAGCACGACGCCGATCAACAGGAACAGGGTGACCGACTGTTCCTTGACCGAGGCGGCGGAGAGGTTGGGCAGCGCCATCAGCGCGCCTCCAGCCGGACTTGCTGCCCTTCGCGCAGCAGCTGCGCGCCGAGCGCGACAACGCGCTCGCCCGCCCGCAAGGCGCCCGGAGAGAGGCGCGCGGCCTCGGCGGTGAAGCCGAGCACGCGGACCGCGCGGCGGTGGACGCGCTTGTCGGCGCCCACCACCCAGACGCTCGCCCCGCGCCCGCGTTCGGCGAGCGCGGCGAGCGGTACTTCGACCGGCGCTTCCCCGCCGCCGAGGCCGAGCGCGAGCGTCACGGTCGAGCCGAGCGGCGCGGCATCGGGCGCTGTCGCCAGCGTGTAGCGCGCGGCATAGGTGCGGGTGAGGGGATCGGCGCTGCCCGCGACCTCGCGCAGACGGGCGGCGACGCGGGCGCCGCTGGCATAAAGATCGGCGCGCGCGTCCCGCGGCAGCCTCGGCAGGGCAGCCTCGGGCACCGCCACGAGCGCCTCGCGCGCGCCCGCGCGCGCCAGGCGCAGCACGGGGGCGCCCGCGGCAACCACTTGCCCCGGTTGTGCGAGCACATCGGTGACGACGCCGTCGCTATCGGCGACGAGCAGGGCATAGCCGCGCTGGTTGGCGGCATCGGTCGCCTGCGCGCGTGCGGCTGCGAGGTTGGCGGCGGTCGAGCGTTTGGCGGCAAGCGCCGCGTCATAGGTGGCGGCGGCGGTCGCGCCGGCTTCGACCAATCCCTTCAGCCTTGCCTCGTCGGCGGCGGCGCGGGTGGCGTCGGCCTCGGCGGCGCGGAGACGATCGGCGGCGGCGCGCGCGGCGAGGCCGAGGTCGGTGGGATCGAGCCGCATCAGTGGTTGCCCGCGCCGCACCCGCGCCCCGGGATCGACCAGCCGTTCGGCGATCTTGCCGGGAACCCGAAAGCCGAGATCGGCCTCGATCCGCGCCCGCACCGTACCAGTATAGCGCGCACCGTCTCCGGCCGCCGCCGCGACCACCATCGTCTCCACATAGGGAGGGCGCGCGGGTGGATCGGCCCGGCCGCCGCTGCATCCCGCCACCGCCAGCGCCACGCCGCCAGCCGCGATCACCCGCATCATTCGTCATGCTCCCGACCTGAGTCGGTGACGGAGATAACGCGGCGGCGTAACGGTGAAAAGTGAAAAAGAGGACTATTCGTTATTTTTTACAAGCGCGCGGGTGAGGAGCATCACCAACCCCGCCGCGTTAGTCTCCAGATCGCCATTGCCATTGGCCTCGATCATGAAGGGGTGCCAGACGGCGTTGAGCGCGCAGAGCATCGCCCCCGCGAGCATGTCCGCGTCCCCCGGGGCAAAGCGACCGCTGCGCTGGCCCTCGATCACCACATGGCGCAGCGCGCCACGCAGCTGATCGACGAAGGCGTCCACCGTCGGCCAGCGTTCGGCTGTCGCCACCACGCATAGCCGGTGCAAAATCTCGCCACTGAACAGGATGCTACGGGTGGCGCGCATCACTTCCAAAATCAGCGTTTCCAGCGCTTTTTCCGCGTCTTTCGGCGCGTTCCGCGCACAGGTCCAGGCGACATCCTCGATCACCCGCAGCTTGCGCAGCGCGATCGCCTCATCGATCTCGCGGCGGTTGGCGAAGCTGCGATAGAGGTTCGCCGCCGACATGCCGAGCTCACGCGCGACATCGGTCATCGTCGTCTTTTCAAAGCCAAGCCGATCATAGAGCCGCTCGGCGGTATCGAGGATCTCCTCGCGCCGGTCGACGCTGGGGCGTCCCGGTCGACGCGGTTCCAGAACAGACGCGTTGCTTTTCATGAAAAAACCTGTATCTCGTCACCATTCACGAATCAAGGACGTTGCGATGATCCGTTTCCAGCGCTCAGCCAACCGCTTGGGCCTGCTCGCGTTCCTCGCGCTGGGCGCGTGCGCCGGCAAGCCCTATGCGCGCCCAGAAATGGCATTGCCGCAGCAATTCCGCAACGCGCCGAGCGCGGCGGCTATGGTTGCGGTCGATCCGCGCTGGTGGCGCAGCTTCGGCGACCCGGTGCTCGACCGGCTGGTGGACCAGGCGCTGAGCGATTCGCTCACGCTGGAGGTCGCCGCCGCGCGGCTCGATCAGGCCGCCGCCGGACTGCGCGCGGCGCGGGCGAGCCGGCTGCCGCTCCTCAACGGCCAGGTCAGCGCGACCGAGCAGCGCGCCTCGATCGCGGATCAGGTGGGGCAGGGGGTGTCGCGGGCGCCCGGTTTCCAGCGTGCGGCGGATGTCTATAATCTCGGGCTTTCGGCGAGCTGGGAGATCGACCTGTTCGGCCGCCTCGCCGCCGCTAATCGCGCGGCGCGTGCCGATCTCGCCGCCGCCCAGGCCAATGTCGCCGGCGCGCGGCTCACCGTCGCGGCCGAGGTTGCGAGCGCCTATCTCGACGCGCGGGAGCTGCAGGCGCGGCTCGCGGTCGCCAAGGCGCGGGTTGGCACGCTGGGCGAGCTCGATCGGCTGGTGAAGCTGCGCGTCTCGCGCGGGGTCGCGGCGCGGCTGGAGGGCGACCAGGCGGCGGCCGATCTCGCCGGCGCTCAGGCGGCGATCCCCGCGCTCGAAGCGGCGCTGGAGGCGCAGTATAACCGGATTGACGTCCTGCTCGGCCGGGTGCCGGGGGCCGCGCGTGCCGACCTCGGCGCTGGCGCGATCCCTGCCGCGCCGATAATAAACGCCGAGGGCGGCCCGGCGGCTTTGCTGTTCCGCCGCCCTGATCTCGCCGCCGCCGAGCGCGCGGTCGCCGCCGCCGATGCGCGCGTCGCCCAAGCACTCGCCGAGCGATGGCCACGGCTCAATCTCGCGGCGGCGATCGGGGTGCTTTCGGCGGGCACGAGCAACTTGTTCACCGAACGCGCGATGCAGACGAGCGTGTCGGGCACGCTGAGCGGCCCGGTGCTCGATTTTGGTCGCAACCGCGCCAGCGTGGCGCGGGCGCGCGCCGTGACTCGCGAGGCCGTCGCCAACTATCGGCTGGCGGTGCTGAACGCGGCCGCCGAGGCGGAGAGCAACCTAGCCGCGCTCGCCCGGCGGCGCGATCAGGCGCAGGCGCTCGCGGAAAGCGCGACGGCGCTCGATCGCGCGCGGATCGCGGCACGCACCGCGTACCAGGCGGGCGCCGTCAGCCTGATCGAGGCGCTCGACGCCGAACGCCGGTTGCAGGCGGCGCAAGACAGCCTCGCCACCGCTCGGGCCGATACCGCGCGCGCGGCGGTGAGCAGCTTCCGCGCGCTCGGCGGCGGCTGGCAGGCGGGGGAGCTGGCGCGGAAATAGCCGTGTCTCTCGCCCAACCGCTGCTGGTGCACAGTGACTGGCGGCGGCGGCGCGGGCCGCTTACCTTCACGCCATGAGCCACGCCCCTCCCAATCGCCTGCTTTGGGCCGCCGAATTGCCGCGCGGCGCCTTCACGCTCGGCACGCTGCTCGTGCGCGGGGTGCCCGCCGATGGTCCTCCGGGCGACGGGCGGCCGGTGCTGCTGATCCCCGGGCTCGGCATCGGCGACCGCGCGTTGGTGCCGATGCGGCGCTACCTGACCCGGCTGGGTTATGCCGCCGAGACCTGGGGTTTCGGGCGCAATCTGGGCGCGCGCACCGTCGGCGCTGATAACGAGCGCGTCCACGCCCGGATCGAGGCGCTTGCCGCGCAGGCGGGGCCGGTGACGCTGGTCGGCGTTTCGCTGGGCGGGATCATGGCGCGGCTGGCGGCGCATCGGCTGGGGGCGGATAAGGTGCGGCAGGTCATTACCGTCGCGTCGCCCTATGCGGGTGGCCCGCGCGCGACCAATGTGTGGCGCGCCTTCCAGCTGCTGACCGGCGAGAAGATCGACGACCCGGCGCTCGCCGCGCGCCTCGCCGAGCTCGCCCGCCCGCTGCCGGTGCCGGCGAGCGCGATCTGGTCGGCGGGTGACGGGCTGGTGCAGGGCCATGCCTGTTACGATCCGCACAGCCGCGCGATCCGGCTGCGGGGCAGCCATTTGGGGATGCATTTCCGCGCGAGCGCCCTGCGCGCGGTGGCGGCGGAGCTGGCGCGCGGGTGAGCCGGGCGGCGCTCGAGGCGCGCTGCCTCGATCTGACGCGGCTCGCCCTGCCGGCGGTCGCCGCCGCGCGCGGCTGGCCGATCCGCGCCGATCATTGCTTCCAGCGCGTGCTGCTCGACGCGGCGTGCTGCGGGGTGTGGTACGATCGGATCGCGGGCCGCCCCGCTTATGCCCATGCCCCAGCGCCGCTGCTCGCCGAGGCGGTGCGGCTGGGTGAGGCGGTGCTGGCGGGCGCGGTGGCGCTTGCCCCGCTTAATCGCCAGTCACTCGCGTGGCGGCGGGTGGGGCGGGCAAGTCTATCGCAACAATCGGCTAGTAGCGAAGCGCTCCATCGCTTACTCTGATCAAGGTTCGGCTAATTGGAGGACGTGATGCTGCCCTTTCTCCTCGCGATCCAGACCGTCGATGCACCGTCTCAGCCCCGGATGAGCGGGCCGGTGCTGGTCGACGCGCAGGGCTGCACGCAATATGGCCTGCCTGATGAGGTCACGGTGTGCGCCAAGCGTGATCGCGGCGAGAGCTATCGCCTCGCGCCGCTGAACCAACGCTATGAGCAGAAGCGCGAGGGCTTGCCGCGCGCCGCGATCAAGCTGGGGCCGGTGCAGGCGAGCATCGACGCCAGCAGCGCGGCGCTCGCCAACGGCGTCGTCAGCCAGCGGCTGATGCTGACCTTCAAGCTGCCCTTTTAGCGCCAGCCTCGCACAATCCCGGGTGCGTCCGCTAGCGCAACGGTGCGCCCGCCCCTATCTCTGCCTCTGGTCAAAACACCAGAACAGAAATAGAACCTTCCCCCATGCTGACTCACATCTCCGTTCGCGGCGCGCGCGAGCATAATCTCAAGGGCGTCGACGTCGATATTCCGCGCGACAGCCTCACCGTGATCACGGGCCTCTCCGGCAGCGGCAAATCGAGCCTCGCCTTCGATACCATCTATGCCGAGGGGCAGCGGCGCTATGTCGAATCGCTCTCGGCCTATGCGCGCCAGTTTCTGGAGATGATGCAGAAGCCCGATGTCGATCATATCGAGGGGCTCTCGCCGGCGATCAGCATCGAGCAGAAGACGACTAGCCGCAACCCGCGCTCGACCGTCGCGACCGTTACCGAGATTTACGATTATATGCGCCTGCTCTGGGCGCGCGCCGGGGTGCCCTATTCGCCCGCGACCGGGCTGCCGATCGCCGCGCAGACCGTCAGCCAGATGGTCGACCGGGTGATGGCGCTGCCCGAGCGCACCCGCGCGCTGCTGCTGGCGCCGGTGGTGCGCGGGCGCAAGGGCGAGTTCAAGAAGGACCTGGCCGAATGGCAGCGCGCCGGCTTTACGCGCGTGCGCATCGACGGGACTTTGTACGACATCGAGGAAGCGCCCGCGCTCGACAAGAAGTATAAGCATGACATCGAGGTGGTGGTCGACCGCATCGTCGTCGGGCCAGACATAGCGACCCGGCTGGCGGACAGTTTCGAGACCGCGCTGAAGCTGGCCGAGGGGCTCGCCTATGTCGATCTGGTCGATGCGACGGTGGCGCAACTTCAAAGCCCCTCCCCTTCAGGGGAGGGGCTTGAGTCGAGCGTCAAAGATGTACGCACCCCGTTCGCCCCGAGCGATGTCGAGGGGCGGGCGCCCACCACCGGCCTCAAAGGCGCCGGGATTCCCCCGAACCGTATCATCTTCAGCGAGAAATTCGCCTGCCCCGTCTCAGGCTTCACCATCGCCGAAATCGAACCCCGGCTGTTCAGCTTCAACGCCCCGCAAGGCGCTTGCCCCGCGTGCGACGGGCTGGGGGAGAAGCTGGTGTTCGATGAAGAACTCGTCGTCCCCAACCATGCGCTCAGCCTGAAGAAGGGCGCGATCGTCCCCTGGGCGAAATCAAACCCGCCCTCGCCTTATTACATGCAGGTGCTGGCGAGCCTGGCGCGCGAATATGGCTTCAGCCTCGATACGCCCTGGGAGCAGCTCAGCGAGAAGGTGCGCAGCGTCATCCTCTACGGCACCGACGGCAAGCCGGTGACGCTCACCTTCATCGACGGCAAGAAGACCTACGACGTCAAGAAACCGTTCGAGGGGGTGATCGGCAATCTCAACCGCCGGATGCTCCAGACCGAAAGCGCCTGGATGCGCGAGGAACTGAGCAAATATCAGGCCGCGCACCCGTGCGAGACGTGCGGCGGCGCGCGGCTGAAGCCCGAGGCGCTGGCGGTGAAGATCGCCGGGCGCGACATTTCGAGCGTCACCCGCCTGTCGGTGGTCGACGCGCTGGCCTGGTTCGCGGCGGTGCCCGACAGCCTCTCGCCGCAGCAGCGCGAGATCGCGCGCGCGATCCTGAAGGAGATCGACGAGCGGCTCGGTTTCCTCAACAATGTCGGTCTCGATTATCTCAACCTCGATCGCACCAGCGGCACGCTCTCGGGCGGGGAGAGCCAGCGCATCCGCCTGGCGAGCCAGATCGGATCGGGGTTGTCGGGCGTGCTCTATGTGCTCGACGAACCCTCGATCGGGCTGCACCAGCGCGACAATGACATGCTGCTCGCGACGCTGCGCCGGCTGCGCGACCTGGGCAACACGGTGCTGGTGGTCGAGCATGACGAAGATGCGATCCGCACCGCCGATTATGTGATCGACATGGGGCCGGGCGCGGGGGTGCATGGCGGCGAGGTCGTCGCGCACGGGACGCTGCCCGAATTGCTCGCGAGCAGCGCGAGCGTCACCGCCGATTATCTGAACGGCACCCGCCGGATCGAGGTGCCCAAGAAGCGCCGCAAGGGCAACGGCAAGAAGCTCACCCTCCACAAGGCGAGCGCCAACAATCTGAAGGGGGTGACCGCGAGCATTCCGCTTGGCACCTTCACCTGCATCACTGGCGTCTCCGGCTCGGGCAAATCGAGCTTCACCATCGACACGCTCTACGCCGCCGCCGCGCGCGCGCTGAACGGCGCACGGGTGGTCGCGGGGCGGCATGAGAAGCTCAGCGGCCTCGAACATCTCGACAAGGTGATCGACATCGATCAGTCGCCGATCGGGCGCACCCCGCGCTCGAACCCCGCCACCTATACCGGCGCCTTCACCTCGATCCGCGACTGGTTCGCGGGCCTCCCCGAGTCCGAGGCGCGCGGCTATAAGCCCGGGCGCTTCAGCTTCAACGTGAAGGGCGGGCGCTGCGAGGCGTGCCAGGGCGATGGCGTGCTCAAGATCGAGATGCACTTCCTGCCCGATGTCTATGTGACGTGCGATGTGTGCCACGGCGCGCGCTACAATCGCGAGACGCTCGAGGTGAAGTTCAAGGGGAAGTCGATCGCCGATGTGCTCGACATGACGGTCGAGGACGCGGTGGAGTTCTTCAAGGCGGTGCCGCCGATCCGCGACAAGATGGCGATGCTCGCCGAAGTGGGGCTGGGCTATGTGAAGGTCGGCCAGCAGGCGACGACGCTTTCGGGCGGCGAGGCGCAGCGGGTGAAGCTCGCCAAGGAACTCGCGCGCCGCTCGACCGGGCAGACGCTCTACATCCTGGATGAGCCGACCACGGGGCTGCATTTCGAGGATGTGCGCAAGCTGCTGGAGGTGCTCCACGCGCTGGTCGAGCAGGGCAATACGGTGGTGGTGATCGAGCACAACCTTGACGTGATCAAGACCGCCGACTGGATCGTCGATCTCGGTCCCGAAGGCGGGGTGAAGGGCGGCGAGATCGTCGCCGAGGGGACGCCGGAGCAGGTGGTGAAGGCCGAGCGCAGCTATACGGGCCGCTATCTGGCACCGCTGCTGCGCTGATGAAGCGTTCGCTCGGCCGTTAAGCCGGCGTTTAGCTGAGGCGTGCTATCTGAAATTCGTGTCTGTCATGGGCACGCTTTCCTCCCTAGGCTGTTCGCAAAGCCTTACTGGGCCGCTCATTAACCGGGCGGTCCTTCTTTTTGAGTGATGCCTGGGTTTCCTCGCCCCGCCGGCTGGGCTAGCGGGGCGACGCTATGAACAACCAGCAATTGGCGGTCGTGCTGCTTTCGGGCGGACTCGATTCGATGGTCTCGGCGGCACGCGCGCGGGAGGACGGCTTCGCGCTACTCGCGCTGTCCGTGGATTATAATCAACGCCACCGCGTCGAACTGGCGGCGGCGCGGTGGATCGCCGAGGCGCTCGGCGCGGTGCGGCACGTGATCCTGCCGCTCGATCTCGCGGCCTTTGGCGGCTCGGCGCTGACCGATGACATCGCCGTGCCGAAGGGCGGGGTTGGGGCGGACATTCCGGTCACCTACGTCCCTGCGCGCAACACCGTGCTGCTGAGCCTCGCGCTTGCCTGGGCGGAGGCCGCAAGCGCGCGCGATCTGGTGATTGGGGTGAACGCGCTCGATTATTCGGGCTATCCCGATTGCCGCCCCGAATTCATCGCCGCTTTCGAGAGCATGGCGGCGCTCGCGACCAAGGCGGGGGCCGAGGGCGGGCGCTTCACCGTCCACGCGCCGCTGCAGCACCTGACCAAGGCGCAGATCGTCGCCGAAGCCGCGCGGCTGGGGCTCGACGCGGGGATGAGCTGGTCGTGCTACGATCCCGCGCCGGGCGATCTTCATTGCGGGCTGTGCGACAGCTGCCGCCTGCGCCAGCGCGGGTTCGAGGAGGCCGGACTGCCCGACCCGACGCGCTACGCCGCGCGGCCATGAGCTACGCCGTCAAGGAGATGTTCCTCACCCTGCAGGGGGAGGGGGTTCATGCCGGGCGGCGCGCGGTGTTCATCCGCTTCGCCGGCTGCAATTTGTGGAGCGGGCGCGAGGCGGATCGCGCGAGCGCGGTGTGCCGCTTCTGCGACACCGACTTCGTCGGCACCGATGGTGATGGCGGCGGCAAGTTCGTGGACGCGACGGGGCTGGCTGGAGCGGCGGCGCGGCTATGGGGGGACGCCGAGGGCGCCTTTTGCGTCCTCACCGGGGGCGAGCCGATGCTGCAGGTGGACGATGCGCTGGTCGAGGCGCTCCACGCCGCCGGCTTCACCATCGCGATCGAGACCAATGGCACGCTGCCGGTGCATCCGGGGATCGATTGGGTGTGCGTCAGCCCCAAGGCGGGGAGCGCGGTGGTGCAGCGGCGCGGCGACGAACTGAAGCTCGTCTGGCCGCAGCCGGGCAGCAATTTGGACGTGATCGAGGCGTGGGATTTCCGCCACTGGCTGATCCAGCCGATGGACAGCGACACCGCTGTGGCCAATCGCGAAGCCGCGATCGCGCTGGTGCTCAGCCGCCCGAAATGGCGGCTATCGCTGCAAACTCACAAATTGCTGGGGCTGCGCTGAGCCGCTGGCATAGATGATCTGCTGGATCGGGCCGCAGCGACGATCGTCATATTCGTCGCGCTTGGTCCAGCAGATCGGTTCGAGCCGGGGCATCGCGTAGCGGTAGCTCATTCCCAGCCGGCCGGGGAAGAACTGCTCGCCGGCGGGTTTGAGCGAATTGCGTAGCTCGCGCATCCGATTTTCGGCGATGCGATAGAAGCTGCCGCGTGGCAGGAACAGCGCATCGTGCGCGATCCCGCCCGCCGTTTGGCAGAAAGTCCGCTGGCCGCCGACGGTTGAGAAGCTCGAATAGATTTTGGTACCATATTCGTCGAGCGCGCGCTGGCCGAGTGGCTTGCTTTTCTTCACCCGGGCGAAATAGCCGCCGAGCAGATCGAGCGATTGTTTGAGCTCGTCCTTGTGATCGAGCAGTAGCGCGTTGTAGCTGGGGACCGCGAGAAGTTGCGGCTCGAACTGGCATTGCAGTGCGGCGATGTTGAGCGCGGCGCGCATCGACCAGACGAGGCCGGCGCGCATCTCGGCAGGGGTGGCACCTGGCAGCGGCACCATGACCCCGGGCTCGTCGCCGCGCACTGGTGCGCCGCGCATGTCCGGACTTTTCAGGAAGAACTGCGCCTGAGCCGGCCCGGCGATGCCCGCCGCCGCCGATAGCGCCAACGCCGCCCCCCAAATTCGCAAACCCATCGCTGCCCCGCAGTTCCGAACACGCATTAACCGTCATGTTCCTTGCGCAAGCGGCGTCACGATGCAAGCGGCACGCGCGGCTAGGCGAGTCATCGGCGCGGCGGACCGAGGGCGCGCCATGGAACACTCAGGCGAAGAACGCGCCCATGAAAAAAGGCTGCCCCGGCGCTTGCCCGGGCAGCCCTTTCCCGAAAAACGTCTCGCGACGAGAAGCTTACTTCTTCTCGGTGGCCATCGCGTCGTTGCCCGAGGCCATCGCGTCGTTGCTGGTGGCCATCGCGTCGCCCGACGCCATCGCGTCGTTCGAGGTCATCATCGCGTCGTTCGAGGCCATCGCGCCGTCGGTCGAGGTCATGGCGTCGTTGCCGGTCGCCATGGCATCGGTGGTGTTTTCGACAGTGGTGTTCTCGGTGGTCGCGGTTTCGGTCTTGTTGCAAGCCGAGATCATGAGCGCCGCGCCGGCGATCATCGAACCGGTCACAACCTTGGCAATGAGTGCACGCATTTGTAGCTCCCTAGATAGTGGATTTGGTTGGGCGTTGGCCGCCTTAATACCCAAATCGGAGTGGACATTAGTCGGAACCGCGCGCCGCCTCAAGCCTCGATTTAGCGGCCGATAGGAAGAAGTGCTAGAAATTGCCCCAGTTCCGCCGCAAGCGCGCCATCGAGCGCGGCCGAATCGGTAGCGCGGCCAAGCGCTTGCAGGCTGGTTACAGGATATTGCGGTAGACCGCATGGCACGATTCCGCCAAAATGCGCGAGATCGGGGGCGCGGTTGAGCGCGAAGCCGTGCAGCGTCACCCAGCGCCGCACCCGGACCCCGATCGCGCCGATCTTCGCCTCTTCGCCACCGTCGCGCGTCCAGATGCCGACCCGGCCCTCGGCGCGGAAGGCGCTCACCTCCAGCCGGGCGAGTGCCGCGATCAGCCAGGCCTCCAGCGCGTGGACGAAGCAGCGCACATCGCGCCCCCGCCGTCCCAGATCGAGCAGCACATAGCCCACCCGCTGTCCCGGCCCGTGATAGGTATAGCGCCCGCCGCGCCCCGCCGGGAACACCGGGAAGCGGCGATCGAGCAACTCGGCGGGATCGGCGCTGGTGCCGGCGGTGTAGAGCGGCGGGTGTTCGAGCAGCCAGACCAGTTCGTCCGCCTCGCCCGCCGCGATCGCCGCCGCGCGTGCTTCCATCTCGGCGAGCGCCTGGGGGTAATCGGTCAATCCCGGCGAGACGCGCCATTCGATCGCTGCATCCATGGGGCGCGAGATGCGCCGCCGCGCGCCGGCTTGCAAGCAGTGGCGGGTGGGCGCGCGATGCGCTAACCCGGCGCCGATACAAAAGGGGGTAGGCGTGGCACGGGTGAGCATCAGCGCGGTTTGGGATCGGACCACCGAGTTCTTGGGCGAGCGATCGGGGGCCGTGCTGGCGATCGCCGGGCCGGCGATCGCGGGCTGCCTGTTCGCCCAGCAACTCACCCAGAAGCTGCTGGAGGAGCAGCCGGTCGCCAATTCGGTGGTGTCGATCCTGCTGCAATTGCCGCTGCTGTGGGCGCAGTTGCAGGTGATGGCGCTCGCGATCGACCCGTCGGTTACCCCTGCCGAAGCGGTGCAGCGCGCGAGCAACCGGATGCCGGCGACTTTGCTATTGTGGCTGGTGCTGCTCGCGGTGGTCGCAGCGGCGATGATTCCGGCTGGCGTGCTGCTCGCCGCGAGCGGTGTGCCGATCGAGCGCGTCGCCGCGCTTGGCCCCAATGCCGATCCGCAGGCGGTCGCCGCGCTCATCCCGCAAGGCGCGGTGCCGTTCCTGCTGGCGACCCTGTTCTATCTGGGGGTCGTCGCGATTGCGCTGCTGGTGCTGTTCCTGCGCTGGACGCTGATCTACGTCGTCGGGCTGGTCGAGGCGCTGGCACTGCCGGCGTTGCGCCGCAGCTGGCGGCTGACGCGGCGGATGACGCTGCCGCTGCTCGGCGTGTCGCTGCTTTATGGCCTGGTCACGCTGGTCGCGACGCTGGCGGCGCAGACGGTGGTGGGCGCGGTGCTCGCGCTGATCTTTGGCCGGAGCGACGGCTTCGGCATCGCGGCGATCGGCGCGGCGCTCGCCACCGCCTGCGTCGCGGCGGCGATGACGGTGATAGCCGCGAGCTTTATCGCCAAATTCTACCTCGCCGCGCGCCGCGCCGAGGATTTGGGATGACGCCCTACACCGCGGCCGCCCGCGCCGCCTGGGGAATGTGGAGGCGCGACGCGGCGCTGCTGTGGCCGCTGTTCGGGCTCACCCAGTTGCTGCCGGTCCTGATGCGCCTGCTCGCGCTGCCGCCGCTGCCGCAGCTGGGGGCGGACGCCGCGGATACGGTCGATCGGCTGCGCGTGCTGGGCGATTATGGCCGCGCCAACCTGCCGCTGATCATCGCGATCCTGGTGATGCAGACTCTGGGGCGGGCGACCTTGTTCAGCCTGTACCGCGTGCCGCCTGGACGCACGCTGGGCACCGCGCTGGGCGAGGCGGTGGCGCTGCTGCCGCGATATCTGTTCGTCGCGCTGGTGGTGACGTTGGGGACGACGCTGGGGCTGTTGCTGTTCTGGTTGCCGGGGCTGTACCTTGCCGGGCGGCTGATCCTGGTCGGCCCGGCGCTGGTCGCGCGCCCCGAGCGGCCGGCGCTCGGCGCGCTCGCCGAGAGCTGGCGGCTGACGCGGGGGCATGGGCTGATGCTGATGGCGCTGGTCGCGCTCGCGGAACTCAGCCGCGCGCTGATCGAGCGGCCCTTCGCATTCGGCCGGACGCTGTTGCCCGGGCCGTCCGAGGACTCGGTGCTGGACGCCTTGCTCGCGCTGGCGCAGTCGGGCGTGGTGGCGGTGATCCTGCTCGCGCTCGCGCTGCTCCAGGCCGCGCTCTATCGCGAACTGGCGGACGGGCGGACGCGCGAGTTAGAGTAGCGGCAGCTGCGGCGCGCAGTCCGCTCGCAACAGGCCGGTGCGGCGCGGATCGGGGAAGCTCTCGATCGTCCGCGACACCGCCTCGAACCCCTGTGCCAGATAGAAACTCAGCGCGCGCGGATGATCGAGCGTGCTGGTATGGAGCCACACCAGCCGCGTCTCGCGTCCCCATGCCCGGGCGAGGGTCTCGGCCATCAGCCAGCGGCCGATGCCGCGCCGGGTGAGTTCCGGCACCAGCGCGAAATAGGCGATGTTGGTCGCGTGCGGCTCGCGGACCAGCTCGACCAAGCCGAGTTCGATCCCGGCGCGGTCGATCGCGGCGTAAATCTCGCGCCCCGGCTCGGCGAGCACGGCGGCGAGCGCCTCTTCGCTCAGCGCGAGCCGGGAATACCACAGCCAGCGCGCGCCGACGCGCTCGAACAGCGCGCGATAGGCGGCCGGCCTGGGCGCCGCCCAGCGGACCAGTCGCAAGGGACTGTCGGGCAGCGGCGCGGGGCGGGGGCGGGCGCGCATTTCGAGCCGGGTGACGACGCTCGCGATTTCGCCCGCCGGCACCGCGATCTGCAAGGCTTCAGCTCCAGGTGGCGCGCGGCGGCAGGCTCATCAGGATCGCCTCGATATTGCCGCCGGTCTTCAGCCCGAACAGCGTGCCGCGATCATAGACTAGGTTGAACTCGGCATAGCGCCCGCGCCATTCGAGCATCCGCGCTTCGTCCTCGGCGGTGAAGGCCTCGTTCATCCGCCGCCGCACGATGCGCGGGAAGGCGGCGAGGAAAGCGCGGCCGACAGCCTGGGTGAAAGCGAGGTTGGCCTCGAAATCGCCCTCCAGATGATCGTAGAAAATGCCGCCGACGCCGCGATGCACCTGGCGGTGGGGCAGATAGAAATACTCGTCGGCCCAGGCCTTGAAGCGATCATAATGCGTCACGTCATGGGCGTCGCACGCCGCCTTCAGTTCGGCATGGAAATCGCCGGTATCTTCGTCCACCGGCAGCGGCGGGTTGAGGTCCGCGCCCCCGCCGAACCAGCGCTTGGTGGTGACGAGGAAGCGCGTGTTCATGTGGACGGCGGGCACTTTCGGGTTCGCCATGTGCGCGACCAGGCTGATGCCGGTCGCGAAGAAGCTGGGATCGTCGGCCGCGCCGTGGATCGTCTTGGCGAAAGCGCCCTCGAACTGGCCGCCCACGGTCGAGACGTTGACGCCGACCTTCTCGAACACCTTGCCCTTCATCACCCCGCGCACCCCGCCGCCACCGGGCGCGCCGCTCGCGTCCTGGCGGTCCCAGGGGGTGTAAGTGAAGGCGGCATCGGAGCCAGCCTCCCGCTCGATGGATTCGAACTCGGCACAGATCAGGTCGCGCAGATGCTCGAACCAGGTTCGCGCGCGCTGCTGTTGATCGTCGAGTTGCATGGTGTCCTCCCCCGCAGGTTGTCCGCCTAGCCTAAAGGCTGCGGGCGAAGTTGGAAGCGGGTTTGGGTGGGCGCGGCCGAGACCGGGATCTCATCCCAACCCTGCGCCGGGGATGCCGAAGCTAACACCGCGCGCGGGATCGTCCGTCGCTCATCCCTCGCTGGGCCATCCGTTCACTTGGCGCAGCGCCTCGCTCAGCGTCATCGCGGCGGCGATCGCAACGTTGAGCGAGCGTCGCCCCGCCAGCATCGGCAGCCGCACCGCCAGATCGGCGCGGGCGAGCGCCCAATCGGGCAGGCCGCTCGATTCGGCACCGAGCAGCAGCGTGTCACCCGGTAGAAATGCCGCCGCGTCGAGCCGGACCGCTGCGCTGGTCTCGATCGCGATGAGCCTGCCTGGCAGGCATTCCAGAAACGCCGGCCAGTCGGCATGGCGTGTCACTTGCGCCAAGTCGGCATAATCGAGCCCGGCGCGGGCCAACTTTTTGTCTGAAAAAGGAAAACCGAGCGGCTCGATCAGATCGAGTGCTACGCCAAGGCACGCGGCCAGCCGCATCAGCGTGCCGACATTGCCGGCGATGTCGGGCGCGAGCAGCGCGAGGCGGAGCGTGGCGGGGGAAGAGAGTCGGGTGGGTGACGCAACCATCAATTAGCTGTTGGCATTTGGGGCCACCCGCGTCTATCAGGCCGCGAATTACCGTGCCTATCGGTCGGCTTGGCGCACCCATGCGCGCGTGCCCGCTGCGACCCGAGGGGCACGGCGATACTCGGTCAGAACAGGGCAAGTGAATGGCAACCGTTGATCACGCGATGCAAAGCGGCCACGCCGCCGATGAACCCATGGGCGAGGAAGGCTATCGCCGCCGCGATTTCCTGAGCATCGCCGCGGTCTCTTTCGCCGGCGTTGGCGCGGCCGGGGTGGTGGTGCCGCTCGTCAGCCAGATGGCGCCCTCGGCCGACGTGCTCGCCCAGTCGAGCACCGAGGTCGATCTCAGCGCGATCGCGCCGGGCCAGGCGATCAAGTCGCAGTTCCGCAAGCAGCCCTTGTTCGTGCGCAACCTGACTCCCGAGGAAATCGCCGAGGCGGACAAGGTGCCGGTCAGCTCGCTGCGTGATCCGCAGACGCTCGCCCAGCGCACGCAGGAAGGCAAGAAGAACTGGCTGATCACGCTCGGTGTCTGCACCCATCTTGGCTGCGTGCCGCTCGGCGCCGGCGAGGGTGAGAATCGCGGCCCGTTCGGCGGCTATTTCTGCCCCTGCCACGGTTCGGCCTATGACACGGCCGGCCGCATCCGCCAGGGTCCGGCACCCAAGAACCTGCAGGTGCCGCCGTACAAGTTCACGTCGCCGACCACGGTCGTGGTGGGCTGAGGAGGTCGAAGATGAGCTTCCCTTGGGCACAGCATTACGAACCCAAGCACCCGGTGATGAAGTGGGTGGACGAACGTCTGCCGCTGCCGCGGCTGGTGTTCTCGGCGGTCGGCGCCGGCTATCCGGTGCCGCGCAACCTTAACTGGTTCTGGAATTTCGGCGTCCTCGCCGGCTTGGCGCTGATGGTGCAGATCGTCACCGGCGTCACGCTCGCGATGCACTATGCCGCGAACGGCGCGATCGCCTTCGACTCGGTCGAGCACATCATGCGCGACGTGAATTACGGCTGGCTGCTGCGCTACACCCACGCCAACGGCGCCTCGATGTTCCTGGCGGTGGTTTACATCCATATGGGGCGCGGGCTGTTCTATGGCTCGTACAAGGCGCCGCGGGAGATGGTGTGGCTGCTGGGCGTCGTGATCTTCCTGCTGATGATGGCGACCGCTTTCATGGGCTATGTGCTGCCCTGGGGCCAGATGAGCTTCTGGGGGGCGCAGGTGATCACCGGCTTCTTCTCGGCGATCCCGATCGTCGGCGAGCCGATCCGCATCTGGCTGCTGGGCGGCTATGCGCCCGATGACGCCGCGCTCAACCGCTTCTTTTCACTCCATTATCTACTGCCCTTCGTGATCGCGGGCGTGATCATCCTGCACATCTGGGCGCTGCACATGTACGGGTCGAACAACCCGACCGGGGTCGAGGTGAAGGACGAGCAGGATACGGTGCCGTTCCACCCCTATTACACCGCGAAGGACGGGTTCGGCGTCGGTGTGTTCTTCCTGATCTTCGCGACCTTCGTCTTCTTCCAACCGAACATGCTGGGCCACCCGGATAACTATATCCCGGCCAACCCGCTTTCGACCCCGGCGCACATCGTGCCCGAATGGTATTTCCTGCCCTTCTACGCGATCCTGAAGTCGTTCACTTTCAACTTCCTGTGGATCGAGGCGAAGCTGTGGGGCGTGCTGGCGATGTTCGGCTCAATCCTGCTGCTGTTCTTCCTCCCGTGGCTCGATACCTCGCCGGTGCGCTCGGCCAAGTATCGCCCGACCTACCGCATTTTCCTGGCGATCCTGGTCGTCGACGTGCTGGTGCTGGGCTATGTCGGGGGCGCCGAGCCGATCGCGCGCAACGTGATCCTGGGGCAGATCGCCACGGCTTATTATTTCGCGCACTTCCTCATCATCCTGCCCATCGTGTCGGCGACCGAGCGTCCGCGCCCGCTGCCCAACTCGATTACTGAGGCGGTTCTGAAGGGGGAAACCGGCTCGGCTGGCGACACCGCGTTCCCCGAACGCGCCCTGCCGGCTGAATAAGGGGGAACAAATGGTTCGTTTGATTTCGTTCCTGATCGGGCTTGGCTTCATCGCCGCAGTTTCGTGCGCGCTGTTCGTCAGCCTGACCAGCCTTGGCGGTGAGAGCAAGGAAACCGCGCAGGAAGCACTGTACAAGCATCCGCACGAGCTGGAACTCGCCAGCAACGGCCTGTTCGGCAAGTTCAACATGCAGCAGGTGCAGCGCGGCTTCCAGGTGTACCAGCAGGTTTGTTCTAACTGCCACTCGCTGACCCATGTCGCCTTCCGCGATCTGCGCAAGATCGGCTATTCGGAGGCCGAGGTTAAGAAGATCGCGAGCGATTGGCAGCTGAAGGCGCAGACGCTCGACACCAAGACGGGCGACCGCGGTGAGCGGCCCAACACCCCGGCGGATAAGTTCCCGACCGTCTATTATCCTGGCCAGGGCAACCCGCCGGATCTGTCGCTGATCACCAAGGCGCGCCATGACGGCCCGGCCTATGTTCGCTCGCTGCTGACCGGCTATCGCGACATGACCGCCGCCGAGATGAAACGCTTCCCGGAGGCGAAGACCCCCGATGGCGCCTATTTCAACCCATACTTCCCGAACCTGAACATCGCGATGCCGCCGCCGCTGTCCGAGGGCGCGGTGACCTATGCCGATGGCACCAAGTCGACGGTGGACCAGAACGCGCAGGACGTCGCCGCCTTCCTGGTGTGGGCGGCCGAGCCCGAGCTCGCCGAGCGGCACTCGATCGGGTTGATGGTGATGGGTTTCCTGCTGGTCGCGACCGCGCTGGCTTATGGTGCCTATCGCAACATCTGGCGGGACATGAAGCATTGAGCACCACGCTCGCCACGAGCGCGGCGAATGACGACCTGAAGGCGCTGATCCGCACGATCCCCGACTTTCCCAAGCCGGGGATCATGTTCCGCGACATCACCACCCTGCTGCTCGATCCCGCCGGCCTCGCCGCCACGGTCGAGCGGCTGGTGGCGGCGGTCGATCGCCCGGTCGATCTCGTCGCCGGGATCGAGGCGCGCGGTTTCGTCTTCGCCGCCGCGATGGCGGTAAAGCTCGGCGCGGGCGTGCTGCTGATCCGCAAGGACGGCAAGCTCCCGGGGGCGACGATCGCCGAGGATTACGCCCTTGAATATGGGCAAGACCGGATCACGATGCATGAGGACGCGCTTGTCCCCGGCCAGCGCGTCGTGCTGATCGACGATCTGATCGCGACAGGCGGCACCGCCCGCGCGGCGGTGCGGCTGTTGCGCAAGGCCGGCGCGACGGTCGAGCAAAGCTTGTTCGTGGTCGATCTGCCCGAACTGGGCGGCGCCGATCTGCTCCGCCGCGATGGCGTCGCGGTCCAAGCACTGCTCGCGTTCGAGGGCCATTAAGCTTCGCTATACCATCATCGCCCGCGAAGGAACGGCCCGGCGCTTGCCGGGTTGGCCTTGGCAGAGGAGATGATGCGATGCTGGCAAGACGTTTCGCGGCGGCGACAGCGCTCGCGCTCACGAGTCTGACGGCGGCGTGCACCGACGATTATTATTACGATCGTCCAGCCCGCTACAGTTATTACAACGGTGGCTATCGCCAGCCTTACTGGGGCTGGTACGGCGATTATTATTACCCCGGCACGGGGGTTTACGTCTATGATCGCTACCGCGCACCGCGCCGCTGGAACGATGGCGAGCAGCGCTATTGGCTCGATCGCCAGCGGGGGTGGCGGGGCGGCCAGTTCCGGGACGAATGGCGCGGCTTCCGCCATGTGCCGCGCGGTTATCGGCGGTAGTGGCTCCAGCCCCAGGCGGCGACCCGGCCGCGCCTAGGCTGGCCGCGTCGCGATCAGCGCGATCGAGATGAAGCGCAGCACCGCCTCGCCATGCTGGTTGGTCACGGTCATCCGGCTGCGATAACTGCCCATCTCCGGGCGGCTTTGCGAGCGGCGGATTTCGATGACCTCGCTCTCACAACTCAGCGTGTCGCCCGGATAGACCGGCTTGAGCCAGCGCAGTTCGTCGATCCCGGGCGAGCCGAGCCCAGCCTGTTCGATCTGCTTCAGATTCTCGACGATCATCGCCATCGTCATCGCGCAAGTGTGCCAGCCGCTCGCCGCCAGCCGGCCGAAATGGGTGCGCGCTGCCGCTTCGTCGGAGAGGTGGAAGGGCTGCGGATCATAGCGCTCAGCGAAGGCGATCACTTCCTCGCGGGTGACGTGATAGCTGCCGAAGCGCGCGCTTTGGCCGACCGCCAAATCCTCGAAATAGATCATGCGTCGCTCCCCCAATAATAGCGCGAGCATAGTCTGTTTCGCCGGCTCGCCAAGCGTTTCCGTTTACAGTGTAAGTGCGCCAGCGAAGGGCCGCGTGTCGCCGTCCAGCCGGGGGTCTTGCGGCAGGCCGAGCAGCGCGCGCAGCAGCGGCGCGACTGCGACATTGTCGAACCCGGCGAGCTTGCCGGCGGGTTTGATGCCGGCGCCGCTGGCGATGAACAAGGCGGCCATGTCGGGCGCGGCCGGATCATAGCCATGCGCGCCGCCCGCCTTTAGCGGCCGATCCGGTTCGGGCGGCTTATCGAGGATCAGCCAGCCGGCCTCCGCGAGGCAGACGAAGCGGGGCACGCGGGGATTGGCGCCATAATGCAGCGCGGGCGGGATCGCCGCCTTGGGCCAGCACGTCATATGCGGCATCGGCTGGCCGAGCGCCTCTCCAAGCGCTGCCTCCTGCCCGGGTTGCGGCTCGAGCCCGGCATAGGGACCGGCGGCGATCGCGCGGTACAGCTTGGGGTCGATCCGCTCATAGAGCTTGATCGTCCGATCCGGGCTGGTCGCCGCCATGCCGTGATCGGCGACGATCACGAGCGTCGCCGGCTGGCCGAGCGCGGCGAGTTCGCTGCGGAGCCGACCGATCGCGGCATCGACCTCGGCCACTGCTTCGGTGGTCTTCGCGCTGTCCGGCCCGAACTCGTGGCCCGCGTGGTCGACCAGGTCGAAATAGAGCGTCAGGAAGCGGGGGCGCGTCTGGGCCGGGCGCCGGAGCCAGTCCACGATGCCGTCCACCCGCTGGCGATCGCTGATGGCGCCCGCATATTGCGCCCAGTCGCGCGGGCGAACGCCGCCGAAATCGACATTGCTGCCCGGCCAGAACATCGTTGCGGTGCGGATGCCGGCCTTTTCGGCGGTGATCCAGATCGGCTCGGCCTCGCCCCACCAAAAGGGTTGGTCGCTCTGCATGGTGAAAACCTGGCCCGGGCGCGCCGGGTCTTCCATCCGGTTGCCGACAATCCCGTTGCGATCGGGGCGCAGCCCGGTGACGAGCGTATAGTGGTTGGGGAAAGTGATGCTGGGGAAACTCGGCCGCATCGCCGCGCTGATGCCGGTGGCGGCGAGGGCGTTGAGATTGGGCGTGACGCCGCGCTGGAGATAATCGGCGCGGAAGCCATCGATCGAGACGAGGATGACGACCGGCGGGCGCGCGTCGCGTGGCGCGCTGCGCGCGACCTGTGGCGCGCTGAACGGCTGGGTGACGCACGCCTGCAGCCCAGCGGCGAGCAGCGCGGCGAGAAGGCGAGTGGAGAGGCGCATGGACGGGCTATCCTAGGGCTTCGCGTCACGCAGATGACAGCAGCTTATCGGCCCAGCGCCGGAACAGCGTTTCCGCTGCCTCCCGCGCCACAGGCGAAAGCTGGCGTGGCGCCGATATGAAGATCGTCCGCGCGGCCTCGAATTCGGCCGCAACGAAATCCCTGATCAGCGGTGGAAGCGGGCCACTGCCGAGTTCTTTAGTGATTGCCTTCGCGGCGAGAAGCTTGTCGACCAACCCAACCAAATTGGCCGGTGGCGCGCACTCGGCCATCAACGTGGGAAAGTGCATAGGCGGGCGGCTGGCGGCGGCATGCAGTCGCATCCAGCGCAACGCTATGGCGGGACGCAGCACATAAAACAGCCTCTTGAGTGGGACGGCCTTCTCGTTGTCGAAATGAGTTCGGTACTGGCGCTCGCCCAAATGGAGATAATGGAGCGCGATTCCGGTTCGGTCGGAAAAGCGATCCGCGAATTCATTCATCTCTGCCCGAAACCGCGTATCTGTCCGGTAGGTCGCCGGCGACGCCAACCATTCGGCGATCACGGCATTCCCCTTTAATAGCAGTTTCAAGGCCTTGCCGAGATCCCAACCATTGACGTCCAGTAGAGCGTCAAGCGGCGTCTCGATCACGTCGCGTGGCTGCCAGGGCGACAAGTACCGATTTTTGTGCCGCACATAGATGAACCGGCAATCATAGTCGCTGTCGGGCGACGGAAAGCCCCAAGCGCGGCTACCGCTCTCGATGGCAAGGAGAATGCGCGCGCCATGCATCCGCTCGACTTCCTCGAGCCGCGCGTCGATCGCCGCGACGACTTTAGGGTCAAAATCGAAGGGAAGCGCGCGTCCGTCCTTCTTATACATTGAACCGGAACAGCATCACGTCGCCGTCCTGCACCACATAGTCCTTGCCTTCCTGGCGCAGCTTGCCCGCTTCGCGCGCGCCGGCCTCGCCCTTCAGCGCGACATAGTCTGCGAAGGCGATCGTTTCGGCGCGGATGAAGCCACGTTCGAAGTCGCTGTGGATCGCGCCCGCCGCTTGCGGGGCCTTAGCGCCCTTGGATACCGTCCAGGCGCGCGCTTCCTTGGGGCCGACGGTGAAGAAAGTGATGAGATCGAGCAGCGCATAGCCGGCGCGGATCACCCGGGCGAGGCCGGTTTCCTCCAGTCCCAACTCGGCCAGGAAGTCGCCGCGCTCCTCGGCCGGCATGGTCGCGATCTCGGCTTCGATCGCGGCGGAGACGATCACCGCCTGCGCGCCCTCGGCTGCTGCCTTGGCAAACACCTTCGCGCTATGGGCATTGCCCTCGGCGGCGCTCGCTTCCTCGACATTGCAGACATAAAGCACCGGCTTGGCGGTAAGCAGCTGCGCCTGAGCGAGCGCGCGGCGTTCGTCCTCGTCCTTGGGCTCGGTGAGCCGCGCCGGGCGCCCATCACGCAGCAGCTCCAGCGCCTGGCCGAGCACGCTCGCCGCCGCCTTCGCCTCCTTGTCACCCTGCGCCGCCTTCTTGGCGAGGTTGGGGACGCGCTTCTCCAGGCTCTCCAGATCGGCGAGCATCAGCTCGGTCTCAACCGTCTCGGCATCGGCGATCGGATCGACCTTGCCCTCGACATGGGTCACATCGCCGTCCTCGAAGCAGCGCAGTACATGCACCACCGCGTCGACCTCGCGGATATTGCCGAGGAACTGGTTGCCGAGCCCTTCGCCCTTGGACGCCCCGCGCACCAGTCCTGCGATGTCCACGAAGCCGAGCTGCGTCTCGATCACCTTCGCCGAATGGGCGATCGCGGCAAGTTGTTGCAGCCGGGGATCGGGCACCGCGACATTGCCGACATTGGGCTCGATCGTGCAGAAGGGATAGTTCGCCGCCTGCGCCGCCGCCGTTTCGGTTAGCGCGTTGAACAGCGTCGACTTGCCGACATTGGGCAGACCGACAATCCCGCAGCGAAAACCCATTTTGCGTCCTGAAAGCTGGAAAGAGGAAGGCGGTGCCTTAAGCAGCCTTGCCGCTGCCGTCCAGCTTGCCGGGCGCTCGCGGTCGTGGCAGCATCGCCGAAACGAGCAGGGGAGAGAGACGATGCGCAAGTTTGTGGCCGCCGGCTTGCTGGCGCTGGGCGTGGCGGGCATACAGGCGCCACTCGGCGCGCAGAGCGGGGTGGCCGGCGACCTGCAATGCACCGGCAAGCGTGTCGCGATCCGCTATAGCGAGATCAAGCCCGGCCAGATCGAAACCTTCAAAAAGGCGGTCGCGGCGCACAATGCCTGGTACGCCGCCGGCAAGAATGGCACCCGCACCACGCTGATCCGTGTCATCAAGCGCAGCGGCGACAAGACGGTTTATGACGATGGCGCAGCAATGACGATGACGGTGTACGACACCAAGCCGCAACCGCCGCGCGATGCGGCCTATGCCGCGTTCGTGAAGCTTTACACCGACAGCTCTGATGTGAAGGAAGAACATCGCGGCTGCATGGGTGGCTGACGGACGCCGCGCTACCAGCGATAGTTGAAGCTCACGCTCACCCGGTCTTCCCTGGCGCTGCTCGGGAGGACTTCGTGGCGCAGCCAGCTTTCCCAGAGCAGCACGGTGCCGGGCTCGGGCGCAACGGTGACGAACGGCCGCACGTTTTCTTCGGCGTCCTCGCGGCGCGGCGGGGCGGCCATGTAGAGCGGCAGGCGCGGGTCTTCGAACCGAATTGCCCCCGCGCCGGGCGGCACTGCGACATACAGCGTGCCCGAGATGATGCTGTGTGGGTGGAGATGCACCGAATGGGCGCCGCCCGGACGCAGCACATTCACCCACAGGCTGTCGAGCCTGGGTTTGCGCCCGGCGAGATCGAAGGCGCAGGCCTCGGCCAACCTCGCCACGGGCTTCGCCAGCCGCTTGACCAGATCGGCGAACACGGGGTCGCGCCGCGGCAAATCGTTGAGCGAAGCATAGCTGGTATAGCCGCGATAGCCCTTGGCCTTGCTCCAGGCGCGTCCGGCGCGGTCCTCGGCGGCAAGTACCCGGCAGCTTTGCGCGAGCACGGCGAGGAAGGTATCGTCCTCGATCCGAGATTGGTGGAGCAGGGTGGGGAACAGGGCGCGTATCGTCATGGCGGGAAGCGCTTAGCATGGCCGCGCCCCTCCGCCAGCATCGCCTCAACGCGGTGAGCGGATCAGGGCTTGTCGTGGAGGTGCAGATACTGCGGGTTGAAGTCCCCCGCGCGCTGCAACGCGGGCCAGTCCGCCACGACCACCGCCCGCTTCGATCGGCGGATCAGCCCCTCGCTCTCCAGCCCGCGCAAGGTGCGGTTGATATGGACCGAGGTGAGGCCGAGCGCGTCGCCCAATTGCTCCTGCGTCATCGGCAGTTCGAACGTGTCGACCGGGCCAAGCCCCGCCGCCTGGCGGCGCGTCGCCAGCTCGCACAGCAGATGCGCCGTGCGCGCGCGCGCGTCGCGCCGGCCGACATTGGCGATCCACTCGCGAAACGTCGCCGACTCGATCAGCGATTCGAGCCACAGTGCTTTGCCGATGTCGGGAAATTGGTAGGACAGCCGCACCAGCGCGTCGGCAGGAAACTGCACGACAGAGGCGTGGGTGAGCGCGTGGATCGAATGATCGGCACGATCGAGCAGGATATGTTGCAGATCGACGAAATCGCCCGACAAATGGATCGCGACGATCTGGCGCCCGCCGTCGCCAACCAGCTTGTAGCGGGTGACGAAGCCGGTCACTACGAAGGTGCACTGCCGCACCTTGTCACCCTCTCGGATGATGACCTGGCCAGGCTGATAGTCGCGCAGCACGAACGGAAGGTCGAGCAGCGCATCGGTGGCCTGGGGCGGTAGCGCGAAGCGGCCCGCAAGGCGTTTCACCAGCAGCGTCAGGGGCACCTCAGCGCGGCTAGGTCCAGGAGCAAGCTCGATATCGGCCAAGGTGCGTCTCATCGTTCCCATGCGGAAACGAAGACCTGCGAGGTCGGTTCCGTCCGCGCGGGATCAGTCCTGCTGCAGCCGGCGCGCGATTTCGCTCATGAAGCGAACATCGTCGCCTTGGGCGAGCCATTCGGCCTCCGCCGCAATCGCGCCGAGCATGTCGGTCAGCGGATCGAGTTCCACCCGCGCGAAATTGCCGAGCACATGGCCGGTCACCTTGTCCTTGTGCCCGGGATGGCCGATGCCGACCCGCACCCGGCGGAACGCCTCGCCGATATGCGCGACCGTCGAGCGTAGGCCGTTATGCCCGGCGGTGCCGCCGCCGCGTTTCACTTTTACCCGGAAAGGCGCGAGATCGAGCTCGTCGTAGAACAACGTCACGTCTTCGGGGGCGAGCTTGTAGAAGCGCATCGCCTCGCCGATCGACTGGCCGCTGTCGTTCATGAAAGTAGCTGGTTTGAGCAGCAGCAGCTTGGTACCGCCGATCCGGCCCTCGCTGGTCCAGCCCAGGAAGCGCTTTTTGGGCGGATCGAAGCCATGCAGCTCGGCGATCGCGTCCACCGCCATGAAGCCGGCATTGTGGCGATGCATCGCATATTGCGGCCCGGGATTGCCGAGCCCCACCCAGAGCTGCATGGCATCTTCCTATTGGTTGGGGCGGATACGGCAAGGGGCATGGCGCCGGATCGGTCGCCATGCCCCCCGTATCGCGATGGCGCCATGCGGGGGCTTCGCCCCCGGGCGGCTCAACCCTGTGCTTCGGCCTCAGCCGCGCCTTCGCTCGACTTGAGCGCCGAGGGAGCGGCGATCGTCGCGATGGTGAAGTCACGGTCCTCGATCGCCGACTTGGCGCCTGCGGGCAGCGTCACCGCCGAGATATGGATCGATTCGCCCACGTCGAAGCCCTTCACCGACACCTCGACATCATCGGGGATGCTGGCCGCGTCGACGATCAGCTCGAGCTCGTGGCGGACGATGTTGAGCACGCCGCCGCGCTTCAGCCCGGGCGACAGCGCTTCGTCGACGAAGCGCACCGGCACCTGCACGGTCACGGTCGCGTGCTCGGCGATGCGCAGGAAATCGGCGTGGATCGGGCGATCGGTAACGGGGTGGAAAGCAACGTCCTTGGGCAGGGTCCGCACCTGCTCGCCGCCGACATCGATCATCACCACCGAATTCATGAAGTGCCCGGTCATCAGCAGCCGGTACAGTTCCTTTTCCTCGACGTGAATCGCCGCAGGATCTTGCTTGGCGCCGTAGATCACGGCGGGGACACGGCCTTCACGACGAAGCGAACGGGAGGCTCCCTTGCCAACCCCTTCACGCGTCTCGGCCGCGAGCGTCAAAATTTCGCTCATGGCGGTCTCCGAAATGCTGGTTACGTAACCCCGGCCGAGCCTCCAGGGATGACCCCGGCCGGAAGCCGGCGCGCATAGTCGATCACGCGCCCGCCGTCAAACCGTACCATGCTCAAACCCCTGACAGCGGGTTAGGCATAAATGCGTGAAAGATGAACAGAAATCAACATTCGAGACCTTAAGTTGAGATATGTCAATATTGCCATCAGGCGTGTAATATTAACGCATGTCACCGCAAAATGCTTAAGTCGATAACCGAAGAATATTAGAGTGTTACGCATTAATTAATTGTTGCGATGTTGGAAAATCAGGCTCACCTTCCGTCTGGCGCTCAATCGGGGGCGCGATCAAGATGGAGGGGATCATGCGATCCATCGTGATGGTGGCGGCCGGATTGGCCGCTTTAGCGGCGTCGAGCGCCGCCTGGGGTCAATCGGCAACGTCCGACCTGCGGCGGTCGGGGAAAATCTATCACGCCCGCGTTTGCCCCGCGTCCAATGCGCCCGGAGTCGCGAGTTGCGACGCGCGCGTCGTCACCGATGCAAAGGGCAACCCGCTGGTTCACGACCGGGGGACACCGAATGCGCTGCCCTCGGGCTACGGCCCCAGCGATCTGCGTGCCGCCTATAACATTCCGGCGATTTCCGCGACGCAGCGGACGATCGCGATCGTCGATGCCTATGGCTATAACAATGCCGAGGCCGATCTCGCGGTCTATCGCTCGACCTTCGGCCTGCCGGCCTGCACCACCGCGAATGGCTGTTTCCGCAAGTATAACCAGCGCGGCGTGCAGGGTAGCTATCCGCGCCAGAACACCGGCTGGGCGCAGGAAACGGCGCTCGATCTCGATATGGCGAGCGCGATTTGCCCCGATTGCCGCATCATTCTGGTCCAGGCCGATTCGGCGTCGCTCGCAAATCTCGCGGCGGCGGTGCGCACGGCGGGCTCGCTCGGCGCGTTCGTGATCAGCAATAGCTATAGCGGCGGCGAGAGCGGTTCGACCACCTATGAAGCCGCCTATAACCAAAGCGGCATCGCGATCACGGCGAGCACCGGTGACAGCGGCTATGGCGTCGGCTTTCCGGCCAGCTCGAACCATGTGATCGCCGTGGGCGGTACCAGCCTGACGCGATCGAGCACCACGCGCGGCTGGAGCGAGAGCGCCTGGTCGGGCGCGGGCAGCGGTTGCAGCGCGGTTTATCCCAAGCCGAGCTGGCAGACCGACACGGGTTGCGCGCGCCGTTCGCTGGCGGACATCTCCGCGGTGGCAGACCCGGCGACGGGCGTCGCGGTCTATGGTCCGACGACTAAAGTATCGACCGCAGGCTGGCAGGTTTATGGCGGCACAAGCGCGTCGGCGCCAATCATCGCGGCGGCTTATGCTTCGCAGGGAACCAGCAGCTACGCCTATCCCGTGCAGGGCACCTATGCCATTCGCGCCTACCTGAATGACGTGATCTCCGGATCGAACGGCAGCTGCGGCACTTATCTGTGCAACGCCGTTCCCGGCTTCGACGGGCCGACCGGGCTTGGTACGCCGAACGGGCTGACTGCCTTCTGACCATCTTGGAGCGGGTCGCTTAGCTGGCTCGCTCCACTTTATAGCCCGCTGCGCGCAAACGGGCGATCACCGATCCCGTCCCGGCCAGATGACCCGCGCCAACCGCGATCAGCAGCTGGCCCGGGCGGCGCATCCGATTGGCGATCCAGGCGCTCCACCGCGCATTTCGCTGGTCGAGCAGGGTTGCCTTCAAGGTCGGCGCGCCAGCGAAAGAGCGAGCGATCAGCGCCGCCAGCCGCGCTTCGTCCCCCGCTTTCCAGGCACCGAGTAATGCGCGGTAGTCGGCACCGGCTGCCAGGCTGGCGCGCAGCAGGCGGCGCTGATCGGCTTCGCTGAGCCCATCGAACAGCGCGAACTGGCCGGCCACGGTTTCCAGCCCGAGCCAGGAGCGCCCGGCGAACCGCTGCGCCAGCACCGCCTCGACGCCATGCTCGGGATCACCGCCCGCGTTGGACGCGCCGCACGCGCTCAGCACCAGCGCCGCAGCCCAGCTTTTCAGGCGATCGAGCCTTTTGCCGCCGCAGCCCTTGGTGATTGCTTGAAGCCGGGCTTGGTCGGCGGCGGGCACCCGCGCGGCGAGCGGCGGCAAGCCGCGCCCCTCGCTCGCCCGGGCGAACGCGGTGCCGGCATCGGCGTCACCCGGCAGTTCGCCGACCAATGTCGCCGATTCGGCAATCGCGCGCTTCACCGCCGGCGTTTCCCAGCGGACCTCCGGCGGCAGGAAATGCACCGTGCCGAGCAGCCAGATCGTGGTGTCGGCATCGCGCAGCACGTAAAGCGCGGGCCGCGCCGGGATTTCCCGAGCGCAGCCCGCGAGCAGCAGCAGGGCGAGGAGCCCCGCGCGCATCAATATTTCACGCGCCTGGGCGTGATCTTGTAGGCGGCGAGCTGGTTCTGGACGCTGTCCTTGCCCGCCAGATGCCCGGCGCCGACCGCGATGAAGACGACGCCCGGTTGCTTCATCCGCTCCGAGATCCAGCTCGCCCAGCGCTTGTTGCGCTCGGTCAGCAGGATCGCGCCGATCTCCGGCTGTTCGCGCAGACCTTCGTTGATCGTCTCGCCGAGCGCCTCGGGGTTCCCGGCGGCCCATTGGTCGACCATCTTGCCCAGCGTCTCGCCGCTCTTGGGCAGTTCCTTGAGCGTGATTTCGAGGAACTTGATCTGCTGGCTCTCAGGCAGGCCGTCGAAATAGCCGAGCTGCTGGTCGATCGTCTCCAGACCCGACAGCGGCTTGTTGGCGGCCTTGGCGGCGGCCGTCAGCACCTTTTCGGCGCCGCTGCTGGGATCATAGCCCAGCTTGGCGAGCGGCAACTGGGTCAGGGTGATCGCCGCGAACCACGGCTTGAACCGGTCCATCACGGGCACGCTCAGCCCCACGGGCGCGCCATATTCGGTGATTGCCTTCTCGTAGAGCGGCTTGTCCTCGGCCGGCAGCTTGGCCGAAAGCGGGGTGCCGCTCTTGTCCGGCGCGCGCGCCAGCACCGCCTGCTGGATCGCCGTCTGATCGAGATCGGGCAGCTCGAGCACGACTTCCTTGCTCTTGTCGAACGCCTTCTTCACCGCTTCGTCGAACCAGCTCAGGCCGGGCTTCAGCACATGGACGGTTCCGAACAGATAGATGGTGGTATCGGCGTCCTTGATCACCCATAGCGCCGGATCGGCGTCCTTGGTGGCGGGGGCCGGGGCAGGGGCCGATTGCCCGGTCTGCGCGTGCAGCGGGCCGGCGAACAGCAGCGCGAGCGTGGCCGCGCCGGTCATGACGTGTTTAAGCATCGATGCTCCCTCTCTAAAATATTCAACCACGGATCTTGAAGGCGATGCCAAGCACGGCCATCGCGAGATAGGCGATCAGGAATACACCCAAGGCGCTGGGCTGCGGCACCAGCCCGCCCGCGGCGAGTGCCTGCCAGGCGGGATAGCCGCCCACGACGGCGAGGCACGCGCCGCTCATCGCCTTGAGATTGTTTTGAACCTTCACCTCGTCGATCAGGCGAAAGCTATAGACGGGGATGCCGATGAGCGCCGCGAGAAAGCCGATCGCGAGCAGCGCGGCGACCACCGGCGGCAGACGCAGCGCGGTGATGTCATGCAGGCCAGCTCGCTCGCTGAGCTCGAAGGATTTGATGGCGCCACCGAGAACCGCACCGAAGACGACGCTGCCGCCCAGGAAGTAGTACATCCGCCGCCGGTTGCGCCGCGCGGTCCGCTCACCCGGCCCCAATTCACGCCCGGCCATCATGGTCCCCATCATCGAAAATCTCCTCGATCCGCAGCTCGAACAGCCGGGCGATCTTGAACGCGAGCGGCAGCGACGGATCGTGCTTGCCGGTTTCGATCGCGTTCACCGCCTGGCGCGACACGCCGAGCCGGCCGCCAAGCTCCGCCTGGCTCCAATCGCGTTCGGCGCGCAGCACTTTCAGCCGGTTCTTCACGGCTAGTGATTCAAGATCATCCACAGCGACACCGCCATGGTGAACAGCCCCGACATCAGCGCGATCAGATCGTCGCGCTCGCGTGCCCGGTGTGAACACATGCCTTGCTCCTTGGTCATCTCTTGCTGACATCATGTCAGTGAAACCTGACTAAGCTCGATTCGCCGCAATGTCAATACTACCTGACTATCTGCCATGCTATGCTGACACCGTCGGCGCGGGCATTGACGCGCCTGTCCCCGCGCGCCAAAGGGGCGCCACCGTTCGCGCATGGGGAAATTATCGTTGGCCACGCCGCCGCTCAGCTTTCAGCGAATGATCCTGACGCTCCACGATTATTGGAGCGCGCGCGGCTGCCTGATCCTGCAACCATACGACATGGAAATGGGTGCGGGTACCTTCCACACCGCGACCACCCAGCGCGCGCTGGGTCCGGAGCCGTGGAATGCCGCTTTCGTCCAGCCCAGCCGCCGGCCCACCGATGGCCGCTATGGCGAGAACCCCAATCGCCTGCAGCATTATTATCAATATCAGGTGATCCTGAAGCCCTCGCCGCCCGACTTACAGGAGCTTTACCTCGGCTCGCTCGCTGCGATCGGGATCGATTTCAGCCGACACGACATCCGCTTCGTCGAGGACGACTGGGAAAGCCCGACGCTCGGCGCCTGGGGGCTCGGCTGGGAAGTGTGGTGCGACGGGATGGAGGTGACCCAGTTCACCTATTTCCAGCAAATGGGCGGGTTCGATTGCAAGCCGGTGGCGGGCGAGCTGACCTATGGGCTCGAACGGCTGGCGACGTACATACAGAACAAGGACTCGGTGTACGATCTGGCGTTCAACGACGCGGGCGTGACCTATGGCGACGTGTTCTATGAGAACGAACGCCAGATGAGCGAATGGAATTTCGAGGTTGCCGATACCGATGCGCTGACCGACGCCTTCCGCAAACACGCCGCCGAATGCGAGCGCTCGCTCGCGCGCGGCCTGCCGATCCCGGCCTATGAGCAGGCGATCAAGGCGAGCCATGTGTTCAACTTGCTCCAGGCGCGCGGGGTGATCTCGGTCGCCGAGCGCCAGGCCTATATCGGCCGCGTGCGCGATCTGGCGAAGGCCGCCTGCGCGGGCTGGATGGAGAAGAACGGGTGGGCGGCGTGACCGGGCCCTCACCCGCCTTCGCTGCGCTCGGCACCCTCTCCCGCAGGTGGGAGAGGGCAGTGCGCTCAATCCCTCTCCCGCTGGCGGGAGAGGGCGGGGCCCGCCGCCGCCAGGCGGTGGGAGGGTGAGGGCATGACCGACTTCCTCCTTGAACTCCGCTCCGAAGAAATCCCCGCCCGCATGCAGGCCCGCGCGCGCGAGGATTTGGCGAAGCTGTTCGCCGCCGAGCTCGCCAAGGCGGGGCTGAGCGCGGGCGCGGTCGAGACCTATGCCACCCCGCGCCGCCTGACGCTGATCGCGCGCGACCTACCCGAGGCGACCGAGGCCGTTTCCGAGGAGCTGAAAGGCCCGCGCGCCTCGGCGCCGCCGCAGGCGCTGGAGGGGTTCCTGCGCAAGACCGGCCTCACCCGCGAGCAACTCGTCGAGCGCGACGGGGTGTTGTTCGCGGTGATCGACAAGCCGGGCCGCGCGACGGCGGACGTGCTGGCGGAGGCGATCCCGGCGATCGTCCGCGCCTTTCCCTGGCCCAAATCGATGCGCTGGGGCGCGGCCTCGCTGTCGACCGAGTCCTTGCGCTGGGTGCGGCCCTTGCAGGGGATCGTCGCGCTGTTCGGCGAGGCGGTGGTGCCGTGCGAAGTCGCCGGCATCGTCAGCGGGCGCGAGACCTTCAGCCACCGCTTCATGGCGCCGGGCGCGATCAGCATCGCAAGCGCCGCGACTTATGCGGAGCAGCTCCGCGCCGCCCGGGTCATCGTCGATCAGGACGAACGCGCCGCGATCATCCGCGACCGGGCGCGGGCGCTGGCCGCCGAAGCGCGGCTCGCGCTGATCGAGGATGAGGGGCTGGTCGCGGAGAATGCCGGGCTAACCGAATGGCCGGTGCCGCTGCTAGGCCGTTTCGACGAAGCGTTCCTCAGCGTGCCGCCCGAGGTGATCCAGCTGACCGCGCGGGTGAACCAGAAATATTTCGTTTGCCGGGATGGTGAAGGGAAGCTCGCCAACGCCTTCGTCTGCGTGGCGAATATCGAGGCGGTGGACGGTGGCGCGAAGATCGTCGAGGGCAACCGCAAGGTGCTCGCCGCGCGGCTGAGCGATGCGCGCTTCTTCTACGAGCAGGATTTGCGCGTGCCGCTCGACGAGCAGGCGAAGAAGCTCGATCGCATCGTCTTCCACGAAAAGCTGGGCACGGTCGCCGAAAAGGCTGAGCGCGTGGCGAAGCTCGCGCGCTGGCTGTGCGAAGAGGGCATCATCAAGCCCCTCCCCTTCAGGGGAGGGGATGGGGGTGGGGGCGGTGTTGCCGGCGCCGCGCCCGGTTCTGACAGCCCCCACCCCAACCCAGCATCGAGTCAGTCAGGCTCCCAGCCTGACCTGAACCGTGCGGGGCCCGGTTCACCCGATGCTCCTGAAGGGGAGGGGCTGAGTGCTACAGAGCTGGCGTTGCTCGCCGAACGCGCCGCGCTGCTCTGCAAGGCCGATCTCGTCACCGGCATGGTCGGCGAGTTTCCCGAGCTGCAAGGCGTGATGGGCGGCTATTACGCCGCCGCCCAGGGCGAGCACCCCGCCGTCGCGGCGGCGATCCGCGATCATTACAAGCCGGTGGGGCAGGGTGATGACGTGACGACCGATCCGGTGACGGTGGCGGTTTCGCTGGCGGATAAGCTGGATACACTGGTTGGGTTTTTCAGGATCGGTGAGGCGCCCACCGGATCGCGCGATCCGTTTGCTCTTCGGCGCACAGCGATCGCCCTGATCCGCACGGTTGTTGAAAACAACATCCGGCTCAATCTGCGGCGAGTGATCAACGCTACAGACTTGGTCCGGCCTTACCAATTGGTCACTGGATTGGCTGTTGGTCGACTGCCCAGCGATGGGGAGCAGCTTGCACTTGCTGTGACCAACGGCAGAATGGAAGTCATTGATCAACGTACGAATGTTGTTCAGATTTTGCCTCATCTGGATGAGGCTGAAGTAAATCAGGCAAGCGCCTGGTTGATGCTGGCCGATTGCACCGAACATCTTCTGAATTTCCTCGCCGACCGCCTCAAAGTCCAGCAACGCGAGGCCGGCGTCCGCCACGATCTGATCGATGCCGTCTTCGCGCTCGGGGGCGAGGATGATCTCGTCCGCCTGCTCGCCCGCGTTAGCGCGCTGCAGGCCTTCATCACCACCGAGGACGGCGCCAATCTCCTCGCCGGCTACAAGCGCGCCGCCAATATCCTGAAGAAGGAAGCGCCGCCGCCCGAGGCCGCGCCCGCGCCGATCCATGATACCGGTGAGGAAGACCCGCTGGTCGAGGTTGATGATCCCGAATTCGCGCCGATCGTCGCCGAACTCGCGCGCAGCGAGCGCGCGCAGGCGGCCTATGCGCTCGAACCCGCCGAAGCCGCGCTGATCGCCGCGCTCGATACCGCCGAGCCCGCGGCGAAAGCGGCGGTGGCGCGCGAGGATTTCGAGGGCGCGATGGCGGCGCTCGCGGCGCTCCGCGCGCCGATCGACGCTTTCTTCGAGTCCGTGACGGTCAACGATCCGGAACCGGCGAAGCGCACCGCGCGTCTCGCGCTGCTGGGCCGGGTCCGCGACGCGGTGCACCAGGTGGCGGATTTCTCGAAGATCGAGGGGTAAGGCGTTCCGCGCGTTCTACGCAACGCCGTCACCCCGGGCTTGACCCGGGGTCCCGCTATCTTCCACCGGCGTAAGGCAGCGGAACCCCGGCTCAAGGCCGGGGTGACGGATAGGGTGATACTGGGCCGCAGCGGCAGGGAGTGACTCATGAACTATGTCTATCGCTTCGGCGGCGGGGTTTCGGATGGGGGCAAGGGCGATAAGAACCTGCTCGGCGGCAAGGGCGCGAACCTCGCCGAAATGGCTGCCATCGGCCTGCCGGTGCCGCCGGGCTTCACCATCAGCACCGAAATGTGCACGCGCTATTATGAGGAAGGCGAGGCTTTCCCGGAAAGCCTGCGCGCCGAAGTCGCCGCCGGCATCGCCCATATCGAAGGGGTGACGGGGAAGAAATTCGGCGACGCCGCCGATCCCTTGCTCGTCTCGGTCCGCTCGGGCGCGCGGGTGTCGATGCCTGGCATGATGGACACGGTGCTGAACCTTGGCCTCAATGACGAAACCGTCGCCGGCCTTGCCGCCACCAGCGGCGACGCGCGCTTCGCGTGGGACAGCTACCGCCGCTTCATCCAGATGTATTCGGATGTCGTGCTCGGGCTCGATCACGGCGCGTTCGAGGAAGCGCTGGAAATCGCCAAGGAAGACAAGGGCTATTTCCTCGATACCGAGATGAGCGCCGAGGATTGGCGCGCGCTGGTCGGCGAATATCAGGGCCTCGTCCAGAAGCTGTGGGGCAAGCCCTTCCCGCAGGATGTGCAGGATCAGCTATGGGGCGCGGTGGGCGCGGTGTTCGGATCGTGGCAGTCGGACCGGGCCAAGGTCTATCGCCGGCTGAACAATATTCCCGGCGATTGGGGCACGGCGGTGAACGTGCAGGCGATGGTGTTCGGCAATATGGGCGAAACCAGCGCGACGGGGGTGGCGTTCACCCGCGATCCCTCCACCGGCGCGCACGCTTATTATGGCGAGTTCCTGATCAACGCCCAGGGCGAGGACGTGGTCGCGGGCATCCGCACGCCGCAATATCTAACCAAGGTCGCGCGCGAGGCGGCTGGGGCCAAGCCGCTCAGCATGGAAGAGGCGATGCCCGAAACCTATGCCGAGCTGGCGCAGGTGTTCGATCTGCTCGAGCGGCATTACCGCGACATGCAGGATATCGAGTTCACCGTGCAGCAGGGCAAGCTGTGGATGCTGCAGACGAGGAGCGGCAAGCGCACCGCGGCGGCGGCGCTGAAGATCGCGGTCGATATGGCGCAGGAAGGCCTGATTACCGAGGCCGAAGCGGTGGGCCGGGTCGATCCTTCCGCGCTCGACCAGCTCTTGCACCCCACGCTCGATCCCAAGGCGCCGCGCGACGTGCTGACCAAGGGCCTGCCCGCCTCGCCGGGCGCCGCTTCGGGCGTGGTGGTGTTCGACAGCGACATGGCCGAGCGCCGCGCCGAGCTGGGCGAAGCGGTGATCCTGGTGCGGGTTGAGACCAGCCCCGAGGACATTCACGGAATGCACGCCGCACGCGGCATTCTGACGGCGCGCGGCGGGATGACGAGCCACGCCGCCGTCGTCGCGCGCGGCATGGGGCGCCCGTGCGTCTCCGGTGCGGGAAGCATCTCGATCGACCTGAAGGCGCGGGTGATGCGCGTTGCGGGGCGCGAGGTGAAGGAAGGGGCGGTGATCACCATCGATGGCGCCTCGGGCGAGGTGATGCTGGGCGAAGTGCCGACCGTGCAGCCCGAACTCGCGGGCGATTTCGGCACGCTCATGGCGTGGGCGGACAAGGTGCGCACGCTGAAAGTACGCACCAATGCCGAGACGCCCGCCGATTGCCGCGTGGCGCGCGAGTTCGGCGCCGAAGGCATCGGGCTGTGCCGCACCGAGCATATGTTCTTCGATGCGGCGCGGATCACCGCGGTGCGCCAGATGATCCTCGCCGAGAATGAGGCCGGCCGGCGCGCGGCGCTCGACAAATTGCTGCCCGAACAGCGCGGCGATTTCGTCGAGATTTTCGAGGTGATGGCGGGGCTCCCTTGCACCATCCGCCTGCTCGATCCGCCGCTCCACGAATTCCTGCCGCATGGCGAGGCCGAGTTCGCCGAAGTCGCCAATGCGGCGGGCGTTGGAGTGGAAGCGCTCAAGCGTCGCGCGGCGGAACTGCACGAATTCAACCCGATGCTTGGCCATCGCGGTTGCCGGTTGGGGGTGACTTACCCCGAAATCTACGAAATGCAGGCGCGCGCCATCTTCGAGGCGGCGATCGATGTCGCCGAAAAGAGCGGCGAGGCGCCGATCCCCGAAGTGATGATCCCGCTCGTCGCCACCAAGCGCGAGCTGGAGCTGATGAAGGCGGTGGTCGACAAGGCCGCCGAAGCCGTGTTCGCCGAGCGCGGGCGGCGGGTGGAGTATCTCGTCGGCACGATGATTGAGCTGCCACGTGCCGCGATCATGGCCGGGCAGATCGCCGAGGCCGCCGAATTCTTCAGCTTCGGCACCAACGACCTGACGCAGACGACGCTCGGGGTGAGCCGTGACGATGCCAGCCGATTCCTGACGGCCTATGTCGACAAGGGCATCTACCCGACCGATCCGTTCGTCAGCCTCGATATCGAGGGCGTCGGCGCGCTGATCGAACTCGCCGCCGAGCGCGGGCGGCGGACGCGCGCGGGGCTGAAGCTCGGCATTTGCGGCGAGCATGGCGGCGATCCGGCGAGCATCGACTTCTGCGCGCGCACGGGGCTCGATTATGTCTCGGCCTCGCCCTACCGCGTGCCGATCGCCCGGCTCGCCGCGGCACAGGCGGCGCTGCGGGCGCGTGGCTGACAGGGTTGCGCTCGCCCGCGTGACGCTTTTATGACGATCCCCATCAGGGGGTTTCGACGATGCGATTCTCGGCACGGCTGTTGCTGTGCGCGGTTGCCGGCGGGCTGATCGGAACCGGCGGCGCGATTTACAGCGTGCGCAGCGGGGCGCTCGGCAATCAGCTCATGCTGGGGCCATGGGCGACCGGGCGCGATTTCGGATCGAGCGAGGCGAGCCGCTATACCCGCGCAGTGGTCGCGTTGCGCGGGCTGCTCGCGCTGCCGGCGCGCGAGGCGCGCTACTACAATGCGGTCGTGGACAGCGCCGGCGCGCCGCTCGACGGCCGGTGCCGCTATCGCCTGTCGGGCGGCGCGCTGCCCGCGGCCTGGTGGAGCGTGACGCTTTATGATCCCGCCGGCTATCTCGTCCCCAATGCGGCGGGTGTTTATTCGGTGGGCAGCGCGAGCCTGTCGCCCGACGAGCAGCGCGCCTGGCAAGTGGCGATCGCGCCGCAACCGGCGCCCGGGCGGTGGCTGCCGACCGGACACGCGCCGCGTTTCGAGCTGACGCTGCGCACCTATCTGCCCATCGACGGCGGGCAGGGCGAGGTGACCGCCGCCCAGTTGCCACGTATCGATAAGGTGGGATGCGCATGATCGCGCGCTGGCTCGCACCCCTGGCGCTCGGCCTGTTCGCGGCGCTGCTCGCGTGGCATGTGACGCTCGCGCAGATGCCCTACGCGCTGATGCGCCTTGCCACCTCGCGCGTGGCGGCGGCGGGGGGCGTCAATCGCATGACGCATGCGCCGCTCGTCACCGCCAAGTCGCGCGCGATCGTGCGACCGAGCCCCGATCTCCTCTATTCGAGCTGCCCGTTCAATCTGGCGGGCGGGCGGGTGCTGATCGAGGTGCCAGCGATCGCCGCGCCCTATTGGTCGCTCTCGGTGTTCGACGCGCGCACCGATACCGCTTTCGTTCGCAACGTTCGCGCCGCACCGGCGGGTGTTCGAGTCGCGTTGCTCGGGCAGGGCCGGCAGGCGCCGGCGGGCTATGCAGGGGTGAGGCCGCAGGGCGGACGCGGCATCGCGCTGCTGCGCGTGCTCATCGATCGCACCCGTGATTTCGGTATGATCGACAAAGCGCGGCGCGCGGCGCGTTGTGGGATGGCGCCGCAACGCTGAGCGACCCAAAGGCGCCACCTTGCGCGCGACAGCGCCCGCCGCCATGCTCGGTGAAAAAGGGGGAAGCATGGGGCCGCTTCAGGGCATCCGGGTCATCGAATTCGCCGGCATCGGTCCGGGACCGTTCGCGGCGATGATGCTCGCCGACAATGGCGCCGATGTGGTGCGGATCGATCGCCCCGGCGGCGGGCCGTTCGCGCGCGGTGACCTCGATCTGATGGCGCGCGGGCGACGCTCGATCGCGCTCGATCTGAAGCTTGAGGCCGATCGCGCGCTCGCGCTGAAGCTGATCGCGCGGGCCGACGCGCTGATCGAGGGCAATCGGCCCGGGGTGATGGAGCGGTTGGGCCTGGGGCCGGCCGAGGCGCTCGCCGCCAATCCCCGGATCGTCTATGGCCGGATGACGGGCTGGGGGCAGATCGGTCCGCTCAGCAACCGCGCCGGGCATGATCTGAACTATCTGGCGCTTACCGGCGCGCTCCACGCGATCGGTCCCGCCGATCGGCCGCCGCCGCCGCCGTTAAACCTGATCGCCGATTTCGGGGGCGGCGCGATGCTGCTCGCTTTTGGGATGCTCGCCGCGTTGCTCCACGCGCGCGCGACCGGGCAGGGGCAAGTGGTCGACGCGGCGATGATCGACGGGGTGATCGCGCAGACGACCTTGTTCCATGCGATGCGCGCGATGGGCGCTTGGAGCGACACACGCGAGGCCAATCTGCTCGACGGCGGCGCGCCCTTCTATCGTTGCTATACCTGCGCCGATGGCGGCTTCGTGGCAGTGGGCGCGATCGAGCCGCAGTTCTTCGCGCTGCTGATCGCCGGACTCGGTCTCGCCGGTGATCCCGACTTTGCTGCGCAGCATGATCGCAACAAATGGCCGGTGATGACGGCTAAGCTCACCGCCGCGTTCGCCGCGCACTCGCGCGACCATTGGACGGTGCGCTTCGCCGATAGCGACGCCTGCGTCACCCCCGTGCTGCGTTTCGACGAGTTGCGCGATCATCCCCACCTGGCAGAGCGCGCCGCGCTGGTCGAGGCGGGCGGCATCGCGCAACCCGCGCCCGCCCCCCGCTATAGCCTGACCGAAAACCAACTCGATCGCCCGCCGCCGCGCGCGGGCGCGGACCGCGACGCCATTCTCGCTGCCTGGGACATCACATGATTACGATCTACGGCATCAAGAACTGCGACACGATGAAGAAGGCGCGCGCCTGGCTCGATGCGGCGGGCAAGCCCTATCGCTTCCACGATTACCGCGCCGATGGGATCGATCCCACGCTGCTCGCCGCATGGGCGGCGCATGTCGGTTGGGAAAAGCTGCTCAACAAGGCGGGGACGACCTTTCGCGCCTTGCCCGATGCCGACAAGAACGGGATCGACGCGGCCAAGTCGCTCAAGCTGATGGCGGCCAATCCCACGCTCATCAAGCGCCCTGTGCTGATGGCGGGCGAAGCGGTGCTTGTTGGGTTCAAGCCCGAACTTTACGCCGCCGCGCTTGGCTGAACGCTGGCGGGGGGCCATATCGGCGGCGCAACTTTAGGAGTCGCGCGCATGGTGGCTGCACGGTGGAACGGCAAGACGATCGCTCAGTCCGACAAGACGATCGTCGTCGAGGGCAATCATTATTTCCCGCCTGATTCGGTGGACGCGAGCCTGTTCGAGGATAGCAAGACCCACACCACCTGCCCTTGGAAAGGCGTGGCGAGCTATAAGACGATCGTCGTCGATGGCGCACGCAACGCCGATGCCGCCTGGTATTATCCCGAACCCAAATCGGCGGCCGTCAATATCAAGGGCTATTTCGCCTTTTGGCGCGGGGTGGAAGTCGCGTGAACGCCCGCGTCGTGAGTGTTCAGGTCGGGCGGATCGCACCACTCGGCCCCGATCGTGTGGCGAGCGGCATCGTCAAGCATCCAGTCGCGGGGCCGGTAGCGGTCGCGCGGCTGGGGCTCGAGGGTGACGAGCAGGCTGATCTCAGCGTCCATGGCGGGCCGGACAAGGCGGTGTACGCCTATCCCGCCAGCCATTATCCACGCTGGGCGGGTGAACAGCCCCATCTCGCCGATCGGCTCGAACCCGGCGCGTTCGGCGAGAATCTGACGATCGAGGGCCTGGTCGAGGATCATCTGTGCGTGGGCGATATCCACGCGATCGGCAGTGCCCGGTTGCAAGTCTGCCAGCCGCGCCAGCCCTGCTATAAGTTCGCGCTGCGGCTGAACGATGCGCGCGCGCCCAAGGCGATGGTGCGTTCGAGCCGCTCGGGCTGGTATTACCGCGTGCTGAGCGAAGGTGGCTTGCAGGCGGGCGACGCGATCGAGCTGGTCGAGCGGCCGCATCCCGAACTGGCCTTTCCGCGTCTGGTCGAGATCGTGAACGTTGGCGGCGCGACGTCGGAGGAGCTGGCCGTGATCGGCGCGGCGGAGGGTGTGGCCGGTTGGCTCCGCACCCAGGCGCGGGCGGCTCTGCGGGGCTAAGCCCCTTGCCAAGGTCGCCGGTGGCCGCGCAAACTCGTCTCCAGCACCAAAGAGAGAGGCGATGATGGCACGTGCGCCGGGCTGGTTCTGGGGGGCTGCTGTCGCCCTGCTGCTGTGGAGTTTGGCGGGGATCGCCGCGTTTGTCGCGCATCTCTCGGTCGACGCCGCCGCGCTTGCGCACATGCCGGCGGACGATGCCGCCGCGTTCCGTGCGTTGCCGCCCTGGTTCATCTCTGCCTTTGCGCTGGCGACGTTGCCGGCGCTGCTGGGCGCGCTCGCACTGCTTGCCCGGCGACGCTGGGCGGTGCCACTTTATGCGCTCGCCCTGATCGGCGCGGTGGTGCAATTCGGTTATGTGTTGGGCGCGACCGATTTGCTCGCGCGCAAGGGAGCGGGGGCGGCGGTGCTGCCTGGGGTGATCATCGCGCTCGGGCTAATTTCGCTGTGGCTGGCGCGGTACGGCGCGGCGCGGGGCTGGCTCCGCTGAACCCCCGGCTGGCGCGGCGGCGCCGCGCGGGGTAAAGCGCAGTCATGTCGACCACCTATACGCTCGATACCGCGACCAGCCGCGCCAACCCCACGCCGGCGCCGATGAAGCGGCTCACCGTCCCCGCGATCACCACACGCAAGGGCGGCGAGCCGCTGGTGATGCTCACCGCCTATACGGTGCGTGTGGCGCAGCTGCTCGATCCGCATTGCGACATGCTGCTGGTGGGCGACAGCCTGGGGCAGGTGATCTACGGCCTTCCATCAACGATCCCCGTCTCGCTCGAGATGATGGCGGCGCATGGCGCGGCGGCGGTGCGCGGCAGCTATCACGCGCTGGTGGTGATCGACATGCCGTTCGGAGCCTATGAGAAATCGCCCGAACAGGCATTTGAAAGTGCCGCTTGGCTGCTGAAGCAGACCGGCGCGGCGGCGGTGAAGCTGGAGGGCGGGGCGGCGATGGCGCCCACCGTCAAGTTCCTGATCGAGCGCGGTATCCCGGTGATGGGCCATGTTGGCCTCACCCCGCAGGCGGTCAATCTGCTCGGCGGCTACGCGGCGCGGGGGCGAAGCGGGGCGGAGGCGGCCAAGATCACGGCGGACGCGGTCGCGATCGCCGAGGCGGGCGCTTTCGCAATGGTGATCGAGGGCGTGGTCGAGCCGATCGCGGCCAATATCACCCGGCAGGTGCGCTGTCCCACGATCGGCATCGGCGCCTCGGCGGCGTGCGACGGGCAAGTGCTGGTGATCGACGACATGCTCGGCATGTTCGATCGCACCGCGCGCTTCGTGAAGCGCTATGACTCGATCGCCGAGCGAATCAGCACCGCCGCCGCCACCTATGCCGCCGAAGTGCGCGCCCGCGCTTTTCCCGGCCCGGATCAACTATACGCGCCCAAGGACTAGCCCTTGCCGCGCCCGACCGCTAAAGCCTGAGCCTTCCATCCCCGATCGGAGCCGCATGTGGCCGTTTTGCCGCCGACCAACGAAGCATTCCTACGCGAAGTCGATGAAGAACTGCGCCGCGATCAGGCGCTGAAGCTGTGGCAGCGTTACGGCCGGCTGGGGATCGGCGCGGTGCTCGGTGGCCTCGCCCTGTTCGCCGCCTATCTCGGTTGGCAGGAATGGCGCCGTGGCGAGGCCGAGGCGCAGGCGGTGAAGTACAACGCGCTTTACGACAAATTGCGGGTGAGCGGTGGCAGCGGTGCCGAGCAGGAACTGAGCGCGCTGGTGAAGGACGGCACCACCGGCTACCGCGCCAATGCGCTGTTCCTGCAGGCCGGCGTCGCGCTGCAAAAGAACGACCTGGCAAAGGCCGCGCAGTTGTTCGGCCAGGTCGCGAGCGATACCACTGTCCCCGAGCCGCTGCGCAACCTGGCGCTGATCCGCCAGACCAGCGCCGAGTATGACAGCATCAAGCCCGAATTGGTGATCAGCCGATTGAAGCCGCTTGCCGCCAAGGGCAGCCCCTGGATCGGGAGCGCCGGTGAGCTTGTCGCCGCGGCCTATCTCAAGCTTGGTCGTCAGCGCGAGGCGGGGCAGCTGTTCGCGGCGATCGCCGAGGACAAGAACACGCCCGCAAGCCTGCGCCAGCGCACCGTGCAGATGGCGGGCGCGCTCGGTGTCGATGCGATCGACCAAAGCAATATCGCCGGCAATGGATCGGCCGAAGGCAATCAAGGCAAGGCCCAATGAAGCACACCCGTACCGCCGCCGCGCTGATCGCGCTCGCCTTGCTCGCCGGCTGTGGCACGCCCAAGGGCAAGAAGCGCACGCCCACGCTGGGGGATCGCATTCCGATCCTGGTCTCCGAGAACGGTGCTGAAACTGACAAGACGCTGGCAACGGTCGACGTGCTGCTGCCACCCGCTCAGGCCAATGAGAGCTGGACCCAGCCCGGCGGCGACGCGGGCAAATCGCTCGGCCATCTCGCGCTCGGCACCGATCTGAAGCGGGCGTGGAGCGTCCATATCAAGGGCGGCAATGCCCGGCTGCGGCTGGGCGCTCCGCCGGTCGTTGCGGAGGGAAAGCTGTTCGCCGTCGATGTCGATGGCAAGGTTAGCGCCTTCGCCGCCGATACCGGGCGCAAGCTCTGGTCGAGCGGTTTGCCGGCCGACAAGAAGAACCGCCAGGCGCGCTTCGGCGGCGGCGCGAGCTATGACGATGGCAAGGTGTTCGCGACCGACGGGCTCGGCGATCTCGTCGCCCTGAACGCGAGCGACGGCAGCGTGCTGTGGCGTGCGCGCCCCGGCGGCCCGCTGCGCGGCGCGCCCACCGTCGCCAACGGCGCGGTCTATACGCTGACGCAGGACAACCAGCTCTTCTCGGTCAGCCAGGCGACCGGCGAGACGCAGTGGACCCAGCTCGGCACGCTGGAAGCGCAGGGTGTGTTCGGCGTCGGCGCCCCGGCGGTGGGGCGCGGCACGATCGTCGCCGGCTTCTCCTCCGGCGAGCTCAACGCCTATCGCTACGAGAATGGCCGCACGTTGTGGCAGGACCAGCTTTCGCGTACCAGCATCACCACCTCGGTGTCGAGCATCGCCGATATCGACGCGAGCCCGGTGATCGCGGATGACCGCGTTTATGCGATGGGCGCGGGCGGCCGCACCGTCGCGCTGCAGCTCACCACCGGTCAGCGGCTGTGGGAGCAGAATATCGCCGGGCTCTCCACCCCCTGGCTCGCGGGCGAATGGCTGTTCGTGATGAGCGACGATGGTCGGCTGATCTGCCTGTCGCGTGCAAGCGGAAAAATTCGCTGGATCACCAATCTGGGCGCTTTCAAGAACACCAAGAAGAATAAGGGCGCGCCGGTCTATTGGTCTGGCCCCGTGCTGGCGGGTGGCCGTCTGCTCGTGCTCGGCTCGCTGGGCCAGATCGTGTCGGTCGATGCGGCGACGGGTAAAGTCGGCACGCGCATCAAGAATGGCACGCCCTTCACCTTCGGGCCGGTGGTCGCGAACAACATGCTGTTCGTACTCGACGCCAAGGGCAAGCTTACCGCCTATCGCTGATTTGCGTGGCCGTCGTTGCCCGCGTAAGGGGCGGCGATGGCACAGCTTCCGACGGTCGCGATCATTGGCCGGCCCAATGTCGGCAAATCCACTCTGTTCAACCGGCTGGTCGGCAAACGGCTGGCGCTGGTCGACGACCGCCCGGGCGTGACGCGCGATAGGCGCGAGGGCGAGGCGCATCTGCTCGGCCTCGACTTCCGGGTGATCGACACCGCCGGCTATGAAGATGAAGACGCGCAGACGCTCCCCGGGCGGATGCGCCAGCAGACCGAGGCGGCGGTACGCCAGGCCGATGTCGCGCTGTTCCTGATCGACGCGCGTGCGGGGATCGTGCCGCTTGATGAGGAAATCGCCCGCTGGCTGCGCGGATCGACGACGCCGGTGGTGCTGGTCGCCAACAAGGCCGAAGGTCGCGCGGGCGAGGCCGGGGTGATCGAATCGCTCGCGCTCGGCTTTGGCGACCCCGTTCAGCTTTCCGCGGAGCATGGCGAGGGGTTGGCGGACCTGTTTGAGGCGCTGCTGCCGCATCTGGAACGCGACGACGAAGTGGCGCCCGAGCCCGACGCTGAAGACCCCGCCGCGCCGCTGAAGCTCGCGATCGTCGGGCGGCCCAATGCCGGCAAGTCGACGCTTATCAACCGGATGCTCGGCGAGGATCGGCTGATCACCGGGCCCGAGGCCGGGATCACTCGCGATTCGATCGCGATCGACTGGGAATGGCAGGGGCGGCAGGTGCGCCTGATCGACACCGCCGGGATGCGCAAGCGCGCCCAGGTGCAGGACAAGCTGGAGAAGCTCGCCGTCGCCGACGCGCTCCACGCGGTCGACTTCGCCGAGGTGGTCGTCTTATTACTCGACGCGACGCGCGGGCTGGAGGCGCAGGATCTGAAGATCGCCGATCGCGTGCTGCAGGAAGGCCGCGCGCTGATGATCGCGCTTAATAAATGGGACGTGGCGGAGAATGCCTCGGCGCTGTTCAACGGCGTGCGTGCCGCGCTCGACGAAGGGTTGGCGCAGGTGCGGGGCGTGCCTTTGCTCACCGTCTCCGCCGTCACCGGCAAGGGGATCGACGCGCTGATCGAGGCCGGGTTCGCGACGCGCGAGGCTTGGTCGCGCCGGGTGCCGACCGGTGAGTTGAACCGCTGGTTCGAACGCGCGCTGGAGGCCAACCCGCCGCCTGCACCCGGTGGCAAGCGCATCAAGCTGCGTTACGTCACCCAGGCGAAGACGCGCCCGCCGGGTTTCGTGCTGTTCGGCACCCGGGTCGATCAGCTGCCGGAGAGTTATCAGCGCTATCTGGTCAACGGCATACGCCGTGAGCTGGGCTTCGGCGCGGTGCCCGTGCGGCTGACGCTGCGCGCGCCCAAGAACCCGTTCAGCAAGTGATTCGGCTCGATCTGCGCGGGATGCGCTGCCCCTGGCCCGCGCTGCGGCTGGCGCGCGCTTTGCGCGAGGGGGCGGATACGGTCGAAGTGCTCGCGGACGATCCCAGGGCATCGCACGAACTGGCGGCGGTCGCCGCCGCCGCGGGGGCTGACATTATCGTCGCGGACGGCGCTTTTCGCGTCACCCGCGCCGCGCCTGTCAATCCATCCTTTACCGCTTGAGGCGTAAGCCTTGCGGGTGGCGTGGCCAGGGGCCGGCAGCGCCACGACCAGAGACGGGGAGTGACTGGTGACGCCAGACGACGCCACCTTGATCGATTTGCACGCCTTCCAACAGGCGCGCGCTGAGCTGGGCAACGCCTTTGTCCGCATCCTCGGTTATTTCGAGGAGGATGGCGTCAAATCGGTCGATGCGATCGAGGCGGCGATGCGGGACAAGAACGCGGCCGCTTTGGTGCGCCCGGCGCATACGCTGAAGGGCGAGGCCCGCCAATTCGGCGCGGAGCCGCTGGCACTTGTCGCCGAGACGATTGAATTGATCGCGCGCAAATGCGTGGAAACCCATGACACGCCCGAGGAAGCGCTGGCGCATGTCGTCGGCCTGCGCGCGCTTTACGATCGCACGATCGATCGGCTGAAGCGCGAGGCGAGTCCGCTCGTCGCGCGGCGCCCGGCCGGCGGCTTCGGGCGCCGTGGCGGCGCGCCGGTGTTCGGGCGGGCATAACCGGGCGAGTAACCGACGCGCCTAGTGCGCGTGGCCCTCGGCCGGCGCGCTGTTGAGCTGGATATAGTTTTGAAGCCCGACCCGGGCGATGATCTCGAACTGGGTTTTGATCATGTCGACATGCTCTTCCTCGCTGGCGAGGATGTCGGCGAACAAATCGCGGCTCACATAGTCGCGCACCGCCTCGCAATGCTCAATCGCATCGCGCAGCACCGCGATCGCTTCTTCCTCCAGCGCCAGATCGGCCCGGAGAACCTCTTCCACCGTCTCGCCCACGCGCAGCCGGCCGAGCAGCTGGAAATTGGGGAGGCCGTTCAGGAACAGGATGCGTTCGGCCAGGCGATCGGCATGGCGCATTTCGTCGATCGATTCGTGACGCTCATGCTCGGCAAGCTTCTTGACGCCCCAGTTATCGAGCACCCGGTAGTGCAGCCAATATTGGTTTACCGCGGTCAGTTCGTTCTTGAGCACCAGGTTCAGGAACTCGATGACCTTCGCATCACCTTTCATGGCGCATCCTTTCGCTTGAGCGCCTCCGCTATTGGCCGCGCGCGGAAGCGCGTCAAGCCGCGCTGCGGGCTTCGCTGATGATGGTACGTGCGAAGCGGATGCACTGACCGCATTTGGCGCGGTGCCCGAGTGCCTTGTAGCTCTGGCAGGCCGAGCGGCAGCCCGTCCGCGTCGCCGCCTCGCGCAGTTCGCCCTCGCGGATGTTGTTGCAGACGCAGACGATCATGCGGCCTCTCGCTCTCGCCCTCCTATTGGCGCTAATGCGAGTGAGTCGCAAGCTGTTATTGCGTCGCGATCGCAAATTCTCCCCCCGGGCGCCGTAGCGGCTGAAGCCGTCCGCGGGCCAGGCTGCGCCACAGCCACTCCATCGGACCATAGCGAAAGCGTGCGAGCCACGGCGCCGACCAGAGCAGCATCAGTCCCCAGATGGCGAGGACGAGCAGATAGCACTGGACGCGGCTGAGATGCCCATACAGGCCAAAGCCATAGCCGTAGAACAGCGTCGAACAGATGAGCGATGTGCCAAGATAATTGCTGAATGCCATCTGCCCCGCCGCGCCGATCCGCGCGACAACCGCCCCCCCGTGCCGCGCGAGCAGGGCCAGCGCGCTCGCCCAGGCGATGATCGCGAGCGGGCGGAAGGGCGTGGAAATCACCGTCAGCCCTGCCGCCACCGCCGACGTGCTATAGTGATGCGTTGCCATCCACCACGCGCCGAACGCATAACCGGGCAGCGCCACCCCCGCGCCGATCGCCAGCCAGCGGCGATAACGCGTGCTCTCCCAGTCGCCGCGTAACATGCCACTTTTCAGCATCGCCATGCCGAGCAGCATATAGGCGAGCGTTTCCCAGCCGACGATGAACAGAGTACTGATCGGGGTCGCCGCTTCCTTCTTGAGCCGATCGGCGAAGACAGCAGGATAGTCGCCGCGATGCGTGCCAAGCTCGGCCGCGATCACCGTGGGTGGCGGCTGGCCGAAAAAGTCTCGGTAGTTGGCATATTGCTGCGTCACCGCCTTATTTGCGTGGCCGCTGGTGACGAGAAGCTCGGTGCGCTTCGCGTCCCAGGCCACGCTGGCGAACAGCGCGGTCTGGACGGCGAGCAGGCCGACCGCGGTGTGGATCAACGGGCGGACGTTCATCTTGCGAAACAGGAACAGGATGAAGCCGATCAGGGCGTAATGATGCAGAATATCTCCCCACCAGATCAGGTAGAGGTGAACCAGGCCGAACAGCAGCAGCCAAAACATCCGTGCATAATGGATGCGAGCCGCGTTCTCGCCCTTCTCGGTCGCGCGCTCGATCACCAACAGGGTCGAGGCACCGAACAGGAAGCTGAACAGCCCCCGCATCTTGCCGTCGAAAAACAAATAATTGAAATCATATAGAGCATAATCCAGCCAGCTTTGGCTGCCATAGGCGGCTGGATTGCCGTAGGCGGCGGTGGGCATGGCGAAGGCGATGATGTTCATCACCAAAATGCCCATCACCGCGATGCCGCGCACGACGTCGAGCGTGGCGATGCGCTCGGCCTGGGGGACGCCCTCGGACATCGGCTTTTCCTAGCGCGCCTCGCGGCGGATCATAAGCTTCAGCGCCGACCAGGTTTCGTCGACCGCGCAGACCTTCACGTCGACCAGATCGAGCGACAGCGCGATCGCGCGGATCACGTCCTCGGTCACGTCGCTCGCCACGCCCGAGGCACGTTTCGGCCACGACACCCACAGGAAGCCGGCGGCGGCGAGGCAATGGCGTAGCTGCGGCAATTGGCGTTCGAGTGTCGCGCGTTCAGTGACGAAGAGGTGCGCCGCCTCCAGTCCCGCCGAAGGCGCGGTCTGTACGTCGAGCGTGGCGATTTCCTGGGCAAGCGAGTCGCGGATCGCCTCGGGCATATGGCAGAACCAAGCGCGCATCCCGGGCTTCAGCCCCAGCTTGTCGGCGAGCGAGCGGTTCGAATAGCCGCTCATAGCCAGCTCGCAATCTGAGCCAGCGGCTTCTTGCGCAGCGCGTGGAGCGGAACGGTCGCGTCGGGCGCGGCGTGCCCCGCGACGACGATCATCACCGGCTTCTCGCTATCAGGTCGCCCGCACGCTTCGTTCAGGAATTTCATGGGGTTGGGCGTGTGCGTAAGCGTCACCACATTAGCGGCATGGAGCGCGGCGAGCAGGAAGCCGGTCGCGATGCCGACCGATTCGTTGACATAATAATTCTGGCGGTCCTCACCGGGCTCGATCCCGCCGCGGCGCTGCGCAAAGACGACGATCAAATAGGGTGCGACCTCGAGGAAGCTCTTGTCGGGATCGGTGCCGAGCGGGGCGAGCGCCTCAAGCCATTCCTCGCTGGCCTTGCCGGCGTAGAAGGCGCGTTCTTCCTCTTCGGCGGCCTCACGGATGCGCGCCTTGAGCGCGGCACTTGCGACCACCGCGAAATGCCAGGGCTGATGATTGGCGCCCGAGGGCGCGGTGCCCGCTGCCTCGATCGCCGCCTCGATCACCGCGCGCGGCACGGGCTTGTCGCTGAAATAGCGGCAGGTACGTCGCTCGCGCAGCCGATCGCGAAACGCCTCGACCCGCGCGATGCGTTCGTCGTCGCCCAGCGGTGTCAAGCCGGGCCAGGGTTGGGCAGGATGATCGCGCATAAAACCCCCTCGTCCCGTTAAGTGCCCGATTCGGGCGGGCGAGGCTAGGGGGATTGGGGGAGCGGTCGTCGGTCACGTTCCCCGTGATGGCTTGAATGAACTTCCTATAGGGTAGGAGCATCGCCGCCCCGGACTTGATCCGGAGCCCCGCATTTCTTCGGCCATGGCAAGGCATCGGTCCCCGGCTAGTGGGCCGGGGCGACGATGCTTTTATTGAAGCTGGCCGGCCTTATCCCGCCGCGCCCGCCCCTTCCATCAGCGCCGGGAAGAACCCTTGATGCGCCGTGCGCAGCGCGTCGAGCGTGACGACATGGTCCTTCGCCGGGCATTCGACGATGATCCGCCCGGTGATCGTCCGCCCGATCCGCTCGACCGGCACCCCGGCGCGGGTGGAGGCGTGGAGGAAATCGTGCAGATGCTCGTCGCGCACGGTCGCGACGTACAGCCCTTGATCCTCGGCGAAATAAGTCGCGGCCAGGCCGTGCGGGACGGCCGCCGAGACCATCGCGCCGATCCCGCCCGCCAGCGCCATTTCGGCGATCGCCACCAGCAGCCCGCCGTCGGACACGTCATGCACCGCCGAGAGCGCGCCCGCCTCGATCTGGCGGCGGACGAAAGCGCCGTGTCGGCGCTCTGCCTCAAGATCGACGCGCGGCGGCGCGCCGTCTTCGCGCCCGTGCAGCTCGCGCAGCCAGAGCGACTGGCCGAGATCGTAGCGCGGCTCGCCGATCAGCACGAGCACGTCACCGGTGCCCTTGAAGGCGATCGTCGTGGCCTTGCTGTAATCCTTGAGCAGCCCCACGCCGCCCACCACCGGGGTGGGGAGGATCGCCGAGCCGCCGCCGGTCGCCTTCGATTCATTGTAGAGCGAGACATTGCCGCTTACGATCGGGAAATCGAGCGCGCGGCAGGCCTCGGCCATCCCCTCGATACAGCCGACGAGCTGCGCCATGATTTCCGGGCGCTGGGGGTTGGCGAAGTTCAGGCAATCGGTGGCGGCAAGCGGCGTCGCGCCCACCGCGCAAAGGTTGCGCCAGGCCTCGGCAATCGCCTGTTTGCCGCCCTCATGGGGCTCCGCATGGCAATAGCGCGGTGTGCAATCGGTGGTGATGGCGAGCGCTTTCTTGGTGCCATGCACCCGCACCACCGCCGCGTCGCCGCCGGGGGGCTGGAGCGTGTCACCGCCGACCTTCTGGTCATATTGCTCCCAAATCCAGCGTCGGCTGGCGAGATCGGGCGAGGCCATCAGTTTCAGTAGATCGCCCGCGACATCCATCGTCGTTGGCGCATCCGCGAGCGGCGCGGGGCGCGGAGCGGGAGTATAGGGCCGGTCGTAGAGCGGTGCATCGTCGGCGAGCGGGCCGAGCGGGATGTCGGCCACTTTTTCGTCGTGGTGGAAGAGCTCCATCCGGCCGGTATCGGTAACTTCCCCGATCACCGCGAAATCGAGCTGCCATTTGCGGAAGATCGCCTCCGCCTCGGCCTCGCGACCGGGCTTTAGCACCATAAGCATCCGCTCCTGGCTTTCGGAGAGCATCATTTCATAGGCGGTCATGCCGGTTTCGCGGCACGGCACCTTGTCCATCTCCAGCCGGATGCCGACCCCGCCCTTCGACGCCATCTCCACCGACGAACTGGTGAGGCCCGCCGCGCCCATATCCTGGATCGCCACGATCGCGTCGGACGCCATCAGCTCCAGGCAGGCCTCGATCAGCAGCTTTTCGGTGAAGGGATCGCCGACCTGCACCGTCGGGCGTTTCTCCTCGGTATCGCCGCCGAAATCGGCCGAGGCCATGGTTGCGCCGTGGATGCCGTCGCGCCCGGTTTTCGATCCGACATAGACCACCGGATTGCCGATGCCGGCGGCGGCTGAATAGAAGATCTTGGCGGTCTCGGCGATGCCCACCGTCATCGCGTTGACCAGAATGTTGCCGTCATAAGCGGGGTGGAAATTCACCTCGCCGCCCACCGTCGGCACGCCGACGCAATTGCCATAGCCGCCGATGCCCGCAACCACGCCCGCGATCAGATGGCGCATCTTCGGGTGATCGGGCCGACCGAAGCGCAGCGCGTTCATATTAGCGATGGGCCGCGCGCCCATGGTAAACACGTCGCGCAAAATGCCGCCAACGCCGGTCGCGGCGCCCTGATAGGGTTCGATGTAGCTGGGGTGGTTGTGGCTCTCCATCTTGAAGATCGCCGCCTGGCCATCCCCGATATCGATGACGCCGGCATTTTCGCCCGGCCCCTGGATCACCCAGGGCGCGCTGGTCGGCAGCTTCTTCAGATGCAGCCGGCTCGATTTATAGCTGCAATGCTCGGACCACATGACGGAGAAGATGCCGAGTTCGGTAAGGTTCGGGATCCGCCCGAGCGCGCTCACCACGCGGGCATATTCGTGCTCGGTAAGCCCGTGCTGGGCGACGATCTCGGGGGTGATCTCAGGCGTGGTCTCGGGCGCGGTCTGGGTCATGCGCGCGGCTTTAGCGGGCGGCCGCGCCCGCGTCACCCTGCCGCGCGTGCGCACGATGCTGATTGCAGCGCGAAGGCGATCCCGCCCAACGCGCCGCCCACCAGGTGCAGCGGCAGCGCGACCGGATCGAGCCGGACGCCGGTGAGCCCCACGCCAAACCCGCGCGACCAGTCCCCGGGCAGCACGAGCAGGACGGCCAGCGTCGCCGCCAGCCCGGCGATGCTCGCGCCCGCCAGTCGGAACGGCAGCCCTTGGACCGCGCGCAGCGGCCAGAGCAGCAGCGCGAAGGTGGCGCCGATGCTCAGCTTGGCCGCCGGCGAAATCCAGTCGGCCACCGCGAATGCGCGGCCGGGAAGGCTCGACCAATGATCGAGCGGCGGCACGTGCGGCGAAAGCCCCGCGAGCACGACCAGCGTGCTCGTGGCGTAGATCGCCACCGCCCAGCCGACGACGAGGGCCGTGAATGGGCAGACGAGTTGCTTGAGCGTCATCGCGCCACCGGTGGCAAGCCCAGCCGTTCGTGCAGGAACGCGGCGAGGTCCGCCGCGCTCTGCTCGGCGCGCTCCTCCATCGGCACATGGCCGGTCCTGGGGTAGATAATCGTCCTGGCATCGGGGATTTGCCGGCCGAACCACTTGGCCGAACTCGCCGGAATCAGCGAATCATTCGCCCCCCACAGAATCAGCACCGGCATGGCGAGCGCGTGGAGCCGGGCGGGAGTGGCCGGATCGGACGTACCGGCGAAGCGCTCCAGCGTCGCGGTGCGGTTGCCGGGATAGCGCAGCAGCTCCCAATAGCGATCGATCATCGCCGGGGTGACGAGCGATCGATCGTAAAACGCATCGGGCAGGCTGCCGGCGATGAAGGCGCGAGGGGTGATTTCCGCCGCGATCTCGCGCAGCACCGGCGTGCGGGCGACCCGAAAGGCGAACGGAAGCCTGGCGCCCTTGGGCTCGGGCTGACCCGAGGCGTCAACCAGAACCAGCGCCCGAACTCGCTCAGGATGCCAGAGCGCATAATGCCAGGCGACCGACCCGCCCATCGAATTGCCCGCTAGCACGAACTTGGCGAGCTTCAGCTTCAGCCGCAGCCGCTCGACCACATCGGCGAAGGCGCGCGGCCCATAAGCATGGCTGGGGCTGGGGCCGGTAAGGCCGTGGCCGGGAAAGTCGAACCGTATCACCCGATAGGCGCCCTGCAACCGCTGCGCCCAGGGTTCCCAGGTGTGGAGCGAGGCGTTCGAGCCGTGGAGCAGCATCAGCACCGGCGCGTCACGCGGGCCGGTATCGCGCACATGGAGCGTGAGGCCGCCGCCCAGATCAACGAACTGCGAAGGCGCAGGGGCATATTTGGCGCGCATCGCCTTGGGATCGGTGTCGGGGGTGCGGAACCAAAGGAAGGCGACGATCACCACCGCCACGATCAGCCCGAAGCCGATACCGAGAAGCCGCCAGAATCGCCGCATGGTGCTCTCCCTAGCCCGCGTGCTTGTGGGGCTCAACGATTGACCGCTTTGCCCGTGCGCCATTCGTCGATCGCCTCCTGATGTTGGCGCGAGGCTTTCAGGCGCGGCAGATAGCGGATCGGCCGCTTGCTCGCGAAGTGCAGGTCGCCGTTCAGCGAGCCGCGCGCGCCGCAATAGCTTTGGCAGCTGCCCTGGCGATCGTCCCCACGCAGCTTGCCGCCTTGCCGTCGACCGTGGCGTCGGGGAACTGACGGTAATAGAGCCCGGCGAGGCTTACAACGGGATCGATGGCTGGGCCGGCGGCGAGGGCAGGGAGAGCGATTAGCGCGCGCATCGGAATCTCCGGCAGGGATTGCGCGATGGTAAGTTCTTGCGGTGAGCGATCAAGCGCTGAGTAGAGGCTCAGAGAGCGAACCATCCAATCCTCCTCGTGAAGCGGGGAGGATTTAGACGGGGGGCGGGCCCATCCTCACCCCTGCTCGGCGAGCCACGCCTCCAGCCATTTGATCGTGTAGTCGCCCTGCTGGAACTCGGGATCATCGAGCAGCGCCTGGTGGAGCGGGATCGTTGTCGTCACGCCCTCAACGACGAATTCCTTCAGCGCCCGCCGCAGCCGCTTGAGCGCGCCCTCGCGGCTGTGGCCCCAGACGATCAGCTTGGCGATCATCGAATCATAATAAGGCGGCACCCGATAGCCGGCGTAGAGCCCCGAATCGACGCGCACGTTCATGCCCCCCGGCGCGTGATAAGCCTTCACCAGCCCGGGCGAGGGCGTGAAATTGCGCGGGTCCTCGGCGTTGATCCGGCATTCGATTGCATGGCCGCGAAACTCGACATCCTGTTGGCGCAGCGTCAGTGGATGCCCCTCGGCGATGCGGATTTGCTCGCGCACCAGATCGAGGCCCGTGATCGCTTCGGTAACGGGGTGCTCCACTTGGAGCCGGGTGTTCATCTCGATGAAGTAGAACTCGCCCGCTTCCCACAGGAACTCGATCGTCCCCGCACCGCGATAGCCCATTTCCGCCATCGCGTTGGCGACGATGCCCCCCATCCGGTCGCGCTCGGCGTGGCTGAGCACCGGCGAGGGTGCCTCCTCCAGCACCTTCTGGTGGCGGCGCTGGAGCGAGCAATCGCGCTCGCCCAGGTGAATCGCATTACCCTGGCCGTCGCCGAACACCTGGAATTCGATGTGGCGCGGATTGCCCAGGTATTTTTCCATGTAAACGGTCGCGTCGCCGAAGGCGGCCTTGGCCTCGTTGCCGGCCTGCGCCATCAGCGTTTCCAGCTGGTCCTCGCTCGAGACGACTTTCATCCCGCGCCCGCCGCCGCCCGAGGCGGCCTTGATCAGCACCGGGTAGCCGACACGGGCGGCGATCGCCTTGGCTTCGTCGAGGCTCCCGATCGCTCCGTCCGAGCCCGGCACCAGCGGCAGGCCGAGCGCGCCGGCGGTGCGCTTGGCCTCCACCTTGTCGCCCATCGTGCGGATATGTTCGGGCTTGGGGCCGACAAAGATGATGTCATGCGCCTCGACGATCTCGGCGAAGCGGGCATTCTCGCTCAGAAAGCCATAGCCGGGATGGATCGCGTCGGCGCCTGAGATTTCGGCGGCGGAGATGATCGCGGGGATGTTGAGATAGCTCTCGGTGGCGCTCGCCGGGCCGATGCAGATCGCCTGATCAGCGAGGCGGACGTGCATGGCGTCGGCATCGGCGGTCGAATGCACCGCGACCGTCTCGATCCCCATTTCATGGCAGGCGCGGTGGATGCGCAGCGCGATCTCGCCGCGATTGGCGATCAGAAGCTTCTTGATCTGCGCCATCACTCGATCACGATCAGCGGCTGGTCGAACTCGACCGGAAGGCCATTGTCGACCAGCACCGCGGTGACGGTGCCCGCGCGCGGCGCGGCGATCGGGTTCATCACCTTCATCGCCTCGATGATCAGCAGCGTATCGCCCGCCGCGACCTTCTGCCCGGCCGCGACGAACGGCGCGGCGCCCGGTTCGGGCGAGAGATAGACCGTGCCGACCATCGGCGACTTAACCGCGCCCGCCGCCGGCGCCGCAGTATCGGCGAGCAGCGGGGCGGAAGGTGCTGGGGCGGCCGGCGCCGGGGCCATGACCGGCGGTGCGTAGCTCGCCGGCAGCGGCGCTGCGACCGTCACCGCGCGGGCGACGCGCACCCGGCGCTCGCCGTCTTCCACTTCGATCTCGGTCAGCTGGGTTTCGTCGAGCACCGCCGCCAATTGGCGGACCAGCTCGACATCGATGCGCATTTCGTCGCGCGGGGCGGGCTCGTCTTGGTGGGTTTCGGCCATGGTTAATCCCTGTTGCGCCGGCTTCTGTGTCAGAGCCGGACCGCCGCTTCAAGCGCGAGCAGATAGGAATGCGCACCGAAGCCGGCAATCGTCCCGCGCGCGACCGGGCCGACGTAGCTGGTGTGGCGGAAGGCTTCGCGCGCTTGCGGGTTCGATAAATGCACCTCGATCACCGGAGTTACGACCGCCTTCACCGCGTCGTGCAACGCCACCGACGTGTGAGTGAAGCCGCCGGGGTTGAGCAACACCGCCTTTGCCCCCACCGCCTGTGCCTCGTGCAGCCAGTCGATTAGATGCCCTTCATGGTTCGATTGGCGCAGATCGACGCTGACGCCGAGTTCGCGCGCACGGTCTTCAAGTTGAGTCGCGATCTCGTCGAGCGTCGCCCCCCCGTAGATTTGCGGTTCGCGCGTGCCCAAAAGATTGAGGTTGGCCCCGTTGAGCACATAAATCACGCTCATTTCAATGCTCTCCCGGCAAAGCGCCTGTCTAGGCGAAGCGCACGGCGGCGCGAAGCCCGGATTTTCAGCAACGTGCCATTAACGCCTCGCTGTCACAGCGGAGGGAGACACCAACCGGGAGACATACATGTTCAGCTTCGTCCTCGCGCTTGCCGCCGCCGCCCCAGCCGCCCCCGTCGCCGATCAGGCGATCAAGCCCGATCAGGTTGGCGCGACCGTGATCGAACTGTCGATCACCGCGACCGGCAAGGTCGACAAGTGCAAGGCCGTCGTTTCCAGCGGCGACACCAAGCTCGACGACAAGGCCTGCAAGCTGTTCCTCGAAACCGAATATCAGCCGAGCAAGGACGCCGCCGGCAAGCCGGTCGCGAGCGTCGAGCGGATCAGCCTCGCCTGGGCGCAAGACTAAGCTTTGCTGGGGCCGGCATGCCCCTCCCCAGCGGTGAGAGGGGCATGCCGGCGCGGTAAAACGCCATTTTGGTTTGAAGCCCGCCGCGGCACGCCCTAGATCGCGCGCCATGGACCAACATGTCGATGGCACGATCAGCCTAACCATCAATGGCGAGCATCGCCGCGTCCGCGCAGGGCTCAGCCTCGCCGAACTGGCGCAGGAATTGGGCCTAGTGCCCGAAAAAGTCGCGGTCGAACGCAATTTGGAAGTCGTGCCTCGTTCCACCCTGGGCACAGTGCGCGTGATCGATGGCGACGAGATCGAGATCGTCCATTTCGTCGGCGGCGGCGATCATGCCGCGCCGATCGCCGAGGATGGCTGGAGCGTCGCCGGCCACCATTTTCGCTCGCGGCTGATCGTCGGCACCGGCAAGTACAAGGATTTCGCCGAGAACGCGGCCGCCGTCGAAGCTTCCGGCGCCGAGATCGTGACCGTCGCGGTGCGGCGGGTGAATGTTAGCGACCCCAAGGCGCCGATGCTCACCGATTTCATCGATCCGAAGAAGATTACTTATTTGCCGAACACCGCCGGCTGCTTCACCGCCGAGGACGCGATCCGCACACTGCGGCTGGCGCGCGAGGCGGGTGGCTGGGAATTGGTAAAGCTGGAAGTGCTGGGCGAGGCGAAGACGCTCTACCCCGATATGGTCGAAACGCTGCGTGCGACCGAGATTCTGGCCAAGGAAGGCTTCAAGCCGATGGTCTATTGCGTCGACGATCCCATCGCCGCCAGGCGGCTGGAGGATGCTGGCGCGGTCGCGATCATGCCCTTGGGCGCTCCGATCGGCTCGGGGCTTGGCATCCAGAACCGCGTGACGATCCGGCTGATCGTGGAAGGCGCGAAGGTGCCGGTGCTGGTCGACGCGGGCGTCGGCACCGCGTCCGACGCGGCGGTCGCGATGGAGCTGGGCTGCGACGGGGTGCTGATGAACACCGCCATCGCCGAGGCGCGCGATCCGGTACGGATGGCGCGGGCGATGCGCCATGCGGTCGAGGCGGGGCGGCTCGCTTATCTTGCGGGGCGCATGGGGCAACGTCGCTATGCCGATCCGTCGAGCCCGCTAGCGGGTTTGATCTAGCCACGGCGGCGGCCGCTTTCCGCCGCGGCCTTCGCGCTCTATAGCTGTTCGTCGGGCGGCGTTGACATGGAGCGAAACATGCGTCGATTCGCCGCCTCCCTAGCCTTCACCCTGTTGGTCGCCGGTTGTGGCGAGGCGCCGACGGCTACCCCGAAACCAACCGCCGCTGAGGGGCCCGCCACGACGCCCGGCCAACCGAGCGACGTCACGCTGAAGGCCGCCGATGGCGCCCGCGTCTTCGCGCGCTACTACCCGGCCGAGCACCCCAAGGCGTTGCTGCTCCTTTTCCACCAGGCGGGATCGAGCAAGGACGAATATGCGCCGATCGCCCCCAGCCTCGTCGCCGACGGCTATAGCGCGCTCGCGGTCGATGCCCGCGCGGGGGGCGACCTGTTTGGGCCGAACCAGACGGTGCAGGCGCTCGGCAAGTCGGCCGACTATGCCGCAGCGCGCCAAGATCTGCAGGCGGCGATCGACTGGGCGCAGGACAAGAAATTGCCGATCTTCCTGTGGGGTAGCAGCTATTCCTCCGCGCTCGTCTTCCCGCTGGCGGCGGCGAACAAGGGCAAGATCGCCGGCGTGCTCGCCTTTTCGCCCAACGAGTATCTGGGCGACGCCGATCCGGTGAAAACCGCCGCCGGGCAGATCGACGTGCCGGTGTTCATCACCGCCGCCAACGATGCCGAGGAGTTGGACGGCGCGCAGGCGATCGCATCGCGGATGGCCGCCGATCGTACGACTTTCTACAAGCCGCGGGCGGGCGTCCACGGCGCCTCGACACTGCGCGAGGACCGCAACCCCAAAGGCTGGCGCGCGAATTTCGCCGCGGTCGAAGCTTGGTTGAAGAAGGTGGTTTCATAACGGAACCGCCGACGCGCTCGCCCGTTCGCTTCGTGGAAAGGAGAACTTCCATGGGTGAATTGGGCGACAAGATCAAAGGTAATATCAACGAGGCCATTGGCAAGGCGAAGCAGATGAGCGACGATCCTGAAACCAAGGCCGATGGCGCCGCTCAGGAAGCCAAGGGCAAGGGTGAGCAGGTGAAGGGCAAGGTGAAGGGTCTGCTTGGCGACGATATCTAAGTCGACTTCTGAGTCCGACACCTTATCACGCCGTCATCCCGGCCTCGGCGTCGGGGTGGCGGTTTTTTATTTGATACTCAACTGGTCAAACCGCGATTGTGGCTTTGGCTCGGAACGGTTGCCAGGCGGCCTCTTCACGCTTGCGGGCGAGATAGGTGTCGAGCCCGATCTGCGCGCCGATCAGCATGTAGACGAAGGGCTGGAACGCGATCCCCACGAATGCGCCACCGAGCAGGTAGATCAGGTGCGCCATCTGTAGCCCGCTCGCGAGTTGGCCGGCCCATAGCGTCTCCTCCGCCCCGCGTAGATAGCGCCAGCGCAGCACCTCCATCCTCACCACGCCGATCAGGTTCAGGAGCAGCCAAAGCGCGAGCCCGGGATAACCCTGCTCGCCGAGCATCTCGAAATAGCTGCTATGATAGGCGCGCGACTTGTCGACCTCGAGCGCGCGCTTGATCACCTGGTTGTTCTTGTCGCCCTCCACGACGATGATGTCGTAGCGGACATGGTTGCCGCGATACGCCTCGAACCCGCCGCCGAAGGGATGAGTTTTGGCGTAATCGATCGTCCACTGCCACACGGCCACACGGGTGGAGGCCGAACTGTCGCCCTTGTAGGTGCGGATCGTATCCATCCGCGCGAGAAAGCTGGGCGGCAGGAACGGATAGGCCACCACCGGCGCCGCCGCCATCAAGGCGAGATACAGGAACCGACGCTTGGCATCGCGCAGCAACAGCAGCGCGAGCAAACCGATGCACAGCAGCCCGGTGCGCGCGGAAGTGCCGACCGGGATCAGCAGGCAGGCGAAGACCAGCGCGTAGCAGAAAATCTTCACCCGCCAGTCGGGCTTGAAGATCGTGCCGTGGCGGGTGAACCACAGGATCAGCGGGATGATGCAGATCGCGACGGTCGAGATGATCGACCCTTCGTAGAGCCCCGAATTGTTCGAGACCATCAGGTTCAACTCGCCATAGCCGCCGCCCGAGGCCAGGGTCTTGATCCCGCCGACGATGACGATCGAACTCGCCGACAGGATCATGAACAGCAGCAGCGCCTCGATGCGGAGCTTGGTGCGCAGCGTCAGCGGCAGGAAGATCGCGAAGGCGAGTGCTTTCCACACCCATTCCCATTTGCCGATCGCGTCGATCGGGAAATCAGCGGTGAGCGTCGTTGCGCCGCAATAGATGAGCAGCAGCAGGATCAGCCCCTGGCGCGGCGCGAGGCGAACGTCGCGCTTGTCATCGAACAACAGCCAACTGCCCACCGCCAAGGCGACCGCGATCAGCGAGATCGGCACCGAATTGAGCAGCAAATAGGTCAATCGCTGCGGCGAAACGATGTCGATATAGACATAAGTGAGCACGAACAGGAACGGGCGGCGAAAGCCGAGCCCGAACAGCGCGCCCAGAAAGGCGATGAAGGCAAGATCACGCACCCTCGGCGTCCCGCTGTTTGCGGTCGCGGCGGGAGGGCTCGCGGTCCAGATCGCGACGGCGGAGCAGCAGGATCGCGGCGAGCAGCATCAGCCCGTGCGACAGGCCAAGCGCGAAATTGTCGATCATCTGGCCGCTCCCTTCGCGGAGAAGGTGTAAAGCGCCCATGTTATCGCCGCGTTAAACACGCGCGTGGCAGGACGACGCCATGCGTATCCTGCACTTGCTCGATCACGGCCTACCGCTGCACAGCGGCTATACGTTCCGCACCCGTGCGATCCTGAAGGCGATGCAGGCGCGTGGCTGGACGGTGGCGGCGGTAACGAGCGCGCGCCAAGGCGAAAGCGCGGCCCCGTTCGAGACGATCGACGGCATCGATTTCTACCGCACCACGCCGCCGCCGCGGCGACCGAGCCCGCTCGGCGAATGGCAGGAAGTCGCGGCGCTCACCGCGCGCGGGGCAGAGGCGATCGAGGCGTTCCGCCCCGACATTATCCACGCCCATTCGCCGGTGCTGACGGCGCTGGCGGGCCTGCGCCTGCGCCGCCGGTTCGGGCTGCCGCTCGTCTATGAAATCCGCGCCTTTTGGGAGGATGCCCGCGTCGGCAACGGCCAGAGGCGCGAGGGATCGCTCCACTATCGCCTCACCCGCGCGCTTGAAAGCCATGCGGTGCGCCGCGCCGATGCGGTCGCCGTGATCTGCGAAGGGCTGCGCGGCGACCTGATCGCGCGGGGCGCGGCACCGGAGAAGATCATCGTCTCGCCCAACGGAGTCGATCTGTCGCTGTTCGGCGCCCCGCCGCCGCCCGATACGGCGCTCGCCGCCGAGTTGGACCTGATTGGCGCCGAGACGATTGGTTTCATCGGTAGCTTCTATGATTATGAAGGGCTCGACGATCTGATCGCGGCGATGCCCGCGCTGGTTGCGCGGCGGCCCCAGGCGCGGCTGCTGCTGGTGGGGGGCGGGCCGATGGAGGTGGCGCTTCGCGCGCAGGCGGTGGCATCGGCGGCGGCGCACGCGATCCGCTTGGTCGGCCGGGTGCCGCACAGCGCGGTCGAGCGTTACTATGCGCTGATCGACGTGCTCGCCTATCCGCGCAAGAAGATGCGCCTCACCGATCTCGTCACCCCCTTGAAGCCGCTGGAGGCGATGGCGCAGCGACGCCTCGTCGCCGCGTCCGACGTCGGCGGCCACCGCGAGCTGATCGCCAATGGCGTGACGGGCACGCTGTTTCCGCCCGACGATCCGGCGGCGATGGCGACGGCGCTCGCGGACCTGCTCGCTGATCGCGCCAATTGGCCCGCGCGACGCGACGCGGGGCGCGATTTCGTTGAAAATGAGCGTAATTGGGCGGTAAACGTCGGGCGTTACGCGCCAATTTACCAAAAGCTAAGCGATCGGCGCGATAGGATAGGCGCATGGAAGGGTTTCTCCGCCGCCAACGCCTGAGTTTCGCGCTCGCCCCCGCCGCGGGCCTGGCGCTTGGCGTGCTGACCGCCGCGACGTTCCTGCTGCTGCCGCTCGATCGGCTCGAAGGGCTGGTGCTGGCGAGCGGTATCCCGGCGGTGATCGCCGCCGCCGAGCCGCCACTAGGCTTCACCGCCCGGCTCGCCATCGCCTTGTTCTCGGGCGTGTTCCTGGGCGGGGTGCTGTGGTTCGCGCTGTTCCTAGCGTTTGGCGGGCGCACGCTCGCCTTTGGGCCGGAAGAGGAGCTGGTTGATCCGACCATCCCGGTGCTGCGCCGCGCCGACGCCCATCCCGACGCGCCGCCACGCGCGCCGTTGCTCGCCACGCGCGAACTTGGCACGCCATTCCTCGAGGTCCGCGCCAAGGCCGCCGAGGTCGCGCCGCCGCCGGTTGAACGGCCGCTACCCGCCGATCTCGATATGCCGCTATCGGCTTATGATCCGGGCGCGTTCGCCAGCGTGCGGCCGTTCGGCCCGGGCGAGCGGATCGCGACCTTCGATCTTCCCGTCCCTACGCCCAGCGTGCCGGCCCCGGCGCGCGATCCCGCGCCGCGCGATACCGAAGCGACAATCAGCGCGCTGCTGGAGCGGCTCGAGCGTGGCGTGGTCGATCGCCAACAGCGCGCCGATCGGTTCGATGCGACGCTGACGACGCTGCGCAAGCTCGCCCCGCGCGGCTGAGCGGCTACCAGCTCCGCCAGATCGTGTAAGCGCTCGTCGCCGTCAGCAGCAGGCCGACCAGCGCCATCAGTGGCCTTGCCGGCACCCGCTTGGCGAGCACACCCCCCAGCGGTGCGGCGAGCAGCCCGCCAATCAGCACCCCGATCGCCGCCAGCGTGAACGCCGCCGGCCCCATCGTCACCAGGAAGGTCGCCGAGATTGTCGCCGTCAGGAAGAATTCGGCGGTGTTGACGGTGCCAATCGTCCGCCGTGGGTCCGCGCCCTGCAGCAGCAGGTTGGAGGTCACCACCGGCCCCCAGCCGCCCCCGCCCGCCGCGTCGAGGAAGCCGCCGACCAGACCCAGCGGCGCGATCACGCGTGGCGCGCGCGGCTCCGGCGTGCCTTGCCAGGCGCGGAACAGCAGATACAGCCCGATCGCCGCGAGATAGGCCATCACGAACGGCCGTGCGACCGAGGCGTCGATGCTCACCAGCAGCCCCGCGCCCAGCACGCCGCCCAGGATGCCAGGCAGGACCAGCCGGCGCAGCAGCCGCCAGTCGACATTGCGGTGAGCGATATGGCTTGCGCCCGAGGCGGCGGTAGTGAACGCCTCCACCGCATGGATGCTGGCCGAAGCGGCGGCGGGGGACACACCAAGCAGGCTTACCATCAGGGTAGAGTTGATCAGCCCGAACGCCATGCCGAGCGCGCCATCGACCAACTGCGCCAGAAACCCCACGGCGACGAACGGCAGCACCTGATCCCACGCAAACCCTGCCATCGCCGCATCCTGCCCGCGCCTGCCGCCACGTTAAGGCACGAAAGGTTGGGAGACGGCAAGCAATGCTTGGGGGCTGGCTGGCTTATGGAAGTCGCGCGCTCAATCGCCTAGATAAGCGGCCAGAGCGTTGAAAGGGGTAGTGCATGTTCCGGCGGCTGATCGCCTATCTCGACTCGATCAAGGCGCGCGATCCGGCGCCGCGATCGCGTTGGGAGATCCTGTTATATCCCGGCGTCCACACGCTTGGCTGGCACCGGCTGGCGCACGCGCTGTTCCGCGCCCGGCTGTTCTTCCTTGCCCGCGCGGTGAACCACCTATCGCGCTTCCTGACGACGATCGACATCCACCCGGGCGCCGCGATCGGGCGGAACGTCTTCATCGACCACGGCTTCACCGTGATCGGCGAAACCGCCGAAATCGGGGATAATGTGACGATCTACCAGTGCGTGACCTTGGGCGGCACCAGCCCCGATGACGGCGTGGCCGGCAAGCGCCACCCGACCTTGTCGGACGGGGTGATCATCGGTTCGGGCGCGCAGGTGCTCGGCCCGATCGTGGTTGGCCCCGGTGCGCGGGTCGGTGCCAATGCGGTGGTTACCAAGGACGTACCCGCCGGCGCGGTGATGGTCGGCATTCCCGCGCGCCCAACGATGATCGAGGGCGGCAAGAGCGAGAAGCGCTTCGTGCCTTATGGCACGCCGTGCAGCGACATGTTCGATCCCGAAACGCAGAAGATTGAGCTGTTGCGCTGCGAGCTGGAGCAGCTGAAGGCGCAGGTCGCGCAATTGCTCGCCGATCAATCGGGCGGCGATGGTCCGAAGGCGCTCAGCGACCGGCATTGATGGGGAGAGTAACGCCCTTTCCGGTGCCGGCGCGCGGCGGCCAGATCGGTTTCGAGCGCGCCGAGCTGATGCGCATCCTTGATCTTTATGGCCGGATGGTCGCTGCCGGCCAGTGGCGCGATTACGCGATCGAGCTGGGACGCGACGCGGCGGTGTTCGCCGCCTTCCGCCGCGCCGCCGAACGCCCCGAGTTCCGGATCGAAAAACGCCCGGCCTTGCGCCAGCGCCAGGGGCAATGGGCGCTGATCGGCGAGGGCGGCGCGGTGCTGAAGCGCGGGCATGAACTCGGTCCGGTCCTTGCCCCGGTCGAACGGCGGCTGCTCAAGCTGGTGGCGGAGTAGGGACGGCATCCTTCGCAGCGTTAAGCCCTTCCCCCTGAAGGGGAGGAGGGGCAGGTCGATCACGCCGGCACCACCACCTGCACCGGCGGCAGCCGCCGCTCCAGCCCGCCGAGCAGCGCCACGACCCGCGCGCGCATGGCGTGCCAGAACACCGAGAGCAGCAGCAGCGCGCTGCCGATCACCAGCGCGGTGAGCGCGGCCGAAAGCTCGATCGCGCCCGCCTGGCGGAATAGCGCGGTCATGGCGTAGAGCACATAGACCAGGCTCGATACCAGCAGCGCGCGCCGGTCGACCGCCAGCGCGACGAAGGCGAAGAGCAGGTACAGCCCCAGGACGAGCAGCGCCTGACCCATGCCGATCTCCTGCCCGAACACGCCGAGCAGCTGGAACACCGGATGTGCGATCAGGGGTGCGGCGGCGAGGTGGAGCCAGAAGGCGACATCGGCACGGCGCGTGCGGCGCTCGCGGTCCGACATATCCCACCACATCGCGAGCGCGAAGGTCGCCAGCCCGCCGGTGAGCGCGACCGGGTAGAGCAGCCGTTCGGCGTTCGGCATCAGCCAGCCGGCCAGTCCGAGTGCCGCGCCGACGCCGGCGATGGTGCCCGCCGCGACGGTGATCGGCACGCGGAAGCGTCGCCAGTGCAGCCAGGCCGCGCCACCCGCGAGCAGGGCGATGCCCATGCCGACGAGCGCGGCGGTGCTCTGCGGCCAATCGGGCTCTATCCGGGCGATCACCCCGATCGGCACCGCCGCCACCCCCCCGACAAAAGCGAGCAGCAGCAGGATGCTGGGCAGCGCCATGCGCCGGCGGCGGGTGAAGAACTCGGCCGCGCCCCAGCTTGCCGCCGCGACGCCCGCCCCGCCAAGCCAGGGCGCCGCCTGCCAACCAATTTGAGCGATCGCGCCGATCGCTAGCGCCAGCGCGACGCTAACGAAAATGTCGTTGAAGCCGGTGAGCAGCCGGAACTGCTCCTCATCGACCGCGGGGGCGGCGCGCTGTTCCGCGATATAGTTGCGCAGCGCCGCGGCGGCATCGGGGCTGATCACCCCGGCGCCCACCGCAGCTTCGATTTCGCCCTCGCTGTACATCGGCCTGCTCCCACTGTGTTGGGCAGGTATATCACAACTGTGTTAGCGAAGCAATACGGAGGACTCAGCCCCCCTGGAGGTGCTTCAGGATGATCATCGACTGCTCGGCGCCCGAATTGGGAACGATTTCGCCCGCGCGGTCGGTGATCGCCGCCCAGTTGGCGGCGACGCCCTCGGGCGACAGGTCGTCGCCGGTCAGCAGCTTGCCCTGGGTGAGGGTGACGTAGGACGCCTGGAACACCCCCGCGCCCGCGCCGACGATCGCGTTGGCGGGCGCGTCCTCGCTCACCAGATAAAGCGCGGCCGGCACGACCTTTTCGGGGGCGAAAGCGGCGAAGGCCTCGGCGGGGAACAGATCCTCGGTCATCCGCGTGCCCGCGACCGGGGCAATCGTGTTGACGCGGACGTTATACTTCGCGCCTTCCAGATACAGCGTCTTGGTAAGGCCCGCGAGGCCGAGCTTGGCAGCGCCGTAATTGGCCTGGCCGAAATTGCCGAACAGCCCGGTCGAGCTCGCGGTCATCAGGATGCGGCCATAGGCCTGGTCGCGCATCGTATCCCACACCGCCTTGGTGCAGTTGGCCGAGCCGTTCAGATGCACGTCGACCACGAAGTGGAAATCGGCGGGCTCCATCTTGGTGAAGCTCTTGTCGCGGAGCACGCCCGCATTGTTGATCAGGATGTGGACGCCGCCCCAGCGCTCCTTGGCATTGGCGACCATCTCGACCATCTGGTCATAGTCGGTCACTGAACCGCCGTTGGACATCGCTTCGCCGCCGAGCGCCTCGATCTCCTCGACCACTTTCAACGCCGCGTCCGATTGGCCGGTGCCGTCGCGCGCGCCACCAAGGTCGTTCACCACCACTTTAGCGCCGCGCCGCGCTAGTTCGAGCGCATAAGCACGCCCGAGCCCGCCGCCGGCGCCGGTGACGATGGCGACGCGGTTGTCGAAACGAATGGTCATGGCGATCCTCCAAGAATTGGCTGGCGCCGTTCCTAGAGGATCATCACGCGAGAGCAAGGGGAGGGGCGGTGCGCGGCCAACCGCCGCTAATCCCCTCCCCAGGGGCAACCGCTATCGCCGCTTGCGGCGGCGCTCGCCGGTCGCGGCGCTGCCGGGTTCGCGGCACTTGTCATACTGGCCCTGCTTGCACACCGGATAGCTGTCGAGCGGGGCAGGGGCGGGGAAGGCCTGCGCGGGCGGCGGTGCCGGCACGAACTGGATCTGCGCGCCGGGCTGCGGCGTGCCCTGCATGGCCGGCTGGGACGGCGCGAGACCGCCCCCGAGCTGCGCGGCGGCGTTGTTGCCCTGCGCGGCACGGGCCCGGCGTGCGCGCGGACCGTCCGAGGGTGCGCTGGAAGTGGACAAAGTGGTCGGTTCGGTAGTCTGGCTCGACTGGCCGGTCTGGTCAGCCTGGCCCGCGCCCATCTGCCCTTGTTGCTCGGGCGGCGGGGTCTGCTGGCCGGCGGTCTGGGCCAGCGCGGGGGTGGCGATCAGCGCGATCGCGGCGGCGATGATCTTCATGGGGCAAGCCTCCTGTAGCCCACGCGCCCCAGCGGCGCGCTCGCGCGCAATAACGCCCGCGCGCTGCGCTGGGTCCGTCGCGCCGGCTTCAGGTCCCCGCGTCCAGCGCATAGCCCGCCGAGCGGACCGTGCGGATGATGTCGGGACGGTCGCCCACGTTGATCGCCTTGCGCAGCCGGCGGATATGCACGTCGACGGTGCGGCTCTCGATGTCGCTGTCGTGCCCCCACACCGCGTCGAGCAGGCGCTCGCGGCTGAATACCCAGCCCGGATGTTCCAGGAAGTGCTTGAGAAGGCGGAACTCCGTGGGGCCGAGGGGGATCACCTCGCCGCCCCGACGGACCTTATGGCCGACCGTGTCCATCTCGATATCGGCATAAGTGAGCTGCTCGCCGGCGAGTGCGGGGCGCACCCGGCGCAGCACCGCGCCGACCCTCGCGACCAACTCGCGCGGGGAGAAGGGCTTGGTGACATAATCATCCGCCCCGGTTTCCAGCCCGCGCACCCGGTCTTCCTCTTCGCCGCGCGCGGTGAGCATGATGATCGGGACATTGGCAGTTTCGGGCATTCGACGAAGCCGGCGGCAGACCTCGATCCCCGACAGCCCCTCCACCATCCAGTCGAGCAACACGATGTCGGGGGTCGCCTCCTTCGCCAGCAGCAGCGCCTCCTCGCCATCGGGGGTCTGCTTGACGTCGAAATCCTCGCGCTTGAAGTGCCAGACGAGCAACTCGGCGAGCGAGGCATCGTCCTCCACCAGCAACATTTTCGCGCGTGCCATCCCAGCCTCCCGTCAGACGATCGGTGCGGTGCCGCGCTCGCGCTCGCCCATATGGACGCCCGTCGCGGCGTAATAAACCATCTCGGCCACGTTGGTCGCGTGGTCGCCCACGCGTTCCAGATTCTTGGCGATGAACAGCAGATGCGCGACCTGGCCGATGCTGGCCGGATTCTCCATCATGTAGGTCACGAGAACGCGGAACAGGCTGTTATAGAAATCGTCGAGCGCGCGGTCGCTTTCGCTCACCCGGATCGCCGCGTCGGGATCGCGCGCGGCGAAGGCGTCGAGCACATTGTGCACCATCTGGCTCGCCATATGCGCCATGGCGGGGAGCACCGAGAGCGGCTCGATATCGCCATGATCCTCGATCGCGGCGACCCGACGGGCGATGTTCTTGGCATAATCGCCGATCCGCTCGACCACGCTCGCGATCTTGAGCGCGGCGACCACCTCGCGCAGATCGTCGGCCAGCGGGGCGCGCAGCGCGATGATCTGCACCGCCAGCCGCTCGACCTCCTGCTCGAGTCCGTCGATCCGCCTGTCGCCGGCGACGATCGCCGCCGCGCCCTCCAGATCATGGCGCTGCAGCGCCTGCATCGAGCCGATAATGGCCTGTTCGGCGAGCCCCCCCATCTGCGCGATCAGGCCACGCAGCCGGGTGATGTCGTCGTCGAACGCCTTGACGGTATGCTCCACCGAAACTCCCTTCAGCCGTAGCGGCCGGTGATATAGTCCTTGGTCCGTTCCTGGCGCGGGTTGGTGAAGATGTCGCTGGTCGCGCCATATTCGATCAACTGCCCCAGGTGAAAAAACGCGGTGCGCTGCGAAACGCGCGCCGCCTGCTGCATGTTGTGGGTAACGATCACGACCGCATAGCGGCCCTTGAACTCATGGATCAGTTCCTCGATCTTCGCGGTCGCGATCGGATCGAGCGCCGAGCAGGGTTCGTCCATCAGGATGACTTCGGGGTCGACCGCGATCGCGCGGGCGATGCACAGCCGCTGCTGCTGGCCCCCGGAAAGCGCGGTGCCGCTGTCCGAAAGCCGGTCCTTCACCTCGTCCCACAGCCCGGCGCGGCGCAGTGATTGCTCGACGATCGCGTCCATCTGCGCGCGCCCGGCGGCGAGGCCGTGGATGCGCGGTCCATAGGCCACGTTCTCATAGATACTCTTGGGGAAGGGATTGGGCTTTTGGAACACCATGCCGACGCGCGCGCGCAACTGCACCACGTCCATCTCGGGCGCGAAGATATTCTCGCCGTCGAGCAGAATGTCGCCCGCCACCCGTGCGCTGGGGATGGTGTCGTTCATCCGGTTGAGCGTGCGCAGGAAGGTGGATTTGCCGCAGCCCGACGGGCCGATCAGCGCGGTGACATGATCGAGTTCGACGTCGATCGAGACGTCGTTGATCGCCTGCTTGTCACCATAATGGACGTTGACATGGCGCGCCGTCATCTTCGCGCGGCGGGGGGAGGGGGTCATCACCAGCGGGTCTCGAACTTGTTGCGCAGATAAACGGCAACGCTGTTCATCGCGAGGAGGAAAACCAGGAGCACGATGATCGCCGCGCTCGTCTTCTCGATGAAGGCGCGGTCGATCTCGTCGGACCAGAGGAAAATCTGCACCGGCAGCACCGTGGCGGGATCGGTGAGCTTGTCGGGCGGGGTGGCGATGAAGGCGCGCATCCCGATCATCAGCAGCGGCGCGGTCTCGCCGAGCGCGCGGGCCATGCCGATGATCGTGCCGGTGAGGATGCCGGGCAGCGCGAGCGGCAAAACATGGTGGAACACCACCTGGATCGGGCTTGCGCCCACCCCCAGCGCCGCATCCCGGATCGAGGGCGGCACGCCGCGGATGGCGTTGCGTCCGGCGATCACGATCACCGGCATCGTCATCAGGGCAAGCGTCATCCCGCCGACGATCGAGGCCGAGCGCGGCAGATCGAACAGGTTGAGGAACACTGCCAGTCCCAGCAGCCCGAAGATGATCGAGGGCACCGCCGCCAGATTGTTGATCGACACCTCGATGAAGTCGGTCAGCGCGTTGCGGGGGGCGTATTCCTCCAGATACAAGGCGGCGAGCACGCCCACCGGGAAGGCGAGCAGCAGCGTGACCGCCATGGTGAACAGCGATCCCTTCAGCGCGCCCCAGATGCCGGCCTGCACCGGATCGGTCGAGTCTGAGCCGAACAGGAAGGGCAGGCTCACCCCCGTCTCGACTCGGCCTTGGGCGCGGAGTTGGTCGATCAGCGCGCGGTCGGCGGGGGCGCCGCGGCCCTTCGCCGCCTGGTCAAGGGCGGCGGCGGCGGGGATCGCGATCAGCGCGCGGCGCGAAAGCAGGCCCGGATCGCGCTTCAGCGCGTCGCGCAGCACGGTCCAGCCGCTGTCCGCGATCATCGCCGCGCCGCGCTCGCCATAGGCCTCGGTGGCCGCGCTTGTGGCAAGCTCGGGCAGTCCCGCGCCCGCCAAAGCCAGTTCCGCGCCCGGCCCGCGCAGCCTCGCGCCATCGAGGGGCAGCGCCGCGCGCGCAAAATCCACTGGAATGACGAGTCGTGTTTGCACGAAGCCCTGCGCGCCGTTCATCACCATGTTGGCGAGCAGGAACGCCAGGAACCCGGCCGAGGCGACCACCGCCAACAGCCCGAGCAGGCGGAAGCGCCGCTCGGCCGCGTAGCGCCGCTTCACCCGTCGCGCCATCGCCGGCGCGCGCCAATCGGTGCGGGGGGCGGGGTTATTCATAAGCTTCCCGGTAGCGCTTCACGACCGTGAGCGCGACGATGTTGAGCAGCAGGGTGATCACGAACAGGGTGAGGCCCAGCGCGAAGGCGGCGAGCGTCTTGGGGCTGTCGAACTCGGCCTCGCCGGTCAGCAGGTCGACGATCTGCTTGGTGACCGTGGTCGCGCTCTGGAACGGGTTGAGGCTGATCGTCGCGGCGCCCGAGGCGGCCATCACCACGATCATCGTCTCGCCGATCGCGCGGCTCACCGCGAGCAGCACCCCGCCGACCACGCCGGGCAGCGCGGCGGGGATCAGCACCCGGCTGATGGTTTCCGAAACCGTCGCACCCATCGCCAGCGATCCGTCGCGCATTGATTGCGGCACCGCGGCGATCGAATCATCGGCCATCGAGGAAACGAAGGGAATGATCATCACCCCCATCACCACCCCCGCCGCGAGCGCGCTTTCCGAGCTGGCGAAGCGAAAGCCGAGCGCGACCGCCAGATCGCGCACCGCCGGCGCCACGGTCAAGGCGGCGAAATAGCCATAGACTACCGTGGGCACGCCGGCGAGGATCTCCAGGATCGGCTTCATCCAGCGCCGCACCGCCGGCTCCGCATATTGCGAGAGATAGACGGCGCTCATCAGCCCCAGCGGGATCGCGACCACCATCGCGATCACCGCGCCGATGAAAAAGGTGCCCCAGAACAGCGGCACCGCGCCCAGCGCGCGGCCGGGATGGGCGGGGTCGATCACCTGCGGCGCCCAGTGGGTGCCGAACAGAAACTCGGTGATCGGCACCATCTGGAAGAAGCGCGCCGATTCGAACAGCAGCGAGCCGACAATGCCGAGCGTCGTCAGCACCGCGATGAGCGAGGCGGCGAGCAGCCCCGCCATCACCACCCGCTCGATCCGGGTGCGCGCGCTGAAGTCGGGCTTCACCCGCAGATAAGCGAAGGCGCCGGTCGCCAGCGTCAGCACCAGCGCGAGCGCGGTCGCGATCCAGTCATAGCGCGCCTGCACCGCAGCATAAGCGGGGGCGAGCCGCAGCGCGAGCGGGTTCGCCCCGGCGATCGCCTGCCCCTGCGCGATGGCGCGCGCCTGACCGAGCACCGCGCCGCGCTCGAACCCCGGCGGCGGCAGATCATGCGCGAGCGGCGAGGCGATCACCATGTCGGTCACCAGCCCTGGCGTCACGCTCGACCAGACGATCAGGAACAGCAGGGCCGGCAGCAGCGTCCACAGCGCCACATAGGTCGCGTGGTGCGACGGCAGCGAGCTGAAGCGCCGGCTCGATCCCCGCCGGAACGCGACCGCGCGCACGCGCGCGGTGAGCGCGCCGATCAGGGCGAGGCCGGTCACCAGGAACAGAAGGGCGAAAGTCGACAAAGGCAATCCGTATCAGCAAATAAGCGGCGGGAGAGCAGGCCGCCGCCCGCTCTCCCGCGTTCATCTTCAAGGCGGTTCAGTTCAGAGTCGAGCCATCGAGCGTGGTGCCATCCTCGATGATCTTCTTCGACGCCGCGCGCACCGTGGCCGCCCCCGCGATCAGGCCACGGCGCGTGAGCGGCCCGTTCGGATTCCACAGCGTCGCGTACAGCTCGACGAATTTGCGCAGCCCCGGCACCGCGTCGAGATGTGCCTTCTTCACATAGATGAACAAGGGGCGCGATCCCGGATAATGGCCATTGGCGATGGTTTCGTAAGTGGGGGAGACCCCGCCCACCGGCACCCCGACCAAGGTGGTGGGGTTCTGTTCGAGATAGCTGTAGCCGAACACCCCCACCGCATCGGGGTTGGACTGCAGCTTCTGGACGATCAGATTGTCATTCTCGCCGGCATCGACCCAGGGGCCATCGCTGCGGATTTCGTGGCACAGCTTCTTGAACCTGTCCGGCTCCTTTTCGCGCATCTTCAGCGACTCGGGGAAGATCGCCAGGCAGCCGCGCTCCATCAGGATTTCGGCGAAGGCATCGCGCGTGCCGCTGGTGGAGGGCGGGCCATAGACCTGGATCGGAATCGCCGGCAGCGCCGGGTTCACCTCGTTCCACGTTTTGGCGGTGTTCGTCTTGCCCATCGGGTTGGCGGCGAGCGCCAGATAGATGTCCGACGGGTTCAGTCGCAGCTTGGGGCCGTTGGTCGACTCGGCGAGCGAGATGCCGTCGAGGCCGATCTGCACCTCGATCACCCGGTCGACCCCATTGTCGGCGCAGCTTTTGTACTCGCTCGCGGTCAGCCGGCGCGAAGCGTCGAGAATGTCGGGATGCGCCGCGCCCAGCCCCGCGCAGAACAGCTTGGCGCCCGCGCCCGTGCCGCCCTGTTCGACCACCGGCGCCTTGAAAGCGGTATTCTGGGTGCGGAACTGTTCGGCGACCAGGGTGGAGAAGGGATAGACGGTGGACGAGCCGACGATGCGAATCTGGTCGCGCGACCCCGCGCCGCCGCTCGCCGCCTGATCGTTGCACCCCGCCAGCACCGCCAGCCCCAGGGTGATGAACCCGAGCTTCAGCCGCATGACCGTTCTCCCATCCGGAACCCCGCTCGCGGCGCTATCACCCCGAAGCACGCGCCTTTGTGACGTTTATGTTTCCTTTTGATGACGCGGCTTCCGGGGCGGAGGGATTGGCGATTGGCGGCAGCGCGATGCTTGCCGTGGTGCCCTTGCCGACGACGCTGTGCAGATCGAGTCGCCCGCGGTGGCGCTCGACGATGTGCTTGACGATCGACAGGCCGAGCCCGGTGCCGCCCAGGCCCCGGCTGCGCCCGGCGTCGACGCGGTAGAAACGCTCGGTCAGCCGCGGCAGATGTTCGGGCGGGATGCCTTCGCCTTCGTCCGCCACCGTGATCCGCACCATGCCGGTGGTGTCGCGCCACAGCCGGGTGACGACCGGGGTGCCGGCGCGGCCATATTTCATCGCGTTGCCCACCAGATTGTGGAGCAACTGGCTCAGCTGCGCGCGATCCCCCGCGACCGCGGGCACGCCCGCGTCGATCTCGCCGATCAGATTTTCGGTGCGCGGGTCACGCCCGTCGGCGAGTTCGGCATGAACCTCCTCGATCAGCAGCGCGAGATCGACCGGGGTGGCGGGCAGGCGGTATTTGTCCGCCTCGATCCGCGAGAGCGAGATCAGATCCTCGACCAGCCGCTGCATCCGCCGCGCCTCGCCCAGCAGCACGTTCAGGAAGCGCGCGCGCACCTGCGGATCGGCGCCCGCCTTGTCATCCGACAGCGTCTCGACGAACCCCAGGATCGAGGCGAGCGGAGTGCGCAGCTCGTGGCTCGCATTGGCGACGAAATCGACGCGCATCCGCTCGGCCGCGTCGCGCGCGGTCTGGTCGATCAGATGCACCACCCGCCGCCCGTCGCTGAGCGCGGTGAGCCGCATCTCCCAGCGCTGGTCGATCGTGCCGAGTCCGACCAGGCTGACCGGATCGGGGGCGCCGCGGTCGGGGAGCGCCGCCGCGGTCAGCGCCTCGGCGGCGGCGGGGTGGCGGATGGCGAGCCGCGCGTCCTGGCCGATGATGTGCCCGCCGAGCAGCGCGCGCGCGCCGCTGTTCGCCTGCGCGACGCGGCCTTCCTCGATCAGCAGGATCGGCTCGCCGATCGCCTCGAGCAGCTCGCGCACATCGGGTGGTGGCGCGAGCGGTTCGGGGGCGGGGGCCGGGGGAGGTGCGTCCGATTCGCCGGTGCCCGCCGCGGTCAGCACCGCGGCGACGGTGCCGACGAGCATCACCGTCACCCCCTCCACACCGCCGCCGAACATCGTGCCGGCGACGATCGCGACCACCGCCACGCCGAGCGCGACCAGGGTGCGAAGGGTGAAGGGATGCGGCATGGGCGAACAGTCTAGCCTAAATCGGGACGGTGCAAGTCTCGCCCGTGGCTTGCGAAGGTTTCACGATTGTGAAAGGGCTTGTCGCCGACAAGGGTGGGCGATGCAGGACGACGAACAGCCGGGCAAGACCACGCGGCGCGCGCTGATGCTGGGCGCGGTGAGCGCGTCCGCCATCGTCTCGATCCGCCCCGCGCTCGCGCAGACCGCCGCCTCGGTGCTCACCTGCGAGATTCCGGTGCCCGATCCGGCGCGCGCCGGCCAATATATCGCCGCCGATGGCCAGCTGGTGCCGGCGGGGACCGCGGGCGCCTTTCCCGGCGCGGGCACGCCGTTCAAGGGCGAGGATGTGAAGAAGGCGCTCGCTGGGCAGGCCAATCTGCCGGGCACCGATTACGAGCGCAGCCAGGCCTATCTGCAATATATCCGCCGCCTGCAGCAGGGGACGAGCGGCTTCACCTGCTTCGCCTCGCTGCAGATGCCGCGCGGCTGATGTACCGCGCGGCGGCGCCCGCGGCGCTGCGGACGGTGGCGCTCGACGGGTTGGCGCTCGTGTATCACCGCGCCTCGGGCATCACCCATCTGCTGAGCGCGCCCGCGCCCGAAATCCTGGAAACGCTCGCCGAGCCGATGGAGCTGGCGACGCTGCACGCGCGGCTGGGCGAACGGTTCGAGCTGGCGGGCGGGGTGGAGGCGCTCGAGGCGCGGCTCGCCGAGCTGGTCGCTGCGGGGCTGGTCGAGGTGATCGCCGGGTGAGGCACGCGGTCACGCTGCGCGTCGGGCCGGTGCGGTTCCGGGTCGGCGCCGATTGGGCCGCGCCGATCGCGACGCTGCGTGGGCTCTATCGCGATTACCCGGCGCCCGAGGACGGTTTCGCCGATTACAGCGTGCGGCTGGCGGCGCCGCGCCCGTGGCGGCGCTGGCTGCGCCCGGCGGTGACGATCAGCGGCGACTATTGGCTCGCCGATGCCGCGCCCTTGCCGCTCGCCCAGGCGCTGCTGGCGGCGGAAATGGGGATGAACCTGCAACTGGCGCTCGGCGAGCGGCGCTATCTGCTGCTCCACGCCGGCGTCGTCGAGCGCGACGGGCGGGCGCTGATCCTGACCGGCGAGTCGGGCGCGGGCAAATCGACGCTCGCCGCTTTGCTGTCGCTGCGGGGCTGGCGGCTGCTGGGGGACGAGTTCGCGCTGCTGGGGCTGGACGACGGCCTGCTCTGGCCGTTTCCGCGCCCGGTGAGCCTGAAGAACGCGGCGATCGACCTGCTCGCCGCCGAGGTGCCGGCCGCGCGCTGGGGGCCGCTGCTGACCGGCACCCCCAAGGGCAATATCCGCCATCTGCTGCCCGATCCGGCGGCGCTCGCGGCGATGGAGGTGCCCGCGCGCCCGGCGGCGATCCTGTTCCCGCGCTTCGGCGCCGCCGCCGCCCGCCGCCCGGTGCCGGCGAGCGAGGCGTTCGTGCGGCTGACGCAGGCCTCGACCAACTATGTCGCGCTCGGCGAGCGCGGCTTCGCGGCGCTGACCGAGTTGGTGCGGGGTGTGCCGGCGGTCGCGATCGACTATCCCGACACCGCGACCGCGATCGCGCAGGTGGCGGCGCTGGCGGAAGCACTGCCGTTGAACCAAGCCACCGTCCCCGGCGAAGGCCGGGGTCCAGCATCCCGGCCCGCGCCCGCCGGTAGCGCGATGACGAAACCGCCCGCGACTGGGCCCCGGCCTTCGCCGGGGAAGGGTGGCGGCGGGACAATCGCTCCCGACGCCCGCCTGCTCGTCCAGGCGCTGCGCGAGCCCGCCAGCACCGCCCCCCTTACCGGCGCCGACTGGACCGCCTTGCTCGCCACCGCCCGCGCCGAGCAGGTGATCGGCACGCTCGCCCACCGCCTCCACGGCCTCGATCTGCCGCCGCGCGTCGCGACCCTGCTCGCCGCCGCGCGCGCCTCGGCCGAGGAGCAGCGCCGCGCCGCCTTATGGGAAGCGGAGATGGCGCGCCGCGCGCTCGCCCCGCTCGGGGTGCCGGTGGTGCTGCTGAAGGGCACCGCCTTCGTCGCCGCCGGGCTCGCCGGCGGGGTGGGGCGCTCGATCGGCGATCTCGACATCCTCGTGCCCCGCGCCGCGCTCGACCGGGTGGAGGCGGCTTTGCTCGGCGCGGGGTGGGAATGGGTGAAGCCCGATCCCTATGACGACGCCTATTACCGCACCCACATGCACGAGCTGCCGCCGCTGATCCACCAGACCCGCGACCGGATGATCGACGTTCACCACACCATCCTGCCGCTCACCGCGCGGCCGACCCCCGATGCCGAGGCGATGATCGCCGACAGCGTGCCGCTCGGCAACGGGCTGCGCGTGCTCGCCCCCAACGACATGATCTGCCACGCCGCCGCGCACCTGCTCGCCGATGGCGACCTGGCGGGCGGCCTGCGCAACCTGTGGGACATTCACTGCCTGCTCGGCGAGTTCGGCGGCGACGGGCTCGCCGAGCGCGCCGCGCACCATCAGCTGAGCCTGCCGGTCGCGCGCGCGCTGCGGCTGGCGCGGGGGCTGTTTGGCGAGGAACCGGGCGGTGCCTCGCTGTTCAGCGCGCGCCTCACCGCGCGCGATGGCTGGGGCCGGCCGACCCGCCCGCTGCTGCGTTTCGGCTTCTATGTGCGCTCGCACCTGTTGCGGATGCCACCGCTGATGCTCGCCCGGCACCTGCTGGTGAAAGCGCGGCGCTAGAACAAGCCCTGGGAGCCATTGCGCCCGCCGCCCGCCGCGCTACGCTCCGCCCAAGGGAGAGACCTATGCGCCACATCGCCATCATCGGCTCGGGGCCGGCCGGCTATTACACCGCCGAGGCGTGCCAGAAGCAGTTCGGCGAGGGCGTGCGGGTGGACGTGATCGATCAGCTGCCGGTGCCGTACGGCCTGATCCGCTCGGGCGTCGCCCCCGATCACCAATCGATCAAGGGCGTCGCCCGCCGCTATGAGGCGGTGGCGCTGAGCGACACGGTGCGCTTCGTCGGCAATGTCCGGCTGGGGCGCGACGTGAGCCTCGCCGAACTCCACACGCTCTACGACGCGGTGGTGCTGGCGACCGGGGCGCCGGCCGACCGCGCGCTCGGCGTGCCCGGTGACGATCTGCGCGGGGTGTTCGGCTCGGCGGCGTTCGTCGGCTGGTATAATGGCCATCCCGATTTCGAAGCGCTCGATCCACCGCTCGCCGGGGGTGAGGTGGTGGTGATCGGCATGGGCAATGTCGCGCTCGACGTGTCGCGCATCCTCGCCAAGACGCCCGAGGAACTGGCGGGGTCCGACATCGCCAGCCATGCGCTCGCCGCGCTCGAGCGCGCCGGCACGCGCCGCATCACGGTCCTCGGGCGGCGCGGGCCGCACCAGATTGCGATGACGCCCAAGGAACTCGCCGAGCTGGGCGAACTCGCCCGCGCGGTGCCCCGCGTCGATCCCGCCGACCTGCCTCCGTGCGAGGCCGATGCCGCGCTCGAACCCGGGCAGCGCAAATCGGTCGCGCTGCTGCGCGGCTTCGCCGAGGGGCGCGCGGCCAAGCCGATCGAAATCGCCTTCGATTTCTTCGCCGCCCCGCGCGCGATCGAGGGCGCGGGCCGGGTCGAGCGGGTGATCGTCGAGCGCACCCGGCTGGAGGGCGCGGCGGTGGTCGGCACCGGCGAGACCTATGCCATCCCCGCGAGCCTGGTGGTCGCCGCGATCGGCTATCGCACCCCGGCGATCGAGGGCGTGCCCTATGACGCGCGCGCCGGGCGCTTCGCCAATCACGACGGGCGGGTGGCGCCGGGGCTCTACGCGGTCGGCTGGGCGCGGCGCGGGCCGACGGGGACGATCGGCACCAACCGTCCCGACGGCTTCCTGATCGCCGATCACATCGCCGCCGATGTGGCCGAGGACAGCGGCAAGCCGGGCCGCCCGGGGCTCGACGCGCTGCTTTCGGCGCGCGGGGTGGACGTGGTGACGTTCCGCGACTGGAAGCGGATCGAGGCCGCCGAGATCGCCCGCGCCCGCGCCGGCGCCCCGCGCGAGAAGTTCACCAGCATCGCCGCTTTGCTCGCCGCGCTGGCCGACTGATTGCCGCTTGCGCGGGCCCGCGGTGCTGGCTATAGGCCCGCCTCCAAGCTCAAGCCGGACCGCTTCCCGAAGCGCAACGTGGTCCGGACTCCGTCGGGGAGTAGCTCAGCCTGGTAGAGCACTGTCTTCGGGAGGCAGGGGCCGGAGGTTCGAATCCTCTCTCCCCGACCATTTCCAGCCCTTGGCAGCAAAAACAGCCGAAAACCGCGCCTTTTGACCCGAGGCGGGAAATGGTTGCGAATCAAATACGCACAATTGTGCGGTCGATTGTGCCCCCCGCTGTGCCGCGGGAGCTGGAGCAATGGCCGTCTATCGACGCGGCGCCGTCTACTGGTGGCGCCGGAACCTTCCTTTCGGCGATGCCACCCACCGTCCTATAACAATCCGGATCTCACTGAGAACGGCCAGCGTGCAGGAGGCGAAAGCGCGTGCGGCCTATCTCGAACTGGAGCTTTCGACGGTGGCAAGCGCCATGGCAATGAACCTTAGGCCTGACATGACGCAGCAAGATCTGGTCAGCGTCTATACCCTTGCCTACAAGAAAGAGCTCGACCGGATCATCGTCAAGCAAGCCGCCACGCCGATGCTGGCGGAAGGGCATGCGAAAGCCAATCTGATCTATGCGCGCCTCTTCACCGTCTTGGCGGGCTGTGCCCGCCCCCCCGAGCCAAACGAAGAGCTTCGCGCCGAGCTGGTCACCGCCGGGCTCTCCGAGGCAGAAGCCACTGACGTCTACAATAGGCTGGCGCTCCATCGGCGAGACCTTCCGATCACGCCGCAGCAGATCAGCACCTATCTGCGCGAGGCGGGCGTGTACCCCAACGATGTCAACCTGGCCGCCGTCAGCCGGGTCGTGGCAGCCGCTTATCGAAACGCCTGCCTTGAAGCATCCGAGCTCATGGGCAAGCCGATTGCGCCCGGTTCCGTGCCGCCGCTGCCGGGCAACCTGCTCGGTCTGCTCGGGGTCGAGCCGCCGGCCCATGATGCCGCAGCGCAACGCGCGCAGCAGGAAATGCCAGAAGCAGCGCCGATTTTGCCGCCGCCACCGCTCCGCCTTGCCGTCCCTAGCGCAACGCCCGAACTGTCGATTACCAAACTCGCCAAGATCGCCCTAGAGGCGAAGATCGACGACGGTAGCTGGGATCCTGATCGGCGTCGCGACGTCGACGCTGCCGTAAAATTGTTCGTGGCGGCAAATGGCGACATCTCATTCGCTGGCATCTGCCAGCAACACCTGTCGCGAACGGTCGCGCTTTTTGCGCGGTTGCCGACACGCTACGGCTTTGTCCGAAAGGACCCCGTGACGGGCGAGGATACTCAGGAGAGTATCGAAGAGGCGCTGGAGCGGGGGGCGGTGCTTCGTGATGCGTGGGCTCTGGACCCTGTCGTGGCCGAGGCCGACAGGCTCCCGACTGTCGGCTTGGCGGCGGTGACACAGAATAAGCATATGACATGGCTGTCCGCACTTGTGACCTTTGCCGAAACGTCAGGATATCCTCACCCTACAGGTTTGAATTTCAGAGCTATTCGGAAAGGTATCGCCAAAACGGCCAAAAATAGAGCCACTCGACACAGTGCCGGTCGAAAGAAGAATCAGGCTTTGGCTGCTTGGGAGACAGCCGATCTCAGGCGCGCTTTCGAAGCGCCGATCTGGTATGGCTGTGCCGGTCTCTGGGAGCGCTTTAAGCCGGGCGACATGATCTATCACGACGCGTGGTACTGGGCGCCGCTGATCATCGTGCTACATGGCTGCAGATCTGACGAGGGTTGCGGCCTGGCGTTGGACGATATCTTCGATAACGCTGAGGTTCCGTATTTACATTTCAGGGTGAACGCCCTTCGCCGGGTCAAGACCGCTGCATCCGACAGAAAGGTGCCGATCAGCCCGCTGCTCGTGCGGCTTGGTTTTGTCGACTATGTACGTGCAATGCGAGCGCGCGGCCACCGCGCCCTATTCCCCGAGTTCAAACACCCCACGCTGTCGTTTGACCACAACTTTTATGACAAAGTGTTCGAGCCGTGGCGTGCAACGATGTTTCCCAATGGAACTAGCCGTAAGCACGGGCGAAAAGACGTTGATGTGCGGTCGATCCGGTCGCGCTGCATTACGCATCTCGACGATGTGGGCTGTCCCAAGCCTTTGGCTCAAGCGATTGTCGGCCACGAGGTCGGCGACATAACATCGGACATTTATCGCGAAGACCCCGATCTTAAGCTGCTGCTGCCTTGGGTCAGCCGGCTAGTGGAACTCGTTCCGGAGCTTCCGTATTTCTCGCTCTGCCTGCGTCCGGCTGAGTGGCGGCGCTTCGGGGCTCCTCGAGGCCGTCCTCGCGCTGCTTCCAGCGGGCAAGGGCAGGGACCATCCACGCCATGACGTCAGAGCGTATCACATTCCTTCTACCGATGAATTTGGCGGGCGTGGCGCCGGGCCGCGCGCGGCCCGGCGCCCCCGGTTAGGCGGCCTTAGCGAGTTGAGGGAGGGCGAAGGCCTCGCCGCGCTCGAGCTGCTCCTGCTCGAGCTGGAGCAGCCGCCGATAGGCCCGGACGATACCGGCCCGTGCACCCTGGATGCTGCGCGCTGGCGCCTTTGACCGGTGGTTCAGCCGCAGTTGGTCGTCAAACTCGAATGCGCCTGTTCTGAAATTGTCAGGGACGAGGCGCGTGGTTAGGCCATTCGGTGTCGACCATAGCATGCAGTTCTCGATCACGTGGACTTGGGCACCGGCCTGGGCCACCAGTCCGATTTGCGGGATCTGCGGCGTCTCTTTGGTGTGGTGGATCCAGATCACTGGGCGACCGGTTTCGCGGACGCTTTTGGTGAACTGCATGAGCCGCAGTGCGTGCGGCTCGCTGCCGCTTAAAATCAGCTCGACCTTATCGATAAATTCGAGGTGGCGGCCGGGCGCGCCGCCGAGGAGGTGGGCCACGGCGCCCATATAATTGGCGGCGAGCTGCTGATCGCTGAGCTTGGTCATCTTATTTCCTTCCTATTTGAGGCATTTTCCCCACACATCGCAGGGCAATTCACGGGTTGGAAAACGGGAAATCCAAACGGCGCCGTCACGCGCCGCGCAGCTGCGGGCGCAGATCGCCCGAAGCTGGAAACCGTTTTGTTGATCCGAATTGTTGAAGAAAAAAATCTTTTGACGCGCTCAGCGCGCGTTAAAGGATAATTAGCTTTTGGACCTGTAAACTCCGCCTGGGGCGCAGTTCGAGATGCATATCTTTTCCATCTACCAATTGGATCAATTGTCAAATCACTGAAGAGATTGGGCCTGCAGGCCCGCTGCGGGCGGCGCCCGAGGAGGCGGCCGAACCATCCGCCGTCGACGCTCAGCGCCTAGCCAAGGTGGCGGCTATACCAGTCCACCGCGACCGTCCGGGGCCGGACCGCCGGATGGAGTGAGGTGAGCCACGTCGCTTCGTTCGCCATTCGCTCGGGCTCGCCTTCGGTCCACCACGCGCGTTCCAGCGGTGACCAGCGATAGCCGGCGGCTTTCAGCCGATCCTTGAGCTCGAACGGGGCGCGGTCGGCGAACAACCGCGCGGACGGGCGCTTGGCTTTCTGGACCAAATGCGCCGCGATCGCGCGGCCTTCGCTCGCCGGCATCGCCAACAGGCAGAGCAGCGCCCAGGCGTCCGGTCCGGCGCGGTGCGCGTGAGCAACATAGTGGCCCGCCGAGGTGAGCAGGCCCGAGACATTGTTGCCCACGCCGCCCAGACCGTGCGCCGGCCAATCGATTTCGGTCATCGAACAGGCCCATGGATAGCGGAGCCCGGGAAAGCGCTGGCGGAAGAAGCGCAGGTCGAACGCGGCATTGTGCGCGACGATCACGTCCACATTCGCGAGCGCGCGCGCGATTTCGCCCTCGTCGAACTGCTGCCCCGCCAGTTCAGCGTCGGTCAGCCCGGTCAGCGCTTCGATTTCCGGGGTAAGCGGCACGCCGGGATCCTCGAGCCACGACGTCGCGGGCCCGACGTTCACCACATCGCCTGCCGCCGCGCAGATGGTGAGTTTCGCAAGGGCGAGCTCGATCATCTTATGATCGGTGGGATCGAGGCCGGTCGTCTCGGTGTCGAGCACGCCGAGCGTGATCGTCTTCGTGGGAAGGGGCATGCTTCGGCACCAGATCTGCTCGATGGTGGGCAGCGCGCGGAGCACCCGATAGCCACGCGCGCGCTCGAGCTCTTTTGCGAGGCGCTCGGCGGCGGTGTTAGGGTCGAGATGATAATAGGTCATGGCAATGGTTCCTCAACGGCGAGCGAGCGCGGCCGCCGCCGTTCAAAACGGCGGACGCACATGGCTCTGGTGTGTGGGGCAGGTCAGACGGCGCGGAGCAGCGCAGGCGTGCCGGGCTTGAGCCCGATCAGCTCGAGCCACGCATCTTCAGCGACGCGGATTTGGTCGGCATTGGCGAGCCATCGTTTTTGCCGGTCGCGTTGTCGCGCGTTCGGCCGCCAAAAGCGCGCGGTGCACAGCAGATGCGCGTGCGGCGGCGTTACCCAGCCGCCGTCGGCATCTGGTTTGGCATGGATCGACCAGCTCACCACCATACCGCGCTCGACGAGGTTGTCGTAACAATAGCGCTCGACGAGCCAGCGCCACCGCTCGGCCTCGGCGTTGGGCGGCAAATCGGCGACGATATGCGTGGCCGAGATGGCATGCGGGCCTTCGAGCGCGGCCGCCTCGTCGGCTTCACGCCAGATGCGGTTCCCTGTCCTGAGCTCGGCCGGCATGCGTTGTAGCGGGTGACACATACCGGCGGCGATGAGGTCGTTCTTTAAAAGATACTCCTCCGGCACGGGACCAAAGCGGTCCTCACCCGCCAGCCGGTTGATATAAAGCCACGATGCGGTGGCCGTGTAATGGGTCGCATAGGGCCCGCTCGCCGAGCGATCGGCGCGCCCAGCGGCCGAGATTGGCCGCGCATTGAAGGGCGGCCGCCGGCGGATACCGAGTTCACGATCTCGACGCGCTTTTTGAACACTGAGTTTCGACAAAATAAGGTCCTTTCGAATGGGTTGCTCCCGTAATCGGCACACGCCGCGACGCGCGGCGTGCGGAGCCAGGAGGCGGAGGCAAATTTCACTTTTTCCCTCTTCCCCCCTCACTCGCTTGTCCCTTTCCTCATTCGATTTTCGCTCGGGCGCGGCGCTGCGCCGCATCGTGTCTTTCTGCTCAGCCGCATGGGAGTGGCCGCCGCGCGCCCGATGGTTGGCGGCGGCGCGGTGGACGTTTTGGCGGGTGCTCAGAAAGCGGGGACCCGCGCCTCGATATAATGCCGACGTTTATTCCAGGCCTGAGCGGACCCTGCGATCTGTCGTCTCTGGAGAGAAGGACAATTGTCCCTAGGCGCCCGGCCGAAGGCCGTGGCAAGACCAAGGGAGGCTGGGCCGACCGCTCCGAGGCGCTGCAGCGCCGAAAGCACGCGCAGACGTCGTCGGCGGCTGCGCGTGCTCATCGCCCCTGGAACGGGGCGAGCCAAACCCCGGAGCGAAGCGGCGGGGCGCAGTTAATGTGGGCGTTAGCCCACATTAACGGTATTGCGCCTAAAAAATTTCGACCCCCAAATGAGGGGTGGTCGAGGCCTTTCGGGCTCTTTTCCTCTTTAGTCGTCATAAAGGTTGTACCGAAATTCCAGAAATTAGCTATTTTTGGCCTTTCGAGGCGCTCAGCTGGTATTTAATCGACTTTCGGTATATCGTGATTTGGCCTGTTTGACGGGCTGTTTGATTTTTTTCGATTTTCGGTACAAGAGGAAAATGCGGGTCGCGAGAGCTTGTACGATAATTCAGAAAATTTGCCGAAAATGCCCATGAAAAGGCGTAAACGATTGAAAAATATGTGGAATTAATGGAAGGTTCGCGCTGAATTTTGACCCTTCGACGCCGCTTGCGCTGATGCTTAAGGAGCGGGAGAGGCGAACCTTTGGTCCAGGCTCGATCTCGCCTGACGACAGGTTGTACCGTATTTCAGAGGAATTTCCGAAAACGGTCGAAAAAGCCTGTTTGGAGGCATCTGAGGCCGCAGAACCGGGTGCCGATTTCAAATCGCCGAGCTGGTCGAGTTATCGGCGGCCTGAAGTGCCGTTGAAGGGGATTTGTACCGAAAATCTATTAAATTCCCGATTTCGGCCTTCCGATGCGCCTTGCTCGCGTTTAATCGAATTATGGTACATCGGCTATTCGATTTTTCTGATTTTCGGTACAAGATCGAAATTGGGATCGAGAGGGGCTGTACCGAAAATCAAAGAAATCGGCGAAAAGCGCGAGTAGACCAACTAAGACTCTGAAAAACAACCGAACTTTAAAACGGATTGCCCTGGCTTTCGACCCTTCGACATCGCTCGCACCGACGTTCGAAGAGCGGGAAGGGCGAACCCCTGGTCCGGACTCGCTTTCGCCTGCGGACCTCTTGTACCATAATTCAGGTTTTTTTCCATCTTCCCGTTTTATAAGCTTTGTACGGAAATTATAGAAAATTCCTGATTGCCGCTCCTTGCTTGCATTTAATCGAATTTCGGTACATCGTGATTCGGCTGGTTTGATCGGCTGATGATTTTTCGTGATTTTCGGTACAGGATGGAAAACATGGATCGTGAGGAGTTATACCATAATTCGAAAAAGTCGGAGAAAACTCCGAGAAAAAGGGGTAGGGCATCGAAAAACAAAGGAATTTTAAAAAGGTTTGCCTTGGCTTTTGACCCTTCGACATCGCTTGCGCTGATGTTCGAGGAGATGGAAGGGCGAACCCTTGGCCCAGACTCGCTTTCGCCTGCGGACATTTTGTACCGTATTTCCGAGGAAATTAAATTTTCGTTGGAGAAAGCTCGTTTGGCGGTATCTGAGGCTGTCGACTCGGATGCCGATCTCGAGGCGCTTGGCGGGTCGAGGGATCGGCCGCCTGAAGAGCTGTTGGAGGGGGTTTGTACCGAGAATCTGTTAAATAGGCTGGAAGCGCAATTTTATGCGAATGAGCAGATGATTTCGGCCTTTACGGCATATTTGGTACAAATGCTGGTTCAGAGGGAGGGATTGAGGGCGAGATCCCTTTTGGCGAGGCGCCGCCTTTTTGACGAACTATCTGAAACGCCTAGATATATGGCGATTTTTGCCAATCGCCTTTTGGCGTCTGGGGTGACCCGCGCAGAGGTTCAAAATCTTCGAAAATCAAAGGTAGCGGAGGTTGTGAGCATATTAAAGGGAATTTCGGTACAAGACGCTCAGGCGCTTGTGGACGCGGTTCCATATCACGCTGATCTGGCGGACGAGGAGTTTGGCGCCTCGACTGGGTCGACTGCGTCGTCGTACCCTGTTCCGGCGGAAGAGACGCCCGGTTTTGAGAATGTACGGCCTTCGGAAGAGGCTATCTTGTCGCCCGTTGATGCCCCTGGCGACTCGCTTGAGGCGGCTCCGGCGTTGGCTGATGATTCGCTTTCAGCCTCCGAGCCCATGGAGGATGCGGAAACGACTCGGAATGGGGGGACCGATCTCTCGTCGGACTCGGTTGAGGAGCCCGCCGAGGACTCGCAATCGCCAGCGCTTCCCCGTTGGTCATCGATTGATTTGGGGCCGTTGCCCTACCGCATCGTTGAGCGGGTGGCATGCTCCGATGACGATGCGATGGCGCTTCGATACAGGCTTCCCGAGGTCGACATGCTCAAGGATTTGGCGAGTGCCGATATCGAGCTGGAGTGGGCAAATGACACGATGGTCGCGATGGATCCCATGCTCTGCAACATGCTGCTGAGCAATTGGTGTTCGAGAGAAGGAGTCACCTTGTCGAAGGAGGAGCGCTTGCTGTGGTTTTTCCTTCTCGTGGTGCTGCATCGTCCTGACCATGCGGCGCGCCTGATCAAGGAAGGATTCTTCCATGGTATGCTGATGCCCGTGCCGGGAGGCTCGGGCACGAGGGTTCGCCAGCTGATTTCGACGAACCCTTCTGACGAGGTTTTGTCGAGGGGAGTCCGCGTCGTTCCCCAGGAGATTCTGAAGGGCTAGCTCCAACTGGAGGAAAAAACGGGGGTCACGTCACCCGCTGGTCATTCTGGCTGGCAAGACCCACAATACCCGCTCGATCGTCGGCGTCTTGCAGACGCAAGTGCCGGCGCTGTCGGAACGGTTGAGCAGTAGGGGCGGCGCGCTCTACTATTGTGCTTCTCAAGCCAAGGTCGTTCGAAAGAGCTTGCCGCGGCTTGGTACCGATGGCCTTGCGCGGATCGTGGACGAGATGCACGTGCTTGTGGGAGCCAACGCTGAATGACCGACGCTTTCTTCGCCTCCCCCATTCTCAATTCGCCCTATGTGGCGCCGTCGCGCCATTGGGACCTGGACGATGCCGGGCAACCGACCAGCGCGATCGTCGCGCGTCGCCGGCCGAGCGCGCTGGTTTCGCCCATCCCCAAGGCGAAAAAGACCAAGGGCAAGGCCGCCGCGATCGCCGATCTGCTCGCCGATGCCGATGGCGAGGAATATAATCCGACGGAAATCGTCAACGGCATCCGCTCGGCGCTCGAAAGCTGGCGGCGGCTGCCCGAGAGCCAGTGGCACGTAACCCCCACTACGGCGCGGCTGCTCCGCCATTGGCGCACCCATGATTTCGCCAACCAGCGCCCCTTTTTCTGCCAGATCGAGGCGGTGGAGACGGTGATTTGGCTCGCCGAGGTGGCACCCCGTGCCAGCGCCCAGGGGCGGCGTTTCTGGGCGCATCTCGAGGCGGCGAACGCGGCCGCCAATCCCGAGTTGCTGCGGCTCGCGCTCAAGCTCGCGACGGGGGCGGGGAAGACCACGGTGATGGCGATGCTGATCGCCTGGCAGACGCTGAACGCGGTCCGCCATCCGAATTCGAAGCGCTTCACCAAGGGTTTTCTGGTCGTCGCGCCGGGCATCACCATCAAGGATCGGCTGCGCGTTCTGCAGCCCAATGATCCCGACAGCTATTACCGCGCGCGCGAAATCGTGCCCGAGGACATGATCGGCGACCTGGGCCGGGCGAAGATCGTCATCACCAATTATCACGCCTTCAAGAAAAAGCACGAAGTGCCGCTCAACAAGGTGCAGCAGGCGGCGTTGAAGACGACGCCGCGCCCCGAGAGCGACGGCGCGATGATCCGGCGGGTCGCGGGCGAACTGATGGGCCTGAAGAACATCGTCATCCTGAACGACGAAGCGCATCACTGCTATCGCGCGCGGCCGCCCTTGCCCGGCGAGGAGCTGAAGGGCGAAGCACTCGCCGAAGCGAAGGAGAATAACGAGGCCGCGCGGCTGTGGATCAGCGGGCTGGAGGCGGTGAAGCGCGAACTGGGGGTGTCGATGGTCTATGATCTGTCGGCCACGCCCTTTTTCCTGCGCGGCTCGGGCTATCGCGAAGGCTCGCTCTTCGGCTGGGTGATGAGCGACTTCAGCCTGATGGACGCGATCGAATGCGGCATCGTCAAGCTGCCGCGCGTGCCGGTGATGGACAATCTGCCCGGCGGCGACACGCCGATGTTCCGCAATTTATGGGAACATGTCGGCAAGCATCTGCCGAAAAAAGGGCGCGGCGCGGGCAAAAAGCTCGATCCGCAGAAACTGCCCAATCAATTGCTGTCGGCGATCGACGCGCTTTACGGCCATTATGAGAAGACCCACGCGCTGTGGCGCGAGGCGGGGGTCGGCGTCGATCCGGTGTTCATCGTCGTGTGCAACAACACCGCGACATCCAAGCTCGTCCATGACTATATCGCGGGCTATGAAATCGAGGACGCGGCCGGCAACCGCACGCTCCAGGCCGGCAAATGCGCGCTGTTCCGCAATTTCGATCCCGATGGTGTCGCGCTGCCGCGGATGCGCACGCTGCTGATCGACAGCCAACAGCTGGAAAGCGGCGAGGCGATCTCGCCCGAATTTCGCGAGGCCGCCGGCCCCGAGATCGCCCGGTTCAAGGACGAGCTGATCCAGCGCACCGGCGACCGCGCCGCCGCCGACAAGATCGACGACGCCCAAATCCTGCGCGAGGTGATGAACACCGTGGGGCGCAAGGGGCAGTTGGGCGAGGGGATACGCTGCGTCGTCTCGGTCTCGATGCTGACCGAGGGGTGGGACGCCAACACCGTCACCCATGTGCTCGGCGTGCGCGCGTTCGGCACCCAATTGCTGTGCGAGCAAGTGATCGGCCGCGCGCTGCGGCGGCAAAGCTATCAGCTGGGGCCCGATGGCCGGTTCGCGGTGGAATATGCCGATGTGCTGGGCATCCCGTTCGATTTCACCGCGCAGCCGGTCGTCGCGCCGCCCAAAAGGCCCGACAATCTGGTTCTCGTCCAAGCGCTCTCGCCCGCGCGCGAGGCGGCCGAAATCCGCTTCCCCCGCGTCGAGGGCTATCGCGTCGAGCCGCCCTCGGAGCGGCTGGAGGCGGCGTTCACCCCCGATTCGACGCTCGAACTCACCCCCGATCTCGTCGGCGCGACCGAGACGGTGAACGCCGGCATCATCGGCGAACAGGCCGATCTCACGCTCGATCATCTCGCCGACACGCGCCTGTCGACCATCCAATTCAAGCTCGCCGAATGGATCGTGCGCCGCCGCATGACCGAGGCGGGCGCCTGGCCCGATGGCGGCCGGATCATGCGGATGAAGTCGATCGTCCGCCGCTGGATGGCCGATCATCTGAAGCTGCTCGGCGGCACGCAACCCGCGCAGCTCCTATATTACAACATCGCCGACCGCGTCGCCGACCGCATCTGCGCCGCCGTCACGCGCGGGCAGGAGGGCGGGGGGCGGGTGCTGGCGATGCTCGATCCCTATAATCGCGCGGGCTCGACCCGGCACGTGAACTTCATGACCAGCCGCGACCGGTACGAGACGGGCGCGCGCTGCCACGTCAATTTCGCGGTGATCGACAGCGATTGGGAGGCCGAATTCTGCCGCGTCGCCGATCGGCACCCGCGCGTGCTGGCCTGGGTGAAGAACCATAATCTCGGCTTCGAAGTGCCCTATAGCGCGGGCGGCGAGGCGCGGCGCTATCGCCCCGATTTCATCCTGCGGATCGACGATGGGCGCGACGATCCGCTCAACCTGGTCGTCGAAATCAAGGGCGCGCGCGACGAGGACGACAAGGACAAGGCCGAGACGATGCGCAGCCTATGGGTGCCGGGGGTGAACAATCTCGGTACGCTCGGCCGCTGGGGCTTCGCCGAATTCAACGATGTGTGGACGATCGCGAGCGAATTCGCGGCGAAGGTGGAAGCGTGGTTGGATGAGGTGGGTAAGGAGGAAAAATGATGAGGCAAACGAACGAGAACTTGGCATCTGACGCTGCGACCAAAGCCATGATGCGGTGGCTTGTGGCTACAGCCTTGGACAATTCGTTCCTTACCTATGGCGAAGCCAAAGCACGTCTCGAACGTGAAGTCGGCTTCGAACGCATCGCTCGTGCGGGTCGAACTGGTTGGACGGCGGGAGCTATGATCGACAAACTGATTCAAATCGACCCGGATGTGCCACTTCTCAATGTGTTGTTAGTCGAGCAAGCAACAGAACTACCAAGCGATGGCGCTGGGAGTTTTCTGGCCGACCGTTATCAGGAGCCTCGTTTGCGTCATGAAGATGCAAAGAATGTCTATCCTGACCTTTGGCGTCGAACATTCGATAAGGCGGCAGGAGAAGTTTACGCTGCATCAGAGAATTATTGGCAATCCCTTTATAAATCAGCTTACGGTGAATCACTTTCCGCCGAACAAGTTCGGCAAGAAAGAATAAAACGTAAGAGTGGTAGCGAAGACGATGGCATGGACTTCAGTGGTCGCGGTGAAGGCGTCAATCATAAAGCGTTACGTCTTTGGGTGACGGCGAATCCTGGCCATATCAACCAGAAATACGCTGAGGCATCCACCGAAACTGAAGTTGTATTAGACTCTGGAGACCGAGTTGACGCTGTTTATCGCGTCAAGGACCAGATTGTAGCAATTGAAGTGAAATCAAGAGACTCCAATTTGATCGATCTTCGTAGAGGTGTTTATCAATGTATCAAATATAGAGCGGTTCTTGATGCAATGGACATTCGGCAGGGTAACTTCGTTTCTGCGATCCTAGTCACAGAAACAAAGTTACCTGGAGAGATCAAGGCGCTGCTTCGAACGCACCGCATCGTTCATTTTCAAGCGCCAATGGACCGTAGCTGATGCCCAAAAAACCCCTCACCATCGATACGCTCACCCATGGCGAGGCGAGCCGCAGGAATGCGCCCACCGCCGAGCTCGAGCCGTTCGTGCCGCCCGAGGTGAAGACGCCGATCCGCGCGGCTTATGCGCGGCGCAACCCCGATCTCGATCCGCAGCTCGTCTGGCGCGGCAAGGATGGGGCGGATTGGTCCGAGCTGATCGTCGAGGCGCCGCCGCTCTATATTCAGGAGAAAATCCACCCCAAGGCGCTGATCGACGATCTGAAGCGCGCGAGCGAGCGCGCCCGCGCGCCTGAGATCGCGCCCGATCTCTTCGCCGATTTCAACGGCCTCGCGCCCGATCAGCGCACCGAATTCTACGCGCATGATCAGCATTGGTCGAACCGGATGATCCTGGGCGACGCGCTGAAAGTAATGGCGAGCCTTGCCGAGCGCGAGGGACTGAAAGGCCAGGTGCAGTGCATCTATATCGATCCGCCCTATGGCATCAAATTCAACTCGAATTTTCAGTGGAGCACGACGAGCCGCGACGTGAAGGACGGCAAGGCCGATCATTTCAGTCGCGAGCCCGAACAAGTGAAGGCGTTTCGCGACACCTGGCGCGACGGCATCCACAGCTATTTGAGCTATTTGCGCGACCGGCTGACCGTGGCGCGCGACTTGTTGACCGAGAGCGGCAGCATTTTCGTTCAGATCGGCGACGAGAATGTGCACCGAGTGCGGGCGCTGATGGACGAGGTGTTTGGGGATGAGAATTTTGTTAGCGAGATAGTTCTTAAAACTACGAGTGGCGCCGGTAGCCCTAGTGGCGGGACTGTAACTCTCGCGGGCGTGCACGACTATGTTATTTGGTTTGCCAAATCAAAAGCGGCAATAAAGTATAGGCAACTCTACTTTGAAAAGGCCGACATGCAGACCGCGTATCTCTATCGGCGCCTCTTTACCGTCGACGGTCTTGAACGTGCAGCTACGGTAGAAGAGTTGACCGGCGAGTCAACTCTGCCCGATGGAGCACACTTATTCCGACCTGATAATTTAACAAGCCAGAGCTCTCCTGAGAGTGCAACTTTCAAACTATCATATAATGGGCTAGAAATTGGCCCAGGAAAGGGCGGCTGGAAGACGAGTCTTACAGGTATGTCTCGCCTCAAAAAGGCTTCGCGGATATACATTACAGGAAACAAAAGTCTCCAGTTCCAACGGAGGCTTACCGACTTCAATGTTGCACCTATCAATGATGTTTGGACGGACGTTGGTACGGGATCATTTACCGCCGACAAAATTTATGTGGTTCAGACGAACGCAAAGATCATTGCCCGCTGCATCCTCATGACCCCCGACCCCGGCGACCTGGTCCTCGACCCCACCTGTGGCTCGGGCACCACCGCTTATGTCGCCGAACAATGGGGGCGGCGGTGGATCACCATCGATACCAGCCGCGTCGCGCTCGCGCTTGCCCGCGCGCGGATCATGGGCGCGCGCTATCCCTGGTATCTGCTCGCCGATAGTCGCGAGGGGCAGGCGAAGGAAGCCGAAGTCACCCGCACCGTCCCCGCCGACACGCCCACCCATGGCCGGCTGCGCCAGGGCTTCGTCTATAAGCGCGTGCCGCACATCACCTTGAAGTCGATCGCCAATAATGCCGAGATCGACACGATCTGGGAAAAATTCCAGCCCGAGCTGGAGGCGCTGCGCGCCCGCATCAACGCGGCGCTGGGCACGGCGTGGGAGGAATGGGAAATGCCCCGCTCGCTGACAGAGGCGCAGTTGGCCACGGCCGTTCCGCCGGAACTGATTGATGGTTTGCCGTTCAGTCTCAAAGACATCCGGGCGCAGATCATGCCCGCGACCCCGGAAAAATATCGGCCGGGAAGCCCGCCAAATAATATCGACGGTCTGCATAGCGCCTGGTGGTCGCTGCGCATCGCCCGCCAGCGCGAGATCGATGCCTCGATCGCCGCCAAGGCCGAGACCGAATATCTTTACGACCAGCCCTATGTCGATCCGGCGCGGGTGCGCGTCGCGGGGCCGTTCACGGTCGAAACGCTCTCGCCCCACCGCGTCCCCGCCGTCGACACCGATGACAGCTTGTTCGACGAGCTCGAGGCCGCCGAGGGCCGCCGCCAGGCGGGCGCCGCCAGCGAGACCGCCGATTTCGCCGAAATGGTGCTCGACAATTTGCGCAAATCGGGCGTGCAACAGGCGCATAAGGCCGATCGGCTGGTGTTTTCCGCGATCAAGCCCTGGCCCGGCCGCTTCGTCTGCGCCGAGGGGCGGGTGCGCCAGGCGTCCGAGGGCGCCAGCGACACGCTCGCCGACAGCCCCGAGCGGCGCGCGGCGATTCTGGTCGGCCCCGAATATGGCACCGTCGCCCGCGCCGACCTGACCGCGGCCGCGCGCGAGGCGATGGAGGCGGGGTTCGACCTGTTGATCGCCGCCGCTTTCAATTTCGATGCCCATGCGAGCGAGTTCGACCGGATGGGGGCGCTGACCGTGCTCCAGGCGCGGATCAACCCCGATCTCCACATGCCCGATCTGGCCAATACCGGCGCGGGCAATCTCTTCACCGTGTTCGGCGAGCCCGACATCCAGGTGCATGACGAAGGCGAGGGGATGATCTCGATCGAAGTCGCCGGAGTCGATATGTACAAGGCCGGCCAGATCGAAAGCACGAGCGCCGATGAAATCGCGGTATGGTTCATCGACAGCGATTACAATTATGAAAGCTTCTTCGTGCGCCACGCCTATTTCCCCGGCGCGAACGATCCGTATAAAGCACTCAAGACCACGCTGAAGGCGGAGATCGACGCCGATGCTTGGGAAAGCCTGAAGCGCACCCGCTCCCGCCCGTTCCCGCGGCCGGCGGGGGGCAAGGTGGCGGTGAAAGTGATCAATCACCTGGGGGACGAGGTGATGAAAGTTGTGGGGGTGTGAGATGGCGGATTTGGATCGTATCGCCGATTTACTTGAAGAACTAATCGATGAAATTCGCGGATTACGAAGAGAATTTAATGAATTTACCGGCTACAATACGATGAAAATGTCGGAAGCAGTCGAGGCTCTCACGGGTCGCACCGGGTATAATATGCAAGATATTCATGAAAAGCTTTGCGAGGCCGTCGCTGGGATTGGCTCGCTGGAAACCACGATCGATCTGAAGTGACCCTCCTCTACGCCGCCACCTTCACCAAAGCGCTCGACCGGCTCACCGCCGCCGAGCAAAAGCAGGTAAAGATCGCGACGGTCGATCTCGCGCTCGATCCGAGCGGTAATGGGCTGCAACTCCACCGCGTCGAAGCCGCGCCTAGCTTTTGGACCGCGCGCGTCAGCCAGGACATTCGCCTCGTGCTGCACAAGGAAGGCGAGCGGACGCTGCTCGCCTGGGTGGGGCATCATGACGAGGCCTATCGCTGGGCCGAGCGCCGGCGGCTCGTACCCCATGAGCGCACCGGGGCGATGCAGCTGGTCGAAATCGTCGAGCGCACCGAGCAGCGGCTGGCGCCGGCGGCGTCCTCGGCAACCGCCCCGGCGCCGCCGCCGATCGCGGCGCACCGGCCGTTCGCGGGCCTTTCCGACGACGACCTGTTGAACATCGGCGTGCCGCGCGATTGGCTCGACGCGGTTCGCCAGACCGAAGAAGTGGGCGTGGATGCGCTGTTCGCGTCGCTCCCCGACGAAGCCGCCGAGGCGTTGCTCGACGTCGCGACCGGCGGGCGGATCGAGGATCATATCGCCGCGCGCGCGGCGCCCGGCGCCGATCCCTTTGCCCATCCCGACGCCCGGCGGCGCTTCCGCCAGGTCGAGGGCATCGAGGAACTGCGCGCCGCGCTCGATGCGCCCTGGGCGGCGTGGACGGTGTTCCTCCACCCCGCGCAGCGCGCGCTCGTCGAGCGCGCCTGGCGCGGACCGGCGCGCGTCACCGGCGGCGCGGGGACCGGCAAGACGATCGTCGCGCTCCACCGCGCGGCGCGCATCGCGCGCGACGACCCGGGCGCGCGCGTGCTGCTCACCACCTTTTCGCGGCCGCTCGCCGAGGCGCTGTCGGCCAAGCTCGCGACGCTGACCGATGCCGATCCGGCCACGCGCGCGCGGATCGAGGTTCGCACGCTCGACCAGGCGGCGCATGAACTTTACGCGCGCCTCGGGAAAACGCCGCAAATGGCGCCGCCGTCGCTCGCGCGCGCGGCGATCGAGGATGCGCGGCGGGCGGGGCTGGGCGGCACGCTGTCGCCCGCCTTTCTGCTCGAAGAGTGGGAGGAGCTGGTCGACGCCTGGGGGGTGGCCGACGCCGATGCCTATGCCAAAACGCCGCGCACCGGGCGCCGCACCCGCCTCGGCGCCGCCGCGCGCGAGCAGGCCTGGGGCGTCTTCGCGTTCGTGCGGCAGCGATTGGCGGATCGCGGCGCCATGACATGGGCCGATCTTTATCGTGCGCTCGCCGCCTGGGTTGAGCGCGGCGGCCGTCCGCCGTTCAGCCATGTGGTGGTGGACGAGGCGCAGGATTTGTCGGTCGCGCAGGTACGGTTTCTGGCGACGCTCGCCGCGTCGAGGCCCGACGCGCTGTTCCTGGCCGGCGACATCGGCCAGCGCATCTTCCGCTTGCCGTTCAGCTGGGCGAAGCTCGGGCTCGACCTGCGGGGGCGAAGTCATCGGCTCAGGGTCAATTACCGCACCTCGCACCAGATCCGCGAGCGCGCCGACCGGCTGCTGCCGCGCGCGATCGTCGACGCGGACGGGGTGGAGGAGGGGCGGGGCGCGCAATCGGTGTTCGATGGGCCGGCGCCCGAAATTCGCCTCTTCGCCGATGCGGGGGCGGAGCGCGATGCCGTCGGCCGCTGGCTCGCGATGCGGCTGGGGGAGGGGGCGCCGGCGCAGGCATTGGGGGTGCTCGTCCGGGGGCAAGGGCAACTCGATCGCGCGCGCGCGGCGGTCCGCGCCGCCGGACTCGACTGGCGCGCGGCGGACGGCGTGCGGATTCTCGCGATGCACGACGCCAAGGGGCTGGAGTTCGCCGCCGTCGCGGTGATGGCGGTCGACGAGGACGTGCTCCCCGATCCGCTGCGGCTGGCGACGCTCGGCGATGGTGGCGAACTCGAGGCCGCCTATGAGACCGAGCGGCATTTGCTCTATGTCGCCTGCACCCGCGCGCGCGACCATTTGCTGGTGACGGGAGTCGGCCCGGGCTCCGAATTTCTCGACGATTTGGGGTTGGGAGGATGACCTTGGGGGACGGTTTTCCATGGGCAAGCGGCCGCTGATCGATCGGACGTCGGCGGACCTCGGCGCGATGGCGGACCGCAATTGGTCCAACGCCGCCGAGCTGAAGCTGATTCTCGCCGAACTCGCGCATCGCCAGGTGCCGAGCGCGAGGCAATTGCGGGAGAAGGTCACGGCGCGCCTGGCGGTGCTCGCGCCGCCCCCGGTGCCGGTCGCGCCGGTCGCGCCACGGCCGGGGCGACGGCCGTCGGCGTCGCGCCGCGAAGTCGCGCGCGCGACCGTCGCCAAATCCGGTCGCCACCCGCCCGAAATCGCCGCGGGCGCGCTGCCGCTGCCCGACCCGAGCCCGTCCCCGCCCGCCCGAAAGGCACCACCGATGACCGACAAGCGCCGCTGGACCGAGCAGGCGGTCGCCGACCTGCGCCGCAAGCTGATCGATCTCTCGAAGAAGAACCCGCTGATCGCCTTCAAACATGGCGGCCGGGCGACGACGCATCTGCGGATCATCGACGAGCGGCCCGACCTGCTGCACGCGCATCTGTCCGCCGACCGGATGCGCTTCGAGGCGTTGCCCGACGAGGAGGTGACGCCGCGCGACGAACTCACCCCCGACTTTCGCATCGCCTATGAGCGGGCGAGGCTCACCGACACCGAGTTCATCGAGGCGACCGACAAGCTCGGCGACGACGAGGGTGATGCCCGTAAGCAGCAAGCCGCCGAACGCGCGTTGCGCCAGCGCGTGCGCGCGCAGCTCGGCCTGCCGCCGCTCGACTATGGCAAGGCCCTCGACCTGAAGGCGCTCGCGCTCGCGCATGGTTTCGACCCGTCTTTCGATCTGAAGCCTTCGGACGAGGATAGCCTCGCCGACCATCATCAAGACGATCATATCCGCGTGCTGCTGACGGTCCGCGAATTGGAGAAGCGCCTCAAGGCGATTTACGACCGTTATCGCATGCACCAGCGCGAGACGGGGCTTCATACCCTCTTCCTCTGCCTGGGCTTCGTGCAATGGTATGAAGACGAGACTTCCGACACCGCGTTCCACGCGCCCGTGTTGACGCTGCCGGTGCAGCTGGAGCGGCGCGTCGTGCGTAGTCGCTACGAATATACGGTCACCGCCGACGAAGGCGGGCTCGAAGTCAATGTCGCGCTGCAAGAGAAGATGCGCCAGCATTGGGGCTTGGAGCCGCCGGCCCTGCGCGACGGTGAGACGCCCGAATCTTATTTCATCCGGTTGCAGGCGGTGTTGGCGCAGGGCCGTCGCTTGTCGCTGCGATCCTTTGCGACGCTTGCCGTTTTGCCTTTTCCGCGCATGATCCTCTGGCGCGATCTCGATCCGGCGGCTTGGCCCGAGGCGGCGTTCGCCGAGCATCCGCTGGTGCCGACCCTGCTGGGGGCAAGCGCCGCGCAAGGCGAAGCGGCGCCGCTCGACCCGCCCGATATCGATGCCGAACCCTGGGCGAGCGAAGCGCCGCCGCTGATCCAGCCGGCCGACGCTTCGCAGCACGCCGCGCTGATCGACGCGATCCAGGGCCATCCGCTCGCGATCGAAGGCCCGCCGGGCACGGGCAAATCGCAGACCATCACCAACATGATCGCGGGGGCGCTTTGCGTGGGCAAGCGCGTGCTGTTCGTCGCGGAAAAGCAGGCGGCATTGTCCGTCGTGGCGGGGCGGTTGCGGCAAGCGGGGCTGGGGCCGCTCATCCTGGAACTGCATGGCGACACCGCCAAGCGCGACAGCCTCTATGACGGTTTGCGCGAGCGGCTCGCCGCCCGACCCAAGCTGAACGCCGCCCGGCTGGCCGACGCGCGCGCCGAGCTGGCGCGCAAGCGCGATCTGCTGCGCCGCTATATCGCGCTCATCAGCGCGCCGATCGGCGCGCTGGGCCGTACCGCTTATCAGCTCGTCTGGCGCGATATTGCCTTGCGCGATTTGGTGTCGCGTGAAGCGCTCGACCGGCTGGCGCTGGGGTGGACGCCCGACGATGCCGAAACCCTCGACGCCGCGACGCTCGCCGAGCGACGGGCGATGCTCGCCGATTTCGCGACCGCCTTCGGCGCGCTCGGCGCGCAGCCATCGCCTTGGATCCGCGCCACTCGCCTGCCGCCATTCGATCAGCGCCAGGAACTGGCGGCGGCCGGTCGCGCCGCCGCCGCCGCGGGGGATGTCGCCACCGCCGCCGATGCGCTCGGCGATCTTGGCCTCGCGGTTCCGGGCCCGGACGGCCCGCTTGCCGAGGCGGTCTCGCAGCTCGCCCGCCTTCGGCGGTTCGAGGGCATCGACGAGCGCGTCGCGCGCAGTGCGCTAGGGCATCGCGCCGAGGCGCGAAGCTTGCTGGCCCAGGCGAGCCGCTGGCGCCGGTTGCGCGACCGCCTGGCCGAAGACGTCACCGATCCCGGCACCGTGTCGGCGGCGGCCGTCGCCGCGCTTCAGGCGGCAATGGGTGGCGCGGAGGCAAACTTATCGACGCCCGCCGCGCTTCGCGCCGATATCGATAAGTTGCGGCAGGCCGGCGCGGCATTGGCTGGGGCCGACCGGGACGTCGCGATCGTCGAAGCACTGGCCGCCTCGTTGAAGGCGAGCAGCGCGGGCGGCTTCACGATCGTGTCGGAAGCGCTCGCCACCTTGGGTGGCTTGCCGCCCGTTCAGGCCGCGCTTCTTTCGGCGACGCTCGTCGATCCGCTGGCCCTCGCGATGCTCGAACGCGAGGCCGCCGCCGCGCGGGAGTTGTGCGACGAGCGGCACGCGCTGCGCTCGATCGTGACCGAGGATGGATTCGAGGAGGCACCCGACGAGCTCGAGCGGACGGCGGACATATTGGAGAGCAGCGGTTGGTGGGCGCGGCTCACCAGCGCCGAGTTCAAGGCGGCGCGGCGACGGGCGGGGCGGTGGCTCGGTCGCGCCAAATTCGAGCGCGAAGAAGCGGTCGCCCCGTTGCGGCGCCTCGCGCGTCTTCATCGGCGCGCGGCGAAATTCGGCGCGGAAAGCCCAGCAAAAACGGCGTTTCCCGCGACGCTTTGGGCGAGTGTCGATTCGGACTGGGCAGCGATCCAGGGCGCCGCCACCGCGTTGCAGCGGGCGGCGACGCGGCTCGGCGAGGCCCGCGCGGACGATGTTCTCGGCCAATGGCTCGCCTGTTCCTCGTCGGAGCGGACCAGGGTCGCCGCCGCCGCGCAACGATCGGCCGAGGCGCTCGCGCCGGCGATCGCGCTGGGATTGGGTGACGTGGCCATGGCCGAACTGCAAGCCGCGCTCGCTAGCCGTCTCGCGGACGCCGAGCGGCTGGACCGAGCGCTCATCGGGGTCGGCGCGCGAGGCGACGCGTCGATCTTCAGAGACGGCGAGAGCTTGGTGGAACGCCTGAACGGGCTGCTCGCCGCCAACGATGCCTTCGCTTCGATCGCGGCGGGGCCGAGCTTCGCCTGGGCGGGCGCGGTCGACCAGCCGCTCGATGCGCTCGCCCGCGCGGTGGAGACCGCCGACGCCTTGGAGAGCGACGCGGGGCCGCTCGCCATCGCCGCGCGCGCCGCCGCGGTTCAGACGCCCGTGGCGCTCATCGACGCCATCGCCGCGCGCGCGCCCGCCTTCGCTGCGGCCATCGAGCGCTGGTCCGACGCCCGTCAAGCGCTCGAACAGATCGCCGGGATCGACGCGACGGCGCTTGGCGATTCCTGGACCGAGGTGGCGCAAGCGCTCGCTCGGCTGTCGAACGACGAAGCGGGCGCGCGCAGAGCGGCCGATCTCCTCCGGCTGCGCGGCCGGTTGCGGGGTGAACGTCTGGACCAACTCGCCATTTCGGTGCTGTCGGGCGATTTGTCGGCGGCAATGATGGCCGACGCGTATGAACTGCTCGTGATCCGCGCCTTGCTCGTCCGTTATCTCGGCGGCACGGGCGCCGATTTGGGGGCGGTCAACGGCTTGACGCTCGACGGCGCGCGCCGGGCGTTCGTCGCGGTCGACGCGGAACTCCATGGCCTGGAAGCGGCGGCCATCGTCGCCGCCCGCCTGCGCGACCAGGCACCCGCGGGCGTCAGCCATGGTCCCGTGGGCGGCTATACGGACATGGGTTTGATCCACTACGAGCTCGGCTTGAAACACTCGAAGCTGCCGTTGCGTGATCTGGTTCACCGCGCGGGCGCGGCGCTGCAAGCGCTGAAGCCCGTTTGGATGATGTCGCCGAGCTCGGCCGCGCAGTTCTTGCGGCCGGGGGCATCAGGCTTCGATCTGCTGGTGATCGACGAAGCGTCGCAGATGCGGCCCGAATTCGCCTTGAGCGCGCTGATGCGCGGCACGCAGGCCGTGATCGTCGGCGACGCCAATCAGCTTCCGCCGAGCGATTTTTTCGCCGGCGGCGACGCCGATCTCGTGGACGACGAGGAGGCCGAGGAGGGGCTGACCGTCGACACCGAGTCGATCCTCGACCTCGCCAACCAGCGGCTCAGGCGCCGGCGACGCCTGCGCTGGCATTATCGCTCGCAGCATGAGTCGCTCATCCAATATTCGAACCGAGAGTTTTACGGCCGGGACTTGGTGGTCTTCCCGAGCCCCAGCACCGATGACGACTTGCTGGGCATCAAGCACGTCTATGTCGGGGGGCGATACGAAGCGTCGGTCAATCAGGAGGAAGCACAGGCGGTAATCGAAGAGGCGTTTCGGCTGATGTGCGCCTATCCCGAGCGCAGTCTCGGGATCGCGACGATGAACGCCAAGCAGGCGGAGCTCATCCGCGCCGAGTTCGACCGGCTCGTGCTCGAGCAAGACGCGGTGCGGCGCTATGTCGACGCCTGGGCGGGTGGCGTCGAAGAATTCTTCATCAAGAATTTGGAGAATGTGCAGGGCGACGAGCGCGACATCATCCTGATCTCGACCGTTTACGGACCGAACGCGCAGGGGCAAGTGATGCAGCGCTTCGGCCCGATGAACCGCGAAGTTGGTTGGCGCCGTTTGAACGTGCTCGTCACGCGCGCCAAACTCTCCACCCGACTGTTTACGTCGCTCAGGCCCGAGGACGTGAAGGTCACCGAGAAGTCGAGCCGGGGCGTCCTGGCGCTGAAGGGCTATCTAAACTACGCGGCGGGCGGCGCGATCGCCGACGAAGCCGGTGGCGGCGAGCCCGATAGCGATTTCGAGATTTTCGTCGCCGACAAGCTCCGCCTGCATGGCTATCAAGTGGTGCCACAGGTCGGCGTGGAGGGATTTCGGATCGACTTGGGGGTGCGGCATCCCGATTTCCCGCTCGGCTTCATCGCCGGGGTCGAGTGCGACGGCGCGCGCTGGCACTCGGGATTGTCCGTCCGCGACCGTGACCGCATTCGTCAGACGGTGCTTGAGAATCTTGGCTGGCGCATCCACCGAATCTGGTCGACCGACTGGTTCGCCGACCCCGACCGTGAAATGGCAAAGCTGCTCGATCGGCTCGAACTGTGGCGGGCAGAAGCCGCGCTCGCTTATGCGCGCCGCCCGAAACCCGCGACGCCAGCTGCCGCCGCCGCGACCACTGAGTCCGCGCAGATCGTGCCAAACCGACCGACGGCCCCGCCGCCTGATCATGTTGCGAATGATCCCGAACCTGCTCGCCCGGTGAAGCAGATGCGGCCACTCGACGGCATACATTGGAACGAGGTCGAGCCGAGCCGGCGCTACGAGGTGCTCGGAGAAGATCAAAGGGTGGTCGGCGCGGTTGAGGTGCTTTCCAGAGCCATGAGCGCGCCCCGCGTTTATGGCGGCCAACTCGCAATCGCTCGATCGGAGTTCGAGGGAACTGTCGCGCGAACGGGGGAGCGGTTCAGGCTGCACGACATATACGCCACGGTGCGCGAGGTGGCGCGTCGAGCAAGTCTGGGCGCGGACGAATGAACGCGGGTTAGATATGGGCTGGGACGCGCGTTTGAGCGGGAGAGTTTGTCGCCGGTCACAAGCGAAGCACAATTGTGCTTGCGATTGTGCTTTCTTGTTTGCCACGCGTAGTTTGTCAGCGCTTTGAGAAGCGCCGACAGCCGCAGTTTTCTAACGTTTTTGTGCAAACGGCGCTGGTATGGGGAGTAATGGGTTGCGAATCCTCTCTCCCCGACCATTTCCAGCCCTTGGCAGCAAAAACGGCAGAAAACCCTGCCTTTTCACCCGAGGCAGGAAATGGTTGCGAATCAAATGCGCGCAATTGTGCGGTCGATCGTGTCCCCCGCTGTGCCGCGGGAGCTGGAGCAATGGCCGTCTATCGACGCGGCGCCGTCTCCTGGTGGCGCCGGAACCTTCCTTTCGCCGATGCCACCCATCGTCGCCAGGGTGACCCCCTTATTTTACGCGTGCGGCACGGGTGCATCGGCGGCAGGATCGATCACGAGGACCAGCCGCCGTTGTCCCGTCCCGGCGATGGGGGGCGAACGGTGGACGATGGCGCCGGTCGCGCTCCATTCCCGGCCCTTGAACAGCGCGATCTGGCCCGGCGCGAGCGCGCGCGGCTCGAGCGCCTCGGCGGCGACACCCTCGCAAAGCCGCGCGGCGTCGGCATTGTCGAGCCACTGCGTGCCGGGGCCTGCATAGGTGAGGATCAGTCGCGCGGTGACATAATCGCTATGGAAGCGCCGGCAGGCATCGGTTTCGACGACTTCGAGCCGGATCGCGAGGGTATCGCGGTCGAGCAACTGGGCAAGGCGTTCGGCATGGGCGGCGATGTCGTTCGCCAGCGGCGCGATGAAGGCTTCGGGATAACCCGCTGCGACCATGGCGTCGGTCATCGTCGGCAGCGCGCGCGCTGCCTCCACCATCAGGGTTATGTCCTCGATCTCGGCCAGCATCTCGGCATCGGGCACCGCGGGCATTGCCGCCCGGTCCCAGATCGCCAGATTGACGTGCGGCAGCAGGATCGCGGCGAGCGCTTCGGGGCCCGTCGAACATACCACATGCTCGGGCCAGCCGGTGGCGCCGTCGCGTAAAATGGTGGCCATCAGGCGGTCGCCATCGCGGGCTGCGGCTCCCAACTCGGGAAGGGGTCGGCCCGGTCGCGCCAAAGCTCGGGGGTGAAGGCCTCGGCCTCGACGAGGCACGCATCGAGCGCGCGGCGGATCGCCGCTTCGTCCATGCCGATGCCGAAGAACACCAGTTCCTGACGCCGGTCGCCCCACACCGGGTCCCAATGCTTCAGCACGAATTGCTCGAAACTGCCGTCATCGGGCCAACGGTACTTAGGCACTGCCGCCCACCAGCGCCTCAGCCGCGAGACCGTGATCTGATGCCCCGCCTTGGCGAGTTCGCCCGCCCCCAAAAAGCCCGACAGCACGGTGACGGGCAGGCGATTATCGAGCACGGCGGTGATGCGATCGTCCTTGACGCGTGAGACACTATATCATTCTACGCTGGCTAGCAGCGATGGCGATGATTTGTCCAGTACGGGAGCGACTCAAATGGACGGCGGTTTGATGCGACAACGGCTGGTGGATGGCGCGGCGATCGCCGCGTCGTTCGCGTGCCTGGTCCATTGCCTGGCGCTGCCGGTGTTGTTCATTCTAATCCCTACGGCGGCGGCGTTCGTCGGCTTGCCCGAGAGTTTTCACCGCTGGGCGCTGGCGTTCGCGCTGGTGACGAGCGGCATTGCGATGGCGATGGGCGTCGCGCGGCACCGCGCCCTGGCGCCGGTGCTGTGGGCGGTGCTGGGATTGGCGCTGATCGCCTTTGGCGTGCTGCTCGCCCCCAGCGTGCCGATCGAGACGATCGCGACCGTCATCGGCGCGCTCGCGCTGGCGATCGGCCATGCGCTCAACTGGCGGGCGGCTGCCGAGCGTGACCAGAGCGCCAAAGCTTGATAATTAGAGCTTGTCCTCGGGCTTGGCGTAGCCAAGACCCGGGGGCTCGGGGCGAACGGACTCCATATCGTTGGATTAGAACCTAAACCGTTCGCCCTGAGCTTGTCGACCCGAAGGGCGGCGAAGCCAACGGCAGTACTGCCTAGCGACCGCAGACAAAAAGAACGGTGCTTCGACAAGCTCAGCACGATCGGAAAAGGGCGTTTTATCGTCACGCGCCTGGCTTCAAAAATCGACCGATAAATAGGCCGAGACGACACGGCCGGGAATGATGTCGTAAGCGCCCGCGCCGCGCAGATCGAAGCCATAGGCATCGAACACATTGCTCAGCGCGAGCCGCAAGGTGGCGGGATTATCGCCCAGCTTGAAGCGATAGCGGCCGCCCACGTCCACCAGGGTGCGCGGCGGGATGGCGACGCGGTTGTCGACCGTCGCGGTGATCGCGCCGCTGTCCGACACGGTCATACAGCCAGGGCGAGGCGCTGGTCGTGCTGACCGGCAGTCCCGGCTGCTCGAGGCGTTTGCGATAGTCGGTTTTCTGGACGCTGAACCCCAGCTCCCCGACCCCGCGCCACCGTCCTTCATAAGCGATGCCCGGCGTCCATTGCTCGACTCGGTCACGGGTCTGCGGTGAGAAAACGAATTGAGGCTGAGGATCGGGAAAGGGCGCGGTGATCGTCGTCGGCCCATAATCGATCAGGTCCGATCCGGCGTAGCGCCGGGTGCGGATGCGCCCGCGAATGCTCAAATGGATGATGTGGCCGCGCGGTCCCTCGGTAAAGGCGCGCGACACGCGCAGCTCGCCGCTGGTCGAGGCGCGCTTGATTGGCGGGTCGGCGATGATCAGTCGGTCGGCCGCGCCATCGGGCGTCACGCGGAGCAGCAGGTGCGAAAAGCTCTTCTGATCGTCGAGCGCCGACCCCCGAGCCGAACCGCTACACGATACATTGTATCATTGACTTTTAGGGTGCAAGCGCGAAAAGCACGCGCTGCGCCGGCTTGCCGGGGCCCGGGTCGCGCAATAGTATAACGTACCCGTGCCCTGGACTTGCCAGGTCTCCTGTCGGCAAGACGCGCCGCCCCGCTGCGCCACCCGGCGGGGCGGATCGTGGAAGAACGAAGGATTACCCGCCGCAAATGGGCAGCGTTCACCTTCATCGCCGGCACGCTCGGCGGCGCGGCCGGCGGGCACCATCGGCGGAGGCCGGCGCGGCCGGCGCGGCATGACGCTCGAACCCATCCTGTTCGGCATCGCCGCCGCGCTCGCGACGCTCGTGGGCGGGCTGCTCGCGCTCAGGCTCAAGGATCGCATCGTGCTCGTGCTCGGGCTCACGGCGGGCGTCGTGCTCGGCGTCGCACTGTTCGATCTGTTGCCCGATGCGATCAGCCGCGCGCGCGGGCTGTGGCATCCGCGCGATCTGATCGCCTTCGCGGCGATCGGGCTCGGCGGCTATATGTTGCTCGATCGCACGATGCATCACGCCGCATGGCTCCCCGCGCGCTGGCGGATTCACCTCGCGCCGGCGACGCTCTCGCTGCACAGCCTGATGGACGGGATGGGCATCGGCCTTGCTTTCCAGATCGATACCCGCGCGGGCTGGCTGGTGGCGCTGGCGGTGCTGACGCATGATCTTGCCGATGGGATCAACACGGTGAGCCTGTGCCTCGCCGCCCGATCGGACGCGGCGGCGCGGCGCTGGCTCGCGCTCAACAGCGCAGCGCCAGTGCTGGGCGTGCTGCTCGGCCTCAGCATCGAGGTGCCGATAGTGATGCTGGCGCCGTTGATGGGCGTGTTCGCCGGGGTGTTCCTCTATATCGGCGCGGTCGAGCTCTTGCCGCGCAGCTATGCGCGCGATCCCCAATTGCGGACCACGCTCGCCAGCCTCGCCGGCATGGTGCTGATGTACGTCGTGACGACGATCGCCCATTGATGCACACGCGGTTCAATGGGTTATAGAGAGCGGACGCCCTAGCTGGAGCCGCTCGATGTCCACTTGTACCCATCACGATCACGATCATCTTCCCGTGGCGGCGATCGCGGCGCCCGGCCATGGCGAACGCGCGGCGGCGATCGTTTTGGCGCTGACGATCGTGACGATGCTCGCCGAAATCGCGGCGGGCTGGTGGACCGGATCGATGGCGCTGCTCGCCGATGGCTGGCACATGGGGATGCACGCGGCGGCGATGGGGGTCGCGGTGTTTGCCTATCGCTTCGCGCGGCGCCATGCCGGCGTGGGGCGCTATGCCGTCGGCGCGCACCGGGCGCCCGATCTCGGCGCCTTCGCCAATGCGGTGATGCTCGCGGTGATCGCGGTGTTGGTCGCCGGGGAATCGGCGCTGCGGCTGGTCTCGCCCGAGCGGATCGACTTTTCGACCGCGCTGATCGTCGCGGTGGTGGGCCTTGGCGTGAACCTGCTGAGCGCCTGGCTGCTGCGCGACGCGCCGCACGATCATGGCTGCGGCCATCAACACCGCGACAATAATCGCGAGGCGGCGTTCGTCCATGTGCTGTCCGACGCGCTCACCTCGGGCCTCGCCATCGTCGCTTTGTGGTGCGGGCGCCAATATGGGCTGGCGTGGCTCGATCCCTTGATGGGCCTGGTCGGCGCGGCGGTGATCCTGCGCTGGTCGGCGGGGCAGCTCCGCCGCAGTGCCAACGCGCTGTTGACCGCCGATGGCGCGCCTATGCCCGAGCGCGCGGGGGAATGCGGGCATCATCACTGAAACGGCTTGACGCCTCTCTCGCTATGAACATATTAGAACGTGTTCATATGTTGGTGTGTTCATGACACAGGATGAAGGCGTTCAGCTGGCCGAGTTGTTCCGCCTGCTCGGGGAGCCGAACCGGCTGCGGCTGGTCGCGGCGTGCCTCGACGGGCCACGCTCGGTCGGCGATCTGACCGAGGCGGTCGGCGTCAGCCAAAGCCTCGTCTCGCAGCATCTTCGGCTGCTGCGCGCCGGGCGCTTGTTGAAGCAAACGCGCAGCGGTCGGCACGTCTATTACGAGCTGCCCGACTGTCACATCCGCGACATGCTCACCAACATGATGGACCACATGCTCGAACCCGAAGAACGCATTAGCGAGGAGTAAAGTCATGACCGTCAACGTCGAAATGGTGAAATGCGCCTGCAACGATTGCGTCTGCATCGTCAGCGCCGGCAACGCGGTGGAAGCCAATGGCCGCATGTTCTGCGGCGAGAATTGCGCCAACCATCATCAGCAGTCGGCCGGCTGCGACCATGCCGGTTGCCCCTGCCACGGCTGAATCTTCCGCCGTTGACGATGGGAGGGACCGAGCGTCGGTTCCTCCCATTGTTTTTATGGCGCCCGGTGGCTGATTTTGGGCCGGCGCGCTGACATGTTACCCTTCCCAACCTCCTCGACCGGCACCACCCCAGGGACTCGTCACGCGCCCTCCTGGTAGCCCGCGTAAGCGTTGGCGGAGAAGATGCCGGCGGCACATCCCGCGCTCAAGCAGGCATTCGACGCGAGGCTCGCCGCCGATCCCGCCTTTGCCGCCGATGGCGATGCGCGGCTGGCCTGGTTCTACGAGCGCACGCGCTATTTCGACGAGCGCTATCTGCTCTATCCGATCGGACGGGAGTAACAGCGGGGTCGGACTGCCCCGTCGCGGATCACCACACCTTGAAGTGATCGCCGCGCAGGCCCCGCGGGCCAAAGGATATAATGTATCCGGACTGTAACATGGCACCGCTAGGCGCCGCTTGGGGAGTTCCGAAACCGATGACGATTACACGGAGAACGACGCTGGGGATGCTCGCCGCCGGTGGTGGCCTGCTTAGCGCGCCCGCGATCCTCCGCGCGCAGCAATTGTTCGCCTCCTATCCCTTCCGGCTGGGGGTGGCCGCGGGCGAACCCGCGCCCGATGGTTTCGTCATCTGGACGCGCCTGGCACCCGATCCGCTGGGCGAGCATGGCGGCATGCCGATGGCGCCGGTGTCGGTCGACTGGGAAGTCGGCACCGATGAGCGGTTCACGACGATCGTCGCCAAAGGCAGCGCGATCGCACGTCCCGAGCTGGCCCATTCGGTGCATGTCGAAGTGGCGGGGCTGCTGCCCGATCGGCCCTATTGGTATCGCTTTGTCATCGGGCGCGAACGGTCGATCACTGGTCGGGCAAGGACGCTGCCCTTGCCGGGCGCGAGCATCGCTTCGGTGCGCTTCGGCGTCGCCGGCTGCCAGAATTACGAGGATGGCCTATTCACCGCCTATCGCCATCTCGCCCAGGAAGACCTCGCCTTCGTGTTCCACTATGGCGATTACATCTATGAAGGGCGAAGCTCGCCCGGCCGGGTCGGTTATGATGGCCTCCCCCGCCGCTTCGTGCGCGCGCATGAAGGGCAGATGCTCTACGATCTCGCCGATTATCGCCGCCGCTACGCGCAGTACAAGCTCGACACGGATTTACAGGCGGCGCACGCCTCGGCCGCCTGGTTCCCGGCGTTCGACGATCATGAGGTGGAGAATAACTGGACCGGGACGATCGACCAGAACAATACCCCGCCCGAAATTTTCGCACTGCGCCGTGCCGCCGCCTTCCAGGCCTATTACGAGCATATGCCGTTCCGCTCGACATCCGTTCCGCGCGCCGGTGGTATCGCGATCCATCGCCGCGCGCCGGTCGGCCAGTTGCTCGATCTGCATGTGCTCGACACCCGCCAGTTCCGCAGCGACCAGCCATGCGGCGACGGCTTCAAGCCCTATTGCAAGGGGTGGGACGATCCCCAGGCGCAGATACTCGGTGCCGACCAGGAAAAATGGCTCGGTAGCGCCCTGAAGGCAAAGCGCGCGCGCTGGAACGGTATTGCCCAGCAGATCATGATGATGCCGCTCGATCGGCGTACCGGCCAAGAACCCGAACCGATCCGCAACATGGACAGTTGGGCCGCCTATAACGCCCCGCGCGAGCGGCTTTTCGCGCAGTTTCAGGGGCTGGGCAATGTCGTCGTGCTGACCGGCGACGAGCACCAAAATTATGCCGGCGAGTTGCGGCGCGAGGCCGGGCAAGGCGACGCGGTCGCGGTCGAGTTCGTCACCACGTCGATCTCGTCGGGCGGCGACGGGGCGGATCGCCGGCGCGGCATCGAACAGATCTTGAGGGAAAATCCCTTCCTCAAATACACCAACGACCGCCGGGGATATGTCACCTGCACCGTGACGCCCGAAGCCTGGCAGACCGACATGCGCGTCGTCGAGCGCGTCACCCTGCCCGATGCCCCGATCAAGACCGCCGCGACCTTCACCGTGCCTTATGGAAAGCCGGAGCTGCACGCCGCTTCTTGAACGATAATCATCGCCGACGGGTCGCGAAAGGCGCCGCCGATTGGGATGTGGAATCGAGAAGCCGCGGTCGCTCGCCGCCGCATCGCCGGCCGATCGCCGCAACGGCGGTGTGGGGCGCGCAACGGCGGTACCGAGCGCGCCGACGCCCGGCGCTAGCACTGGCGGCATCACCCATGATCAAGAGACCATGTCGCCGCTCACCCCCGTGACTCTCCGCCAGCTGATGACGCTGCCGATGCGCCGATCCGATTGGGAACGGGCGGCGGGCGCGCATTTGCAGGTCCGCATCGCCAATGCGCCCGTCGTCACCCGGCGCGACGCGGCGCTCGATCAGGTCGAGCGCTTCTTCGCGCGTGTCGAGACGATCGGCGAGGGGTTTTGGGCGGCCTGGCGGCTCGACGAAGCGGTGTTCGCCGAATGCGACCTTGGCTATCGCTGCGCTTATGGGTTCAAACGATCGGTGCCGTGCGCGGTCATCGCGCGGCTCGCCGGGGCGGCGCTGATCGACTTGCGCCTCCACTGCGACCCGACGCCTCTTCCGCCGCCGGACGCGCTCGATTAAGGCGAACGCACGGGATCGAAACCGTCCCCTTGCGGAGGCCGGTGTGCGGATAGCGGGCGACAGCGATGGTGGTTTGCGCCGGCCGGGTGCCGGCCGATGCGTCGCGTCCCCGGCCGTGCGGCGGGAGCGGTGGGGGTGAGCGCGGGCGACGCGCGCGAGACCGCGCCGGGGCAGGACCTTTCCCCCCGCACCCATGCCGAATGGTATGCCGCCAATTTCGAACCGACGTTCGAGCGCCGCGCGACCCCCGGCGGCACCGAGCTGTTGCTTTCCCGGCAGCGGCCGCTCGTCCGCCTCGCCGCCCCGCCGCTCGCGGTGTTGACGCTCCAGGTCGCGCGCGGCACCGATCGGCACGAACTCGATCTGGGGGAGGGGCGCTTCGAGGCGCGGCTCGATGCGCATGGCAGCGGCTTCGTGGTGGCACCCGCCGCGCACGCCAATTTCTACGATATTCGCGGCGAGATCGAATTGCTCGCGATCGACTTGCCCGATTGGGTGACCGTCGACGATCATGGGGAGGCGGTGCGCGCGCTGCCCGGCTTGCACGGCCGCATGCTGACGGACCCGGTGATCGAGGGCATCGCCCGTCGCTTCTGGGCATTGACCGGCGCCGCGCCGCAGATCGAGCTCGACAGCCTAACGATCACGCTCTTCGCGCTGCTCAAGCGGTTGCGCGAGGAACTGCCGCCGCTGCCGCGCGGCGGCCTGGCGCGCTGGCAGGAGCGGCGGGTGATCGACTATTTGCGCGACCATCTCGCCGAGGATACCGGCATTCCCGAACTCGCCGCGCTGGTCGGCCTGTCGCCCTTTCATTTCGCGCGACAGTTCCGCGCGTCGACCGGGCTGCCGCCGGTCGCTTATCAGCGCCGCCTGCGAGTCGAGCGCGCGCAGGAATTGCTGATGCGCACCGAGCTGAGCGTGACCGAAATCGCCTTCGCCACCGGCTATGATAGCTCGCAAGCCTTCGCGCGCGCTTTCCGTCAAGCGGTGGGCGCGAGCCCGAGCGAATGGCGGCGCGATCGGCGACGCTGAGCGGCGCCCGCCAGGGCCGCCCGCCAATGCCCGCCAAGGTCGTCCCGAAACCCGCGCGTGGGGCGATCCCATCCGATCCACCGCGCGCGGCCGCCATGCGCGTGACAATGGCGCGGCGCGAGGCTAAGCGCGCGCCAATGACCCGTTGGCGCTCCCTGATCCACCAGCAACGGCGGCTCGCGCTGCTGCTGGTCGCGCTTGCGTTCAGCATCAAGGCGCTCGTCCCGGCTGGCTATATGGTCGTGCCGTCGGCCGGCAAGCTGGTGATCGCGATCTGCACCGGCCAAGGCGCCGCGACGGTCGCGACCGATCCCGGCGAGGACGGCGGCGATCACGGCGACCACCACGGCGACCATCGCGACGGCAACAAGGCCGATCATCCCTGCGCTTTCGCCGGCCTCGGCAGCCCTGCGCTGGCGGGCGCCGATCCGATCCTGCTGGCGCTGGCGATCGCCTTCGTCTTGGTCGCGGCGTTCGCGCCGGTATCGGGGCCGAGGCAGGCGGCGCGGCGGCGCCTGCGGCCGCCGCTGCGCGCGCCGCCCGTCTCGGGCTGATCGCCCGATCCGCCGACCCGCGCCGCCCGGGGGCGAGCGGCGCCTCGCCATATCGACGTTTGCCGACGATGCCGCCGCCGCGCGCCGAACTGCGCGGGCGCGTCGGCCAATTCCCATTTCGAAAGACCGACGACCATGACCAAAGGGGCCTTTTTCCTCACCGGCGCCGCGCTCGCCGCCATTGCCACCCCGGCCTTCGCCCAGCAGAACGACGAGCGCGGCGACGACATCGTCGTCACCGGCGCGCGGCCCGCCGATTATTCGCCGCCGACCGCGACCTCGGCGACCAAGATCGAGGCGCCGCTGATCGAAACGCCCGCCACGATCCAGGTGATCGACAAGACGCTGATCGCCGATCGCTACATCCTCCAGCCGCGCGAACTGGCCGAGACGGTGGCCGGCGTCCAATCGGTCGCGGGTTATGGCAACACGCCATCGCAATGGTATGTCATTCGCGGCTTTTCGACCGCCGGGGTCAATTACCGCGACGGCTATCGCGTCGCCGAACTCTACACCCCGCGCGATTTCGCCAATGTCGAGCGCGTCGAGTTCGTGAAGGGGCCGCAATCGGTGCTTTACGGCCAGGCGCAGCCGGCGGGCGCGGTCAACACCGTGACCAAAGTGCCGGTCGCGCGGTCGATCACCGAGATCAATTTGAGCGGCGGCGCGTTCGATCTGCTGCGCGGCACCGCCGACATCAACCGCGATTTCGGCGCGGTGGCCGTCCGGCTCAACCTGCTGGGGCAGAGCGCGGGCAGCTATGTCGATTTCGAATCGTCGAACATTTTCCTGGTCGCGCCCTCGATCCGCGTCTCGCCGATCAAGGGCGTCACGCTGCTTTATGCGGCGGAATATCAGCGCACCAAGATCCGGGGCTTTTCGAACGGCTTGCCCTTTGCTCGAGGGGTGTTCGACCTGCCCGCCTCGGCGACGGTGTCGCGGCCCTGGGCGCGGCTGGAGAACGAAACCAGCAGCCACCGGATCGAGCTCACCGTCGCGCTCGGCGGCGATTGGAAATTCCGCCAGGGCTTCTACACCTCGAAGACCAAGCGCGACTATCGCGGCGTCTCGCCCGCGTTCAACCAGTTCGACGGCACCCCGCTCGCCGATTATCCCGTGCAATATAATGCCGGGCCGCAAGACGATCAGTTCAACCAGGTGATCCAAACCGAAGTCACCGGCACGGTGCGGACCGGCCCGCTGCGCCACACGCTCGTCGGCGGCTACGAACATTTCGTCGCGCGGTTCGACTTCGGCTTTTACGATCAGTTCGGTTGCGACGATGCCGGCAATTGCTTCGGCGGCTATACGCGCAGCTTTTCCAACCCGCTGCCTTTTCCGCCGGGCGGCTTCACCGGCGGTTCCTTCGACTTTTCGGGCGCGCGTACCGATGCGCTCTATCTGAACGACCAAATCGCGGTCGGGCGGCTGCGCGTGCTCGCCGGCGTCCGCCAGGATTGGAGCACGACGATCGCGAGCGGCGAGCGCGCGCGCGCGTCGGTGACGACCGGGCGGGTCGGCGCGCTCTATCTGCTCACCCCGTCGCTGTCGGTTTATTACAGCTATGGCCAATCGTTCGTGCCCAATATCGGGCGGCGGCTGGGCGGCGGCACGCTCGCGCCCGAGCGCGGCGAGCAGCATGAAATCGGGCTGAAATGGGCGCCCCAGCCGGGCCTCGACGTGACGCTCGCCGGCTATGACATCACCAAGCGCAACATCCGCTATCTCGCCTCGGCGACCGAATATCTGACGTTCGGCGCGCAGAACAGCCGGGGGATCGAGGCGACGGTGGCGGGTTCGGTCACCAAGCGGTTCAAGCTGATCGCCAACTATGCCTATATCGATCGCGCCGAGACGACCGAAGACGTCGACCCCGCCGTCGTCGGCAACCGGCTCTACGGGGTCGCGCGGCATAATTTCAACGTCTGGGGGCGCTATGACTTGCCGGTGAAGCTGCCCGGCAATCTCGCCCTCGGCGCGGGGGTGGTCGCGGTGAGCGATCGGCCGGCGGACAATCGCAATTCGGGCTTCGACCTGCCCGGCTATGCCCGCGCCGATTTGGCGATTTTCTATTCGTTGAAGGGACTCGATCTGGCGATCAACCTGCGGAACCTGAACGACGCCGCGATCTTCGACACGGTCGACGGCTTCTTCGTCCAGCGCCAGGCGCCGCGCGCGGTCACCGCGTCGGTGCGGGTCGGCTTCTGACGATGAGCGCGAGAACGCTGCGCCAGCGCTGGGTGACGGTGCATCGCTGGCTGGGGCTGGCGGCGGGCCTGTTGTTCGCGGTGATGGGTCTGTCGGGCAGCGTGCTCGTTTATTATCAAGAGCTCGACCAGCTGCTGAACCCGGCGCTGGTGCTGCCGCAGGATGAGGGGGCGATCCAGCCGATGTCGAGCATCCTGGCGGCGGCACGGGCGCGGGCGGCGGGGCGTTTCGTCCATTCGGTCTATCCTGCGGGTCCCGACTTTCCGGTGCATCACGTCTGGCTGACGCCGAGCGCCGCCGATCAATCGCGCATGTGGGAGATGCTGGTCGATCCGCGCTCGGCGCGGGTGCTCGGCGAGCGGCGCGCGGTGCCGGTGTTCGCGCCCGATCGCGCGACGCTGATGAACACGATCTACACGCTGCATTATGATCTGTTCGCGGGGCGCGTGGGCGCGACCTTGGTCGGCATCATCGGGCTGATGCTGCTGGGCTCGGCGGCGAGCGGCCTTGTGCTCTGGTGGCCGCGCGGGGGCAAATGGCGCCAGGCGCTGACGCTGAAGCGCGGCGCGCGGGGGCACCGGTTGCACGTCGATCTGCACCGGCTGGCGGGGGGCTATGGCGCGGCGCTGCTGATCCTCGCCGCCTTCACCGGGGTGTGCCTGGTTTTCCCCGAGCAAGTGACCGCGCTCTTTCCCCACGACCGCCCGGCGCCGGCGGCGCCGCGTTCGACGCGCGCGGCCGCGCGGCCGATCGACGCCGATACGGTCCTCGCGACCGCCCAGGCGGCGCTGCCGGGCGCGCGCGCGA
>FRDC01002814.1_pt4 | contig 195634 bp, 179 predicted proteins | sample 1106171 | NCBI WGS metagenome assembly FRDC01 (sample SAMEA3930566, study PRJEB13176) | freshwater metagenome | biome: Drinking water system; feature: drinking water; material: water | place: Singapore | collected 2014-12-20 | reverse complement strand
GCGAGGTCGGCATGGTGTTCCAGAGCTTCAACCTGTTTCCGCATCTGACCGTGCTGGAAAATTGCACGCTGGCACCGATCTGGGTGCGCAATACCCCGAAGAAGGATGCCGAAGCCACCGCAATGAAGTTCCTCGAACGTGTGCGCATTCCGCAGCATGCCAACAAGTATCCCGGCCAGATGTCCGGCGGTCAGCAGCAGCGCGTCGCGATTGCCCGTGCGCTGACCATGAACCCGAAGGTCATGCTGTTCGACGAGCCGACCTCGGCGCTCGATCCGGAAATGGTCAAGGAAGTGCTCGACACCATGATCGATCTCGCCCGCGAGGGCATGACGATGATGGTGGTGACCCACGAAATGGGTTTTGCCCGCGAGGTTGCCGACCGTGTCATCTTCATGGATGCGGGGCAGGTGATCGAGTCGAACAAGCCGAAGGAATTCTTCGCCAATCCGCAGCACGAGCGGACGAAGCTGTTCCTCAGCCAGATCCTGCGCTGAGCGTGATCAGACCTTCTCGAACGGAATGTCCATTTTAGTGCGCTTCTCAAGCCACTCCGGCACGGGCAGGTTCTTCGAGCGCATGAACTCCGGGTTGAACAGCTTCGACTGATAGCGGTTACCGGAGTCGCACAGAACCGTGACGATGGTCTTTCCTGGGCCGAGATCCTTGGCGAGACGAATGGCGCCGGCGACATTCACCCCCGTCGAACCGCCGAGGCACAGCCCCTCGTGCTCGAGCAGGTCGTAGATCACCGGCACGGCTTCCTCGTCGGGAATGACGTAAGCTTTGTCGACCTTGGCATCCTTCACGATCGGCGTAACGCGTCCAAGGCCGATTCCTTCGGTGATCGAGTTACCGTCGGTCGCTTTCGCGACGCCATTGGTGAACAGCTCATACATTGCCGCGCCTCGCGGATCGGCGACGCCGATGACGATGCCCTTGTTCTTTTCTTTGAGTGCCGCGCTGACACCTGCGAGCGTGCCGCCGCTGCCGATCGAGCAGATGAAGCCGTCGACCTTGCCCCCGGTCTGCTCGAAAATCTCGGGACCCGTGGAAACGTAGTGCGCCTTCAAGTTATCGAGGTTGTTCCACTGGTCGCCGAACAGCACGCCGTTCGGTTCGGTCTTGCGCAGCTGATCCGCAAGGCGCTTCGCGACATGCTGATAGTTATTCGGATTGCTGAACGGCAGCGCCGGCACCTCGACGAGTTCGGCGCCGCAGAGCCGCAGCATATCCTTCTTTTCCTGGCTTTGCGTCTCGGGGATGACGATGATGGTGCGATAGCCACGCGCAGCCGCCACGACCGCAAGGCCGATCCCGGTGTTGCCGGCAGTGCCTTCGACGATCAATCCGCCGGGCTTAAGCTCGCCGCGCTTTTCCGCTTCGAGGATCATCTGCCGCCCGGCGCGATCCTTCACCGACTGGCCGGGATTCATGAATTCGGCTTTGCCGAGGATCGTGCAGCCCGTCAGCTCCGACGCGCGCTTCAGCTTGATGAGAGGAGTATTGCCGATGGCTTCGACGACGCCGCTTTGAATGGTCATTGGGAAAATTTCGCTCAAGGCCACGTCGGGAACGCAGCGGAGTGGGGAAGGATATTGAGCGGAATCTAGTTCACGCGCACTCGCTGCACAAGTGCGCGGCAAACTGCACGTGTGCGATGCATCTATGCGCGCTTGGCGAACACAACTTGTCGCACGTCGATGTTACCCGACAGGAATCCGGCTTCGCAGTAGGCGAGGTAATACTCCCACAGCCGCCGGAATCGTTCGTCGAATCCCATCGGCGTCAGGTTCGGCCACGCGGTGCGGAAATTGTCCCTCCATGCCGCGAGTGTCTTGGCATAATCTTGCCCAAACACGCGTTCGCGAATGACGGGTATTCCAAACTTCTCGCCGAACGATTTGAGAACGTTCGGTGACGGCAGCATTCCGCCCGGGAAAATGAACCGCTGGATGAAGTCGACCTCGCGGCGATATACCTCGAAGAACTTGTCCTGGATCGTGATCGCCTGAATGCCGGCGAGCCCGCCGGGCAGCAGGCGGTCGCTGATCTGGCTGAAGTACTTCGGCCAAAACTCCTCGCCGACCGCTTCGATCATCTCGATCGACGCGATGCGGTCGTAACGGTCCTGCTCGTCGCGATAGTCCTGCAGCTTGATCGTGACCTTGTCGGCTAACCCGGCGTCCCGGATGCGCTTCTCGGCAAAGTCGCGCTGCTCGGTCGAGATGGTCAACCCGACCACGTTGGCGTCATAGGTCTTGGCGACATATTCGGCGAAGCCGCCCCAGCCGCAGCCGATCTCCAGCACCTTCTGACCGGGGCGGATATCGATTGCTTCGGCGAGCCTACGATACTTGTTGATCTGGGCGGCGGTGAGATCGTTGGTGCCGTCCTCGAACAACGCCGACGAATAGGTCATGCTCGGGTCGAGCCAAGACTTGTAGAAAGCGTTGCCGATATCGTAGTGCGCGTGGATGTTGTTGCGCGCCTGCCGCTTGGTGTTGCGGTTGAGCCAGTGGCGCACGATCTGGACGAAGCGCGCCAGCGGATTGCCGTGCAGCAGCGTCTTGATCTGGTCGTGGTTGACGCAGAACAGATACAGGAACTGTGTCAGATCCGGTGTATCCCACTCGCGGCGCAGATAACTTTCCGCCAGCCCGATGTCGCCGCCATTGGCGAGCCGCCACGCGACGATGTTGTCGTAGATGGTCATCGCGGCGGCAGGGCCGGGGGCGTGACCGCCACAGCGGACGACGCGTCCGTCGGGCAACGTGACATCCAGCGTGCCGCGGCTCAAATTGACGGCGAAGCCGAACGCCAATCGCATCGTGCGTGGCAAATCGGCGAGCGTCGTCTCGAGCGCCTCCGGCGTCAGATGGATCAGCTCGGATGATTGAGGCTTAGAGCTTAACTCTTGGGACATGGCACAACCGTCAATTCGAAGCGGCTCCGTGGCCGTACGTCGATTCAATGGGCGCTCGAGCAGATGTCCGATTTGCGGACGGCACGCGGGCCGGCCTGTTGCCAGCCTCCGCGCTGACTGCTGCTTCCGGAACCAGCCTCGCGCCTTTCAACCAAAGACGCAAGGCCTCCCAATGGATCGCCGCGACGATTTTGAAGGTCACGAGCGGCAGTGCAAAAAGAGAACCCAGCAGCGACCGCGACGTCAGCGCGCGCCGGGCGCCATGGAAGGTGGCGGAGAGCAGGGGGCCTTCCGCGTCGGTCTCCAGGATGCGCAGCTTCACCGTCTCGTCCGGCGGCGACACCCGGAAGAAATAGCGCATGGGCATCTCGATGAACGGCGAGACGTAGAAAAGCTTGTCTTGTTCCTGCCGGATGCCGGCAGCCGAGCGCTGCTCCGCCGTGACCGGCAAGACGTAGGAATGGATCGCGCCGAAGGTGTTGCGCACCTCGTAGATGACGAGCGCGAGCGTGCCGCCACGGTCGTAACAGAAATAGACCGACAGCGGATTGAAGGTGTAGCCGAACAGGCGCGGGTAGCAGAGCAGGAGGATGCGCCCGCCGTCGACGTCGACGCCATGGGCCAGAGCGCGGCGGCGGACATAGGCATTCAGCGGCGAGCCGTCGCGATCGCCATGATCCTTTTCATGAAAGCTGTAGACCGCGCTTCGGTTGACGCCGAACAGACACGACTGGCGATCGGTCTCCGCGAGCCGGTCGAGATCGATGAGGAGGCTCATCACACGATAGGTGAAGCGATGTCCCATCGGCTTCAGCCGCGCATGCATCACGTCGCCGAAGTAGAGCGCAGCGGCGGGCTGCTCCTGCGGCAACCCGGGATTTTGCAACCCTAATTTTTGCCTGTCGTTCGACATCGTGCTCGCTCGATCGTTACTCGGCGGCCTGCGCCAGCTCCGGTGCCGGCTCGCGCCACGGTATCGTGGCGCCCAGCGCCTCGGCAACCGCAAGCCCGGAGCGCAGACCGTCTTCGTGGAAGCCGTAGCCGGTCCACGCACCACAGAACCATGTATGCCGTTTGCCCTGAATGTCACCCAGCCGCTTCTGCGCGGCGAACGCGGCCGCATCGTATTGCGGGTGATCGCAGAGGAAACGACCGAAGGTCAGTTCGGGTGCGGGTTCAAACGGCGGATTGAGGCTGACGAACAGCGGTTTGTCCGGGTCGATACCCTGCAGCTCGTTCATCCAGTAGGTGATGGCGACATCGTTGAGGGCTGCGCCCTCGCGTTTCCAGCGCAGAAAATTCCATGACGCCCATGCGCCCTTGCGGGCCGGCATCAGGCGTGGATCGCGATGCAGGTAAGCGACGTTTGGCGCATAGGGAATATCGCCGAGCACGGATCGTTCGGTTTCGCTGGCATCGGACAGCATCGCCAGCGCCTGATCGCTGTGCGCGGCGATCACCACGTGGTCGTATGTCTCGGCATGGCCGTGGCTGTCGCGAACGATCACGCCGTGGTTGGTGCGCTCGATCGACGTGACCGCGCAGCCCGTCCGCATGCGATCGCGGAAATTGGCCGTAAGCTTCTCGACATAGTTCTGGCTGCCGCTTTTCACGGTGCGCCAGACCGGGCGATCGTAGTGCATCAGCCGATGATTGTCGAAGAAGGCGACGAAGTTCTCTGCGGGAAACTCAAGCATCCTATCGGCCGGCGCCGACCAGATCGCCGCGCCCATCGGCACGAGATAGTCGTTCAGCAGCCGCTTCGAATAGTTGCGGCGCTGGAAGTACTCGCCGAGCGACAGGCCCTTCAGGAAACCCGACGCACGATCCTCGACGCTCTGGGTGTTGAACTTCAGGATGTCGCGCAGCATCCACAGAAAGGACGGCGAGACGATATTCTTGCGCTGGGCGAACAGGCCGAAGAAAAGGCCGGTCCAGGTCGGGCCGCCGCCCTTCCATTCGAAGCGGCCGTTGTCCGCCGACATGGCAAAACTCATGCAGCTTTCGATCGTCTCAACCCCGAGATGCGCGAACATCGCGGTGAGCTCGGGATAGTTCAGCTCGTTGTAAACGATGAAGCCGGTGTCGACCGCGATCGGCTGGCCGTCATAGTCGACGGTGACGGTGTGGCTGTGGCCGCCGGGACGCAGCTCGCGCTCGTAAACCGTGACGGGATATCGATTCGAAAGGGCCCAGGCTGCAGCGTTGCCAGCGATTCCCGTTCCAACAACTGCAACGCGCATTTCCGATCGGCCCCCTCAAGGAATGTCATATCGGAGCAAAATACGGGGGTACCTTGCTGGAGTTTCATCTGACGCACCGCCTCTGGTTCACCCCGTCTGCCGCGCCAAATCGCGCAGATTCGACAGATGAAATCTTGGTAAGGATGCACGCCCGATTCGTCTTCCATATGCAGCTTAAGCCTTTAACCACAGGCCAAAGTCATCCATCGGCCAGGCATCAAATCAGTGCACAGAAATGGCGCAGGGCGGCTGTGCGGGGCAGCGCCAGCCCGGTAGAGTAAGGCCGCCCAGGGGCGGGGTAGGTGAGAGAGAACTTTCGTTGGTTGGAATAGACCCATCTGGCCGGTTGGGGCGGCGTTGGCGTTACTCGTTGAGCAGTGCGATGTGTGGCGATCCGGTTCTGGCCGGGAAAACGAACCTTCGGCGCGGCCTTCGCGCGAGCGCAGCCCTGTTCGCCGCAGCCCTGACGTCCGGCTGCCTTTTGCAGAAAGACCTGCCCGATCCGGCGCTCGACGTACCGTCCGCTTACAAGGAAGCGCGTGATCGCGGTGCCGAGCAGCCGCCGGCGCTCGATTGGTGGCGCGGTTTCGGCTCGCTTGAGCTGACGACGCTGATGGAGGAGGCACAGACCGTCAACCTCGACCTTGCCGCCGCGACGGCGCGTATTCAGCAGGCGGATGCGCAGGCGCGGATCACCGGCGCGGCGCTGCTGCCGTTCGTCACTGCGGATGGAAGCGCGAGCCGGTCCCGTTCGTCGGGGCGTAGCACTGGTGGTGGCTTGACTACAGGCCGCGAGTTTTCGACTTACTCGGCCTCGCTCAGCGCAAGCTACGAGATCGACTTCTGGGGCAAGAACCGCGAAGCGACACTCGCCGCCGAGGAGCTCGTTACCGCCAGCAAGTTCGATCGCGATGTGGTTGCGCTGACGACGCTGGCCGCCGTCGCCAATGCTTACTTCCAGGTGCTGACGGCGCAGGATCGCATCCGCATCGCCTCCAACAACATCGCCAGCGCTCAGCGCATCTATGACGCCATCAAGCAGCGGCTCGATGTCGGCACCGGCACGGACCTCGATCTCGCCCAGCAGGAGAGCGTGCTCGCCGGCCAGAAAGCGCTGGTGCCGCCGCTGCGCCAGACACTGACGCAGAACGTCAACGTGCTCGCGACTCTGGTCTCGCGCCCCCCCGAGAGCATCAATGTCGCGGGTGGCTCGTTGCGCCGGCTAACTCTGCCGCGCGTCAGACCCGGATTGCCGTCCGAACTCCTGATCCAGCGCCCGGATATCCGCCGTCAGGAAGCAAATCTCGCCTCGACGACCGCGAACGTCGGCAGCGCCCGCGCTCAATTTTTCCCGAGTATTCAGCTGACCGGGCAGGGCGGCTATCAGAGTGCGGCGTTGGCCTCGCTGTTCACGCCGCAGGCCGCGTTCTTCAATCTTGCCGCCGGCGCGACCCAGCCGATCTTCGACGGCGCACGCATCCAGAGCAATTTCGATCTGCAGAAGGCGCGACAGGATGAGGCGCTGCAGACCTACCGGAAGACCGTTGTCTCGGCCTTCGCCGATGTCGACAATGCGCTCGTCGCGTTGCGGCAGACGTCCGAACGGCTGCGGCTGCAAACCGCGGTTGTTTCCGCCTCCCGCCGGGCGTTTGACCTTGCGGAACAGCGGCTGCGGGCGGGCACTACCGACATCGTAACTGTGCTAAACACACAACTGACGCTATTTCAGGCTGAAGATTCGCTCGCGCAGATACGCCTGTCGCGTTTCCAGGCGATCGTCAGCCTCTACCAGGCGTTGGGGGGCGGCTGGACGCGGGACCCGAAGAGGACGGTCAATGCTCTTTAAGCCGGACGGGAACGAGGCCGCAGCGCCTGCAGGCGAGACCACACGGCGCAAATCGCGCTGGGCCGGACGCGTGGTGTCGATCGCGCTGACGCTGCTGATCGTCGGCGGCATCGGCTACATCGTCTGGAACGCATTCCAGAAGCGGCAGAACGAGACGCGCACGCGCCCCGACTTCGGCGTGCCGGTGCTGGCCGCCTCGCCGAAGGTGCAGGACGTGCCGGTCTACCTCGATGGCGTCGGCTCGGTGCGCGCCCTCAACAACGTGACAGTTCGCGCGCAGGTCGAAGGCAAGCTGATCTCGGTCAACTTCAAGGAAGGCCAGGACGTCAAGGCGGGCGATGTGCTCGCCGAAATCGACCCGGTGATCTATCAGGCACAATACGATCAGGCCGTCGCCAAGAAAGCGCAGGACGAGGCGCAGCTCGCCAATGCGCGCGTCGATCTCACCCGTTATCAGCAGCTCGCGGCGTCGAACGCCGGCTCGAAGCAGCAGGCCGATACCCAGAAGTCGCTCGTCGCCCAGTTCGAGGCGCTGGTGAAGGCCGATCAGGCGCTGATCGACAACGCCAAGGCGACCCTCGATTACACCAAGATCATCGCGCCGATCTCGGGCCGCGCCGGTCTGCGGCAGGTCGACCAGGGCAACATCATCCGTACGTCGGATACGAATGGCCTCGTGGTCATCACGCAAGTGAAGCCGATCGCCGTCATCTTCAGCCTGCCGCAGCAGCAGCTTGTGCGGGTCAATACCGCCGCGGCGAAAGGCCCGCTCACGGTCGATGTGTTCGCCGGCGACGGCCGCACGGTTGCGGACACGGGTGCGCTCGAAGGCATCGACAACCAGGTCGATCAAACAACCGGCACCGTCAAGCTGAAGGCGCTGTTCCCGAACGACAAGCTGGCGCTCTGGCCGGGTCAGTTCGTGAACGTGCGGCTGAAAGTCGAAACGCTGCCGCAGGCGATCGTCATCCCGGCAGCGGCCGTGCAGCGCGGACCGCTTGGTCCGTTCGTGTATGTGATCGGCGAGGGCGACACGGTTTCGGCGAAGCCGGTAACGGTGACGCAACAGAATGAAACCGACGCGGTGATCGCAACGGGTATCGCAACCGGCGATCGCGTGGTCATCACCGGTTTCGCCAACCTCTCCGACGGCGCCAAGGTGATCGTCGGCCGCGAGGGACAGGGGCCGTCGCAGGACCTCGCGCCGCGCAAGCAGAATCGCCCCGGCGGCGGTGGCGGGCCGGGTGGTGGTCGTCCGCGCTAGCCGCGTCAAGGCAGCTTCATGAGCAGCGTTTCCGAACCCTTCATCCGCCGGCCGATCGCGACCTCCCTGCTCGGGATCGCGTTGATGATCGGCGGCGCGCTCGGCTACTGGGCCTTGCCGGTCTCGGCGTTGCCGCAGGTCGATTTCCCGACGGTGCAGGTGACGACCCGGCTGCCGGGCGCAAGCCCGGACGTCGTCGCGTCGCTGGTGACCGCGCCACTCGAGCGCCAGCTCGGTCAAATTCCCGCATTGTCGTCGATGAACTCGACGAGCTCGTTCGGCGTCAGTCAGATTTCGCTGCAGTTCGACCTCGGCCGCGACATCGACGGCGCGACGCAGGACGTGCAGGCGGCAATCAACGCCGCCGCCGGCATCCTGCCGCGCAATCTGCCGTACCCGCCGACCTACGCGAAGGTGAACCCGGCGGACGCGCCGGTGATGACGCTGGCGCTGACGTCCGAGACCATCTCGTTGCGGCAGATGAGCGATCTCGCCGATACGCAACTCGCCCAGCGCCTTAGTCAAATCTCCGGCGTTGGCCGCGTCGCGGTGCTGGGTGGTCTCAAGCCGGCCGTGCGCGTGCAGGCCGACCTCGCGCGGCTCGCGGCCTATGGCATCGCGATGGAGGATTTGCGCACGGCGATCGCCAACGCCAACGTCTCCGGACCGAAGGGCTCGCTCGATGGCCCATCGCAGTCCTACACCATCGCCGCAAACGACCAGATCGCGGCGGCGAATGCCTACAAGCCGATCGTCATCGCTTATCGCAACAACTCGCCGGTGACCATCGGCGACGTCGCGCGCATTGTCGACGGCCTCGAGAACGACAAGACCGGCGGCTGGTTCCAGGGCATACCGGCGGTCATCATCGACATCCAGCGCCAGCCCGGCGCCAACGTCATCGAGGTCGTCAAACAAATCCGCGATGAAATTCCGCGGATGCAGCGCGCGATCCCGGCCGCCGTCAAGCTGACCGTCGTCAGCGACCGCACCGTGACGATCCGTGCCTCGGTGCGCGACGTGCAGTTCACGCTGGTGCTCAGCGTCATCCTTGTGACCTTGGTGGTGCTGCTGTTCCTGCGCTCGATCCGGGCAACGATCATCGCCGGCGTCGCGTTGCCGCTGTCGCTGGTGACAAGCTTCGGCATCATGTATTTCGCCGGCTTCAGTCTCGACAACCTGTCGCTGATGGCGCTGACCATCGGTACAGGCTTTGTCGTCGACGACGCGATTGTGATGATCGAGAACATCGTCCGTCATATGGAAGACGGCGACAACGCTATGACCGCGTCGCTCAAGGGCGCGCGCGAAATCGGCTTCACCGTGATTTCGCTGACCGTGTCGCTGATCGCGGTATTCATCCCGTTGCTGTTCATGTCGGGGCTGGTTGGACGCATGTTCCGCGAGTTTGCGCTGACGTTGACGATTGCTGTCGTCACCTCGGCCGTTGTCTCGCTGACCCTGACGCCGATGATGTGCTCGCGGCTGTTGAAGCACCACAGGGACGAGTTCGCGGTTCCGGGGCTTGAGGCGATCAGCCGCTTCATCGATCGTACCGTCGAGGTCTACCACCGGACGCTGCTGTGGGTGCTGCAGCGGCAGCGTGCGACACTGGTCGTCACCTTCCTGACGGTGGTCGCAACGTTGGCGCTCTACATCGTCGCGCCGAAGGGTTTCTTGCCGTTGCAGGACACTGCTGCGATCACAGCGGTGACGGAGGCGGGACCGTCGGTGTCGTTCGACGAAATGGGCAGCCGGCAGGCCGCGATTGTCACCGCGATTCAGGCCGATCCGGATGTGACCGGCGTCGTGTCGGTGATTGGCGCGGGTACCGTGAACCCAACGCTCAACGTCGGCAAGCTCGTGATCAACCTGAAGCAGCGCGGCGAGCGCAAGACCGACATCGTCGACATCATCGAGCGGCTAAAGCAGCGTGCCAGCGTCGTCGCCGGCATGACCGTCTATTTCCAGCCGGTGCAGGACATCCAGATCAGCACGCGCTCGAGCCGTTCGCAGTATCAGTACACACTGACGGCGACCGACCCCGCTGAGGTGTCGGAGTGGTCTGACAAGCTCGTCAAGGAGCTGCGGCGCAACGACCTCTTCCGCGATGTCTCGTCGGAGTCGCAGGACGGCGGACTTAGTCTGAAGCTCGATGTCGATCGCCAGCGCGCCGGCCAGCTCGGCGTGTCGGTGCAGGGCGTCAACGACACGCTCAACGACGCTTTCGGCCAGCGGCAGATTTCGACCATTTACGGTCAGGCCAATCAGTATCGCGTGGTGCTGGAAGCGCTGCCGGAATACCAGCGCGATCCGTCGGTGCTGTCGAAGCTCTACGTGCCGGGAGCGAACGGCGCGCAAGTGCCGATCGAGGCGGTGGCCACGCTGACGCGAACCACCGCGCCGCTTGCGATCTCGCATCAGGCACAATTTCCATCCGTGACCATCAGCTTCAACCTCGCGCCAGGTGAGGCGCTCGGCGATGCCGTCGACGCGGTGAAGGCCGCTGAGAAGCGCATCGGCATGCCGAGCTCGATCACCGGTCTCTACTCAGGTGACGCCGCAGAATTCGCGCGCTCACTATCAGGGCAGCCGTGGCTGATCCTGGCTGCGATCATCACCATCTACATCGTGCTCGGCGTGCTCTACGAAAGCTACATCCACCCCATCACCATCCTGTCGACGCTGCCGTCGGCCGGCGTCGGCGCCATCCTCGCATTGATGCTGTGCGGACAGGACCTCTCCGTAATCGGACTGATCGGCATCATTCTCCTGATGGGCATCGTCAAGAAGAATGCGATCATGATGATCGACTTCGCGCTTGAAGCGGAGCGGCACCGAGGCATGTCGTCCTACGACGCCATCGTGCAAGCGTGTCTCTTACGCTTCCGCCCGATCATGATGACGACGCTCGCGGCGCTGTTCGGCGCATTGCCGCTGGCGCTGGAGAGCGGTACCGGATCGGAGCTGCGTTTCCCGCTCGGCGTTTCGATTATCGGCGGCTTGCTGCTCAGCCAGTTGCTGACGCTCTACACGACACCCGTGATCTACCTCGCGCTCGACAGGATCAACCGCCGCGTCGAGCAGGCGCTGCCGCCGGTCGGCCCGGAGGAGGGGCCGGTCCCCGGAACGAGCGAGGGCATCCGCTGATGTCGATCTCGGAGCCCTTCATCCGCCGGCCCGTGGGCACCACGCTGCTCGCGATTGGGCTCGTGCTGGTGGGCTTCGTCGCGTACCGCTTCCTGCCGGTGCAGAACATCCCGAACGTCGAGTTTCCGTCGATCTTCGTCGGCGCCTCGCGCCCCGGCGCCGATCCGACGGTGATGGCGGCGACCGTTGCCGCGCCGCTGGAGCGCAAGCTCGGCGAAATCGCCGGCATCAACCAGATCACCTCGACCAGTTCGCTCGGCTCGACCCGTATCTCGCTGCAGTTCGACATCAACCGCAACATCGACCGCGCCGCGCGCGATGTGCAGGCGGCGATCAATGCCTCGCTTGCCGATCTGCCGAGCGATTTGCCGGCGCTGCCGACGTTCCGGAAAGCCAATCCCGCGGCGTCGCCGGTTCTGATCCTCGCGCTGACGTCGAGCACCATGCCGACCAGCGCCATCTACGATGTGGCGGATACGGTGCTGCTGCAGCGGATTGCGCAGGTGTCGGGTGTCGGCGAGGTCAGCGTCAGCGGCGCCGATCAGCCGGCGGTACGCGTGCGCCTCAATCCCGGCGCGCTGGCAGCTGCCGGCATTTCGACCGACACGGTGCGGCTTGCGATCGTCAACGCCAATCCGCTGGCGCCGGCCGGCATCTTCGACGGCACGCGCCAGAGCGAAACCATCGCGCTCAATCCGCAGATGCGCACGGCGGAGGAATTCCGCGACATTATCGTTGCGTCGATCAATGGCAACACGCTGCGCCTGTCGGATATCGCGCAGGTCGAAGACGCCACCCGCAACAGCCGCTCGATCGCCTGGTTCAACCGCCAGCCGGCGGTCATCATCACGATCACCAAGCAGGGCGACGCCAACGTCATCGAGACGGTCGAGCGCGTAAAGGCGATCATCCCCGATCTGCAGCAATGGATCCCGGCGGGCGTCGACATCTCCATTCTCTCCGATCGCACCGGCACCATCCGCGCCAGTGTCGACGATATGGAGTGGACGTTGCTCGCAACCGCTGTCCTCGTGATGATGGTCGTGTTCCTATTCCTGCGCCGCGGCGTGCCGACGATTGCCGCCGGCGTCTCCGTGCCGCTGGCGCTGGCCGGAACCTTCGCCGGCATGTGGATCGCCGGTTTCTCGGTCAATAACCTGTCGCTGATGGCGCTCGCGATTTCGGTCGGTTTCGTCGTCGACGATGCGATCGTCATGATCGAGAACATGTACCGCAATCTCGAAGCCGGCATGCCGCCGTATCGCGCAGCGGTGGAGGGCGCCAAGCAGATCGGCTTCACCGTCGTCGCCATCAGCCTGTCGCTGGTTGCCGCCTTCACGCCGCTGATCTTCATGGACGGCATTATCGGCAAGCTGTTCCGTGAATTCTCACTGACGCTGACGTTCGCGATTGCCGTTTCGACCCTGGTGTCCCTCACAGTGACACCGATGATTTGTGCCCATTACATCAAGAAGGGGCATTCGGATCGCGAGACGTGGTTCGACCGCATCGTCGAATCCACGCTCGATGCCATGGTGCGATTCTACGAGCGTACGCTGCGGGTGGTTCTCAATTTTCCGCTGCTGACGATGATCGTGTTCGTCGCGACGATCGCCGCAACCGTCGCGCTCTATATCAAGACGCCGAAGGGTTATTTCCCTACCGATGACAGCGGTCTCATCATCGGTTCGACGCGGGCGTCCGCCGACGTGTCGTTCCAGGCCATGCTGCCGCTGCAGCAGCGGATCGCCGAAATCGTGCTTCAGGACGAGGCTGTGTCCGGGCTCGGCTCCTCGCTTGGCGGCAGTGGCGGGCCGGGCGGCGGCCAAAATCGCGGACGGATGTTCATCAGCCTGAAGCCGCTGGCCGAGCGCAACGGCGTGACCACGCAGCAGGTGATCGATCGCTTGCGGATCAAGCTGGCGCGTGTGCCCGGCATCCGCCTGTTTATCTTTGCCGCGCAGGATGTGCGGACCGGCGGACGGCAGAGCGACTCGGACTACCAATACACGCTGGTCAGCACTGATCTCGATCTCCTGAATAAATGGGCGCCCCTGGTCGCCAAACGCATGGAAACGATCGAGGGCATTACCGACGTATCCAGCGATCGCGATCCGGGCGGTCTCGAACTACGGCTTGCGATCGACCGGCAGATGGCCTCAAGCCTCGGCGTCAGGGTTCAGGATATCGACAATGCGTTGAACAACGCCTACTCGCAGCGGCAGATATCGACCATCTACACCCAGCGCAACCAGTACAAGGTGGTGATGGAGGTCGAGCAGAATGCGCAGCGCGATCCGGCCGACCTGACGAAAATCTATGTGTCGGGCGCGGGCGGCGTGCAGGTGCCGTTGTCTGCCGTGGTGCGCTTTGAGCGCGGTCTGTCGCCACTCGCGGTCTACCATCAGGGCTCGCTGCCATCGTCGACCGTGTCATTCGGTCTGCTGCCCAACGTGACGCTGCAGGATGCGACGGCCCGGATCCAGCGCGCCGTCGATGAACTGCACATGCCGGAAGGCATCCGCGGCACCTTCGACGGCAGCGCCGGCGACTTTGCCAAGACGTCCGGACGGCAGCCGCTGCTGATCCTGGGCGCGCTTGTGGCGATGTACATCGTGCTCGGCATTCTCTACGAGAGCCTCGCACATCCGCTGACGATCATCTCCACGCTGCCGTCGGCGGGACTCGGCGCGCTGCTGGCGCTGCAGCTTTTCAACACGCCGCTGACGGTGATCGCCTTTATCGGCATCATTCTCTTGATCGGCATCGTCAAGAAAAACGGCATCATGATCGTCGACTTTGCACTCGATGCCGAGCGCAACCGCGGTCTGTCGTCGGAGGCATCGATCTTCGAGGCAAGCCTCGGACGCTTCCGGCCGATTCTGATGACGACGATGGCGGCGCTATTGGCAGCCGTGCCGCTGGTCGTTGCCATGGGACCGGGCTCGGAGCTGCGGCGGCCGCTCGGCATCACCATCATCGGCGGACTGATCGTCTCGCAAATTCTCACGCTCTACACGACCCCGGTGATCTATCTCCTGATCGACCGGCTGCGGCAGCGCCGCGAACGGCGCAAGATGAACGCTGCACCTGCGGAATAGCGGTGGAACCGCTTGGGAACCTTCAGGTTCCCGCGGCGTTTGCAACTGCATGACGCCCCAGAAGACCGCACGAAAATCCGAAGAAGCCGAAGAGATCGTCGCCGAAACCGGCGAACCGATCGAGCCGCCGCCGCAAGAGGTCGTGGAGCCCGAGAAGGCCCTGTCGCCGGAGGAAACGGAGAAGCTGCGCCGCAGCTATCTGCTGCGCCGGTTCTGGATGAGCGCGCGCGGCTTCTGGGGCGCGAACGGCGACCGCCTCGCATGGGCAATGAGCGGCGGACTGCTTTCCCTCATCGTGTGCCATCTCGGATTCCAGTACGCGATCAACGTCTGGAATCGCTCGATCTTCGATGCGATCGAAAAGAAGGACGCCACGACCGTCTACTGGCTGAGCGCGATCTTCCTGCCGCTTGCCTTCGGTTCGATCGCGCTCGGCGTGACGCAGGTGTGGGCGCGCATGGGCATCCAGCGGCGCTGGCGTGCGTGGCTGACCAGTTCGGTCATGACCCGCTGGCTCGCCAACGGCCGCTATTATCAGCTCAACCTCGTCAGCGGCGATCACGCCAATCCCGAATACCGGATCGCGGAAGACTTGCGTATTTCGACCGACGCGCCGGTCGATTTCGCCGCCGGCGTGGTGTCGGCATTTCTGTCCGCAACGACGTTCATCGTCGTGCTCTGGACCATCGGCGGCGCGCTGACGCTGGAACTGGGCGGCGCCAGCGTCACCATTCCCGGCTTCTTGGTCGTGGCGGCTGTGCTTTATGCAGCGCTGGCCAGCGGGTCGATGACCTGGATCGGCCGCAACTTCGTCGCGGTGTCGGAAGCAAAAAATCAGGCTGAGGCCGATTACCGTTACGCATTGACCCGCGTACGCGAGAACGGCGAGAGCATCGCGCTGCTCGGCGGCGAGGAAGAAGAACGCAACGGCATCGACAAGTCGTTCACCAACGTGCTGCGGCAGTGGGCGCGGCTGTGCGGTCAGCATATGCGGACCACCATCGTCTCGCAGGGATCGAGCCTGGTCGCGCCGGTCATCCCGATCTTGCTCTGCGCGCCGAAATTTCTCGAAGGCTCGATGACACTCGGGCAGGTGATGCAGGCGGCATCGGCCTTCACCATCGTGCAGTCGGCTTTCGGATGGCTGGTCGATAACTACCCGCGGCTCGCGGAATGGAATGCATGCGCGCGACGTATTTCCTCGCTGATGATGTCGCTCGACGGCCTTGAGCGTGCCGAGGCTGCCGACGGTGTCGGTCGCATCAAGCGTGGCGAGACGGATGGCGAGGCGATGCTGAGCCTGCACGACCTGTCGGTCACGCTCGATAACGGCAGCGCCGTCGTGCAGGACGCCGACGTCGATGTCGGGCCGGGCGAGCGCGTCTTGGTTGCGGGCGAGTCCGGGACCGGCAAGAGCACCTTGGTGCGTGCGATCGCAGGCCTGTGGCCATGGGGTGGCGGCAGCGTCAACTTCCACACCGACCGCCGCATGTTCATGCTGCCGCAGAAGCCGTACGTGCCGTCAGGCACCTTGCGCCGCGCAACTGCCTATCCGGCCTCGGCCGAGGACTGGAGCGAGGAACAGATCGCCCAGGCGCTGAAGAAGGTCGGCCTCGGGCATCTCGTCGAGAAGCTTGAGGAAGAAGCGCCGTGGGATCAGACATTATCGGGTGGCGAGAAGCAGCGTCTCGCGTTCGCGCGGCTGTTCCTGCACAACCCCGATATCGTCGTTCTCGACGAGGCGACGTCCGCGCTCGACGGCCCGAGCCAGGACAAGATGATGAAGCTGCTCGCCAAGGAGATGCCAGACGCGACCATCGTCAGCGTGGCGCATCGCGAGGAGTTGGAGGCCTTCCACAGCCGAAAGATCGTCCTGGAGCGGCGCAAGGGCGGCGCCAAGCTGGTCAGCGATATCGATCTCGTCCCGCGCAAGAACCGCTGCCGCCTGCTCGGCAAATGGCTTGCTCAGCCCGGTCAGAAGCAAAAGCGCGCCCGCGCTTAGGCCTTCCGATTGCTCCGCGCGAAGCGTATACGCGGGCCCATGATGTCAGCTGAACCGTTCGATGCCGCAACATCCGCAGAAGCAGCCGTGGAGGATTGTCCGCGCTGCCAGAAGCCGGCTGAGCTCTGCGTCTGCGACGGCGTCGACCCGATCGACAACAAGATCGAGCTGCTGATCCTTCAGCACCCGCAGGAGCAGGACCGGGCGCTCGGTACGGCGCGTCTGACGGCGATGCACTTCAAGAACGCGACGCTGAAAATCGGACTGTCATGGCCGAGCCTTTCGAAGATCCTCGGCCGGACCGTCGATCCGGCCCGATGGGCCATTCTCTATCTCGGCTCATCCAAGGTCGAAGAGCTTGAGACCGATCGCGATATCGTCGTCATCGATCGCAAAGGGCAGTTAGAAGACGCGCAGACCGCTATTCTGAAAAGCCTCGAGGGTGTCATCCTGCTCGATGGCACGTGGAGTCAGGCGAAGGCGCTGTGGTGGCGCAATGCCTGGATGCTGAAGTGCCGGCGCGTCATCCTCGGGCCATCGCGGCCCTCGCGGTATGGGAAGCTCCGGAAGGAGCCGCGGCGCGACGGGCTGTCGACACTTGAGGCCGCAGCCATGTTGATCGGCCGTCTGGAACGGCGCGACGACATCGAGACGAGCCTGCATGCGAGCTTCGAGAAGCTGCTCGCAAAATACCGCGCCGCGCAGGCGGCCGGATCGGCAATCGCTGCGAAGCCTGCGCCGAAGCGCTTCCATCGCCGCAGGCCGCGGAAATAACCGATTCATCGTATTTGGGTGGTCCGCACGACGACTAACTCGCGCGGTTGCCGGGGGTAGATCGCTCCTGTATATGCAGGACGGCTTCACCGGGTTCCGGAAAAGCCCCGGATGGCCACGTGGCGGAGTGGTTACGCAACGGTCTGCAAAACCGTGTACACCAGTTCAATTCTGGTCGTGGCCTCCATTCGCGCTTTCGCGCGCGAGACCTTCAGCAAACCAAGCCTGATTGTCGATTGAGCGCCTGACGCGATGACGCGTTCGGGGAAAGCGCGCGTTCAGCAGGAGGCTTCCCAGCCGGCCGGGAACGGGATGTCGAGCCAGTTGACCGGCTGATTGTCGTTCGCCGGGAAGGGCAGCTCGTACTGGAACGCCTCGACGGTTTCCGCTGCGAGTTCGTCGCGAACGGCGTCCATCAAACGGTCATAGGCGGCGTCAGTCATGGCAAATCCCTCAATCTGGAGGGAACCTGACAGACAAGATTTGGGATCGCGTTGCGCCGATCCGTAAGATTTTAGCGAAATGGGCGAATCCGAAAGCCCCAATATTCACGCCGGCCCGCCAGGAGGGGCCTTAAAAGCCACAATAAGCGAGCTAGAATCCGTACTTATTTGCGTATTTGCAGCCTGTTAAGACAACTGCGGCAGACTCCAAATGTCCTTTGCAATGCTGTGGCCCTTTGTTATACGCGGCCCTGCTTTGCTCAGCACTGTTCCTCGGTAGCTCAGCGGTAGAGCATTCGACTGTTAATCGAATGGTCGCTGGTTCGAATCCAGCCCGGGGAGCCAATTCATCATCCTGACATCGCTGTCTTTCATGACGCACCGGTCCGGGGCGTGCGGATGCCTGTGCGCGCGCTTTTTGCCTCTGTTGCCATCGCGTCCGCGATGCACCAAGGATAGCCGGCAGGTATATGTTGCCGTACGATTCGAGAGGGCGTTGTCGATGTCTGATTTCTCCGTGGCCCGGCGGCGAATGGTCGATTGTCAGGTGCGTCCGAGCGACGTCACCGACCTGCGGATCATTGAGGCGATGCTTGATGTGCCGCGCGAGGCTTTTGTGCCGGAGCACCTGAAGCCGTTGGCTTATCTCGATCAGGATTTGAACGTCAGTGCTGTTGGCGAGGCCCCTCGCTATCTCATCCGTCCGGGTCTGCTCGGGCGCCTGCTGCAGGCGGCGGCGATCACCGCTCAGGACAAGGTTCTGGTCGTCGGCTGCGCCAGTGGATACCCCGCGGCGGTCGTCGCCAAGCTTGCCGCCACGGTAGTGGCGAGCGAGACGGTTCCCGCACTGGTTGCGCAGGCCCAAAGCGCACTCGCGCGGCTCGGGATCGCCAACGCGGCGGTCAAGCAGGCCGGCGCGCGTGATGGCGTCCCCGCCGACGCACCGTTCGATGTGATTTTACTGCAAGGAACATCGCAGGTTGAGCTTGATGGGCTCCGCGCCCAGCTTGCGGTGGGCGGCCGGATGGTCGGGATCAGCGCCATGGGCGGGACGGATCGGGCGATCCTGATCACCCGATCGGCTGCGGATTTCGGCGATCGGGTGCTGTTCGATGCCGCCGCACCGATCCTGTCGGGACTGGAGCGGCCGGCGGCGTTCGTCTTCTGACGGGTAAAGTCGGAGTGACGATCGGAGCCGAATCGTCACACGATTTCAAAAGTGTAGCTTGGATGTCCCACTTCCGAAGTCTTTGGATGTGGGGGCTTACGCCTGGGGCGTGCGGTGCCATATGGTGCCGGAGTGGGGGCGTTGTCGTTCCGTCATGGAGCGCGCCGCCGCGTGCGTCGATCACGAGTGATCGGCGAAGGGGAAAGTGAATGCCGGTGACGCGTAGGGCGACGCGGATTTTGGGAGTGCTGGCAGCGGGGCTGCTGGCGAGTTCGTCGCTGGCGACATCCGCGCTCAGTGACACGATCGAAGGCGCGCTGGTGCGCGCCTATCAGAATAATCCGCAACTCAATGCACAGCGTGCATCGGTGCGCGCAACCGACGAAGGCGTGCCGCAAGCGCTCTCGGGTTATCGCCCGCGTGTGTCGATCACCGCCAACGCGGGTGGACAATACTCGGACTTCAAGAGCCAGACGTCGACGGCAGCCGGAACGACCTCATCGATTCTCAACGGCGTCACGTATCCGCGTGGTGTCGGCGCCACCTTGACGCAGAACATCTACAACGGGCAGCAGACCGCAAACCGCACACGAGCGGCTGAAAGCCAGGTATCGGCTGCGCGCGAAGGCCTGCGCGTGTTGGAGCAAACGGTCCTGCTTTCGGCTGCGACCATCTACATGGACTATCTGCGCGACGCGGCAATCGTCGAGGTTCAGCGCAGCAACGTGCGCGTGCTGGAGCAGACGCTGAAGCAGACGCGCGATCGTTTCAACGTTGGCGAAGTGACGCGCACCGACGTGGCGCAGTCCGAATCGCAATTGGCCGCGGGCCGCACCCAGCTGCTGACGGCGGAGTCCAACCTCACCACCACGCGCGCGAATTTCCGCCGCATCATCGGCAACGATCCGGAGAGTTTAGCGCCGGGTTCGCCGGTGGACCGCTTCCTGCCGGCAACGCTTGCAGCGGCGACCAATCTCGGCCTGGTCGAGAATCCCAACGTCACGGCGGCGATGTACGGAATCGACGTCAGCCACCTTCAGGTCAAGATCAACGAAGGCGCACTGTTCCCGACGCTTTCGTTACAAGCCAGCGTCCAGCAGAACTACGACGTGTCGCTCACCGTTCCGCGGCAGTTCACGGCGGTCGGCTCGGCGCAGCTCTCGGTGCCGATCTTCCAGGGCGGCGGCGAATACGCGCTGATCCGTCAGTCCAAGGAAACGCTGGCACAGCAGCGCCTCAACCTCGAACAGGTCCGCGACCAGACGCGCGCGACCGTTGCTCAGGCGTGGGGCCAGCTCGCGGCCGGCAAGGCGCAGGTGCAATCGGCCCAGGCGCAGGTCGCGGCGTCCGAAATCGCACTGAATGGCGTGCGCGAAGAAGCCCGCGTCGGCCAGCGCACCACGCTCGACGTCCTCAACGCCCAGCAGGCGCTGGTGAACGCACGCGTTGCGCTCGTCACCGCGCAGCACGACCGGGTGGTGGCGTCCTACAGCGTGCTGAGCGCCGTCGGCCGCCTGTCGCCGCAAGTGCTGAAGCTGAACACCACCGTCTACGATCCGAGCGTCCACTATCATCAGGTTCGCGATAGCTGGTTCGGCTTGCGGATCCCCGACGGGCGCTGATCGCTATCGCACGGCGATATCGAAAACCGTGGTGAACGTCTGCGTTTGCAGGCGGCTCCCTTGCAATCGATTCTTGCAATGACATAGCCTCATTTGAGGATTCGGATCGATTCGAATCATGCGTGACTCGCCATGCGTGACCTGCGGCGTCTCCAGGTCCGAAGGTGCGATTCGAATGAGTGACCGATGATGTGGGGTCGGAAATGACGCAAGCGGCCAAAGCGCAAGAACCCTCGATGGAGGAAATTCTTGCGTCGATCAGGCGCATCATTGCCGACGACGAAGCCAAGCCCGTTGCAGGCGCGGCGGCGCCTCCGGCGAAACCGGAGCCGGCACCCGCACCCCCCAAGGCGGCCGCGCCCCAGCCTGCGCGCGCTGCTCCGCCTCCGCCGCCACCACCGGCGTCGAATGCCAGCAACAGCCAGGACGATATCGACGCGATGCTGGCGAGCCTCGACGTCGAAACGTCGGAGGCCGAAGTTCGTGCGCCGCAGCCCGAACCTGAGCCGGAAGCAGACGTTTTCGAATTGACCGAGCAGATGGCGGTGCCGAGCCCGGCGCCCAAACACGTCGAGCCGGTCGACGATCTCGAGTTTTCAGAGCCGCCACCGCCGGCGAGGGAGCCGCCGCGTCAGCGGGCCTATGAGCCGCCGCCCGCGCCGGCCCAGCACGAACCGGAACCGGCACCGATGCTGTCGAACACGACGGTGTTCGCAGTCGAGTCGGCATTCAATTCGCTGGCGCATACGGTGCTCAGCAACAATGCGCGCACGCTGGAGGATCTCGTCAAAGAGATGCTGCGGCCGATGCTGAAATCCTGGCTCGATGACAACCTGCCGGGCCTCGTCGAGCGGATCGTCAAGGCCGAGATCGAACGCGTCTCCCGCGGCGGCCGTTAACCGGCAAATTGGCTACAAACGCCTGATATCGGCGGGTTGACTTGGTTCCTGCCCGCAGGGTTTAACCCTCCATCATCAAGCTCCATTGACGCCTTCTGAGCGGTTCCCCGACGGGATCATGCTGCCGGCGTCCAGTCCCGTGATCCGCCGCCATGATTGAGAAGACCTACCAGCCCGCCGACATCGAAAGCCGCATCGCGCTGGCCTGGGAAAAGGCGGACGCGTTCAAGGCCGGCCGGCCGGAACGCAAGGATGCGAAGCCCTACACCATCGTGATCCCGCCGCCGAACGTCACCGGCTCGCTGCACATGGGCCATGCGCTCAACAACACGCTGCAGGACGTTCTGTGCCGGTTCGAGCGCATGCGCGGGCGCGACGTGCTCTGGCAGCCGGGTACCGACCACGCCGGCATCGCGACGCAGATGGTCGTGGAGCGCCAGCTGATGGAGCGGCAGGAGCCGGACCGCCGCAAGATGGGACGCGAGAAATTCGTCGAGCGGGTCTGGGAGTGGAAGGCCGAGTCGGGCAGCACCATCGTCAACCAGCTCAAGCGCCTCGGCGCATCGTGCGACTGGTCGCGTGAGCGCTTCACCATGGACGAGGGGCTGTCGCGCGCCGTGGCAAAGGTGTTCGTCGAGCTCTATCGCGATGGCCTGATCTACAAGGACAAGCGGCTGGTCAACTGGGACCCGAAACTGCTTACGTCGATCTCCGATCTCGAAGTGCAGCAGGTCGAGGTCAAGGGCAACCTCTGGCACCTGCGCTATCCGCTCGAAGGCAAAACGTTCAATCCGGATGACACGTCGACTTACATCGTCGTCGCGACGACGCGGCCCGAGACCATGCTGGGCGACACCGCCGTGGCGGTGCATCCGGAGAACGAGAAGCTTAAGCATCTGATCGGCACGAACGCGATCCTGCCGCTGGTCGGTCGCAAAATTCCGATCATCGGCGACGACTACGCCGATCCGGAGAAGGGCACCGGCGCGGTCAAGATCACGCCGGCGCACGACTTCAACGACTTCGAGGTCGGCAAGCGGCACGATCTGCCGCGGATCAGCGTGTTCGACATCGAGGCGCGCATCGCGCTCAAGGACAACGACGATTACGCGCATGGCTTGCCGGAAGGCTCACACGAGCTGATCGACGAGCTGCACGGCATGGATCGCTTTGCCGCGCGCAAGCTCCTGGTCGCGCGCTTCGAGGACTTCGGTTTCCTCGACAAGATCGAACCGAACACGCACATGGTGCCGCACGGCGATCGCTCGAACGTGGTGATCGAGCCGTTCCTGCGCGATGAATGGTATGTCGACGCCAAGACGCTGGCGCAGCCCGCGATCGAAGCGGTTCGCAGCGGTGCAACCCAGTTCGTGCCGAAGAACTGGGAGAAGACCTACTTCGAATGGATGGAAAATATCCAGCCGTGGAACATCTCCCGGCAGCTCTGGTGGGGCCATCAGATTCCGGTCTGGTACGGCCCTGACGGCAAGGTGTTCGTGTTCGAGACCGAGGAAGAGGCGATCGGCCACGCGCTCGGTTACTACGCCGAGACCGGCGCGATCTCGGCCGAAGAGGGTGCCGCCATTGCGGCCGATCCGGAACGCCGCGCCGCCTTCATCACCCGTGACGAGGACGTGCTCGACACCTGGTTCTCGTCGGGGCTCTGGCCATTCTCGACCCTGGGCTGGCCGGACGAGACGCCGGAGCTCGGGCGATACTACCCGACCGATGTGCTCGTCACCGGCTTCGACATCATCTTCTTCTGGGTCGCCCGCATGATGATGCTGGGCCTGCACTTCAAGAAGGAGGTGCCGTTCCCGACCGTCTACATCCATGCGCTCGTCCGCGACGAGAAGGGCGCCAAGATGTCGAAGTCGAAGGGCAACGTCATCGATCCACTCAATCTCATCGACGAATTCGGCGCCGACGCGCTGCGCTTCACGCTGGCGGCGATGGCCGCGCAAGGCCGCGACATCAAGCTCTCGACGCAGCGTGTCGAAGGCTATCGGAACTTCGCGACCAAGCTCTGGAACGCCTGCCGCTTCGCCGAGATGAACGGCTGCGCGCTGCCGGCGGATTTCGATCCGTCGCAGGCGAAGGAGACGCTGAACCGCTGGATCGCGCACGAGACCATGAGCGCCGCGCGCGAGGTAACGGAGGCGATCGAGGGTTATCGTTTCAACGACGCCGCCGGCGCGATCTATCGCTTCGTCTGGAACGTCTACTGCGACTGGTACCTCGAACTCGCCAAGCCAGTGATGACGGGCGCGGACGGCGAGGCCAAGAATGAAACCCGCGCCATGGTCGCGTGGGCGCGCGACGAAATTCTGAAGCTGCTGCATCCGTTCATGCCGTTCCTGACCGAGGAGCTGTGGGACGTCACCGCCAAACGGAATGGCCTGCTGGTGCTCACCGAATGGCCGCTGCGCAGCGCCGATCTCGCGGCACTCGAAGCCACCGCCGCCGTTGCCGACCCGATGATGCCGGCGATGCTTGTGCCGTCGCTGGTGATGCAGGAGTTCACCGATCCGGCCGCCGAGGCCGAGATCGGCTGGGTCATCGATCTGATCTCCGCGATTCGTTCGGTGCGCGCGGAGATGAACATCCCGCCCGCGACGTTGCTGACGCTGGTGCTCGCCGGTGCGTCGCCGGCGACGCAGGAGCGCGCGGCCCGCTGGAACGATGTCATCAAGCGTCTGGCCCGCCTTTCGGACGTGACGATCGCTCCCAAGGCGCCGGATGGGGCTGTTCAGCTTCTGGTGCGCGGCGAAGTCGCGGCGCTGCCGCTCAAAGGCGTGATCGATCTCGCCGCCGAGAACGCACGTCTCGTGAAGGAATTGGCCAAAGCGGACGCCGATATCAAGCGCGTCGATGCGAAGCTTTCGAACGAGAAATTCGTCGCCAACGCGCCGGAAGAGGTCGTGGAAGAAGAAAAAGAAAAACGAGAAGCAGCCGAAGCACGCAAAGCGAAAATTCTCGAAGCGATCGAGCGGCTGAAAAACGCCGCGTGAGGACGCATGCTCGACCACGTTTCCATCACGGTCTCTGACATCGCCGCCGCCGAGCGTTTCTACGACGCGGTGATGAAAGCGCTCGGGGTGGTCAAGGTCGGCCGCCGCGACGACTGGCTCGGCTATGGCGAGCGAGCGCGGCCGTCCTATCCCGACCGCGTCTACATCTCGATCCGCAAGGGCGCGAAGCCGGAGGAGGCATTCGGCCGCCACTGGTGCTTCAAGGCTCAGTCACGCACGCAGGTCGATCTGTTCTGGGATGCCGGGGTCGAGAGTGGCGGCAGCGACGACGGCGCACCGGGCCTGCGCGATTACCACACGCACTACTATGCGGCCTTCCTGCGCGATCCGGACGGCAACCGCATCGAGGCGGTATGTCACCACCCGGTGTAAGCCATTGGCTCGCCGGCCTGCTGACAATTTAAGCAACAAGCTGATACAATTCGTTCGACCACTGACGGGTGGCACGTCTAACGTTGGTGCGGGAGTTCAACGGAATGCGCGCCGTACTCAAATATTGCGAAGAGGGCCACCGGCGCGAGCTGCCCGAAGGCACCGTCATCATCCACGAGGGCAGTTCGACCGGCCACCTGTTCGTTCTGATCGAGGGGCAACTGGAAGTCGTCAAGGGCGACACTGTCGTCGCCAGCCTGACCGAAGCGGGCGCGATCGTCGGCGAGATGTCATGTCTGCTGCAGCTGCCGCATACGGCGACGGTTCGCGTCGCCAAGATATCGTCCGTCTATGAAATCAATGACGCCGCCGAGTTTCTGCGCATGCAGCCGGCCGTCGCCTTCTACATCGCCAAAATGCTCGCACAGCGGCTCAACGTCGCAACGAGCTATCTTGCCGACATCAAGCGGCAATATGAAGGACACGGGTCGCATCTTTCGATGGTCAGCGAGGTGCTCGCCAGCATGGTCAACCTGCCGCCATCTGAGGTTTCTCCGGGATCGGATCTGCGATCCGATCCAAGAGTATGAGCCAGTCCGGTGCTTTCGTGATGGTGTGCGCCGGCCGCTGCAGCGGCGCGTTCAGATCGATCCACTGCGCGTATTCCGCCGCAAGCCAATAGGCCTTCGCTTCGTCGCAATCGACGACGATGCAGACCGGCGGGCGGCCCAGCTGCAGCCCGGCATTGAATACCCACGTGTTGCCTATCCTGTCGAACCAGGAGCCGTCCTGGATGAACGGCGATTGGTGGACGTGGCCCGAGATGACGAAGTCCGGCTTGTAGGTATCGATCCATTGCACCAGCTCGACGTCGCCGAACGAACGCTTGCCGCCCCAGCTGACCGGAGAATTCGCCGGTGGCGCGTGATGCACCCAGACCCATTGGCGCGGACGTTTTGGGGCGGCCTCCTCAAGTTGCCGGACGATCTGTGCGCGGACTAACGGTCCGTCCCACCACGGGCAGACGGTGAAGAGAGTGTCGCCAATCGTCAGACTGTCGCCATCGCATGCAATGCCCAATTCGCGCACCATGCCAATCCAGCGCGAGATTTTCTCGCCTTCGGGGCTGCGCTCATCAAGGTCGTGATTGCCTGAGCACAGCATGACGCGGGTCTTGCTCGCGAGCAGTCCGAGATATTTCTGCACGACAAGAATTTGTGCGCGAACATCGACAAACGAGCCGATGTCGAGCGCGTCGCCGGCGAAGATGACGGCGTCAAATTGCGAACTTGCGCTGAGAAGCCAGTCGAACTGCGGCAGTGAGTAATGCAGGTCAGCGACGATCAGACATCGCATTACTGCATGACCGCCATCATGTGCTCAATCGCGAACGCCATGATCACGTAGATCGCCGAACCGACCACGATCATCCCCAGCGCAAGCCACACCCACAAAGGTAACGATTCCGATTCTTTGACCATGGCCAGCCCCCTGGCTTGTTTCTTCCCCGCGAGTTCCCTGCAAGACTAATACCAAAATACCGAGGCGAGCCACGGGATCGGCGCCAGCCGGGCTTCCTACGGAAACGGCTTACTCAGAAAGCGTGAGCCCTTCAGCCCGTAGCGCCAGGGCAGCTCGACCGCCTTGGTGATGCCGATCCGGATGCCTGTGACGATTTCCGGCTTTTTGCGGCGCGCATGAAACGCGAACGGGGGCGTGAGCAGCGATAACCCGTTGTGTTTGATCGAGATGTTCATCGCTTCGCACAACTTGCCCGGGCCGGAGCAGAGCGTCCGCTCGTCCTGCAGGCCACGGCGGCGGCGCATCGTCGCGAGCCCATGGGTCGGCTCGATCGCTCGGATCAGCACGGCGCTGGCCGAGCCTTCCGCCTCGCAGACCATGTTGACGCACCAGTGGATGCCATAGGAGCGGTAGACGTAGGCGAAGCCGGGCGGCCCGAACATCACGCCGTTCCGGGGCGTCGGCCCGCGGTAGGAATGGGCGGCCGGTTCGGTGTGGTGATAGGCCTCGACCTCGACGATGATTCCCCCAACTCCGTCCACCAGCATGGTTGCGCCGATCAGGTCCGGCGCCACGTCATGGACGCTGCGGGCAAAAAACCGCGTGTTCAGAGGCTTTCCAACGGGAGGGATCGGTTCGTGCATGGGGGGCGGAGGAGTGCGGCGGTTGCGGCAGAAGCCGTTGAGGATTAGGTAATATTGGTAGCCGCAGGATAGGGCATGGTCGTTATTCTCGATACGGTTTCCGCACAGCCTGTACGCCCCCGGCATCCGGAAAAGGCGCATCGGCCCGATACGCCGTTGCAGCCGAAGCCGGACTGGATCCGCGTGCGCGCGCCGACCAGCCGCGGCTATGCCGACACGCGCAAGATCGTCCGCGACAACAAGCTCGTGACGGTCTGCGAAGAGGCGGGCTGCCCAAACATCGGCGAGTGCTGGGACAAGAAGCACGCGACCTTCATGATCATGGGCGACACCTGCACCCGCGCGTGCGCCTTCTGCAACGTCAAGACCGGCATGCCCGGCGCGCTCGATCTCGATGAGCCGCAGAACGTGGCGGAAGCGACGGCAAAGCTCGGGCTGGCCCACATCGTCATCACCTCGGTCGACCGCGACGACCTTGCCGACGGCGGTGCTGAGCATTTCGCGAAAACGATCCGTGCGATCCGCGAACGCTGCCCGCAGACGACAATCGAGATTCTGACGCCTGATTTCCTGCGGAAAGAAGGCGCGCTCGAAGTCGTGGTGGCGGCGAAGCCCGACGTGTTCAACCACAATCTCGAAACCGTGCCGGCGCGTTATCTGTCGGTGCGGCCAGGCGCACGTTACTTCCACTCGGTGCGGCTGCTGCAGCGGGTGAAGGAGCTCGACCCGACGATCTTCACCAAGTCGGGCATCATGGTCGGCCTCGGTGAGGAGCGGCACGAAGTGCTGCAGGTGATGGACGACCTGCGCTCCGCCGACGTCGACTTCCTCACCATCGGGCAGTACCTGCAGCCGAGCCGCAAACATCACGCGGTGATGCGCTATGTGACGCCGGATGAATTCGCGGGCTACGAGAAGACGGCCTATGCGAAGGGCTTCCTGATGGTCTCGGCGAGCCCGCTGACCCGCTCGTCGCACCATGCGGGCGACGATTTCGCCAAGCTGAAGGCGGCGCGCGAAGCGCTCTCCAGATAACTCTTCCATGCCGCAATTCATGAACACGCGCCGGGTCCGCCATCGCGCGGACCAGATGTTCGATCTCGTCGCCGATGTCGAGCGTTATCCGGAATTCGTGCCGCTTTGCCAGTCGCTGAAGGTGCGTCAGCGTACGACCGATGCTGAAGGCCGCGAGGTCATCGTCGCCGACATGACGGTGTCGTTCAAACTGGTGCGCGAGAGTTTTACCAGCCGCGTTACGCTCGACCGGCCAAATCTGAAGATACTGGTCGAGTATCTGCGCGGGCCATTCTCGAAGCTTGAGAACCGCTGGACTTTCACCGCGAGGGGCGAAGACGCCAGCGATGTCGGCTTCTTCATTGCCTACGAGTTCAAGAGCCGGATGCTGGCAATACTCATGGGCGCGATGTTCGACGCCGCGTTCCAGCGCTTCGTCTCGGCGTTCGAGGCGCGCGCAGACGCGATCTACCGGGCGCCGCGCCCGGGCGTTTGACCGCGGCTTTCGCGGGCCCGCGCGCCAGTTCCATCAACAGCTTCAACGCTTCCAGCACCGAACGTTGCCGCACGTTGCTGCGGCCAACCGCGCCGAACCGGAATTCGCGCGCGACGATGCGTCCGTCACGCGCAGCGGCAGCGAAATGCACCAATCCGACGGGCTTTCCCGGCGTCGCGCCACCGGGCCCGGCAATGCCGGTGATCGACACCGCGAGATCGGCATCGGCCGCCTCCAGCGCGCCGACGGCCATCGCCATCGCGGTTTCCTTGCTGACGGCACCGAAGGTCTCGAGCGTATCGATGCTGACGCCGAGCATCTTGTGTTTGGCGTCGTTGGAGTAGGTGACGAAGCCGCGATCGACGACGGCGGACGATCCGGGAATCTCGGTGAGCGCCGCAGCGACGAGCCCGCCGGTGCAGGACTCGGCAGTCGCGATCATCATTTTGCGTGAACGGCAGAGATCGAGCAGCGATCGGGCTAATGCGCGGGGTTCGTTGCCAGCGCCAGCCATTTTCAGTTGTCCCAGGGCAGGCGGATGGTGGCGCTGCCGATGGCGGCGATACCTTCCTGCCGTCCGGTGAAGCCGAGACGTTCGCTGGTGGTGGCTTTCACCGACACGCGCGAGATGGGCAGGCCAGTGATCTCGGCGATCTTGGCGCGCATCTGATCGCGCAGCGGCCCGATCTTCGGCGCTTCGCAAACCATCGTCACATCGAGATGCGCGACACGGCCGCCGCGCTTCGCCACCAGATCTATCGCGTACTTCAGGAACTGATCCGATGCCGCGCCCTTCCACTTCGGATCGCTCGGCGGGAAGTGCGAGCCGATGTCGCCATCGGCCAGCGCGCCGAGAATGGCATCGACCAGCGCATGCAGGCCGACGTCGCCATCCGAGTGTGCGAGAAAGCCCCGATCGAACGGCACCTTGATGCCGCAGAGCCAGACGTGATCGCCGTCGCCGAACGCGTGCACGTCGTAGCCGGAGCCATGCCGGACGTCGCCGAGCGACGCGGCAAGCCGCGCTTCCTCGCGCTGAAAATCTTCCGGAGTCGTGAGCTTCATGTTCAGAACATCGCCTTCAAAGGTTGCGACCGTCAATCCCGCCCATTCGGCGATCGCGGCATCGTCGGTGAAATCGTCGCGGCCTTCGCGCGCGGCGCGGCGATGCGCATCGAGAATGGCATCGAAGCGAAACGCCTGCGGGGTCTGCGCGATCCGCAAGGTCGAACGGTCCGGTGTCGCAACGATGTGGCCGGCGGCGTCGACCGCCTTGATGGTGTCGGTCACCGCAACGGCAGGGATCGCCGCGCCGGTCGCATGCGCGGCGTCGATGGCACGTGCAATGACAGCCTCGCTGACGAAGGCGCGCGCCGCATCGTGGATCAGCACGACCTCCGGCGGATCGCTGGCCAGCGCTTCAAGTCCCGCGCGTACGGACGCCTGACGCGTCGCGCCGCCGTTCACCGGTGCGCGCAGGCGCAGACCCGCGACCGCGCTGTTGAACATCGCGATGTCGTCGGGATTGAGAACCGGCTGAACCGCAGCGATGCGCGGATGTGTGCAGAACGGTTCGAGTGAACGGGCAATCACAGGCCGGCCGGCAATCGTCCGGTATTGTTTCGGGCCGCCGGCGCCGGCGCGCAGACCGCGGCCTGCGGCAACGATAATGGCGGCGTTTCGATCAGCTTGAGCCATGCGGAGGTAACAGAGCTGGTTGAAGAGGGTGGTGCTTTGAAGCCATTTTGGGCCCTGCACTTACCATATTTGTCAGCAAAAACAGGATGATTCCGCGCCTGTGGGCAGATTCACCCTCCATGCTGCGATGCACTTGCGTGTTTGGTATTTTTGGCTAAACTCTAGGCAGATGGGCTTCATGCCTAAGTTTTGAGCGAGGGCCGGGGCAATGGCGCCGTGGCTCTTCATAAGCGGGAAGATCGGTGACCAATCCGATGCACGAACGTCAAGCAACCGTCCTTAGGATCGGTGCGAACGCGCTCGTCAACAGAGTCATTCTTGCCCCGATGTCGGGCATCACGGACGCACCGTTCCGGCGTATGGCGGCGGCGCTGGGTGCCGGACTCGTCGTCTCCGAGATGACGGCCAGCGAAGACCTCGTCAACGGCACGGCGATGTCACAGCTTCGGTGTGAAGCCGCGGGTGACACGCCGCATGTGGTGCAGCTCGCCGGTTGCGAACCGCGCTGGATGACGGAAGGCGCGCGCATCGCGGAGGCGGGCGGTGCGGACATCATCGACATCAACATGGGCTGCCCCGCGCGTCATGTGACGGGCGGACAGTCCGGATCGGCGCTGATGCGCGATCTCGATCATGCGTTGCGGCTCATCGAAGCGACGGTCGCGGCCGTGCGCGTGCCTGTGACGCTGAAGATGCGGCTCGGCTGGGACGAGCGCATGCTGAACGCGGCCGAGCTTGCGAAACGCGCGGAAGCCGCCGGCATACAGATGGTCACCGTACATGGCCGCACCCGCTGCCAGTTCTACAAGGGCAGCGCCGACTGGCGCGCCATTCGCGCGGTGCGCGACGCCATTTCCATTCCGCTCGTCGTCAACGGCGACATCACCTCGTTCGCACAGGCCGAAACGGCGCTCGATCAATCCGGCGCCGATGCAGTGATGATCGGCCGCGGTGCGCAAGGACAGCCTTGGCTGCCGGGCCAGATCGGCCGGCGGCTCGACGGTGCGCCGGAGGAAGCCGCACCCGCGCTGCCCGACCAGCTTCGTTACGTCTGCGAGCTTTATGAGGATGCGCTCGATCATTACGGGCTGCGCATCGGGGTGCGCCACGTTCGCAAGCACCTCGGTTGGGCGCTTGATGTCGCGGCCGAGACGGCCGGCGCTCAGATCGAAACGCTTAGGCGGTGGCGCACCGAGGTGCTGACCACGGACTCGCCCGATATCGTCCGCCGCGGTTTGCGCGATGCATTCGATGATTTCGCATGGAAGGCGGCGGCATGACCAGCTTGTCCGAGCATCGCCTCTCCCCACCAGCGTCCGACAGCGACGCCATTCTCAATGCGCTGCCGAATCCGGTGCTGCAGATCGCGCCGGACGGCAAGATCATGGACGCCAATATCGCGGCCGAATCCTTCTTCGAAGTCTCGGTGCAGCTGTTGCGGCGTCAGTCGCTGAAGGAATTGATCCCGTTCGGCAGTCCGCTGTTGTCGCTGATCGAGCAGGTGCGGGCGTCCGGCTCGCCGGTGAATGAGTACAAGGTCGATCTCGGCACGCCGCGCATCGGCGGCGACCGGCAGGTCGATCTGCACGTGGCGCCGCTGAATGAGCGCCCCGGCTGCATCGTCGTGATGATTCAGGAGCGCACCATCGCCGACAAGATGGATCGCCAGCTCACCCATCGCAGCGCCGCACGCTCGGTCACCGCGCTTGCCGCGATGCTGGCGCACGAGATCAAGAACCCGCTCTCCGGCATCCGCGGCGCCGCGCAGCTGCTGGAGCAGGCGGCCTCGGCCGAGGATCGCACGCTCACGCGGCTGATCTGCGATGAGGCCGACCGCATCGTCACGCTCGTCGATCGCATGGAAGTCTTCGGTGACGAGCGTCCGGTGCCGCGCGATGCGGTCAACATCCACTCCGTGTTCGATCATGTGAAACGGCTGGCGCAGTCGGGCTTCGCGCGCAACATCAAGTTCGTCGAGGACTACGACCCGTCGCTGCCGCCGGTGCTCGCCAATCAGGATCAGCTGATCCAGGTCTTCCTCAATCTCGTGAAGAATGCCGCCGAAGCGCTGACCGATATGGGCAGCGAAGGCGAGATTCAGCTCACCACGGCCTTCCGGCCCGGTGTGCGCCTGTCGATCCCCGGCAACAAGTCGCGCGTATCGTTGCCGCTCGAATTCTGCGTCAAGGACAACGGGCCCGGGGTGCCGGACGACCTGTTGCCGAACCTGTTCGATCCGTTCGTGACCACCAAGCCGACAGGAAGCGGGCTTGGTCTTGCGCTGGTCGCCAAGATTGTCGGCGACCACGGCGGCATCATCGAATGCGAGTCGCAGCCGCGACGAACCGTTTTCCGTGTGTTGTTGCCCATGTACAGCACCGCGAAAAAACAAGCCTCCAACGGTAGCAGCGAGATGCCGGGCTCGCCGCTGCGAACCTCACATGGTGAACGATGAGGAATACCGATGCCCGCAGGTAGCATTCTTGTTGCCGACGACGATGCCGCAATCCGCACAGTCCTCAATCAGGCGCTCTCGCGCGCCGGATACGAGGTCCGTCTCACCGGCAACGCGACGACGCTCTGGCGCTGGATCAGCCAGGGGGATGGCGACCTCGTTATCACCGACGTGGTGATGCCAGACGAAAACGCCTTCGACCTGCTGCCACGTATCAAGAAGATGCGGCCCAATCTGCCGGTCATTGTCATGAGTGCGCAGAATACCTTCATGACCGCGATCCGCGCGTCCGAGCGCGGTGCGTACGAATATCTGCCCAAGCCGTTCGATCTGAAGGAACTGATCGGAATCGTCGGCCGCGCACTGGCCGAGCCGAAGGAACGGGTCGCCACCTTGCACGAGGAGGGCGAGTTCGATTCGATTCCGCTGGTCGGCCGTTCCCCGGCGATGCAGGAGATCTATCGCGTGCTGGCGCGATTGATGCAGACCGATCTCACGGTGATGATCTCGGGCGAGTCTGGCACCGGCAAGGAGCTGGTTGCCCGCGCGCTGCATGACTACGGCAAGCGGCGGAACGGGCCGTTCGTCGCCGTCAACATGGCGGCAATTCCGCGCGATCTCATCGAGTCCGAACTGTTCGGCCATGAACGCGGCGCGTTCACCGGCGCCAACACCCGCGCATCCGGCCGCTTCGAGCAGGCTGAAGGCGGCACGCTGTTCCTCGACGAAATCGGCGACATGCCGATGGAAGCGCAGACCCGGCTGCTGCGTGTCCTTCAGCAGGGCGAATACACAACCGTCGGCGGCCGTACGCCGATCAAGACCGACGTGCGTATCGTTGCGGCGAGCAACAAGGATCTGCGTATCCTGATCCAGCAGGGGCTGTTCCGCGAGGATCTGTTCTTCCGCCTCAACGTCGTGCCGCTGCGGCTGCCGCCGCTGCGCGAGCGCATCGAGGATTTGCCCGATCTCGTCCGCCACTTCTTCTCGCTGGCCGAGAAGGATGGCTTGCCGCCGAAGAAGCTCGATACCCAGGCGCTCGAGCGGATGAAGCAGCACCGCTGGCCTGGCAACGTCCGCGAGCTTGAAAACCTCGCGCGCCGGCTGGCCGCACTTTATCCGCAGGACGTGATCACCCAGTCGGTGATCGACGGGGAGCTGGCGCCGCCGGCCGTTGTCGCCGGTCAGGCCGCACCTGCGACTGTGGATAACCTTGGCGACGCCGTCGAAACCTATCTCGCGACCCACTTTGCCGGCTTCCCGAACGGCGTTCCGCCGCCGGGCCTCTATCACCGCATTCTGCGGGAAATCGAGGTGCCGTTGCTCACGGTTGCGCTGGCAGCAACGCGGGGCAACCAGATCAGGGCCGCGGACCTCTTGGGGCTTAACCGCAACACATTGCGGAAGAAAATCCGCGACCTGGATATCCAGGTCTACCGCAGCGGCGGCTAAGGCCGCCGTTCGCGTTATCTGGACACCTTCCAGAGGACCGCGCCGCGGAATTGTCGTAATTGAGCAACATTGTTGTATGATTGCATCAGTGGGCCGGATGGCTTAATGGCCAATCCGACCAAGCTCCAATTACTCCGCAGCGCATGACAACCGCAGATCCGACGGCCGCATCGTTCGACCCGTCGTTTGCCGAGCCCCGGAAACGGCAGCTCAGCAAGCTCCTGATCCCGTTTGCAGTCGGGTTGGCGCTCCTGTCCGCCTTCCTGACGTTTGTCGTTCTGACCGGCCTTGGGCCGATAGCGCCGAGCCATAACGTCGTCATCACCTTCCTGCTGATCAACGCCGCCACCGTGCTGCTGCTGGTGGCCATCGGCAGCAGTGAAATCTTCAAGGTGGTGCAGGCCCGCCGGCGCGGCCGGGCGGCAGCGAAACTTCACGTTCAGGTGGTCAGTCTGTTCGCGGTGATCGCGGTGCTGCCTGCGGTGGTCGTGTCGGTGGTGGCCAGCGTCACGCTCGACCGTGGTCTCGATCGCCTGTTTTCCGTTCGAACGAAAGCGGTGATCGAAAACTCGCTGATCGTCTCGCGCGCGTATCTGAACGAGCATGCGCAGCTGATCCGCGGCGACATTATCGGTATGGCCGGCGATCTCTCGCGCGCCAGGCCGCTGTTCGATCAGGACCGCGGGACGTTCCGTCAGTTGATGACGGCAAGCGCCAGCGTGCGCAACTTGCCGTTTACGATCATGCTCGACAGCGAGCGCCGTGTTCTGGAAAGCGGATCGGGCGCCATCCAGCAGAGCTTCGCGATGCCGGAGGCGGATTTTCTCCGCAACGTCGGCGAAGACGAACCGCAGATCGCGGTGTTCACCGAAGCCAACTACGTTGCCGCTGTCATACGGCTGCGGGCGTTTCAGGACACGTTCCTTTACGTCGCGCGGCTGCTGGATCCGCGCGTCGTCAATCAGCTGACCCAGACCGAAGCCAGCGTTGCCGAGTATGCCGATCTCGAGTCGCGCAAGCTCGGCATTCAGGTCGCCTTTGCGCTGATGTTCACGGTGATCGCGTTGACCGTGTTGATGTCGTCGGTGCTGATCGGCCTCAACTTCGCCAACTGGCTGGTGGCGCCGATCCGCCGCTTGATGGGCGCGGCGAACATGGTCTCGACGGGCGACCTGCATGTGCAGGTACCGGTGATCAAGTCCGAGGGCGATCTCGCTCAGCTTGGCGAGACGTTCAACAAGATGACGCAGGAGCTGCGCACGCAGCGGGATGAATTGATCAACGCCAGCGGTCTGATCGACAGCCGCCGCCGCTTCATCGAGGCAGTGCTGTCATCGGCAAGCGCCGGTATCATCGGCGTCGACGGCGCCAACAAGATCGGCATCCTCAATCGCTCGGCGGAGAAGCTGATCGGTCATCCGGAATCCGAGGCGCTCGATCATCCGCTGTCGGAAGTCGTACCTGAACTCAACGAGCTGATGGCGACCGCCCGCGAGAGCGCGCAACGCCTTGTTCAGGGGCAAATTACGATCAGCCGCGACAACATCGAACGCAATCTGTCCGTGCGGGTCAGCGCCGAACAGACCGGCGAGTCGCGCGACAGTTACATCATCACGCTCGACGACATCACCGAGCTCGTTTCGGCGCAGCGCACCTCGGCCTGGGCCGATGTCGCCCGCCGCATCGCGCACGAAATCAAGAACCCGCTGACGCCGATTCAGCTCTCGGCCGAGCGCATCAAGCGCAAGTTCGGCAAGGTCATCACCGAGGACCGGCCGATCTTCGACCAGTGCACCGACACGATCGTCCGTCAGGTCGACGACATTCGCCGCATGGTCGACGAGTTCTCGAAGTTCGCGCGCATGCCGAAGCCGGTCATCGAAGGCGAGGATGTCGCCGACACCGTGCGGCAGACGGTGTTCCTGATGCGCGTCGGTCATCCCGACGTCGATATCGAAACCGATATCAAGCAGGATCCGATGCCGGCGAAGTTCGACCGGCGGCTGATCTCGCAGGGCCTCACCAACATCATCAAGAACGCGTCCGAGGCGATCAGCGCCGTGCCGCCGGAAACGCTCGGCCGCGGTCGCATCGATGTCATTGCTTTCCGCGAGAATGACGACATCGTCATCGACGTGATCGACAACGGTATCGGCCTGCCCAAGGAAAGCCGTTCACGTCTGCTCGAACCCTACGTGACGACCCGCGAGAAGGGCACCGGTCTCGGCCTCGCCATCGTCGGACGTGTGCTCGAGGATCACGGCGGCAAGATCGAACTCAACGACGCATCGGTGATCCGGCCGGGTGCGCGCGGTGCTTGGGTGCGGCTGCGCTTCGCGGTTTCGGGAGAGCCGCCGTCCGCGGAAGGCCGCAAGAATGAACTTCCGGCTGGCCGCACCGACGAAATCAAAGACGACAAGACCGAACCCGGCGCGTCCGCGACGCCGGGCGAACCAAAAACTGAAGTCGTCAACGGCAACTGAGCAACAGGGCGTAGCACATGGCGAACGACATCCTCATCGTAGACGATGAAGCCGATATCCGGGAGCTCGTGGCCGGCATCCTGGAAGACGAGGGATTCCAGACGCGCACGGCGCGCGACAGCGATCAGGCGCTGCAGGAGGTCACCAACCGCCGGCCCAGCATGGTGTTTCTCGACATCTGGCTGCAGGGCTCCAGGCTCGACGGCCTGCAGGTGCTTGAGCACGTCAAGCAGGACCATCCGGACGTTCCGGTGGTGATGATCTCCGGCCACGGCAACATCGAGACCGCGGTCGCTGCGATCAAGCGCGGCGCTTATGACTTCATCGAGAAGCCGTTCAAGGCCGACCGTCTGGTGCTGGTGGCGACGCGGGCGCTGGAAACCTCGCGCCTCAAACGCGAGGTGAAGGAGCTGAAGCAGCACGTGCCGTCGTCCGGCAACATGGTCGGCCGCTCGGCGTGCATGAACCAGCTGCGTCAGACCATTGACCGCGCGGCCAAGACCAACAGCCGCATCCTGATCGTCGGGCCGTCCGGCGGCGGCAAGGAGCTCGCGGCGCGCACGCTGCACAACGCCTCGGGGCGCACGGCCGGTCCGTTCATCGTGATCAACGCGGCCGCGATAACCCCGGAGCGGATGGAGATCGAACTGTTCGGTGTCGAAGGCTCGAACGGCGCGCAACAGCACAAGGCCGGCGCGCTTGAAGAGGCGCATGGCGGTACGCTGTTCATCGACGAGATCGCCGACATGCCGCGCGAGACGCAGAACAAGATTCTGCGCGTGCTGGTCGATCAGACGTTCCAGCGTTCGGGCGGCACCACCAAGGTGCAGGTGGACGTGCGCATCGTCTCGTCGACCTCGCGCAACCTCGAAGTCGAGATTTCCGAAGGCCGCTTCCGCGAGGATCTCTATCATCGCCTCTCGGTCGTGCCGATCCGCATTCCGCCGTTGTCGGAGCGGCGCGAGGACATTCCCGAACTCGTCGATTACTTCATGGAGCAGATTTCGCTCTCGACCGGCCTGCCGCGCCGGCAGATCGGCGAGGATGCGATGGCGGTGCTGCAGTCGCATGTCTGGCCCGGCAACGTCCGTCAGCTGCGCAACAACGTCGAGCGGCTGATGATCCTTGCCGGCGGCGAGCCGGAGGCGACCATCACCGCCAACATGCTGCCGCAGGACGTGGGCTCGATGATCCCGGCGATGCCGACCGGCAATAACGGCGAGCACATCATGGGGTTGCCGCTGCGCGAGGCGCGCGAAGTGTTCGAGCGCGATTATCTGATCGCGCAGATCAGCCGCTTCTCCGGCAACATCTCGCGCACTGCCGAGTTCGTCGGCATGGAGCGCTCGGCCCTGCACCGTAAACTCAAGGCGCTCGGCGTCGGCTGATCGCGCGGAAGCAACATGTCCCGAATTGCCTATGTCAACGGCCGCTACGTGCCGATGCGCGATGCCAGCGTCCATGTCGAGGACCGTGGCTACCAGTTCGCCGACGGCGTCTACGAGGTCTGCGAGGTGCGGGGCGGGCGCCTGATCGACTGGCCGCGCCATGCCAAACGTCTGCAGCGCTCGTTGAGCGAATTGCGCATCGCCGAGCCGATGCAACTCAACGCACTGCTGATGATCCTACGTGAGGTCGTGCGCCGCAATCGCGTCGACTATGGGATCGTCTATCTGCAGGTGACGCGCGGCGTCGCCCGGCGCGATCACGGATTTCCGCTTCAGCCCGTGCGGCCGAGCGTGGTGGTGACGGCGCGAAGCGCCAACGCCGACAAAGCCGAGAAGACTGCCACCAACGGTATTAAGGTAATCACGGTGCCCGAAAATCGCTGGCCGCGGGTCGACATCAAGTCGGTCGCCTTGCTGCCGAATGTCCTCGCCCGGCAAGCGGCGAAGGATCAGGGCGCGCAAGAAGCCTGGTACGTCGACGGCAGTGGCCACGTCACGGAAGGCGCGTCCTGCAACGCCTGGATCATCACCAAGGATGGACGGGCCGTCACGCGGTCGGCTGAAAGCGGCATTCTATCGGGCATTACACGCGCGGTCTTGATCGAGACGTTGGCCGCGTTGCAGATCAAGCTCGACGAACGGCCGTTTACGCCACAGGAAGCGACGGATGCTGCGGAAGCGTTCGTGACGGCCGCGACGCAGATTGTCATGCCGGTCGTCAGCATTGATGGACGCCCTGTCGGCGACGGCAGGCCGGGGCCACTCGCGTTGCGCCTGCGCGAGCAGTTTCATCGCTTCGCTGACGTCACCTGAACAAAAACGCTTTGCCTTATTTGTCAGCAGCCCGGTCTGGTTCCGGTCTGCGGAACGCAACGTGCGTGAGTGCAGTTTCTTGGCATCTAATGGCCGGAAAACTCATACTAACTCGCAACTGGCCTTGCCTACGAAGCGGGCCTGCCGTCTAATTACGCTGCTGCATCAGGAGGGGGATCTCTGAGATGTCGGCAACCGGTGATGAATCCCGAAAACGGGAGCGCCAGCGGTGAGACGTTCTCTCACGGGAGCGAAAGTGAACATGAAGAAACGGCGGGATAACAACAATGGCGGCAGACCGCGCACAAAACCTACAAGACACCTTCCTTAATCACGTACGTAAAACGAAAACGCCACTGACGATTTTTCTGGTCAACGGAGTCAAGCTGCAGGGCATTGTCACCTGGTTCGACAATTTCTGTTTGCTGCTTCGGCGCGACGGTCACTCGCAGCTTGTCTACAAGCATGCGATCTCGACCATCATGCCGGGTGCTCCGATCCAGTTGTTCGAAGGCGGCGAGGACGCTCCGGCGTAAGCTTGTGACTGGATTGAGCTGACTTGGAACCCCGCGCATTTGAAGGGGGCGCCGATCGTCCGCGATCGGCGGGGGGACAGACAACCGGGCGGGTGATCGTCATCGGCCCCTATCTTCGTTCACGGCGCATTGGCGGCGATGCGGCGGAGCAGACGCATGCCGTTCGCAATTCTGAAGCACGGCTGGAGGAAGCCGTCGGCCTCGCGCGCGCGATCGATTTGACGATCGCCGACGCCGCGATTGCGCCGGTCACCGACATCCGTCCCGCCACCTATATCGGTAAAGGCAAGGTCGACGAGATCGCCGCCGGCATTGTCATGCACAAGGCCGAACTCGTGGTGATGGACTGCGCGCTGACGCCGATCCAGCAGCGCAATCTCGAGAAGGCCTGGAACGCGAAGGTGCTCGATCGCACCGGCCTCATCCTCGAGATTTTCGGCCGCCGCGCCAAGACGAAGGAAGGCGCGCTGCAGGTCGAGCTCGCGCATCTCATCTATCAGCGCAGCCGTCTCGTGCGGTCGTGGACTCACCTCGAGCGTCAGCGCGGCGGCTTCGGCTTCATGGGTGGCCCCGGCGAAACCCAGATCGAAGCGGATCGACGCCTGATTGGCGATCGCATCACGCGCATCGAGAACGAAATCAAAAAAGCGCAAGCGACGCGGCGGCTGCATCGCGCCGGCCGCAAGCGCGTGCCGTATCGCGTGGTCGCGCTCGTCGGCTACACTAACGCCGGCAAGTCGACACTGTTCAATCGCCTGACTCGTGCGGATGTGCAGGCGGCCGACATGCTGTTCGCGACCCTCGATCCAACCTTGCGGGCGCTGACGCTGCCGCACGGTGGCAAGGCGATGCTGTCCGACACCGTCGGATTCATCTCGGACCTGCCGACCATGTTGGTCGCCGCCTTCCGCGCAACGCTGGAAGAAGTCACCGAAGCCGATGTCATCCTGCACGTCCGCGATATCTCGCATGAGGATGCGGAAGCGCAGCAGCATGACGTCGACGCGGTGCTGCGCCAGCTCGGCATCGGCCCGGAAGCGGGCAGCCGCATTCTCGAAGTTTGGAACAAGATCGATCGCTTCGACGAGGACCAGCGGCAGCAACTCGCCAATACGGCCGCGCGGCGTCCGTCCGATCATCCGTGCTTCCTGGTGTCGGCGGTGAGCGGCGAGGGACTTCCCGAACTGCTGGCGGCCATCGAAGCAAAGCTCGCGGAAACCCGCAGCACGCTCGACCTCACCATCGATGCAGCGGATGGGGCGGGGATCAGTTGGCTGCATCGCAATGCCGAGGTGCTCGACAAGCACCTCGACGATGGCCGCTACGCCATGACCGTGCGAGTGGACGAGACCAAGCGCGACATCGTCATTGCGCGCTATGGCGCAGTCCCGCGCCCGCCGGACGCCGCCTAACTCCAACCTCGAAAGCAACACAGCAGCCCGGCGCAGGAACCGCTTGACCGGCCGCAAGGCAGCCTGTTCAGTTCCGGCAACGAAAAGCCAGTCCGGGAGAAACAAACGTGACCTATCCAAACGTTCAGCTGCTCATCAACGGCCAGTGGCGCGCCTCCGGTTCGGGCAAGACCATACCGGTTCTCAATCCGGCGACCGAGGAAGTGGTCGGCACCGTCGCCCACGCCACCAAGGCCGACCTCGACGAAGCACTGGCCGCTGCCGAGAAGGGCTTCAAGGTCTGGCGTGCGGTCGCGCCCTACGAGCGCTCCAAGGTGATGCGCAAGGCCGCCGCGCTGATGCGCGAGCGCGCCGACAAGATCGCACCGCTGATGGTGATGGAGCAGGGCAAGACGCTCGCCGAAGCCAAGATGGAGACGATGGCGTCGGCCGACATCATCGAGTGGTTCGCCGAGGAAGGCCGCCGCACCTACGGCCGTCTGATCCCCGCCCGCGCGCCGGGCGTCTATCAGATGGCGATCCGCGAGCCGGTCGGTCCGGTCGCCGCGTTCACGCCCTGGAATTTCCCGATCAACCAGGTGGTGCGCAAGCTCTCCGCGTCGCTGGCCGCCGGTTGCTCGATCATCGTCAAGGCGCCGGAAGAAACCCCGGCTTCGCCGGCCGAGCTGATCCGCGCGTTCGTTGATGCCGGCGTGCCGGAAGGCGTGATCAATCTCGTCTACGGCGTGCCGTCGGAGATTTCCGAATACCTGATCCCGCATCCGGTGATCCGCAAGATTTCCTTCACCGGCTCGACCAAGGTCGGCAAGGACCTTTCGGCGCTCGCCGGTCAGCACATGAAGCGCGTCACCATGGAGCTCGGCGGCCATGCGCCGGTGATCGTGTTCGACGACGCCGATATCGACTCGGCAGCGAAGATCATGGTCGCCGCGAAGTATCGCAATGCCGGACAGGTCTGCATCTCGCCGACGCGCTTCCTCGTGCAGGAAGGCGTCTACGACAAGTTCATCGCCAAGTTCGTCGAGGGTGCAAAGGCGGTGAAGGTCGGCAACGGCCTCGACGCGAACTCGACCATGGGCGCGCTCGCCAACGACCGGCGCGTCGCCACCATCGAGCGCATGGTGCAGGATGCGGTCGGCAAGGGCGCCAAGGTCGCGACCGGCGGCAACCGCGTCGGCAACAAGGGCTACTTCTTCGAGCCGACGGTCGTCACCGACGTGCCGAAATCGGCGCTCGCCATGAGCGAGGAGCCGTTCGCGCCGATCGCGCTGATGTCGTCGTTCTCGAAGTTCGATGACGCAGCGGAAGAGGCGAACCGGCTGCCGTTCGGCCTTGCGTCCTACGCCTTCACCAAGTCGGCGAAGACCGCGACCGCGATCGGCGCCGCCGTCGAGGCCGGCATGATGTCGATCAATGCGTTCGCGCTGGCGCTTCCGGAAGTGCCCTTCGGCGGCATCAAGGATTCCGGTTTCGGTTCGGAAGGTGGCACCGAGGCGATGGAAGGCTATCTCAACACCAAGTTCATCACCCAGACGGGCGTGTGAACGTTTCAGCCTGACGACAACACGAGGCGGCGGGCTCAGCCCGCCGCTTTTGCTTTGGCGGAGGCTTTCGGCTCGCTCAGCTTGGCCTCATGCCAGAGCCGGTCCATCTCTTCGAGCGAGGCCTCATCCAGCGAACGGCCAGCGGCCTTCAGCGATGTTTCGATATGCGCGAAACGGCGCTCGAACTTGGCGTTGGCCTTGCGCAGGGCCATGTCCGGATCGGCGCCGACATGGCGCGCCAGATTGACCAGCACGAACATCAGGTCGCCCACTTCGGCCTCGATCTCGGCCTTGTCGCCGGCATCGATCGCCTCGCCGATTTCGTCGGCTTCTTCGCGGATTTTCGCCAGCACCGCCTTCGGATCGTTCCAGTCGAAACCGACCGTCGAGGCCTTGCGCTGCAGTTCGATGGCACGGGTGAGTGCGGGAAGGCCCGCCTTCACGCTCGCGAGCAGCGACGACGACACGTCGCCGGCGGGATGCCGCGCCGCGCGTTCGGCTTTCTCCTCGGCCTTGATCGTCGCCCACAGGCCGCTGACCTGTTCGGGCGTCAGTTTGCCGGCCTGATCGCCGAAGACATGCGGATGGCGGCGGATCATTTTCCGGACGATGGACTCAACCACGTCGGGGAACGCGAACGCGCCTTCCTCCTCGGCCATGCGCGCGTGGTAGACGACCTGCAGCAGCAGATCGCCGAGCTCGTCCTTCAGGTCCTCGCGGTCGCCGCGCGCGATCGCGTCGGCCACCTCGAACGCTTCCTCGATCGTGTAGGGCGCGATCGTCTCGAAGGTCTGCTCCAGATCCCATGGGCAGCCGGTTTTCGGCGTGCGCAGGGCCGCCATGATCTCGATCAGCCGGGCAATGTCGCGGGGAGACGTCATCCGGATCGTCTAGCGTGGCGGCCGCACACGCGGCAAGGTGAAAGCGGGCGGGGTATTCGCCGATCCCGATTTCGTCCCCACCGAAAATGCTTTATGCCGGTTTCATGACTGACAACATGAAGCGCAATTCCGCCCTGGTTCTGTTTTCCGGCGGACAGGACTCCGCCACCTGCCTCGCCTGGGCGCTGGCGCGGTTCGATCATGTCGAGACCGTCGGCTTTTCCTACGGCCAGCGGCATCTGATCGAACTCGATTGCCGCGCGCGCATTCTGGACGGCTTGCGCGCGATCAATCCGGATTGGGCGAAGCAGCTTGGCGATGCGCACACGCTCGACATTCCCACCCTCGGCACCATCTCCGAAACCGCGCTCACCCGCGATGTCGCGATCGAGATGGGCGAGGGCGGACTGCCCAACACCTTCGTGCCGGGCCGCAATCTGGTGTTCCTGACGTTTGCCGCGGCGCTCGCCTACCGCCGCGGCATCGCCAACATTGTCGGCGGCATGTGCGAGACCGATTACTCCGGCTATCCCGATTGCCGCGACGACACCATCAAGGCGCTGAACCATGCGCTCAATCTCGGTATGGATCGGACGTTCGAACTGCACACGCCGCTGATGTGGCGGGACAAGGCGGACACCTGGGCGCTGGCGCATGAACTCGGCGGCAACAAGCTGATCGATCTGATCCGCGATCACTCGCACACCTGCTATCTCGGCGTGCGCGGCGCGCAGCACGACTGGGGTTACGGCTGCGGCACTTGCCCCGCGTGCAGCCTGCGCGCCAAGGGCTGGCGTGAGTATGCGGCACGATAATCCGCTTGACGTTTCGCGCGCCGCGCTCACTCTACACAGATCGGTGTAATGAAGAAATGAGCCGCGAACATGCGGCCGCAGCCAGCGAGGAAACCGCATGAGTGAATCGCTTCTCGTCGAGCGCGACGGTCCGGTGACCATCGTGTCGATCAATCGCCTGGAGCGGAAGAATGCAGTCGACGGCGCGACCGCACGCAAACTCTTCGATGCCTTCCGCGCGTTCGATGCGGACGACTCTGCGTCAGTTGCTGTGTTCACCGGCACCGGCGGCACCTTCTGCGCCGGCGCTGATTTGAAAGCGGTCGCGGCCGGCGACCGCGAGAAGAAGCGCGAACTCGGCGGTCACCAGACCATCGCGCCGATGGGGCCGAGCCGTTTGCGGTTGTCGAAGCCGGTCATTGCCGCCGTCGAAGGTTTTGCCGTTGCGGGCGGGATGGAGCTGGCGTTGTGGGCCGACATGCGCGTGGTCGGCGAGGGCGCGACCTTCGGCATCTTCTGTCGCCGCTTCGGCGTGCCGCTGATCGATCTTGGCACCATCCGGCTGCCGCGGCTGATCGGTCACTCGCGTGCCATGGACCTGATCCTCACCGGGCGTCCGGTCGATGCGCGCGAGGCGTTCGACTTCGGCATCGCCAACCGGCTGGTGCCGCGCGGTGAGGCGCGCAAGGCCGCGGTTGCGCTGGCGCATGATCTGGCCAAATTCCCCCAAGGGTGCATGCGCAACGACAAGCGCTCGGCGCTGCGTCAGTGGGATCTCGAAGAGGAGGACGCCATCAACGATGAGATGACCGGTGGCCTCGGCGTCATCGCATCCGGCGAGACGCTGGCCGGAGCAGCGCGTTTCGCGGCCGGCGCGGGCCGGGGCGGCAAGTTCGAGTAGGCGCGAATGACAAAATTCGTAACGATCGAGCGCGGTCTTGGTCCTGAGGGCCGCATTGCCGTGGTCCGTTTCGATCGCGGCGACGGCGTCAACGCGCTGTCGCCCGAAGCCCTGCGGCAGCTCACCGACGCGGCGCGCAGCTTCGAGGATGATGCCGAAACATCGGTCGTCGTGCTGACCGGTAGTGCCAAGGCCTTCAGCGCCGGCTTCGATCTGAAAGACCCGGAAGGCCGATCCCGCACAACGATGGATCTCGGCGCCTTACGCCGGCACCTCAAGCTGGGACCGCGCCTGACGCGGGCCTGGCAGGAGATGGAGCAGGTGACGATCGGCGCCATCGAGGGCTTCTGCGTCGGCGGCGGCGTAGCGCTGGCGGTCGCGCTCGATTTCCGGGTCATGGCAACGGGCGCACACATGCGCGTGCCGGAAATTGGGCTCGGCATGAACATGAGCTGGCAGAGCGTGCCGCGCATGCTGCATCTGATGGGCCCGGCCCGCACCAAACAGGCGGTGATCCTCGCCGATCAGCGCATCTCAGCGGCCGAGGCCTACGAGTGGCGGCTGGTCGAGCATCTCGCCGACGATGGCAAGGCGTTCGATGTGGCGATGGCGTTCGCGGAGAAGGTCGCAGCGCAACCGCCGCTCTCGGTTGCGATGACCAAGCTCACCGTCAACCGGCTCGCGCATGCGCTTGACGATCTGGCGAGCCACATGGACGTCGATCAGTTCGCGCTCGCAAGCAAGAGCGAGGATCACAAGGAAGGCGTTGCGGCGTTCCTCGGCAAACGCAAACCGCGCTTCAAAGGTAAATAGTTACAGCTGCCCCAACTGTGCTCTGTCGGACAAGCCGCTTGTTTGCGCGCGCGGCGCGTGGCTTAGCTCTTGGCATCGCTCCGGATTGTTGAGAGAGAAACGGCGATGCTTACCATCCATCATCTCGGCATGTCGCAATCCGAGCGGGCCGTGTGGCTCTGCGAAGAGCTCGACATTCCCTATGAGCTGAAGCTCTATTCCCGCGATCCCAAGACCAGACTGGCCCAGCCGGATTACAAGGCGCTGCATCCCATGGGCACGGCGCCGGTGATCACGGATGGCGATCTTGTGCTCGCCGAGTCCGGCGCGGTGATCGAGTACATCTCCGCGACCTACGGCAACGGCCGGTTCACGCTCCGGCCGGATCATCCGGACTATCCGCAGTTTCTGTTCTGGTTTCATTTTGCCAATGGCACGCTGCAGGCAATCATGGGCCGGCTGATGATCCTGAGCCGGTTGAAATTGCCCGGAGACAATCCGGTCCTGATGGCGGCGCACGAACGTACCGCGCGCGCCTTCGATCTGGTGGAAGCCCGCGCCCGCGAAACGACCTACTTGGCTGGCAGCGAGTTCACGACAGCGGACATCATGATCGGATTCACGCTCACCACGATGCGCTATTTCCAGCGCTACGATTATGCGCGCTATCCGCATATCGTCGGTTATCTGGGCCGGATTGCTGCCCGTCCGGCTTACCGGCGCGCCATGGAAAAGGGCGATCCGGGCATGGCGTTGCTTCTGACCTGAGGCCGTGCTTGCCGGATCAGAGCGACGTTTGCCGCAGCCGCAGCGCGTTGCCGACGACGCTGACCGACGACAGCGCCATCGCGGCCGCCGCAATCATTGGCGACAGCAGCAGGCCGAACACCGGATAAAGCAGCCCGGCGGCGATCGGCACGCCGGCGGCGTTGTAGAGGAACGCAAACAGCAGGTTCTGCCGGATGTTGCGCATGGTCGCTTGCGATAGCTTGCGCGCCCGCACGATGCCGTTGAGATCACCCTTCAAGAGCGTCACGCCGGCGCTTTCCATCGCCACGTCCGTTCCCGTGCCCATGGCGATGCCGACATCGGCAGCGGCGAGGGCAGGTGCGTCATTGACACCGTCGCCGGCCATCGCGACCACGCGGCCGGCGGTTTGCAGCTTCGCAACCACCGCGCTCTTCTGATCGGGCAGGACCTCGGCTTCGACCTCGGCGATGCCGAGCTGTTTGGCGATGGCTGCCGCGGTCGTGCGGTTGTCGCCGGTCAGCATGATGATCCGGATGCCGTCCGCGGTCAGCGCCTTGAGCGCGGATGGTGTCGACGGCTTTACCGGATCGCTGATGGCGAACAGACCGGACGATTGGCCATCGACCGCCATGTTGATGACGATCGCGCCTTCGCTGCGCAACTGATTGGCCTTGCTCTCAAGCGATGCGGTCTCGATGCCGGCCGCATTGAGATAGGCGCTGTTGCCGAGGATGATGGTCCTGCCGTCGACGGTGCCGGTCGCGCCGCGTCCCGGGGGTGAGTTGAAGGTGTCGACCGGACGGATCGGCACGTTCCGTTTCTGCGCCGCGCGGACGATCGCTTGCGCCAGCGGATGCTCACTTGCGGTTTCGAGACTGGCCGCCAGGGTCAGGATCGTTGCTTCGTCGAAACCGCCGGCAGGGACGATCGCCACCACGTCCGGCTTGCCTTCGGTCAGCGTGCCGGTCTTGTCGACCACCAGCGTGTCGATCTTTTCCATCCGCTCCAGCGCTTCGGCGTTCTTGATCAGCACGCCCTCCTGCGCGCCGCGCCCGACGCCGACCATGATCGACATCGGCGTGGCGAGGCCGAGTGCGCACGGGCAGGCGATGATCAGCACGCTCACCGCCGCCACGAGCCCGAACGCGAAACGCGGTTCCGGTCCGAACAGCGCCCAGCCTGCGAAGGCAAGCACGGCGACCAGCATCACGATCGGCACGAACCAGCCGGAGACCTGATCGGCGAGCCGCTGGATCGGTGCGCGCGAGCGCTGCGCCTGCGCCACCATCTGCACGATCTGCGCGAGCAGGGTGTCGCGGCCGACCTTCTCGGCGCGCATGACGAAGCTGCCGGACTGGTTGATCGTACCGCCGATGATTTTCGCACCGGTGTCTTTCGTCACCGGCATCGACTCGCCGGTCACCATCGATTCATCGAGCGCCGAGCGGCCCTCGACGATGACGCCATCGACTGGCACTTTCTCGCCCGGCCGCACGCGCAGCCTGTCGTTCGTATGCACCTGATCGAGCGGCACATCGTGCTCGTGCCCGTCTGAATTGATCCGCCGCGCGGTCTTCGGCGCAAGGTCGAGCAGGGCCTTGATCGCGCCGGAGGTCGCCTCGCGCGCGCGCAACTCCAGCACCTGACCGAGCAGCACCAGTACGGTGATGACCGCCGCCGCCTCGAAATAGACCGGAACGGTTCCGTCATGACTGCGGACGCTGTCAGGAAACAGGTCGGGCGCGAAAGTAGCAACCACGCTGTAGGCATAGGCTACGCCGGTGCCGATCGCGATCAGCGTGAACATGTTGAGGTGACGCGTGACCAGCGACTGCCAGCCACGTTCGAAAAACGGATAGGCGGCCCATGCAACCACCGGCGTTGCGAATACGAACTGGAGCGCGTGCGAGAACCGCGCTTGCATCAGGTCATGCCCGGTGATGTGTGCGCCCATGTCGAGCACGATCGCGGGCAGGGCGAGCACAAGGCCGATCCAGAAGCGTCGCGTGAAATCGATCAGTTCGGGGTTGGGCGCACTGTCGAGCGTAACGAGTTCAGGCTCCAGCGCCATGCCGCAGATCGGACAGCTGCCCGGGCCGATCTGGCGCACCTCCGGATGCATCGGGCAAGTGTACGTTGCGTCCTTCGGTGCGTCGACTGTCGGCGCCTTGCTCTTGTCGAGATAGCGGGCCGGATCGGCTTCGAACTTGGTGCGGCAGCCATTGCAGCAGAAGTGATAGGTCTTGCCCTGGTACTCGAAGCGCGGCTTGCCCGCGCTCGGATCGACGCTCATGCCGCAGACCGGATCGATCTCCTTCGCCAGCGTTTCGGGATGATGGTGATGACCGTGGTCGTGGGGCTGCATGCGCTCGGCTCTTGAATCATATACCCTATGGGGGTATATAGGTTGCATGCGAAAAGACATCAAGGCGTCCTGCCAAAAACGTTTGAACCGGATCGAGGGACAGGTGCGGGGACTCGCGCGCATGGTCGACGAGGATCGCTATTGTATCGATATCGTCACGCAAATCTCCGCGGTGCGCGCGGCGCTGCGCCGTGTCGAGGAGGAAGTGCTGAAGGATCATGTGGCGCACTGCGTCGAGCACGCGATCACCAGCGGCGACAAGGCCGATCAGCGCAAGAAGATCGCCGAGCTGATGGATGTGATCGGCCGTGCGGAGCGGTAAGGCGCCGGCGAGATGATCCAATCACAGACGCAGAATCGAAAAGGCCGCCCGGGCATGGGCGGCCTTTCGAACTTGGGGTCTGCGAACTTGGAGAGGTCTAAAACTTAACGGACGACCGAGGAGGTCGCGCTGGCGTTCAGGGTCGGCTTGCCGGCCTTGATCACTTGGGCGGTCTGCGGTGCGTTCGACATGTCGTTGACGCGCGAGGCAATGCCGAGACCCGCCAGCGAAATTCCGGCGACCAATGCGACGATGACGACCTTGAGGTGCGTCGAACGGTCTGCGCTGTAAATCGAGTGGTTCATCTGAGCCTCCGGCCCGTTGGCCAGTGTTGCTGACGGCCATCGCCGCCTTGTTGCGGAGACTTCTAGACCCGAGTCGTTTCCGGCCTTTGGCGTCAAAAGCGGAAAATGGTTTCGTCGCGGAGGAGATTTGTTTCAGGACGGTTTCGTGGGCTGTCAGCGGCGCGGCAACACATCCGCTGGGCCAGCTGCGGCCCTCCGTCCGGATATTGCGAATTCGCATAAGGTATATTATGGAATATATTTATGCACCCAGAACCGTAATCCAGGCAATGGTTTAGCTTATACTGGGGCCTCGAGGCTCAGCCAACAACCGCAATCGCCTCGATCTCGATCAGCCATTCTGGCGCGGCCAGAGCCTGGACGCCGACCAGCGTGCTCGCCGGCGGCGTCCGGCCGGCAAAGAACGGCGCGCGGGCCTTGGCAATGATCGGACGATGCTCGGGTTTGTAATTCACCACGTAGGTCGTGATCTTGACGACATCGGCGAACGTCGCGCCGCCGGCTTCGAGCGCAAGGACCAGATTGCGCAGCACCTGTTCGGTCTGCGCGCCAATGTCACCAGCGCCAACCACAGCGCCGTTTTCATCGGTCGCGACCTGTCCGGCGGTGTAGATCGTGCGCGTTCCCGATGCGACGGCCACGTGGGAGTAAGCCGGGTTGATCATCAGTCCGGCCGGGCGCGGATATTCAACTTTGCTCATTGGGCTGGGCTCCTTGCTCTGGACTGCATCTGCCGCTCACATCGATGGAAAATTATCTCGGAATCGCAAGATGATGGAGAGCGATTTGTTTGTATTTGATGGAAAGATGACGCGAACCTTTTGACGGATGTGTATCGTCTCTTATCCTCTTGAAAATATGCGACTTTATTGTCGATTTTATGTATCTCCAACTCGCTGATGATCGGCGCTAATGTGGCGTGAAACAAGCCGCAAGATTGCCGCGAGCAAGGCTTCCAAGACCGGGGATGAAACGATGAGTTCCGCCAACAGCCAGAACGGCAGCCAATACGATCTGGGGCTCGACAAGACGCCTGCCAATTATGTTCCGCTGTCCCCGTTAAGTTTCCTCAAGCGTTCCGCGGCCGTCTATCCGGATCGGCTCAGCGCCGTTTACGAAGATCGTGCCTTCACCTGGGCGCGGACCTATGAGCGCTGCAAGCGCGTCGCGTCGTTCCTCGCCATGCGCGGGATCGGGACGGGCGACACCGTTGCGGCGATGCTGCCGAACATCCCGGCGATGAACGAGCTGCACTTTGCCGTGCCGATGACCGGCGGCGTGCTGAACACGCTCAACACCCGCCTCGATGCCGCCGCCCTCGCCTTCATGCTTGAGCATGGCGGCGCCAAAATTCTGTTCGTCGATCCGGAGTTTGCGCCGGTGATCGCCGATGCGCTGGCGCAGATGAAGACGCCGAAGCCGTTCGTGGTCGACGTCGACGATGCTGCGTTCGGCGGCAAGCGCATCGGCGAGATCGAATACGAATCCGTCGTCGCGGCCGGCGATCCGGATTTCATCTGGTCGCTGCCGGCCGACGAATGGAACGCGATCGCGCTCAGCTACACCTCGGGCACCACGGGCAATCCCAAGGGCGTCGTCACCCATCACCGCGGCGCGTATCTCAACGCCGTCAGCAACATCCTGGCCGGCAATCTCGGCGCGCATCCGGTGTATCTCTGGACCTTGCCGATGTTCCACTGCAACGGCTGGTGCTTCCCGTGGACGATCGCGGCGTCGGCCGGCGTCAATGTCTGCCTGCGCAAGGTCGATCCGGCCAAGATCTTCGAGGTCAACGCGAAGCACGGCGTGACCCACATGTGCGACGCGCCGATCGTCTACAACACGCTGATCAACGCGCCCGGCGCGCCCAAGGCCAAGCCCGACACCAAGTCCGGCACGCCGCCCATCGTCGGTCTCATTGCGGGCGCGGCGCCGCCCATGGCGGTTCTCGCGGGTGCCGAGACCATCGGCATCAAACTGACTCACGTCTACGGGCTGACCGAGGTCTACGGCCCGGCCGCCGTCTGCGCCGAGCAGGAGGGCTGGGACGACCTCCCCGCCGCCGAGCGCGCCAGCCTGAAGCGGCGGCAGGGCGTCCCCTACCATCTCCAGGAAGACGTCACCGTGCTCGATCCGCAGACGCTGCAGCCGGTGCCGCGCGACGGCGAAACCATCGGCGAGGTCATGTTCCGCGGCAACATCGTCATGAAGGGTTACCTCAAGAACGAGAAGGCCACCAAGGAAGCCTTCGAGGGCGGCTGGTTTCACACCGGCGATCTCGGCGTGCTCGACAAGGACGGCTACGTCATCATCAAGGACCGCTCCAAGGACATCATCATTTCCGGCGGCGAGAACGTCTCGTCGGTCGAGGTCGAAGACGTGCTTTACAAGCATCCGGCGGTGCTGTTTGCGGCGGTCGTCGCGAAGCCCGATCCGAAATGGGGCGAAGTGCCCTGCGCGTTTGTCGAGCTGAAGGACAACGCCAAGGCCAGTGAGGCTGACATCATCGCGTTCTGCCGCGACCAGCTGCCGGGCTTCAAGACACCGAAGGCCGTCGTCTTTGGCGTGATCCCGAAGACCTCGACCGGCAAGATCCAGAAGTTCCTGCTGCGCAACCAAGTGGAGTCGGCGAAGGCGATTAGCGCCTAGTTCGGGCCGTCCTCACGGCTGCGGGATGTTCTTCTGCTTCAGCCACTCGCGCATCTCGCCGATCTCCCGCTTCTGCGCGTTGATGATCTCGCGGCCAGATGCTGGTTCTTGGCATCCTTGCCGAACTTCAGGACGACCTCCGACATATCGATCGCGCCCTGATGATGCGGGATCATGCCGAGCACGAAGGCCGCATCGGGATCGCTGTGGGCCATGCCCTGCATCATCGGGCCGTGCATACGGTCCATTGCGGTCTGATAGGCCTCCTTGGCCGTGGAGCCGGCTGGCGCGGCGCCGTGTGAGCCGTGCGGATACTCGGCATTGGGTGCGTGCGTCATCCGCTCGCCGAACGGCGTTCCGGTCTTGCCGTCGACGCCATAGATCGCGATGTGCAGTCCCCAATAACCCGTCGCGAAGATGACCAGCGCCGCCGCGAGTCCTGCCGGAACGCCGGCCAATCTTCGCTTCAGCGCCGGCAGGAAATGCACCTCGCGCGTATGGTCGGCTGCGATCGAGACGATGATCGCCATGATGAGCGCATGGCCGATGAGGTCGGTGCGGCCGAACAGATAGACCGCGGCATTGAAAATGATGAACAGCGCGACCGCCGACAGCCGACGCACCAGCGGCGTCCAGATCATGCCGAAGCCGAGCGTGAACTCCGCGACGCCGGCCATCGGCACGAACACCTCGCGCGGCAGGCCGAAGGTCAGGAACGGCTTTTCATCGACCAGCGGATCGAACCAGTCGGGATAGGCGAACTTTTCCAGGCTTGACCACATCAGCGCGATGGCGACGCCCCAGCGCAGCACCTCGAAGCGATGCTTGCGCCATTCCGGATTGGACGATGCGCCCATCACCAGATAGGCGGCGACGCTGACGCCGAGCGCGAGATAGTCCAGCAAGTGAAAGATGTCATAATCGCGCAGCGCCACCAGCCAGAGGCCGATGATGCCTGCGGCCGCGAGCGGCTGCGTCTGCCGGAAGAAAATCAGTCCCGCGATCAGGAGCTGCGTCCACGACACCCATTCGGCGGGCGTCTTGAGATCGGGCGTCAGGTAAACGCCGCCGACCGCGAAGATCGCGACAAAGAACCCGGCGATGACGACGCGCACGAACTCGTCGAGGCGTTTCCAGAGCGGATCGGTGATGCGGTCCAGGACATTCAGGATCGGCTCACCCGCGCCGGACTGCTCCACGGCCCTTGTCGCGAGGAAGAACACGAGCACCAGGCTGATGCCGGTCCAAAACCAGATGTTGGAGAGTGTTACGCTGATCGGTAGCGGCGGTGCGCCGACGATGTAGGGCGCGAACCATTTGACGTGGGCGAGTGCCGGCGTCGATGCCACGATCAAGAAGAGTGCAGCGAGACTGAGCGGACGAGCGCGCAGGCGAAGCAGAGCGATCCGATCCATGTTTTCCCCCATCGGATGATGGGGGTTATTACCATTCAGGTGATGACGGCACTATGCGCCATCATGCGGCGTCGATCTGCATTCCGTCATAGCCCGGCACAACGTGCGCGGGCAGTTTTGGCTTCACCGCCTCGTAGTCGATGTCGGCATGCATGTTGGTGAGCACGGCCCGCTTCGGCTTGAGGCGGTCGATCCAGTGCAGCGCGTCCGCCAGGCTGAAGTGGCTGACGTGTGGATGGTAGCGCAACGCGTCGACGATCCAGAGGTTGAGACCCGCAAGCGAGGGCAGGCTAGCATCCGGAATGTCGTGCAGGTCGGGCGTGTAGGCGGCGTCGCCGATGCGATAGCCGAGCGCCGGGATCTTGCCGTGCTGCACGAGAAACGCCGAGAGCGCAATCGGACCGCCCTTCCCGTCGATCGTTTGCGTTTCGCCAGCCTCGATATGGCGGCGATCGAGGATCGGCGGATAATCGCTGCCCGCCGGCGCCTCGTAGCAGTAGCCGAACCGCAGCAGGATGTCCTTTGCGGTCGACTCGTTGAAATAGACCGGGATGCGCTTGCGCATATGCAGCACCACCGAGCGCAGATCGTCCATGCCATGCGTCTGGTCGGCGTGCTCGTGCGTCAGGAACACCGCGTCAAGGTGATCGACGTTGGCGCTGATCAGCTGCTCACGCAGGTCTGGCGACGTATCGATCAGGACGCGGGTGATGCCGTTCGCGGATTTGCGCTCGACCAGCAGCGAACAACGCAGCCGCCGGTTCTTCGGATTGTTCGGGTCGCACGCGCCCCAGCCGAGCGCCGGGCGCGGCACACCGGCGGACGAACCGGAGCCAAGGATCGTCAGCGTCACGCTCACGCGGCGATGCTCTCCGGCTTCGGGACCTTGCTGAAAAAACGGAAGAAATTCTCGGTCGTTTGCCGCGAAATCTCATCCAGCGAGACGCCACGCACCTCCGCCAGTATCTTCGCCGTTTCGGTCACGTAGGACGGCTCGTTGCGCTTGCCGCGAAATTTACCGGGCGCGAGGAACGGTGCGTCGGTCTCGACCATGATGCGATCCGCCGGCAGTTCAGCCGCGAGATCGCGCAGGCTTTGCGAGGCCTTGAATGTGAGAATGCCGGTGAACGAGATCAGGAGGCCATGCGCGATCGCCTTCATCGCGAGATCGCGGCCGCCCGTATAGCAATGCAGCACGGCCTTGAACGCGCCCTTGGCGATTTCCTCATCGAGGATCTTGCCGCAATCCTCGTCGGCGTCGCGGGTGTGGATCACCAGCGGCAGGCCGGTCTCGCGTGCCGCTGCGACATGTTGGCGAAAGCCCCTCGCCTGCGCCTCCGGCGACCCGTGCTTGTAGAAGTAGTCGAGCCCGGCTTCGCCGAGTCCGATCACCTTCGGATGCTTGGTCAGCGCGATCAGTTCGCTCGCCGGAATGCCATCCTCTTCGTCCGCCTGATGCGGATGGGTGCCGACCGTGCAGTAGACGTTGGGATAGCGCTCCGTGATCGCGATCAGCTTGTCGAGCTTCCGCACCCGCGTCGAGATCGTGACGATGCGGCCGACGCCGGCCGCCTCGGCGCGCGCCACGATGCCGTCGAGGTCATCGGCGAAGTCCGGAAAGTCGAGATGGCAGTGACTGTCCACCAACATCAGTTCGAGCTCGCTTCTGGCTCGACATAACGCGGGAACACCGGCGCGGGCGGCGGCAACTGCGTGCCCGGTGCGATGCGCTTCTTGCCGCCCGAGAAGGCGAATGTCCGCTCACTTTCCGGCACGCCGAGGATGTCGAGCATCTTGCCGCACGACGCAGGCATGATCGGCTGCGCGAGGATCGCGATCTGCCGCACCACTTCCGCGGTGACGTACAACACCGTCGCCTGCTTCTTCGGATCGGTTTTGGCGAGCGCCCACGGCGCCTCTCCCGCGAAGTAGCGGTTGGCCTCGGCGACCACGGCCCAGACGGCGTTCACCGCCTGGTGGATCTGCTGCGTCGCCATCGCGATGCGCGCCAGCTCGAGCATGCCGTCGGCCATCGCGAGGATGGCCTTGTCGTTGTCCGAGTACTCTCCCGGCTCCGGCAGTACGCCACCGTATTGCTTGGCCAGCATCGACAGCGAGCGCTGGCCGAGGTTGCCGAAGTCGTTGGCGAGGTCGGCATTGGTGCGCGTGACGATGGCTTCATGGTTGTAGTTGCCGTCGTTGCCGAACGGCACCTCGCGCAGGAAGAAGAAGCGCAGCGGATCGACGCCGTACTGATCCGCCAGGCTGAACGGATCGACCACGTTGCCGGTCGACTTCGACATTTTCTCGCCGCGGTTGAACAGGAAGCCGTGCGCATAGACGCGCTTCGGCACCGGAATGCCGGCCGCCATCAGGAACGCCGGCCAGTACACCGCGTGGAAGCGGATGATGTCCTTGCCGATGATGTGCACATCGGCCGGCCAGTAGTGCCAGTTCTTGTCGTTCGCATCGGGATGACCGACACCGGTGATGTAGTTGGTGAGCGCGTCGACCCACACATACATCACGTGCTCCGGATCGCCGGGCACCGGCACGCCCCAGTCGAAGGTGGTGCGCGAGACGGAGAGGTCCTTCAGGCCGCCCTTCACGAACGAGATGACTTCGTTGCGCCGCGAGTCGGGGCCGATGAAGTCGGGCTGCTCGTCATAGAGTGCGAGCAGCTTGTCCTGATAGGCCGAGAGCTTGAAGAAGTAGCTCTTTTCCTCCACCCACTCGACCGGCGTGCCCTGCGGGCCGCGGCGCACCTTGTCCTCGCCGACGGTCGTCTCGTCCTCGGCGTAATAGGCCTCGTCGCGCACGGAGTACCAGCCGGCGTAGCTGTCGAGATAGATGTCGCCGTTCCTCTTCATGCCCTCCCAGATCGCCTGGCTCGAGCGATGATGCGCGGGCTCGGACGTGCGGATGAAACGGTCGAACGACACATTCAGCCGCTCGTCCATCTCCTTGAAGCGCGCCGCGTTGCGATCCGCCAGTTGCCGCGGCGTCATGCCTTCGCGCTCGGCGGTCTGGATCATTTTCTGGCCGTGCTCGTCGGTGCCGGTCAGGAAGAACACGTCCTTGCCGTCGAGGCGCTGGAAGCGGGCGAGCGCGTCGGTCGCGATCGCCTCATAGGCGTGCCCGATATGCGGCGCGCCGTTCGGATACGAGATCGCGGTGGTGATGTAGAAGGTCGAACGTGCTGCGGCTGGCTGCGCGGCTGTCACAGCTTTCGGAGCCGGCTTTGTGACTGCTTTCGGCTTGGCTGGCGCGACGGGCTTCACAACCGCAGGCATCGACGCAGCCGCCTTAGTAGCGACGGGTGCCTTGCTTTTTGCGGGAGCCGTCTTCGCAGCTGACGTCTTTGGCGCCGATTTCTTGACGGCCTTCTTCGTGGCTTTCTTGCTCGCCTTGGCTTTTGTGGTCTTCTTTTTAGAAACCTTCTTGGCCTTCTTTGCGGTCTTGGTGCGTGCTTTCACCGCGCGCTTCTTTGTGGCGCTCTTCTTCGCAGGACGCGCGGCGGCCTTCTTGCCCTTTTTCTTTTTCGCTGCCTTGGCCATCACGCTGTCCCTCGCCGTCCAAATCGATATGAGATCGAGGCAACGCTGCCAGCCCGATCCCGTCGCATGTTGTGGGGTGCCGAAAGCCGTCCAGTTGCGCTTGGAATGGGACTCGCCGGCTCACCGCGTCGCGTCCGCGAGCATTCCGAAAGCCGAGAAAACCAGAGGTTTTCGTTCAAGATTGTAGGCTTCGGTCTCGCGCGCGTCGTTCGCGATCTTTTCCCATACCTCGGCCAGCCGTGCAAGGCGCGGCAGGTTTGCGGACACGTCATCGCCATGCAGTTTTTCGCTCATCCAGCGCTCGATCGAATCGACGAATGCGCCGAGCGCGACGCGGTCGTTGAGCGGCAGCTGATCGCCGAGCGCATGCAGCGCGCGCGGATCGAGGTGCGGCAATCCCTCGAGCAGCGCCGCGGTCTGCTTCTGCAGGCCGAGCGTCTTGCCGCCCATCAGCTCGATCGCATGACCCGGGCTGCCGCCCGCGGCCGTTGCGGCCGCAACCAGTTCCGAATCGCTCTCGGACTTGCCCGTCGCGAGCGCCGCCACGCGGATCACGTCGTCTTCATCCAGCGGCCGCAGGTTCAGCTTGCGGCAGCGGGAACGGATGGTCGCGAGCACCCGCTGCGGCGCGTGGCTGATCAACAGGAACAGCGAACGCGCCGGCGGCTCTTCGATGATCTTCAGCAGCGCGTTGGCGGCATTGTCGTTGAGTTCATCGACCGTATCGACGATGCAGACGCGCCAGCCGTCGACCGCCGCGGTCGAACCGAAGAACGAGATCGTCTCACGCGATTCATCGACCGTGATCACGCTGCGCAGCACGCCCTTGTCGTTGGCCGTGCGCTCCAGCGTGAGCAGCCCGCCATGCGCCCCGGATGCCACCTGCCGCGCGACCGGATTGTTCGGATCGACCGCAAGCGAGGTGGCCTTCACCACCGCAGGCAGCGCGGAAACGGGATTGGTCAGCACGAAGCGCGCCATCCGATAGGCGAGCGTCGCCTTGCCGATACCGCGCGCCCCGCCGATCAGCCACGCGTGCGCGATGCGGCCGCTGCGATACGCGTCGAGCAGCGTGCGTTCGGCCTCGCCATGTCCGAACAGGTCGGTCGTTACACGCGGCGCGGCGATGCCGCTCTCGTCGTCGTCTTTGCGGCTGGCCATTATGCCGTCTTGGCCTCGTTTTTGGCCTCGGCCGTGACAGGCGTGAGCACCCGGTCGCGCAGCGCCGTCCACACACGGCCCGCCACCAGCGCCGGCTCGCCCTCCGCATCGATCAGCACACAGCGCATCGGCTCGCGTTCCGCGATCATGCGGTAGGCTTCGCGCAGCCGCTGGTGAAACTCGATGGTCTCGCTCTCGAAACGATCCGGCGCGTCCGTGCCGCGCCGCGCGGCCGCGCGCTGCAGTCCAATCTCAACCGGCAGATCGAGGATGACCGTGAGATCCGGCTTGAGGTCGCCGATGGTGACGCGCTCGAGGCCATCCAGCAGCACGCGGTCGACCTTGCCGACATAGCCCTGATAGGCGCGCGTCGAATCAGCGAAGCGATCGCACAGCACCCACATGCCTTGCTCCAGCGCCGGCTTGATCACAAGCTTGACGTGATCGGCACGCGCGGCGGCAAACAGCAGCGACTCCGTCGCGCCGCCGAGCAGCTTGCCCATGCCCGACAGCACGAGATGCCGCATGATCTCGGCGCCCGGCGAGCCGCCGGGCTCGCGCGTCACCAGCGTCCGCAGGCCGGTGGTGTCGAGCCGCTCGGCCAGCAGCTTGATCTGGGTCGATTTGCCGGCGCCCTCGCCGCCCTCAAAGGTGATGAAGCGGCCACGGCCGGGATTTGGCAGCTCCGGCATGGCTCAGAGCTTTCCGATGCTGGTGCGGAAGAAACCGCCGACGAGTTCGCTGACGCCATCGAACGCACGCCGCGTGGTCGAGCCAACGCCGACCGCATCCATCGTCTGCAGCGGCGCTTCGACGGCAACGTTGTTGTTGCGCAGGACGCGCAGCATGCCGACCGGCTTGCCCGGCTCCACCGGCGCCGGCAGCGGACCGTTGTAGACGATGCGCGCGATCAGCTTGTCCGTGCCGTTCCGCTGCACCATCACCGTGATCGGGATGGTGCTGCTCAAGGCCACCGAGCGCGTTTCGCCGCCGAACACGCGCGCGTAACCGACGAGCTGCTTCGGCGCGAACAGCACGCGCGTCTCGAAATTGCGGAAGCCCCATTCGAGCAGCTTCTTCGCTTCGGTGACGCGATCGTCCGGATCGTCGACGCCATTGACGACAACGATCAGCCGCTGCCCGTTCTGGAAGGCCGAGCCGACCATGCCGTAGCCGCCGTCCTTGGTCGCGCCCGCCATGAAGCCGTCGGCCGACGTCATCGATGCCAGCAGCGGATTCAGGTTCTGCTGCTTGACCCGGCTCCAGGTGAACTCGCGCTCCTTGAAGAGCTGATACTGCTCCGGATAGTTCAGCACGATGTGCCGCGCGACCTTGGCAATCTCGCGCACTGTCATCTTGTTGTTCGGGTCCGGCATGCCGGTGACGTTGCCGAAGGTCGCCTGCGTCAGGCCGAGCTCGCGCGCACGCTTGGTCATGCGCTCGGTGAACGCCTGCTCGCTGCCGGACATGCCTTCGGCGAGCACGATGCAGGCATCGTTGCCGTTGGTAATCATCACGCCGCGCAGCAGGTCGTCGATCAGGATGCGGCTGTTGATCGCGGCAAACATCTTCGGCCCGATCGACGGCGCGCCGCCCTTGCGCCAGGCGTTGGTGCTGACCTTGTAGTCGTCGGAGAGTTTCAGCTCGCCCTTCTGGATCGCGTTGAGCACGACCTCCAGCGTCATCAGCTTCTGCATGGTCGAGGGCGCGGTCAGCTGATCGGCATTCTTCTCGAACAGAATGCTGCCGCTCGACGCCTCGATCAGAATCGCGTTCGGCGCGTCGGTGTCGTAGCCGCCATCTTCCTTCTTCGGCGCGCCTTGCACGCTGTTGTTGGCGGCGTGCACGGCGTCGGCCGCAGCAACCGCAACGAGCAGCACCGCGCAGGCGATCTGCACGGTCCGGTGACGCAGCCAGCCGAAATTCTGAAGGCGAAACATGGGCATCCTCGATGCGGTGATTTTAGCAGCCGAATGCGGGCCAAACAATGTTGCGGGCCGCGCGGCACACGGAAATTGCGCTGATTTGCGCGGTCACCGGCCCTTTGCGCGCCAATGTCCGTGCGCCATACTCGGATATTGGTTGCCGAGCGGGGCTAATGCTCCCGCCGTTATATTGCGTGCCGGTCCGAACGATTTTCATCGGGGCTCACATGACATTTGCCGCCAGACTTTGGTTTCTGATTCTTTGCCTCGCTCTTCCAAGCACAGCATTCGCGCAATCGAAGCCCACCGATCCGATCGAGCTGGTGCCGAACTTCATCGGCAGCGGCACATATTCATCGGCGTTCTCCGGCGATGGCCGATACGCCGTCGTGGGAGGGCGGTCGGGCGAAGTATCGGTGTGGGAAGTTCGCAGCGGACGTAAGCTGCGGAGCTTTTGGGTCGTGACCACCGGCTTCGGGGGTGGCGGAGTTGACTCCGTCGCATTCTCGCCGGATGGCAGCCGCGTCGCTGCGGCGGCGCGCCATGCGATCTATGTCTGGGAGGTTCGAACCGGCGCGAGTCTTTGGACTGCCAAGGCGCACAACGTCTCGGTGAATGCACTGGCGTTTTTGCCCGATGGATCGAAGTTGCTCTCGGGCGGAGGCATGTACACTCGCTCGGACGATCCTTTCGATAGTCCTCTGAAATTGTGGGATGCCCAAACAGGACAACTGACCCGTTCCTTCAAAGGCCATACGGAAAACGTGAGAACGATAGCGCTGTCGAAAGATGGGACCACCATTCTTTCGGCCGGCGACGACAAGACGATCAAGTTGTGGAACGCTGCTTCAGGCCAGCCGATCCAGACGTTCAAGGGGCACAAGGACAAGGTCACCTCGGTGAGGTTCATGCCTGACGGCAAGACGGTGCTCTCGGAGAGTCGGTACGACAAGACCGCGCGTTTTTGGGATGTTCAATCCGGCCGGATGCTGCGCCAAATTCCAGGAAGCGAGTATGGATCGGCAGCGGTATTTCCGGATGGCAAGACGCTGTTGTGGCCGCCGGCGTGCTGCGCCAGCAAGCCGACGACACTTCCAGCAAGCCGCTATGACATCGCAAGCGGCAAGATCACTGGTCAGGTTGAGCTGCCATTTGATTGGTGGGAGATGGGCGCACTCGACATCACGCCCTCGCCCGACGGCAAGCTTCTGCTCGTACAGAACAACCGCGTAGTCGATGCCGCGACTGGCAAGCTCGTCGCTTCATTTCTCGGACGAGTTCTCGGCTCGGGATCGGTTCACTCCGCGCCGACAGGATCGGCCCTCCTTGTCGGAGGAAGCGCTCTGACGCTGTGGGATACCACGTTGGGCCAGTTGATCCAGAATTACGACGAGAAGTCGGGAGATTTCGCGGCCTGGGTATCCGCTGACGGCTCGCAGGTGATTTCCGCGAACAGGCGATACCAAGAGAGCATTGTCAGGTTGCGGGACACGACAACAGGTCAGGTCATCTCCGAGTTCGACATCAGTAAGACGATTCCAGAGAAGGATTTCTCGTCAGCAGTTATCCAGCTGTCGCCGGATAACAAGACGTACGCGATCATGAATCATGGCGGCAAGATCGTCTATTTGGTAAGTGCCGAAACTAAAAAAGTACTCCACAAATTGCCTGACCACACTGGAGGCGGTTACTACACGTTTTTCACGTTCTCGCCGGACAGCATGCGTATTTTGACAACAACGACGGATAAGAAGGACATCGCAAGACTTTGGGATGTGAAGACAGGCGAGCTGCTTCGCACCCACAAGCTCATTCGAGAATCGAAATTTCGCGAGGCCGGGGACCACCAGATTGGCGCCCGCACCCCCGGGTTCTCACCGGATGGCAAGCGTGTCGTCACAAGCGGCGGAAATCTCACATCGAGCGTCCCTAACGGTATCGTGACGCAATGGGGCAGCGCAGATGGCACCAAGACAAATAACGTTGGAACGGTCTGGGATCCGGAAACCGGCCAGGTTCAGCATCATCTGTCGATGCCGCCCCACTGGATCGTAAGGGCGGCGTTTTCACCAGACAGCACTCGTCTGATTTCCGGAGGGAGCGACCGGATTCTGCGTATGTGGAACGCGCAAACCGGCGAGCAAATTCGGACCTTCGGCGGCAATCACGGAGATAACATCGAGGAAGTGAGCTTCTCGCGGGATGGAAAACGGGTGTTTTCGACCAGTGACGATGCGACTCTGAAGATCTGGAACGCCGACACCGGCGATCTGCTCGCGACGCTCGTTCGTGGACGCGACGGCGCATGGATGGTCCTGACACCGGAAGGCTTCTTCAACGCCTCGCCTAACGCTTCCGATTTGCTCAGCATCGTGCAGGGCATGGAGGCGTATTCCATCGAGCAAGTCTATCAGTCGCTCTACCGGCCGGACCTCGTACGCGAAAAGTTAGCCGGCGATCCGCGTGGGCTCGTGAGAGAAGCCGCAGCGCGGCTCGATCTCGGCCGTGTGATCGGTAGCGGTAACGTGCCGGGCGTCGCCATCATCGCGCCGCAGGACGGCGCACCTTCAGGTGCGCAGGTCGCAGCCGAGGTCGACATCGTCAATCGCGGCGGCGGCATCGGCCGTGTCGAGTGGCGTGTCAATGGCGTCACCGTGGGCGTCGACACGCCGCCTGCTCCGGCGGCGAACCAGCTGGCGCGGCTGACGCGAAATCTCTCGCTCGATCCGGGCAGCAACACCATCGAAGTCATCGCCTATAACGCCGCCAACCTCGTCGCCTCTATACCCGTGCGCGCGACAGTCACAGTCCCCTCCGCAGCTCCGGCGCCGGGCCAGCCTGTCGCCGCACAGCCATCGCGGCTGTTCGTGATTGCTGCCGGCATCGATGACTATACCGACAGCCGTTTCAAGCTCGCCGGCTCGGTCCGCGATGCGCGGACGCTGTCGCAAGCGTTTAGCACCAGCGGGGCCGGTCTGTACCAGAGCGTCAACGTCAAGTTGTTGACCGACGCCGACGTCACCAAGGACAAGCTCGACGCCGCGTTCAAGGAGTTCGCCGCGCAGGCGACCCCGGCCGACGTGTTCGTGCTGCACCTCGCCGGCCACGGCAAGACCGTCGATGGCCGCTACTATTTCGTGCCGCGCGACTTCAAAGTTGGCAACAACAGCGACGAGAAAGCCGTCAACGCTGCTGTCGTCGCCCAGGGCATCGCGCAGGAGCAGTGGCAGCGCTGGTTCGCCACGATCCCCGCGCGCAAGAGCATGATCCTGTTCGACACCTGCGAGAGCGGATCGCTCACCGGCGATGCAGCGCAGACCAAGGCGCTGGAGCAATCGGCCGCCAACGACCGTCTGGCGCAGGCGACCGGCCGCTCGATCATCACGGCGTCGAGCAGCACCCAGCTCGCCTTCGAGTATCGCGGCCATGGCCTGTTCACCTACAACCTGCTCGACGCGATGGAGCGCGCCGACAGCGACGGCAACGGCACGATCGAGATCAACGAACTTGCCGCCTATGTCTACGCGCAGGTGACGCGGCTGAGCGAACAGGTGTTCAAGAAGCGTCAGGAGCCGCAGATCAGGATCGCATCCAGTTATCCGCTGACCAGGCAAGGCCGCGTGCTCGCCGGTGATCTGCCGACGGTCGCGGAAGACAACGCCCCCGCCTTCCAGTTGGCGCAGACCGCGAACTTGCAGATCAAGCCCGGCCCCGGCGCCACGGTCGTCCGCAGTCTCAATGCTCAGACCGCTGTGACTGTGCTGAAAAGCGAAGGCGGCTGGTCGCTGGTCGCGAGCGGCGGCAAACCGCTCGGCTACGTCGCGACGCGCGATCTCGCTCCGGCGGCCAAGGCGGCGACGCGATAGACGCCAGCCATCCGCATTGCGATGCCGGATCGCCGCCCCTATCGTGCCGCGCGATTCATTGGAAGCGAGGCGGACACACGATGACGACAACCCGGACGATTGCGGCCAACGGGATCGACATCTTCATCGCCGAGCATGGCAAGGGTCCGCTTGTCATCCTCTGTCACGGCTGGCCGGAGCTGTCCTACTCCTGGCGGCATCAGATGGGCGCCATCGCCGCCGCCGGCTTTCATGCGGTCGCGCCGGACATGCGCGGCTTCGGCCGCACCTCGGCGCCGCACGACATCGCCGCCTACTCGATCTTCGATACGGTTGGCGACGTGGTCGGCCTCGTGCAGGCGCTTGGCGAGACGAAGGCGATCCTGATCGGCCACGATTGGGGCGCGCCGGTGGTCTGGCACGCCGCCCTCTTCCGGCCCGACATGTTCACGGCGGTCGCAGGGCTCAGCGTACCGCCGCCGGTGCGCGCGCGGGGCCGTCCGCTCGAGAAGCTCAAGCTCGACGGCATCGATAATTTCTACTGGCAATACTTCCAAACGCCGGGCGTTGCCGAAGCCGAGTTCGAGCGCGACGTCGATCATTCCATGCGGGCGATGTTCGCCAAGGGTTTCGGCGACGGCGAGACGTTGCTGTTCGTCGATCCGGCAAAAGGTTTTCTCGGCAACCGCCCGCAGCAGCCCGTGCTGCCGGACTGGATCAGCGAACCCGAACTCGCCCACTTCGTCGCGAACTACAAGGCGTCAGGCTTCCGCGGCGGCTTCAACTGGTATCGCAACCTCGATCGCAACTGGGATCTCACCGCGCCCTGGCACGGTGCGCTCGTGCGTCAGCCGTCGTTGTTCATTGCCGGCTCTGAGGACTCGGTCATCACCGGCCGAATCGGCGCCAAGCGCGTTGCCGAACTCGACAAGGTGCTGCCCGACCTCCGCGGCAAACTCATCATCGACGGTGCGGGACATTGGGTGCAGCAGGAACGCCCGGCCGAGGTCAACGCGGCGCTGGTCACGTTCCTGAAAGAGGTGGCGTAGCGGCCTGCCGGCTCAGTAAAGCCCGCGGCCGTTCAGCAGATTGCCGATGCCGTCGCCCTGTCGCACCGGCGCATAGGCCGAAACCGGACGCGTCTGCGGTGCCGCAAGATTGCCATCACTTGTGACGCTCACCGCGCGCGGGTTGTCGAGCGTCTGACCGGCCGTGCGCGCGCTGCGCGAGGCGGACAGTTCCGTCACCGATTGGCTATCGTTTCCAAGCGTATAGGGCCGCCCCGACGGCATTGGGATATCGCCGCGGATCGCCGCGGATCGCGACGCCGGAATCTCCGGCACGAAGCTGCCTGCCGCGGCGACTCTCACCAAAGACGGTGCCGGCGCCGGTTCCCCGGTACGGAGCGTCGCCAGCAACTGACGATCATCGGAGCCTTCCAGCGGTGCGCGGCCGACGTATTCGACGCGCACCTTGCCGATACCATTCTGCCGGAATCCCAACAGGTTGGCGGCATTATGTGAGACATCGATCAAACGGTTGCCGTGGTACGGGCCGCGATCGTTGACTCGAACGATTACCGATTTGCCGTTCGAAAGATTGGTGACGCGGGCGTAGCTCGGCAGCGGCATGGTCGGATGCGCGGCGCTGAGCGAGGTCATATCGAAGACCTCGCCATTGGCGGTCAGGCGGCCGTGGAAATCGTCGCCATACCAGGACGCCAAGCCTTCGGCGCGATAACCGGCATTGTCCTCAGGAATATAGGTGCGGCCGGCAACCGTATAGGGTTTGCCGACGCGGAACGTGCCGCCGCCCTTTGGCACCGGCTCGCCGAACTCGACCACGCGCGGACTGGCGGAAACACCGTATTTCGGGTCGACTTTGCGGGCGAATTTGTCGGACGAGGCGCAATTGGCGAGCACGGCGCACGCGCACACGGCTGCTGCCACGCGCAGCGCCCGGCTGACCGCCCCTGCTTCAGGAATCCCCATTCGTCCAAAATACCACTGCAACCGCGATATGCCTACCAGCCGGCATATCGCCGTTCCGCCACCCGGATCACCCTAACCGACCTGAGCCGGTTCGGGAATGACCCTGCCTCGCCCGTGGTAAACCATTGGTTGCCTGCTGGCGACCCGAGCGGATTACTGCCCATTGCTGTGACCAGCGTTCTTGCAATCCGCACCGCCTTCCCTCATGAGGGCGGTCATGGATGGGTGGCCGAGTGGTTTAAGGCACCGGTCTTGAAAACCGGCGTACCCGCAAGGGTACCGTGAGTTCGAATCTCACCCCATCCGCCAGTCTCGTCCGCTCATCGAACCCAGTCTGCTGTCGCGAGCACTAAGCCTGCATGCTCGCCATCATTCGCGCCCTCGTCCTCACGGTCATTGCTGCCGCCGTCGCGCTCGTGGTCGGCGCGAATCTTGGCGCCGCGCTGGGTCATGGGATTGCGGTGATCACCAAGCGCGACCCGGCAGAACTCAAGGACATGATGATCTGGTGCATGATCGGCACCACACTCGTGACCACCTCAGGTACAATCTGGGCGATGACGATCGTCTTGAAGGCCAGCCGGTTGATCAAGATCGCGGCCGGCGCTCTGTTCTGTCTCCTAACGCTCGCATCTATCAGCATCACGACGATCGCCTATATCGAAGCTCCACGATACGGCGCGCAGCGGTAGCTGCTGTGCGATGCAAGATGGCCTCAGCCGCGACCATTGGCTGGCTATCCCTCGTCGGTCCCGCCGGATAGTCTGACTGACAAGCGCGGGCCGTTTGGACCTGCCAAGAACAAACGTCAGGGAGCAACGTATGAAGTCATTCTGGACGTCAGCCGCCGCATGTCTTGTGGCCATCACTGGTCTTACGGCCATCACCCATCATGCCAACGCGCAACAATGGCCGACGCGGCCGGTGACGATCATCGTGCCGTTCGCGGCCGGCGGCAACGTCGACACCGCGGCGCGCGTCTTCGGCGAGCGGTTGTCGCAACGGCTCGGCCAGCAGTTCATTGTCGAGAACAAGAGCGGCGCCGGCGGCAGTATCGGCATTGGCGCCATGGCGCGCTCCAACCCGGATGGCTACACGCTTGGCGTGGTCACCGCTGGTACGCTGTTCATCCTGCCGCACATCTACAAGGAGAAGCTCGGCTACGACAGCCGCAAGGATATCCGTCCGGTCGCGATGGTGGCGACACAACCGAACATGCTGATCGTCAATTCCAGCATCCCCGCAAAAACCGTTCCGGAGTTTATCGCCTACATCAAGGCAAATCCCGACAAGCTGAGTTATGGCTCGTCCGGCATCGGCACCTCGCAGCATCTCTGTATGGAACTGATCGTGCAGCACACCGGCGCCAAGATCGCGCATGTGCCCTATCGCGCCTCCAACCAGATCATTCAGGATCTGATCGGCGGCCAAATCCAGATGACGTGCGACCAGTTCTCGACCGCGTACCCGCAGGTGCAAGGCGGCAAGGCCAACGCTATCGGCGTGTCGTCACTCGAACGTTACGGTTTCGACAAGTCGATTCCGGCGCTCGCTGAATCCATTCCGGGGCTGGAAGTGACCTGGACGGCCGTGTTCATCACTCCGTCCAACACGCCGGAAGACATTCGCAAGAAGCTCGCGACTGAGCTGATCGAGATCACCAAGGAACCGGCGACCATCGAACGCTTGAAAGGGCTGAGCGTCACGCCGGTCAGTCTTTCCGGAGAGGCGCTGGAGAAGAACATCGCTGCCGACTTCGACAAGTGGCAGCCGATCGTGGAACGTGCGAAGATTCCACAGCCGTAAGCTATAGCGGTATCAGGTGGCCGGGGCTGGCATCGCCCATGCCCCGGCCATCGACGTTTCTGGTGAATGATGAAAGCCCTAAGATCAGCCGCAAGCCGCATGATCGGATCGCGTGTCGCGGTGTTGGCGTCGTTACTGTTCGCTCTCGCCGCCGCCGCCGATCCAGCCACAGCCCAACTCCGCGGCCACGGCGGACCGGTCCGTGCTGTTGCGGTCTCCGCTGACGGCAAGAGCATCCTCTCCGGCAGCTTCGACTCGTCGGCGATCCGCTGGTCGAGCGAACGCAATGCCGCCGATCAGGTGCTGCGCTTTCATGACGACGCGGTGAATGCCGTCGCGTTTCTACGGGACGGACGCGCGGTGACGGCCGGTGCGGACGGCCGCATTGCCATCTGGAAAGCCGGTCAGCCGCTGCCCGAGCAGGTCTTGGAAGGTCACAAGGGCCCGGTGTCGGCTCTCGCCGTGTCGCCGGACGGCGCAACGCTTGCATCGGCATCGTGGGACCAGACGGTACGGCTGTGGCCATTGGCAGGCGGCGCACCGCGCGTGCTCGAAGGTCACACGCAGAACGTCAACGGCGTCGCATTCATGCCCGATGGCGGGAGCGTGATCAGCGCGGCTTACGATCTCACGGTGCGGATCTGGCCGCTGCGTGCTGGCGCGTCTGCTTCCGTGTCGACGCTGCCCAGTCCGCTGAATGCGCTCGCGGTCGCGGCAGATGGTGAGATCGTTGCCGGCGGCGCCGACGGCAAGCTCTATTTCCTGAATGCAGCCGGCCAACTGCAGAGCGATCTCGAAGCTGCGCCGACGCCGGTGATTGCACTCACCACATCTCCCGACGGTACTCTCGTCGCCTCCGCGGGCATTCGTGGATCGGTGACGATCATCGAGCGGAAAGCGCGTAAGTCCCTGCGCACGCTGGTCGGTCCAGGCCTGCCGGTGTGGTCGGTTGCCTTCGCGCCGGATAGCCGCACGTTGTTCACCGGAGGGGCCGACAGTACCATCCGCCGCTGGGATGCGCTGACCGGCGACATCATCGGTGCGGTGGCGATCGCGGGCAACGGCGACCCGCTCGCGGCCTACGCCGACGATCCCGGTGCGCAAATCTATCGTGCGTGCATTTCGTGCCACACCCTGACGCCGGATGAAGGCAATCGCGCCGGACCGACTCTTTCGGGAATCTTCGGCCGCAAGATCGCGACCCTTCCCGGCTATAATTTCTCCGACGCGCTGAAGAAGCTCGACATCGTCTGGACGCCGGAAACAGTTGCCAAGCTGTTCGAGGTCGGCCCCGGCGCCTACACGCCCGGCACCAAGATGCCCGAGCAGACGATCAATTCGGAAGACGATCGCAAGGCGCTCGTGCGCTTCCTCGAGCGCGCCACGAAACGCTAGAGGATCAGCCCGCCGTCGACGATGATGGTCTGGCCGACAACGTAGGACGCAAGCGGTGACGCGAGAAACAGCGCAGCACCCGCCATATCAGCGGGTGTGCCGAGCCGCTTCAGCGGAATGCGTTCGATCGCCGCCTCACGCCGTTTCGGATTGTCCGTCGTCACCTTCGTAAGCTTCGTGTCGACCAACCCCGGCGCAATACCGTTGACGCGGATGCCGTCCTCCGCCCACGCCTCACCCAGCGTCCGCGTGAGGCCGACTGCGCCGGTCTTCGAGGCGTTGTAGGACGGATTGCCCTTCGTCGAATGATAGGCAGCCGTCGAACTGACGATGATCAGCGTGCCGCTGCTCGCCTTCAGCATCGGGTGGAATTTCGAGGCGCACGCCATCAGGCTCATCAGGTTGACTTCCATGACCTTGCGGAAGCCCTCCATCTCGAACTCGCCACGGCGGTAAATCACCGTACCCTGCGCCAGCACCAGCACATCGAGCCTGTCGAACGCCGGTTTGACGGTGGCGATGCTCGCGGAATCGCTGACGTCGACCCGCGCGTAGTGCAATCCGGTCAGATCGGAGCCTTCGGCGGCTGCGTAGTCGGAGGCCTTCGCCCGCGTTCCCCACACGTGCACGGCCGCGCCCTTGGCGCGATAGGTCTGTGCGATTCCGTTGCCGATGCCGCTTGAGCCGCCGACGACCAGAATGATCTTGTTGCTGAAATCCAGTTCGTTCATGGCGACCTCCGATCGGATTGTTGTGGCGGCTTGTTGTTGCCTCAAGCAGCGAACGCAGGACGCAAAATGTCAATCCGGTCGCCAGGAGCCATTGCATGCAGCGCAAGTGCTTGCCGCAGATGTCGGCAGGCGCAAAGATCGCGACAAAACACTCTCGGGGAAAACGTCATGAGCGAATTTCAGGAACTCAGCCGCTCCGTCGCAGGACTGCGCGTGATCGTCACCGGTGCTGCGAGCGGCATGGGCCGCGCGACAGCGAAAGTATTTGCCGCGGAAGGTGCGCGGGTCGCCGTCACCGATTTCAACGGCGATGGCGCCGCAGCAGTTGCGAAAGACATCGTCGCCAAGGGGCAATCCGCGAAAGCCTGGAAACTGGACGTATCGAGCGCCTCCGAGATTTCGTCGGTCGTCAGCACGATCGCGAGCGAGTTCGGCGGCATCGATATCGTCGTCAACAACGCCGGGGTCTCCACGCGGCTGCCGATTGATGGCGAGGGCTACGACGAACTATGGGATCGCGGCGTCTCGATCTTGTTGACCGCGCATCAGCGCATCATTCGTGCGGCGCTGCCGCATCTGCGCAAGTCGAAATCACCACGCGTCGTCAACATCGCCTCGACCGAGGCGCTTGGCGCAACATCCGGGCACAGCCCGTACTCCGCTGCGAAAGCCGGCGTGACCGGGCTGACGCGTTCACTTGCTGTCGAACTCGGCCGCGAAGGCATCACTGTGAACTGCATCTGCCCAGGCCCGATCACGACCGGAATGACCGCGCGAATCTCGGATGAGCACAAGGCCGTCTACGCCAAGCGCCGCACGGCGCTCGGCCGCTACGGCTTGCCGGAAGAGGTTGCGCACATGACGCTGAGCCTTTGCCTGCCCGCCGCATCTTTCCTGACCGGCGTCACCATTCCGGTCGACGGCGGGCTGATGGCGCGCAATGCGTAACGTCAGGCAACGCCGCGTTTACGCCCTTCCCAGTACGGTGCGCGCAGCACCTTGCGATCGATCTTGCCCAGACCGGTCACCGGAATGCTCTCGACAAAATCGATTGATTTCGGCGACCACGGCGCGCCGCGCTTCTCCTTCACATGCGCCTGCAGTTCAGCGGCGTTGTTGTTGGCGCCGGTCTTCAGCACGACGAAGGCCTTCACCGCCTCGCCCCACTTGTCGTCCGGCACGCCGATCACCGCGGCAGACGCGACCGCATGATGCGACATCAGCGCGTCCTCGACCTCGCGCGGGTAGATATTGAAGCCGCCGGAGATGATCATGTCCTTGGTGCGGTCGACGATGTAGAAGTAGCCGTCCTCGTCCTTCACGGCGACGTCGCCGGTGTGCAACCAGCCGCCACGGAATGCCTCTTCGGTGGCCTCGGGCCGCTTCCAGTAGCCATCCATCACCAGCGTGCCGCGCACGCAAATTTCGCCCGGTTCGCCGGTGGCGACCTCGCGCATTTCGGAATCGAACAGCTTCACCTCGACCAGCGGATTCGGTCGCCCGCACGAGCCGAGCCGGCCCGGCTTGCTGTCATCATGATCGATCTTGCGCATGGTGGTGATGCACTGGGGCGCTTCGGTCTGACCGTAGAGCTGCAGAAACACCGGTCCGAAGATCGCCATGCCCTCGCGCAACCGGTCTGGCGACATCGGCGCCGCGCCGTAGACAATCATTTGCAGCGACGACAGATCGAAGCGCTTGCGCAGCTCGACGCCGTCGATCAGCGCATAGATCAGCGTCGGGACCAGGAACGTCGCGGTGATGCGATCGTCCTGCACGACGCGGCAATAGACTTCCGCGTCGAAGCCCTGCACCAGCCGCATGTAGCCGCCGCGGAACATCACCGGATAGAGCGTCACCCCCGCGGCGTGGCTGATCGGCGTCGCGGCGAGGAAGCGAACTTCGGGCGGCCAGTCCCAGTCCGCGTACAGCAGCGTGGTCATGGTGATGACGGAGCGATGCGGCAGCATCACGCCTTTCGAACGGCCAGTCGTGCCGCCGGTATAAGCGAGCCAGGCGATGGCACTGGTTTCGCTCTCGTTGACGAGCGGTTGCGGCGTCACTTGCGGCAACTGTGCCAGCACATCGAGCGCGCCATCGAGCGGTCCGAATGACAGGAGATGCTTCAGGCGCGAGACGCGCGTCTTGATTGCATGCCCGCGCGCGCCGAACTTGCTCGCCTCGACGATCAATGTATCGATCTCCGCGTCATCGACGATGAAGGCGTGATCGTCTTCGGCTGCCATCGGATGCAGCGGCGTGTAGCGCATGCCCATCACCGAGACGGCGCAGATCGCAGCCCAGGACTCAGCGCGATTGCTGGAGAGGATCGAGACCGCGTCGCCCTTCGTCAGGCCGAGCGAGCGAAAGATCGCGATGAAACGCGCGATCGCGTCGCCCAATTCCCGGTAACTCCAGCTGATGGTCCCGTCACCAATCGCCGGTTTGTAGCCGAAGCGAGTCACCGCGCCGACGATCATGCCGCCCAGTGTTCCTCCCGAATGAAGTTCGTTCATACGTCGCCTGCCCTGTTTCTTGCTTGCCGAGGTCTTCCAACCTGGAGCCTCAGGGAAGCGGCTCCGGTTCGGTCAGGCAAGCAAATTCGCGCGGGCGGCGCAGGTCGCCGCTCAGGAGCAACTCAGGATTGCGGATACGTTCGCACCCGTGAGGCGTCAGGCACGGCCGCCCATCGTACGCAACATGCCGATGGCGATGACGATGGTCAGCAGCAAGACCAGCCAGTTCGGCCGGTCGCAGAGGAAAATCGCTTCACCGCACAGCCTGTCGACCCACGGCGAACCATGATTTCGCGCGATGCTCGCGTAGTAGAACAGGCCGGTCGCGCCGGTCAGTCCCATGATGAGATACAGCATGCCTTCCCCCTTGCCGTGTCCCATTGCAGACCTCAGGCCTGAATTAATGCTTGTTGCGACCGCTGAAAGTCACACCTATCTGCAAATTTCACCTCCGCTCTCGACGCGAGGGCTGCAAAACCCGTAAGCTGTGTGCACAACAGCACGGAAAGAGGCTGCGATGACCGATGCATTGGAACGAGCGATCGAATTCGCCAGCGATACGGACGTGCCCATTCCGTACATGCAGCGGACGCGCGATTACTACGCGGCGATCGGCTACACGACGCCGTATCGCTGGGCGCATTACACCGACGCGCCGTTCACGCCGCTGACCAAGCCGCTGGCGCAATCGCGCGTTGCGATCATCACGACTGCATCGCCGTTCGATGCAACAAAGGGCGATCAGGGCCCGGGCGCGGCTTACAACTCGGCAGCGAAGTTTTACCAGGTCTACTCAGGCAGTATCGACAATCCGCCGGACCTGCGCATTTCGCACATCGCCTATGATCGCACGCACACGACGGCGACCGACAGCAACACCTGGTTTCCCCTGCCCGCGCTGAAGCGGCTTGCCGCGAAAGGCCGTATCGGTTCGATCGCGCCGCACTTTTTCGGCGCACCGACGAACCGCAGCCATCGCGTGACCATCGACACCGACGCGCCGGAGATTCTCACGCGCTGCCGCGCCGACGGCGTCGACGCAGCTATCCTCGTGCCGAACTGTCCGGTCTGCCATCAGACTGTGAGCCTCGTGGCGAGGCATCTCGAGGCCAACGGCATTGCCACAGTCGTGTCCGGTTGCGCCAAGGACATCGTCGAGCACGCGGCGCTGCCGCGCTTCCTGTTCAACGATTTCCCGCTCGGAAATTCGGCCGGCAAGCCGCACGACGTGGCATCGCAGGACTTTACGATCGAGCTGGCGCTGCGCGTGCTGGAGTCCGCGCCCGGTCCTCGCACCACGGTTCAATCGCCGCTGCGCTGGAGCGAGGATGCGTCGTGGAAGCGCGACTATAACAACATCGAGCAGATGAGTCCGGAAGAGCTGGCGCGCCGCCGCCGCGACTTTGACGCGCAGAAGGCGATCGCCACCAACATCCGCAACAGCGCGGCCTAGTTAGCCGACCGGCTTGTTGTAATCCGCGTCGGTGACCTTCTCCATCCAGGTCACGGCCGATCCGTTTTCGGCTTCCTGAAAGGCGATATGCGTCATCCGGTTGTTGGGCGACGCACCGTGCCAATGCTTTTCGCCCGGCGGAATCCAGATTGTGTCGCCCGGCCGGATTTCGACAATCGGCCCGCCCAACGTCTGGAAGCGACCGACCCCTGATAAGACATGGAGCGTCTGTCCGAGCGGATGCGTATGCCACGCGGTGCGCGCGCCGGGTTCGAACGACACGCGCGTCGCCACGATACGCGCCGGTGCTTCGGCGACGATGATCGGATCCTGCCACACCGTTCCGGTGAAGTAGTCGCTCGACGCCCGGCGCGTCGGGCGCGATCCTGCGCGATGCATCTCCATGGCGATCTCCTTAAGCTCCGGTGTGGCGTTACTTCTTCAGGCTCTTCTCGAACTCGGCGTAACGCGCCTTGGTTTCGGCATTCATCGGATAAAGGCCCGGCAGCACCGCGCCGTTGTTGATGACCTCGTTGACGATCCAGGCTTCCATCCGCTCCTGCCCTGGCCCCTCAGTCAGAACGTGATCGAGCAGCGCCTGCGGGATCACCACCGCGCCGTCCTGATCGGCAACGATGATGTCGTTCGGGAACACAGCGACGCCGCCGCAGCCGATCGGCTGCTCCCAACCAACGAAGGTGATGCCGGCAACCGACGGCGGCGCGGCTGCGCCGTCGCACCAGACCGGCAGGCCGGTTCCGAGCACACCCTCGACGTCGCGCACCACGCCGTCGGTGACCAGCGCGGTTACCTTACGCTTGACCATGCGCGCGCACAGGATGTCGCCGAACACACCGGCGTCCTTGATGCCCATGGAGTCGATGACGGCGATACAGCCTTCCGGCATCGCCTCGATGGCGGCGCGGGTCGAGATCGGCGAGGCCCAGGATTCCGGCGTGGCGAGGTCTTCGCGCGCGGGAACGAAGCGCAGCGTGAACGCGGGACCGACCAGCCGCGGCAGACCCGGCCGAAGCGGCCGCGTTCCGCGCATCCAGATGTTGCGCAGCCCCTTCTTCAGCAGCACCGTGGTGATGGTCGCCGTCGAGATATGCTTCAGGGCTTCGATTGCTTCTTTTGTCATTGCCATCTGGTGGGTCTCCGCTTCCTCAACTTCTATCGCTCAAATGCGCGATAGAGCCTTATCACGTCAAATAGATTCCGCTTATCGCAACGCGATTTCTCAAGCCTGGCAGCCTCGTTTTGCGTTGCTATTTGGACCTCAGTATCGGACAACCAAGCCGGTGTCACGAGTCCGAGAATTCGCCTCCGGCACCGCGCAACAAGCGTGACGATACAACGTGACGATCTATGGCCGTTCAAGACCTCACGCCACCTCGAATCCTGCTGTCGGGCGATGCGGCTCTGACGGTCGAGTTCTCCAGCAAGATTGATCCCGCCGCAAATCGCCGGGTCTTGGCGCTCGATCGCGCAATCGCAGAGGAAGGCTTGAACGGGGTCCGGGAGACCGTTCCGACATACCGCTCGCTGCTGGTGCACTATGACCCCATTGCCGTCGACTACGACAGCTTCTGCACACGACTGCTTGAGCTCGCCAAGCGCCCGGCGCCGGACATCGCGGCGGGCCGCCGCTGGCGGATTCCCGTCGTCTATGGCGGGGAGTACGGCATCGATCTCGAAGAGGTCGCTCGCCTCCATGATATGACGCCGGACGACGTCGTCCGCCGGCACACGTCGGGCGAATACTGCGTGGTCATGCTCGGCTTTATGCCGGGCTGGGCGTATCTCACCGGCCTCGATCCGGCGATTGCGACATCGCGGCGGCAGAATCCGCGGACGTTTACGCCTGCAGGCACCATTTCCATCGGCGGCGTGCAGGCCGGGGTGCAATGCCTCGCGGCGCCGAGCGGCTGGAATCTGCTGGGCCGCACGCCTGCGCGGACTTACGACATTCAGCGTCAGCCGATCTTCATGCTCGAACCGGCGGACATGGTGACCTTCTACGCCATCCCCGAGAGAGACTTCGCCGAAATGAGCCGCGCGGCCGAGGCCGGCGAACTCGTCGCCGAGCAGGTGGCGTGATGGCGAAGCTCGTTGTCGGCAACGTCAGTCCGGCCACGTCGGTGCAGGACGCCGGCCGCTTCGGCGCGCAGCGCTACGGCCTGACACAAAGCGGCGCGATGGATGCGTTCGCGCTCGCCTGTGCCAACACGCTGGTTGGCAATCCGCCCTTCACTGCTGCGATCGAGGTTGGCCCGCTTGGCGGCACATTCATCGCACGCGGCGGCGCATTGCGATTTGCGCTCAGCGGCGCGGCGCGGCAGGCCAGCATCGGTGCGCGGCAACTGCAGCTCAACGAGAGCGCCACCTTGGCCGACGGCGAGTCGCTTACGCTCGCGCCGGCGCGAACGGGCTCGTTCGGTTATCTCGCGCTCGAAGGTGGCGTTCGCGGCGAGCCGGTGTTCGGCAGCCTGTCCGTCAACATGCGTTCGGGTCTTGGCAGTCCCTATCCGCGCCCGTTGCAGTCCGGAGACGAGATTGCGGCCGCCACAGCAAGCCCGCTGGCGCAGGAACGTAAGCTGGAGTTGCCGAAGGAATCAGAGCAATCGATCCGTGTGGTGCTGGGTCCGCAGGATGACGAGTTCGAGGACGGTGCTCGCGACCTGTTTCTGAATTCGGACTGGATAATCTCGGCCGCGAGCGATCGCATGGGCTTTCGCCTCGAAGGCCCCGCGCTCAAGCACAAAGGCGGCCACAACATCGTCTCGGATGGCACCGTGAGCGGCAGCATTCAGATACCCGGCAATGGCCAGCCGCTGGTGCTGATGCCGGATCGCGGCACGACCGGCGGCTATCCAAAGATCGCAACCGTGATCGGTCAGGATCTCGGGCGCATCGCGCAGACGCAGGTCGGCAAGATCATTCGTTTCAAGGCCGTCACCCTCGCCGATGCGCATGCGGAGGCGCGTCGCTATGCCAAGCTGCTCGCCTCGCTGCCGGGCCTGCTGCGCGAGGCCGGCGGCTCGGCGCTCAATCTCGATGCTCTTCAGTCGGCCAACATCGCCGGTTCGGCGATCAGCGCCGTCGATGCCGTCACCTGGCAACCGCTCGCGGCGAGCGACGCGCCCACACCATAAGAAACAGGAGACTGTCATGGCCACCTCCGTCGACCTCAACTGCGATCTGGGCGAAGGCTATGGGCCGTGGTCGATGGGCAACGATCAGGCGATGATCGGCATCGCCTCCAGCGTCAACATTGCCTGCGGTTTCCATGCCGGCGACTCCGACATCATGCTGAAAACGGCGAAACTCGCGAAAGAGCGCAGCGTGAGCATCGGTGCGCATCCAGGATTTCGCGACTTGCACGGTTTCGGCCGCAGGCCCGTTCCCGGCATCACCGCGTCGGAAATCGAAACGCTGATGGCCTATCAGATCGGTGCCATGCAGGCGATTGCGACCATGGCCGGCCACAAGGTCACGCACGTGAAGGCGCACGGTGCGCTGTCGAACGTCGCCTGCGCCGATGCCATGAGCGCGCGCGCCATCGCCAACGCCATCAAGGCCGTCGATCCGAAGCTGATGTTCGTGGTGCTGCCGAATTCCGAACTGGTCCGCGCCGGTGAAGCAGCGGGACTGAAGCTGATTTATGAGGTCTTTGCCGACCGCACCTACGAGGATGACACGCAGCTGACCCCGCGCAGCAAGCCGGGCTCGGTGCTGCATGATGCGTCGCAGATTGCCGAGCGCGTCGTCCGCATGGTTCAGGACCGCGCCGTGGTGTCGACCTCAGGCAAGGTGATCAAGGTCGATGTCGACACGGTCTGCATTCATGGCGACACGCCGGGCGCGGTCGCCATCGCCGAGCGGATCAAGCAGGAACTGACCCAGCACCAAATCGCGATCAAGCCGTTCGGGGTTTAACCAGCTGCGTTCGCCAGTTCCGGTCGGGCGTCCTGCGGCATTTGCGCGATCAGGCGCTTCAATTCGGGAACGCATGAACCGCAGTTGGTGCCCGCCTTGAGCTTCGCGCCGATCTCGGCCGCGCTGCGTGCGCCGGACGCGATCGCGTCGCAGATCGTGTTCTTACCCACGCCGAAGCACGCACACACGACAGGTCCGGTATCCGCCGCACCGCTCGCCGAGCGGCCCGAGAGCAGGATGCCGCGCTGATCGTTGTCGAGCCTATCGAGCGCAAACAGGTCCTTGACCGCCTGCCAGTCGAACGCAATGTCGGATGGACCGAAGAACAGACACAACTCGAGCCGGTCGCCGGCAAACGCGGCGGCGCGATAGACGCCATGCGCGGCGTCCTCGTATTCGGCGATGTCCCCGGCTTGGGGATCGCTGCGCAGGAGGTGAATCGCGTTGAGATCGGCCTCGCCGGTCTGCGTCGCAAACCATGTCTTCCAGCCGGCCATGTCGTCATCGGCGGCCAGCAGATAGCCAAATCCTCCGGTGACGGCGACGCGCGCCCACCATGCCGACGCCGGCAAGGTGAGCGGCTTGCGCGAAAACACGAAGCCGTGTCGCGTGAACGTCACGGGCGACAGCGCGGCTGGCGTCGCCTTGTTCTCGGGCTGGCCGGAGAACGGATCGGTCAGCGGCGCCACCAGCGAACCGACACGCGCCGACGATGCGTTCTCGGCGCTCCAGTGGATCGGTGCGAACAACATGCCACGCTGCTGCCGTCCGGTGACGACCGCGCGCAGCACGCAATCGCCGTACTCTGTCGACAGCTGGGCGTAGCCACCGTCCGCGATCCCCGCGGTTCGTGCATCGTCCGGATGAATTTCGACAAACGGCTCGGGCAAGTGCCCGCCCAGCCGCTGGCTCTTCCCGGTGCGCGTCATGGTGTGCCACTGGTCGCGGACGCGGCCGGTGTTCACGCGCAGCGGCCGGCTGGCCGATATGCTGGTACGCAAGCTCGGCGTGTCGACCGCGACGAACTTCGCCTTGCGATCGCCGGTGAAGAACCCGCCCTCGGCGAAAAAACGCGCCTGAGAGGCTGCGTTCTTATGGACCGGCCACATTACCGGAGCCATTGCATCGAACCCGTCGTCTGACACGGCACTCAAGCCGCCGATGTCGAAGTCGCGGCGGCCATCGTTTTCGAAAGCCGAGAGATTTGCATGCTCGCGGAAGATGTCGGCGGCCGATCCGTACGCGAAGGCGCTGCCGTGGCCGAGCCGCTTGGCGACCTGGCTCATGATCCACCAGTCCGGCCGCGCCTCGCCTGGCGCGCGCAGGAATGCGCGCTGACGCGAGATGCGCCGCTCGGAGTTGGTGACGGTGCCCGACTTCTCGCCCCACGCCAGCGCCGGCAGCAGCACATGCGCACCGGAGTTGACGGTGTCGTTGGAGAGCACGTTCTCTGAAACGACAAACAGTTCGAGCTTGCCGAGCGCGGTGCGCACGCGATCCGCGTCCGGCAGCGACACGGCAGGATTGGTGCCCATCACCCACAGCGCCTTGATCTCGCCGCGGTCGATGGCGTCGAACATCTGCACCGCCTTGAGCCCCTCGTGCGTTGCCATGTGCGGCGCCTTCCAGAAGCGGCGCACGCGATCGATCTCGGGCGGCGAGAAACCCATATGAGCGGCGAGCTGGTTGGCGAGGCCGCCGACCTCGCGCCCACCCATCGCATTCGGCTGGCCTGTGAGTGAGAACGGCGACGAACCCGGCTTGCCGATGCGGCCGGTTGCGAGATGGCAATTGATGATGGCGTTGACCTTGTCGGTGCCCTGCGCCGATTGGTTGACACCTTGCGAGAACGCCGTCACGACGCGCGGCGTGCTCGCGAACATCGTGAAGAACGCCGAGACGCTGGCTTCGCTCAAGCCCGTGGCGAGCGCCGTTGCCGCCGGACTGCCGGCGATCGAGCGCGCACGCGTCAGCGCATCGGCAAACCCAGTCGTGTGCGTGTCGATGTAATTTTGGTCGAGCGCGCCCGTGTCGGCGAGATGCACCAGCAAACCGCTGAACAGTGCTGCGTCGGTGCCGGGCTTGAGGCCGAGGAACAGATCGGCGTCTTCGGATGTCGCGGTCTCGCGCGGATCGATCACGATCATGCGGGCGCCGCGCGCCTGTTTGGTGCGCAGCATGCGCTGGAACAGCACCGGATGGCACCATGCCGCGTTCGAACCGACGAGTACGAAGAGATCGGCCTCGTCGAGATCGTCGTAGCAGCCGGGAACCGTATCGGCGCCGAACGCGCGCTTGTGGCCCGCAACCGAGGACGCCATGCACAGGCGCGAGTTGGTGTCGACGTTCGCCGTGCCGATGAAGCCTTTCATCAGCTTGTTGGCGACGTAGTAATCCTCGGTCAGCAGCTGGCCGGAGAGGTAGAACGCGACCGAGCTTGGGCCGTGCTTGGCGACGATGTGCTGCAGGCGATGCGCGACGTGATCGAGCGCATCCGTCCATGCGACCGTCTCGAGTTCACCTTTGCTGCAGCGGATCATCGGCTGCAACAAGCGATCCTCAAGCGACAGCGTCTCGCCGAGCGCCGAACCCTTCGAGCACAGCCTGCCGAAGTTCGAGGGATGATCTGGATCGCCGGAGATCGCAGCGCCACCCTGCCCGTCGGGCGTCGCAAGCACGCCGCAGCCGACGCCGCAGTACGGGCACGTGGTCTTGGTTGCGGAGAAGGATGGATCGTGCGCCGTCATGCGAGCGGACCTCGCATGCGGCGGTCACGCCGCCGGATTAGAACAGGCGATGGGGCAAGGTCGCGAGAACGATCAGCGCCAAGAAAGACAAGGCGCTGTAGACGGTCAGCATATCCAGACGGCGATCCGCGTCTGCGGACCGGCTCACCGGGGTGCTGAAGATGGTGCGAAGGGCGCGCATCTCGGATGGGCTCCAAATCAGGTCTTGGCCCCCAAATGAAATGCTTTTCTCCCAAATCGCAAGATTGGCGCGAAAAATACGACAGAAATGCCCGGAAACGCCTCCAGAGAGGACGAATTGACTGCCTGAGCGTATTTGACGTGAAAAACATTCGCCTGTTTCGCCTTAACCTTTTCGCCTCAGTAGACGTCCTGCTGGAAGCGGCCCTTCTTCTTCAGCTCGCCGACGAAAGCGATCGCCTCGTCGGTCGAGCGCGCGCCGAACTGCGCGACGATGTCGACCAGCGCCCGCTCCACGTCTTTGGCCATGCGCTTGGCATCGCCGCAGATGTAGAGATGCGCGCCGTCGGCGAGCCACGACCACAGCTCGCGGCCGACTTCGCGCATGCGATCCTGCACGTAGAACTTCTCGGCGCCGTCGCGTGACCATGCGAGCGACAGGCGCGTCAGATGACCCGACGCCTTCATCGCATTGAGTTCGTCGGCGTAGTAGAAATCGCAGTCGCTGCGCTGATGGCCGAAGAACAGCCAGTTACGGCCCGGTGCTCCGGTTGCCTTGCGGTCGTTGAGGAAGGCGCGGAACGGCGCGATGCCGGTGCCCGGCCCGACCATGATGATCGGCGTCTCCGGATTCTCGGGCAGCGCGAAGCCGTGCGCCTTCTGCACATAGACCTTCAACTCCTCGCCCGGATTGATGCGTTCGGCGAGGAAGGTCGATGCAAGGCCGAGGCGCTTGCGCTTGTTGATGACGTAGCGAACGGTGTCGACCGTGAGGCTCAGCTTGCCCGGCGTCGCGTTGTTCGACGAGGAAATCGAGTAGAGGCGCGGCTGCAGCGGTTCGAGCGCTTCGACGAACGCTTCCGGGTGCGGCCGCACGCCGCTGAACTTGGTCAGCGCCGCCAGAACGTCCAGGTTGGCGGCATCGCCATCCGGATCCTCACCTTGCGCCAGCGCCCTCGCTTTTTCGCGCTGGGCGCCGCCGGTGACGAAGGAGATCAATTCGAACAGCGAATCCGGCGCGGGTGAGAGCGAGACGTCATCAAGCAGCACATCGCGCAGCGGCTTGCCGTTGATCGGCGTCGTGTGCAGCGCGCCGAGCACGGCAATGATCTGGTCGACCAGACCGGTATCGTTGCGTGCGAACACGCCGAACGAGTCGCCAACCACGTAGTCGAGACCGGCTTTCGCGAGATCGAACTCGATGTGATACGTCTCCTTCTCCGAGCCCATCTTGTTGAGCAGGCGTCGCGAGAGGAACGCAGCGGTCGCCGGATTGTCGCGTGAGCGGCCGGCGGGTCCTTCCGGCGCGGCTGGCTGAGCCTCTGCTGTCGCCGGGGCATCCGCCGCAGGCTTTGCAGCCGGTGCGGCGTCCAATTCCGCGTACAGTGCCTTCAGCATGCGGTTGGTGTCTTTGCCGCCCGGGACGCAGAGGTTGAGCCGCTCTTCCTTGCGGCCGGCAATGGCCTCGGAATAGTCGTGGCAGTTGTAGCCGCACTGGCCACAGTCTTGCTGCGCCATCGCCGCCATCATGCGCCGCCGCAACGGCCGGCCCTCGGCAAGCTTCATGCGCTCTGTCATCGGCATGGTCTGGTCGTGCCAGGGCGCTTCGCCGTCATCGCCATCACCGGCGACGCCCTTCATCACTTCGGCGCCCTGCGCAGAAGACAGCGGCGTCACCACATTGTCGAGCGACACGAGGCCGGCGAAGAAGCCATTGAGCCACGAGCGCTGTTCGGCCGAGAACGGCGCTGTTTCCGGGATGATATCCAGCATGGGCGGTGGAGACATCTGGTTCATGCCGAGACCTCCTCAGCCATCTTGCGCAGCGCATCGGGCTCGTGGCGGTTGGCAAACGCCGCGAAGGTTTCGTCATCCGCCGTGCGGTTGACCACGTAAGCCTTCAGCATCCGCTCGACGAGCTTGGGTGCATCCTCCGACTTCACGTGCTGATAGAGCTCGCGCGCCATCATGCCCTGATCGCCATAGCCGCCGCCGACCAGCACATTGAAGCCGTCGACTGTGTCTCCGTCGTCGTTGATCGGCACGCGTGCGCCGATCATGCCGATATCGCCGATGTAGTGCTGGGCGCAGGAATGGTGACACCCGGTCAGATGGATGTTCACCGGCGTGTCGATCGTCACTTTGTCTTCGCACCAATTGACGATCTCGTCGGCGCTCTCCTTGGTATGCGCGGCGGCGAAACGGCATCCGGTTGCGCCGGTGCAGGCGACGATGCCGGCGCGCAGCGACGATGCGGTCGTCGCGAGACCGAGCGCCTCGATCGCCGCGACAGCCTTCGCCACGTCGGCATCGGCGATGCCGGAGATCAGCAGATTCTGCCAGACGGTCAGGCGAATATCGCCGTCGCCCAGTTCCTGCGAGACTTTGGCGAGCCCGCGGATCTGGTCCGGCGACAGGAGGCCAAGCTTCAGCGTGACGCCAATCCAGTTCAGGCCCGATTGCTTCTGCGGATGCACGCCGATGTGAGCCATGCGATCGAATGTCGGCCGCGGCGCGACGGCTTCCGCCGGAACGCGCACCAGCTTGCGGCCAAGCTTCTCCTCGACCGCCGCGAGGTACTTGTCGAAGCCCCAGGCATCGAGCACGTACTTCATGCGCGCCTTGTTGCGATTGGTGCGGTCGCCGTTCTCGATAAAGACGCGGATGATGCGGTCGGCGACTTCTGTTGCCTCGTCCGGCTTCAGGATCACGCCGGTGTCGCGCGCGAGATCGCGATGGCCGGTGATGCCGCCAAGCGCGAGTCGATAGTAGACGCCCGGCTCGACGCCATGGCCGTCCAGCACCTCGACCGCCTGGAAAGCGATGTCGTTGGTGTCCTCGAGAGTCGCGATCTGCCCCGCGCCGTCGAACGCCACATTGAACTTGCGCGGCAGGCCGTAGAGCGAGCGATCGTTGAGAATGTGGTAGTGCCACGCCTTGGCGTGCGGCCGCGTGTCGAGCAGCTCCTGCGGATCGATGCCGGCCGTCGACGAGCCCGTGACGTTGCGGATGTTGTCGGCGCCGGAGCCGCGCGAGCACAGCCCGAGGTCCTGAATGCCTTCGATGATGTTGATGGCGTTCTTCGGTTCGATCTCGCGCAGCTGCAGATTAGCGCGGGTGGTTACATGCGCATACGGTCCGGCAAACTTCTCGGCGAGATCGGCGACGCCAGCAAACTGCCAGTGCTTGAGGATACCGTTCGGAATCCGCATCCGGCACATGTACGAGCTCTGCGTCGGCGCGACGTAGAAGATGCCGAAATAGCGCCAGCGGAAGTTGTCCTGCGGCTTCGGCGGCTCATTGTTCTCCGCCTGCTTCACCAGTCGCGGATAGGCGTCGAACGGATGCTCGTCGCGCTTGAACTTTTCCTGGTCGTTGAGCTTGCCGCCGGCCGCGACCACGCGGTCCTGTGCCTTCAAGTGGATCGCGTCCGGCCCAACCGGCTCGGCCTTGGTTGGCGCACTCGCGCGTGCGACCCGGGAGGCGCTGAGGCCTGAGACAAATCCTTCGAGATATCGTTTTTGGTCGACCGTGAAGTCACCAGACATGGCCTAAGCGGCTTTCGATTCTGCCATCGCCCGTCCAAACATCAGATCGCCGCGCATCGTTGCCACGGACGTCCTGCTGCGGATCAGTTCGAGATACCAAAGTGCGTCCCGGGTATCTCCGACGAGAACCGCCCCGGTGAGCGCACCCTCCCTCAGCACGAGCTTGCGATACACGCCGCGCTTGGGATCGTTCAAGACGACGACGTCGCTGTCGTTCGTCGCGAGAAAGTCACCGGCCGAGAACACGCCGACACCGGAGACCTTGAGATTGGTGGCAGTCACGCTGCCGAGATAATCTGCGTTGCGCCCGGCCAGATGTTCGGCCAGCACAGCCGCTTGCTCGTAAGCCGGCTCGACGAGGCCATAGCAGGCGCCGCGATGCTCGGCGCACTCGCCGATCGCGTAGACACCGGCAACGTCGCTTTCCATGCGATCGTTGACGACGATGCCGCGATTGACGGGAATGCCGGCGACCTTGGCCAGCGCCGTGTTCGGACGAATGCCGGCCGCGAACACGACCGCATCGGCGGCGATGGTCCGTCCATCTGTGAGTTCAACACCGGTGACGCTGTCGGTGCCGAGAATGCGCGCGGTCGATGCATTCAGCATCACCTCGACGCCCTTGCGCTCGACCTGGCTCTTCAGCAGCGCCGCGGCCGGCAAATCTAGCTGACGCTCCATCAGGCGATCCATGAGGTGAACCAGCGTGACCTTTGCGCCCGCCTTGGCGATGCCGTAGGCCGCTTCAAGTCCAAGTAATCCGCCGCCGACGACAACGACGCGCTTCTTCTGCTGCGCGAGATCGATCAACTGTTCGACGTCGCGGCTGTCGCGGAACGTATGCACGCCGGGCAAATCCGCACCCGGAACGTTCAGCCGCAGCGCGGTCGACCCGGTCGCAAACATCAGCCGCGAGTATGCGACGGTCGCACCGTTGGCGAGTGTCACTTCCCGCTTTGCCGTATCGACGGACAAAGCCGCACAGCCGTAGCGTACGGTGACGCCGTGATCGCGCCACCAGTCGGACGACTTCAGTTCGATGTCCTGCGAGGTGACTTCACCCGCCAGCACCGACGACAACAGCACGCGGTTGTAAGCGAGCCGCGGCTCGTCACCGATCACGGCAATCGCATGACGGCCGAGGGCGCGCTTGGCGAGCTCCTCGACCAGCCGCGCCGCGGCCATGCCATTGCCGATGATGACGAGCGGTTCGCTCATTCCCGCGTATCCTCAGGCGGCTTCGACGAAGCGGTGACGCTCGTACAGGAACTCGAGCACGCGCTGGCGGCACTTGAGGTACGTCGCGTTCGACGCCAGCTCGAGCCGCTTGCGCGGCCGGGCCAGCGGCACGTCGAGCACCTCGCCGATGCGGGCGCTCGGACCGTTTGTCATCATCACGATGCGATCCGAGAGCAGAACGGCCTCGTCGACGTCATGGGTGATCATCATGATGGTGTTGCCAAGCTTCTGATGCAGCGCCATCACCGAGTCCTGCAGATGCGTGCGGGTCAGCGCGTCGAGTGCGCCGAACGGCTCGTCGAGCAGCAGTATCTTCGGCTCCATCGCGAGTGCGCGGGCGATGCCGACGCGCTGCTTCATGCCGCCGGAGATTTCCGACGGACGCTTGTCCTTGGCGTGCGCCATCTGCACGAGGTTGAGATTGAACATCACCCACTCGTCCCGCTCCGCCTTGGTCTTCGTCTTGGCGAACACCTTGTCGACGCCGAGCTTGACGTTGTCGTAGACGGTGAGCCACGGCAGCAGCGAGTGGTTCTGGAACACGACGGCGCGGTCCGGTCCCGGCGAATTGACCTCGCGGTTTTCCAGCAGCACGCCGCCCTGCGATGCGTCGGTCAGGCCGGCGACGATGTTGAGCAACGTCGACTTGCCGCAACCGGAGTGGCCGATGATCGAGATGTACTCGCCCTTGTTCACCGTGAGGTTGATGTCCTTGAGGACCTCGGTGGTGGCCGAGCCGCGGGTGAACACCTTGTCGATGTGATCGAGCTTCAGATAGACGGTCATTTGTTTCTCCTTAGCTCGCAGCCGTGCCGCGGGTCACGATCGAGGCGATGAACGCAATCGCGCGATCGAGGATGAAGCCGATCATGCCGATGTAGACGAGCGCGACGACGATGTCGGAGAGACGCGAGGAGTTCCAGGCATCCCAGATGAAGAAGCCGATGCCGACGCCGCCAGTGAGCATTTCAGCCGCGACGATCGCGAGCCACGACAGACCGATGCCGATGCGCAGGCCCGTGAAGATGTACGGCGCCGCCGACGGGATCATGATCTTCCAGAAGAACTCGAGGTGGTTGAGTTGCACCACCGCTGCGACGTTGCGATAGTCCTGCGGAATGTTGCGGATGCCGACCGCGGTGTTGATGATGATCGGCCAGACCGAGGTGATGAAGATCACGAAGATCGCCGACGGCTGGCTATCGCGGAACGCGGCCAGCGAGATCGGGAGCCAGGCGAGCGGCGAGATCGTGCGCAGCACCTGGAAGATCGGATCGAGACCGCGCATCGCCCAGACCGACTGGCCGATGATGGTGCCGAGCAGGATGCCGATCAGGCCGGCAAGGCCGTAACCGATCGCCACACGCTGCAGCGAGACCAGCACGCGCCAGCCGAGGCCGATATCCTGCGGACCAGCGACGAAGAAGGGATCGAGGATGAGATCCTTGGCTTCCGACCAAATCTTGGTCGGCGCCGGCAGTGTCGCGCCGGGCTTCATACAGAGCAACTGCCAGACACCGAGGATGAGCGCCAGCATGATGAGCGGCGGAAGGATCACTGCGGCGGCGTTCCTGAGCTTCGGAACGACCTTTGTCGTCAAATAGCTCGGCTTTACCGTCGGCAGCGAAACGACGCTGGCGCTGCCGATCGGAGTGGCCGTCGCGACGTTGGTCTTCAGTGCAGGCATATTCATTGAAATGGCCTCGGCTGTGTGAGTGCCGGAGCCGTCCCGACCGGGACGGCTCCGGTCGGGTGTCAGACCTCGATACGCTTGATCGAGAGGGATTTAAGGTACGCAGACGGATTCTCCGGATCGAAGACCTTGCCGTCGAAGAAGGTCTCCTTGCCGCGCGACGGCGATGCCGGAATATCGGCAGTCGCGACGCCCAGCGCCTTCGCAGCGCTGCGCCAGATGTCTTCGCGGTTCACCTTGTCGACCATCGCCTTGATGTCGGTGGTCGGTTCGAACTTGCCCCAGCGGATGTCTTCCGTGACGAACCACATGTCGTGGCTCTTGAACGGATAGGACGCGTAGTCCTGCCAGAACTTCATGAACTGCTTGGTGCCCTTCTCGACCCGGCCATTGCCGTAATTGATGTCGCCATTGGCGCGGCCGATGATGTCGGCGACGGGAACGTTGAACCACTGGCGCTTGCCGACGATCTCGGACATCTCGGCCCGGTTCGCGGGCTTGTCGCACCACTGCTGGGCTTCCATGACGGCCATCAGAATGGCCTGCGTCGCCTTCGGGTACTTGTCGGCGTACTCGGCGCGGATGCCGAGCGCCTTCTCCGGATGCTTGCCCCAGACTTCGCCGGTCGAGCATGCGGTGAAGCCGATGCCCTGGTTGACGAGCTGCTCGTTCCACGGCTCACCGACGCAGAACGCGTCCATGTTGCCGACCTTCATGTTCGCGACCATCTGCGGCGGCGGAACGACGATGGTGGAGACGTCCTTGTCCGGATCGATGCCGCCGGCCGCAAGCCAGTAGCGGATCCACAGATCGTGCGTGCCGCCCGGGAAGGTCATCGCGACCTTCACTTCCTTGCCGTCGGCGCGCTTCTTGGCGAACGCGGCCTTCAGCGCCGACGCGTCGTTGGTGACCTTGAGGTCCTTGTATTCGTTCGAGACCGAGATCGCCTGCGCATCGAGGTTGAGGCGCGCCAGGATGTACATCGGCGTCGGCACGTTGTTCTGTGTCACCTTGCCGGCCGAAATCAGGTACGGCATTGGCGTCAGAATGTGCGCACCATCGATGCCGTTCTTCTCGCCGCCGAGCACGATGTTGTCGCGCGTCGCGCCCCACGAGGCCTGCTTCGAGACCTCGACATCGCCCACGCCGTACTTCGCGAAGATGCCCTTCTCTTTCGCGATCACCAGCGGCGATGCATCCATCAGCGCGATGTAGCCGAGGATCGCCTTGGTCACTTCGGGTCCCGAGCCCTGCGCGAAGGCACCGGCCGGAAAATGCATGCGCGCTGCCGCCAGCAGGGCCGCAGTGCCCGCGCTGGCCTTCAGCAGCGAACGGCGGGTCAGCTTGCGGCCAGCACCACCGGTGGTCTTGGTCTTCGTCATCGTCCGTCCTTTCGACATCCCTGTTGGGCGTTGCGCGCGGTCGGAAACGAAAATGCCGCCCAAGGGCGCGCCGAAGGCGCGTGTTCCCCTGACAGCGGCATTGCTGTTCGACCCTTCGGTCTGCGGCCTTCGTCTCAGCCAATTCAGATTTATTCAAAACCCGTGCCAACTGTGTGCGGCGCACAAAGTCATTATTCTTCAATGCCTTGAAGAATCGGCGGGTGATTCGTTAATTTGGGGTCGCGCCCGTGCGATTTGCATTTGCACAGATATTGTGCGCTGCATATTCATTGTGCAGTTCGGTTCTTGGCCGAATCCGCCTAGTCGGCGCGCCGGGAAATACCGAAGGATTTCAGGTGACCGATCACGTCGTTTGGATCGAATGCCGGTCCGGCGAACGCGCCGACGCCGTCAGCCACTGAATGGCCGTTCCCGCCCTTCCCGCCGGTCGCAGCGTCGTACAGGTCGGGCCGGAAGACCGCCATGGCTGTTTGCAGGCCGGCGTCGGTCCGCTTGGTCTGGCCCCAGCGGACCATCTGGGCGTAAAGCCACGCGGCCTGGACCGGGTCCGGCCGTGCCGCGCCCTCCCGGCCGATCAGCAGATAGCGGCTGCTGTCGCGCATCCGTCCGCCCGGCGAGACCTTCAGGCGGCCATCCATTGTGCGGCGGATGACTTCGGCCTGCACGTTGATCCGGTCCGGCCGCGAGAGGATGTCGGCCGCCTCCCCGCGCGTATCCAGATTTTCGATGAACTCCGCCGCCCGGTGATGGGCGCGAATAAGCGCGGCGAGCACATCGGGATTTTCATTCGCCCATTGGGCGCGAACGGCGAGGACCTTTTCGGCCGCGCGCTGCAGGATATCGGCGACGAAGTGCAGGATATGACCGACGCCGAGATCGACCGCGACCGAATTCCAGGGCGCGCCGACGCAGAACGCATCGACATGGCCGTTGGCGAGACTGTCGACCATGTAGGGCGGCGGCAGCACCACCAGCCGCACATCCTCATCCGGATCGACGCCGCCCGCCGCCATCCAGAAGCGAAGCTGATAGTTGTGGGTCGAGAACGGGAACGTCATGCCGAAGGTCAGCGGCTCCTGTCCCGCCGTCTTGCGCGCCGCCACCACACGCGCCAGCGCCTTTGCCGTCACCATCGGATCGGTCGCATCGCCATCGATTTCGGCCGACAACGCCGCGTGCAGCGCCGGCGAAATGGTGATCGCGTTGCCGTTAATGCCGAGATTGAAGGGCGCGATGATCGGCACCTTCACATGTCCAAGCCCGAGGCTGGAGGCAATCGCGACCGGCGCCAACAAATGCGCCGCGTCGAACAGGCCGATGTTGAGCTTGTCGCGCACGTTCGACCACGACACCTCGCGCACCAGCGTGACGTCGAGGCCTTCGTCTTTGGCAAATCCCTTGTCGACGGCGACGATCAGCGCCGACGCATCCACCAGCGGAATGAAGCCAATGCGAAGCGGATGGCCGGTCATTTCAGGATCTCCGAGGCGGTGATGATCGACTGGGCGATCTCGCCGATCTTCTTCTTTTCTCGCATGGCGGTGGAGCGCATCAGCACGTAGGCCTCCTCTTCGGTCAGGCCCTTCAGCTTCATCAAAAGCCCTTTGGCGCGGTCGATGATCTTGCGCTCCTCGAGCGCGGTCTTGGTCTTGTCGAGTTCGTCCTGCAACTTCGAGAACGCGTTGAAGCGCGAGATGCACAGATCGAGGATGGGCTTGATGCGCTCCTTCTTCAGGCCGTCGACGATGTAGGCCGACACGCCGGCATCGACCGAGGCCTGGATCGAGGCCGAATCGCTCTGGTCGACGAACATGGCGATCGGCCGTCGCACCGCGCGCGACACCTGGAACATCTGTTCCAGCACGTCGCGGCTCGGATTCTCCAGATCGATCAGAATGACGTCGGGATCGAGCGCGTAAATCCGCGCCAGGAGGTTATGCATGTCGCCGATGCGTTCGACCGACGTGAATCCGGCCTCGCGCAGCCCCTCCTCCAGAATCGCGGCCCGGATCGGCGACTCATCGACGATGACGATCTTGAAGAACGATTCCGCCGGCATTACCTGCTCGCTGACGCGGTTTCGCAGCCGGCTGGCCAGCTCCGATCCCTCGATTTAACCACTTCAGATGATCACAGGCTCGATGCGGCGCCGGCACGCCGGAAATGGCCTGTTCGCCTTGAAATCATCGTTGATCGAGGCTAGCCACTGCGTTCTAGCCGGACAGGGAAATATGAACAAGGGCGCCGCGCCAAAAGTCAGTTTTGTGTCGCTTGGGTGTCCCAAGGCGCTGGTCGATTCCGAACGGATCATCACGCGCCTGCGCGCCGAGGGCTACGAACTGGCACGCAAGCACGACGGCGCCGACCTCGTCATCGTCAATACCTGCGGTTTTCTCGATAGCGCCAAACAAGAATCGCTGGGCGCGATCGGCGAGGCCATGGCCGAGAACGGCAAGGTCATCGTCACCGGCTGCATGGGCGCGGAGCCCGAGGCGATCGAGGCCGCCTACCCCGGCGTGCTGTCGATCACCGGCCCGCAGCAGTACGAGAGCGTGCTCGACGCCGTGCATCGCGCCATCCCGCCGCTGCACAATCCGCATCTCGATCTGGTGCCGCCGCAGGGCGTCAAGCTGACGCCGCGCCACTACGCGTATCTGAAAATCTCCGAGGGCTGTAACAACCGCTGCACCTTCTGCATCATCCCGAAGCTGCGCGGCGATCTCGTCTCGCGCACCGCCGCCGATGTGCTGCGTGAGGCAGAGAAGCTCGTGAATGCCGGTGTGAAAGAGCTGATGGTGATCTCGCAGGACACCTCGGCCTACGGCATCGATCTCAAATACGCCGAGAGCCCGTGGAAGGACCGCAACGTCCGCGCCAAATTTATCGATCTCGCGCGCGAACTCGGCGAGCTCGGCGTCTGGGTGCGCCTGCAATATGTCTACCCGTATCCGCACGTCGACGACGTCATTGAGTTGATGACCGAGGGCAAGATCCTCCCCTACCTCGACATCCCGTTCCAGCACGCCAATCCGGAAGTGCTGAAGCGCATGAAGCGTCCTGCCGCACAGGACAAGACGCTGGCGCGCATCAAGTCGTGGCGCGACGCGTGCCCCGATCTCACCCTGCGTTCGACCTTCATCGTCGGTTTCCCGGGGGAGAGCGACAGCGAGTTCACCGATCTGCTCGATTGGCTCGACGAAGCGCAGATCGATCGCGCCGGCGCGTTCAAGTACGAGCCGGTCGCGGGCGCAACAGCAAACGCGCTCGAAAGTCCTGTTGCTGAAGAGATCAAGCTGCAGCGCTGGAACGCGCTGATGGCGCGGCAGAAGAAAATTTCCGCGCAACGGCTGAAGCGCAAGGTCGGCACGCGTCAGCAGGTGATCATCGACGACGTCGGCCCGACGGTCGTCAAGGGACGCACTAAGGGTGATGCACCGCAGATCGACGGCGCGGTCTACCTCTCAAGCCGCCGGCCGCTCAAAGTCGGCGAGATCGTCACCGCCAAGATCGAGCGCTCCGACGACTACGACCTGCACGGGACCATCGCAGGTTTCTGATCCGGATTACGTTACGGCTTCAGCACCGAGGCGCCCGTGGTCACGCGTGACTCCAGATCGCGATGTGCCTTGACGGCATCCTTCAGCGCATAGGCGTGATGAATCGGGATGTGCAGCGTGCCGTTGAGCACAGCGGCAAATAGCGCATCCGCGCCCTCGACCAGCTCCGCGCGCGTGCCGACATAGTCGTTCAGCTTCGGTCGCGTCGCGAACAGCGAGCCATGATTATTCAGTTCGGCGAGCTGGAACGGTGGCACCGGACCCGACGCGTTGCCGAAGCTGACGAACAGGCCGCGCTTCTTCAGACATTGCAGCGAACCCGGGAACGTATCCTTGCCGACGCCGTCGTAGACCACGTCGCACAGTTCATTGCGGCTGATCTGCTTGACGCGGTCGACGAAATTCTCGCTGCGATACAGAATGACGTGATCGCAGCCGTTCGACATGGCGAGATCGGCCTTTTCCTTCGAACCGGCGGTACCGATAACGGTTGCGCCGAGCGCCTTCGCCCACTGGCATGCGAGGAGACCGATGCCGCCTGCAGCCGCGTGAATCAGCACGCGATGGCCTGGCTCGACCTTGAACGTCTTGAACAGCAGGTAATAGACCGTGAGACCCTTCAACATCAGCACGGCCGCCTGCTCGTGCGTGATGTGATCGGGCAGCTTCACCAGCTTGTCGGCCGGGATGTTGCGCTCGGTCGCGTAGCCGCCGAGGTTGAAATAGTACGCCGCGCGATCGCCCGGATGAAAGTTGGTCACGCCAGGACCGACCGACACGACTTCGCCCGAGGCCTCGTTGCCGGCAATGAACGGCAGGCTTGGGGCCTTGTAGAGGCCGGTGCGGAAATACGTGTCGATGTAATTCAGGCCGATCGCGTGCTGGCGCAGGCGTACCTCGCCTTGGCCGGGCGGCGGGAGATCGACGTCCTCGTAGGTCAGGACCTCCGGTCCGCCCACCTGATGAACGCGTACGGCTTTTGTCATTGTTTCGCTCCCGGCATCCCGTTTTCGGGGGGTCCCGCGGGCGGTTGAACCGCCCGCGTGTCATCGGGAAACGAAGGGCAACCTCACCGCCTTGTCAAGACGGCGGCGAATTGACGCTTTTCGCCCGCAAGGCGCGGGCCTTGGTGCGGTTGCGCTGGGCGAGAATGTTGAACGCCTCCACCGCCATCGCAAACGCAATTGCGAAGTAGATGTAGCCGCGCGGAATGTGGAACTGGAAGCCGTCGGCGACCAGCGCCACGCCGATCAGCACCAGGAACGCCAGCGCCAGCATCTTCGTGGTCGGATACTTCGCCACGAATGCCGCGACCGGACCCGACGACACGTACATCAGGAAGCAAGCGATGATGACGGCCGCAACCATGATCTCGATGTCGCGTGCCATGCCGATTGCGGTGATGATCGAGTCGAGCGAGAACACGAGATCAACCACGATGATCTGCATGATCACCCAGAAGAACGCATTCGCCGGATTGGTTTCCTTGCCGTGCCCTTCCCGCGCCTCGACCTCGCTGTGAATTTCATGCGTTGCCTTGGCGATCAGGAATGCACCGCCGCCGATCAGGATCAGATCGCGCCATGAGAAGGCATTGCCCGCAAGAGTGAACACCGGCTTGGTCAGGCCGATGATCCAGTAAAGCACCGACAGCAGCGCGATGCGGAAGATCAACGCCAGCGCGAGACCGATCTGGCGCGCCTTCTTCGCCTGCTCTTCCGGAATGCGCGAGACCAGCACCGAAATGAAGATGACGTTGTCGATGCCGAGGATGACTTCGAGCACGGTCAGCGTGAGCAGTGCGGCCCAGGCTTCGGGGCTATACAAAAGTTCGATCATGTCCTTGCTCTTGTTATGAGGCGGATAACGGTGTCGCTCAGCAGCACGTAAAGCGCGATCGCGCACATCGTGAAACTGATCGGCGCCGGCACGTTGAAGTCCTGCACCAGCGCGACAACGGCGAGCACGGCCCACAACGCAATCAATGCGAGGTTGAAGATGCGGAAGCGAGTCGTGCGCACCGGATGCATCACATTGATCGGAACGAATGTCAGCACGATGAATGCGGCAACGATGGCGGACGCGACGAGCGGCTGCGGCTTCAGCACGAATAGATGAAACGCCACCGCGTTCCACAGCGTCGGAAAGCCGCGGAAATGGTTATCGACCGTCTTCATCCGCCGGTCGGCGAAATAGAGCGCCCCGCTCACCACGATGCCGACGCCGAGTGCCGCGCCCGACACCGGCAGAAGCAGATTGCTCGCGACGATCGCATAGGCTGGAATGAAGACGTAGGTGAGAAAGTCCACGACGAGATCGAGTGTGTCACCCGACCAGTTGGGCTGCAGTCTTGCGACGTCAAATCTTCGCGCCAGCGGTCCATCGATGGCATCGACGATGAGCGCGACACCAAGCCAGCCGAACATCGCCAACCAATGCTCACGCACGGCCTCCAGCATCGCGATCAAAGCGATACCGCTGCCCAAGGCTGTGAACAGGTGAACTCCGAAAGCGGCTGCGCGTGCGCTGCTCGATGCTCCGCTTTCGGTCGGTTGGGTGGAGGTCATTGTCTTGTCGCCCTGATAGCAAATTCGCCGGCGCAATCCATTCGTAACATTGCGGCCATGCGTCGCGCGACGGAAATGCGCACGGAAACAACCGGAAATCGTTGACTTGATCTCGACACCATGAGAGCCGAAAATGGCAATGAAAGCCTGATGCCGTCATGATCGATCGCGACCAGCAACCCAGCCTTCAGCATATCGCCGTGATCGGCGGCGGCCCAGTCGGTCTCGCGACCGCCATTGCGCTGGCCGCCTCCGGCGCCAGCGTCACGCTGGTGGCGCGGCGTGTCCCTTATTCGGATAACCGGACGACGGCGCTGCTCGGCGCATCAGTCGATTTTCTCGACCGCATCGGCGTATGGCAGGGCTGCGCAGATCAGGCCGCGGCGCTGCAAGTCATGCGGCTGGTGGATGACACTGGCCGCCTCATCCGGGCGCCGGAAGTGCGTTTTTCAAGCGACGAGATTGGCCGTGACGCGTTCGGCTACAACATCGAGAATCGCGTCCTGCTGGAGGCGCTGGAGCAGCGCGCCGGCGAATGTGAGAGCCTGACACGCATCGATGACGATGCGGCGAGTGTGATACCGGATGACGCTGGCATCGAGATTGAAACGAAGAGTGGCCAGACATTCCGCGCGCAACTCGTGGTCGGCGCCGACGGCCGCAATTCGTTGTGCCGGGAAGCGGCAGGCATCGCGGTCGAACGCCGGGAACTGCGGCAGACGGCCCTCACCTTCAACGTCACGCACACGCGTCCTCATCGCAATACGTCGACCGAGTTTCATACACCGCACGGTCCCTGCGTGTTCGTCCCGCTGCCGGGAGAGCGTTCGAGCGTCGTCTGGGTCTCACGTCCGGATGAGGCGGTGCATCTGCATGCGCTTGACGACGCTGCGCTCGGATTGGCGGCGGAGCGGCAATCGCACTCGATGCTTGGCGCGATGCGCGTCGACGGGGCGCGCTTCATGTTTCCGCTGTCGATCGAGAAACCAGCGCAACTCGCGGCCAAGCGCATTGTGCTCGCCGGCGAATCCGCGCACGTGCTTCCGCCGATCGGCGCGCAGGGCTTGAACATGGGCCTGCGCGATGCCGCAGACCTCGCGGAGATTGTGACCGAAACGCTTGTGCTCGGCGGCGATCCCGGTTCCGAAAACGTGCTGACAAGCTATGCCCGCAGCCGCAAACCCGACATCACGAGCCGCACCTTCGCCATTGATCTCGCCAATCGGTCGCTGCTCAGCGACCTGCTGCCGTTGCAGCCCGTCCGCGCGCTCGGCCTGCATCTGATCAATGCGATCGGACCATTGCGGCGGCTTGCCATGCGTGAAGGATTAGCTCCGTCGTGGCGGCGCTAACTCCCGCAAGTTTTACGGCATCACCAACTGACCGGTTTTGATCAGCCACAGCATGGTGGTCAGCGTCACCACCGACACCATCGTGCCGATCAAGACTGCTGCGGACGCCGGTTCGACCCAGGTGTCATACTGGCGCGCGATCACGAAGACATTCAGGGCTGGCGGCAGCGACGCCATCAGCAATGCGGTTGCCGCCCACTCGATGCTGAACGGCCCAAGCCACCACAAGAGCGTGAATGCGATCGCCGGATGGATCAGCAGCTTCACCGCGATGATCCACGGCAGTTCCCATGGCACACGGCTGAACGGACGCAGCGCGACCGTGACGCCAAGCGCGAACAGCGCCACCGGCGCGGCGGCGTTCTGCAGGAACTGCATGGTGCCGTCGATCGCGACCGGCAACTCGATATGAAAGGCCGCCGCCGTCGTGCCGAAGTACGACGCGACGATCAGGGGATGCAGCAGGATTTGCTTCGCCACCTGCTTGATCGTGGCGAGCAAGTTGCCCTGCCCGCCGCCGGTGATCGCCATCAGGATCGGCACCAGCGAAAACAGGAAGATGTTGTCGAAGCAGAAGATCAGCGCCACGGGCGCCGCCGCTCCTGTGCCGATCGCCGCCAGCGCCAGACCGGGGCCCATGTAGCCGATGTTGCCGTAGCCGCCGGACAATCCGGCCATCACCGCCTCCCGCGCCGACGTCTTGCCGATCAGCCGCGCCCCCACCGCGCACAAGAGAAACGCCAGAGCGGTTCCGGCCGTGGTCGCGAAGATGAACGGGACGTTGTTGAGCTGCTCGAACGGCGTTTTCGACAGGATGCGGAAGAACAGTGCCGGGAGTGAGATGTAGAGAAGGAAGAAGTTCATCCACGCCAGCCCCGCCTCGGGCAGCGATTTCAGCCGGCCACAGGCGTAGCCGATAAAAATCACTCCAAAGTAGGGTAGCGCGAGATTGAGGACGTCCAGCATGGCAACCGTTGCTATTCCTCAGGAATGCCACAACATTTGCGCCGTTTGGGCGCGACCGGTAGCGCCCCGATTCACAGCTTTGCCTCTAGCATCGGCCACAATCCTGGTCTATTCGGACTCTCATGGCCAAGATGCGCACCGCAAAATTCCAGATCGGACAAATCGTCCGGCACCGGATTTTTGCCTTCCGCGGCGTGATTTTCGACATCGACCCGGAATTCAACAACACCGAGGAGTGGTGGTTGTCGATTCCCGAGGAAGTACGGCCCCATAAGGATCAGCCGTTCTACCACCTGCTGGCCGAGAACTCGGAGACTGAGTACGTCGCCTATGTCTCGGAGCAAAACCTGCTGCCGGACGAATCTGGTGAGCCGATCCGCCATTCGCAGGTGGCCGAGATTTTCGTGAAGGACAAGGCCGGCGGCTACCGTCCGCGGAACCCGTCGCTGAACTGATCGCGCCACCTTCAGGCGGCTATCGGCGCGCCGCGATCTCTTAAGATATTGCCTGAACGGTTTCCGCAAACGACCTGATTTGAATCAAAAAAAGGCGCGCATCGCTGCGCGCCTTTTTCGGTTCTTTGACGGATCTTATTTGGCCGCTGCCGGAGCGCCGCCCTGCTGCTCGAGCTTCTTGCGGGCCTCGTCGGCACGCTTCTGCAGCTCTTCCTGAAGCTTCTTCTGGGTTTCTTCGAACTGCTTCGGGTCGGTCGGCGGGCCGTCATAGGCCTTCTGGAACTCGTTCACGAGCGGCAGTGCCAGCGTCAGCGGCGCGCCGTTCGAGTTGATCGCCTGAACGATGAGATTCTGGCCCTTCTTGAGGTTGGCGATCATGTCCGGCGTCGCTTCATAGTCCGACATGCAGCCGTTGGCGAAGCAGATCACATACGGGCTCTGCGCCGGCTGGTTGTTGTCGATGATGATGCGGGTGCCGTGCACGAGCTGCATGCCGAGCGGCAGCGTCACGCGCAGGATCTTTTTCGGCTCGCCTTCCGGCTCGATGATCACAGCGGCAACGACCGGCTGACCCGATTCGATACGGCCGTCCTTGCCGGTGAAGCACACCTGCTTGGCGTTGGCGTCCTGGCCCTTCAGGCAGAATTTGGTCCACGGGGCGTAGATCAGCTGAACCTGATCTTGCTGCTGTTGCTGGGGAGCGGCCGGAGCCTGCTGCTGGGCAGCCGGAGCCTGACCCTTCGGCGCGGCAGGGGCCGGAGCCTTCGGCGCGGCGGGAGCCGGGGCCTTCGGCGCTGCAGGGGCCGGAGCCGCCTTCGGCGCGCCGGGGGCCGGCTGCGGCTGCTGGGCATAGGCTGCCGAGAGGGTCAAAACACTGGCCGCGGCGAACGCAATGCCGCGCGCAGCCGGGAAACGAAACTTCATACGGAGAACCCTTTCTGAGCCGTGCGCCTCAAGGCCGCGTCCGGGCGGTCAATCCCGCTATTTCGCGGCTGTCTCGGAGCCAATTGAGGCGTTACCGTGACCGGCGGCCTTGACGTTCTGGAATAGGACGCCTTTTACAGCGGCGGACGAAAAGATCAATGGCAACAGCCGTCTTTCGCCATCCGGCCGACATCGGATCGTTACCCGGCGTGGTAAATTGCAGTGTGCTGAGCTGCGAATCAAATCTGCCTCATTGGGGGGGCCTGCTACGCGGCTGGGCCGTGCTCACGGCGGTGGTCCTGAGCTTGGCCGGGGCCGAAACGTCGGCGGCCCAAGGGACTGCCAACTCTGGGCCGGCGAGGTCCGTGTCGACCAGCCATGGCATTGCCATGCACGGCCAGCCGGCTCTGCCCCCCAATTCTGCCCAGATGCCCTACGCCAATCCCGGCGCCCCAAAGGGCGGCCGGCTGACCGGCGGCATCTCCGGCACCTTCGACAGCCTCAACCCGCTGATCGTAAAGGGTCTCGCCGTCCAGCAGGTGCGCGGCTACGTCATCGAAAGCCTGATGACCCGCGGCCAGGACGAACCGTTCACGCTTTATGGCCTGCTGGCCGAGAGCGTCGAGACCGACGACGCGCGCAGCTACGTCACCTTCCGCATCCATCCGGCTGCCCAATTTTCTGATGGCAAACCTGTAGCGGCCGAGGACGTGCTGTTTTCCTGGCAGCTCCTGCGCGACAAGGGCCGCCCCAACCATCGGCTCTACTACGCCAAGGTCGCGAAAGCCGAAGCGCTCGATCAGCGGACGGTCAAATTCGACTTCGGCGACGTCGCCGACCGCGAGCTGCCACTGATCCTCGGTCTCATGCCGGTGCTGCCGAAGCATGTGATCGACCCGGCAACGTTCGAGGACACAACGTTGACGCCGCCCGTCGGTTCGGGGCCCTACACCATCACCAACGTCCGTCCTGGCACGAGCGTGACCATGACGCGCAACCCGAACTACTGGGGCCGCGATCTTCCGGTGAATCGGGGTCTTTGGAATTTCGATGAAGTGCGGCTCGACTACTACCGCGAAGCCAGCGGGCAGTTCGAAGCGTTCAAGCGCGGCCTCTACGATTTCCGCGTCGAGACCGACCCACTGCGCTGGCATGAAGGCTACGATTTCCCTGCCGCACAGCGCGGCGAGGTCACGCGTGAGGAAATTGCGTCGGGTCTGCCGAAGCCGACCGAATATCTCGTGTTCAACACGCGCCGCGCGATCTTCGCTGACATCCGCGTGCGCGAGGCATTATCGCTGCTGTTCGACTTCGAATGGATCAACCGCAACTACTTCTTCGGTCTCTACAGCCGCAACGGCGGTTATTTCCCAAGCTCCGAGCTGTCCGCCTATCAGCGCCCCGCATCCGATGTCGAGCGCACGTTGCTCCGGCCGTTTGCATCCAGCGTTCGTGGCGATTTCATCGATGGAACGTGGCGCTTGCCCGTGAGCGATGCGAGCGGCCGCGACCGCGATGCGCTGCGGCGGGCGCTCGCGCTCCTTTCGGACGCCGGCTACCAGCTCGACGGCACCGTGATGCGTAACAAAGCGACCGGCGTGCCGCTGAAGTTCGAAATCCTCGTCACCACCCGCGAACACGAGCGCATTGCGCTCGCCTTCATCCGCGACATCAAGCGCGCTGGGGTCGAGGCGACGATCCGTACCGTCGATGCCGTTCAGTTCGACCAGCGCAAGCTGAGTTATGACTTCGACATGATCCAGAATCGCTGGGACCAGTCGCTCTCTCCCGGCAACGAGCAGCTGTTCTACTGGGGCTCGGAGGCCGCCGATCTGCAAGGCACGCGCAACTACATGGGCGCGCGCGACAAGGCGGTCGATGCCTTGGTGACGGCCATGCTGCAGGCGCGGGAACGGCCACCCTTCGTCGCCGCCGTCCGTGCGCTCGACCGCGTCCTGATGTCGGGCTTCTACACAATCCCGCTGTACAACGCCGAGCGGCAATGGTTCGCCCGATGGAATCGGATAGAACGGCCGAAGGCTGGCGCGTTGTCGGGCATCCTGCCCGAAACGTGGTGGGCCGCTCCGGCAGCCGCCGGTGTCCGATGAACACGGTCACTGATTCGATGATGCTGAGTTCGACGTCGCCCACGCTCGAGGATTTGCTTCGCCGCATCACCGCGCGCCGGCCCGACAGCGTCGCGCTGATCGATCCGGCCGACAAGCAGCGCGTGACTGGCGACACGCCGCGCGCCATGACTTACGCCGAAGCAGATGCAGCCATCTCGGCGATCGCAACGCACTTCATCGACAGCGGCCTGCCGACCGGATCGGTCATTGCCGTCCAGCTCCCCAATACCATCGAGTTCTCGCTGACCGTGCTCGGCGCGTTTCGTGCGGGCCTTGTCGTGACCTTGCTGCCGCAGCTCTGGCGGCAGGCCGATCTCGCCATGGCGCTCAACCGCACCGGAGCCCGCGCCATCGTTGCGATGAGCAAGATCGATGGCGTCAGCCATGCCGACATTGCGATGAATGCGGCCGCCGAAGCGTTTTCGATCCGCCACGTCTTCGGCTTCGGCGACAACCTGCCGGAAGGCATGGTGCCGCTCGACCAGGTGATCGCGCACCCGCCGTCGCCGGCGCTGTTCCCGGCGACGGATCCGCGCCGGCCCGCCATCATTACCTTCGACATGACCCCGGACGGCTGGAGGCCGGTGCCGCGCTCGCACATGAGCCTGATGGCTGCTGGCCTCGCCGTGTTTCTCGAAAGCCGCCTGCCGCAAGCAGCGCGCATCCTCTCCACCATCGCGCCGGCGTCGTTGGCAGGCATCTGTTGCTCCACCGTCGCCTGGCTGCTCAGCGGTGGAACGCTCAGCCTGCATCACGCCCTCGACATCGACGCGCTGACGGCACAGATCGCGCACGACAAATGCAACGCGCTCGTCCTGCCAGCGCAGATCGTCTTCAAGCTCGCCGAGAGCGACGTGCTGCAAAGCCTTGATGAGACAGCGGAGATCATTGGCATCTGGCGCACGCCCGAACAGGTCGGCGCAAGCCCGGCATGGACTGGCAGCCAGCGCCTGACCGACGTCTATCTGTTCGGCGAGGCCGGTCTTTTCGGCACGCGGCGCGGCGAAGATGGCATGCCGGTTCCGGTCCGCGCGGGTCAGCATCGCGCGCCGCACGATGTGCCCGGTGCCACGGTCGCCTGCGAAATCCTGATGACGCCGCAAGGCACCCTGGCGCTGCGCGGGCCGATGATACCCGTCGCCGCTTATGCTCCACCGCCGTCCGAACGAGTGCGCGAGACGCAGTCGGCGATCGACTACGTCGATACGGGCTTTGCCGCGCGGCGTGATCGCAGTAGCGGCGAAATCCGGATCACCGCTCCGCCAAGCGGCCTCGTCAACATCGGCGGCTACCGCTTCCTCGCCGACGATTTGCAGCAATGGGCCAAGCGCCTCTCGCAAGGCGCGATGCTGACCGCACTGCCCGACCGCCTCAACGGTCACCGGCTTGCAGGACGCGCCATCGACAACGCCCGGGCGCGCGAGGCTCTGGCCGAACTCGGCCTCAACCCGCTGATGTCGGAAGCCTTCCGCGACCGCAGTGCGGGCTGATTGCAAAGCCTGGCCAATTCGTTGACCTGACATTAAGGCTGAACGTCTAGGTTGCCGGAACCCGTTTGTTCTGCGTGCGCCGAGAGCCGATGTCCCAGCAAGGTCCGATCCTGTTCGTTTCCGACACCGAGCGGCTGCCGCTCGCCGTCGCCCTCGAAGACTGCAAGCTGTTTCCGCTGATCGACAGCACCTGGGCCGATGCCGGCGAGGCCATCGAGCGCCTGATGCCGGCAGCGATCATCGCGGACATGTCGGCCGCGAATGACGCCGTGGCAGCCGAGGTTGCCGCCAAGGCAGCGGCGATGACACCGTATGTGCCAATGATCGGCATCGATCCGGTCGCTGCCCTTCCCGCAAATGTGCTCTCCTACTCCAGCGAGCGCGGGTTCGACCGCTTGCTCGCGCGCCTCAACGCCGCGCTGCGCGTCCGCACCTTGCACGCGACCATCGAACGCCGGCTGAGCGATGAAAGCGCGGCCGGTGTCCGCGTTCCGCAAACCGACTTGCTTGACGATGCGATCGTGCTGCTGGTCGGCCGCGGCGCATCCTATCCCGCGCTATCCGTCGCGCTCGGCGAACGCATCGCAGTGATCGGGGCCTTGAGTCTCGAAGCGGCGGTGAAGCACCTGGAAGCCCGCGATCTCGATGGCGTCGTGATCGGCTCGGGCTTCAGCGCACGCGTCCTCGATAACTTCTGCACTGCCCTGTCGGACGACGCGCGTTTCCGCCATCTGCCGGTGATCGTCAGCGGGATTGCGCCCGATGCGCTCGACGGACACCTGCTCCCCAACCTGGAAATCATCAGCGGCGACGCGACCGCCGTTGCCGTCAGCGCCCTGCCGCTGATCCGCCAGCATGCGCTCGACGCGCGGCTGACCCGCACGCTGAAGTCGATCGAATCCGGTGGTCTGCTCGATCCGCGCACCGGGTTGATGACAGGAGCCGCTTTCGATCGCGAGTTCTCTGCGGCTATTTCGGATTCCACGTCACGTGGTGCCGGTCTTTCGGCGGCCCGCTTCATCTTCGATTCAGCCAGCGAACGCGCGCACTACGACGCGGCGCGCATTCTCAGCCGCCTGATGCGCCGCTTCGACTTCGCGACCATGGAATCGGATGGTTCGATTGTCGCCGCCTTCGCAGAGACCGACCTGCGCGAGGCCCACGTGATCGCGCGGCGCATCGCCAGCGTCGTCAAGCACACCATGCATGCGGCCCGCCGCGAAGCGCCGGTCGATCCGCATGTGAGCATCGCCACGCTGCTCGCAAAGGATACGCCGGACAGCCTGATGGCGCGGCTGAAGGGCGACGATCGCCGCGCGGCGTCGTAAGGCTTAAGCTGCCTTCCGGCCTTCGGCGAGATTGGCGAGGTCGTGCAGGATCTGGCTGACGCCGTTCATGCGCTCTTCCGGTGTTTCCCATTCCTGGAAGAACACGACCTTCATATCCGGGCGCACCTTTGCCGCCTGCCCGTGCTGACGGATGAAGGCGACCAATCGATCCGGATGCGCGAAGCTGTTGTCGCGGAACGAGATCACCGCGCCCTTCGGCCCGGCATCGACCTTCTCGACATTGGCGCGGCGGCAGTAGGTCTTGATCGCCGCGATCTTGAACAGATACCGCGCCTCGTCCGGTAGCGGCCCGAAGCGGTCGCGCATTTCAGCTGCGAAGTTCTCGATCGCATCGTCGGTTTCGAGATCAGCCAGACGGCGATAGAGCGACAGCCGCACGGCGAGATCCGGCACGAACTCTTCCGGAATCAGCACGGGCATGCCGAGCGTGATCTGTGGCGACCAGCGGTCCGCAACCGGCTCCGAGATACCCGCCTTGAGATTGACGATCGCCTCTTCCAGCATCGACTGATAGAGCTCGAAGCCCACTTCCTTGATGTGGCCTGACTGCTCCTCACCGAGCAGGTTGCCTGAGCCGCGAATATCGAGGTCGTGCGAGGCAAGCTGGAAGCCGGCACCGAGCGTATCGAGCGACTGCAGCACCTGCAGGCGACGTTCGGCCTGCGGCGTGATCTTGTGCGACGCCGGCAGCGTGAACAGCGCATACGCTCGCAGCTTCGAGCGCCCCACACGGCCGCGCAACTGATAGAGCTGCGCGAGGCCGAACATGTCGGCGCGATGCACGATCATGGTGTTGGCGGTCGGAATATCGAGGCCGGACTCGATGATCGTGGTCGACAGCAGGATGTCGTACTTGCCGTCATAGAATGCGGACATGATGTCCTCGATCACCGTCGGCGGCATCTGGCCATGCGCGACCGCGACCTTCATCTCCGGCACGTTCTTGTCGAGGAACTCCTTGGCTTCTGCGAGATCGTCGATGCGCGGGCAGACGTAGAACGCCTGGCCGCCGCGATAGCGCTCGCGCAGCAACGCTTCGCGCACCATCAGCGGATCGAACGGTGCAACGAAGGTGCGCACCGCGAGCCGGTCGATTGGCGGCGACGCGATGATCGACAGATCGCGCACGCCGGTCAGCGCCAGCTGCAATGTACGCGGAATCGGCGTCGCAGAGAGCGTTAGCACGTGAACTTCCGCGCGCAGTTGCTTCAGCCTTTCCTTATGGCTGACGCCGAAGTGCTGCTCCTCGTCGACGATCAGAAGCCCAAGGTCCTTGAACTTGATGGTCTTGCCGAGCAGCGCGTGGGTACCGACGACGATGTCGATGTTACCGTCCGCGAGGCCCTTCTTGGTCTGCGTCAGCTCCTTTGCCGACACAAGGCGAGAGGCTTGCGCCACGTTGACCGGAAAACCCTTGAAGCGTTCGGTGAACGTCTTCGTATGCTGACGCGCCAGCAGCGTCGTCGGCACCACGACCGCGACCTGCTTGCCTTCCAGCGCAACGGCAAACGCCGCGCGCAGTGCCACCTCCGTCTTGCCGAAGCCGACGTCGCCGCAGATCAGGCGGTCCATTGGGCGGCCGGTTTCGAGATCGCCGAGCGTCGAGGCGATGGCGCCGAGCTGGTCCTCGGTCTCCTCGTACGGGAAGCGCGCGCAGAACTCGTCATAGGTGCCCTGCGCCGGGATGAACTTCGGCGCCTCGTGCAACTGCCGCTCGGCCGCGATCTTGATGAGGTCGCCTGCGATCTCGCGAATGCGGCTCTTGAGCTTCGCCTTGCGTGCCTGCCAGCCCGAGCCGCCGAGCTTGTCGAGTTCGACGCCGGTCTGCTCGGAGCCGTAACGCGACAACAATTCGATATTCTCGACCGGCAGGAACAGCTTGGCGCCCGCCGCATAATGCAATTCGAGACAGTCGTGCGGCGCGCCGGCCACATCCAGCGTCTGCAGGCCGACGAAGCGGCCGATGCCGTGCTCGACGTGGACGACCAGATCGCCCGCGGTAAGGCTCGTGACTTCCGAGATGAAGTTTTCGAGCTTGCGGCTCGCCTTGCGCGGCCGCACCAGACGGTCGCCAAGAATGTCCTGTTCGCTGATGACGGCAATGCTGTCGGTCTCGAACCCGGACTCGAGGCCAACGACCGCCAGCATGGTCTCGTTGCGCGGCGTCGCCTGCACCACGCGCCAGGTGTTCACCGGCGTCAGGTTGAGCAGCTTGTGGTCCTTCAGCATCGAGGACATGCGGTCGCGCGAGCCTTCGCTCCACAGCGCGACGACGACCTTCTTGCGGGCGGCCTGCAGTCCGTTGATGTACGCGGTCACAGCTTCGAACACGTTGACCTTGGTGTCCGCCCGCTCCGGCGCGAAGTCGCGCCCGGCGTGCGCGCCGACGTCGATCACAGTGTCGGTTTCAGGCACGGCAAACGGCGTCAGCCGCGCCAGCGAACTGTCCGCGAGTTGCTTCGTCCATTCGGCTTCGGTGAGGTACAGCCGGTCTGGCGGCAGCGGCTTGTAGACCGTGCCGCCGCCGGCCATGCCGAGTGCCTCGCGCCGGGCCTCGTAGTAATCGCCGATCTGCTTGAAGCGCTCGCGCGCGGCATCCTCGCCCTGCGGCTCGATCACGATCGGCGCATCGCCGAGGTAATCGAACAGCGTATCCATCTTCTCATGAAACAGCGGTAGCCAGTGCTCCATGCCCGGGTGGCGGCGGCCTTCGCTGACGGCTTCGTACAGCAGATCGCCGCGCTCCGGTGCGCCGAAGGCCGCGACATAGCCCATGCGGAAGCGGCGGATGGTTTCAGTCACGAGCTGGAATTCGGAGACCGGCACGAGATCGAGCCCGCGCATGTCGAGCAAGGTGCGCTGCGTTTCCGCATCGAAGGTGCGGATCGATTCCAGCGTGTCGCCGAAGTAGTCGAAGCGTACCGGCTGATCGAGACCGGCCGGAAACAGATCGAGAATGCCGCCGCGTACGGCGTAGTCGCCGCTTTCACGCACGGTCGAGACGCGGTTGTAGCCGTTGTGCTCGAGCCAGGCGGTCACCGAATTCATCGGCACGCGATGGCTCGGCGCGACCGAGAGCGCCTGCGCGGCGATGACGTCGCGCGTCGGCACGCGCTGGACGATGGCGTTGACGGTCGTCAGCACGATCAGCGGCTTGTCGGAGCCGACGAGCCGCGACAACTTTGCGAGTGTGGTGACGCGCTGCGCCAGCACGCCGCCATGCGGCGACACGCGGTCGTACGGCTGGCAGTCCCACGCCGGGAACTGCATCACGCCGATGTCGGGCGCGAAGAAGTCGAGCGCGCGGGCGAGCTGCGCCATGCGCGGCCCGTCGCGGCAGACGACGGCGAGGCTGATCGCGGGCTTGTTCGGCTTCGCGGCGATGGCGCGCGCCAAATCCGAGACGATCAGCCCCTCCGCGCCCTCCGCGGCATTGGCGAGCGTAATGACCTTGCCGGGCGCAAGCCGCTCGGCGGGCGATTTCGGCTTGCTCATGAGAACTCCGCCGGGCGGAACGCCTTGATGCGCTCGAACATCGGGCCGGCGATGTCGGGGCCCGGCACCGTGGCGCCGGTCAACGCAGCATAGAGGTCGGGATCGGCAGCCTCGATCAGCTGTTCGAGCTGGCCGACTTCGGCCTCGCTGAGATCGCCGATATGCGCATCGGCGAACCGGCCGAGCAGCAAATCCATCTCGCGCGTGCCGCGATGCCAGCAGCGGAACAGCAACCGCTTGCGCCGCGGGTCCAGTCCTTCGCTCGATCGTGTCGTCCCGGTCATTTCCAGCCACTTCTTTCAGGCATGCGCAACGCCAAACGCCCGGACGTGCCGGGCGAGGTGCATATAGCTGTGCTTTCCGCCAATGTCAGCCTGCTTGGTGGCATTGCTTTCACCCGGAAATGCATTCAACCCTTCGATTAAGTCATCTCGCCGCCGGAATCAGTCAGCAGCCCATCAGCATGCGCCCGCCGCTCCTCAATCCGCTGTTTGCGCCGGTCACGAGCCTCCCCGGCACTGGACCGAAGCAGGACAAACTGCTGCGCTACCTGCTCAGCCGCGAGGAAACGCCGCGTCTGGTCGATCTGCTGCTGCATCTACCCTCGAACGTGGTCGATCGCCGCGCGCAGCCGAAAATCCGTGACGTCGTGCCCGGGTCCATCGTCACGCTGAAGGTGACGATCGACCGGCACCGGCCGACGCCGCGAGGCCGCGCGCGGGTGCCCTACCTTGTCTACGCCAGCGACGAGACCGGCGACGTGGTGCTGACCTACTTCCGCGCCAAGGCTGACTACATCGAGAAGCTGCTGCCCGTCGGCGAGACGCGTTACGTCTCCGGCAAGGCCGAAATGTACGACGGCACCTTGCAAATGACGCATCCGGATCGCGTCGTCACCGAAGCCGATCTCCAGAAGCTCTCGCTGATCGAGCCGGTCTACCCGCTCACCGAAGGCCTTGCGCTCGGATCGCTGCGCCGTGCGATCGCGCTGGCGCTGACCAAGTTGCCCGTGATGCCGGAGTGGATTTCGCCGGACGTGCTGCGCCGCTGCCAGTTTCCGCCCTGGGGCATCGCACTCTGTCACGTGCATGACCCGCAAGAACTGACCGACGTCTTGCCACAGGAGCCTTACTGGTCGCGGCTGGCGTTCGACGAACTGCTTGCGGGCCAACTGGCGCTGGCGCTGGTGCGCGCGCAACTGCGGCGCCCCGCAGGCGCGCGGCATGCCGGCGACGGACATCTGCGCCGAAAGGTGATCGATGCCCTGCCCTATGCGCTGACCAAATCGCAGCAGGAAGCGGTCGCCGCGATCGCCAGCGATCTGCAGCAGCCGTTGCGCATGCTGCGGCTCCTGCAAGGCGATGTCGGCGCTGGCAAAACCGTCGTCGCGTTGCTCGCTGCGGCTGCGGTCGCCGAGGCCGGCAAGCAAACTGCGCTGATGGCGCCGACGGAAATCCTCGCGCGCCAGCACATCAAGACGATTACGCCGCTGGCCGAGCGGGCCGGTATTCGCGTCGCCATCCTCACCGGGCGCGAGAAAGGCAAGGAACGGCGCGAGATTCTAACGAAGCTCGAAGCGGGTGAACTCGACCTCCTTGTCGGCACCCACGCGCTGATCCAGGACGATGTGATTTTCAAATCGCTGGCGCTTGCGATCGTCGACGAGCAGCACCGCTTCGGCGTGCGTGAACGGCTGACGCTGACGCAGAAAGGCGACGCCGTCGATGTGCTGGTGCTCAGCGCCACGCCGATCCCGCGTACGCTGGTGCTGACGTATTTCGGCGACATGGACATCTCCGAATTGCGCGAAAAGCCCGCGGGCCGGCAACCGATCGATACCCGCGCCGTCCCGTTGGATCGGCTCGGCGAAGTCATCGACGCCGTCGGCCGCGCCATCAAGGCGAAGCGGCGCGTCTACTGGATTTGCCCGCTGGTCGAGGAATCCGAGGAGGTCAGTCATCTGATCGATGCCGAGCAACGCTTCGCCAGCCTGCAGCAGCGTTTCGGCGATCAGGTGGGTCTCGTCCACGGCAAGATGAAAGGCGCCGAGAAAGACCGCGTGATGGCCCAGTTCGCCTCCGGCGAGATTTCGGTGTTGGTCGCGACGACCGTTGTCGAAGTCGGCGTCGACGTTCCCGCCGCGAGCGTCATGGTGATCGAAAACGCCGAACGTTTCGGCCTCGCGCAGCTGCATCAGCTCCGTGGGCGTATCGGCCGCGGCTCCGAAGCCTCGACCTGCATCCTGCTCTATCGCGAGCCGCTCTCGGAAATGTCGAAGGCGCGGCTCAGCGTGATCCGCGACACGACCGACGGCTTCAAGATCGCCGAGGAAGACCTGCGGTTGCGCGGCGAAGGCGACGTTCTGGGCACACGACAGAGCGGCATGCCCGGCTTCCGCATCGCGCGAGCCGAGGTGCATGCGCAACTAATCGCGCAAGCGCGCGAGGAAGCCTTGCGCATCATGAAGGACAATCCGAAGCTCACCGGCAAACAGGGTGAGGCGCTGCGCGCCCTGCTCTATCTCTTCGAACGGGATGAGGCGATCCCGCTGCTGACCGCGGGATGATGGCGGAGGCCCACATGGACTCAGATCGTCCGACGACCCTTTACCTCATCTGCGGCAAGATCGCCGCCGGCAAGTCGACGCTCGCGCGCAAGTTGGCCGAGCGGCCGAAGACTCTGTTGATCGCTCTGGATGATTGGATGTCGGTCCTGTTTCCAACCGAGAAGCGCACCATCGAAGATTTCGCGCGCTATACGTCACGGATGCGGACTGCGATGGCGCCTCACATCGTCAGTATCTTACGGCAAGACGTTTCCGTCGTACTGGATTTTCCGGCTAACACCGTGATGTGGCGCACCTGGATGCGCTCGCTGGTTACCGAGGCCCACGTCGCCCACGAACTGCACGTGCTGGATTTCCCGGACGAAGTCTGCAAGCAGCGGCTTGCCCAGCGCAATGCGGACGCCAGCCATCCCTATCAGGTCGATGAGGAAACTTATGACCTGTTCATGAGCTACTTCGTCCTGCCGTCGCCCGACGAAGGGTTCAACATCGTGCGGCACACCTGAGCAGCCGCAACTGCGCCGATCCCGCAACACAGCCTTGAACTATGCTAGATTGCGTCATCGGGGGACGCTTGCCATGTCGATCAGCTACGATTTCTCAGGCCAGACCGCGATTGTCACAGGCGGCGCCCGCGGGATCGGCCGGGCCATCGCGTCGCTCTTGTCGGTAAGCGGCGCCAGTGTCTGGATCTGGGACGTCGAGCCCGTCGATCTCGCGGGTACGCAGTCGCTCACCGTCGACGTGACCAAGCGCGACGACATCAGCCGGGCACTCCGCGAGATGGCTGATGCCGGGACGCGCGTGGATATCTTGATCAACGATGCCGGACATCTCGGCCCCTACGCGAGTTTCGAAACTTTCGCACCGGACGAATGGGAGCAGATCGTTCAGGTCAATCTGCTCGGCATGCTGAATGTCACCCATCAAGTCCTTCCGCTGATGCGCCAAGCCGGTAAAGGACGGATCGTCAACATGGGTTCACTGGCGGGCAAGGAAGGCTTGCCTGGGCTCGCCGCGTACTCTGCCGCCAGCGGCGGCGTCATCGCTTTTACAAAAGCGCTGTCGCGCGAGGTCAACGATACGGACATCCGGGTGAATTGCATTGCCCCCGGACCAATCGATACCCGCATGATCCGCGATCTCGGCAATCAAACGGTCGATGCGATGATTTCCGCAAGTCCCGTCGGGCGGCTCGGCGATCCGAAGGAAGTCGCCGCGCTCGCCGCGTGGCTGTGCTCGGATGCCAGTGCCTTCAACACCGGTGCAGTTTTCGATATGTCCGGCGGACGCGCGCGCTACTAGGGCGCGTCGACCTTCGCTGGCGGCTTCACCGGATTGGATTGCGCAAGCTTGGCAGCGGCGGCCATGTCCGCGAGCGCGGCGTTGCGCTTGGCAGGATCCTTCTCGCCGGGCTGCACCACGCCGGCCGACATGATGAGGGTTGCCGCGTCTTCGGCGTTCATCTCGATCTCGATCACTTCCGATTTCTTCACGTAGAAGAAAAATCCGGTCGTCGGGTTCGGTGCGCACGGCATGAACACCGACATGTATTCCTCGCTGCCCGGAAGGCTCTTCGAGATGTTGGCGCCGGGCGACTGCGAGATCAGCACAATCGACCACATGCCGGGCGACGGAAACTCGACAAGGCCGACCTTGCGGAAGCTGGAGCCCTTGCCCGAGAACAGCGTCTCGAACACCTGCTTGAGGCTGCGATAGATCGCGCGCACCACCGGCATGCGGTCGAGCAAACCCTCGCCCAATTCGACGAGCGTACGGCCGATCAGGTTGGCTGTGAGGAAGCCGAGCAGCGTCAGACCGAAGAAGGCTACAACGAGGCCTGAGCCCGGAATGTTGTACGGAAGATCCGGCCGGTAGGCCGCCGGAATCAGCGGCTTCACCAGACCGTCCACCCAGGTCACGAACGACCACGTCAGATACAGTGTGATCGCCACCGGACCGGCGACGATCAGGCCGGTCAGGAAGTAGTTGCGGACGCGGGCCATAAAGCCACGCGGCGCATCGGTTTCCGGATCGAGTGGGTTGGTGTCGCCAGGCATCGGAGCCTGCGGGTCGTTACGGGTCATCGCTTAAGCATCATCCACAAAACGGCCATCAAAGCGCGGTGCGCCTTGGTCCGTTCGGTTCCGAGTCTAGCACGAAGTCAGGCGCGTTTGTGGCACAAACGTCCTGCGGCGCTTTGTCAGATTTTTCGCAATGGCATGAAACCAGCGCCTATTTTCTGGTCGGCCCTATTCAACCGTGACCGATTTGGCCAGATTTCGCGGCTGGTCGACGTCCGTGCCCATCACGACAGCCGTGTGATAGGCGAGCAACTGCACTGGAAGGGCATAGATCAGCGGCGTCACTGTCGACGGCATGTCCGGCAGCACGATGGTCACGAGCGAGGCAACGGTCGCCTCCTCCGCACCCTTGGCGTCAGTCATCAGGATGATCCGCCCGCCGCGCGCCGCAACCTCCTGCATGTTCGAGACGGTCTTTTCGAACACGCGGTCGAACGGCGCGATGACGACGACCGGCATCTTCTCGTCGATCAATGCGATGGGGCCATGCTTGAGCTCGCCGGCAGCATAGCCTTCGGCATGGATATAAGAAATTTCCTTGAGCTTCAGCGCGCCCTCAAGTGCAAGCGGATAGCTGGTGCCGCGGCCGAGATAGAGCACGTCCTGGCTGCGGGCGATATCGCGTGCGAGTTTCTCGATCTGCGGCTCGAGCTTGAGCGCCGTGGTCATCAGGCGCGGCACTTCGATCAACGCACGCACGAGCTTGGTCTCGTCGTCGGCGGAGAGCACGCCGCGCGCACGGCCGGCGGCAATCGCCAGCGTCGCCAGCGTCATCAGCTGACATGTGAACGCCTTGGTGGACGCCACGCCGATTTCCGGACCGGCCAGCGTCGGCAGCGCCACGTCACTCTCACGCGCAATCGTCGAGGTCGACACGTTGACGACGGCGGCGGTGTGCAATCCCTGCTGCTTCGCATAACGCAGTGCCGCCAGCGTGTCGGCGGTTTCGCCGGACTGCGAGATAACGAGCGCCAGATCGCCCTTATGCAGCGGCGCTTCGCGATAACGGAATTCGGAGGCAACATCGACCTCGACTGGCAAGCGCGCGAAGCGCTCGAACCAGTACTTCGCCACATGCGCTGCGTAGCTCGCGGTGCCGCACGCGGTCATCGACACGCGCTCGATCGCCTTCCAGTCGAACGGCAGCTTCGGCAGCGTGATGGTTTCCTGCGCCATGTCGACGTAGTGCGCGAGCGTATGGCCGACGACTTCCGGCTGCTCGTGAATTTCCTTCGCCATGAAGTGGCGATAATTGGCCTTGTCGACCATGAAACTCGACGCGCCCGACTTCAGCACGTCGCGCTCGACCGGATTGTTCTGCGCATCGCGGATGGTGCCGCCCTTGCGGTTGAGCACGACCCAGTCGCCGTCATCGAGATAGCTGATGGTGTCGGTGAATGGCGCCAACGCAATCGCGTCCGAGCCGAGATACATCTCGCCCTCACCGAAACCGATCGCGAGCGGCGAACCCTTGCGCGCACCGATCATCAGATCGGGCTGATCCTTGAACACGAAGGCGAGTGCGAACGCGCCGCGCAGCATCGGCAGCGCTTCTTTCACCGCCTCCTGCGGGCTCTTGCCCTGCTTCATCTTCGAGCTGACGAGATGCGCCACGACCTCGGTGTCGGTTTCGCTGGCGAAGGTTGCGCCGCCCTTTTCGAGCTGCTCGCGCAGTTCCTTGAAATTCTCGATAATGCCGTTGTGAACGACGGCGACCGTTTCGGTTGCGTGCGGATGCGCGTTGGCCTCTGTCGGCTTGCCGTGCGTCGCCCAGCGCGTGTGGCCGATGCCGATATGGCCCGCGAGCGGCTGTGACTTCAGGCGCGCTTCGAGGTTCTTCAGCTTGCCCTCGGCGCGGCGGCGCGCGAGCTGTGCGCCCTCGAGCGTGGCGACGCCGGCGGAATCGTAGCCGCGATACTCGAGACGCTTGAGTGAATCGACCAGCTGATCCGCAACCGGACCGCGCCCCAGAATTCCGATGATGCCGCACATGCGGTCGCTCTCTCCCCTTGAGCCGCGATCGGCTCAATTCCCCTGCATCCGATCAGATGGCATTCGGATCAAATGCGCGCCTCTCTTATCGAGAAATGCGGCGGGTGCGTTACTCAATAATTATTGCCGATTGAAACACCGTTAAGTGGCATCTGCGCCCAGTGGATGTCCGGTTAGAGTGTCTTAACTCTAACCGCTGTGCGGCAGCTCATTCCGGCTTCTTGTCCTTCGCTTTTTCAGCCGCCTTCTCGATTTTGGCCGCCAGCTTCATTTCGCGAAAACGCTTGGCCCAGCCGGGCCGCACCGTCTGCTCGCTCCGCTCCAGCATCAGCGCGTCGTCGGGCACGTTACGGGTCACGACTGACCCCGATCCGATATAGGCACCGCTGCCGATCTTCACCGGCGCGACCAGCGACGAATTCGTCCCGACAAACGCGCCCTCACCGACTTCGGTGCGGTGCTTGTCGAAGCCATCGTAGTTGCAGGTAATGGTGCCGGCGCCGAGATTGGCATTCGCGCCGACCGTCGCATCGCCGATGTAGGCCAGGTGATTGGCCTTGGCGCCGGCGCCGAGCGTCGCCGCTTTCACCTCGACGAAGTTGCCGATGCGCACGCCGTCACCGAGCGACGTGCCCGGCCGCAAGCGTGCGTAAGGCCCGACCGAGACGTTCTTGCCGATCGTTGCGTTGGTCACATGCGAGAACGAATGGATAACTGCGCCATCGGCAATCGTAACACCGGGGCCGATGACGACGAACGGTTCGATCGTCACGTCCTTGCCGAACTGCGTGTCGGCAGCGAGGAAAACCGTCTCCGGCGCGATGATGGTCACACCGGCATCGAGCGCCTGCCTGCGCAACCGCGCCTGCATCACCTGTTCGGCTTCGGCGAGTTGCGCCTTGGTGTTGATGCCCCGCACTTCGTCCTCATCGGTTTCGATCGCGGATGCCTTCAAGCCAAGCTCGTTGGCGATGGCGACCGCGTCGGGAAGATAGTACTCGCCCTTCTTGTTGGCATTGCCGATGCGATCAAGAATTGTAAGCGCCTTGTTACCGGCCAGGGCCATAACCCCGGCATTGCACAGCGTCACTTTGCGCTCGGCGTCGGTCGCGTCCGCTTCCTCGCGGATCGCGGTCAGCCGGTCACCGCTCATCAGCAGGCGGCCATAGCCTTTCGGATCGGCCGCGCGGAAACCGAGCACGGCCACGGCTGCGCCATCGTTCAACGGCGCGCGCAGGCTCTCGAGAGTCGCAGCGGAAATCAACGGCGTGTCGCCGAACGCGATCAGCACATGTGCCGCGCCTCTGGCGATGGCCTCGCGCGCTGCGAGCACCGCATGCGCGGTGCCGAGCCGCTCGCGCTGCACGAACACGGCCGCATCGGCGCGAACGCGTTTCGCCTCGTCGGCAACATCCTGCCGGTCCGGGCCGACCACAACCGCGAGCGCGGAGTTCGCGCCGTTCGGCGCGGCGCGCAGCACGTGTGCCAGCAGCGATTGCCCGGCAACAGGGTGCAGCACTTTCGGCAGAGCGGAGCGCATGCGCGTTCCTTCGCCGGCGGCGAGCACGATGGTCAGGCTGCTTGAGTCGGGCATCGACATCCTTGCTGCGGAAGTTCCAGCCGCCCTCTTAGCCGACGCAGGCAAACCGCAAAAGGGGTTGGATCGTCACCGGTAACCGCTCGCCGCGGCAGTGTTCCTGTTACTCTTCCACAGTGATTCGCGCGGCCGAGGGAGGGGCTGGGTCCGACGAATGGCGAAGAAGCGTGACGAACTGGCCGACGGCATGATCGCCGACGAGGCCGAAGGCTGGCTTGCGAATTTGCTGGCAGAAGAAGAGCCATACGATCGCAAGATGCTGTGGCAGCTGGGCTCGTGGGCCGCGGCTGCGCTCGGCGCGCTGGCGTTTGCGTTTCTCGCCGCGCAGTCGGCGAATGTGATGCGCACCGACCTCGCCGCCGCCAACCAGCTGGTCCACCAGAGTCAGCAGATCGCGCAGGCCGCCAACGAACGGGAAAGCGAGACCCGGCGGCTGGTCGCGGCCATCGACACGCTGAACGCCGATCGCGACCGACTTTATGCGCGCGTCTCCGGACTCGAACAGAACGTCGATTCGGTGACGAGTTCGATCAAACAAACCCGAACTCTGATCGCACCGGCTCAGCTGCCGACCGCTCCGCCGATTACATCCGCGCCTGAAAGTGTTGCGCCGCAGCCGTCGCCGCCTGCCGCATCACTGCCTGCCATTCCACCCGCCGCGGCGCTTCCGGCCATTCCGGTCGCACCGCAAGCTGACGCCGACCCGATGAAAGACGCGGGCAAAGACAAGGATCCGGCGAAAGCAACGCGTCCAGCGGCGAAATCAGAAAAGGACGCCCCCACATCGAAACCGGCACCAGCTACCGCTGCGAAGCCTGAAACAGCCAAGCCGGAGCCCGCAAAGGTTGAGCCCGGAAAGCCGGAACCAGCGAAGGCGGATGGCGCAAAGTCCACCGAGGCCGAGAAGTCAGCTGAAGCAACAAAGGCCGCAGAACCCAAGCCTGCCGAACCGCAACCGGGAGCATCTGCCGCCGCCGAGGCAGCGGCCGCTACTCCGCCGGCCATGCCCGCGCCGATTGTCACTGCAGCAATTCCGCCGGTCGACAACAACGGCGAAGCCGTCGCCGAAGTCCCCGCAGCGAAAACCGAGTTCGGCGTCGATCTCGGCAGCGCCAGCTCGATCGAAGGGCTGCGCGCGCTCTGGCGTGCGGTGCAGACGTCGAACAAGAAACTGATGGAGCCATTGCGCCCGGTGATCGCGATCAAGGAGCGTAGCGGCCTTGGCATGCAACTCCGCCTCGTTGCGGGCCCGCTCACCGACGCAGCCGCCGCGGCACGTATTTGTGCGGTGCTGTCCGAGAGCGACCGTCCGTGCGAAACGGCATTCTTCGACGGCCAGCGCCTGACGCCGGGCTCGGAGTATCCCGCCGCAAAGCCGGCGCCGCCGCCGCGCCGGAAATCGTCGCGCGCAAGCCGCCGCGTCAGCGCGTCCGTAGTCCAGCAGCGGCCCGCGCGGAATGGTTTTTCGTCGTTCCTCGGCAGCAACTGACGGTTCTCAAGCCCGATCGCGCCCTATATAGGGGAACGATGCGTTTCACCGCCGGTTCAGGTTCCTGATGAAGAAAACCCCGTTTCGCCTCACGCCCTATCAGGTGCAGTGGTTGATGGTCGTCGGCTTCCTCACCGTCGGCTACGCGCTCTACATCCGCTACCTGATGGTCGAGTTCTCGCAGTTCGCGCTTCAATGCGACGCCGGTCTGCAATCGGCCTCGTGCTCGATCCGCAGCTTGGCGACCTATCTGTTCAAGAACTCGGTGTTCGGGATAGCTGCGCTGATCGTCGCATCGCTGAATCTGATGCGGCCGTCGGTTGTGTTACTGACCGGCGGGCTGATCGCCGCCGGTTTTGGCATTGTGCTTTACAACGTTGCGCTGTCAGGCCTTGCGATCGGCCTGCTCATCCTCGGCTTTGCGCGGCCCGCGCCTGCCACAGCGTGACGCCAAGCAACAAATAGATTCCGCACGTCCAGATCGACTGCCAGTTCTTCGGCCCTTCGTTGACGAGGGTGAAGATCGCGGCGGCGACAAGCAAGCCCGCGAACGTCGCCTCTGCAATCGGCCGCGCGCCGGTTTTCGGGCGATTGAACGCCATCAAACCCGCGAGCGGCAGCACCGCCATGGTCAGCGACGCGAATTTGAAGTCGCGGTAGCGCGGATCGAACACGAAGCCGAGCGCGCTCGCCGCCGCGATGACGACAACGACAGTCAGCACGAGACCGAGGGCGTAACAAGACCACAACGTCCGCCGCTCGTCGCGCGGGCCGATCAGTTCGACGAAGGCCGGCAGGCCCTTCCCTGCCATCAGCGCGTGGGTGGCGAAGAGCGGCGACAGAACGGCTGCCGCCAGCAGACATCCGTTTTGAATCCAGCCGCCATAACCAAGGCTCTCGTAAAGGAATTTGTCGAACGCGACACCCAGCAGCGCGCCGGCAGCTGTGGCCGAGACGAACACAGCGAGCCAGGCACTCCAGTGCGGTTTCCACGGTTTGCGCCGGAGCGTCACAAGTGCCACGCCGAAAACGATGACGCTGAACGTCAGCCCCGCGCCCATGAACAGTTGCCAGTCCGGATAGTTCGAAACCGGTTTGCCCGCTGGATATTTCAGCGTCCGCGGATCGTCGCCGATCAGCCCCCAATAGCCGCCGACTGTGCCCTCGAGCCGCCGCTTCCAGGGCTGATCGTAGGCTTCGATCAGATTGACGCGGAACCCTTCACGTTTCGCGAGTTCGAGAATTTCCGCGACCACGCGTGCCTGGTTGGTGCGCGACGGCAGCGCGCCCTCGCGCATGCGCCCGGTACTCGGCCAACCAGTTTCACCAATCAGGATTTCCTTGTTGGGGAACGCCACGCCCATCCGCTTGCGGATCGAGTCCACATGCATCACCGCATGGCGCGCGCGGACGGGAACGTCCTCCCAGTATGGCAGGATATGGATGGTGACGAAGTCGACCGCTTCATAAACATCGCGATTGCGCAGCCAGAATTCCCACACATCGGCATAGGTGACGCGCATCGGAGCGACCTGCGCCTTCACAGAACGGATCGTTGCCGCGAGATCGGCCGACGTCATCTCACCGCGCAACAGCACCTCGTTGCCGACAACGACCGACGTGATCACGTTCGGAAAGGTTTTGGCGAGTGCAATGCCGGTTTGAATCTGCTGACGCGTCTTGACGCGATCGCTCGACAGCCAGATGCCGAGAATGACCTTGAGACCCGCTTTCTCGGCAAGCTCCGGAATCAGTTCGAGTCCGCTGTCGACCGAATAGGTGCGAACGCAATTGGTGATCTGCGCCAGCTGGGCGAGATCCTGCTTGATCTGTTCGGGTGTGATCCGCACCCCGAGATCGAGCGGCGACTGTAGCCCGCGGAACGGCGCATAGGATACGCATTCGAGCTTCTGTGCCGGATCGATCGGCGCACGCACGAGCGCGACCGGCGTTGCAATCCACCACCAGACGGCGACGATGACGCTCAGGGAAACGGCGAGAAGGGCCAGCGGCGCGCGATAGGAAATCGGTTCCGTCCTCCGGGATTAACCGTCCGATACCCCGTCACCCTCGCCCTGCCAAGGGGTTCGCAGGCTGCGGTGCGGACGCTCAACAGGGGAACGATGCCGGGCGGCGGCCTGCCGGAACATCCGCCTGCTCCGGCGGGTAACCCATGCGACGATAAAGTTCCGGTCTTGCTGGACAAAATCGCAATTCTCCGCCATGGGATTCCGGAACGCGATTGTTCTGCACGCCGCCGTATTGGGGACCCATTTGGGCGGCAACAGGCAGTCGACGGCCGCCGGTTTGGATGGGTCAAACCGCGTCGGACCATCGGGGACTTCATGCGTCGTTTGCTGTTGAAAGTGCGAAACCAGCTGTTCCGGAGCATCGCCATGCCCGGGATGGTGTTCATGATCGGCGTTGGCGCCGCGCTCGCCCAGAGCGGCGACGTTCGGGCCCAGGATCAGGGACGGCAGTCGCCAAATGCCGCAGCCGCGGCCGAAGCCGCCCGGGACGGCCAGCGCCGGGCCGACGAGTTTGCCGAAGCCGCCCAGGTTCTCAACGGCCCCGCCGGCAATCCTGAATGCGTCTGGCTCGGCCGCCGCTTCGTCCGCCTGATGTGGCTGGACGACCTCGACACGGCCTTCCGCCACCTCGACCTTTACGACCGGTTCGGCTGCCCCGGCGGCCATGTCCAGGCGAGCTTCCGCTGCCTGACCAAGTTCGGCGGCGCGATCGACAGCAAGGTGCCGGAAAGCCTGACCCGGCAGGTGCACGCATGCTGGATTAATCCGAACGCCCAGCCCCAGCCGGCAGCGGCGGCTGCGCCCCCCGCTCCACAACCGGCAGCACCGGCAACGGCAGGCACCCCGCCTGCTACAGCTCCGACCGGCGGCGCGGCAAAATAGCCGGACATCGCTCGCGGCTGCTGCCGATGAACGGGCGATGAACAATCCGCCTTCGGAACGAAAACAAAAATTCCACGTTCCGCTTTCGCCGCGCCCTTAAATCGACATGGCGTTAGCTGATTGGCGTCATACGAGTTGTTAAAACACGTGGCATAGATAAACTTCGCATGCTGCCGGGACGAACCGAGGGGACAGGTTCGTGTCCTGCCATTCCGCCCCAGATGGTCTAGTTACGATGCGCGTCATCGTCGCAGTTTTGCTGTGTGTCGCTTCGGCGCACGCCGCACTTTGGGGACTTTTACAGGACAAGCAGCAAGCGCCGGACTTCCGCGGCATTCTGCCGAGCGTGTCGTACGCGCCGTTCGAAGGCACCGGGCATCCGGACGTCGACAACATTCCGACCATCGAAAAGATTCGCACCGACCTGAGAAAGCTGGCGCCGCTGACGCGCGCGATTCGTCTCTACTCGTCGACGGGCGGTGTCGAACTCGTGCCGCCGATCGCCGCCGAATTCGGATTGAAGGTCACGGTCGGCGCGTGGATCGACAAGAACACCGAACGCAACGAGCGTGAAATTCAGGCTGCGATCGATCTCGCCAAAAAGAATTCGAACGTCATCGGCCTCGTCGTCGGCAACGAAACCATCTACCGCGGCGAACTGAAGGTCGAGGAACTGGCCGAGCTGATCCGCCGCGTGAAGCGCCAGGTCACCGTGCCGGTGACGACCGGCGAGATCTGGAACATCTGGCGCGACAACCCTTCGCTCGCCTCGTCCGTCGATTTCATTGCCGCGCACGTGCTGCCGTACTGGGAAAACTTCAAGGACACCCAGGCCGTCGATCAGGCCGTCTACATTTACGGTCTGCTGCGCGAGAACTTCCCCGGCAAGCGCATCACCATCGCCGAATTCGGCTGGCCGAGTGCCGGCTATAACCTGCGCAACGCCGATCCCGGGCAGTTTCAGCAGGCAGTGGTTCTGCGCAATTTCGTCACCCGCGCCGAAGCCATCGGCATGGACTACAACATCGTCGAAGCGATCGATCAGCCCTGGAAATTTTTCGAAGGCAGCGTGGGTCCTTACTGGGGCATTCTTGATGCATCACGCGAACCGAAATTCGCCTGGTCCGGCCCGGTCGTGAACGAGAATTATTGGAAGCAGGCCGGCATCGCCGTGCTCGTCGGCATCCTGCTCTCGCTGCCGATCTTCCGCCTGTTCAACCCGACGATGATGCAGGCCACCGTGCTTTCAGCCGCCGCGAACATCGTCGGCGCGTGGGTCGCGACCATTTTCGCCTACTGGACCGCGCACTACTTCGTCTGGGGCTCGGCCTTCGCGCTGATCCTCGGCCTGATCCTGCTGGTGCCGCTGATCCTGATCGCCATGGCGCGCGTCGAGGAAATTTCGACGATTGCATTCGGCCGCACGCCGCGGCGCTTGATCGCGGCGGGCCTCCCCGCTCCGGCCGACGGCCAATTCCCGAAAGTGTCGATCCACATCCCGGCCTATTTCGAGCCGCCGGAGATGCTGAAGCAGACCCTCGATGCGGTCGCGCGTCTCGACTATCCGAACTTCGAGTGCGTGGTGATCATCAACAACACGCCCGATCCCACGTTCTGGGAGCCGATCCAGGACCACTGCCGCATGCTCGGCGAGCGATTCGTCTTCATCAACGCCGAGAAGGTGAAGGGCTTCAAAGCGGGAGCGCTGCGCATCGCCATGGAGCGCACCGCGCCCGACGCCGAAATCATCGGCGTCATCGACGCCGACTATGTGGTGACGCCCGACTGGCTGAAGGACCTCGTCCCGGCTTTCGCCGATCCGCGTGTCGGCCTCGTCCAGGCGCCGCAGGATCATCGCGACGAAAGCCGCTCGCTGATGCACTACGCCATGAACGGCGAGTACGCCGGTTTTTTCGACATCGGCATGGTCCAGCGCAACGAGTTCAACGCCATCATCGTCCATGGCACCATGTGCCTGATCCGCCGCTCGGCGATGGACATGGCGGGCGGCTGGGCCGGCGACACCATCTGCGAGGACACCGATCTCGGCCTCGCCATTCAGGAGCACGGCTGGCTCACCCATTACAGCAACAAGCGTTATGGATATGGCCTGTTGCCCGACACCTATGAGGCGTTCAAGAAACAGCGCCATCGCTGGGCCTATGGCGGCTTCCAGATCGTCAAGAAGCATTGGCGGCGCTTCCTGCCCGGCGCGAGCCGGCTCACCCCCGACCAGAAGCGCGAGTTCTCCATCGGCTGGCTGAACTGGCTCGGCGCTGAAAGCCTCGGCGTCGTGGTGGCGATCCTCAACCTGATCTGGGTGCCGATCGTGGCCTTCGCCGACATCGCCATCCCGGACAAGATTCTCACCGTTCCGATCATCGCGGCCTTCGTCGTCACGCTGATCCATTTCGTCGCGCTCTATCGCCTGCGTGTTTCGATCAAGCTCGGCCAGATGTTCGCGGCCATGTTCACCGCCATGTCCGTGCAGTGGACGGTGTCGCGGGCCGTCGCCGACGGCCTGATCAAGGATCACCTGCCGTTCGCCCGCACTTCCAAGGGCGGCCTGTCGCGGCTCTCGATCGAATTCCAGGCGTTCTGGGAAGCGGTCATCGGCGTGCTGCTGCTGATCGGCGCCGCCGTGCTGGTGGTGATGAACAATTTCAAGGAAATCCGCGAGATCTACATCTTCGCCGGCGTGCTGGTGCTGCAAAGCCTGCCGTTCCTCTCCGCCGTCGGCCTGGCGCTGCTGGAGAATTCGCGGATCAACGCCTTCGAATTCTGGAGCAATGCCCGCATCCGCTCGGCCGAGCTGATCGGCCTGCGGCCGATCTCGCTGCCAAACCCGACGGCCCGTCAGCCGGCCGCGATGGCGGCCGACATTCAGGCCGACCGCAGCTGATTGGCGCCGCCGTCCTCTCGTGCCGGACCTCAGCTCCGGCTTCGAACCGGCTGAAATCCCACTTGAATCGGGCGTTCCACAGCGCCGGTGGAAAGCCCGCCGCGCTATTGACCCGATGGTGTTCGGCCCCTACACAGCGGCCCAAGTGAGCGCGTAGCTCAGGCGGTAGAGCACGTGACTTTTAATCATGGGGTCGAGGGTTCGAGTCCCTCCGCGCTCACCATTCTGCTTTCGCCTATTTTCGACCGGATCGCCCCTTGTAACGCCCGCACGCGTTTCTCAAAATCTCGAGCGACTGGAGTCGGGGTGCCATGGCGCTGAATCCGAAAGAGCGTTTTGACAGTTTCATGCGCCTTGCTGACTTCAGGATGCAGCGCTGGAGCACGCGCCATCAGTTGAAATGGAAAACCACGCTCGGCGTCTGGGCGGTTCTTGGCGCATCCATCTACTCACTGAAAATCCGGCCCTCGGAAGGCGTGCTGATCGCCTCGCTCGCTGGCGTCGCACTCTTCCACTTCGCGTATGTGCTCCACTCCATCGTCAGCACTCACCACGACATGAGGATGGCGTTCTACTATTCCGAGCATGCGGAGAAATCGCTGTTCTCGCCGCCAGCCGATCCAAGAGCGAGACCTGAATATCGTCCGCTGGCGCGATCGGCTTACGCTCGTCTGGCTCCCGCCGCCTTCCTGGAAGTTATGCCGACTGTAGGCCTGGCTGTGCTGGCTTACGCCCTGATCGGCCGGATTGCTTGAAGGATCCAATAGCTCAACGGTTGGTAAGAAGAGCTCCACGATTCCGAGATTTTGGATGTTTGTGCAGGATCATTCGTCACGATTTGAAGCGCGTTCGATGCAACTGGAACCGTGCGGTTCCGTTCACAACAGCACACAAATCCCTGCAAATACGCGACAACTTGGCATAGGCGCTCTTCGCCGAATTTAAGATTCGATTCACGTGACGCCACCAATGTCATCGCTCCATTGGGATGGAGGCTGTCCGTGAAACGTCTTCATGAATTCTGGAACGACGAAAGCGGCGCGACCGCGATCGAGTATGCGTTGATCGCCGCCGGCATTGCGGTTGCGATCGTCGCCGGCGTCAATGCGCTCGGCACGCAGCTCAACACCAAGTTCAACACGATCAAGACCAAATTGAACTGATTGCGATGACGCCGCCTGAATCGGGCGAGCGCGTACCGGCGATCACAAAGCGTTCGCTGACAGACTCGACCGCAAGATTCGCAAAGTCGCTTCGATAGCCGACAAGACAGGGAGATCACCGCCGCATAAGGCTTGGCCCGACAACCAAGCTTCGGTCGTGTGGATGAAGGACTTGCTCAACACCTCCCAGCGTCATTCGGCTCTGATCCGGGTCACGCACTGGATCAATGCGGCAGCTTTCATCGCTCTGCTGATGAGCGGTATCGCCATCCTGCTTGCTTATCCCCGCCTGCACTGGGGCGAGACCGGATCCATTCACACGGAGGCGTGGCTGGATTTGCCGCTGCCGTTCGTGCTTGAGCTCGGCATTCGCGGGCCCGGACGATCGATCCATTTTTTCGCGGCCTGGGTCGTCCTCTTCAACGGCATCGTCTATCTGCTCTCCGGCCTGCTGACGCGGCATTTCACAAAGAACCTCGTTCCCGCGCTCAGCGAACTCAAACCCGCTTCGTTAGCCCGCGCCCTTGCCCATCCGCATCCATCGGCCGACACAGCGGAGCACTACAACCTGATCCAGCGGCTGGTTTATCTCGTCGTGATCTTCGGGCTGATCCCCTTCATGTTTCTGACGGGTCTTGCCATGTCGCCGTCGGTGACGTCGGTGGTGCCCTTCATCGTCGAGATGTTTGGCGGACATCAAAGCGCGCGCACCCTGCATTTCTTCGCAGCGAATGCGCTGCTCATCTTCTTTCTGGTGCACTTGACGATGGTCGTCCTCACCGGCTTCGGCCGGCAGGTGCGCGCCATGATCACGGGCTACCGCACATCTCAGGCAAGCAAATGATCAAGCTGACCCGCCGGCGTCTGTTGACGGCTACGCTCTCGACTGCGGCCAGCGTTGCCGGTGCTGCGGCGGCTGTACAATTCGCGAACAGCCGCGGCTTCATCGCGCCGAACTATGGCGGCATTCTCGGACCCGGCGAAGTTCTCACCTATGGCGCGCAGCGCGCGCTGATGTCGATCCGATCCTACGCCCGCGAATTCAGGCCCGACCAGATTTCGCCGATGGCGCGGGTCAATCACCCGCACCCTCGCTTCGATCCGTATCAGAGATTGGCACAGCGAAAGTTTGCGGACTGGCGTCTCTATGTCGACGGCATGGTGGCGCGGCCGAATGCTTACTCGCTCGCCGACCTGAAGGCGATGCCCGGTCAGACTCAGATCACGCAATTGATCTGCGAAGAAGGATGGTCGTTTATCGCCGCATGGACAGGCGTTCGCATGTCCGACATCCTGGCGCGGGTCGAACCGCATCCAGACGCGAAGTGGGTGGTTCTTCAGCCGTTCGATGAGTTCTGGGGCAGCATCGATATGACCGAGGCCCTGCATCCGCAGACCTTGCTGGCTTACGGCATGAACGGGTCAGACCTGCCGCTCGATCACGGCGCGCCGCTGCGTCTGCGCGTTCCGCGTCAGCTTGGCTACAAGAACCTGAAATACCTGGCGCGCATTTCGGTCACCGATCGGCTCGACAACATCGGCGACGGCAATGGTTCGGCGGCGCCGGACCTGGGATACTCCTGGTACGCCGGAATCTAGCCGTCAGGGCTTCGCGCCGGCCCGCGCGCCGGACTTGCCGAACTGCACATCCGCCAACAAGGCCAGCGCCGGCGAAACCGCGGCCGCCGACTGTTCAGCCGATAGATAGCGCATGGCCGACGACAGTGCGTTGCTGTAGCTCCCCGAGGTGCGTTCGGCGAGTTGACCGATAAAGCGGACGAGCTCGGCGTTCTCTACGGGGTCTGGCCGCTGGGCGACAGCGAAGCCGGTTGGCGAGGTTGCCGTGACAAAGCCCGGTCCTGGTGCCGTCAAAAAATGCGCCTGAATGAATTGCGCCGCCGCTTCCGCGCGCTGCAACCACTCGCGTTGCCCCGTTGCGTCATGCAGGGCCAGGAAGGCTTCCCCCATCGCCAGCGTATCGCCGAGATAGAACCCCGCTTCATTGCCGTCGCCGCGGGAAAATCCGCCACTCATCATCCCGCGATTGTCGATCATCCATCGCGCGGCGCGCTCCGCCTCGCGTAGCGCGCTGTCATCGGCTGCCGCTGCGTGGAACGCACACAGCGCCGCAATCATCCATCCATTCTCTCGCGGATAAAGGCTGCGATCGATTGCCGGTGTTGCGAATGCCTCCCGCCGCTTGCGATCCGTGGCAAAGTAAACGCCCTCGCCTCCAGCTACGCCCACTCCTGAGCTCTGACCGGTGTAGAAGGCGCCGTCGGCATCGGTCAGCACGCGCTGCACGTAGCCGCGGACGTTGCGCGCGGCCTCCAAATCCTCCGGCGCGCGCCACTGGCTGAAGCCCCGCGAGAACATGCGCAACGCCTGCGCCTGAACGCCGAGCGGTTTCTCGAAATGCGGATCGTTCCAGTTGTCGCCGCCCTCATCGAACCGGCCGCCGATCTGCAGGCGAACGTAACGAACGGCCTTGCTGTCACCGGGCCCGCGTTCAGGCACAAGCCGCGACTGAAACACACCACCCCAAACCGGATCGAGCAATTGACGCGTGGAATTCAGTGCGGCGCGTGTGCGCGCGGCCTGCGTCTTGTCGCCGGCCGCCGCAAGGGAAATGCCGAACTCGATCGCATCCTTGTCGAAGAGCTTTGTGCCGAAGGTCCAACCCTTGTCGGACGCGTCATGCCGGGCTTCGAAACGCGTTTGCAGTTCGCTCCGCACCGCGGACGTGAGACCGGGCCGATCCGGAAATGCAATTTTCTCCTCACGTGCGGCGGACGGTCCGGGCGACGGGTCGTCGACGACCGCCTCGAGTAACGACTTCAAAGCCCGAGGTCCGAGAAACCCCTGCTTCCGGACGATTTCTTCACCGCGAGAATTCAAAATGACCATGAACGGCAGCTCGAAGTCGCGATAGCGGCTGGCGACGTCGGGACGCGCGTTCTGATCGACCCTCACCCTGACATAGCTGTCGTCGATCAATTTGCTCACGCCCGGATCGGCGTAGGTCAGTTCGTCCATGGCCTGGCACCAATGGCACCAGGACGTGCTCAAACTCAGCAGAACGATCTTGTCCTCACGCTGCGCTTTGGCAAACGCGCTCTCAAGCGAGTCGCCGGGCTCGGCAAAGGCCGCATGAAAAGCCATTAGCGCGAAGCACAGCGAGAGAGCCGCCATCCTGAAATAACGACGGTTCTTGATCTGCATAAACGTCACCGGCTTCCCCATCGCACGCGTGGCTGCACCCGCGCCACTCTTACGCAACACCTCTCAAGCGCGCTTGCTGCAAAGGCGCGCGACTTTGCAGAAATGGCGGCGGCACGATCATTCGCGCTTTTGTGTGGTGCGCGGTTGGCGAGCAAATTCAAGGTATTTGGATACACGCGCGAGCGAAAAAGCCATGGCACACTGCTCCAGCATTGAGACTGGATTGGAGACGGCCTGGCCTTGAGTACACGACCCCTGACTGTCGCGGATGAAGGACGGTACGAGATCTATTGTCATCATTCCGCGCCGACGTTCTATCCGGAGGAAACGCACCGTACGGTTCAGATCTGCATTCCGTTCGAGCGCGCGCTCTACGGTCTGGTGCGGCAGTCCGAAACCGGAAAGAAGCTGGTCCACAATTTTGGTGCGCGGGACATCCTCGTGCTGCCGATCGGTCAGCCGCACAGTGTCGACTGGCGCCGACCGGCGGACATCGCTTCGCTGCACTTCGCGCCGGAGTTTATCGCCGAGGCCCTCGACATCGGCATCCTGCACATGCCGGATACGTTCTCGTTACGCGATCCCTTCATCACGGCGGCTGCCAACCAGTTTCGCCAGTGCCTGCGCGGCGGAAATCCGCCGACACCGGCTTTCGCGGAGGCCATCGCAACGCTGATCGCCTACCGCATCGGACTGAAGACCGGCGCGCAAACACTCCGCGCCACAACCCGTGGCGTTCAATCGTTCTCGGCAAGCGATCGAAAGAGGTTGGAAGCCTTCGTCGAAGGCAGTCTCGACCGGCCGCTCGGTATCTCCGACCTCGCGAAACTGATGAATTTGAGCCTGTGGCACTTCATGCGCCGGTTTCAGGCGAGCTATGGGACGTCCCCACATGCGTTCATTCTCGAACGCCGCCACATCCGCGCACAAAACCTGCTGGTGGAGTCGCGATACTCGGTGACTGAGATCGCAATCGAGATCGGGATGAGTCACAGCCATTTCAGCCGCAGCTTCCTGCAGCGCTTCGGCGTCTCTCCGCTGGAGTATCGGCGGCAGCGGCGGCTTTGAGATTTCAGGGACGCGGACGGACTAGTTGCGACGCCGCCAGGTCTGCGGCGGCCGGCTTGGCGCGCTCTTCCTGCTCCGCGGCGATGAGCTTGCGGATGCGCCGCGCGTCCTTGAAGGCGCGCTGGATGCCAAGGTCCTGCGATTCCTTGTCGAAGGTCATCAGCCGGCCGCAGCTCGTGCACTCCGGCTGAAAGCCCTCACGCACATAGGTGAGGCGCACGCGGAAGACGCCCTTGCAGCGCGTGCAGAGAACTTTGACCCGATCGTCCGTTGCCATGCCTGATGCTGTGCAGAGCGGTATTAAAAAACCCATAAAGACTGTCTGACAGCTTGACGCATGGGCTCGGCCTCATTTTCCGCAAGCCCTGTGGAAACCTTTCAGTCTTCACGCGTTTTCGCGTTGACCGCTTGCGCACGGGGCGCACAATCGCGGCCTTGGAGTGCGGAATGACAACGACAACAAACATGCCCGGCAACCGGGTTCGTCCTAACCTCGATCCTGTCAGCCCAGAGCGGGCCGAAATCCAGAAGCGGGTCGAGACGTTCAGACAACATCAGGCCAGACAGCAGGCGGAGCGCGAACAGCGCTGGGACCGCATCATGGCCAAAACGCGCGCCTCTCTGGCTGAGGATTGACCGGAGCGATTTGGCCGGCCGTCAGGGCCGGTGAGCGCCCGGCCGCAGCTTGCGGGCACGATATTGCTCGTAGGCGCGCTCCCGTTCGACCCGCAGCCGATAGGCTTTGCGTGATTCCGTCAGCGCCCGCTGGTAGCCGGGGCTGTTCATGAAGTCATTGCCGCCTCGCCGCGCGTCAGCAGGCGTCGCGGCTGGCAGCAGAATGAGTAGCGCCATCGCGCCAATCGAAAATCCTCGCATGACACGCTCGTCAGCTGGGTGCGTCGCCTTCCCGCGAGCATGCCACCGGCAAAGGCGCGCGTCGCCCCTATTTTGCGAGATGCCGCCGGACCGCGGCAATGGAATCGCCGACCTCGGCGACGGCGGCCAGCAATTGCTCGCGCGACACGCTGAGCCGCTGCGCCCACTGATCGACGGACGCGTCATTATCCGTTTTGATCGACTGCGCAGGCTGCACCTGCGACAAGACCGACGCCACTGTGACAAGCTGGATCATAGCTTTGAGGCTAGCAGCCTCGGCAACGCCTGCGTGGACTTGGCCGCGTCAACGCTAACGGGTGGTTGATGTAATCCGGCAAATCCCGCCTGCCGGGACAAACCGCACCATTCTGCACACACTTCAGCGTCTTACGGCGCTATCCTTGACCGAAACGACATGGCAAAGTGGCTCGACTACGCTGAAACAGACAGCGTCCGCGGGGACACGGGCGAGCGATGTATAACGGACTTTATTCGATCCACGTCGCGACCTTGGATGGGCACGGCGGCAAGGGCAGCGGCGTGATCGCTTTCCAGAACGGCCGCATCTACGGCGGCGACGCCTATCTGTACTACACCGGCAGCTACACCCTCACCGGCACGACCTTCAAGGGCGAGGTCGTGGTCAGTCAGCACACCCGTGCTCTCGACGCGCGGCCGCTGTTCGGCCGCAGCGGCGATCAGCCGGGCCAGGAAGTTGGTATCGGGGTATCCGGCAGCTTCACCGACGGCGGCGGCGAGATGAATGGCGCCGCGTTCCAGGGCAAGCAGAGCTTGCTGTTCAAGGCGACCCTGAAGCGGCTGATCTCGTTCGACTAGCTTGGCGCCAAAAATTACCAGCGCCACTGCCCTTCTGCGGTCCAGCGCGAGCGGTAGCCAAGCAGGCGGTCCAGCACGGTGACGATCTGATCGAATCCGTTGATGTAGTTGCAGACCTGGTCGCGCCGCCAGCCTTTCAGGTTACGCACCTCGCCGATGCCGACCTCGTTGGCGAATTGCAGAAGCTGTAGCGGCTTCTGTGGATCCTCGACCTCGTGCCGGTTGGCGATCAGTTCGCGCTCGAGCTTGTTGAAAATCACGCACGGCGTGCTGGCATAGGTGCGGCGTTCGCCATCGGCCAAAACGCGCGCATTCTCCGGCGCCGGTTCGATGCTGTAGAGAAACAACAGCGCCAAGGTCACGATGAAAGCCACGACCAGAACGATCGCTGCCGCGATCTGTTCGTTGGCCGTACCCATAAAGCCGCTCCTCAACGCCAGCCGTCCGGCTGTCGACGCGTGCCGCGGAATACTCATGCCCCTAGCCAAAATTCACAAAACAATCGAACTATCAGAACAGCTTATTGAAAACGCGATTCAACTCACCTGCAAGCGATAAACTTGGCCGAAACGGTCGCAGGCGGCGGGATGGTTATTTCCCGGCCGCCTTGCGCAGCGCCTCGTTGATGCGGTCCTGCCAGCCAGGCCCGCCCTCCTGAAAATATTCGAGCACGTCTTGATCGATCCGCAATGTCACCTGTTCCCGCACGCCGGGGATGGCTGCAGCCTGTTTGGGAAGCGGCGCGGCGGTCTTGGCCGTGGCCTTCTTGAAAGCGGCCTCGGCTTCGGTCCGTGCGTCGTTCAGCGTGCGCGGCCGGCGTGGCGGATCGTTGGCCATCGCGTCCTCCTCAGATGCCCTCGAACAGTGCCGTCGACAGATAGCGTTCGGAGAAGGACGGCACGATCGCGAGGATGGTCTTGCCGGCGTTCTCCGGCCGTTTGCCCAACGCCAGTGCGGCCGAGATCGCCGCGCCCGACGAAATACCGCCGGGGATGCCTTCGTTCCGCGCCATCGCCCGCGACATCTCGATCGCCGCCGGTCCGTTGACCTTGACGATCTCGTCGATCACCGCGCGGTCGAGAATATCGGGCACGAAGCCCGCGCCGATGCCCTGGATCTTGTGCGGCGTGTGCGTCCCGCCCGACAGCACCGGGCTTTCCTCCGGCTCGACCGCGACAATTCGCAGCGACGGCTTGCGCGGCTTCAGCACCTGCCCGACGCCGGTGATGGTGCCGCCCGTGCCGACGCCCGCCACGAAGATGTCGAGGTTGCCGCCGGTGTCGTTCCAGATTTCCTCGGCCGTGGTGCGGCGATGGATTTCCGGGTTGGCGAGGTTCTTGAACTGCTGCGGCATAATCGAATTCGGCGTCGTGCGCACCAGTTCCTCGGCCGTTGCAATCGCGCCCTTCATGCCCTGTGCGGCCGGGGTCAGCACAAGTTCCGCGCCGAGAAACGCCAGCATCTTGCGCCGCTCGATCGACATCGACTCCGGCATCACGAGCTTGAGACGGTAGCCGCGCGACGCCGCGGCGAATGCGAGGCCGATGCCGGTGTTGCCCGAGGTCGGCTCGATCAGAACGGTATCCTTGTTGATCAGACCCGCCTTCTCGCCGGCGACGATCATTGCCGAGCCGATGCGATCCTTCACGCTGGCCGACGGATTGAAGTATTCGAGCTTGGCAAGAATTGTCGCGTTCACGCCATGAAGTTGCGGCAACCGGCGCAGCCGCACCACCGGCGTATCGCCGATGGCATCCACAATACTGTCGTAAATGCGGCCACGGCCGGGCTTGTGTGTGCTGTTGGTGCTGGATGTGCCTTCCATCGCGTTTCTCCGGGCGCACGTTTTACTGCGGGATTGCTCAGACAATTCCTTAAAATGCCAATCGTTGCGCGTGCCAGTATCCTCGCCGTGAAGTCATTGCGTTGCAATATGGATTTCCAACAAAGGAACGCATTTGTGTTGCGACTTCGTCAAACAAATCAGCCATAGTGAATGCAGGAAACCAAGCGTTGAGAGGAGGACTTGATGTCAGCAGTTGCTGAAGTCTTGCCGTCCGATCTGCATCACTCCGCCCCGCGCGGAAGCGATCTGCCGGCTTGTGCTGTGTGCGCCGATACGATGATTGCAGCGGAAGCGTCCGCTTTTCTCATGGATGGCGTGATCAGCTATCTGTGGACGTGCGAGACGTGCGGCTACGGATTCGTGACCAAGCATGCGGTACGCCGCATGATCTGCAGTTAACTCTGCTGTTAGTGGAGTACGCCGGGACTGACCGGACATAGCGTCCGGTCTTTGAGGGGCGGCGGTTCACCGGCACCGCGCATCACGTAAAATCAGAAATCTGTTATTTCAGAAAAGCAGTTTTCGAGTCGCGATTGCAGTTCGTAAAACGCAATTCGTGAATCAGCGTGGCTGCGATCAACGCGGCGCGATGTCGCCGCGCGCCCACTCTGCTTTTGTCTTTTCGCGAAACGCTGCAAACCGGTTCTCGCGAATGGCCGCGCGGATATCCTGCATCAGCGACTGGTAATAGGCGATGTTGATTTCCGACAGCAGCATCGCGCCGAGTGTCTCGCTCGAGCGGACGAGGTGATGCAGATAGGCGCGCGAATAGGTGCGCGTCGATGGCCAGTCGCTCTCCTCATCCAAGGGTCGCGGATCGTCCGCATGGCGCGCGTTGCGCAGGTTGATCGGACCGCGCCGGGTGAACACATGACCGTGGCGGCCGTTGCGGGTCGGCAGCACGCAATCGAACATGTCGATGCCGCGTGCGATCGCTTCCAACATGTCGTCAGGTGTGCCGACGCCCATCAGGTAGCGCGGCCGCTCTTGCGGCAAGATCGGCGCGACCTCGTCGATCATCGCCAGCATCACCTCCTGCGGTTCGCCGACCGCCAGCCCGCCAACGGCATAGCCGTGGAAGCCGATGTCGATCAGCCCGCGAGCGCTGGCGTGGCGCAGCGGCGGCACGTCGCCGCCCTGCACGATGCCGAACAGCATGCGTCCGTCCGGGGCACTTTCGAACGCACGCTTGCAGCGCTCCGCCCAGCGCAGCGACAGCTGCATGGCGCGCTCGATATCGGCGCGCTCCGCCGGCAGCCGAATGCATTCGTCGAGCTGCATGGCGATGTCCGAGCCGAGCAGCCCCTGCACCTCAATCGCCCGCTCCGGCGACAGCTCGATGGTCAGCCCGTCGATGTGCGATTTGAAGGTGACCGCCTTCTCGTTGATCTTCCGCAGCTGCGCCAGCGACATCACCTGGAAGCCGCCCGAGTCGGTCAGCATCGGGCCGTTCCAGCCGGTGAACTTTTGCAGGCCGCCGAGTGCCGCGATACGTTCCGCCCCAGGCCGCAGCATCAGGTGGTAGGTGTTGCCGAGCACGATATCGGCGCCGGCATCCCTCACCTCGCGCCAGTGAATGCCCTTCATGGCGCCCAGCGTACCGACCGGCATGAACGCCGGTGTGCGCACGTCGCCGTGCGGCGTCCGCAGCACGCCGGTGCGCGCAGCGCCGTCCTGTGTCAGCAGCGTGAAATGGTTGGCGACGGTCATGGATTGGGTTTAGCCCGGAACAACAGCGATGCGTCGCCATAGGAATAGAACCGGTAGCCGGACGCAATGGCGTGGGCGTAGGCCCGCTTGATCGGCTCGATGCCGCTAAAGGCGGAGACCAGCATCACCAGCGTCGACTTCGGCAGGTGGAAGTTCGTCATCAGCACGTCGACGGCACGGAAACGGTATCCGGGCGTGATGAAGATCGCTGTCTCATCGCCGAACGCCCGGACAAGGCCCTCCTCGTCAGTCGCGCTCTCCAGCAGCCGCAGCGAGGTTGTCCCTACCGCTACGATGCGTCCGCCGGCCGCTTTCGCGGCATTTAGCGCGATCGCCGTCTCCGGCGTGACGATGCCGTATTCGGCGTGCATCACGTGGTCGGCCGTGTCGTCGGCCTTCACCGGCAGAAACGTCCCTGCGCCCACGTGCAGGGTCACCCGCTGCAAGCCGATGCCCTTGGCTTTCAGTCCGGCTTCAAGTTGTGGCGTAAAATGCAATCCGGCCGTGGGTGCGGCGACCGCGCCCTCGTTCGCCGCGAACATGGTCTGATAGTCGCTCATGTCCTGATCGTCGGGATCGCGCTTCGAGGCGATGTAGGGCGGCAATGGCGTCGCGCCCAAATCTGCAATCGCTTGGTCAAGCGCAGGACCATGGAAGACGAACGCGAACGTCACTTCGCCGTTATCGCCCTTGGCTTCGACGGTTGCATCGAGGTGGCCGAGAAAACAGACGCGGCCCTCGTTGCCAAAGCGGACGACATCGCCCGGGGCCAGCTTCTTGGCCGGTTTGACCAGCGCCTGCCAGCGCGCGCCGTCGAGACGCTTGATCAGCATCGCTTCGATATGCGGCTCGGTCGCTCGGTTGATGCGCCGGCCGGACAACTGCGCCGCGATCACCTTGGTGTCGTTGACCACCAGCACGTCGCCCGCGCGCAGGAAATCCGGCAGCTCGGACACCCTGTGATCCGCATATGAGCCGTTGGCATCGATCACGAGCATGCGCGCGGAATCGCGCGGGCTCACCGGGCGCAACGCAATGCGCTCGGGCGGCAGCTCGAAATCGAAGAGATCGGTCCGCATGATTTCTTTCGTCATTGCCGGACTTGGTCCGGCAATCCATCTCTCAAAAAGATAGATGCCCGGCGTAGGTGTTCTTTAGAACGCCGTTCTTCGAACGGCTACGCCCGGGCATGACAATCTCTGATGTTGTATCGAGTTATTACGCGTCGGCAGCCATGTGTGCCTTAACGATCTTGTCCGGGTTCTGCACCGGCTCGCCGCGCTTGATCTTGTCGACGTTATCCATGCCGTCGGTCACCTTGCCCCAGACCGTGTACTGGCCATCGAGGAAGCCTGCATCGTCGAAGCAGATGAAGAACTGGCTATCGCCGGAATCCGGGTTCGCCGCGCGCGCCATCGACGCGGTGCCGCGCACGTGCGGCTCCTTGTTGAACTCGGCCTTCAGCTTCTGGCCCGAGCCTCCGGTGCCGGTGCCGTGCGGGCAACCGGTCTGCGCCATGAAGCCGTCGATCACGCGATGGAACACGATGCCATCGTAAAAGCCCTCGCGCACCAGTTCCTTGATGCGGGCAACGTGGCCCGGCGCAAGATCCGGGCGCATCTCGATGGTGACGGGCCCCTGCGTGGTCTCGAGGATCAAAGTGTTTTCGGTTGCCATGGTGTCGTCCTTTCAGATTGATTTCGTGCGTCGATCGTCAAATCTCATGCGGATCGCGCGTCCTGCCACCGCGCCGCCCAGTCCCTCGGTAAATGGCATCGGCGAGCACCGTTGCAACGCTTCCATCGCTGCAATCCGGTAGCGTAGCCGATCGTTATCGTTGCCGTACTCGCTCTCGTAAACGATCTTCGGCTTGCCGAAGAGTTCCCCGGTTTTGGTGAAAGTCACGAGCACCGTGACCTGCAGGCCGGGATGACCGGACGGCAACCTCGGCGACTTGAAGCACCGGCCGAGCCGGTCGAAAAGCTCCTTGAGCGTGTCGATTTTATCTTCCGCAGCAGCGGGCGTAGCCGCTGCAAGCAGCGCGGCGAACAGGATCGATGGGATCGTTCGCCGCATCGCTTCACCTGCTTGATGTCACTTGATGTCGGAGGCGACCTGGACCTTGACCATCTTGTCGGGGTCAGCGACCGGTTCGCCGCGCTTGATCTTGTCGACCACGTCCATGCCCTGCACCACTTCGCCGACCACGGTGTACTTGCCGTTGAGGAACGAGCCCTCGGCGAACATGATGAAGAATTGCGAGTTGGCCGAATTCGGATCGCCCGCGCGCGCCATGCCGACGATGCCGCGCTTGAACGGCGTCTGGGTGAATTCGGCGGCAAGGTTCGGATACTTCGAACCGCCGGTGCCGTTGAAGTTCTTGCCGTCGCCGGTCTGCGCCATGAAGCCGTCGATGACGCGGTGGAACGGCACGTTGTTGTAGTAGCCGTCGCGCGCGAGCAGCTTGATGCGCTCGGCGTGCTGGGGCGCGAGGTCGTTGCGCAGCTTGATCACGACGCGGCCCTTGGTCGTGTCGATGACGATGGCGTTGGCCTTGTCGAGATTGGCAGGCAGCGGCGCCTGCGCGAAGGCAGGCACGGCAAAGAGAAGTGCGGCAACGGCAGCAAGAATGCGGATCATGATGGCTCCGGTCAGAGGCTTGCGCACGGCCGTGCGCATCAGCGATGGAAGTCGAACGCGTTACTTCAAGGCTTATTTGGCGAACTTGGTCTTCAGGCGCGCCGCAACGGCGGCAGGCACGAAGTTGGCGACGTTGCCGCCCATGCCGGCGATCTGCCGCACCAGTGTGGCGGTGATCGGGCGCACGGTCGGCGATGCCGGTAAGAAAACCGTGTGCACGTCAGGCGCCATGGTCTCATTCATGCCGGCGATCTGCATTTCGTAGTCGAGGTCGGTGCCATCGCGCAGGCCGCGGATCAGGATCGTCGCACCGACGCGTTGCGCGGCCGTGACGGTCAGATCGTCGAAGGTGATGCAGTCGAGCTCGCACTTCGCCTTTGTCGCGAGCGGTGCGAACACCTCGCGGACCATGTCGAGCCGCTCTTCGGTGCTGAACAGCGGCTTCTTTCCGGGATGGATTCCGATCGCGACCACGAGGCGATCGACAAGGCTGACGGACTGGCGGACCACATCGAGGTGGCCGTTGGTGACGGGGTCAAACGACCCGGCATAGAAGGCAATACGGGGCATCGCTTCGTCTACCTTGCCGGAACCGGAGCCGCAAGCACCGCAGATTGCCGCGACCGATCAGGCGGTTCCGCTTAAAGTCCTCGAATCGTTGAATTTAATTTGGACCGCCCGACCGAACCGGATCGCCCCTCACAGCGTCTACTGGGCATGCGGCTCAAGGGACGGAGCGGCGCCTGACCGGCCAATGTTTCGTCCCCACCCCCGCGACGAAACAAAACTGTCGGCCGACGAAACCATATTCCTGGCCGACGCAGACACGCTGAAACGTGACAGGCCTAGAACCTCTCACAACAGGGAACGACGAGCCGCAAGAAAACTTCAAGGCGGCTTGCAGGCTACCAGATACAGGGGACCACCATGATCAAGGCTCTTTCCGCAGTTGCAGTCGCTGCTTTCGTCGCCGCCGCGCTGACCTTGCTGCCCGGCTTTGCCCCGCAGGTTGAAGCGAGCGTGCCCGTCGCCATGACCAAGGCTGACCGCCTCGATATCCGCCCGATCGGCAAGGATTGCTCGCAGCAGGCCTGGCCGAACTTCGAAACCTCCTGCCTGCGCCAGTCCGGCAGCAAGGCTGCCGTGATGACCCAGGCCCGCGTCGTCACCGCCACCCGCTAATTCAGAACTCCGACGACCTCAAACTTCGAACCTCCAAGTTCAAAAAGCCGCCGGGATGCCCCCCAGCGGCTTTTTCTTTGGTCTGATCCCGTTATGCGGGCTAGTGCCCGTTCCCGTTGCCGTTCCCTTCGGCTTCCTCGGTGAGATGCTCGACCGAGACGACGTGCTCGTCGTCAGCGGTGTCGAACACGATCACGCCCTGGGTCGAGCGGCCGGCGATGCGGATGTCCTCGACCGGGCAGCGGATCAACTGACCGGCATCGGTCACCAGCATGATCTGGTCCGAGTTCTCGACCGGGAACGACGCCACCAGCTTGCCGTTGCGCTCGTTCACCGACATGGCGACGATGCCCTTACCGCCGCGCCCTGTGGTCCGGTACTCATAGGACAGCGTGCGCTTGCCGTAGCCGTTGACGGAAACGGTGAGCACCACCTGCTCCTGCGCCGACATCTCGACGTAGCGCTCCTGGGTCAGCTGGATCGCGCTCGAGGCCTCATCGCCCTCGGCCTCGACTGGGGCTTCCGCCTCGCCCTCGCCTGACACCGCACGGCGCATCTTCAGATAGGCCGCACGCTCGTCCGACGTGGTTTCGACATGGCGCAGGATCGACAGCGAAATCACCTTGTCGCCTTCGCCGAGCGCAATGCCGCGCACGCCCATCGAGGTGCGGCCGGTGAACACGCGCACGTCGGTCACCGGGAAGCGGATGCACTGGCCGCCGGCGGCGGTGAGCAGTACGTCGTCGCGTTCCGTGCAGATCTGCACGTCGACGATCGCCTCGCCCTCATCGAGCTTCATGGCGATGATGCCCGAGCGGCGCACGTCGACGAAGTCGGAGAGCTTGTTCCGGCGGACGTTACCGCCGGTGGTCGCGAACATGACGTCGAGCTCCGCCCACGTCTCCTCGTTCTCCGGCAGCGGCATGATGGTGGTGATGCGCTCACCCTGCTCCAGCGGCAGGATATTGATCATCGCCTTGCCGCGCGCGTTGGGAGCCGCCATCGGCAGCCGCCAGACCTTTTCCTTGTAGACCTGGCCGCGCGAGGAGAAGAACAGCACCGGCGTATGCGTCGAGGCGACGAACAGGCGGCTGACGAAATCCTCGTCGCGCGTCTGCATGCCGGAACGGCCCTTGCCGCCGCGGCGCTGCGCCCGATAGGCCGAGAGCGGCACGCGCTTGACATAACCGGCGTGCGACACGGTCACGACCATGTCCTCGCGCTGGATCAGATCCTCGTCCTCGACCTCACCTTCCTGCTCGACGATGACTGTGCGGCGCGGGGTCGCGAACTCGGATTTCACGTCGTTCAGTTCGGTCTTGACGATCGACTGCACGCGGGCACGCGAACGCAGGATGTCGAGATAGTCGGCGATCTCGGTGGCGAGCTTGTCGAGCTCTTCCGAGATTTCCTCGCGGCCCAACGCTGTGAGGCGCTGCAGGCGCAGGTCGAGGATGGCTTTCGCCTGCTCCATCGACAGGCGCGCGGTGCCGTCCGGCGACAGGCGATGGCGCGGATCGTCGATCAGCGTAATCATCGCCGCCACGTCCGCGGCCGGCCAATCGCGCGACATCAGGGTGTCGCGCGCCGTGTTCGGATCGGGCGACGTGCGGATGACGCGAATGATTTCGTCGATGTTGGCAACCGCGATCGCCAGACCCACCAAAATATGTGCGCGGTCGCGCGCCCTGTTCAGCAGGAACTTGGTGCGGCGGGTGACGACCTGCTCGCGGAAGGCAATGAAGACCGTCAGCAGGTCCTTCAGGTTCATCACCTGCGGACGGCCGCCGTCGAGCGCCACCATGTTGGCGCCGAAGCTCGATTGCAACGGCGTGAAACGATAGAGCTGGTTCAACACCACGTCGGCGACCGCATCGCGCTTCAGTTCGACGACGACGCGATAGCCCTCGCGATCGGACTCGTCGCGCAGGTCCGAGATGCCCTCGATCTTCTTGTCGCGCACGAGCTCAGCGATGCGCTCGACCATCGAGGCCTTGTTCACCTGATACGGGATTTCCGAGACGATGATCGCCTCGCGATCCTTGCGGATCGTCTCGATCTCGACCTTGCCGCGCATCACGATCGAGCCGCGGCCAAGATGATAGGCCGAGCGAATACCCTGGCGGCCCAGAATGATGCCGCCGGTCGGAAAGTCCGGACCGGGAACGATGTTGATCAGATCGTCGATGCTCAAGCCGGGATTGTCGATCAGTGCCACGCAGGCGTCGATGACTTCGCCCAGGTTGTGCGGCGGGATGTTGGTCGCCATGCCGACGGCGATGCCGCCGGCGCCGTTGACGAGCAGGTTCGGAAACTTCGCCGGCAGCACCGACGGTTCTTTTTCCGAGTTGTCGTAGTTCGGCTGCCAGTCGACCGTGTCCTTGTCGATGTCGTCGAGCAGCGACTGCGAAATCTTGGCGAGGCGCGATTCCGTGTAGCGCATCGCTGCCGGCTGGTCGCCGTCGACCGAGCCGAAATTGCCCTGCCCGTCGATCAGCGGCAGGCGCATCGAGAAGTCCTGCGCCATGCGCACCAGTGCGTCGTAGACCGACTGATCGCCGTGCGGATGGTATTTACCGATGACGTCGCCGACGGTGCGCGCCGACTTGCGGAACGGCTTGTTCCACTCGAAGCCGTTCTCATACATCGCGTAGAGAATGCGCCGATGCACCGGCTTCAAACCGTCGCGCGCGTCCGGCAGCGCGCGCGCCACGATCACGCTCATGGCGTAATCGAGATACGAGCGCTTCATCTCGTCGGTGATCGAAACGGGCCGGATATCCGAGGGTGCCTGCGGCCCCTCGGGGGTGTTGTCGTCGGTGTCGGACAAGGCTGATTCCAAGCTGGATTTAGCTGAGAATCATATAGCGCATCCGCTGTCACAAACCAAATAAAACGGCCATTTCCGAAGGCTTTTTCCCCTTGCGAAACCAATGGGTTGCAAAGGCGATTCAGCCGCCAAAGGCGACCGCGTGCATGAGGCGTCCCGGAATGAACGTGAAGAGCCCCGCAATCACCAATCCGCCGATGAAAATACCGATCATTGTCTTGGCGTGACCGCGTGCATTGTGCCGGCGCGCGAACATCAGCGCCATCGGCAGCATGAACAGCACCATGATCGACAACAGATGGATCGGCCCGAACGGCCCCGCCAGTCTGAAGCCCTTGCCGTGAATCCAGAACGAACTGATCGCAACGATCAGCATAAGTCCGACCCAGATCCAGCCGACGGTCCGGTGCGGCAGCGTCCCCTTCGGCGCGACGAACTGGGCGATGCCGAGCAGAAATGCCGCCATCGCGGCGAAGGCGTGAAGCTGAATCTGCAACGGAGCGTTCAGAAGCGGCGCAAGGCTCATCGCAATCCTCCCGGTCAACGGAATCGTTCGTTACGCTCGATGTAAATAGTATTCACTTCTATCTTTCCATTGTCAAGATTGATGCGGCGGCTGCGACAAAATGGAAAACGCCCCCGCCGGCAAGGACGAGAGCGTTTCGAAACGTGATCTGAGAAGCTTTGGCCGCCAGCCAGGCAGCGCTTGGACCCGCTCAGAACGGAATGTCGTCGTCCATGTCGCGACGTCCGCCACCTGCGCCTGCCGCCGCGACGCGCCGCTGGCCGCCTCCGCCGCCCATTGACGAGCCGCTCGAGCCGAAGTCGCCGCTCCCGCCGCCGTCATCGGCGAAGCTGCCGCCTCCGCCGCCGCGTCCATCCAGCATGGTCAGAACGGAATTGAAGCCCTGCAGAACGACCTCGGTCGAATACTTCTCGACGCCGCTCTGGTCGGTCCACTTGCGCGTCTGCAGTGCGCCTTCGATGTAAAGCTTCGAGCCCTTCTTGACGTACTGTTCGACGACCTTGCAGAGCCCCTCGTTGAACACCACCACGCGGTGCCACTCGGTCTTTTCCTTGCGCTCGCCGGTCGCCTTGTCGCGCCACGTCTCCGATGTCGCGATGCGCAGGTTGGCGATCGGGCGCCCATCCTGGGTGCGCCGGATTTCGGGATCGGCGCCGAGGTTGCCGATGAGAATGACCTTGTTCACGCTACCCGCCATTGCGGTCCTCCACTGATACTTTGATATCGCGTACTTGATTATCGAGGCACTCCGCCCCGATCAGACTCAACCGGGCGTTGCTTACTGCCCGCACTGTTTCGCGGCTGCTGCGGACCGTCCCGATCCGCGCGGCACTGTTTCGATACCGACCCTATACTCCGCGAACGCCCTCGCGGGCGGCTCGGGCCGGTTATCCACACGCGTTCTCAGACCACACTATGTTCCATTTTTGTTCCTGTGAAGGCATAAAATTATGGAACCCGCCCCGCTGGTGGAACAAACCTACCGGTTCCCGGTTTGATTGTGGCGGAGATGTGATCAGGACGTGATCGAATCGTGTGGCCCCGATCTTAGAAATGCTAAATACTTCCTTAACTTAGCAAGAGTCAGTTCGCGCAGGACTGTTGCATTTCGGAGACGGTATTTCGTGCGGGAATCGCTATATTGGACCCATCACGAAGGCGCTCCGGCGCCGGGGATATCCCTCGCGGCATGCCGATGCGGGACAAGAACAAGACCTTGGAGACTACTAAAATGAAGAAGATTTTGCTGGGTACCGTTGCGTTGATTGCGCTCGGCATGTCCTCGTCGGCGTTTGCTGCCGACCTTGGCGCTCGCGTCTACACGAAGGCTCCCCCGCCGCCGCCGGCTCCGATCTACAACTGGACCGGGTTCTACATCGGTGCGCACATCGGCGCCGCCTTTGGCAACGACAACACCATTTTCGGCAACAACGACGCCCGCTTCCTCGGCGGTGGTCAGATCGGTGCCGACTATCAGTTCGCTCCGAACTGGGTCGCTGGTATCGAAGGTCAGTACAGCGCCGTTGCCGGCAACAACAACGGCCTCTTCCGTGAGCGCGGCCTTGCCTCGGTCACCGGCCGTCTCGGCTACACCTGGGGTCCGGCTCTCCTCTACGTGAAGGGCGGCTACGCTTACCAGGATCGTTCGAACAACGCTCTCGGCGTGATCGGCACCGGCAACCGCGACGGTTACACCGTCGGCGCCGGCCTCGAGTACATGTTCGCTCCGAGCTGGTCGGCGAAGCTCGAGTACCAGTACTACGACTTCGGCCGCTACAACTTCGTCCGCGCTCTGCCGGCTCCGGCGATCGCTGGCAACTTCAACAACGACGAGCACTCCATCAAGCTGGGCGTGAACTATCGCTTCGGCTGGGGTGGCCCGGTTGTTGCCAAGTACTGATATCTAGCGATCATCTGATCGGGGAAAGGCCGGCGGTTTCGCCGGCCTTTTTCGTTGTGCGGTGCTGGTGGGCCCTGTTCCACAAACGAGTCGTTGATGAGTGCGGGCAAGCACTGGAAATCCTTGCTCGTTCTGCCTATGTTCCGGATACATCTCTCTCATAGCTGACGGCTGCTGACACTTCCTGGCGGGAGAGTACGGCTCCTCACAAAGCTTCGTGTCCGGAATACAGCATGGATGAAGTCATCAAGGCGAGCCGCAAGCAGAATGCGGCCACAGGATCGCGCAACATCGTCATCCGCGGTGCACGCGAACACAACCTGAAGAACGTCGATCTCGAAATCCCGCGCGACAAGCTCGTGGTGCTGACCGGCCTCTCCGGCTCCGGCAAATCCTCGCTCGCGTTCGACACCATCTACGCCGAAGGCCAGCGCCGTTACGTCGAGTCGCTCTCCGCCTACGCGCGGCAATTCCTCGAGATGATGCAGAAGCCGGACGTCGATCAGATCGACGGCCTGTCGCCCGCCATCTCGATCGAGCAGAAGACCACCTCAAAAAATCCGCGCTCGACCGTCGGCACAGTCACCGAGATCTACGACTACATGCGCCTGCTCTGGGCGCGCGTCGGCATTCCGTATTCGCCGGCGACCGGCTTGCCGATCGAAAGCCAGACCGTGTCGCAGATGGTCGACCGCGTGCTGGCGCTGCCGGAAGGCACGCGCCTCTATCTGCTGGCGCCGGTCGCGCAGGGCCGCAAAGGCGAATACAAAAAGGAATTCGCCGAGTTCCTGAAGAAGGGATTCCAGCGTGTGAAGGTCGACGGCGCCTTCCACGAGCTGTCCGACGCGCCCGTGCTCGACAAGAAATTCCCCCACGACATCGACGTCGTGGTCGACCGCATCGTCGTGCGTCCGGACATGGCGCAGCGCCTGGCGGAATCCTTCGAGACCGCGCTGAAGCTCGCCGAGGGTCTCGCCGTGATCGAGTACGCGGACGCGCCCGCAACCGCCGAAACACTGGCCAAGAGCGACAAGAAGGTCGCTAAAATCCATGACAAGAGCGGCCCGGAACGTATTCTGTTCTCAGAGAAATTCGCCTGTCCGGTGTCCGGATTCACGCTGCCGGAGATCGAGCCGCGGCTGTTCTCGTTCAACAACCCGTACGGTGCCTGCCCGGCGTGCGGCGGCCTCGGCGTCGAGCAGCACATCGATGCCGATCTCGTCGTTCCCGACAAGGAGCTGACGCTGCGCAAGGGCGCGATCGCGCCCTGGGCGAAGTCCTCGTCGCCCTATTACATCCAGACCCTTCAGGCGCTCGGCAAGCACTACAAGTTCGCGCTCGACACGCCCTGGAAGGATCTGCCGAAGAAGACGCAGGCCGCGATCCTGCACGGCTCCGGCGAGGACGAGATCAAGTTCTCATATGAAGATGGCGTGCGCTCCTACGACACCAAGAAGCCGTTCGAGGGCGTCGTCACCAACATCGAGCGCCGCTTCCGCGAGACCGAGAGCGAATGGGCGCGCGAGGAACTCGGCAAGTACTTCACCGACGTGCCGTGCGGCGGCTGCGCCGGGCATCGCCTGAAACCTGAGGCATTGTGCGTAAAAATCGGCGGCAAGCACATCGGCGAGATTTCCGATCTCTCAGTGCGCCGCGCCGGCGAATGGTTCGAGGAGCTGCCGAAGCACCTCACCAAGCAGCAGATGGAAATCGCCATCCGCGTGCTCAAGGAAATCCGCGACCGCCTGTCGTTCCTGCTCGACGTCGGCCTGAATTATCTCACCCTCGCCCGCGCCTCCGGCACGCTGTCCGGCGGCGAAAGCCAGCGCATCCGCCTTGCCTCACAGATCGGCTCCGGCCTCACCGGCGTGCTCTACGTGCTGGACGAGCCGTCGATCGGCCTGCACCAGCGCGACAACGCGCGCCTGCTCGACACGCTGCGGCGGCTGCGCGACCTCGGCAACACGGTGATCGTGGTCGAGCACGACGAGGACGCGGTGCGTGCCGCCGATTACGTGGTCGACATCGGCCCCGGCGCCGGCATGCATGGCGGCAATATCATCGCCCGCGGCACGCCCGACGACATCATGAACAATCCGAAGTCGCTCACCGGCAAATATCTCACCGGCGAGCTGTCGGTCGAGATTCCGGAGCGCCGCCCGCCGAACCATCGCCGCACCATCAAGGTCATCAACGCGCGCGGTAACAACCTCAAGAACGTCTCGGCGGAAATTCCGCTGGGTCTCTTCACCTGCGTCACCGGCGTCTCCGGCGGCGGCAAGTCGACGCTGCTGATCGACACGCTCTACAAGGCGATCGCCCGCAAGCTCAACAATGCGTCGGAAGGTCCCGCGCCGCACGACCGCATCGAGGGCCTCGAGCACATCGACAAGATCATCGACATCGACCAGTCGCCGATCGGCCGCACGCCGCGCTCGAACCCCGCGACCTACACCGGCGCGTTCACGCCGATCCGCGAATGGTTCGCCGGCCTGCCGGAAGCGAAGGCGCGCGGTTACGAGCCGGGCCGCTTCTCGTTCAACGTCAAGGGCGGCCGCTGCGAGGCCTGCCAGGGCGACGGCGTCATCANNGCACTTCCTGCCCGACGTCTACGTCACCTGCGACACCTGCAAGGGCAAGCGCTACAACCGCGAGACGCTGGAGGTGCTGTTCAAGGGCAAGTCGATCGCCGACGTGCTCGACATGACGGTGGAAGAAGCCGCCGAGTTCTTCAAAGCGGTGCCGCGCGTGCGCGACACGTTCGAGACCCTGCGCCGCGTCGGCCTCGACTATATCCATGTCGGCCAGCAGGCGACGACGCTCTCGGGCGGCGAGGCGCAGCGCGTCAAGCTCGCCAAGGAGCTATCGAAGCGCGCGACCGGCCGCACGCTCTACATTCTCGACGAGCCGACCACGGGTTTGCATTTCCACGACGTCGCCAAGCTGCTCGAGGTGCTGCACGAGCTGGTGGCGCAGGGCAATTCAGTGGTGGTGATCGAGCACAACCTCGAAGTTATCAAGACCGCCGACTGGGTGATCGACCTCGGCCCCGAGGGCGGCGACGGCGGCGGCGAGATCGTCGCCTGGGGTCCGCCGGAAGACATCGTCAAAGCGCCCCGCTCTCACACCGGCAAATTCCTGGCGCCGATCCTGAAGAAGGCCGGCGGCAAGCGGAAGAAGATCAGGACCGAAGCGGCGGAGTGAGTATCCGAAGCCAATGGCAAATACTTATCTCAATGTAAGGCATCGACCCAATAGAATCGGCTTTCTGGTGCGGTCCAACGACATGGCCGATCTCGAAGCAGCTGTCTCACAATGCTGCCTTCTATGGGGTGGACTTCGGAATCCCATCATACCAATCACGTCAGAAACCGACTCGGCAGCTGACGAGTTGATCCGGAATTTTCAAGTAGACGTTCTGCTCCCTGTAGCGGAAACCGATGAAATCGAAAAATTCATGGCTCGCTATGAGCTGATGAGACATCCGTTACTGAGTGCCCGAAATCTACTGGTTAAAGACTGGCGCACAGGTAAGCATCGAATAACATATCTCGATGTGTTGCATGCGATCGACAAATATTGGGCCCAAGAGTTCAAGCACGCAGTCGCAGACGCGCAAAGTCATTGTAGGTTGATAAGTTGGGATGAGAATGATCCTTTACGACATCTTTTTCATGTTAGCTTTGGCGCCTACCGGAATGATCTAAACCTCATATACGATTTTCGAGAAGCGTTCTCAAAAGGCCTACGCGCTTCAGAGATACATATCAAAGACGATGTTCCAACAAATCTGATTGGAACGGTAACACCCGCAATCCTTACGTCTGTAGAACTCACGCCTTATGGAGCCACGTCAAACTTATTGACGGGTGGCGTTTATCTTGGCGATTCAGACGACGTCGCAGATTTAACGACATTTTGGAACGTTCGCGCAGCTGGCACACCTATAGAGTTCGTATGCCTCAAGCATACGACCCGCTGCGAGGCATTTGTGAGAGCGCATCTAAAAAAGTTAGATGACACTCCACAAAGTCATCCGAATATCCCAGGGCATATCGGCTTTTTTACGCGAATCGAGCACTCTAAAGCAATCGCTGTGCTTCAAGGATTTCCGACCAAGAAGCGGCCTTTGCTGCATGTCTTGACTAATCTTGCAGCCAAGAATCCATATCAGTTTTCTTTTGAATCTGAGTTTACATCAGCGTTCGTAGAACACGACCCACAAGGCCCCCTTGTGACTCTACCTCTTCCGGAGCGGAAATTCTTAGCCAATTCGCAACGGCGCAACAACCATCAGATGATGGCGGTATCGATCGATGCGTCCAGCGATCTCGGCTACCCCGGTTTCACATTGTCCCCGCCATATCGACGAACGTTGAACGAGTTTTACAGTCGAGAGATCATGACTGATCCTTGGTCTATTCGTTCGGAAGAGCAAGGCATCGGTGTCTGCACAACCAGCTCAAATAAAACTTTGCACTTGCGTCCAATTAAGCATGCAGCGGTGATTGAGGCCGTGCTGGGATTGGCAAATCTGAATGTTGAACCAAGCCAGGCGGGACGACTTACAGATCGATTGCTCGATGCGCTTGGTGGCTACGAGGCTACTCGCGTTTTTAAGATTCGCGGCATCAGAGAATTAATTGGCAGCCTGAATTCGCAGAGCCAAGTTACACGGGGACAAGCGACAAATGCCATTTGGAATAATGGCCAATTCAAAGAGCATGAACGGCTATATATCGAGCCGAGGGATAAGCCGACGCTCGACGCAAACAGCGCATTCGACTTTCTTCTAAAAAAGAACTTCTTCCGAGCTGGATTGTGGCTCAAATGCGAACAATGTCGTTTGGAGAACTGGCTCACTCTCCGTGAAATTGATGATCGTTGGACATGCGAGTACTGCGGCTTTAGTAACATTACCAGTATGCACATCCGGGACAGGGGCGACTGGCACTTCCGGAAGAGCGGACTACTTGCAAAAGACAATAATCAGGAAGGAGCTATTCCGGTTGTCTTATCACTACTTGCGCTTGGTCGCGTGCTTGATGATACGGGCGTCCTGCGTAGTACATCTCTCAACGTTAAAGAATCGACCGGAGCCACTGATTGCGAGCTTGATTTTCTAGCGCTTCGCCACCGTGAGGGAGAAATCGAATGTGCACTCGGCGAAGCAAAAGCAGCCGGCGGAGAGATCAACGACGATGATGTGTCTCACTTGAAGGTAGTATCTGCCGCGCTCAAAAACGCTGGCATCGATACCCATCTTGTTTTCTCAAAAACAGCAGACGCCTTTACACCAAACGAACTTGACCGTTTTCGCGCGGCCCAAAAAGAAGGCCATAGCGTGATCATACTGACAAACCGCGAACTTGAACCATATAACCCTTACTATGAGAGTTCCGACGCTGAGAAGCTACCGGCAAAGTATGCCCAATCACTTGCAGAGATGTCTGCGAACTCAACATTTCGATACCTTAGTATTCCAGAACTGAACTCCCCCGCCTTCCCACACGACTAAGCTCCAGGCTCCCGGAGCATCGCGCGCATGAACAATCTCACCATCTTCGTGCTGATTGCCGTCGTGATGGCCGTGATCCACATCGTGGCGGCGGTCAGCCGCCCGCGGCCGGGCGTGATCGTCTCCGGCATCCTGTGGTGCGCCTACCTAGTCTACGAATACCTGATCGCGACCGAGGTGCTGTGCGACGCGAAGTGCAACATTCGCGTCGATCTCCTGTTCTTCATGCCGATCCTAGCGCTCGTCACTTACTGCGCCTGGCGGTCGTACAGCGGCCAGCCGGCGCCGTGGAAGCTCGTCGGCGGCGTGCTCGGCGCCATCGGTCTCGTCATCTTCGCATTGATCGCGGAGAGCTATGGTTACAGCGCCGTGTCGAACGTCGTGATCGTCGGCTGCATTGTCGCGTATGTGGTCTATCTGATCCGGTCGCGGCGGAAGGCGAAGTCCGATCCAATCGCACCGGCTTGAACTCGCCTTTGCTTGAACTCTTGCGCCCCTCGGTGCGACAAATGCTTCGACCTCGGAGCATCCGCATGCCAACCCGCCGGCACCTTCTGTCCCTCTCCATCGCAGCACTCTGCGGCGCGCTGACGCAGCCAGCTTTTGCGCAATCGGGCTACCAGGCTCCGCCCAAATCCGCGCACCCGCCGAAAGGCGGCAAGCCGCCTCCGCCCATCAACGCAGCCAACGATCCGCTCGCCATCACGAACGCGATCTACAAGCGCGTCAGCGCCGGCAAAGGCGACGAAGGCGGCCAGTTCGTCTGGCTCGAAAAGCGCGATCGCCCCCGTTTCCTCTCGAAGTCGTTCACCGCGCTCTGGAATCAGGCCGACGCCAAAACGCCGAAGGGCGATCAGGGCCCGCCCGGCTTCGATCCGATCACCAATTCGCAGGACCCGGTGGTGAAGTCGTTCAAGGCCGAGGTCGAGACGCAGGACGACACGACCGCGACCATTGCGATCACCATGGACCGCACCTTCTCCGGCCCGCCGCAGCCGACGACGACCGACGACACCGTCCGCTTCGATTTCGTTCGCGACGGCACGCAATGGAAAATCGATAACTTCCGCGGCGCCGTCGACGGCAAGTCGTGGTCGATCCGCCGTATCCTCGTCAACTCGATGAATTGAGCGGCTTCGTCAATCCGGGGCGTCAGCCACACCCTCCTTCGTCATTCCGGGGCGCGAGTGAAACGAGCGAACCCGGAATCCATACGCCTCAGCCGACATGTGGCGACGGGCGGACGTGGCTCTGCGACTCTCTCAGCAAATCCTAATCAACACAGGGGTTATGGATTCCGGGCTCGCGCCAAGTGGCGCGCCCCGGAATGACGAGCTTGCGGAGACCCCTACTTCCCCGCCAAATGCGCACGAACCCCACACGTCCATGTCTCGCTCGCAACACATGCGAAGCCAGGGTTCGAGCAGTCGAAGCTGTCCCTGCCAACGAAGCACGTCTGGCAGCCGTTGCTGAGCATGCCGCAGGACGGATTCTGAGCGACGATCGCGCGCCACCATTCCTTGCCGCGCTTGGCCGGCTTGAAGCCCGAACCGTCGACCTGCTTTGCCCACCACACGGAATCCACTGCTGTCACGTCGGCTGCCATCGCATCAGCCGCGACAGGCTCCGCCGCCGACCCTGTGCCCGCCGAAACGGACGTCAGCATCGCAACCGCAGCCAGCACACTGGTTAATCGCAACAGCATGGAATCATTCTCGCGGATGCAGATGTACCGGCCGTTAATGGCTTTCGCGTGGTGATGCGCGGCAACCATCCTTAATCGCAACCTTGCGTTAAACATCTTCGTCAACGCAGTTTCGTGACTTCGATTGACGGATTCCAAAGCGTGCCTAGAGTGATCGCCATGCAGGCGGCGCGATGGCGTGCCGCTTTTTCCAATTTGAGCGAGTGTGAATCATGTTCCGCGTTTCTGCCGCTGCCCTCGCCGCGCTCGTGATGACCGCGGCCGCTCCGTCCACCGCGTCCGCCGGCTGCTTCGGCATCCTCTGCCCGCCCGTCCAGACGTGCGGCAGCAGCTGCTATCAGCAGCAGTACGTCTATCAGCCGCAATACGTGCCGCCGCAGTACCAGGCGGTGCAGGAAACCGTGATGGTCGCGCCGCCGCGCACGGTCGCCCGCCACGTTCCGGCGCAGTATGAGACCGTGATGGTGCCGAAGACTGTGATGGTCGCGCCGCCGAGCGTCGAATACGATCGCATTCCAGCGCAGTATGGCGTGCGCGAGCGCGTGCAGATGGTCGCGCCGGCACAGACCTACTACCAGGCCGTCCCGGCCTACGGCTACGCGCAGTCGTATGGCTACTCGGGTTGCCGCAGCAACTGCGGCTGGTAACACTTTTTTCCGACCACTCCGTTTGACTTCAACGCCGCGTCATCGACGCGGCGTTTTTTTGTTGGGAGCCTTCCCCTTGTCATTCCGGGGCGCAGTGAAACGAGCGAACCCGGAATCCATGTCTCAACGAACTCTGAGTTTGTGGGGAGTTGGATTCCGGGTCCGCCCTCCGGGCGTCCCGGAATGACAGGAGAAAGAGGGGCGATCATGCATGTCAGCCGCGACCTTCGGAGGGATTGTATGCGCCTGCCGGCATGCTCAGATCAGCCGAAACGGAGACTCAACTGGCATGCCTGTGATCAACAACACTGCCCTCTCCCGCTTCGAACTCGAATCTGACGGCGCGATCGCGTTCGTGAATTATCGCATCAGCGGAGAGAACATCATCTTCACGCATACGGAAACGCCGCGCGCGCTGCGCGGCCGAGGCATTGCCACGCGCCTCGTCGAAGGCGCGATCGCATTGGCCAATGCGGACGGGCTGACGGTGATCCCGGGCTGCTCGTTCGTGGCCGATTACATGGCCAAACACCCGGCTTAAGCAGCAAGCGTGAGGCGGCGCGCGGCCGCCTCGTCGCATGTGTTAGCTCAGGTGATCTTGATCGACATGTCCGGCAGACCCTCGATCTTGCACAGGAGCACGTCGTTCTTCACCACCGGACCGACATTCTCGGGCGTGCCCGAGTAGATGATATCGCCGGCCTTCAGCTCGAACGCTTCCGACAGCTTCGAGATCTGCTCGGCGACGCTCCAGATCATCTTGTTGAGATCGGAGTTCTGCTTCACCGTACCGTTGACCGCGAGCGAGATCGCGCCCTTCTGGAAATGGCCGGTGCCGCTCGCCGGATGGATCGGCCCGATCACGGCCGAGCGATCGAAGCTCTTGCCGATTTCCCACGGCTTCTTCTCGTCGCCCATCGCGCGCTGCAGATCGCGCCGGGTCATGTCGAGCCCGACGGCATAGCCGTAGACGCAGTCGAGCGCTTTCTCGACCGGGATATTCATTCCGCCCGCGCGCAGTGCCGCGACCAGCTCCACCTCGTAGTGATAGTTCTTGGTCAGCGTCGGATACGGATGCTCGGCGACCTCACCGACCTTCACGTTCTGGATCGCATCGGTCGGCTTCTGGAAGAAGAACGGCGGCTCGCGGTTCGGATCGGAGCCCATCTCGCGCGCGTGCGCGGCGTAGTTGCGGCCGATGCAGTAGATGCGTCGCACCGGAAACACCTCCGGCACGCCAACGACCGGAATGCTGGTGATGCCGACCGGAAAAATCGGTTTGACCAGTTGCGCTTCCGCCGGTTCGCTCGCAAGCGCGGTGCCGGCGATGGCGGCTGCACTGCCCGCAAGCATTGTTCTGCGATCGATGGTGTCCATGGTCTGCTCCCTGATGCGTTCGTTCTTGATTGTTGCAGCGGCGAAGGCTCAAAAGACCTCGCCTGGTCAGGCATATTGTAGACCAGAACAACGCCGGCGCGGGCGGAAAAGTTTCCGGCCGCGCCGGTCGGTTGCTGTACTGCCGTTACATTACTTCGGGGCGTCTGCACCCTTGATCGCGGCAACGCCAGCCTTCGCAATCTGCTCGTCCTGCGCCGAGGTCACGCCGCTAACGCCGATGGCGCCAATGATTTGGCCGTTGGCAAAAATTGGCACGCCGCCCTGCAGCATGTTTTCGCCGAGCGTCACCAGTGCGGGACGGGTCTTGAGGGCTTCCTCGAACAGCGCCGAGTTACGGTTAAACAGCGCCGACGTGCGCGCCTTGCCCTGCGCGATATTGATGCTGCCTGCCTGCACGCCGTCCATACGCTCGAGCAGCACCAGTCTGCCAGCGTCGTCGGTGATGGCAATCACGACCTTCCAGTTGTTCTTGGTCGCTTCGTCGATGGCCGCTTTCATCGCGTTCTTGGCTTCGACGTTGGTGAGCATCTTCCGGTCAGCCAGGTCGGCATTCGCGGGCCCTGCAAGCGCGCCGATCGCGAGAGCAGCCGCGAGCGTCAGTCCGGATACTGTGAACTTCATGTGGATCTCCAAAGCGAGGATGGGTGGCGATGCGTAAGACAACATCGGCACCTGCAGCTGTGGGTGCGCAGGTACCGAGACGATGGTCAACGTGAGCAATGCGAGGTGCTCACGATGCACCGCGACCTCAAAGACCCCAATTTGACAGTGTTATTCCCAAGTGCGCTTGGCGCTGCAGACAAAAGCAGCGCCAACGGTACAGCAGTAATGCGACACGCTAGCTCCCACCGTCGAGCCGCCAAACGTTCACAACAAAAAAGGCCCGCTGACGCGGGCCTTTCCAATTCTGTCGTCGAGCAGTGATTAGTGCTTGAGATCTTCCGGCACCTTGCCGCCGTTCTCGGCGAGTTTCTTCATCACCTGCTTATGCAGCCAGATGTTCATCGGCGCGGTGTCATTCATGTCGCCGGTGTAACCGAGTTCTTTCGCAAGCTCCTTGCGCGCCGTGAGGCTGGAGTCGAGATCGAGCGCCTTCATTAGATCGACGATCGAGGTCTTCCAGTTCAGCTTTTCCTTCTTCGCGGCGACCGCGGCATCCAGGATCGGCGTCACGTCGATCGCCGGACCGGCCGCTGCACCGCCTCCTGCAGCTGCGCCACCCCCTGCACCGCCTGCGGGCGCCGCTTCAGCCTTGGTGCCAAAGATCGCGCTCATGATCTTGCCGAAAATGCTCATTCTCTTCTCCCACAAAATAAAAAGGTGACGCCGCTCCGCCCCAGCCGCAGGTAACATTAAACGGGCTGCTTCCCATTGCAATGCACATAGCGAATGCGACCCCGATGGCTTTCGCTTGACAGGGCAGCTCAACCTGACAGCCGGACGTGACAGATCGCTGACGCAAATGCCTTTGCATCGCCGAACATTGTGTAACGGCGACGCACAACATTCGTTCCGGATGGCAGACCTCCCCGAAGCGTGAGAGCGAATATTGCGATCTCGTGCTATGTTGGTTCAACAGGTCGCGGCAAGTCAGGCTCGTGCTTGTTTTCGTGTTCTCGGTTGGCATTGGCGCTCGGCTTGATGCGGTCGCCCCAAAAACAGGGAGAGCACGCTCATGGCCACATCTTACTCCAACAACGTCACTCAACTGACGCCCCGCGGCGCAAACGCGGCTGTGGGGCCGACAATCCGCAAGCTGACGTTGTCCGATCTCGGCGACGCGCTTCGTCAGGGCTGGGAAGACTTCAAGGCCGTGCCGAGCCACGCCTTGATGATTTGCCTAATCTATCCGGTTCTCGGCCTTGTGCTCGCCCGGATGACGCTCGGCTACTCGGTGCTGCCGCTGCTGTTTCCACTGGCCGCGGGCTTCGCCCTGCTCGGCCCCTTCGCCGCGATCGGTCTTTATGAATTGAGCCGCCGCCGTGAACTGGGAGAAGAGCCGACAGCGTCGCAGGCCCTCGGCGTGCTGCGCTCGCCCTCGTTCGGCGCGATGCTTGGCCTTGGCGTCATGCTGCTCACTCTGTTCGTGGTCTGGGTGGCGTCGGCGCAAGCGATCTACACGTCGATGTTCGGCTACGCGCCGGCAGCAAGCATTCCGGATTTCGCCGAGCGAATTCTGACATCGCGCGAAGGCCACATGCTGATCATTATCGGCTGCAGCGTCGGCTTCCTGTTCGCGCTCGTCGCGCTCTGCGTCAGTGTCGTCTCGTTCCCGCTGATGCTGGACCGGCATGCCGGCGTCGCCGATGCGATCCTGACGTCGTTACGGGTCGTGCTCGCCAACCCGGTGCCGATGGCGGCTTGGGGCCTGATCGTGGCGGTGCTGCTGGCGATCGGATCGCTGCCGTTCTTCATCGGGCTCGCAGTCGTGATCCCAGTCCTCGGCCATGCGACCTGGCATGTCTACCGCAAGGCTGTCGGCTGATCAGCCGCGGCCTTGACCCAACAACGGAGCCGCACTGCTCTTTTTCGCAGTGCGGCAAGTCTGCTATACCGCGCCGATGTTCGACGCGATGGTTTTTGCCGGGGGCGGTAACCGGTGTTACTGGCAAGGCGGTTTCTATGAGGCCGCCGCCGGGCGGCTCGGCTTGAAACCGCGGCTTGTGGTCGGCGCCAGTGCCGGCGCGTTCGCGGCCACCTACAGTCTGCTCGAGATCGGCCCGCACGTTCGCCAGAACGTGATCGGCGCCTGTGGTACGCACCTGAAGAACTTTGATTTGGCTGGCTGGCGGCGCGGTGGACCGTTTTGCCCGGTCGGGCCGATGTATCAGGAGCTGCTCGCCGCGACGATCGATGAGGCGGCGCTTGCGCGCATCAATGCGATGACCGATTTTCGCATCGCCTATTCTAGGCTGCCGAAACGGCTGTCACCGACATTCGGCGCCGCGCTCGGCATCGGCGCCTATCAGCTGGAGAAGCAGCTGTTTCATCCGGTGCATCCGCGCTTCGGTCGCGCGCTCGGCTTTCGCGGCGGCTTCGTTGCGGCCCGCGACTTGAAGGACCCGCAGCTGATGCGTGACGCGCTCATCGCCAGCGGCGGCGTGCCGCCGTTCATGCCGGTGACATTGGTCGACGGCCAGCCTGCCTTCGACGGCGGTCTCGTCGACAACGTTCCCGTCGAACCGCTGCTGCCGATCGAGGCGCAGGGCGGACGCACGCTGGTGCTGTTGACCCGCCTCTACAAAAATGTGCCCAAGGTCGCGAACCGCACTTACGTGCAGCCATCGCAGAAGATCAACGTCAAGCAGTTCGACATCACCAACCCGGACGGCATCCGGAACGCGTTCGAGCTCGGCTTGAAGGACGGCGACGCGTTCGCGAGTTCACTGGGGCGCTGAAAACAAAACGCGGCCCGGCNNCAGACGGCCGGGCCGCGTTTGGCGCGTTGATGATCAGTGCTTGTGGCCGGAGTGATCGTCGCCGCCGCCGGACGCCGCGACCGCGCCGACGGTGAAGACAACGTCGAGCTTGCCCGCCTTTTCGAATTGCAGCGTGGCTTTGATCGCATCGCCCTGCTTGAACGGCTGCTTGAGGTCCATGAACATCATGTGGAAGCCGCCCGGCTTCAGTTCGATCGTCTCGCCCGGCTTGATGGTGAGACCGTCGTTCAGCGGCCGCATGCGCATCACGCCCGAGACCATCGACATTTCGTGAATCTCCATGCGGCCCGCCGCGCTTGCCGTGGCGCTGACCAGTCGCTCCGGCGCCGAGCCGGAGTTGACGACCTTGAGATAACCGCCGGCGACCTTGGCGCCGCCAGGTGTTGCCCGGCTCCAAGGCGCCATGACCGTGATGTCACCGAGCTTGTAGATCTCCACACCCGTAGCTTGCGCCTGCGCATTCATGCGCCCATCGGCGATCCGCAACGCCGGCGCCGGCGATTTCAGATCGCGCGCACTCTGGCCGGCCGCAGGAACCTCGGTCCAGCGTGCCTCACCCTCGGTACAGATCTGAACTGTCGGGAAGTACACGCGCTGACCGGCCGCGAACGCATCTGTCACGAAGCTCGTGAACACGAACTCGTCGTAGAAGTCGTCGCCCAGTTCGCTTCCGGACCAGACGATCTCCTTGACACCCTCAGTCACAGGTTTGCCATGACTTTCGTAAGCTTTGGCGTAGGCGCCTTTCGTCATGGTCACGGTCCAGCCCGGCTTCGGCATCGGCTTCACACCGATCACGCCTTCGGGAATCTGAACGCTAACGGACTTGGTTGCCTTGCCGTCGCAGCCGTGCGGAACCCGTAGTACGCCCTTGTAGTAGCTGCCCGATGCGGTTTCGCCCGTTGCCAGGGTGACATGCGCCATTGATGGCGTGGTGGACAGAAGCAGAGCGGCAAGCGCCGCAGCGGAAAACGCCGCTTGACCGCGGCTGGTGATTGAAAACGTCATGTGATCCTCGTCGATGCAGAAGAAGCCGTCGCGTTGTTTGCCGTTCAGGCAGCAGACGGCGGTCCCCGCGCGGACCATGCAGTCGACAGATGTTCGCGTTTCGGATCCGATGCCCGATGGCTTTGCGAAACGATAATGAAGCCACGACGAGGCTCAGTCGCCGCTTCGCGAGCCGCCACCGCGGCGCCCGTTAGCGCCGCTAAGCAGCTTGCAAGGCAGTCGTGATGTGGCGGCGGCTCATCGCCGCCGGTCGTTTTCTGCGCGGTCGGGACAACACGGCAAAGCACCGTGAGCCCTTCCGGTCCTGTTTGAAGCAGGCGCGCCCAGGACGGCAGCACGGCCTGAAGCGCCAGCGCGTGCGCGAGCGCAAGACCGAGCAACGCCAATCGCCATCTTGAGGAACCGAGCATGGGCGTTTTCATGCCACAGCTTCCGTGATTGCGGTACTCACGATGTGAAAAGCAAAGAAAGAATATATATTCACTGTATAGGTATGCGATTTCTGAGTGTAATTTTTGCATCGCAGAGCGAACCAGAGAGGTCCTTGGACGTCCCCCCGACTGTCATGATCGCATACGGATTAAGATTGAAAGAAGCTATAAAAATACTAATATTCAACGTAATAAAGGCAGAATTTGATAAAATACACAAACCTCTCAGCCCAACCCGCTTCAATGCTCAAGGCGGTCAAATGTCGTTAACGCTTTATGACCGAAGGCATGCAGAAAAGGCCGAGCTGCATCGCAACATTATCTGTGCCGCAACGCAAACTGATCACCTATATTCATTTCAACGATTTGGTGACCCTCCAAGCACTGAATCGTAAATAAAGGAGCTACGCTATGTTGCTGTCGATCATTCGCTTCCTCCGCGAGTACCGCGACTACCATCGCAACGTCAGCGAACTGTCCCAGCTCAGCAATCGTGAATTGGCCGACATCGGCCTCGATCGATCGGACATTCGCCGAGTCGCGATGGGCGCTTTCAAGGACTGAAGCTTTCTGCCCCCTCTGACGAACGGATAACGCCCGCTGCAACGCGGGCGTTGTCGTTTCTGACAGGAACTTCGACATGGCGGGCTGCCAATACGCGGCCAAATCCGCTACCTGTCAGCCATGACCGAAACACCCAGCAATTCCAAGCGCGCAAGGCGCGGCCCTGTCCACGTGATCGGCGGCGGCCTCGCTGGCTCTGAGGCCGCCTGGCAGATCGCCAGCCGCGGCATCAATGTCGTCCTGCACGAGATGCGGCCGCACCGGATGACGGACGCCCACAAGACCGACGGGCTGGCGGAACTAGTCTGCTCCAACTCCTTCCGCTCCGACGATGCCTCCACCAATGCTGTCGGCCTCCTCCACGCCGAAATGCGGCGCCTGGACTCGCTGATCATGCGCTCCGCCGACGCCAACCAGGTGCCGGCCGGCGGTGCGCTGGCGGTCGACCGTGACGGCTTCTCTGCAGCGGTGGAGGCCGCCCTCCGGGCACACCCGCTGATCGAGATCAGTCGTGGCGAAGTCGCGGGACTACCACCCGAGGACTGGGACAACGTCATTGTGGCGACCGGACCTTTGACCTCGGCGCCGCTTGCCGATGCGATCAGGTCCCTGACCGACGAAAGCGCCCTGGCCTTTTTCGACGCCATTGCCCCGATCGTGCATCGCGATTCGATCGACATGTCGGTCGCCTGGTTCCAGTCGCGCTACGACAAGGTCGGCCCGGGCGGCACCGGCGCCGATTACATCAACTGCCCGCTCACGCGCGAACAGTACGAAACCTTCGTCGGCGAACTGATCGCAGGCCAAAAGACGGACTTCAAGGACTGGGAAGCCAGCACGCCCTACTTCGACGGCTGCTTGCCGATAGAGGTGATGGCCGAACGCGGGGCTGAAACACTGCGGCACGGGCCGATGAAGCCGTTCGGATTGACCAACCCGCACAATCCGACCGTCAAGGCTTACGCCGTCGTCCAGCTCCGCCAGGACAACAAGCTCGGCACGCTCTACAACATGGTCGGCTTCCAGACGAAGCTGAAGCACGGCGAGCAGACGCGCATCTTCCGGACCATTCCGGGGCTCACGGGCGCGGAGTTCGCGCGCCTCGGCGGCCTCCATCGCAACACGTTCCTGAACTCGCCGAAGCTGCTCGACCCGCAACTTCGGCTGAAAGCTGCGCCGCGTCTGCGGTTCGCCGGCCAGATGACCGGCTGCGAGGGCTATGTGGAGTCGGCGGCGATCGGCCTGCTCGCCGGCCTGTTTGCTGCGTCCGATGCAACCGGTCTCGTGATCGGGCCGCCGCCGCCGACCACGGCCTTCGGTTCGCTGCTCGGCCACATCACCGGCGGTCATATCGAGACGATCGACGCAGGTCCGCGCTCGTTCCAGCCGATGAACATCAACTTCGGACTGTTCCCGCCGTTGGCGTCCGCGCCGACCAAGAAACCCGACGGCTCGCGGCTGCGCGGCACCGAGAAAACAATAGCGCGCAAGATGGCGCTGAGCGAGCGCGCCTTAAGCGATCTCGATCGCTGGCTCGCAGCCATGCCGCAGATCGCGTCTGCGGCCTAGCGCTTAGCCCGCCACATCGTCCAGAGCGTGCGCAGACGTGAGCGCTCGGGCGGCCGGAAGGGATCTTGCGGCACCCCGGCCTCAAGCTGCCGGCGCAGCAGCGCGAGTTGCCGAAATGCCGGGCGTACACCAGGCGGAAGCGATGGCAGCTGCGCGGTCGCTGCGTCGTAGCGTGCTTGGACTACGCCATGCAGATGGCCGATCAGTTCGCGCAGCGCCGGCGTTGGCTGCCCTACCAAGACATCCTCGATTTGGACCTGAAACTGCGCAATGAGATCCGCCGGCAGATAAAGCTGCCGCCGCGACGCATGCAGCGGCAAGAGGTTGATCGCCCGCATGATGCCGAGGGCGATGCCCGCTTCACGCGCCGGCGCTTCCGCTCTCGCTGCATCTCCGCCGAGTACGCGCGCACTGAGCGCGAGCATCGTGCCGTCGGTCCGCGTCGCGTAGGCCTCCAGATGCTGCAGCGACGGGATCGGGTCGTCGTAAAGATCGAAGCGGCGCGCTTCGATCAAGCTGTCGAGCACATCGCGCGGCAGGCCGTAGGCCTCGACCGCATGCAGCAGTTCTGCGGCGATCGGATTGCCACCGACCTCGCCGTGCTCTTTGCCGGCGAGCGCATCGGCCCACCATTGCAGCCGGATTTCGCCTGGGAGCGACTGGCTGACCATGTCGCGGACACGCGAGACCTCGGCATTGAAGGCATAAAGCGCCAGCAGCGCGCGGCGATGTTCAGGGGCAACGAACAGCGTCAGCGCATATCGCTCGAAGTCGCGCTCGCGCACATCCTGCGCGCAGAACGCCGCATCGTCTTCGCCACTCATGGCACTGCGATCAGGGCGGCCGCGACCCGTCGGCGCTCGCTGATCATCACATTGAACACGCGGATGGCCGGCCCCGTCTGCATCGCGTCGATACCGATCGTCACGTTCCGGAAGATGTCACGCAGCCGCTCGGACGGCCGCCAGATTGCGGTCCCCGTCCCGATCAGCAGCGTATCGATGCCGCCGGCGCGCTCCAGAACTTTCGCGAGGCTGTACCGGTCGATCTGCTCCGGTGAGGTGACCTCCCACGCCCACATCGAATCCGGCAAACAGAGTAGCGAGCCCCGATGCGACATATCGGCAAAGCGGAAGCCGCCATTGCCGTAGGCGTCGATGGGCGCGGACCTCGGAAGATGCGGCGCGTCCGGAGAGCCCGGCATCGTCAGGGCTTGGCCGGTTTTTCCGGCGCGTCACGCGTCGTGCCAACGCCAAGGTAGATCAGGAGCGGCGCGGCGATGAAGATCGAGGTGTAGGTGCCGACCAGCACGACGCCGAACATCATGGTTGCCGAGAAGCTGTGGATCGCCTTGCCGCCGAACAGCAGCAGAGCAAACAACGCCAGCGTCACCGTCACGTGGGTGATGATGGAGCGCGACAGCGTCGAGTTGATCGACTGGTTCAGCAGCTCCGGCATCGGCATCTTCTTGTAGCGGCGCAGAAGCTCGCGAATACGGTCGTAGATGACGACCGTATCGTTCAGCGAATAGCCGAGAATGGTGAGCAGCGCCGCGATACTGGTCAGATCGAAGTCGATTTGGGCGATCGACATGAAACCGATGGTCAGCACGATATCGTGGATGTTCGCGATCATCGCGCCGAGCGCGAACTGCCATTCGAAGCGGAACCAGAGATAGATCAGAATGCCGACAATCGCGAGCATCAGGCCAAGCACACCGAAGGCCAGAAGTTCGCTCGACACGCGCGGGCCGACGACTTCAACGCGGCGATACTCAACTTCCGCGCCGAGCGTATTGCGGATCTTCTGTACGGCCTCCTGCTGAGCCGCGTCGCCGCCCGGTTGCTCGGCAATGCGGATCAGCACGTCCGACGGACCGCCGAACTGCTGAAGCTGCACGTCGCCGAGACCAAGGGTCCCGAGCTTGGTGCGCAGCGCGCCGATGTCGGCCGGACCGGACTTGGTTTGAATCTCAAGCAGCGTGCCGCCACGGAAGTCGATGCCGAAGTTCAGCCCGTGCGTGAAATACAGCGCGATGGCGAGAATGGAGGCGAGAGCCGAGATCGGGAAACTGATGCGGCGGAAGCGCATGAAGTCGAACGTCGTATCGTCGGGAACGATACGCATCGACGGCAGCCAGCCCATAATGCTAACGATCGTCAGAGCGACGATGAAAACCGCAAGCGCGATAACAATCCAGGTGGTCACGACTTAGGAAACTCCTTAGATCGGCACGACCTGGGGCCGCTTCCAGCGAACCCAGGTGGCCACGATCAGGCGCGTGACCGTGAATGCGGTGAAGACGGTGGTGATAATGCCGATACCGAGCGTCACGGCGAAGCCGCGCACCGGGCCGGTACCGATATAGAACAGCACGGCCGCCGCGATGAACGTGGTGATGTTGGAGTCCATGATCGTTGCGAGCGCGCGGGTGAACCCGGCATCGATCGCGTTGATCGGGCTGCGTCCGTGCCGCAGTTCCTCGCGAATACGTTCGTAGATCAGCACGTTCGAGTCGACCGCGATGCCGACGGTCAGCACGATGCCGGCGATGCCGGGCAAGGTGAGCGTTGCGTTGAGCAGCGACAGAATGCCGAAGATCATCGCCACGTTGATCGCAACTGCCACGTTGGCGAAGAAACCGAACAGGCGGTACGTCAGCAGCATGAAGACGACGACCAGCACCGAGCCGACGTAGGACGCGAGTTCGCCGGCCGCAATCGAGTCCTGACCGAGGCCGGGGCCAACGTTACGTTCTTCGATAATCGTCAGCGGCGCTGGCAGCGCGCCGGCACGCAACAGAATCGCAAGGTCATTGGCCTGCTGAACCGTGAAGTTGCCGGAGATCTGCCCTGAACCGCCAGTGATCGGCTCCTGAATGACTGGCGCCGAAATCACCTCGTTGTCGAGCACGATGGCGAACGGCTGCTTCACGTTCTCGGTGGTCGCGACCGCGAACTTGCGCGCGCCCGACGTGTTGAACTTGAAGCTGACGATTGGCTGACTGGTGCGCTGATCGAAACCTGGCTGCGCATCGGTCAAATCGCCGCCGGAGACAAGCACCTGCTTCTTGATCACATAGGGCTGCTTCGGTGACTCGAAGCTCTGCAAGATTTCTGAGTCAGGCGGGGCACGGCCTTGACTGACCTGATCGGGCGACACCGAGCTGTCGACCATGCGGAATTCCATCTTCGCGGTCTTGCCGATGATGCCCTTGAGCTGGGTCGGATCCTGCAGGCCAGGGACCTGCACGAGAATACGATCGAGGCCCTGACGCTGGATCAGCGGCTCGACCGTGCCGAGTTCGTTGACGCGGCGCTCGATGATCTGGATCGACTGTTCGACCGATTGGCGCACGCGCTCGTTGATCGCGGCCGGCGGCACCGTCAGGCGGATCAGTCCGCCGCCCGCATCGGTGATCTCCATGCTGCGCTGGCCGCTCGAACCGAGCAAGCCGCCGAGCGGCTGCGACAGCTCACGCAGCTTCGTCAGTGCTGCGGAGAGATCGGTGTCCTTGACGCGAACTTCGACGGTCTCACCCCTGACGGCGAGACCGCTGTAGCCGAGCCGCGCGTCACGCAACGTGCGGCGGACGTCGTCGCGCACCTGTTCGAGCTTGTCCTTCTTCACCGCGTTGGCGTCGACGGCGAGCAAGAGGTGCACGCCGCCCTGCAGGTCGAGGCCCAGCACGAGATGGCGCTGCGCCCACTTTGGCCAGGTCTTGACCGTCTTTTCCGGGAAGAAGTTCGGAACCGCGAACAGACACACGATCAGCGCGGTGAGAATGATCGCAAGCGCCTTCAATCGCGTGAAATACAACATCGGTCAGAACTCGTGCGGTGAATTAGGGCTGTGAAAACGAGCGGGGCTCAGCCTTCGTCTTTGGCGGGTTCACCCTTGCTGCGCACGCCGGAGATCAACTGACGCACCTGACGAACGCGAACGCCGTCGGCGATCTCGACCTCCACCTGCTCATCGTCGACCACCTTGGTCACCTTACCGACAAGGCCGCCGGAGGTCACGACCGTGTCGCCACGGCGCAGGTTCTTCACCAACTCGTTATGGTCTTTGATCTTCTTCTGCTGCGGCCGCAGGATCAGGAAGTACATGATCACGAAGATCAGCGCGAACGGCAACAACGACATCAGCATCGAGCTGGTATCGCCGGCGCCTGCGGCCTGTGCGTAGGCAGGTGAGATCAACATTCAAACCATCCTCGTTGAAGGGAATTTCCGGCCGCCAAGCGGATGCTAACGCATTGGCGTCAGGCGCATTTGGCCCGAATTCGCGCGGACTATAGCGGCCGCGGTCCCAATTGCAACGCTGCCCTGCCCGCTGTTTTTACTAGGATTTTGGCCTCACCGAGCCTTGACTTGTGCGCCCCGTCACCAGATTGATCGAATCCCGTTTCGGCAGACTGCCGAGCGGTATTTATCCCCGAAAACCGGGACTTCAGCTCCGGAATAGCCGAACCGAACGCCGCTGTAGACTAACGCGCATGTCAAAAAAGCCAACGAGAAACCGATCATCGACGCCTGCCCGTGCCAAGCAGCCGCCGCGCGCGACAAAACGTCATGCGGCCAAACCGCCGCTCGGCAACGACAAGCGGATCGTTGAAGCGCTGGAGGCGATCGCTGCTCACCTCGGCAAGCAGTCGGCGACACCGGATGCGGGAGCAATTCTGGCAAGTGCGGACGCGTTTGTCTGGCATCCGAACGGCCGTCTGGCGCCAGTGCCGCACGTCAACCGCGTCGAACTCACCCTCCTCAAGGGCATCGACCGGATGCGCGACATCCTGATCGAAAACACCGAACGCTTCGCCAAAGGCTTGCCAGCCAACAATGCGCTGCTCTGGGGTGCGCGGGGCATGGGCAAGTCGTCGCTGGTCAAAGCGGCGCATGCGAGTGTCAACGCCATGAGCGGCGTGCGCGGCCGCTTGAAGCTGATCGAAATTCACCGCGAGGACATCGAGAGCCTGCCGCTGCTGATGACGATCCTGCGCGACAGCGATTTTCAGTTCATCGTGTTCTGCGACGATCTGTCGTTCGATGGGAACGATGCGTCCTACAAGTCGCTGAAAGCCGTGCTCGAAGGCGGCATCGAGGGCCGTCCCGACAACGTCATCCTCTACGCCACGTCGAACCGGCGGCACCTGCTCTCGCGCGATATGATCGAGAACGAGCGCTCGACCGCAATCAATCCGGGCGAAGCGGTTGAGGAAAAGGTTTCCCTCTCGGATCGCTTTGGCCTGTGGCTCGGCTTCCATCGCTGCAGCCAGGACGAATATCTCGCGATGATCCGCGCATACGCCAAACACTTCGGCCTGCGCATGGACGACGCCGAAATTGAACGCGAAGCGTTGGAATGGTCGACGACGCGGGGATCGCGCTCCGGCCGTGTCGCTTGGCAGTTCATTCAGGAGATTGCCGGGCGGCTCGGCGTCAAACTGAGCGCCTGATGCGTAAACGGGCCCGTAAGGGGCCCGTTTCTCTTCACCCTTGAGAGTGTGATCTCAGGTGCCGTTGAGGAATTGCATCGGGTCGACGGGCGAAGACCCCTTGCGGATCTCGAAGTGAAGCTGCGGCGAACTCACTCCTCCCGTCTGACCCGACTTGGCAATGGTCTGGCCGCGCTTGATCGTATCCCCGCGCTTCACCATCAGCTCACTCGCATGGGCATATGCGGTGACGTAGCCGTTGGAGTGCCGCACCAGAACGAGATTGCCATAGTCCTTGAGCTCGTTACCCGAATAGGCGACGACGCCATCCTCGGCCGCCTTGATCGGCGTGCCTTCCGGAACGGCGACGTTGATGCCGTCATTCTGCTTGCCGTTCGTCTTCGCGCCGTAACCGGCGATGACACGGCCGCGCGCCGGCCAGCGGAAAGCCGGCAACGCGCTTGTCGTTTCGGTTGCCTTGGCGGGCGCCGACTCGGGGACTTCAGGGGTTGTGATCGCGAGCCGCGCCTTCTGCTGCGGTTCGGCGGGAGCCGCCGGCTTGGTCTGCGGCGCTTGCGCCACGACCTGATTGGCAGGCTTCTGCTCGGTGGCAGGCTGAGGCGCCGCAGCTGCAACAGCCGGCTTGCCGCCGGGGACAACCACCTTCGACCCGATCGCGAGCTGCGAGGTCGGCGTGAGGTTATTCGCCTTCGCGAGCTGCGAAAGCGGCACGTTGTAGCGGCGTGACAGGCTCATCAGCGTTTCGCCGCGATTGACGACGTGGCTGCTGGACGTGGTTGTCGCCGGAGCCGGGGCAACGGCGGCGGGCGCGGCCGGAGCCGCAGCAACCTGCGCGGTGGCGCGCGGAATGATCAGTTGCTGACCGGGCTGCAACGCACGCGGGCCGCGATAACCGTTGGCCTGCAGGATCGCAGCGCTCGACACATTGTAGCGCTTGGCCAGACCTTCCAGCGTATCGCTGGTGCCGACGATGATCGTCGTGCCGCTGACAGGTGCCGGTTTGGTCGCAGCGACGGAACGCGGCGCGACGCTGCTGGTCGTCTCGATCGGAGCCGCCGGCGGCGTATAGGACGACATGCCGCGTCCACCACCTGACACGCCCTGCTGCGGGTACGACGGATAGCTCTGCGGCGCCGAGACCGGCGGCGGCAGAGGTTGCGACGAAACCTGCGGACCGCGTTCAACCCGGCCGTAAGGCGCGGCTTGCGGCGCCTGCTGCTGCGGCACGGACGCGGTCGTCTCTGAGCGGAAGGGATTTGAAAAATTGCCTTGCGAGAAGCGCGACTGGGTATCCGCACTGCATCCAGCAAAGGCGACAGAAATCAGCGCCAATGCCGCAACTTGCGGCGCTCGGCGCGAGTAATGTAACTCGGCTACGCGGGACATGGTTACTCACACAAACGCAACTAAACGCAAATTTGAGTAAACACGCCGGCAGTAAACAACCCTTTAACTGCCGGAAAAGCCTTTCATAAATGCGACGACATGGCGGCGTCAGGTTTCCCGCGCGAGTCCCGGCAACGCCGGGACGAAACGCACCTCGACCAAGTCCTTGACCTCTCGTCCGCCTGCGGTGAGCCGCAATCGTTGCAGCATCTGGACCCCGTAGTGAGGGCCGACCGGGGCAACCAGCACACCATCGGGTGCCAGCCTATCCACCAGCGCATCCGGGATACGCTCAAGCGCTGCGGTCACCAGGACACGATCGAACTGGCCCAGTGGCAGACCAGCCGACAGCCCATCACCCAGTTGCACATCGACATTGGCGCAGCCAAGCCGCGCCAGACGTTCCCTCGCCGCTTCCGCCAGCGTGCGAAATCGTTCGACTGTCACAACATCGCGCACCAGCCGCGACAACACCGCAGCCTGGTAGCCCGATCCGGTGCCGATCTCGAGCACCCGATGCTCCGGCTTCAGCTGCAACTGCTCGGTCATGAACGCCACAACGAATGGCTGGCTGATCGTTTGGCCGCAAGCGATCGGCAGTGCGTTATCGCGGTAAGCCTGATGGCGATCGAACGGATCGACGAACTCCTCGCGCGACACCTCTTCCATCGCCCGAAGCACTGATTGATCGCTGATCCCACGCTGGCGCAGCGTGAGCTGGAATTTCATTTTCTCAGCCGCTTGGTCGGCTCTCGGCATCGATACTCTCTACAACTTCACGCGATTGGCGGCTGCTGATTCAGGCTCAAGGAGAGATATTGTCACGCATTGTCAATTGCCGAACTGATACCGGATCGCATGTGGGGTTCCACGCTGCACGGCACCAAGGGCGTAATTGGTTTTGCCCGGAACAAAGTTCTGTTCTAGGATTCGTATCTGCCGGATGACGGTTTGGGGCAAGGACGACCGGAATGACAACGGCCACTTCGCAGCAGCGCTCGGCCCTGGTGGTCGAGGACGAGGTCATGATCCGGATGATGGTGGTCGATATGCTGGAACAGCTCGGCTACCGCATCGCCGCCGAGGCCGGCGACATCGACGACGCAGTCCGGCTCGCCAAGTGCACCGACTTCGACTTCGCCATTCTCGACGTCAACGTCAATGGACGGCTGATCTCGCCGGTGGCGGAAGCGATCGAAGGCCTCAACCGGCCGTTCGTTTTCGCAACCGGTTATGGCGTGCAGGGATTGCCCGAGAAGTTCCGCGACCGTCCACTGCTGCAGAAGCCCTTCCAGATGGAAACGCTCTCCCGGGTTATCCAGGGCGCGCTCGGCGCGACCGCGGCCTGACGCGGCGGCTTATTTCAGAATATCGACAAGCTTTTCCGAGAACGCCTCGTCCGTGCGGTTGAGCCGCAGCGGCGTTACGGAAACATAGCGCGCGGCCAGCGCCGCAAGGTCGGTGCCCTCACCCGGCGGATCGACATTGGCGAGACGCTCAAAGCCGATCCAGAAATACGGATTGCCGCGACCGTCGTGACGCTTGTCTATCTTCAGGAAGCCCTGATTGCGCTTGCCCTGTCGCACGACGGAGATGCCCTTCACGTCGGCCGGCGCACATGCGGGGAAATTGACGTTGATGACGGTGTCGCGCGGGACGCCGGCCTTCATCACCTTACGAATGACTTCGGGTCCGAACTTGATCGCCGAATCCCAGTGCGGGTTGTGGCGCGTCTCCATGCTGAATTCCTGCGATAGCGCGAACGACGGAATGCCGAGGATCGTGCCTTCGAGCGCACCGGCAATCGTGCCAGAGTAGACGACGTCTTCCGCGACGTTGCGGCCCTTGTTGACACCGGAGAGGACGAGATCTGGACCCTTGTCGCCGAGGATGTGGCGCGATCCCATGATAACGCAGTCGGTCGGCGTGCCGCGCACCGCGAAGTGACGCGGACTGACTTCGCGCAGACGCAACGGATCGTTCAGCGACAGCGAGTGCGACACACCGGACTGATCGAGCTCGGGCGCGACGATCCACACATCGTCGGAAATCTGCTTGGCGATTTCCTCGACGATCTGCAGGCCGGGCGCGTGAATGCCGTCGTCGTTGGTGCAGAGAATGCGCATTTTTCTTATGCCTCGATTTTCTTCATGCCGCCCATGTAGGGCTGCAGCGCAGCCGGGACCGCGATCGATCCATCGGCTTCCTGATAATTTTCCATCACCGCGATCAGCGCACGGCCGACCGCCGTGCCCGAGCCGTTCAGCGTGTGCACGAAGCGGGGCTTGTTATCCGGGCCGCGATAACGCGCATCCATCCGGCGCGCCTGAAAGTCGCCGCACACCGAGCACGATGAAATCTCACGATAGGCACCGCCCTCGCCCTGACCCGGCATCCAGACCTCGATGTCGTAGGTCTTCTGCGAGGCGAAGCCCATGTCGCCGGTGCACAGCGTCATGACGCGATAGTGCAGATCGAGCCGCTTCAGCACTTCTTCGGCGCAGGAGAGCATGCGCTCGTGCTCGTCCTTGCTTGCCTCAGGTGTCGTAACCGAAACCAGCTCAACCTTGGTGAACTGATGCTGGCGGATCATGCCGCGTGTGTCCTTGCCGGCCGCGCCCGCTTCCGCGCGGAAGCACGGCGTCAGCGCTGTGAGACGCATCGGCAATTCTTTTTCGTCGAGGATGGATTCACGCACGAGATTGGTCAGCGGCACTTCGGCGGTGGGGATCAGTCCGAGCCGGAAGCCGTCACCGGTGACCCAGAACTGATCCTCTTCGAACTTCGGCAACTGCGTCGTGCCGAACATTGCCTCATCGCGCACCAGCAACGGCGGATTCACTTCCATGTAGCCGTGCTCGTTGGTGTGCAGATCGATCATGAACTGGCCGATGGCACGCTCAAGCCGCGCCAGGCCCTTCTTGAGCACGACAAAGCGCGCACCAGACAGCTTTGCGGCCGTCTCGAAGTCCATCTGCTTCAGCGCTTCGCCGAGATCGAAGTGCGGCTTCGGATTGAACGCATAGCTCTTCTTCGCGCCGAACTGATGGTGATGCACATTGCCGTGTTCGTCAGAACCGAACGGCACTTCATCGAGCGGCAGGTTCGGAATGCCGGCAAGAACCGTGCGCAGTTCATCCTCCGCGGCCTTCGCAGCCGCTTCAAGCTCGGGCAGCTTCACCTTAAGATCGGCGACCTCTGCCATCAGCGTTGCGGCGCGCGCCTCATCCTTGGTCTTCTTGGCCTCACCGATATCCTTCGACGCAGCGTTGCGGCGCGCCTGCGCCTGCTCGGCCGCAACAATCGCGGTCCGCCGCCGCTCGTCGATGGCGAGCAACGACGACGACATCGCCTCGAGCCCGCGCCGCTTCAAAGCGGCATCGAAAGCTTCGGGATTGTCTCGGATCGCGCGAATGTCGTGCATTGGCTTATTCCCATGAGCCGAGTCCTTCCCGGCGTCATTGCTGGCTGGTCTGTAAAAGACGTGGATGCCCGGCACAAGAGCGGGCAAGACGAATCAGAAAGCGTTGAATTGACTGTATTTCAGGACGCCGCCCGGCAGCGCCCTATTCCGCCGGATTGGTCGACGACGATTCCGGCGGCGTCGGCGACGCCCCAGTCATCTGGGTCGCGGACCGGTTCTTCTCGACGATCTTCACCGCCCAGATCGAACCTTCGTAGAGCAGCATCAGCGGCACCGCGAGCGAAATCTGGCTGATCACGTCCGGCGGCGTCAGCACGGCCGCGATCACGAAGGCGCCGACGATGAAATAGCGGCGCTTCTCGCGCAGCTGCGTCGAGGTGAGCACGCCGATGCGGCCGAGCAACGTCAGGATCACCGGCAGCTGGAATGCGATGCCGAACGCGAAGATCAGCGACATCATCAGCGACAGATATTCGCCGACCTTCGGCAGCAGCGCGATTTCCGCCTGTCCGGCGCCTGCGCCCTGCTCCATGCCGATCGAGAAGCGCACCAGCATCGGCATGACGATGAAGTAGACCAGCGCCGAGCCGAGCGCGAAGAAGAACGGCGTCGCGACGAGATACGGCAGGAAAGCCTGACGCTCGTTGCGATAGAGGCCCGGCGCCACGAACATGTAGATCTGCCCGGCGATCACTGGAAACGAGATGAAGGCCGCGCCGAACATCGCGAGCTTGAGCTGCGTGATGAAGTATTCGAGGAGCGCCGTGTAGATGAACTTCGAGTGCTCAGGCCCCGCGATCCACACGAACGGCCAGATCAGCGTGTTGTAAATCTGCTTGGCGAAGAAGAAACACAGGATGAAGGCGACGCCGAACGCGAGCAGCGCCTTGATCAGGCGCGAACGCAGTTCGATCAGATGCTCGATCAGCGGCGCCTTGGTGGCCTCGATATCCTCGATTGTCATGACGCCTTGGCCTCAGTTTTGGCCTCGGTCTTGACCTCCGGTGCGGGCATTGTCTCGGTTGCAGGCGTGGCAGACGTCGCTGCAGCCGGCCGCGCCTCGGGTGCAGGCGTCGCCGGCGGCGTCTCGGTGCGCGAGGTGTCGAGCTTGATCGCTTCCTCAACCTGCTGCTGTGCGTTGGTCAGCAGATTGCCGCCGGTAAAATCGTGCGCAGCGTTCTTGACGTCGTCGAAAGACTTCTTCACGTCGGCCATTTCGGCCTCGCGCATCGCTTCCTGGAATTGGCCCTGGAAATCGGCGGCCATCCGACGCGCCTTGCCGACCCACTGGCCAACCATGCGCAGCACGCCGGGCAATTCCTTCGGGCCAAGCACGATCAGCGCGACGACGCCGATCAGAACCAGTTCACTCCACCCGATATCGAACATGGAATTTTCCGCTCGAAGGCCGTCCGGCCTTCATCTCCTCAAGGCGCTAGTTTAGCCGACAACCGGCACGTCAATCGATCCGCGTGCCGGTTCAAACCGCGCCTTCGACGTCAGCCGACCTTGGTGGTGGCGTCGGTGCGCACCGGCTGGCTCGGCGCCGCATTGTCGATGGTCTTCATGGGCTCGGCCGGCTTTTCAGCCGTTTCGTCTTCCTTCATGCCCTTCTTGAAGGCCTTGATGCCCTGGGCCATGTCGCCCATCAGATCGGAAATCTTGCCGCGGCCGAACAGCAGCAGCACGACCACGATCACCAGCAGCCAGTGCCAGATACTCATTGAACCCATAGTTCAGCCCTCCAAAAAGCGGCGCGGCCGACGCTTTGAGCCAGCCCATATCTGCCCCGAAACTAGGCGCGGGAGGTGTCAAAAACAAGGACTTAGCCGCGCCTAACGCGCGGCCAAACGACTTGTTGCCGCTATCGTTACCGTGTGAACGGCTACTCTTTCGAGCCAGTTTCCGGCTCGACCGCGGGGGCCAGACCGAAATCCAGGTCACCCGGCTCCAGCGGATCCTCGTCCTCGCGCAGCGCCGGATCGTCGGAGGGAACCGGAATGCTGAAGCTCGAGGGCAGCCGCGGATCGAGCAGTCCTGTCCCCTTCAGTTCCTCGAGACCCGGAAGGTCGCCCAGCGCCTCGAGGCTGAACTGCGACAGGAAAGCTTCGGTGGTTCCGAAGGTCAACGGACGGCCCGGAGTCTTGCGGCGGCCGCGCGGCTTGATCCAGCCCGTCTCCAGCAGCACGTCGAGCGTGCCCTTGGAGGTGATGACGCCGCGGATTTCCTCGATCTCCGTACGCGTCACCGGCTGGTGGTAGGCGATGATCGCCAGCGTCTCGATCGCCGCACGCGACAGACGCCGCGTCTCGGTGCTCTCGCGCGTCATCAGCCACGACAGATCGTTGGCCGTGCGGAACGTCCACTTGTTGCCGATCTTGACGAGGTTGACGCCGCGCAGCGCGTACTCCGCCTGCAGCTGCGCCAGCGCTTCCTTCACATCGACGCCCTCGGGCATGCGCTTCGCAAGCGCCGCCTGATCCAGTGGCTCGCTCGAGGCGAACAGCAGCGCTTCCAGCAGCCGCAGCTCTTCCGGCCGTGCACCGGTTTGCTCGGAAGGCTCCGCGACTTCAACGACGCGTTTCTCGGCCAGACTTGCCATGGCTTCTTCTCCTTCCACTTGAACTCTAGTTCGCCGGCCCATCGGGCGCGGTCACAGCGTCGATCGCCAGCGGCGTCGTGCGCTTACGGAAATAAAGGGGTGCGAATGCTTCCTGCTGATGCAGATCGACGGTGCCTTCGCGCACCAGTTCGAGCGCAGCCGCAAAGCTCGATGCGAACACGGTCGCCTTCTGCGTCGGATCGACGACGTAGTTGATCAGGAACTCGTCGAGCCGGCTCCAGTCGTCGGCCATGCCAACCAGGCGCTCCAGCGACGCGCGGGCTTCGGAGAGCGACCACACGGTGCGCTTTGCCAGATGCACGGTCGCAAGCACACGCTGCTGGCGTTGCGCCGAATAGGCGGTCAGCAGATCGAACAGCGTCGCCGTCCATTTCGGATGCTTGATTTCGGCGATCGATTCCGGATTGCCGCGCGCGAAGATATCGCGGCCGAGCTGCGGGCGCGTCATCAGCCGGTTCGAGGCCTCGCGGATCGCTTCCAGCCGGCGCAGACGCGCGGCGAGCGCGGTTGCGAGGTCTTCCGCCGTCGGACCGTCAGCGGTCGCCGGTTCAGGTAGCAGCAGACGTGATTTCAGATACGCCAGCCACGCCGCCATCACGAGATAATCGGCGGCAAGCTCCAGCTTGACCTTGCGCGCTTCCTCGATGAACGCGAGGTACTGGTCGGCAAGCGCCAGGATCGAAATCTTCGACAGATCGACCTTCTGCTGCCGCGCCAGCGCGAGCAACAGGTCGAGCGGGCCCTCATAGCCCTCGACGTCGACGACCAGCGCCGGTTCGTCATCGGCGCGCTCCTCGGCGGGGCGGCCGGTCTCGAAAGAAAGAATTTCCGCGGTCATGCGATTGCAGTTCCCGTCTGTCCGATCAGTTCATCCAGTTCCGCACGCGCTGTCTCGCGATCGAACGGCTGCGGAGCCTTGCGCGAGGCGATCGCGCGATCGGCGCGCTTGAGCGCCTCGCCGGCAAGCACCGGCGTCTCGCGCGCCACCTGCTGCATTTCGTCGAGAACCCCGTTGCAGTGCAGAACCATGTCGCACCCTGCCGCCAGCAGCGCCCGGGTCCGATCTGCAATCGTCCCCTGCAGAGCATTCATCGACACGTCATCACTCATCAACAAACCTTGGAACCCGATACTGCCGCGAATCACCTGTCGGATGATTGTCGCAGAAGTGGTGGCCGGTTGGAGCGGGTCCAGCGCGCTAAACACAACATGCGCAGTCATCGCCATCGGTAAATCGGCGAGCGCCCGGAACGGGGCAAAGTCGGTTTTGACCAGTTCCGCCTCGGACGAGTCGACCACCGGCAGCTTGTGATGACTGTCGGCTGTGGCGCGGCCATGGCCAGGAATATGCTTCAAGATCGGCAGGATACCGCCGTCTTCAAGCCCCTCGGTCACGGCGCGGGCGATAGCCGCCACCTTCCCGGGCTCGGTTCCATAGGCCCGGTCGCCGATGACCGCATCGGCTCCGGCCACCGGAACGTCCGCCAGTGGCAGGCAATCGACGTCGATCCTGAGATCGGTCAGGTCGGCCGCGATCAGCCGGGAACTCAGTTTGGCAGCGCGAAGGCCTTTGGCGCGGTCGATGTCGTAAAGCGCTGAAAAGACCGCTCCACGCGGATAAGCCGGCCAGTGCGGCGGCTGCAGCCGGGCCACGCGCCCGCCTTCCTGATCGATCAGGACAGGCGCATTGGAGCGCTCGACCACCTCACGTAATTCCTTCACCAATGCAGCGACTTGCGCAGGAGTGTCGACATTCCGCTTGAACAGAATGAATCCCCAAGGCTGGGTTTCAGCCATGAAGGCACGCTCCTCGGCCGTGAGGCTGAGGCCGGAAAGGCCGGAGATGAAGGCGCGAGCGGTCATGGTGAGGCCGAGCTAGCCCGCACCGCACAGCAGGGTCAAGGAAACGGCCCGGATTTCCTTTGGACGGCGGCTATGGACTGAGCAAAAAAGCTCAGTTCCGCATGATGTTGCACTGGCCGCCGGCAGCTTTCAGGCTGTCACACAGCCGCGTCGCATCCTCAGACGAGCCGAACGGACCGACCATCGCGCGGTAGTAGACGCCCTTGTCGCCAAGATCGGCGCGGCGGATCGAGGCCTGCCGCGATGCCAGCACCGACGGATACTTGCCTTGGAGAGCGCGATAGGACGCCTGCGCGTCCGCCTCGCTCCGCTGCGAGGAAACCTGGACCACATAGGTGCCCGCGGCCCCGGGCGGGGTCGTCGAGACATTTCGTTGGGGCGCAGGCGCGGTCTGCTGCGGCGACGAGGGCGACAGCGACAACGGCGCGTTGGCCGAGGCGTTGGCATTGGCCGCAGGGGGTGGCGGCGGGGCTGTTGCCCGGGTTGTCTGTTTGGCAGGCGCCTGAGCCGGTGCAGCCTCCGGCTGATCGGGGCGAATGCTGAGCGTGCGAATCCTGCGCGGCTCTTCGCTTTGCCCTGCAGCGGCCGGAGCAGGCGGCGCAGTAGCCACGCGTGCGCCTGCAGCACCGGCGGGAGCGGCAGCTGCACCCCCCTGGTTGAGCGGAGGAAACACGACGCGCGGACCGCTGTTCTTGTTCACATCGAGCGGCTGTTCTTCGCGCGACACCACGCGCTCGGGGGCGGACCCGCCCTGCCCGATTCGGTCATAGATCAGCTTGGATCCATCAGCCGTCTGATTCGTCGGCGGCACGATCTTGGTTGGCCCGGTGTCGGCCTTGATAACCGGCGGTTCGCCGCCGCGCGACGAGCTGCCAAACGATCGATAGGCGTAGGCACCCGCAGTGCCGACGACGCCGAGAGCAATGACGACGGCAACCGTCAGCAAGCCACCGCGGCGCGGTTTCTCCTCCGGCTCGGCCTGCTCCTGAGCCTCGTAAGGATCGTCCTGATAGGCATACTGATCGTGAGCGAAATTCGGATCCTGCGCCTGCGCGAACTGTGGCTGCTGGGCATCGAAGCTCTGATGCTGATCGCCATAGAGAACGTCGTCGTAGCGCGACGGATCGGGCTGCTGCGTCTCGGCCGCCGGAGCGAACGGCGGCGATTGATGATAGCCGCGCTCGTCGGCGATTTCCTCATGCGCCTGCTGACTTGCCGCATTCTGGCGCATGCGCTGCATCCAGGACGGCGGGCCCGGCGGTTGTACTTCCGGCGCGTATTCCTGCTCGTCCGTATGCTGGCTGAAACTCGTGTCGCGCGACGGTGCCGGGCGCGCATCGCGGCCGAAATTGTTGAACGGATCGCTCTGGCCGATCAGGCGGGCCAATTCCGCCAACGGATCGCCTTCACCGGACGGCCTTTGCTGAGCCGGCTGATGGCCGTGGCCATCGTCGAGCGGGTGAGCCCTGGTTTGATATCGATCCGCCATCGTGACGCCGCGTCCCCTTCGGGAAAGCCGCTCTCCGCCTATTCTGGCGAAAGCCGCTGCCGCTTACCACTGCCACTTGTCCCCAGAGGCAGCGTTCCCCGCCTATCGCATTTCGACTGGCGCGCTGACGCCGAGAACGGCAAGGCCGGAAGCCAGAACCGAAACGACTCCCTGCACCAGGGCCAGTCTTGCAGTAGTAATTTCTGCATCATTATTGATAATGAAGCGTAAATGAGGCAAATCGCGCCCCCGCGTCCAGAGCGCGTGAAAGGCGCTTGCAAGATCATAGAGATAGAACGCGATTCGATGCGGCTCATGCGCCAAGGCCGCCTGCTCCACCACCCGCGGATAGAGCGCCAATTGCTTCATCAAATCGAGTTCGGACGGGTCCTCCAGACGCGCCAGATTGGCCTTGTCGAGGAAGGCTGAACGCTCCGCAAAATGTTGCGGCAATCCTGTGACAACCTCGAGCGCGTTGCGGAAGATCGAGTACCCGCGCGCGTGCCCGTACTGGACGTAGAACACCGGGTTGTCCTTCGACTGTTCCAGCACCTTGGCAAGGTCGAAGTCGAGCACCGCATCGTTCTTGCGGAACAGCATCATGAAGCGGACCGCGTCGGAGCCCACTTCGTCGACCACCTCGCGCAGGGTGACGAAATCGCCGGAGCGCTTCGACATGCGCACCAGTTCGCCGTTGCGCAGCAGGCGCACGAGCTGAACGATCTTCACGTCGAGCGTGGCCTTGTCGCCGGTGACCGCCTTGATGGCGGCCTGCACGCGCTTGATATAGCCGCCGTGATCGGCGCCCCACACGTCGACCATGTTGGCGAAGCCGCGGTCGACCTTGTTCTTGTGATAGGCGATGTCGGAGGCGAAGTAGGTGTACGAACCATCCGACTTCAGTAGCGGCCGGTCGACATCGTCGCCGAACGCCGTCGCGCGGAACAGCGTCTGCTCGCGGTCCTCATAGTCGTCGACCGGCGCGCCCTTCGGCGGCGGCAAGCGGCCTTCGTAGACATCGCCCTTGTCGCGCAGGAAATCGATGGTTTCCGCCACGCGGTTATTTCCAGTATCTACGAGCGAGCGCTCCGAGAAGAACACATCATGCGTGATGTTCAGCGCTTTCAGGTCCTCTTGAACTTCGGCCATCATCATCGCGATGGCCTTGGCGCGCACGATCGGCAGCCATCGCGTTTCGCTCATGGCCTTGAGCTTGTCGCCGTGTTCGGCCTTCAGCGCTTCGCCGACGGGCTTCAGATAGTCGCCGGGATAAAGACCTTCCGGAATGGCGCCGATGGTTTCGCCGAGCGCCTCGCGATAGCGCAGGAAGGCCGAGCGTGCGAGCACGTCGACCTGCGCGCCCGCGTCGTTGATGTAATACTCGCGCGTCACGTCGTAGCCGGCCGCCGCGAGCAGGCTCGCCAGCGCATCGCCAAACACCGCTCCACGGCAATGGCCGACATGCATCGGGCCCGTCGGATTGGCGGAGACGTATTCGACGTTGACCTTCTCGGCCTTGCCGATAGCACTGCGGCCGTAGCTTTCGCCCTCGCGCAGGATCGCATGCAGGGCATCCGACCATGCGTGCGGTTTCAGGCGAATGTTGATGAAGCCTGGCCCCGCGATCTCGACGGCGGCGACGAGATCGTCGGCACGCAGCTTCTCTGCAATCTGTTCGGCGAGATCGCGCGGCTTGGCCTTGGCATCTTTCGCCAGCACCATCGCCGCATTCGTCGCCATGTCACCGTGCGAGGCATCCTTCGGCGGCTCGACCACGACCCGCGACAGATCCAGACCTGCCGGCAGCAAGGCGCCGCAGACGCCGTGCACGCGGGCAAGCATGTCGGCAAAGAGGTTATGGGACGCGGGTGCATTGGACATGAACGTGGCCGGAAAGGGTGAGAGAACAGCCGCCGCCTAAAGCAAATTAGGGGTCGAGTCAAAGAGCCGCCCATGCTCCGCGAGCGCAAAGCGGTCGGTCATTCCGGCAATAAAATCGCCGATTTTCCGCTCGCTCGCCAGCGCCGGGCTGTTACCGGCCGGCGACCAGTCCGCGGGCATGTCCTCGGGCCGGCGGCGGTAGCGGTCGAACAAATCGCGGATGATGTTTTCCGCGTCCCCCATGATGCGCATGATCCGCTCGGCGCGGTACATCCGCTCCCGCAGGAACGCCTTGATGGCACGCTCATTCTCGACCATCGCCGGTGGAAACCCGACAACCGGCTCGCCAAGCAACCGGACATCATCGACCGAAGCCGGTTTCCCCAGACCGATCCGGCGCTCCGTCTCCGCGACGACGCCGTTGATGAAGAAGGCGATGATATCCCGGATCAGCTCGGCGCCCCGCCGGGCATCGTCAAGGCCGGGAAACTTGCGATCGATCTCGACAATCATTTCGTTCAACGCGGGGATCGCCTCCAGCTCATCGATACGAAACAGCCCTGCCCGCAAGCCGTCATCGATATCGTGCGCGTCATACGCGATGTCGTCGGCAACGGCGGCGACCTGCGCTTCGACCGAGGCAAAGCTCCACAGTTCGAGATCGTGCTTGCGCACATATTCGGCGAGCGCAATCGGCACACCGGTTTCGCAATAGCGACCGATGGCATTGCCCACCTTGTCGGTCAGCGGCCCGTTATGCTTGACGATGCCCTCAAGCGCTTCCCAAGTGAGATTGAGCCCATCGAATGCCGGATAGCGGCGTTCCAGCTTGGTCACCACCCGCAACGTCTGCGCATTGTGGTCGAAACCGCCATACCCCCGAAGACATGCGTCGAGCGCCCGTTCGCCGGCATGGCCGAAGGGAGGATGGCCAAGGTCGTGAGCGAGCGCCAGCGTTTCGGTCAAATCCTCGTCGAGGCCGAGCTGGCGCGCGAGCGCGCGCGCGATTTGCGCGACTTCGAGCGAGTGGGTCAGCCGGGTGCGGTAGTGGTCGCCTTCGTGAAAAACGAACACCTGGGTCTTGTGCTTGAGACGGCGGAAGGCGGTCGAATGGATGACGCGGTCGCAATCCCGGCGAAAATCGCTGCGGGTCTTGCTAGGAGCCTCCGAATGGGCCCGGCCACGGCTTTTCTCCGGATCGCAGGCATAAACCATACGCGGGATAGCCATTCCGACCGGCACTTTAGGTCCCTTTTGGCATTTGATTCTTGAGGTGGGCGCACTTAACTATGGAGCGAGACGAGATTCAAACCTGAAGACAGATCGCCCATGACTGAAGCCATGACCGACAACGTCACCATCAGCGAGCGTGCCGCCCGCAGGATCGGCCAGATCCTGAAATCGGAAGGCCAGGGCGCGATGCTGCGCATCAGCGTCGAAGGCGGCGGCTGTTCGGGATTTCAGTACAAGTTCGACGTCGAGCGCACCCGCGCCGATGACGACCTCGTGATCGCCAGAGACGATGCGGTGGTGCTGGTCGATCCCGCCTCGGTGCCGTTCCTCGCAGGCTCCGAAGTCGACTTCGTCGACGACCTGATCGGCGCCTCGTTCCGGGTCAACAATCCGAACGCGACCGCCTCCTGCGGCTGCGGTACCAGCTTCTCGATCTAAGTTTTCCAGACGTCACACATGGAAAGCCGGGCCTGAGCCCGGCTTTTTTGTTTTACTGGGCGTCCGTTTTATTCTGCGGCCGCAGCGCGCGGGCGATCCTCGATATCGTGCTCGAGGTTCGGCTCGAGACGGCGCTTCAGGCGGCGATCGATGCGGTCGAGATAGATGTAGACGACCGGCGTGATGTAGAGCGTCAGCAACTGCGACACCAAGAGACCGCCAACGACCGACACGCCGAGCGGCTGGCGCAATTCCGCACCCGCCCCCGCGCCCAACGCGATCGGCAAGGTGCCGAAGATCGCCGCGAACGTCGTCATCATGATCGGACGGAATCGCATCAAGGCGGCTTCGCGGATCGCGTGCTCGGCGCTCAAGCCCACATGCCGGCGCTCAATGGCGAAGTCGACCATCATGATCGCGTTCTTCTTGACGATGCCGACCAGCATGACGATGCCGATCATGGCGATGACCGACATGTCCATCTTGAACAGGATCAAGGTCAGGATCGCGCCGATGCCCGCCGACGGCAGGCCGGAGATGATCGTGATCGGATGGATGAAGCTCTCGTAGAGAATACCGAGAATGACGAAGGCCGCGAACACGGCGGCGAGGATCAGGACGAACTGCCCGCGCAGCGAATCCTGGAACACCTGCGCGGTACCCGAGAAGCCCGTGAACACCGTGGCAGGCAGGTTCGATTGCCGCTCGATTCGCGTGATGTTGTCGACCGCGTAACCGAGTGAGACACCCGGCGCGAGGTTGAAGGAGATCGTCACCGCCGGCTGTTGGCCCTGGTGATTGATTTGCAGCGGACCGATCGTCGGCACCATCTTCGCCACGGCTTCGAGCGGAATGGTCACGTTGTTCTGCGTCTTGACATAGAGCTTCGACAGATCAGACGGGTCCGCCTTGAACTGCGGCTGCACCTCAAGAATGATCTGATAGTCGTTCGATGGCTGATAGATGGTGCCGACCTGCCGCGCACCGTAGGCGTTGAACAACTGATTGCGGATCTGGTCGGCGGTGACGCCGTAGACGGCCGCCTTCTCGCGGTCGATCTCGACCGTGAGCTGGGGATTCTTGAGGTAAAGGTCGGTGGTTACGTCGAGAATGCCTTCGACCTTGCCGATCTTTTCCTGAAGTTCGGGCGCAACACGATAGAGCGCCTCCGTGTCGCCGCTCTGGAGCACGTACTGATACTGGCTCTTCGACGGCCGCCCGCCGATGTTGAGATTCTGGATGCTCTGGAGGAACGCGGTGATGCCAGGCACCTGCGTCGCTTTCTGACGCAAGCGCGCTATAACAATCGGCGCGGCCTCGCGCTGGTTGCGCGGCTTCAAACCGATAAACAAGCGCCCGTTGTTATTGGTCGCGATGATACCCGTGACGCCGACGGTCGAATTGACGAATTCGACCGCGGGATCCGCCTGCAGAATCGCCGACAGTGCGCGATGGCGCACCGTCATCGCCTCGAACGAGGTATCGGTGGCGGATTCGGTGGTGCCAACAAGGAAGCCGGTGTCTTCCTGCGGGAAGAATCCCTTCGGCACGATCATGTACAGCCACACCGTGGCGCCCAGCGTCGACAGGGTGACGAGCAGCATCACGCCCTTCCACGCCAGCACCTTGTCGAGCGACCACTCGTAGGCGCGCAGCCAGCCCGCGAACATGGCTTCGAACGCGCGGAAAACGATGTTCGGCTTGTGGTGCGGATCGTGCGTCTTCAGCACGCGTGCGCAGAGCATCGGCGTCAGCGTCAGCGACACGAAGCCGGAGACGACGATCGCCACCGAGATCGTCACCGCAAACTCGCGGAAGACGCGGCCGACGATGCCGCCCATCAGCAGCACCGGGATGAACACGGCGATCAGCGAGAACGTGATCGAAATGATGGTGAAGCCGATTTCGCGCGCGCCCTTGAGCGCGGCTTCGTAAGGCTTCATCCCCTGCTCGATATGCCGGACGATGTTCTCCAGCATGACGATGGCGTCGTCGACGACGAAGCCGACCGACAGCGTGAGCGCCAGCAGCGTCATGTTGTTGATCGAGTAGTCGAGCGCGTACATGACCGCGCAGGTGCCCAGGATCGAGATCGGCACGGCCAGCGCCGGAATAAACGTCGCCGACGCCGAGCGCAGGAACAGGAAGATCACGACGATGACGAGGCCGATCGCGATCAAGAGCGTCTCCTCGACGTCGGCAACGGCCTGACGCACCGACACCGAGCGATCGAGGGTGACGTCCATCCGGACCGATTCCGGAATCTGCGCGCGCAGCGACGGCAGCTTGGCGCGCACCGCATCGACCACCGCCACCGTGTTGGCGTCCGGCTGCTTCTGGATGCCGATGACGATCGAACGTTCGCCGTTGTACCAGGTCGCGACCTTGTCGTTCTCGACACTGTCGTAAATCTTGGCGACCTCGTTGAGCTTGACCGGCGAACCATTGCGCCAGGCCACCACGATCTGGTTGTAGTCGATAGCCTTGTCGAGCTGACCGGACGCCTGAATCGCGGTGTCCTGCCGCGGCCCGTTGAGGGTACCGACCGGCGTCGACGAGTTGGCGCGCGACACGGCGGCACGGATGTCTTCCAGCGACAGACCGCGCGCCGCGGCGGCTTCCGGATCCGCCTGCACGCGGATCGCGAATTTCTGCGGCCCGTAAAGCTGGATCTGCGCGACACCGGGAATCTGCGACAGCGACTGGCCAAGCACGATGTCGGCATAGTCGTTGACCGTGGAGAGCGGCAGCGTCGACGACGTCAGCGAGACGAACAGGATCGCGAACTCCGCCGGATTGACCTTGCGGAAGCTCGGCGGCGTCGTCATTTCGATCGGCAAACGGCGCTGCGCGATCGTCAGTGCGGTCTGCACGTCGAGCGCTGCGGCGTCGATGTTGCGGTTGAGATCGAACTGGATGGTGATCGCGGTGGTGCCCTGCGCCGACGTCGATGACATCGACGAGATGCCGGCAATGGTCGAGAGCTGACGCTCGATCGGACCCGCGACGGAGGCCGCCATCGTCTCGGCGCTCGCGCCGGGCAATGTCGCGGTGACGGCGATGGTGGGGAAGTCGACTTTCGGCAGCGCCGACACCGGCAGCAGGCGAAAGCCGAAGATGCCGAACGCGATGATCGACGCTGTCATCAGCGTCGTCATCACCGGGCGGCGGATGCAGAGTTCCGAGAGATTCATCGTTCAGCCCCGCCCCTGATCGTTTTAGACGCCCGCCTTGCGCGGCCGAACCTCGACCCTGCTGCCGTTCGACAGCAGCAACTGGCCGTCGATGACGACCTCTTCCGTACCCTCGAGGCCGCTGGTGATGATCGACACGCCTTGCGTCGTGCGGCCGACCTCGACCTTCTGAACGTTGGCCGTGCCGTTCTTCACGACGAATACGAAATTGCCGGCCTGGCTGCGCTGGACCGCGACCGACGGAACGATGACCGCCTCTTCCGTCCGCACCGTCAGCTTGGCGGTGACGAGCGTGCCCGGCCACAAGGTCTCGACCTTGTTGTCCATGATGCCGCGCACGGTGACCATACCGGTCGTCGCATCGACGGCGTTCTCGACCATCGCGACCTTGCCGTCCTCGGACTTGTTGCTGCCGGGGATCGTCGCCTTGACCATCGAGACGCCGTCCTTGATGCCGTCGCGCAACTCGCCGAGCACGCGCTGCGGCACGGCGAAGGCGACATAGACCGGCGCCATTTGGTTGAGGGTTGCCATCGGCGTGAGATCCGCCGGGCGCACGAAGTTGCCGATCTTGACGTTGGCGGCGCTGATGCGTCCGGCGAACGGCGCGCGGATCACAGTGTAGCTCTTCTGCACGCGCAGGTTTTCCAGCGCGGATTCACCGGCCTTGATCGTGCCCGCAAGGATGTCGGACTGCGTCTTGGCGTTGTCGACGTTGACCTGGGTGGTCGCGCCTTTCGCGATCAGTTCGCTGAAGCGCTTGAGGTCGCGTTCGGCGCCGGCAAGCTGGGCCTGATCGCGTGCGAGCTGGCCTTCGGCCTGCGCGATCTGCGCATCGATCTGGCGCGAGTCGAGCGTGAACAGGATGTCGCCTTCGTTGACCTTGGCGCCGTCTTCGAAATGAACGTTGGTGATCGTGGTCTCGACGCGCGACTTGATCGCGACGCTGGCGATCGGCGTCACCGTGCCGATCGAATCGACCTCCAGCGGCACCGTCTTGCGCTCGGCCTTCGCGGTTTCGATGGAAATCACCCGCACACGCTGTTGCGGCGCCTGCGCGTTGGCACCCGTCCCCATCCACGTTGATCGGGTCGCAAAGGCGGCTGCGGCAATGCCCCCTACGAGCACGAGTGCCACCAGCCAGGTACGTCGTTTCATTATCGTTCCGCGCCGTTCGCGCGCCTTTAAAATTGCAAGGGCGGATTGTACCGTTAACCCCTTGAAACCAGCTTTATTTCGTTGGTGTATCGAGTCTTGACGGTTTATCACAGGCCTCACGCGCGGGGTATGGTCCGCGCATGAATTATAGCTAATGTTCGCCCCCGCATGATCCGCATCGCAACATGGAACGTGAACTCGATCCGGCAACGGCTCGAGCACCTGCTGAAATGGCTGAAAGACGCCTCGCCGGACGTCGTTTGCCTGCAGGAGATCAAGTGCGTCGACGAGGCGTTCCCGCGCGAGCCGATCGAAGCGATGGGCTACACCGTGGTCACCCACGGGCAGAAGACCTTCAACGGTGTCGCCCTACTCTCGCGTCTGCCGTTCGACGAAACCAAGCCGCGGCTCGCCGGCGACGACGAGGATGTGCAGGCGCGCTTCTTTGAAGGCGTGGTGCCGCTGAAGCGCGGCGTGTTGCGCATCGGCTGCCTCTATCTGCCCAACGGCAACCCGCCCGACACCGAGAAATATCCCTACAAACTCAAGTGGATGTCGCGCCTCACGGCCTACGCGAAGGAGCGGCTTGCGAACGAGGAGACGTTCGTTCTGGCCGGCGACTTCAACGTCATTCCGGATGCGCGGGACGTTTACGATGCGCGCGCCTGGATGGGTGACGCGCTGTTCCTGCCGCAAACGCGGGAGCGCTTCCAGGCGCTTCTCAATCTCGGCATGACCGACGCCGTGCGCGCGACAACCGATGCGGCCGGTCAGTACACGTTCTGGGATTACCAGGCCGGCGGCTGGGCCAAGAACAACGGTATCCGGATCGATCACCTGCTGCTCTCACCGCAGGCGAGCGACCGCCTGGCGAACGCAGGCATCGACAAGCATCTGCGCGGCTGGGAGAAAGCCTCCGACCACGTTCCGGTGTGGGTTGATCTCGATCTGGAAGCGGCCTGACGACAAGCCGCGATTTGATCAGTCGCGCTGACCGCGGACCCAACGCTCAAGCAGCTGCAACGCCATGGCGCGGTCGTTCTCCGACGCCTTTTTCATCGCGTTGGCGTAGCTCTCGCGAATCCAGGCGTCACCCTGACCGGCGCTGTCACGCGCAAGCGTCAGGAACATCAGCCCCTTCGCGGCTTGCCGCGGCAACTGATCGCCGTTGAACATCATCTGCCCGAGCAGTGCCTGCGCCTGATAGTGATTCTTCTGCACGGCGAGGCTGAGCCAGCGCAGACCCGACTTCGCCTCGCGCGGCGAACCGGTCGAGCCGTCGAGATAGAGGCGCGCGAGATTGTACTGCGCGTCCGCATTGCCGAAGTACGACGCCGCGTAGTGGAACATCTCGCGCGCGCGATCCGGATCGGCCTTCACCTTCGAGTTCGGAATGCCGTCGAGATAGTAGCGGCCGAGCGCAACGAACGCGCGGGCGACGATGCTCGCCTGGGGCGCTGACGGACTATCTTCAGCATGAGCGCTGGCGATGCGGCTGAAATATTCGAACGCGCGCAAATCGTCCTGCGCGACACCGTCGCCGACGGCATACATCTGACCGAGCTTCCACTGCGCGACCGGATGACCGCCTTCGGCCGCATACTGCAGCGCCGACAGCGACGTCGACGGATTGAGCGAGGTCGGCGCAACGGCCGACGGCGCGACCTTCTTCAGAGCGGGCGCAGCCATCGATCCAGCGATCGGAGCCGCCATGGCCGGCGCGAGCGCGGCGGGCGGCGACACCAGCGGGATCGCTGCATCGGGACCCGAGACCGGATTGCCTTCAAACGCGTTCGCCGCGTTCGCCGCAAAAGCGGCGCCCGCAACAAACGCGATGACAACAAACCGGTCAGAGATCCGCATAGGCTTTTGTCTCACCTGCGCCGCCCGGATGGGTCACAGCGCCGTACAGTGCAGGTCCAACCTGCTGGGCATATTTCCAGATCGCGCCCGAGCCGTAGTTGTGCTCGCGCGGTTTCCAGTTCTTCTTGCGTTCAGCGAGTTCGGCATCGGACAGACGAACGTTGATGATGCCTTCGTCCGCATCGAGATCGATGATGTCGCCGTCCTTGATCAGACCGATCGGACCGCCGACCGCGGCTTCAGGACCGACATGGCCAATGCAGAAACCGCGCGTCGCGCCGGAGAAGCGGCCATCGGTGATGAGCGCAACCTTGCCGCCCATGCCCTGCCCGGTCAGCGCAGCCGTCGTCTGCAGCATCTCGCGCATGCCCGGACCGCCCTTCGGCCCTTCGTAGCGAATGACGATGACGTCGCCTTCCTTGTAGGTCTTGTTCTTCACAGCCGCGAACGCGTCTTCTTCGCAATCGAAGCAACGCGCCGGACCGGAGAACTTCAAATTCGACATACCGGCGACTTTCACGATCGCACCGTCCGGCGCGAGATTACCCTTGAGACCAACAACGCCGCCCGTAACGGTGATCGGCTTGTCCGCAGGACGAACCACATCCTGGTTAGGATTCCATTTCACCGACTTCAGATTCTCGGCAATCGTACGGCCAGTGACGGTGATGCAATCGCCATGGAGGTAGCCGTTGTCGAGCAATGTCTTCATCAGAATTGGAATGCCGCCAACCTCGAACATGTCTTTGGCGACATAACGGCCACCGGGCTTCAAATCCGCGACATACGGTGTCTTTTTGAAGATTTCCGCCACATCGAACAAAGTGAATTCAATGCCGCATTCGTGGGCGATCGCAGGCAGATGCAGTGCGGCGTTGGTGGAGCCGCCGGAGGCCGCCACGACCGCAGCCGCATTTTCCAAGGCCTTACGGGTCACGATGTCGCGCGGACGGATGTTGAGCTGAATCAGCTCCATCACCTTTTCGCCCGCGGTCATGCAAAATGAATCGCGAATCTCGTATGGTGCCGGCGCGCCGGCCGAATACGGCAGCGCGAGACCGATCGCTTCAGAGACGGTCGCCATGGTGTTGGCGGTGAACTGGGCGCCGCAGGCGCCGGCCGACGGACAGGCAACGCGCTCGATTTCGTCGAGGTCCTCGTCCGACATTTCGCCGATCGAGTGTTTGCCGACCGCCTCGAACATGTCCTGAACCGTGACCTGCTGGCCACGGAAATTGCCCGGCAGAATCGAGCCGCCGTAGATGAAGACCGACGGCACATTCAGACGGACCATCGCCATCATCATGCCCGGCAGGGACTTGTCGCAGCCGGCGAGCCCGACCAGCGCATCGTAAGCGTGGCCGCGCATGGTCAATTCGACCGTATCGGCAATGGCTTCACGCGACGGGAGCGATGAACGCATGCCGTCGTGGCCCATGGCGATGCCGTCGGTGACCGTAATGGTGCAGAACTCGCGCGGGGTGCCGCCGGCCGACGCGACGCCCTTCTTTACCGCCTGCGCCTGGCGCATCAGAGCGATATTGCAGGGGGCGGCCTCGTTCCAGCACGATGCCACGCCGACGAACGGCTGATGAATCTGCTGGGTCGTGAGACCCATGGCATAAAGGTAAGACCGGTGCGGAGCCCGTTCCGGGCCCTCCGTCACGTGGCGGCTCGGCAAACGCGATTTTATGTTTGTTTTGGCGTCCATTGGTACCGTTACCCCGCAGCCACTTTAGAAACCCCGGAAAATCGGGATGATTTTCCAAAACCTTCAATGCGGCCGGGCGATTAGCCTCTGAAGGTATGATTTCACGAAGCCGTGTGGCTAAATCGCGGCGCACGCAAGGGTCCGCTGGGGCGGTGGTTAAATGTTCGGGAACTGTGGCGGGCGCGCAACATCCGTTGCCGTCAGGCAACCCGCCCGGCTTACCGCTGCAGAGCGATCAGCTTCGCGAGCGGATCATCCGCCAGGCAAACAGCAGGATGATCGCGCCGATAGTCGCCGAGATCAGTGTCTGCCAGAAGCCGAAGACCGTGATCTGGCCGACTTCTGCGAGCTTTGCGCCAACGAACGCGCCGGCGATACCGACCAGAACGTTGGTGAAGATGCCATGGTCGGATGCGGTGACCCGCTCCGCGATCCAGCCGGCGATCGCACCGATCACCAGCATCGTGAAGAAACCGACACCCGGCTGACTGAAAAATGCCTGTGCGTCGCCCATGCTCACCCCCAACCAAGAACAGGCGCCCACGCCTGCCCCATTACCTTACCGCCCGGCGGTGACGGATTGAAGGGTGATCCACCGGCAAACATCAGGTCATGAATGGAATTTCTACAAGCAACGTGTAGCCGTTGATCATCAGCAACATGCCGACGAGGCCGAGCCCGCCGCCGAGAAACGCGAGCCACGGCAGCGTCGCGACGATCGAGACCGAGATCAGAACGATCGCGATCTGCAGCAGCGCTTCGGCATAGTCGAAATATGGGTCCTGCTTTAGCGCGTGGTCGCGTTTGACCTCGAATTCCTTGGCGCGCACCAGAAGCTCCTTCTTGCCTTCGCGCGTCTCCGGTTCGGATTCGTAACGCGCGGCGGTCTTTCGGTACGTATCCGCCTTCGCCTTCAGCGCGGCCTTGGCTTGATCGTCGAGATTGGAGTCTTTCAGGAACGCCAGCTCGAAGGTATCGGCCGCGAGATTGAACTCGGTCTGACGAATGTTCTTCGCCTGGAAGAAGGCGTAGATGTTGGCGGCATAGATGTTGTTGTTCGTCGCCTCCTTCGCGGCATTGGCGCCGCCGAGGCCGGTAATCGCCAGCAACATAGCAAGCACGGCAATCAGGATCGCCGCGCGCTGCTTGAAGCGATCGCTTGCCTTGTCCTGATCGATCATTTCGGCTGCGTCTTCCGCTTTCATCGGTCTCTCCTCTTTCGGAGCCGAACCGATAACAAGAGGAATGCGACGGTTGCGCGACTGACGCCGCGGTTGCGGCGTTTTTCCTCAGGCGTTCCGCCGCAGGCTTACATGTTCAGTACACGGCCGTAGGCGTCCAGCACCGCTTCCTTCATCGTCTCCGAAATCGTCGGATGCGGGAAGATCGTATGCATCAGCTCTTCCTCGGTGGTCTCGAGGTTCATCGCGACCACGAAGCCCTGGATCAGCTCGGTGACTTCCGCGCCGACGAGATGCGCGCCGAGCAACTGGCCGGTCTTCTTGTCGAACACGACCTTGACCATGCCCTGATCCTCGCCGAGCGCAATCGCCTTGCCGTTGCCGACAAACGGGAAGCGGCCGACGCGAATGTCTTTGCCCGCCTCTTTCGCTTTCGCTTCGGTCATGCCGACCGATGCAATCTGCGGATGACAGTACGTACAGCCTGGGATCAGGTTCTTGTCCATGGCATGCGGATGCAGACCCTTGATCGCCTCGACGCAGATCACACCTTCGTGCTCGGCCTTGTGCGCCAGCATCGGCGGACCGGCAACATCGCCGATGGCGTAGATGCCGGGCACGTTGGTCTTGCCGTAACCATCGATGACGATGCAGCCGCGATCGGTCTTCACGCCGAGCTTCTCCAGCCCGAAGCCCTCGATGTTGCCGACGACGCCGACCGCCGAGATGACGCGATCGAACTCGACCGTTTGCGGCGCTTTGCCGTCGTCGATGGTCGCAACGACACTGTCGGCTTTCCTGTCGAGCTTGGTCACCTTGGTGTTGCTGAGAATCTTGATGCCCTGCTTCTCGAACGCCTTGCGCGCGAAGGCTGCGATCTCGGCATCCTCGACGGGAAGAATTTGCGGCAGCACTTCGACGACTGTCACCTCCGCACCCATGGTGCGATAGAACGAAGCGAACTCGATGCCGATGGCGCCGGAGCCGACGACGAGCAGCGACTTCGGCATCTTGTCCGGGTTCATCGCCTCGAAGTAGGTCCAGACCAGCTTCTTGTCGGGTTCGAGGCCCGGCAGCGCGCGCGGGCGCGCCCCGGTGGCGATGATAATGTGCTTGGCCTGATAGCTGCCCGGCCCGAGCGAGCCCTTCGGCGCTTCGACGTTCGAGGCTTTCACCGTGATCTTGCCGGGCGCGTCGATTGTCGCCTCACCCCAGATCACCGGCACCTTGTTCTTCTTCATCAGAAAGCCGACGCCGTTGTTCATGCGGCCGGCGACACCACGCGAGCGCTTCACGACCGCTGCCGGATCGAACTGCACGTTGTCGGCCGAGAGGCCGTAATCCTTGGCGTGCTTCATGTAGTGGTAGATTTCCGCCGAGCGCAGCAGCGCCTTGGTCGGGATGCAGCCCCAGTTCGAGCAGATGCCGCCGAGAAACGAGCGCTCAACGATCGCCGTCTTGAAGCCGAGTTGGGCTGCGCGGATGGCGGTGACGTAGCCGCCCGGTCCCGAGCCGATGACGATGATGTCGAAGAACGTATCAGACATGTGTTTTCTCGAGTACGGGCGGGTTCGCAAAACGCTTCAGCACAGCCCAGGGCACAACAAGCGTCAAGACAATCGGGATGGCGATCTGCAGAAGCTCCTGCACATCGCGGCCGCGGATTTCATGCCATTCACGGACGGAGATGTCCGAGTATTTGAGGGAGGCAAACAGGATCAGGAACGGCACCAGCGGGATCAGCATGGCAACGAGCAACGCAGTGCCGGTGTTCTTCCACAGCGCCGCAATGGCGAACGCAATCAGCGCGACGCCGCTGAAGACCGGAGTGTAGATAAAACCAATGATCCGCGTCATCGAACAGGAGAGCTGCTCACCGCCGCACGGATGGACGAGGCCAGCCACCTTGGCGAAGACGAAAGCCGCCGCAAGACCGAACGCGCATGCCAGCACGACGATCAGCAACCGGCGCTTCCATCCTGTCAGAGCCATGGCTGATCCGACCGCCATCATTCCTTGATGTAGGCCTGCATGGTGTCCCATGCGACCGTCTGCAGGTGGGTCGCGGTCGCCTCATCGAGGCCCATGCGATAGGCATTGCCGACCGGCGATTTGCCATAGACCGATGCGTAAACCGTGCTCGCGGCGAGATAGGTGCCTGCGGGACTCGGATGCCGCTTGTCGGCGACGTAGAGATTGAGTTCGGGCCGCGCCTTGATCGAGCGCTCGAACGCGAGCGCGACCGGGATCACCAGCGCATCGTTGGCGTTGCCGGCCGCAGTGTAGGCTTCCGCGAGCTGCGCCGTCATCTCCGGCTTGTCGGCGTAGGCCCACGACATGAACAGCACCGGCATGCCGCCGTTCTTGCGGATGGAGGCCGCCTGCTTCGCCACCTGCTCGGCGAAGATCGCGCCCATCTGCGGATGGATCGGGCACTGGCTGCAATCCATCGTGATGACGGCGTCGAACTTCTTCTCGCGCTTGGTCTGCACCACGTTGTTGTTGGCATCGAAGGTGTAGGACGCCATGCCGTCGTTGTAGTAGGCGTCGATGTTGTGCCAGTTCATGCCGGAGCCGCTGATGGTCACGGACGTGGCGAGATGGCTGGCGGCGTTCTGCGGATCGGCGCCGCGGATCATTCCCAACACATGGCTGTGCAGGCTGTTGTTGAAATAGAAGAAGCTGTTGCCGACGTAGAGGATCGTCTTCGGCTGCTCTTTGAGCGCGGCGATCTTCGGCTTCTGCTGGGCCTGGGCTGCGCCGGCTAGCGCAACTGCCGCCACCGCCGCCAGCACCAGCGACTTCACAACCATCCGCATGCACGCCTCCCTGTTCTTGTTATGCCGGCGCGTGCGTCAGACGACCATCATCACCGGATTTTCAATCAGCTTCTTGAACGCCGTGATCAGCTCCGCGCCGAGCGCACCGTCGATGGCGCGATGATCGCATGATAGCGTCACGCTCATCATGGTGGCGGCGACGATCTGGCCGTTGCGGACGATCGCGCGTTCCTCGCCGGTGCCGACCGCAAGGATCGACGACTGCGGCGGGTTGATCACCGCGGTGAAGTCCTTGATGCCGTACATGCCGAGGTTGGACACCGAGGACGTGCCGCCCTGGTACTCGTTCGGCTTCAACTTCTTGCCCTTGGCGCGGGCCGCCAGGTCCTTCATCTCGTTCGAGATGGCCGAGAGCGTCTTCAGCTCGGCCTGACGAATGATCGGCGTGATCAAGCCGAACGGCAGCGCGACCGCGACGCCGATGTCCGAATGCTTGTGACGGAGCATCGCGGCTTCGGTCCACGAGACGTTGGCTTCGGGAATCTTCTGCAACGCGATCGCCATCGCCTTGATGACGAAGTCGTTCACCGACAGCTTGTAGAGCGGCTTGCCGTCGGCGCCCTTAGCCGCAGCGGCGTTGATTTCCTCGCGCGCGGCCGACAGCTTGCCGAGGTCGCAATCGACCGTGAGGTAGAAGGTCGGCATCGAATTCGTCGCCGCTGTGAGCCGCTGCGCGATCGTGCGCCGCATCGAGTCGTGCGGCACGCTCTCGTATTTGCCCTCCTCGTACAGTGCGAGGATCTGCTGATCCGACATCGCGGGCGCTGCACCAGGGGCCGCCGCAGGTGCACTGCCAGCAGCAGGAGCCTTCAGGCCCTTGCCGGACTTCGCCCCTTCGACGTCGCGCGCGACCACGCGGCCGTGCGGACCCGAGCCGGTGACGCGGCCGATGTCGATGCCGGCTTCCTTTGCCATGCGGCGCGCCAGCGGCGACGAGAACACGCGGCCAGAGGTCGAGCCGTTCGCCTTCGCTGCCGGAGCAGCGGCGGGTGCCAGCGCTGCGGGAGCCGCCGCAGGCTTTGCGGCAGGCGCATCGGCCTTGGCCGGCGCAGGAGCGGCAGCCGCTTGCGGCTTCGCTTCGGCTTTCGGCGCGGACGGTGCAGCGCCGCCAGCAGCGGCCTTCACGTCCTCGCCGTCACCGGCGAGCACGGCGATGACATCGTTGACCGCGACGTCGGCGGTGCCTTCCGGCACCAGAATCTTCGCCAGCACGCCTTCGTCGACGGCTTCAACTTCCATCGTCGCCTTGTCGGTTTCGATCTCGGCGATCACATCGCCGGACTTGACCTTGTCGCCCTCTTTCTTGAGCCACTTGGCGAGGTTGCCCTTCTCCATCGTTGGCGACAAAGCGGGCATTAAAATGTTGATCGGCATCGGTCTGGCCCCGCTTTAGCGATAGCAAACGGCTTTCGCCGCGGCGACGACTTCGGCGACGCTCGGCAGCGCCAGCTTTTCGAGATTGGCCGCATACGGCATCGGCACGTCCTTGCCGGATACGCGCGCGACCGGCGCGTCGAGATAGTCGAAGGCGTGCTCCATGATGCGCGATGCGATTTCGGCGCCGACGCCCGACTGCTGCCAGCCTTCCTCGACCGCCACCGCACGCCCGGTCTTCTTCACCGACGCGATGATCGTCTCGGTATCCATCGGGCGGATGGTGCGCAGGTCGATGACTTCCGCGTCGATGCCTTCCTTCGCGAGCTCTTCGGCCGCCTTCAGCGAATAAGTCATGCCGATCGACCACGAGATGATCGTCACGTCCTTACCGGGCCGCGCGATCTTGGCCTTGCCGATCGGCACGATGTAATCGTCGAGCTTCGGCACCGGGCCGCTCTGACCGTAGAGGATTTCGTTCTCGAGGAAGATGATCGGGTTCGGATCGCGGATCGCGGCCTTCAAGAGACCCTTGGCGTCGGCCGGCGAATACGGCGACACGACCTTGAGGCCCGGAATCTGGGAGTACCAGGCCGCGTAGTCCTGGCTGTGCTGAGCGGCCACGCGCGCGGCCGCGCCGTTCGGGCCGCGGAACACGATCGAGCAGCCCATCTGGCCGCCGGACATGTAGAGTGTCTTCGCCGCCGAGTTGATGATCTGGTCGATCGCCTGCATGGCGAAGTTGAAGGTCATGAACTCGACGATGGGCTTCAGCCCCGTGAAGGCCGCGCCGACGCCGACGCCGGCAAAGCCATGCTCGGTGATCGGCGTATCGATCACGCGCCGCGCACCGAATTCCTGCAGCAGGCCCTGCGTGATCTTGTAGGCGCCCTGATACTCTGCGACCTCTTCACCCATGATGAAGACGTCGCCGTCGCGGCGCATTTCTTCCGCCATGGCATCGCGCAGTGCTTCACGCATGGTCATGGTGACCATCTCGGTGCCGGCCGGAACGTCGGGCTCAGGTTCAATGGGAGCCGCGTGGCTCACATGCACCGGCGGCGCACTGATCGCAGGCTTGCCCTCGCCGACCGGCGACTTCGATTCCGCAACCTCGTGCTGAACGCTCGGCGATGGAGCGGCAGCCGCCGGCGCCTTGGCGAGATCGGACGCGCTTTCGCCGTCACCAAGGATCATCGCGATCGGCGTATTGACGGCAACGTCGGCGGTGCCTTCCGGCACGAGGATCTTGCCGAGCGTGCCTTCATCGGTTGCCTCGACTTCCATCGTGGCTTTGTCGGTCTCGATCTCGGCGATCACATCGCCGGATTTGATCTTCTCGCCTTCCTTTTTCAGCCACTTGGCGAGGTTGCCCTTCTCCATCGTCGGCGACAGCGCGGGCATCAGAATTTGAATCGGCATGATAGCTCCTGAACGCTCGCGCTTTTAACGGTAGATGTCGGTGTAAAGTTCGGACACATCCGGCTCCGGATCGCTTTGCGCGAAATCCGCGGATGCGTTGACGATCTCGCGCACGTCGGCGTCGATCGCCTTCAGATCCTGCTCGCTGACCTTCATCTCAAGCAGACGGTTACGCACTTGCTCGATCGGGTCCTGATCGTGACGGACCTTCTCGACCTCCTCGCGCGTGCGGTACTTCGCGGGGTCTGACATTGAGTGGCCGCGATAGCGATACGTCTGCATTTCGAGGATGTACGGGCCATTGCCCTCGCGGCACCACTTCACCGCCTTGTCGGCGGCGGCCTTGACCGCGCGCACGTCCATGCCGTCGACCTGCTCGCCCGGAATGTTGAATGAGACGCCGCGCTTGGAGAAATCCTGCTGGGCGGATGAGCGATGCACGGCCGTGCCCATGGCGTAGCGGTTGTTCTCGATGACGTAGATGACCGGCAGCTTCCAGAGCTCCGCCATGTTGAAGCTCTCGTAGACCTGGCCCTGGTTGGCGGCGCCGTCACCAAAGTAAGCAACACTGACGTTGTCGTTGCCGCGATACTTGTTGGCAAAGGCCAGTCCGGTGCCGAGCGACACCTGCGCGCCGACGATGCCGTGGCCGCCGTAGAAGTGCTTCTCCGCACTGAACATGTGCATGGAGCCGCCCTTGCCCTTGGAGTAACCGCCGCGGCGCCCGGTCAATTCCGCCATCACGCCATTCGCGGTCATGCCGGCGGCCAGCATGTGGCCGTGGTCGCGGTAGCCGGTGATGAGCTGATCGCCCTGCTTCAACGCCATCTGCATACCGATGACGACGGCTTCCTGGCCAATGTAGAGGTGGCAGAAGCCGCCGATGGCGCCCATGCCGTAGAGCTGACCGGCCTTTTCCTCGAAGCGGCGGATCAGCAGCATCTCACGCAGTGCGTGAAGCTCTTGCTCCTTGGTGAACTTGGGGGGCGAAGGATGGTGCTGCCCGTTTCCGTCTTGTTTGGCGGTGGCGTTCTTTGCGGGGGCCGTCGTCTTCGCTGAGCTCATGGCGCATCCGGATCGGGAGGGACTTAAGCCTCTCTACCGCAACTCAAATGGCCGATAAAGCGCCGCGCTTTGCCACATGCTGGAATACATTCGCCGCAGTGCAGCGATGTTGGAATTTATGAAACGGCCGCGAAGGAATTTTGAAATTAGCGCGAACGGAAACTGCGAAGACCGTCGTCACTGCGCGTTGATGGGGCGAACCACATCGCGCGGATGCGCAAAGTTGAGCTGGTAGCGCGCGCGCTCGTCCAGCATGTCCGGATCGATTCCACCGGAGCGCAGCAGCGACACACGCTGCTCGCCGACGGCCCGCTCCTGCTTCAGCCGGGCGAGTTCGGACGTCAGCGCGATGATCTCCTGATCGAGCTCGAGCCGTGCATTGAGCCCATAGCGGCCGGTATACGCATTGACGCCAAAATAGGCGATCATACCGGCGGCGATCGCGTAGAGCGCGATACCGGTCAGAATACCTTTGAGACGGGTGCGTGAGACCATGGCCCCACGATGGGCCAGCGCGGTTAATCGGGACTTAACACCGGACTGTGCGGCGCTCACGAAAGCGGCATGGGCCTATTTGGCGTGGACGGCGACCCAGGCCGCGAACGCATCCAGATACTTGGCCAGGAATTCCTTCACGGAATCCTTGGTCATTGTGCCCGCGGCGTCGAAGGCGTCGCCAAGCTGGCCGACGTACATTTCCGGCTGCTGCAGGATCGGACCGCTGATGCCAGGCAGAATCTGCTGCAGATGCTTCACCGCCGAGACGCCGCCATGGGCGCCCGGCGATGTGCCGATGATACCGACCGGCTTGCCGTTGAACGAGCTCTGGCCGTAGGGGCGCGAGGCGATATCGATCGCGTTCTTCAGCACGCCCGGGACGGAGCGGTTGTACTCCGGCGTGATGAAAAGCACGGCATTGGACGCCTTCAGCTTGTCGCGGAACGCAATCCAGTCCGCCGGCGGACTGGCTTCGAGGTCCTGGCTGAAAAACGAGAGGCCGCCGAGCGTCGTGACGTCGAGCGCCAATGAGGCCGGCGCGATCGCCTTCAGGGTATTGGCGACTTTGAGGGAAAACGCGTCCTTGCGGAGGCTGCCGACAATGACGACGACGCGGGCGGGATTGGCCATGGATGATCCTTTGACGTTCAGGTCACAAACAACGACGACCACATAGGCGACCGGAAGGAGGATGCAAGTGCATCCTTCCAGCGTTTAGCAACATTTTGGACGGCGGCCGCACGAGGCGGCCCGCACCCATGTCAGCGAAAAGCCTTCAACGCCGCCTTGCCGCCGTAGCGCGCCTGCGGTCCCAGCTCCTGCTCGATCCGGAGCAGCTGGTTGTATTTGGCGGTGCGATCCGAACGCGCCAGCGAGCCGGTCTTGATCTGTCCGCAGTTGGTCGCGACAGCGAGGTCGGCAATCGTCGAGTCCTCGGTCTCGCCCGAGCGATGCGACATCACCGCC